>Ga0209164_1000011_pt1 | contig 561853 bp, 552 predicted proteins | sample MTBNYHSulfiMetaG_FD_187458 | JGI IMG/M metagenome (GOLD analysis project Ga0209164, IMG submission 187458) | Enrichment culture microbial communities from rom New York Harbor, USA that are MTBE-degrading - MTBE-NYH (New York Harbor Sulfidogenic)... | ecosystem: Environmental > Aquatic > Marine... | reverse complement strand
ACTGTAGATTGTTGAGTATATCTCGTAGCTGAATTACTATTATTAAGATCAGTGATAGTTACTAATACACTATTGGGAATATTGGAACCATCGCTATATTTAATCATTCCCCTTACCAACTGATGATCCAATATAAATCTAAGAATGTCTTTATTTATATTAATTTTTGATAAAATGTTTATAATTTTTCTACAAATATTATAGGAGCGGGCAGAAATTCCTAACATATTATTAGGACTCCCCTCATCTGATTCCAGAGAGGTATTGTCACTAATTACTGTTGGAATTATCATCGAACCAATTAATAAAAATAGTATAAGAAAAGTTGCTGTTTTTTTAATATACATTTAAAGCACCACTTTACTAAATGTAACACCCCATATAAATATGTAATAGGTTATATATAAATAAAAGTTATTTATATTAAAGATTTTCTTTTAATCTACCAGTTACTTGGTATATAACTTATTTCTCCGTGGTCTGGTGCATGGAAGCATATTACATCATATGGCTGTATGGAGGTTAAAGTGTTGAAGACTTCGTGTATATTTGGATTATATGAGGCCCAATTGTTTGTTGTGGGGTTGTAAACATATATTGTGATATCTTCATCTATTTTTATCTGCTTTGCAGCTTCTAAAGCGCCTAGAAAATTTCCTGGAGTTATGACATGATCTTCACTCCAAGTTATATAATTGTATCCCATGCTTTCTGTGAACTCCATAGACACATCATGAGGCGTTTCGATGCCGCTTGGTGTGAACGAATAGCTTGCTTGTGAGCTTGTTTCAAGATTAATCATTATATGGTCCCATTGAGATATTTCAAAGTCTTCGGAACCAAATTCGATATCATAACATATATCATCCCATAACCCTGAAGCTGGATCGAACATTTCAATAAAATCTCCAGCATCTAAACCTAAATCATCTGCTAGTTTACTAGCCATGATTGAATTATTTGCACCCCATGTGATGTAGTTTACACCGTTATTATTACTATTTTTTACAACAGAGATGTATTGTTTTATTGTTACTTCTTCTTCCGCATATGCTTCATTGGCCTCTTCATCATATATTGTTAAATTAATCGTATATATACCAGCAAGTCTATAACGCACTCTAACCCAAGATAGACCTGGGATAATTGTTCCATTGCCAAGATCCCATTGGTAATTTGTTGGTGATCCTGTTGAGGCATTAGCAGTTAGTACATAAGAGACTCCATTAATCTTATTTTCATCCCCCCAGTCTACTACAGCAGCAAGAGTTGTACTTGGCGTGTATGAAACGTTAATATAAACTTGGGTAACTATTACTTGACCCGTACCTCCTAAACCATCTGATTTAATGCTTGACTCCAGGCCATCTATGTCTTCTTTTGTCCAAGGCTCCCCACTAACTGGTTTAAGAGCCCAGTCCTCGTAATAATCACCATATTCTGGATCTAATATTATGCTCAGTACGCCATAATCAGCTACGCCTTCAAAAAGCTTCAATCCGATATAAATAGCGCCTTCGTCTTTTTCGACTCTCGCTCTAACGATGACACGAACGTTGCTGATAGTAGCACCGGTTAACAGCTCAGATGTCTCGTGGTCGAAATTTTCTGCCACATCATTTCTGTCTGTATAAACATATGTTTCATCATCATCAGGTTCGCCGACAGGATCATAAACCTTATCGTAATGAGACTCAGGGTCTAGTGGTTCGTAAAGCCAATCTTGCCAAATTCCCTCACCATCTGGTAAAAGATTTACATACTCGGGTGGTTCTTCGCCACCTGCTTTGGCGGTTGATGGGATAAATATAATTGCAGTCGTTAGGCTTGTTAAAAGGATAACAGATGCTATTGCAAATGATGACAGTTTACGATTATTAAACACCGTTTCACCCAGTGTTTTATTTCTTATTCTCATTTTTAGTTTCATGTGATTTTCCACCTTCCTCTTTTATTATATTGTTATATATTGTCACGTTTAACTTTGTCATTCCAAGTTTATATACCTATCCTGTAAAACAAACATAAATGGCAAAATAACAAAACGACATTTTCACACCCACTCAACCAGAACCAAATCCACAGTTATCCCCTCTCTCCATGCGGATAGGGTATGCAAGATGTTCATCCCCTTTCATCCCTGTTCAAAACTCGGGTCTCACAACAGATTCAAAACCCTTATTTCAACTCCGTCCAATATTTGCGTCTTGCCTGCGCCATATATATAAATCTGTGTTCAAAACTTGCGTCATGCTTTTTGTTCAATACTTGAGTCTTGCTTGTGTTCAATTCTTGCGTCCTGTCTTTTCATCTTATTTAAGTCTGTGTTCAAAACTTGCGTCATGTTTTTTGTTCGATACTTTGGTCTTGCTTGCGTTCAATTTTTTGGTCTTGATCCTTGTTCAATCTCGGGTCTTAAGCATCTTAAATTTTAATCATATTTTAAACAGCATTAATAAACGATAACCTTTATCAACACATCCTACGATTCTGCACTTCGAGTTCAATGTATGAAGCAAAAATAAAGATTGGATTGAAAAAAGGAATAACAGACCCAGAGGGAGCAAACACACTAAAAGCATTACACCTACTTGGTTTCAACACAGTAAAAGAAGCTAAAACAATAAGGATAGTAGACCTAACACTAGACGGAAAAAACGAAGACGACGTTAAAAAGAAAGTAGAGGATATGTGCCAGAAACTATTAACAAACCCAGTCATACATAAATACGAAATAGAGATAACACAAAAATAACCAAATTGATTTGGGGAGTGCACAAAATTGAGTATTGATAACTTATTTAAAAAAATGAAAACATCTTTTGATTTACATGAGGTTGATCTTTTTTCAGCAACAGACAAACAACTAAAAGAAATCAGCGACAAAATGGGGCTCGCGTTATCAACAGAGGAGATGAAAAGAATAAGAGACTATTTCAAAAATAAAAAACGACTACCAACTGAGGTTGAACTGCAGGCTTTAGGTCAAGCATGGTCGGAACACTGCTGCTACAAATCATCAAAAATACCACTAAAAAAATACATCTATGGTGTAAAAGAAGACAAGATAGTGGCACGTGAAGACGCAGGTGTTATAAAATTCGATGACAAACACCATTATTGTGTAAAACTAGAGTCACACAACCACCCATCAGCAATAGAACCATATGGTGGTGCAGCAACAGGCATTGGTGGTGTTGTGAGAGACGTCGTCTGCATGGGAGCCCAACCAATCGCATTTATCGATCCACTATTTTTCGGACCATTAGACATTCCATTTGATCAATTACCAAAAGGAGTGAAACACCCGAGATACCTTTTCAAAGGCGTAGTAGACGGGATAAGAGACTATGGAAACAGGATAGGCATACCGACCCTATGCGGCCAAGTATACTTCCATGAAGGATACCTAGGAAACTGCTTAGTAAATGTAGGCTGCATAGGCATAATGAAAAAAGAGGAGCTAATCCACAGCAAGGTAAAAGCACCAGGAAACATCTATGTATACGTAGGTGGAAAAACAGGCAGAGATGGAATTCATGGAGTTACATTCGCATCAGCAGAATTAACTGATGAATCTGAAGAAAGCAGCAGATCAGCAGTACAAGTAGGAGACCCAATAACAAAAGAACCAGTGATACACGCAACACTCGAATGCAACAGAAAAGGACTCTTAGAAGGACTAAAAGACTTCGGCGGTGGAGGACTATCCTGTGTCTGTGGAGAACTAGCATACGAAGCAGGCTTCGGCGCAGAAATACATTTAGACAACGTTCCATTGAAAGAAGAAGGACTCTCACCATGGGAAATATGGGTATCAGAAAGCCAAGAACGCATGATGTTCATGGTTGATCCAAAAAACGTTGACAAAGTACTACACATTTGTAAACAATGGGATGTCACAGCAGTACCAATAGGCAAAGTGATAAAAGAGAAAATAACACGTGTTTTCTACAAAGGAAACAAGATACTAGAAATGGACATGGATTTCTTAACAGGCGGACCAGTATACGATAGCTGCATAAGACCAGTAAATTTACCAAAACCAGAACAAAAAGAGAAAAAAGAAAAAAACTTCAAACAACCTAATTTAAACAATATGTTAAAACAGCTTTTATCATCACATAATATAGCTTCTAAAGAATGGGTTATAAGACAATACGACCATGAAGTCCGTGGTAACACGATTATAAAACCACTTCAGGGAAAAATAGGCATAGAGTCACATGGTGACGCAGCTGTTATAAAACCTTTAGAAGACTCATATAAAGGACTGGCTGTAACAGCAGACATAAACCCGAGATTCATGGAACGAGACCCGTACTGGGGAGCATGCGCGGCAATAGATGAGATATGTCGTAACCTAGTAGCAGTTGGCGCAAAACCAGATTCACTTCTTGACTGTCTAAACTTTGGAAACCCGGAAAAACCAGAGCGCATGGGAGAATTCTACGAAGCATGCAGAGGACTAGGAGACACGGCAAAAGCCCTTGGTTTACCTTTCGCATCAGGTAATGTAAGTTTCTACAACGAATCAATAAAAACCTCTGTGCCGCCAACACCACAAATAACAGCTGTAGGAATAGTACCAGACATAAGAAAAAGCATAACAATGGATTTCAAAAAAACAGGAAACCCAATATACCTAGTTGGAAAAAATACAGAAAAAGAGATGGGTGGATCAGAATACTACAAAATCATTGGAATCGATGGTGGAAAAGTACCAAGAACAGATACTAAAATTTTGAAGAAATGTATAAAAGGAATACTAAATGCAATTGATAAAAAATATATCGAATCATGCCATGATATAAGCGAAGGAGGACTAGCTGTCTGTCTATCTGAAATGGCAATAGGTGGAGATGCAGGGGCAGATGTAGACGTTTCAAAAGTTGATAAGGAACTTAGAACAGACTTCAAAATATTCTCAGAAACCAACACACGATGGATTGTAGAAGTTAAAAAAGAAAAACAAAAAGATTTTGAAAACATTTTGAAAAAACAAAAAACACCATACATAAAAATCGGTGAAACAAAAGACAAAAAATTGATAATAAAAGACAAAAACAAAACAGTAATTAACCTCGACGTAAAAGTTTTGCGCGAATGTTGGAAGAATATCATTTGGAATATCATGGGTTAGCAACGGATTAATATTTAACCTATGATTGAATAAGTTTTCAAAAAAATTCTTCATTACATAAAATAACAAATTGGCCATGGATTTTTACTCTCATCTTGAAAATTTAAAACAAACATTTATATATGTGGCATATACTAATATATATATGGGATAATATGGTACAAGCTGTCATAAATATTAAAGAAAGAGCAAATCGTGTCCTTAACATTGTAAAAGCAAAATATGCTCTAAAAGACAAATCTCAAGCAATTGAACTTGTAATAGAACAGTATGAATCAACTTTTTTAGAACCTGAACTGCGACCAGAATACACTGAGAAACTAGAAAAAATCAGAAAAGGAAAATACACCAAATTTAAATCAGTTCGAGAATTGAGAAAAAAAACTAGCTGAAAAGGTGTACGATGTATAATTTTTATGTAAGTGAACACCTACAAAAAATTCTCAATAAATTGTCTAAGAAAGATAAAAATACATATAATCAAATTTTGAAAAAAATTGATGAGATTATACATTCGGAAAATATTGAACACTACAAAAACCTACGTTACAACATGAAAGATTCGAAACGGGCCCATATTGGACATTTCGTTCTTATATTTCAATACAAAAAAGAGGAAAATCTTATTTTATTTGATGATTTTGATCATCATGATAATATTTACAAATAAAAAATGAGTGGTTATGATGAATCTAGTCGCATGTAAAAAATTAAGAAACATTTGAAAAAAACACAATATGGGACATAATGGGCTAAAAATTTTTTAGTTTATTCGCTACAACACAATATTGAAATACGTCTCTTTCTTTCCCGGCTCTCGTGAATAACAACCAATCAAATAACAAAGAAACAAAAGGATTGCAAACCTTACTGGGTGACCCAAAAAAAGCCATCATAAAACTAGCAATACCAATGATTATAGCGATGTCAGTACAGACACTATACAACGTGGTTGATACTTTTTGGGTCTCAGGTCTAGGCATAAATGCACTTGCAGCCGTCCAATTTGTTTTCCCATTCATATTCATGGCAACAGCATTAGCAACAGGGCTAGGCATCGGCGGCGGATCAGCGATATCAAGAAAAATCGGAGCAAAAGACAAAACAGGTGCAGACAACGTAGCATCACATACGCTAGTCATAATGCTGATAACTGCGATACTTTTTATGATACTATTTTTCGTTTTCGCTGAACCGATTTTCATAGCCATGGGCTCAGGACAAATAACAACCATGGCGGTGACCTATGCCCAGATTATTGCAAGCGGGATAATAATTCTTTTTTTCTCATTCATAGCAAATGCAATTCTGAGAGCAGAAGGAGATGCAAAAAGAGCCATGTTTGCTATGGTCCTAGGTGGCATATTAAACGTCATACTAGACCCAATATTCATCTACACGTTAGGGTTAGGTGTACCTGGTGCCGCATGGGCAACAGTACTGTCAATGAGCATATCAGCCACGCTATTATTTTACTGGCTGTTTCTTAAAAAAGATACCTATGTCTCTTTATCTTTCCATGGTTTCCGTTTCGAAAGAAAAATCATAAAAGACATCCTCGAAGTCGGTCTACCTGCATCAGTTATGCAGATATCAATGTCAATCATGATGATAATAATGAACCTTATTCTTAACACAGTAGGTGGCCTAGATGGACTAGCAGTGTTCTCAGCTGGATGGAAAGTCGTAACAATTGCAGTTATGCCGATACTAGGAATGGCAACAGCAGTCGTCTCAGTAACAGGTGCAGCATACGGTGCAAAAGAATACAAAAAACTAAACGTATCATACATATATTCAATAAAGATAGGGTTCATAATCGAAATAGGTATTGCCACAGCAACCTTCCTTCTGGCACCACTAATAGCAATAGCATTCACACAAGCACAAGGATCAGAACGTATAACAAATGACATCACAATTTTTCTACAAACTATATGGATATTCTACCCAACAAGCGCATTTGGAATAATCTCCTCAGCAGTATTCCAAGGCGTAGGTAAAGGAATTTACTCGCTGATAGTAACACTCTTCCGAACCATACTCCTAATACCGCCATTAGCCTGGCTTTTTTCCACAACGTTGAATATGGGAATACAAGGCGCATGGTGGGGGCTTGTAACCGCGAACACAATCGCAGGAATAGCAGGTTTCATATGGGTAACCTTCTACATAAGAAAACTCATGAAAAAACAAGAACAAGCATAACAACAACTCTTAAATCAAAGAACAAACATTCCAACATACCGTGATGAACGAACCCTTCCTGAACCATATTGGTGATGATGAAGATCTTGAGTGCTGAAAAATTTATTATAAAAAAGTTGAGAGGATATTCGCTATCCTCTCTAAAAAAACAGCATCTTTTTTACTAAAAGCATTAATTTTATCGGAATCTATATCAATTTCACCGACAACTAAACCATCTCTTTTTATTGGAACCACTATCTCAGATTTTGTTGAAATAAAACAAGAAAGATATCTCTCATCAACTGAGACATCTGGTACAATCTCGGTTTTACCGCTCTTAGCCGCAGAACCACAAACACCTCTACCAACGGGTATCTCTATATGCTCAGTTGCTTGTTCGCCGCGCCAAGGACCAAGAACGAGCATATCATCACGTAAAATGTAAATCCCAACCCAATTATAAGCATTAAAATTGTTATACAAAAAATCAACAACATTTTGCAAAACACTAAAATCCTTATTAACAGCAGTCATATCTTTTATCTTATTCTCTGCAATCATGTAATTCATAAACAATCACCCTAGTAATCAAGAAGACTTTTTTGTGTATCTTTCGGTTTCAAAACAATGGAAGTAACCACGCCCTCATGTGGTAGTTCTATAGAACCGTATTGGCCGCCGCCGCCGGGTCTAACGATTACCTTGTTCTCACGGAAAGCTTGTATGGCTTCAGTAATGGCAGGTGCAGTAACCTTGGTTATTTCATTGATATCTGAATCAATTAAAACATTAATCTCACTGCCAAAAGCAGAAATGAGTTCATCCCAGCGTTTACTAACAGCCTGAGTAAAAGGTGTATGCTGACCAATAGCCTTAGTAATAATTTCAGATAAAGGTATCAGATGAATATAAGGTGGTCTATGATCAGGATGCTGCGGTTCTTTAAAATCGGCACGCTCGTTAATCCTGTCCTTAACACCTTTTTTGATACGTTTGCCACAACTGCATTTCCATTTACGCCTCTGCGCTTCCTCAAGAGTATAATGTGTAAAACACGATATACATGCGGACTCATGATATTTGCCCTCTTGAGGCGGCAGACCAACATTCAAAATTGGTTTACAGCCACCAGTTCTAAGTATCGCTTTTTTGATTTCATCAAATGTTGCATCCTCGACTTGAAAACGATTAAACTCACGGGCAAGACGAACAGGATGCGGACTATGACAATCAGAATTAGTTAAAAAAGTAAGTCTATGCAGCTCCTGAATTTTATCTGCAAAGTCAGTATCAGCAGAAAGACCAAGCTCAACAAAAGAAACATAACCTGCTAAATCCCCGTAACAACTTTCCAAAGAATCATGATACGCATACATAGCGGTCCACGGCGTGAAAGCATGAGCCGGCCCTATCAAAGCATCGATGTCTTTTGCAATAACAGCTAGTTCATCCCCGCCCATATCAACATTAGGTCTTCCATCAGTTTCAAGATTTTTAGACTTAGTTTTTATCTTTTCTTTAAACTCTTCGACTGCAGAAAAACTAGGGAAATAAAATAGATGATGAACACGTTTTTTATCCTCAACCTCAGTACTAAGAATAAACCGGGTACCATTCATCTCAAAAGTACCATCATCAACAACACTACAAGATTTTATCTCTTTCATCCAACCACTATGTAAACAATCACCAGTGGCGACAACCTGAATGCCTTTGCGAGGAGCCTCAACAGATAACATCTTGATGCTCATCTTATCGCTAGTAGCACCAGAAAAACGTGAATGAATATGAAGATCAGCATTGATTATCATAAATCCCCCAAACTGATATGCATAGCATGGTTTTAGTATTTACTGGAATAAACTTACTAAGGTGCATTAAGCACGGAATTGCTTAGTCTTTTTTTGTTTCAGATGATGTCTTCTCAACCGGCGGTTTCTTTTTCACCCGTTTTTGTTTCTCCACGGGAATCTTTGTTTCAAAAAACACCTTATTATCAACAATTTCAAGTGCACCAGCAACAATAAAGATAATACCTGAAAACAAAAGTAATATCGCACCTAAACCAAGTCCCCAATTCATAGTAACGTCACCGGCTACATTTGCCTCATTTATAGTAAACGAATATTCTCCAGCTATCGGACTACTTGACATAGATTTTAGAAAATCTGAAACATAATCACCACCAAAGCCTGAGGATCCACTTGGAATCATTAAACCAATTGCCATAATAGCTACGATTAGAATGACGATAGCGATTATAAATCGGATACCACGGAACAAATATTTCATACCAAGTTTTTTGCTACGGTGAACACCTATTGTTGCAGGAATCATCAAAAACATACCTATCAACAAAACCAAACCAAATGGTACAGACGCAGATCCCATCGGAACAGGGCCAGTTTCTAGACCAGGCATAGTAACCTGCACACCATTCCACCCATGAACAGAGATAACATCAACTGCACCATCTGTCTGAAAATCTGCTACATTAATATCAGCAGACACAACATACCATGTGTTAAACAAACCAATGATACCAATGATTATACCAACGAAACAAAGTATGTTACCAATGCTTTTCAAATTAAAACCATCTATATAAAACATGGAAACTATCCTTGGACCAAGACCGTATTTTTTGTTTCTAAGATAAATGCGTGCGCCCATTACAGCCAAGGTAAGTAATGTTATCAAGATAATAATCATAATAATATTATAAATTAACCACTCAAGGTTAAACAACGCGTCATTCGCTGGTAAAAGATCACTACCCCAGGAAGAACCCTCCCACATAAGATTACCGCCCATATTCTGCCTATACATCGGACCCTGAGGACCAGCACGACCAAGAATAAAATCCTCAACACCACTAACCTCACCCCATAAGCCATCAAAATTAAGCCAATCCTGGGAACTTAATTCAACTAGAGTATATTGATCTGGATTCAGAACTTTACCATTATCAGCAACTATATCATTTGCAATACCAAGTTTACCAGAATAAGAACGTAGATAATTTGCATGCGAGCCACGCGCAACATAAACCTTAAAGTGATCACCTGACTTTTCCACCTGACCCCAGGTTGCACTCTGACCACTATAATGCTGGCTATAACCAACTGATTTATCTCCACCAGGAGAAATTACAACCTGCACCATCTCCCAATCACCCTCATGCTGGTTCTCCTCACCCTTGTTAAATGCATAAAACATCCAATACTGGATTACAGTTGCACCGGATTCAGTGGACTCATGATAATAAACAGTATATCCAAGCAAGCTCTCCTTCTGTTTATAGTCATCTATAATACCATTATCAGCAACAGTTCCATGTACATTATCATAATAACTAACTACATTACCCTCAATCGTAGTATTTTTCAAAACTGAATTACCGGAATCAAGCAGATAGGAAACATCGACAGGATAACAACTTTCATCTTTCTCAAAATACAACACAGGAGCATATTGCTCTGCAAGACCGTCTTCAGCTGCTGCAATGCCTACAAAACCACATAAGAGCAATACAAAAACAACAAATATTGCCATGATCATTTTCTTCTTAATCATATAAAACCTCCACCTCAACCCAGATATTTATATCCTTATTTAGCTCTTGCCAAAAAAACACGGTTTTTCTCCATATATAGTAACATTTATTAGTGTCTTCTCCATATGAGTCTCCAGTAGAAATAACCCAAGAGAGGGGATTAAAAAACACTCGACAAAAACCTATGAAAATTAGTGTAAACTTTAACATGAGGAAAAACCATGAAAACAAAGAAAAAAACGGTAAGACCTTCAAAAAAAATCAAGAAAACAAAGCCAAAAACCGTTAAAAAAATTATAAAAAAGAAAGCAAAAGTTTTACCTAAAATCAAAAAGAAAACGATTAAAATTAAACCAAAAATCAAAAAAATTAAATTAAAAAATGCGAAATTAAAACCTGTAAAAAAACTAAAGAAAACAAAAATAAAACCTATCTCAAAAATTAAAAAGAAGATAAAAGCAAAACCAAAAAACAAGAAAAAACAACCAAAACTTAAAACAAATAAAATAAAAACATTAAAACCTAAAAAAATCAAGATTAAATCTGCTTACCTAGCAAGTGAGGAGAAACTAGAAGAACCGATAAAAGAACCAACAAAAAAACAGGAAACAACCTTCTATGATGCAAGTAAGATACAGGTTCTAGAAGGCTTGGAATCAGTACGTAAAAATCCTGGGATGTACATAGGCAGCACAGACATAAGAGGATTACATCATCTTATTTATGAGGTTGTAGACAACTCAGTAGATGAAGCATTAGCAGGTTTCTGTACGAACGTAAAAGTATCATTAAACAAAGATGGGTCAGTAACGGTCGTGGACAACGGAAGAGGAATACCTGTTGACATGCATGAAAAATACAAAAAACCAGCTGTCGAAGTTGTTTTAACAACACTGTATGCCGGAGGAAAATTCGACAAGAAAGCATACAAAGTATCAGGAGGACTACACGGCGTAGGAGTATCAGCTGTAAATGCACTATCAAAATGGCTTGAAGTCAGAGTAAGAAGAAACGGGAAAGAATATTCTCAGAGATACGAGAGGGGAAAAACAGTTACGCCGCTAAAAATAGTTGGTAATGCAAAAGAAACTGGTACAACTATCATGTTTTTACCTGATCCCGAGATTTTTGAGACATCAGAGTTCAACTACGAGACAATAGTGACAAGATTAAGAGAAATGGCTTTCCTTAACGCGGGATTACAAATTGAGTTTAAAGATGAAAAAAGTGAAAAACAGGAAACATACAGATACGATGGTGGTGTAAGCGAATTTGTCAGTCACATAAACAAAAACAAAACACCGTTACACCCATACCCGATATATTTCCAGGGTGGAAAAGAGGATGTCCAAGTTGAAGTGGCTATGCAGTACACTGACGGCTACACAGAAAACATTTTCACATTTGCAAATAACATAAGCACTCCAGAAGGTGGAACGCATTTATTTGGTTTCAAAGGGGCGCTAACACGAGTTTTTAATGATTATGGCAAGAAAAACAATCTTTTTAGTGAAAATGACAGCATTAGCGGAGAAGACTGCAGAGAAGGCTTAACAGCGGTTTTATCATGTAAAGTAATAAGACCACAATTCGAGGGGCAAACCAAGTCAAAACTTGGTAACTCAGAGGTACGAGGTATTGTAGAAAGTATCACCTATGAGAAACTATCTGAGTTTTTAGAGGAAAACCCCAGTGTTGCACATACAATTGTTGATAAAGCTGTGCTCGCAAGTAAAGCACGTGATGCAGCAAGAAAAGCAAGAGAACTTACACGAAGAAAAGGTTTACTTGAATCATCCTCATTACCAGGAAAATTATCTGATTGCTCATCTCGTGACCCAAGTAAATCCGAGTTGTACATCGTGGAAGGAGATTCGGCAGGTGGAAGTGCAAAGCAGGCTCGTGACAAAGAATTCCAGGCCATACTACCTCTAAGAGGAAAAATACTAAATGTTGAAAAAGCACGTATGGACAGAATATTCAAAAGCAACGAGATCATCGCTCTAATAACCGCGATAGGCACCGGCATAGGAGAAGAATTTAACATAGATAACATTAGATATCACAGGATAATTCTGATGACTGATGCTGATGTCGATGGTGAACATATACGCACGTTGTTGCTCACATTTTTCTTCAGATACATGCATCCCATAATAGAGAAAGGATACCTGTACATAGCACAACCACCACTTTATAAAATCACCAAAGGAAAAAACGTATCATATGCATACTCTGAAAGAGAAAGACTACAAAAGGTAAAAGAACTGGGTGAAACCGGTATCAACATACAGAGATACAAGGGTCTAGGAGAGATGAATCCTGAGCAACTATGGGAGACGACCATGGACCCGAGTAACAGACTTATGGCTCAGGTGACAATTGAGAATGTGGTTGAGGCTGATGAATTATTCACAATACTTATGGGCGAGGTTGTTGAGCCTAGAAGAGACTTTATTGAGAGACACGCAAAAGATGTGGTGAACCTGGATATATAGGGTGAGATTTTATGAGCGACGTACAAGAAAAAAGAGATTTTATACGTGACATAAACGATGAGATGAAACGCGCATTCATAGACTACGCCATGAGCGTCATAATGAGCCGTGCTCTACCTGACGTTCGAGATGGTCTAAAACCAGTTCATAGAAGAATACTACATGCGATGAATGAAATGGGAATGGGTTACGAGAAATCGTATAAGAAATCTGCACGTATAGTCGGAGAAGTCTTAGGTAAATATCATCCCCATGGAGACCAAGCTGTATATGATTCACTGGTGAGAATGGCACAAGACTTCTCATTAAGATATCCTCTTATCGCTGGTCAGGGTAACTTTGGTTCAGTTGATGGTGATTCCGCTGCGGCTATGAGGTATACAGAAGTAAAAATGGGCAAAATTGCAAAACCCATGTTACAAGATATAGAAAAGGAAACTGTAGGATGGGGGGATAACTTTGATGGATCCCTTAAAGAACCCGATGTTTTACCAGCAACACTACCCAACCTGCTAGTAAACGGTTCATCAGGAATAGCAGTTGGTATGGCGACAAACATGGCGCCACATAACATCTGCGAAATCGTTGATGGCATAATGAAAGTGATAGACAATCCTGAGATGTCAACAGCAGAATTGATGGAAGTAATAAAAGGCCCTGATTTTCCAACAGGGGGGATAATCTACGGCAGAGGCGGTATACTAAATGCGTATTCCGCTGGAAGAGGACTAATTAGAGTACGAGCGAAAACATCAGTTGAAGATGTAGAAAAGAAGAAAATCATAGTCCATGAACTACCGTACATGGTTAACAAATCTGAGCTTTTACAAAACATAGTAGAACTAGTAAAAGAAAAGAAAATCGAGGGAATATCAGACCTGAGAGATGAAAGCGACAGGAACGGCATGCGCATAGTAATGGAACTGAAACGCGATGCAATTGAAGATGTTGTATTAAACCAGCTTTTTGAACATACACAGATGCAGTCCTCATTTGGTATACTCAACCTAGCTATTGTAAAAGGTGAACCAAAGGTTCTCACACTCAAAGAACTGATACAACTCTACATAGAATTTAGAATAGAAATCATAACCAAACGAACCACATATGATTTGAAGAAAGCAAAAGAAAAAATGCATATCCTCGAAGGGTTGATGATTGCCCTCAAAAACATAGACGAAGTAATAAAAATCATCAGAAGCAGCAAAGAAGTTGATGAGGCAAAAAACCGTTTGATGAAACGGTTCAATCTCTCAGAATTACAAGCAAAGGCCATACTGGATATGAGGTTGCAGAAGCTCACAGGCATGGAAATAGAGGCCCTGGAAAAAGAGCATGCTGAAACAAAAAAACTCATAGAACAACTAGAGGATTTACTAAAAGATAAACAAAAAATACTGAACGAAATTAAAAGAGAGCTACTGGAATTAAAAGAGAAATTCGGTGACGCAAGAAGAACACAAATCGTAGAGGGAGAAGTCGGAATAGAAATAGAAGATCTTATACCAAAACAAGAAGTAGTAATAACAATAACAGACAGCGGCTACATAAAACGTATACCTGTTGAGACATACCATACACAGCACCGTGGTGGAAAAGGACTTATTGGGATGGAGACAAAAGAGGAAGACATAGTCGTCGACTTGTTTGTAACGTCAACACATGATTACATAATGTTTTTCACGAACTTTGGTAAAGCATTTTGGTTAAAGGGATACAAAATACCGGAGGGGAGCAGACACGCAAAAGGAAAAGCAATAATAAACCTGCTACCAAGACTGGAAGACGGAGAACAAGTAGCTACAGCCATACCAGTACACGAGTTCGATGACCAGCACTACCTCGTCTTTTCAACCAAAAAAGGGTTAATCAAAAAAACAGCCCTATCTGAATACAGCAACATAAGAGTAAATGGTATACGAGCAATAAACCTAGAAGAGGGAGACGAGCTAATAAGCACAAAAATGTCAGATGGAAAACAAGTGGTAATGATAGCAACATCTAACGGTCAGGCTTGCAGGTTCAACGAAAAAGAAGTAAGATCAATGGGGCGAGTGACAAGAGGCGTAATAGGAATAAGACTCAACAAAAAAGACAAAGTAGTCTCAATGGACGTGGTAGAAGGAAAAGGAGATCTACTGACAATTACAGAAAACGGTTTTGGTAAACGTTCAGCAATACAAGACTACAGAATGACACACAGAGGTAGCAAAGGAGTTAGAACAATTGTAACAAACGAAAGAAACGGGCAAGTCATATTCGTAAGAGAAGTCACAGATAATGATGAAATCATAATAACAAGCAAGAATGGCATGGTAGTAAGAGTACCAGTCGTAGACATACGCAGCCAAGGCAGAAATACCATGGGTGTGAGAATAATGAGGCTTAATGAAAAAGACAAGGTTGTTTCGGTGGCAAAAATTGTTGAAAACAACGAAGAAGCGGACAAATGCCCGTTAGACGTCGAGGAAGGTTAAATATTATAACCGCCAATTTTTAGACTAGGGTCCCCTAATAGCATCCATTCTTGAACAGTTTTTAGATTTGCAAGAGCTGAAGATTGATTATGATCTTTCCAATTCATTTCCCAATTAATTGGAAACTTGTTAAGATAATCTTTTATTGTTTCAGAATAAGTTTCACCTAGAATATCAATAGAATTATTATAAACTTCAAAAAAATGGGTTTCAATCCATCCTCCCAAATATTGAATACAATCAGGAATTCCATCTGGAAAACTTTCTGGCACCTCGTCATATGGATTCGGTCCATCTCCCCTTGTGTTAAATCCGAATCCTGTCTTACCTATAGTTGCAATTGATCCACCGAATTTATTGATTATAAAAAACCATCCCCAAGATTTTGATGTTACGTACCCATCACTAAATGCATTTTTTTCAATAATTCTTAACAAAGAGACATCAAATTTAACACAATGGCAGCCTGACACAATTAAAATTGGTAATTTTTCCATATTAGATAAGAAACGGATATTAAATAATCTAAAGAAAATCCAAGTCTTAAAATCCCCATATGGATGAGTGCCACAAGCTACCGGACTGCCGTGTCCATTAAAGTATAAAAAGCCGGCGCCTTTTGATATAGCTCTTCCTACATTTCTTGTTGTTAATGGAACATCTCCATCTTCGACCCATAGCCTTATTTTTTCAAAATCATTCATGAAACTTAGAGCATATTCAGTTTCGATTTGGCCTTCGATATAATTGGTTGAACTATTAAAATCGTTATCGTCACAGGTATCCCCGCCAACGACAATCATCTTTTTAAACCAATCCTTACCATAGGCGGTAGTTTCATAATTAATTATTTTATCTATCACCGTTCTAACTTCAAAAACATTTCTGCATGGTAAACGCCCAACATATACATCTGGATATAAATCCAAAATATCTTTTTTTTCAGAATCCCATTCGGCAAAAACTCCGTTTTTATTAGAATCCCAATCATCAAATGTATAACCAGATTGGTTATCGTATTTATAGATGTCAGCATAGTACAAATCACTGATAAAAGATTCCTCTGAAGTTATACCATCTCTCAAATGCGAATATCTTACAGGAACGTACCATGAAAGAATATTTTGGCCCTTCACCCCGCCAAAAAGTAAAACATATTTTATTCCAGATTTTTCGATCTCATTTTTTATGAAATATTTGATTTTTTCTTGAGCATCTCTTCCATCAAAATTATCATAAATTTCCTGGGTCGTTACAAGTCTTGTTTTAATACCAATTTCTTCTTTATGATTAACTAATTTTTTTATATTATTCGAAAATTCGCGTGGCGCAATTACAACCAGGTCATAAGAATCTTCTTCAATAACCTCTTTTATTGAAAGTTCATAATTGATTTTTATTGATGTGCTTTCGGCATATCTCAATAAAAATTTTTCAGGGTTGTATTCAATTGGATAAATATTGAGAGTGAGAAATGTAAAATGTTGTCCATTTTCAAGCCCAATGCCTATGTAATAATTATAACTCATTTCTTGTTTAGATGGGTATCTTGATGTAGCATCGTTTGTGATAAGTTTTTCTTTTATGTTAAAAAATTGAATTTCTATATCTTTAATTATACTTCCAAATGGTAGAGCATATGTTTTAGTAATAACGGATTTTGAAAAAAAATTTATGTCATCAAAATTTAGTTCTAAGAGTTTTATGGTTTCTTCTATTGAAAAAAGGTTAGGCTCATAATTTAATGGGTTGGCATAAACTAAACTATTTAAAACTAGAAAAAAAATAGACAATATTGTAATTACTTCGATTTTTATGTTATCACTCCATATTTAATTTATATTATTATCTGTGAATATTATTCTATTTATAGTTTATTGTACAAACATTATAAATCAAAATAGTTTAAATATAAAAATAGAAAGATATATATAGTGCTTAAAACAATAATATATAACAAAATAGATAAAAAAATATGCCTATAAAGGCGGGAGACAAAAAAAAATGAAGATAGTAGAAATATCAGCAAAATTTTTGAATTTCGTCCCAGACGATTTGGACATAATTTCAATACATAAAATGTTATAAAAAAACTATAAAAGAGATTCGATGAAAGTGTTATATCTACATAACACTTTTTCTAATTTTTAATAGAAATTCTGCTATTAAAAGATTAGATATATTTTTAAATGAAATTATGTTTTTAAAAATTTAGATGAAAGAATATTCTTGCGAAGAAAAGCTATTTAAAAATAATGATATCTATCAAAAGCCTTCGAATCATTTTAACTTAAGATACTTAATACTTGGAAATTATGAATTTGATGATAAATCTGATATTTCAAAAATCGAAAATTATATCGATATGATTTTGATAAAAAAGATTTAAACGTCTTTTAAGATAAATATATAAGTAGATTTTTTATTGAATATTTTGGATGAGGAGAGATGAGTCAACCTAAAAATGTACTAGTAATATCAATGCCTTTTGCAGGAACTGCAATTCCTTCCATCCAACTGGCAATTTTGGAAAGCTATCTAAAACAAAGAAATATGAATATTAGTACAAGACATCTATATTTGAAAGCCGCAGAAATCTATGGTTTGAATAACTACAATTATTTAATATATTCACCAAACGACTCATATACTGCTCAGATTATTTTTACAAAATTTGTTTTTCCAAAGCATTGGGAAAAAGCAAAAGATGAAATAAAAAAATATTTTGAATCTGGAGTTGAAAAAAATAAAGAGATTCAGAAAACATTTACTTTTAATGATTATATTAAAAAAACTGATGAATTTTATAATTGGATAATAGAAAATATTAGATGGAAAGATTTTGATATTATTGGATTTTCTTTAAATTATGGACAACTCCTTCCATCTCTATCAATAGCAAAAAAAATAAAAGAGAGGTTCCCGGACAAAAAAATTATATTTGGGGGGAGTAGAACAACAGGAATCCCTGGCATAAAAATTTTAGAGAAATTTGATTACGTTGATTTTATTGTATCCGGAGATGGGGAAGAAGCACTATATAAATTAGCCTCAGATTACAACAATTATAAAAATATTCCTCGTTTGATGTATAAAGATTCTGGAGAAGTTTTTTATAACGAATCGGAGGCAGTAGTAGATCTTAATGATCTTCCAATATTGAATTATGATTCATTTTTTGAAGAATTAAATTCGTGTTCTATTGAATTAAGACAATATTTTGCATTTTTTGGTAGAATCCCGATAGAAATTTCTAGAGGGTGCTGGTGGAATCAATGCAGTTTTTGTAATTTAAATGTTCAGCATAAAAAGTATAGAGAGAGAAATGTAGAAGAGATAATAAAAGAAATAAAAATTCTATCAGATAAATATGAATCAATTAGTTTTCAAATTATCGGCAATACATTGCCGAAAAGTAATTATTTAGAACTACTCAAAAGAATAAAAGAAATTGGTAGAGATTTTACTTTTTTTTGCGAAGCTAGGGCAGGACAATTAAAAAGTCACGAATTTACTTTATTGAAAGAGGCGGGATTTACTATATTGCAGATAGGAATTGAAGCATTTAGTCAAAATTATTTAAAAAAGATAAACAAAGGCGCGAAGGTAATTGATAACATTGCATCTTTGAAATATTGCAAAGAAAACAGAATTACTCTTAGATACAATATTATTGTAAATTATCCAGATGAGGAAAAAATCGATTTTGAAGAAACAATAGAGAATATTAAACATATCAAACAATATACCGATCCGCCTCAACTTAGTTATTTAACAGTTGGATATGGTTGCCCAATCTACAACAATCCTGATAAATTCAACATCGAAACACTGGTTTATTCAGATATTGATAAAATGATGTATCCAAAGGAGTTTTTAGAGGGGGGTTTTAATTGTCTTTTTAATTTCAAACGTAAAAAAGAAATGACTGGAGGAAAAAATGATTGGAAAGGCCTTGTAGATGACTGGAGAAGAGAACGAGAAAAATTAATATCAATTGGAACTGAAAGACAAACAGCATTAGATAGATTAATTTTTTATTGGGCAGATGGGGAAAAATTTCTTAAAATATTTGATAAAAGAAGATCCGATAATTTTAAGGTATATATCTTGAGTGAATTGGAGAGAAAAATATTTTTGGCATGTATTAATGTCATTAGTTTATCAAAATTACAAGAGAAATTTCCAGAAATTTCTAAAGAAAAAATAGTGGATGTTTTAGATAACTTTGAAAAAAATGGGATTGTTTTCAGAGAAGAAGAATTCTATCTTAGTTTACCTTTAAATTATGAATTATCTAAATAATTAACTTACTAAAGGATAAAATAAAATGATTGAAATAGAAAATTTAACAAAGATATACAAGAAAAAAGTTGAAAAAAATAAAATTAAAATTAAGGCATTAGATAATATAAATTTTAATATCGAGAAAGGAGATATCTTTGGGATAATTGGACCAAACGGCGCTGGAAAAACAACATTATTAAAAATAATTTCAACACTTATTATTCCTGACGATGGAAGAGTTACTATCGATGGTTATGACGTAACGAAGGATGCAGATATTGTTAAAGAGCAAGTCGGTCTTTTAGCAGGTGAATTCGTTAGATCTCTTTATTGGAGACTCAGTGGAGAGAACAACTTAAAATTTTTTGCAAAACTTAGAGGAATAAAAGATCCTGACAAAAGAATTAGAGCGTTACTAATAAAATTTGGGCTTGAAGATGTAAAAGACGAACTTGTGATGAAATATTCTACAGGCATGAAACATAAACTTACAATGGCAGTTGGACTTCTAAATGATCCCAAGATTGTTCTTTTAGATGAACCACTAACAGGTATTGACCCGATAACTGCATTCGAGCTTAAAAAATTGATAAAAAATGAATTCAAAGAGAAAACAGTAATTTGGACAACCCATAATTTGAATGAAATTGAAGAAATGTGCAATAGACTTGTATTAATCAACAAAGGAAAGATTATTTTAGAAGGTAAACCCGATAAGATAAAAGCAGAGCATTGGGGATATAGCAAAATTCTTTTAGTTGTAAAAAATAAAATTGATGCTTTTTCTTTAATTAAAGATGTTGAAATAAACCAGAATACTGTTTTGATAAAAACAAATGATGTTGGAAAAACATTTATCGAAATTATGAAAATTGTTGAAAAAGAGAATATTTTTGTTGAAGAGATTAAAACATTGAAACCAACACTTGAAGAAATTTTCATTAAGGGGATAGAAAATGTTTAAAGAGGTAAGTAAAATAAGCATGTTTGTCGTAAGGAATTTACGAATGCTTTTTACTTACAAGCTTGCCTTTTCAGTTTCCTTTTTAAGCATTGTTTTTAACTTTTTATATTTAGTTTTATTCGGAATCATGTTTGGGAGATCTGAAGTATCTGGGATTTCTCAATATGGCGGAGATTTTATCTCATATATCCTTGTAGGCTCGATCGGCTGGGGATATCTATGGAGCATAATGAGCTCTACAAGTTCAGGTCTTCAAATTGAAATGATGATGGGTACACTTGAAACAATTCTTTTAACACGAACAAAACTACACACAATGATGATTGCTTATGCTTTGTACGGTGTTTTATTTGGAATAATTTCAATTTTACTTTTATTTGTAATTGGACTGCTGATGTTTGGTTTTTCCGTATTTGCTACTGCTAGCATTTATACTATTTTGATTTTTATTTTGTCTGGAGCAATGATGATGGGAGTTGGGATGATCTTTGGAGGGCTTACTATTTGGCTTAAAAATATAGGGCAAACAATCCCATTAATACAAAATATTTCAACATTTTTTTGTGGAGTATATTTTCCAATAACTGTTCTTCCAACTTATCTTCAGCCAATCTACAAATTTATACCTTTTTATTATCCGATAGAAGGACTTAGACTTTCACTTTTATCTTCACCGCCGACTGAAAAATTAATTGAGATTATTATAATCGTTTTTATCATGACTATCGTTTTTGGAATAATCGGATTATTTACACTTAAAAAAGGTCTTGAAAAAGCAAAAAAAGATGGGAGTTTAGCATTCTATTAAAAAATATAGCAAACAAAAAAATTAATAAAAAATCTTATTATTAAGAAGAATACCGATTTTATAACAAAATTTTTTTAAAAAAAGATTTATATCTTTCTTTTACATTATAATATAAAAAGGGGGTAAAATAATTGAGAAAAATTTTAGCTATAACAATATTATGTGTTTTAATTTTAAGTGGAATTGGAGTAGCCGCAATATCAGATAACAAAACAGAGCTTTATGAAAATAAGACGAGAATAGAGATAACAAACACGAAATTCTCACAACCAACTGTTATTAGAGACAGCGATAGCGAATATAATGAAGTTAGCCTAGAAGAAGCATCGTCGTATATTATGAATCCTGGACAACCAATGCTGCCAAAGATTGTTAAATCCTTTGAGCTACCTTTTGGAGCAAAGAATATTAAAATAGAAGTAAAGCCAGGAAATGTGAGAGAATATGAAGTTAATGAAGAAGTTCGTCCCGCTCCAGTGCATTTACCTTTAACACTCATGACAGATGATATAGACGTTAAGCTAACTAAAGATGAAAAGACTTATGCCAGCACTGAACCTTTTCCATCCACCTGGTATAACTATCGAGTTGGCTGTGGGTTAAACGCAGATAACAAAAGAGTTACTCATTTATCTATACAAATTTTCCCAATAAGATATATACCTGCATCTGGTAAACTTTATGCCGCAGAAAGTACCGATATCAAAGTAACTTATGATTTACCAGAGACAAACACATTGCCAAAAGATACAACCTATAATCTAGTAATTATCGCACCAAAAATTTTTGCTCGTGAACTGCAAAGATTAATTGAGCATAAAAATAGTTTTGGTGTTAAAACTATATTGAAGACAACCGAAGAGATATACAACGAATATACTGGCGTTGATAAACCTGAACAAATTAAATATTTCATAAAATACGCTATTGAAAACTGGAATATCACATATGTTTTATTAGTAGGAGGGGTAAAATCACAGATATACAGCAAACCAAGGGATGATGTAAACCAAGGTACAAAAGGCTGGCACGTCCCTGTAAGATATCATAATTTCTTCGATAACCCCGAGCACCCATTGCTTGCTGAAACCATGCATGACCCAGGTGTTATAAGCGATCTTTACTACGCAGATATATATGACAGCGAAGGCAATTTCTCAGATTGGGATCCAAATGGCGACGGAATATTTGCGGCATGGGGAAAAGAAGGCGTAGAAAACGATACAGGAATAGATTTTTACCCTGATGTAAGTCTTGGAAGATTGGCATGTTGCAGCAAATTGGAAGTGAAAAACGTCGTTAATAAAATAATAAAATATGAACAGAGTCCTGCCGATCCATCATGGTTTAAAAAGACGATTGTAATATCAGGAGACGGATTCCTTGATCAACAGGACCTCAATATTACATGGGACACTAAAAGTTTTCCAGATGGAGAATACACTATTTATGCTCAGAGCAAAAACAAAAATGATATATTTGGACCAGTTGATTTTATACGCGTCAAAATAGATAAATCAGTTGAATCTAAAATATCTTTCAATCATGATGATCATCTAAAAATTAATGGTTACCCATTTTTCCCGATAGCAGAAATAACATCACCATCAGATGGAGATATACTAGGTAATACAGATTATTTCAGTGTACCAGGTGAAAATCAAGCCTACTGCAATTCTTTTAACGGCTGGGCAAATATTGAATATAAAGATGGAGTAATGCATATCCGCGGAAAATCATATGATCCACAACCATATGGAAATGTGACAAGCATCCATGTTTTAATTGAAAATGAAGACGGACAAATTGTTTTTTCTGATTGGAGAAATAACACAGAGATGTATTACGAAGGAGAATGGGTTACCGGTGAAAGGTTATTGAATGGCGGCGGTGGAGCGCTTTACTATATGCCTGATGACTTCGATAAAGAGCTTATTTGGACATCTAATGGCAAACTTGTTGATGACAAAGATGTTATAGCGGCTTTAAATCAGGGTTGCGGTTTTGCATTCTTTTCAGGTCATGGGAATCCTAACGTATGGGGAGATCATTATCCTGGTGTTCCTGGCAATCGTGGACATGGTAGCATCACAGGTCTATCTGTCGTCTCTTACTCAAAGGGTCTTATTCCAATTCCGTCATTACGAATGAATAAATTATCAAATATTGACAAGCTACCTGTAACTCTAATCGGTGGATGTCATAACAGTCAATTCAATGTTTCTCTAATAACCACATTACTGGATAAAAGGAATGCCGGAAGTATGTGGACCTATGGATATGCTGTTCCTGAGTGTTTCAGCTGGTACCTTGTAAAACTTCCACGCCGTGGTGCTATTGCAACCATTGGCAACACAGGTCTTGGGTATGGTATATTAGGAAAAGATTGTACAATCGGGGGTCTAGATGGTGGTATTTGTATAGAATTCTTTAAACAGTATGGTACTGAAGGACATCACATACTTGGTGACGCTTATACTCAAACTCTTAAAAACTATATTACAAACTTTGATATGGAAAACTTAGATCATGCAAAATCATTAACCCAGTGGGTACTACTAGGCGATCCGTCTCTCATGATTGGTGGTTACCCTTAAAAAATTGAAAAGAAATCAAAAAAATAGAGATAAAGGTTTTACTTACTGCCTTCATTACCTGGTTCGTATGGATTGAACGCTGGGTCACCTTGTAAGTTCAATTGGTAGATAGTACAGTATTTTTCGACAGGAACAGTTCCCGCTCCAGATGTCGACACTATATTATCTCTTATTTCTGATGGTAGATCGATTGGTAACGAGAGTGGTGGAGTCCATAGATACGAAACATCTATCTGGTCTGGTAGGAAATCGTTTTTAGCGTTTCTTAATGCTTCTCCAATGGTCATATCGTTATTGATTAGATTTTCATAGGCATGCTCGAATACCCAGCCACTAAAGTGTACCGGTGGGTATACACCACGTTTTGATTCTCTTAAAGCTTTAAGATAACCTCGTAGACCAATACCTACACCCGGTTCTGGGAAGTTAGGTCTGGGTTCTAGATATCCACCAATTGCCGAATAAGTGGAAGGTGAAATGAATACGTTTGCACCAGCATGCATATAAGCGTTTCCAAGTGTATTTGTTGGGTCTAGACTGTCAAGTTTTCCTCCACCACAACATTCAATAAACATAACTGACGGGCCCATCTCCATATTTGAAACAGCTCGTACATGGTAATAACCCTGGTATAACAAAGGTGTTGCAAATGGCATTATAGGCACAAAACGACCCAACATTTGATATATTAAAAACGGTCCTCCAAGGCTATCAAGCATTATATCTGCATGCTCATAGCCAAACCATATGCCATGAGAGTTAGAGAGAATTAAATTGCTTTGTTCCTGTAATTCCTGACCATTTATACCAGAGCCATCTCCTAACGCTTCAGACCACCATTTTAAACTTTTAAGTTTATCAACACTTTCAAAGCCTTGTGCAAGTTTTACCAATAGTTTCGGGAATAAAAGACGATTTAGCAAACCATCTGTTTTAATCATACGAAGTGCTTCGCTACTCAAACCTTCTCTTTGCGCTTGACCACGTTCTGCCGTCTCAACATCAAAGCCTGCATCTCGAAGATTTTCAGCTGTACGCATTGTAAGGAAATGCTGTTCTCCAGTCGGGAATTTCATAGGGTCGCTCTTACCAAGGAGTTTATACACAGTATTAAAAATAGGGAGTTTTTGGAATTCTAAGCCTGCTCCTGACATAACAACAGCATTATCCTTCCAACTGCCCATGCCAGAGATAACCTCGTCATAGAAAATGGTTCTATCAATTAAAGCACTTGCATCTTGTACATCCCAACATGCAATTCTTCCAACAATGTTCTCTACCTCAGGGAATTCTGTTGTAGAGTATAAATCATTTTCTACATGCTCTGAAGCATATGGCTGCATAGAATATAACTCAGGGTCAATATTTCCATAGATAAAATCGCTTGGACAGTTTGTACCATATATTGTATCTATATCATCATATGGATTATTATGAGGGCTTCTGTAAAAGTATTGAGGGACCATAGCTGGATCACCAACGACAGCTATATAGAATGGTTCTGCTCGACAATATTTTGTTAGATATTCAACTGATTCATTAATATCTATTGCTGTAATTTTTGATAAAAGTTCATTAATTGGCATATGAACATTTTCATATACATGCTGATTGAGTAGTGGAATCAACTCAGGGTTCTTTCTGATTGTTGTTGAACCAGGTAAATTTTTACCTTTGAATATCTTGTCATCATCGTTTACAAAAGCAAATTCTGGTTTTGCAAAAACAATACCTTTACGATAAGCAGTTAAATATGGTGCAATGGAAGAAAATTGTTTCATTTGAGGATAATAAGGATCTTCGAGTTTTTCTGCAGTAATCGTTATTTCATACGGAGCACTATCTAAAACTGTATACATAGCTTGAGCGGAAACAGTTAATTCTTCACCGCCCATATCATATAACACATCTTCATAATAGAGTGTATCGCATTCTATATTTCCATTAACATCAGTTTCTGCTGGGCTGGCCATTGTTGCCACGTATCCTAGGAAACTACCTTGAAATACAACACCGTCACCAAACATTTCAATATGTGATGGATCTTCAAGATTTTTGAATTCTAATTTCACAAGGGCGTATTTGTAATCATCTGGGATCACAAAACTGAATGCTTTTTTGCCACCAGTTAGGTATTTCAAAATCCCTGATGGTAAAGCATTTCCACCTTTTAAAGTTCCAGAATCTGAAATAAGGATTTCTTTATCTAAAACCTCTGGTGGCCATGCATCTCGTGGGTTTGTTATTGTAATGTAATTAACGTCATCAAATTTTTCTCTTACGATTTTAATTGAAGCGTCAACAATTGAATCCACATCACCAAACTTTATGCACTCACCATAACCATCAATATCACCACAAACGAGAGAGCGCGTAACACCAAGTTCATCTAAAACGGTTCTTACTTCTTGATCAACCTCATCTGTAACAACGACAGGTATACCAAGATAAGAAGCAATCGGAGTTGCTACAACGCCTAAATTGTAGCCTGTTTCATTGTTCTCTATTAAAAGTACCGCATCGCTACTCTCCCAATATTTTTCGGCTATATAGAGAGAGTATTCTTTTGTTGATTTACTATCGTCAATTTCATTAATTGGCTGAACTCCTATTTGAGTTGCTACTCTTTCAACGGCGCTGGAGGGACTTTCAGTATTTATGACATAAAGAGGGGCGATATATTGTGTACCATCTCCTCCATAATGAACCGCAACTGGCGTAGCAATTAATGCATTAAATGGGCAGCTATCAGATATTGTCAACGCGCCAGGTTCTATAGCATAGCTACTGGAAACACCAAAAAAATCGTCAATTTCTGCATATCTAATTTCTGCACCTTCTGGCACCCAATAATAGACTCCAATTGACGCCAGAATTAGTATTAAAACTCCAAATAAGACTATAAGTTTATCATTTCTGTTCATATTTTATTCCCCGTCGTTTATAATAATATGCACTTTAGTATATTTATGTCTTTCTATATAATATTTTCTATATAATTATTAGGTGGTTATATTTTTTATAACTAATAAAAAATTAAACTATAAAATGAATACCTTTAATAAGTATTAATATTATTACCCAGAAATTTAGGAGCAACAAACCATGGTAGAGGAAGAAATGCCACCTCAACTAAGAGACCAAATAAATAGACTGCAGCAATTTAGAGTACAAATGCAGATGATAACGCAACAGCGTCAACAAGTTGAGATACGCTTAAAAGAAATTGAAGAAGCTTTACAGGAATTAGACAAAACAGATGAAAAAACATCGATATACAAGAGTATAGGTGCAATTCTTATTAAAACCAAAGGAAAAGATGATGTTGTTAAAGAATTGAAGGAAAATAAAGAGTCACTAGAACTTAGAAAAACTACACTTGACAAACAAGAAGGCAGAACTAAAGAGAAACTCAACGAATTGCAGAGTAAAGTTCAGAGTGCTCTTAATTTACCAGATAAAGGTGAGGAATAGCCCTGCATAATATGATTAAAAAAAGAAATTTTTCTGTTCATGATGATCTCAGAACCGGCTTGGTTTCTAAAATTTTTTTATTGCTAGGATTGTTTTTGTTACTTACTTATATTTTCTTGAAAATATCTCTAGCAATAACTTCTTTGTTAATTGGTGAAGAAATAGGTGGTTTTAGTTACGTAGAGGCGGTTATTGCTTTTTCAATTATTTTTTTTGGTTTTGGCGCTTTTTTGCATTTTTTACATCTTCAATTTGCCAAACTAGCCAAGATCGCTGATGATTTTGAAGAAGAGCTACAAGATATAGAAAGTAAAGAAGAAGTTGTTGAATAGTTATTTTCCAAATCTTCTTTGTCTTCGTTGATATGTTTTTACGGCTTCAAGAAAATCTCTTTTTTTAAGTGCTGGCCAATATACATCTGAAAAGTATAATTCGGAATATGCTAACTGCCATAGTAAAAAGTTGCTTATTCTTTCTTCGCCAGATGTTCTCAGTATTAGATCTGGATCTGGTAGTTCTTTTGTGTATAGGTAGGTTGATACTTTCGGTTCGTTTATGTCTTCTATTTTGATTTTGTTGTTTTTTACTTCGTCTGCAATTTTTTTTATGGCTTGTATTATTTCTTCTCTACCCCCATATGCTAGTGCTATGTTTAGTGAGTAGTCGTTATATTTTTTTGTTTTTTCCATGATGTTTTTTGCGGATTTTTGTATTTCTTCAGGTAGTAGTTCCAGATGTCCTATTATTCTTATTTTTACTTTGTGTTTATGTATCTGTGAATCGTTGGCTGCTTTGTCTAGCTCTTCCTTGCATAGGTTCATTAGTGTTTTTACTTCTTCGTTGCTTCTTTCAAAATTTTCTATGGAGAACGCATATAATGTAAGGTTTTTTACTCCTAATTCAAAGCACCATTCCAGTAGTTCTTTTATTTTGTCTCTTCCAAATAGGTGGCCCTCTGTTGACGTCAATCCTAGATCTGAAGCAAAACGTCTGTTTCCATCCATGATTACTGCTATGTGTTTTGGCACCGGGTTTTGTTTTATTTCTTCTATTAATTTTAGGTCTCTTAGTTCATTTAATTTTTTTGATATATAACTGTAGAGGTTTGAGTGATATACCATCGAAAGCAGTTTTCTCGTAGTGTTACTTTTAATGGCGTATTCTTCTATTTGATTGATTTTTTTTCCTGCAAGTGATTTTAGTGGCTGTCCTGTTTTGATTTTGCCTCGCCTCTTTCATTTTTCTTATTATATTTAGTTGGTTTAAATATGTTGATGGTTTGTAAGTTTTTATTAATAATAGGCGGATAGATATCCTTTTATATAAAATAATTATTCCAGCCTCTTACCATTAAATAAATTTAAAGGTGATAAACTGGGCAACATAAGACAGACTTTCATAAAAAAAATAGCTATTCAGCTTGTAAAAACCTATCCTGATCAGTTTGTTTCTGATGATTTTCAGCATAACAAGGAAAAGGTTGCTGAGTTAAGTGATGTTAGTAGCAAGTTGATGAGGAATCGTATAGCTGGTTACGTTACCAGACATCTTGCTTCGCAGAAGAAAAGAAAAATAATATAACTCATTTTTGGGTAACAACCCAATATTTATTTTAGTGGGGGCAAATTTCTGTATGGGTGAACTTATAGAAAAATTAGAAAATGCTCTACTTGAGCTACAAAAGGGCAAATTCATCCTAGTTTATGATAACGAGAGCAGAGAAGGCGAAACAGATATAGTTATAGCCTCAGAATTTGTAACACCCGAAGCAATAAGGACAATGAGAAAGGATGGAGGCGGACTTATATTTTTAATGATTTCAAATGATATCGCAAATAAGCTAAAACTCCCATATCTAGCTGATATGTATTCAGACATAAACACTAAATATCCTGTTTTAAAAGAACTCGTTCCTAATGACATACCGTATGATACAAAATCGTCCTTTTCTTTATACATAAATCATAGAAAAACATTCACAGGCATAACCGATATAGATCGAAGCCTAACAATGAGAAGTTTCGCTGAGCTAACAAAAAAGATAAAAAATATTGACGACGGTATTGCAACTAAGATGTTCGGAAGTGAGTTCAGATCACCAGGGCACATACCAATATGCGTAGCAGCAAAGAATCTGTTGTCCGAGCGATCAGGTCATACCGAGCTAATAGTCTCACTCTTAAAAATGGGTGGACTTACGCCTGTAGGAAGTGGCTGTGAAATGATGGGTGACAACGGTAAGGCTTTATCAAAAAACGAAGCAATAAAGTATGCAAAAGATAATGGATTAATATTTTTAGAGGGAAAAGACATAATAAAAGCGTGGAAAAAATGGTCAAAGTAATGGCAACCGGAACATTTGATCTGCTTCACATGGGACACATATATTACCTTAGAGAGGCAAAAAAACTAGGAGATAAACTAGTTGTCATCGTTGCACGTGACTCAACCGTAAGAAAACTGAAACATGAACCCGTGACACCAGAGGAAATGAGACTAAACATAATCAAAGAACTAAAGATAGTAGACGATGCGATGCTAGGCCATGAGGACGACATGTATGAGATTGTAAAAGAGGTTAAACCAGATATAATAGCACTTGGCTACGACCAAATTCATGTTGAAAAAAATATTGAGCAAGAGCTGAAAAAAAGAAAATTGAATGCAAGAGTAGTACGGTTGCCAAAATATGAGGGCATGAATGATCTAAATGGTACAAGAAGGATCATAGGTAAAATCGTTGCAGCCTATGAATTCCAAAAAAACATGGAGAAGCTTGAGAAGAAATGAAAAAGATAGGCGTTGCTGATACTACATTTGCTAGATATGATATGGCAAAAGCAGCTATCAGCGAGCTTAAATCAAACGACACAGGTTTTAAGATAATAAGATACACAGTACCAGGCATAAAGGATCTCCCTGTTGCATGTAAAAAACTGTTTGATGAACAGGGTTGTGATATTGTAATAGCACTCGGCATGCCTGGCCCTAAACCAATTGATAAACAGTGTGCCCATGAGGCAAGCCTGGGACTAACGCAGACTCAGTTGATGTGCAACAAGCACATAATAGAGGTTTTTGTCCATGAAGACGAAGCAAAAGATGAGAAAGAGTTGGCTGGGCTTGCAGATAAAAGAGCAAGGGAACATGCATTAAACACGTTAAATTTATTGTTTCATCCTCAGAGACTAACAAAAAACACTGGTAAAGGTCTACGTGAAGGATTTGAGGATGCAGGACCATTAAAAAGCTAAAAAGGGAGGTAAAAAAAGATGGATAAAGAAAGAAAAATAAGATTAGGTGCCGTAGTCTCAGAATTCAACTACGACATAACTATGATGATGTTGGAACGAGCAAAAGAACACGCACAATTTCTAGGAGCAGAAATAACACAAATCGTAAAAGTACCAGGGGTCTTTGACATAGGATTACCAATAAAAATGATGCTCAAAAAGAAAGATATAGATGGCGTAGTCGCACTAGGCGCAGTAATAGAAGGAGAAACAGAGCATGACGAAATAGTCATACAACATGCAACAAGAAAAATAACTGACCTAGCAATTGAATACGAGAAACCAGTTGGACTAGGCATCAACGGACCAGGTATGACAAGACTACAGGCACAAGACCGTATCGACAAAGCCAAAGATGCGGTAGAAGCTGTGGTAAAACTACATAGAAGATTGCATCTATAAAAATTTGTTAATTTTTCTATCTATTTTTTACTTTTATCTAACATTTTAAAAACAGATGGCAAATGAATAGTGTAAGAACCATCTTTCTGTATAATGATTGGCTCCTCCTCGAGTAAACCCTTGAGGTCTATGTTGTAACTACCTGACTGCTCGATACCTATTGTTTCAGGTTTATTATGGATTTCATCTACTTCAGATTCAATTTTTTCTAGCAAATTTTTCCTAAGACCATCATCAACAAAACCTGGTTTTTCCTTAACCTTTGGTTCAATTTTTTCTGAAATATCGTGTTGCTGTAGCGCTTGTATATCTTTTTGTTTTACAACAACCCACCTACTCTGTTTATCAATAAAACGACCGTTTTTATCACATAATATCTTGGCTATAGTAGAATCTAAATCCTTGTCCATCTTTTGAATTATGTTATTTCTTTCTTCTTCACTTAAAGGTTCTTTTGTGAAAAAAAATCTGTTGCCACCACAGCCAGAACAGCCTTTCAAAAGCTGAGGGGAACCTTCTTCGAAGATGAGTCCGCATTTAAGACATTGATGAGGCATTCTCCACTAAACACCTCTACCAGGTATTATCATAGTTTCAATCATATCGCTATCTTTGTGAACAGTTTTTAGGAGATGAGCAGGGCCAATAACAGTCATACGCTGTTTTTTAACAATTCCAAAAACCCTCTGAATAAAAGATGGTTTTTCCTCACCATAACCATCCATCTCAATACCAATAAAAGTGTCCTCCTCAATTTCTTTCATAGTATGTTCTATCAGTTTAGCTTGTTCAACTGGTGTGAGACCCTGTTCAAGAACTAGTATTTTACCATCTCTAACTTCTTTGATTATGAATTTGAGTTTCTCCGAAGAAGATAAACTACCTAGCTTTTGGCGTGAAACGAGAGCAACAGAGATACTTTTGTCTTTCTTGATCATAAAATTACCTCCTCCTCTTCCTTTTTTTACTAAAATGGGCAATCATAGTACTATAAAGGTTTTCTGAATTATAACCAGTTAAAGCACTAATTGGTACAACAGGATGTTGTGGAAATGCAGACTTAAGAGTGGCAGGACTTGCATCCTCAGCATCTATCTTATTAGCTGCAATCAAAACAGGTAAATTACGAGCCTCCAAATTACCAAGAATCGTAACATTAACCTGAGTAAAAGGATCCTGAGTCGCATCCATAACAAGAACAACTCCATCTATGTCCTCCAACCATTTGATAGACTCGATGACACCCTCAGTCGCCTCTTTAGCCCTTTGTTTTGCCTCATCTCTAGTTAAACCATACATGTTCATGAATTCTTTATAATCCACTTTAGTAGCTATGCCGGGTGTATCAACAATATCCATCATTAAAGAAGAATTACCGTTGTCAACCTTAACATTCTTTTTCCATTTAGCCCTACGCGTTTCATGAGGAATCTCTGAGACACTGCCCATTATATCCCCCGTCCAATCACGTAAAATTCTATTGGCAAGAGTTGTTTTTCCAACATTTGGTGGACCATATATGCCAATTCTTGCGTGTTTTTTACCAAAAATTCTTTGAAGAATGGATGCAAAACTAACTTTTCCGAATAGTCCCATCCTTTTCATCCTCCTAGTATTTAATTGAGTGCTAAGTCAAGATATGTCTAAGAGGTTTATTAGTTTAATGGTAATATATTTAAAAAATTAAGAAATAAATCTGATTATAAACAAAAAAAATTTGTTTAATTAATTAAATGGCAATACTTAAATATCAACAAGTTTATTCCTGTTAACTCGAAGAATTATCTTGATTTGGGAGGCGTGATGATTGTGGTTAAAGAGAATAAGAGGATGGAAGAAATGGAAAATGTGGATTCTTTAAAAGATAGATTACGGCAGGTTGCAGAAGAGATTGATGTTATAAAAAATTCTTTTTCTAAAAATACTGAAAATCTATCAAAAATCCAAAGTATGTTAGATGCAGAGAAATTAGACGGCATCACCGGCATAATTCAAAATTTTGAAAGCCGAATTTCAGAAATGGAGAGAAAGAGAGAAGAGGCATCAGAGGGAGCAAAAAGATACAGCGAAGAACTTGAGAAAGAGAAAGAACGTTTGATAAAACTGTGGGACGCATATAAAAACCAGGAAGAAGAACTCTCAAGTACTGAGAAGAAAATAGCTGATTACGAAGAAAAAATAAAAAATGCGGACTCATCTAAAAAACAATTGGAACAGGATCTAACTGCTCGGATAAATACATTAACTGAAAAATTGCATGAGAACGAGAATAAAGTAAAGAAATTCGATGAATACAAGCTAAAATGCGAAGAATATAATGAAAAACGTAACCAGGCTGAAAAAGAGATGCACGGTCTAAAAGATGAGGTAAACAACAAAGATAAAACAATAAATACTCTACAGAAGCAGGTTGAAAAGCTAAAAGAATATGAAGATTATGCAAGCTATAAGAATAAATTCGAAGACATATCAAACCAGTACGAAAAAGAGAAAGAACGACTAACAAAACTATATCATCTCTATGAAGAAACAGAGAAAGAGTGCAAAAACCTTAAGAGCGAGGTTAAAAACTGGCAAGAGTGGTATAACTCCAATAAAGATATATTTGACCGTTTGTTTTCCATATCTCCACCTTGCAAAACAGAGAATAACAAAACATCAGAGGAACCAAATACTACCACGCCTGTTCAAGAGGAAGAGAAACCAAAAAGAAGACTGTTTAGAAAATAAACATATATTATTTTTTATTTTTCTTTTTTTTAGATGAATATTAGATTTTAGGATAACATAACTGATGCAATACTTGATATGCTTTTAGTATATTTTTTTCTTCAACAAATATTAGCATTTCCGGGAAACAGCTCATTACTTCCATTATATTGATTCCATTTATTGCGAGTTCGTTTGCTATTACTGCTAGAATACCATATGTTGTTCTCATATCTGGATGCATACGCATATTTATTTCAGCTATTTCTCCGTCAATTTTAATTATTTTATTTTTTGGAAATAGTTCTTTTATTTTCTCTAGATTTTTTTCATCAATTAGTAGTCTTATTGATTCGTTTGCTTGTATTATCCTTAGGGTTTCTCCTCGTACGAACTGTATTATTTCGAATATCTCGGGCAATAATTGTTGAACTTCGTTGTCTTTGATTAGAGATACTTCTGCCAGGCCATTTCTGGTTGATAAATTGACGGTTTGACATATTAGTTTGTGCGCAATTACGAATACGTCATCTTGTCTGCCCAATTCATAGCGTCGTATCGCGCTTATTACAGCATCTATTGTCGTCTTCATTTTGTTTTCTTTTATTATGTATTTGGCTAGTGCTCTATTGTTTATTAGACCTAATGACAGATCTCTTCGTATGGATGGATTTTTGTCCAGTATCTTCCAGACTTCCCCTACAGCATTTTTCATATTTGTTGTATTGATTTTTGTATTATATAAAATTTGTCATTTATGTTATAAATTTGCCATATAATAAAAAATACCAATTTTTTTGTCAATATATTTATATTTTTGTTAAATTTTTATATTTTAGGTTAAATATGTCACATTTTTTATATACATACAGTAACAAAATAATATTGTAAAAGAAGAGGTGAATATAACGAAAGAAACAGAGGAGTTCAAAGGATTAGAACTCAAAAAAAGAAAGGATATCTACAATTATATTTTTAAGTACCCTGGTTTACATCTTAATGAACTGTGCAGAAAAATGAAAATACCTAAAAGCACAATGAATTATCATCTCAACTGTCTAATAAAAAAAGGTTTTTTAGTCGCAGCACCCAATGGCAGATACGTAAGATATTATGCGGCAAATAATCTAAATGAAATAGATAAAGAAATATTCCATTTTCTCAGACAGGATGTTCCTTATAAAATCCTTGTATTCCTTTTTTTACACCCCAATTCTTCCCAGATAAAAATTAGTAAAAATTTGAAGAAACATCCAACCACAATATCTTTTCATTTAAAGAAACTGCTTTGCACAGATCTCATTGAAGGCATTCCAAACGGAAATGAAATAAAATATAAACTAAAGAATCAAGAAGAAGTATCAGATTTGTTTGTTAGATACAACGAATGCTTTTTTGATAACATGATTGAAAATGTAGTAAATCATACACCAGAATTCTACATTAAAGTAAGTTAAATTACGTTGAAGGAAGATTGTTCTATAAAGTTTATATATTTGATTTTCGTCATAGGACGTTTGTTCTATAAAACTCATATATCAATATAACATATCTATTTCAGGGGAGAAAAAAATCAGATCCCGCCAAAATCAGTTGCTAGTAAAGACCCCTATCAAACATCAGCCAGTATATTCTCGATATAAAGGGGATGTGTATCTGGTATATGCGCAGAATAAAAAAACACATCCCCATTAGCTGATGTATATCCTTAAAAAAACCATTGATTATTCTATTTTTATAGCACTAATTCTATCTTCATTTTCACTTACATTTATCACGTTTTCTACATAGTTTTTCACATCATCGATATGAGTAATAAGGAGAATCTGCCTGAATTTTGATGACAGGCCATTCAACGCCTTCATGATATTCTGTCTTCTAATCATATCCTGGGAGCCAAATATCTCATCTAGTATTATGAAGTTAAATACACCGCCTGCACGTTCAGTTATAACCTCAGATATAGCTAACCGTAAACACAGGTTGGCTAAATCCTCCTCCCCGCCTGAAAAACGTTGTATACTATAGGAATTGCCATCGTCATAAATCATTATATTGTAATCCTCATCCAACTCGATCTCACGGTATTTTCCATCTGTGAGACGTTCAAAATAATCAGAAGCATAGGATGCCAACGTAGGTCGTATTCTAGATATTAAGTGCGTTCTAAAAGATGTCATAATGTCGCTAAGCATGCCAAGTTGTTGTGATTGTTTCTTTTCATCTTTTATTCTATTTTTGAACTCGCCCAGTTCAGCCATCTTATCCTGAAGGTTTTTTATTTTTTGGGTAATAAGGTTTTTCTCACCATCTGTTTTTTCTAATTCTAGCCTTGAATTTCCAAGTACATCCTTTTTCTCATTTAGCAAATCCAACGAGGACTGATATTTTTTATAAAATTCGTTAACCTGATTTTTAACAGATTCATATTCTATTGGAACGAAATCTACCGCCCCAATTCTCTTCAATTGCAACTCATTATTTTCCAGTTCTGCTTTTTCTCTTTTTACTTCTATCAAAATGCTTTCAATTATAGCATCTATTCTTTCTTTTTCTCTCAGTTGATTCTGTAGATAATTCCTCTTCTTTTCCAAAGCTTGCTTCTCACGAGATGCCTTCTCTCTTTTTTCTGAATCATTCTTAATATTTTCTAAAAGATTTTTTATCTTGCCTTCTTTTTCTTTTTTTTCTTTATCATAATTTTTTAGAAGTTTATTATGCTGTTCACCTAAAAGTCTATCACAAGTTGGGCATTTTGCATCAGGCCCTAATTTCGAGATGCTTTTTTCTTTGTTTTCTATGTCAGACACGGATTCTTTAAAGTTTTCCATGAACGTTTTTGCTTGCTCAATTTTTTTAACTAATTTTTCTATTTCGTCTTCTGCAGATTTGAGCTTTTTTTCAACGTTTTCCATCTCGACATTTAGTTTCTCAAAAATCTTTGTTTTTTTACGTTGCGCATCTATTGTCTGTTGTCTCTCTGCAATCTTAGATTTTAAATTTTTAATTTCCATCTCAAACTTTTTTTTGTTTTCGAAAAGAGTTTTCTTTTCGGTTAATTTTTCTTTTAAGAGGTTTATTTTTTCGTATGCTTTTTTGTTGGCTTTATTATTTTTTTCTATGGCATCTAATTCTTTTCTGAAAACTTGTGTTTTCTCTTTAGTTTTTTTAATTGATTCGTCTAAATCTTCTTTTTTCTTGTTCAAATCTTTAATTTCGTTATCATATATATCTAGCTTGCTTTTTCCAGTTTTTTCATCTGTAATCTCTTGGCCAAGTTTTTCTATTAATGTGTCTTTGTTTTTCTTATCTCCTCTTATTTCTTTTATAACCTCATCCAAATCATCTATCCCAAGCATTCTCAATATTAAAGGTCGTCTTTCACTAGCATTCATTGTTGATAAAACATTCAGCTCTTTTTGTTTGGCAAATATGGAGGTAAAAAAAGATTTAAAGTCCATCCCAAGTTTTTTTTGTATATATTTGCTTACTGTTTCTGCACCGTTGGCTGCAAGCTTGTCGTTTATCAAGACAGATGCTGAAGCAGATAGATTCTTGCCTGACATCTCGCGGACTACTCTATACTTATCATCTTCAAAAATAAATTCTAGTTCAACTCTGCATGGATCTGAATCTGCTGCATCTTCTCTTTTGATTTGATCTGCCGAGGTTCTCGCTGCAACAGGGCCGTAGAGTGTCCAGGCAATGGCTTCAAAGATTGTTGATTTTCCTACGCCATTTAGTCCTATTACTCCAATTATTCCATCTGGAAACTCCACGACGGAATGTTTGAATTTTCTATAATTTATTAGAGTCAGTGTTTTTAGAATCATTTTTTCTCTTCTTTAGATTCTACTTTTTGGATATAATCTAAACCAAGGTTCAGTATTGTTTCTTTTTCATCTATGCTTTGTTTTCTTAGAAATACTTCGAATTCGTTTGTCAGAGCATCTATCTTTGATGTTTCTATTGCTTTTGATTGTCCCTCCTTGATCACATTTGCTTTGATTTCATAGTGAACTGCTTCATTACTTTGTTCCCGGATTGCACTAAAATCAATTCCTCTATAGATGTGTGATGGTATGTTTTCCAGTATTATGCGAAAAATCTTACCAGGCGGCTCTATTTCTTTGATTGTTTTTTTTATTTTAATCATTACTTCATCCAATGACATATTTGAACAGTCAACAGAATCAAAATTAATCATCGGTCTGTTTTTTAGAGAGACGAAAGTATTTTTGTTTTTTCCTCCTCCTAGTTCTATTTCTATGAAACCTTTTTGTTCTCCTGCATCAGAAAATGTAAATCGTTCAGTTGAGCCCGAGTAGAAAGCGTTCTCAGAGAGTTTAACATATTTATGATAGTGCCCGAGTGCTATATAGTCAAAGTCTTTTTTCAAGTATTGCATTGGTATTATAAGTTCGTTGAACTCATTCATACTAAATTCTTTTATACCCTTGACACCACCGTGTGAAACAACAACGTTATAATCCGATGATTTGTCTGTTTTAAGTTTTTTAAAATTATTATTAAACTCCTGTGTTGTAGTAGTTTGAGGCAGAGAATGTATGGCTAATTTTTCGCTGTTTATTTCAAACGGGATTGTTTCATAGGATGAGTTGTACACAGGATAAACATTTTCTATATGATCAAACACGCTAAAAATATGTCCTGTTTCTCTAAGTTTTGGGTGCTCATGGTTGCCAGCTATGACAACAAATGGTATCTCTTGTTTTGATAGCCGCAATATCTGGTGTATAGCGAATGTTATAGCTCTATTAGTTGGTCTAACTGAATCGAAAAGATCGCCAGCGTGAATGACTAAGTCTGGTTTTGATTTAAGAGCATAATCAACAAATTGTTCAAAAGCATTGTATGTATCAATTTCACGCTGATTTATACCATCCTCATTTACACGGCGATAAGCAGAATAGCCAAGATGCGTATCAGCAACATGTAAAATATTCATCTTATCATTTTCTACGAGCAAGTTTTAGAGAGACGATATCGCAAGCCAATGTAACAGCATCAAGTGTTGGAGCGATTGGTGGGGCATATGCTGTCTCAAGCTTCCTAAAGGTTTCAACATCCATACCAGCTAAGATAGCACATGCGATAGTGTTGATTCGCTGTGCTGCATTATAACCAACTGCTTGGGCTCCAAGTATCTTGCCTGTTTCTTGGTTCACGATAACCTTTACAGAAATAGGTTTACCACCAGGATAATACTCTGGCAGAGACAAACCATTGAATTTTCCAGATACAACAGACTGGTTTTGTACATGCTTTGTAATTGGCCCAACTGCTGCTAGCTCTAAGTCAAAAAACTCTGAAGTACAAGTCTGTAAAACACCATGCGGTAGTCTGTAGTCTCCACTCGCTGCATTTACACCTGCAGTTATACCCTGTCTAACAGCTATACTGCCAAGGCCTATAAGCACAGGTTGTTTTGTCACAAAATCTTTATACTCTGTACAATCACCAGCCGCATAAATATTATTGATAGTAGTCTCAGATCTATCGTTTACAACTATGCCACCTGTTTTGCCTATCGTGCAACCAGCGGTTTTAGCTAAAGCAACATTCGGTTTACAACCAGTAGCTATAACCAAGAGATTTGTATCGATCTTCTTTTCCTCACCATCTTTATTGTTTTTAACTATCACTTTATTTATTTTCCCATCTTTATTTTCAACCCCCATAGCCAAGGTGTCCAAATGTAAAGTAACATTGCTAGTTAATTTCTTTAAAACAATTTCACTCATATCATCATCGAGAGTATTGGCTAATATACTTGGCAGAGCCTCCACAATTGTAACATTCATTCCTTTTCTATGTAAACAATCTGCCATCTCTAAACCTATTAGACCAGCTCCAACAATAGTTGCTTTCTCTCCTCTCCTTAAAAAAGAAGAAATCTGCTTTGCGTCATCAATGGTACGAAGAATATTGATGCCTTGAACAAATTTCCCGTTTTCCTGTATATCTTTTATAGGCGGTACCCATGGTATTGCACCTGTAGCCATTATCAGAGAATCGTATGATTTCTCGAATGGTTCGTTTCCTTTTTTTGCAATTACAATTTGTTTTTTTGTATCAATTTTCTCTATAGTTGTATTCAAGTGAATATCTATGCTTGCTTTTTTGAACCATTCTTCTGAAAACTCAATTAAATTGGCAGGATTTGGTATATCTCCAGATATTGTATAGGGCAATCCACATTTCGAATATTGTGGGTATTTTCCTTTTTCGAAAACTGTTATTGTTGCTTTTCTATCAGTTTTACGTGCAAACTGAGCAGCAGTGCCACCTGCAGCTCCGCAACCTATCACAACTATGTTTTTTTCCTGGCTCAAATAAAAAACCCCATTTTGTCTAATAACATTGTTTTTTTAATGCTTTTGATTAAATCTTAAAAAAAAATTAGTCGAACTCAGGCCTCATCTTTAAAAACAGAAGGAAAAAAGCTAAAATAAGGAGTGCGACTAAAAAATAAAACAAAACGTCGATTTTCTTTTCAGATTTTTTAATAACAGGTTCAATTGGTGTTTCTCCATTAATTAATATATCAGCATCTTTGTATGCCCTCTCTAAAATATCGAAACCATTTCTGTAATAACCTTGTTTAACAAGGTTTTTACCGATCTCGTAATCCTGCTTAATATGAAGGTTTTGAATCCCAATTACATCCGCTAAATTTATTTTTGTTTCACAAATATCTATAGCAATATCCTCAATTTTATCTTTTACAATAGAGAATTTTGCAAGTTTCTTGATATCATTCACAAGAACATTTCTAATATTTTTTAGACTGAATGTATAGTTTTTTTCCCAAATACTATCGACTATTTTGATTATCTCCTCTTTATCTCTTTGGTTAGAAATTTTACTGATTTCCAGCCAAATCTCCTCTGTTAGCCATGCCTGCTTCTGCATACCGACATCAATTACTGTTAAGAAATCAGACACTTGGTCTTTTTGTCGTTTTGATATCAACTCTCCAGATATATCATCGATGCCATTCATCTCATAAAGAAAAACTTCTTCTGCTTTTGCAAAACTGTTTGATAGATTGTTATGTCCGTATATTGCCAATAATTCAATTGATAATTCTGCTGCTTCACCATTTTCATATGGTTCATAAATGTCTGTGTTCGATATATGAAATGGGACATAAATTGAAGAACACGCATGATTAGGTGAGAACCAACCTTCACTCATTATTTCGTAGTTATTCTCAGGGATTTTGTAGATCGCAACTGCTTCATATTTATATGAATCTTCACACATTGGACGTAAACCATCGAGATCTTCTCTATGAAGTCTAGACAAGTTTATCATGTCTTTAACTGTGATACTGCCATATCTTTGTTGTATATGTTCCATCATCTTGTCTTCCCATGATTTGAATTTGTAGCATAGTTTTATTTTTGCCTTGTTTTTATCCGTGTCCAATAATTCTACGCTAAAATCTCCTACTGTTTTTCGTTCTCCAAGATTTATCTGAGTTGGTTTTCCAGCTATCAAGATTTTACCGTAGCTAATTTTTAAAAATGGGACTTGCCGTGCAATAATCCAGTTTTTGCCTATATCAACAACTCTAATTCCATAAACAGAATTCAGTCTAAGGACTGTTCCTTTTCTAACATATTTTTCTTTAATTGTATCAAAAGAGAGGGAGATAGGCAAGCATTTGTGAACTTGAGTTTTCCATAACATTTTTGGATAATTTGACATTACGAGAACATCATCTATCTCTTTTATTTTATAGCGAAATGCGTCTGCTTCAACAACAAATGCTTTTTCCGGTCCCACAACAAATAGATTCTCTGATACTCCTGTGACATGTAATTTATCTACACAATCATTAGTAAGTAAAGTAACCGCTTCTTGTTCATCATCTGCTTCCTGGCAAGAATATCTAATCCAATCGAAATCATCCCAGGCGAACTTGGTCGGATTTACCCAATTTGAATTTGTGTCTGCATCGCCATAAGCAATGCCTGCCTGAGTTAAGGTCATACCAGCTTTTACAATATTTGGGATGACATCGCCCAAAGTAGCAACGCCGATAAACCTTTGTTTAGTTTTGAAGCTTATAGGTTTTCCATTCCATGGTTTATGGTAAGTATATTCGTATCCCTCTGGCATTATACATAATACTTGGGGGCCTGGTCTGCTTGGGTCTCTAACCTTTAAAAAAAGGTTATAATCCCCTAATGTTGCATCACCTACAGCAACTATATCTTTGCAACTTTTGACGTTAAAAGATAAAATATTACTAAATAAAAGGAATGATGCGAAGACGATGAGTATACTCTTACAATTCTTCATAAAACTATTCGATAGTATTAATGTAAATATATAAAAAGATTATTTTAGAAAGAATGTTAGTTTATTCTTCTGGTTTTTTGGTCTTCTTTGTCTTTTTTGCTGTTGACTTTTTTGTTTTCACTGGTTTTTTAGTTGTTTTTTTTGCTTTAGGCTTTTCTTTTTTCTCTGGTTCTTCTTTAGTTTCTTCAGCAGGTTTTTCTTCTTCGATTGGTTTCTCTTCCACAATTTCTTCTGTCTTTTTTTCTTCTGTTATCTCTGGTTCAAGGGCTGGCTCTTCTATTTTCTCTTCTCTCTTAGGCCTCTTTTCTTCTATGATCATTGTCGGCGGTGATGTTACCTCTGTTTTGAAAATTTCTATTCTCTTTACAGGGTAGAAGTTTTTACAACCCTTGTATATCTCGCTGCCCATTTTTCCATCTATTATGGTTTTTACGAACTCAGAAAGTGTACTATTTGTTGCCTGATCAAATATAGTTCTTTTCATGGCTTCACGGATTGCTTTTTTCTGGGAGCTTTGTACACGTTTATCTGTAGTTGCAAAAGGTTTAACACGTATTTTTGCTCCATCGCGTGTTGTTACATCATAGACGCCATCTATTTTTGATCTCCTTCGTCTAACCATTCTTCTAAGATAATCTGAGGTTAATGTATGACCCACAAACATGGTAGAAGCATTTGTATCTTCGATTTTATTTACTTTAAAGAATAGTTTCACGTGAGATTGTCTAAAATCATTTGTCATATCCTGTAGTGACACCTCAGTTACTCTGCCCATCAAGCTCTCCGGTGTATCTGCTAGGGTCTCAGCTATAGCAACGTTATCAAATGCTGGTGGTGCCAATATCTTGTACCAGCCCTTTGATCTCCATTTATCCTTGACTTTTTTCGCTGATGTTCTTACACGCGCTTTGGTCATAAATATCACTTATAAACTCTAATCTATATTTTAAATGATTTTCTCGGTAATACGCTCATTATACTTAAATTATACTGATATAGTTTTTTTATTAAAAAAGGGTTAGCTAGGGGGTTTCTTTAACCTCCATTGCAACTCCTGATACAAATAAGAACCCAGCTAAACTTCCCGATCCGATGAAATTAATGGTTAACCCGGTAAACCCGCTTATATTAACATTATAGCTCTCATTGTCGACGATAACTCTTTTGAATCCCTGTAATCCTAAGCTTGACATTCTACCATTTTGCATGCTAACAACACCAACCGGCATAAGTATTCTAAATGGTATCAAATGTGTCAACAAGTAGATTAATACAAATATGGGCAGTAAAGCGATGAGAATTATAAAAGCCTCAATAAGTGTTGATGCATTATTTATCGCTGCTCTTATTGCATCTAGGAATTGTATGGCTAGTGCAAAAAATATGCCGCCGGTGCCTATAGCATTGAAATAACAAAACGTATTTGAGATATTGTCACCATTTTTTTGTTTGAAAAATTTAGGATACGTAGAATATCTGGTCAAATCCATTTTCTCAGAGAAAGTCTTTTGTGAGAAAAATTCCTGACGTTCATTCCCAAATATTCCTTTTTCATTCAATATTGCCTCATATTGAGATATTGCTTGTTCGTCGTTGTTTTCTATTGCCGTATTGAGTTGGATTAATATTTCTTTGAGTTCTTCAGCTTCTTCATAACTAAGTTCTGTATATATTGGTTCAGATTTTCTTCCATAGTAGCGGTTAACCTCGACGACAACATTATCTATTTCTTTTGAGTAAACATGTGGTGATAAGCTGCCTAACACAATTAGAGTTGCTACTAAAATTGTGCCTATACCTACAATTTTTTCCTTCATAATTACCTCCCTCAATATTTCACATTTTGTTATTATTATTTAAAGATTCCGTGGATTTGATTCGGTTTTTAGATGTTTTGGAAAAAAATGTGAGTCAGTTGCTTTTATTATTTGCGTTTAGGTAATTAAAAAGCAGTGACTACCTGAATGTTTTTTTCTTTGCATAGCCTATCTGTTTCTTCAAAAATTTTTTTAAAATAATAAGTACTTTTAATTAAATCTTTATGATTTGGAAAAATCTTTTCCAACACATCAAAAATTCCAGGTTTTAAATTAAAATTGTCAACCATTATTTCTTTTGCACCATTTCCAACAAAGATATCAACTATTTTTTCTAAATCTTCTATCTTTATTGTTGGATAAACTGGCCCAAAAAAAACAGTTGTCTTGATGCCTGCATCGCTGCATGTTTTCATCGCAGCGAGTCGTTCATCAATAGATGAGGGATAAAGTTCGAGCATCTTTCTTTCAGCATCATTTAATGTTCCTATACTAAACATTATTTCAGATTTTGAAAAATTTGATATCAAGTCAATATCCCTAGTGACTAATGATGATTTTGTTTGTATGCAAATATGAAAATCATACTTTAAAAGCTGTTCTAAACAATATCTTGTAAGTTTGTATTTATTCTCAACTGGTTGATATGGATCTGTTACAGTTGAAATGCCAACAGTGCCAGGTTTTTTATTCTTTAATTCTTTTGAAAGAATAACTGGGATGTTTATTTTCGCTTCTACAAATAAACCCCACTCTGTTCTTGGTATTCTTAGTATGTTTGGTACGTAGCAATAAGCACAGTTGTGTTGGCAACCACGATAAGGATTGAGTGAGTAATCCAGTCCTGGTAACGATGATGGTGATAGTGCTGTTTTGCAGCTTATTTCTCTAATTTTCATAGGAACCTCTTTAGAAATCCTCAATTCTTTTTTGATATAGTTGATTTTTAAGTACTGCACTGTTTTTAATCCATCTCTGCAGAGGGATATCCATCTTCTGTGAAATATGAATCAATGCGTCGTTTAATGTATTGAATTTTTGGCAGGGTTGTTTAAGTGCTTTTCTAACACTTTCTCTAACATTCCATACCCCTATAGGCATTATGTAACCAGGATGGGCTTCTCTCATTATTACAACACTTGCTTGTCTCCTCTCATGATTCAATAGCTCGTTCACAGCTAGTCTCGCAGCATAGTAGCATCCCCCTATCTCAGCATAAGTGGTTCTACCGTCATAAAACTCGTAGCTGTTGAATATCGATATCCCAGAGCCGTATGGATTCCATGTTGTGTTTGGGTACCATGCTTCGATAAGTTCGTATTGCCATTCAGAAGGGCTCATTATTATAGCCCATCTGTTATCATACTGTGTTGTGTAATAAACACGGAACTCATTTATCCAAGGATAAGTCTTTGTATTTTTCATCAGGTTTTCTCCAATGGTCGAGTCAACTGCTGTTATGCTCCATCTGGTTGGAACAAATCGTCTAAGTTTTCTAACACCGAAAGCGCCGACGCTGAACGCTTTCTGAATCTTTGAAACATCTACACCGCCTTTGTATAAATCCAAAACAGCGTTTCTTGCTCTTAGATCAGTGTCGTAAAACGCTTTTTCAATATGATGATCATATCTAGGGCTTGAGATGTCGAATTTCATCAATGGAGCAGATGGGCCATGGGGTTGCGCCTCATCATAAAAAGCGATTTTACCAAATGGTTTTTTTTCAAAGATTGCCTCAGCAAAAACACTATTTTTAGCCAGAGCAAGTTCTCTAGTGAAACCAACAATTTTGTTTGAATTTTCTACATCAGTGACATCAACAGTGTATTTTCCTCTTATAAGCATCGAACGGAAATCCACTATGTCATCAAGGCTTTTATCAAGCCATAACTCAGGCGTATCAATAAGAGAAGTATCACCCATAACTGGAGGAATCATGGGTCCAATTGAGACCTTTGGATAACCAAATCTGCCGACAAAAACACTGGGTGGAGAGGAACCAGCAAGTCTAGTAGTATCGACCAATGTTTTAACCTTATCTCTAGAGTGAAATTTTACTAGAACAGGGCATCGTGATTTACCACACAAAAACTTCGTACCTCTACATAAACCACATACGCTTTGAGAGTTTTGCTTTGCTATAGGTAAAATTTTTTTTTGGTTATTTGATTTTATATTGGAGACCCCCCACAACAAAAGTTCATTATCCGTATAGTTTTAAATATATTTCTGTAGGGTGGCTGAAAATATGAATATTTTATATGAATGTTTTTATTGTAAAAAGTTAAAAAGATTTTTTAAATCATTAATCGAAAGATTAATAAATAAATAGTTATATAAATAGGTTGGACTTGCTAGTATTTCCATAGCTAGAACTGGGGGAATAACAATTGAATGAAAGAAATAAGAACCTGACGATTTTATTGACTATATTGATAGTCATAGGTCTGCTTAGTGCAAGCTACTACGTCTTTTTTTACCAAAAAAATGAACCGGAAGAGAAGGTAGAAGAGAAAAAAATTGATAACAGAATTAATCCATTGGGAGCACCACAAGCAGTATTTCTGCAAATAAACAGAATAAGAAAAAAGGGTATTGTCGACTTTATGATGAATTCAGGGCATGGAACAAATTTAATAAAAAAACTATCACTTAAAGTTAAAGATATTTATATTACTCAGGTAATCGATGGTCTAAGACCTGGGTTTGGCTGGCGTAAAAAACCAGTTTTCACTTATACTGCTGTTCTCGACGGGTATGTATATAAAAGAACCGCACTTTGGACAGGTTGGGATACTGACTACATTAATCAGGAATTTTTTAGGAAAGTTGAGGAGGAGCAACAGCAAACAGAGGTTAAACTTACTATAGTAGAGCAAGAGAAGAAAGTTATAAAAACTATTGAAAAAGAGATAGAAGGTTTTAGTGTTGTGTACGATTTTAGATATGGTAACTGGACGGGTGATGATTATTTCAACGATAGTGATGGTTATGGTCATTACAATGGATCAGATTATGAGATATGGTTCAATATCCGTCAGACTAGCTATGATGGAGATGACATTCCATATTGGACTGAAGTAAACATTCTTGGTACAGACCCAACTGCTGACGATTCAAAACTTGATCCTGACAACGACAGTATACCCACAGAATGGGAATGGAAATGGGGATATGACCCATTTACATGGGATGACCATGAAAAACTCGATTCAGATAACGATGGATTGCAAAACACAGAAGAATATTTCATGAGGAAATGGTTGGCGAACCCATTTTATCCAGAGATATATATAGAGACTGATGGCATCGGAAAAAAACCGTTTAAACCTATAAAGATTACAATCGGAAGGGGTAAAATACTACCAATACCAAGACCAAAATTAGAGAAAACCAATGATGATGGTTGGGAATGCATATTCTGGGAAGAGTCGCAACAAATGGTAATGGACACTTTTAGCGAACATGGCATCACAGTCCATATAGATGATGGATGCATGGGTGGCGGCGGTGAAATATTACAAAAAAGAGAAGGCAACTATCGCCAAGAGGGAGGCACTGTTGCAGAATACTATAACAACAACTTTTCTGATGAAAGAAAAGGTATTTTCAGATATGTTGTTGTAGCGAGCGGTGGTGGCTGGTGCCATCCACAAGATAATAGACATTTTTATGACACCATGTGTGTTCCAACTGGTGCAAAATTCTTCAAAAACAACCTTGCCTATGGATTAACCCAGAGAGCTAGAAGAATAGGACGAGCTGTACAAGTGATACATGAGCTCGGTCATTCATGTGGACTACGTCGCGAGGAATGGCCTGGAGTAGATAATGTTACCTTTATAAATTATAAGAGTTCAATGAACTATATGTACTTTGGCCGACGTTACTACGGTTATTCGGATGGTACAAACGGTGAAAACGATAGGAACGATTGGACTGCTATCGATCTCGCATATTTCCAAAAACCTGCACTTGGTATGGAGGGGCTTGGATCTTAGCCATATAACTCTAAATTCTAAATCCATATTTCATTTTTTATTTTCACTTTATAAAACTAAATATTGAACCTAGGGGTTTTTCTCTCCAAATACTTATTTATGAGATGTTGTATTTCAGCGTTCGTTAACTATGAATCCAGAAAAAATCGAAAGTGAAAGAAAGAGATCTAGACCCATAGAAAAAACAAAAAAGATGGCTGTAGTTAAAAGAAACAAAGCCAAGGTTGGTATTATTTTAGTAATTATCGCAATAGTGATAATAGCCGCTCTAGCTGTGATTTATATTCGCCCTGCAAAAAACCGTATTGCAGTTATAGATACAAGCATGGGTACAATAAGGGTTGAACTCTATGAAGATAAAGCGCCGATAACAGCTGGTAATTTTATCAACTTATCAAAAGACGGGTTTTACGATGGACTTATTTTTCATCGTGTTATCCGTGATTTTATGATCCAGGGCGGGGATCCAAATGGGGATGGAACTGGTGGACCTGGATATACAATCAAAGATGAATTTCATCCGGATCTCAGCAATGTTAGAGGTACGATATCCATGGCAAATTCTGGGCCTAATACTGGTGGTAGTCAGTTTTTCATAAATGTAGCTGATAACACATATCTTGATTACTATGTAGAAGATCAATATGATGCACAGCATGCTGTTTTTGGACGAGTAATATCAGGTATGGATGTCGTAGATGAAATATCTAAAGTATCAAAAGATAGCAATGACAAACCATTATCAGATATTATAATAAATAGCATAACGATTGAAAATTAATAAAGGAGGAATTAAAATGTCAAATAAAATTGCAGCATTCAATACAGATATGGGTGATTTTAAAATTGAGCTTTTTAACGATAAGGCGCCTATAACAACTGAAAATTTTATAAAACTGGTAAATAAAGGGTTTTACAACGGACTGGTTTTCCATAGAGTAATAGATGGGTTTATGATACAGGGAGGATGCCCTCATGGAACAGGACGGGGTGGGCCTGGTTATACCATAAAAGATGAATTCCATAAAGACCTAAAGCATAACTCACCAGGCATACTCTCAATGGCAAACGCTGGTCCTAACACAGGAGGATCACAGTTCTTTATCACAGTTGCTCCAGCACCCTGGCTTGACAACCACCATGCAGTTTTTGGTAAAGTCACAGAAGGAATGGATATTGTTTACACTATATCTAAAGTAAAAACAGATCAAGATGATAAGCCTTCACAAAAGGTTGTTATAAACAAGGTTACAATACTATAAAAAGAGGAGTTTTTATGACTATTCTTTCGGATGTTGATATTAAGAATTCAATTAAAAACAAAGAGCTTGGTATCGAGCCTTTTGTTGAAAAGAATCTCACACCAAACGGTTATGATTTGACGATTGATGAGATATTTATCAGGAAAACAGATGAACATATTAAAAACGGCGTAGCAAAAATTCCTCCGATGACATGGTTTGCTATAAGCACAAAGGAATTTGTTAAAATGGGGCAGCAGATTACTTCTCAGCTTTGGATTCGTTCAAGCTACGCGCGTAAAGGTGTTATGGCTAGTTTTGGTAAAGTAGATGCTGGTTTCCATGGTACGCTAACGATTAGTTGTTTTAACTCAAATGATCAACCGCTTGAGATACCAATAGGAGATAGGTTCTGTCAAATTGTTTTTGAAAATATGGCTTCTAGTCCCTCTGAGTTGTATGATAAAAAATCTGGGAATTATCAGAATCAGCGTGGGATTAAAATATAGTTTAATCAGTTTTAATTTCAAATAGTAAAATTTATAAACTTTTATCTATACTTGGTTATTTATATGATAGTTGGATCTGAAGGATTTGTTGCATGGTTCTATGGAGTAACCTGGAAAACGCTCAAAAATGCTAGTAAAAATATCTATGCAAAATATACTATTCATACAGTTGGACTTATTTTTTGTATAGTTGGCTTATATCCTATTTTACAATTTTTAAATCCAATCCTTCAATTTGCTGGATTGGCACTCTTTCTAGGCGGCATGGTTATTTTTATAACACCTTTTGGTGTTGAAAAAGAAAATTAATCATAATACTTTCCTAGCAAATGTCAGATATCCTGTATGACCCAGCATATCAAAACTAGGCCTTGTACCATGGGTTGAAACTATCATCTCTCTTTGTATGTTTTCAAATGTTTTGATTTCAATGAAACTATGTTTCTCTATTTCTTTAACTGTTTTTTCCACCTGAGATATCAAAGGTGAATACGAACAAAGATAACCACCAATTTTCAAAGCTTTCCATGCATGTTTCACTGCATCCCAAGGGTTTGGAATATCGAGAATGACTGCGTCTAAATCTTTTTCATCGATTTTTTTTGTAATATCTCTGAGTTTTGTTGCCACATATTTCTCCAGGTCTGCCCTTTTTATATTCTTCATAGCATGTTCTATAAAATCTTCTCTTATATCATAGGATATTACTTTGCCATTTGGAGCGACGATGGAAGCTAATGCGATGGTTAGTGAACCAGAACCTATGCCTGCCTCTAAAACTGTCTGACCTGATTCAATTGAACAGTTCATAAGAATATGAGCTGAATCTCTTGGTAGAATAATCTGAGCGAGGCGATTTAAGCCCTGTAGTTTGTCTTGCAATGAAGGTTTTAAAATCCAAAATGTTTTGTTTCCTATCTCAATTTGTTTTCCATACTCTTTTTTAACAAGAGTTGATGGGTCAAGTACCCCGACACCTTTGATTCTGTCTACTTTGCTTGCTGTATCTACAATAATTTTCTTCAAATTTGAGTCAATTAATACGACGACGTCATTTTTTTGTACATATTTTTTCATTTGTTTATCACCGAAAAATCAACAATTGAACCAAAGGTTAGATTTTCTATATCAAGCTGATCAAGCCAGTTTTGTTTACATGCACAATCAAGACCTTCAAAAACTTTTGTATTCTGGCACAAGGAAAACTTTGCTATTGAATCTAGGACTTTGTGATCACACACAGGACAATTATGCGCTCCTCTTCTGCTTCCACCGCCAGCTAAATCACATTTAATCAATGCATCTGTTTTCGTTTTACTCTGCTTCAATATCTCAGCAATACTCCATAGCCACGGTGGCCTGTATTGGTCTCTTCTCCACAGATATTCAACAAGTGTATGACGTTGAACATTTGTGGGGTTAAAAGAAATAATATCTGTGTAAGGTTTGATGTCTTTAACTGTATTTATGCAGTCCTCTATGGCTTGTTTTTCTGTTATAAAAAGTGGTTTAACTAAAACGTATGTTTTCAGTTTAAATTTATATTTTTTTAACAGGTTAGCAGCTTTTTTATAATCATTGAACGTAAATCCTTTGTTGATAGCATGTTCTCGTAAAAAATCGTTAGACGTTTCAAGACCAACTCCTACCTCGAAAGTTTTTGATTGGACAATTTCATGAATTTTAGATAATTTTTCATCATTCACATATTCTGGTCTTGATTCAACAGATATTTTATCTGTTTTTTCTGCGAGGTTAACAAGAATTTTGTCTCTTACTTTAGGTGTTAATTCTCTGTCGTCTAAAAAACTTCCTGATGTGAATATTTTAACGATTTTTTCCCCAGAATATCTTTGCATGGCTCTATCAAATTGTGTAAACATGTCATCATCCGATACATTCTTCCAAGCGCTGTCATTAAAATATCCACACATCGTACAACCCGATTTAAGAGCCCAAGAACACCCTCTTGTTCTAAAAATAATTACGTAGGCATCTACGATTTTACCATATAAAACGTCTTTTTCAGACCAGCAATGAACAGGACTTTTTGTATCTTGTATTTTTGGCGTAAAGTTTTTTTTCAGGTTTTTACAAAAAATGTCTAACTGTTTCATTTCTGGTTTCTTCGATCCTTCTTTTTATATTTGAAAATTAGAGCGACTATAACCAAAGATGCGATGAAGACTATTGCCTCAAAACCAGGTACTCTAACACCCACGGGATATGGTATATAATAGTTCAAAGCGTTAGCTGGCTGATTTTTAGTATCGTCAAGCGCATAAGAAGGATTCGGCGGTATCAATATAGCATCTTTCCCAACACCTGAATCACTGCCAACAGTGAAATTATACTTAGTCGGGTTTTCTATTGTATTGTTGAATTTTTGATTTAAATTAATGAAATAGTAGCTTACTTCTGCATAAAGTTTCATTGTCATGTTTGAGTCTGGTTGCCAGCCAACATATTTTGGTGATGTCTCATACAGTGTTTTATCGTCTTTGTTTTTTCTAGAAACATTTATTTCCGCACCGTTATCAAGTCTGTAATAAACCCTGAAATTATTATCTGGATTTATATCCTCAATATTCTCATTTATATCCTCATCTGCCTGTATAGTAATAAAATCGCCTAGCCTAATTGGGCTTGGAATGGAAGAAGTAATGCTTAGAATGTTATCTTTGAATTCAAATGTTCCAATATGCTCAGATTTATGGTTGCTTTCATCTACAGCTGTTATTTTGTAAGTATATTCTCCAGATAGATTTCCTGTGTTCTCATAGACATACGAATAGATATAGCTCGTATCATCAAATGTTAAGTCAGGAGACACATTTGTGCCATCAGGATACATCAATGTTAGAGACACATCTTTTATTTTCACGTTATCAATTACCCTTGCGATAATTTTAACGTTACCATCCATGTATTGCACACCAGGCAACGACACTGCATCTATTGTTGGTGACTCATCATCATAAAATGGCGGATTGCATAGAATAATCAATACTATTAGCCATGTGAAAAAATAGGTTGCATATGTTGTGAACCAACCTTTTTTTCCAAAACCAGTGAAATCTATGTTTAATCTTAGCAAAAGGTATCTTAGCCATGGGGCCATTAAGATACCGACCATTAAAATTAGGATCCAACGCAAATCTTGTCCGCTTAGAAGCGCCCAAAAACCTAGCGATAGAAACGCTATAATAATACCAAATACAAACGAGATAACAGTTACTTTGATGTTTCTTCTTTCTCTTTTTACAAAAGCTTCTTCGTTAAACTCAGGTATTTTGAAGTCTGATTCCTCTTCTTCTGTTGTTTCTTTTCTTCTTTTTGCCATCGCAGTGGGATAGAGTTCTTATTTAAAGGTTTTTCTCAAAACTATTTTTATTGTGTTTCTTTATTTTTTAATTTATTATACGTAAAATAGTAGCAATAGATAAAAACAAACGATGGAATAAGTGCAATAATATTAACTGGAAAATAGTATTCAACTATAACATCCTTGCCCAACACAAATAAGTGGTTTGATAACCTGCTTAAAAAGTCCAATATAATTCTGGATACGAATGCAAACCAGAGTAAATTTACGATGCGTTTAGGTGTGATTTCTTTAATTAAATAAACCAGAGCTAGCCAAAACGGAAGAAAACCTATAGTTTGGATAAACGCGTAAATAAAATCAGAACCAAGTAATATCGACACGCGGAATATCAGGGCTAAATAAGAACACGCAAAAAAAATTATAATTCCCCAAAATATCAATTTTTTAGCAAATAATACACTTTTTTGATGTTCAGGGCTAAATTCTGTTTTTCCTTTATAAACATCTTGAACTCCAAAATAAATCATAAGAAGTGAAAATAAAATAACAATAACCCCGATAAATGGATATAAAGAAATATCATTAGTACTAAAATAAGTCACGCCAACTATCAAAAAAACAGATGTTAAAAACATAACCAAATAAAAAATAATAACAGTTCTAAGACCTTTAAGCGTTAAAGATCTTGCTTCATTAATTTGTTCGTTCATAAAAACTCAATGCCCTCTGGTAGTTTATCCAAGTATTTCCTAAAACCATCTGGCCAGTGTTCGGGGTTTAATCCTTTTTGTGCAAGAAAAGCTGTTGTCCAACGCTCCAAACCAATTCCGGAGCAGCCGCTCCAAAGCTCGCTTTTTTGTGCTTTGATGTTGAACGCCGTTATGTATTTGTCTCCAAGTATACTGAGGTTTTGGAATTCTAGCCATTCAGAGTCTTTACGATTACCACGGTATGGCATATATGCCTCGAAATCAATTGTCCCGGCATCTTGGGTTGATTCATCACCTATTTTTCCCGCTTGTTGCATGTACCATGGCGTGACCCATGCCATGCGCCATTCAAGGTCGAATATTTTGTTGAAAACATGTTTGTACCGATCAAGTAGTTTTTCTCGTAGTTTTATTAACTGTTCTTTTGTACCAATGTAAACTGGTTCGATGCGATGAAACTCATCTACACGCTCGATCCCATGCCGTCCACCTGATTCGTATCTACCTGAGATAGCGGTTTTATCATAAACAAGCACGGGCAATGATTTCTCAGAAATTGTTTTCCCTTTGAAAGACCAATATATCACTGGGCATTGCGCATAGCATATTCCAGCGGTTGGCATGGCAACGTTCTTTTTTAATTCCTCAACAGGTATCTCTTTTGTGATTTTTGTTAGATCAACGAAGTTCTGCCATTTATCCGCATCCCTCGTCATCGGCTCAGAAACATAGTAAATCTCAGCAGGCATACCCTCAAGGTGACCTGTTTTAAGCCATATGTCAAACGGGACTATATGTGACTCAATAACCTCCTTAAAATCAAGTGGTCTTAAAACCTCATCTATAGCAATCTTCTCCATCGTCTTCATTATAGCTGCTGCTTGAGCGTAATAAAACCATTTGCCCTTGGTTGGCCCCTGTTTAATCCAATCAAGTTTTACCATTTCTTCAGTTGGATCATTTGTCCAAACAGGTTTCTTTTCCTCAGACTGCCATATAAGCTTCCAGAACTCTGCTTTTCCCTCGTAATGCTGGTTGTCAACCTTTTCTTTAACGAGGTTGATCATACGGTCAATGTAGTTATGCTGTAAAAACTCCTGGGAAACGTCTTTTAGTGTGATTGTTGCATTTTTGCCTTTGATTTTTACATCAGCAAAAGGTATCTTGACTTCTTTCAATGGTTCTTTTTCCAGATCAAAAGTAATTGTGTAATTTTCGACTTTTATTTCACGGATGCCAAGATGATGTTTTTCCCCGAATTCTTTGCTAAAAGCATTTTTTATTTGTAGTAATGTGTTATGAGGACGTAAGGCACCCTCTGAAGTTATAGTGAGTGTTAGAGATTTTTTTTCAATCTTAAAATCCTTTATCTCTGCAACTTTTTCCTGGCCCTTTTTTAGAATAGTTGAGTTGACAGTAGAAATAAACTTCTCAATATCTTTTAAGATGGACGATATATCACCGCTGAACACAAATGTTGCTTTTAAATCAAATTTCATAGTGAAACCGCTATCAGATAGAGTATTTATTAATGTTTATTAAAAAATTTAAACATAGTAATTTATCTTACAAATAGTGTTAATTACATTAGTTTATAGAAAAAATAATAGTTTTGGCAAAAACTATTTATATAATATTAAGACATAATTATAGTAGCTAATTGAGGAATTTAGTATGTTGATGAAAAAAGCCTTTACAATTTTTATTATATTGGCAATAGCTTTAACTCCTTTTTTGTCATGCTTATCCATTTCATTTGTAGATTCTGTAAAAGCACAAAATCCAGCGCAGAAAAAATGGACCATTATGTTATATGATGATGCTGACTTTTATAATGCATTCGATCCACTCTGGGTAATTGTAAATAACACTGGTTCAACTGAAAATGTCAATGTTTTGGTTCTTCAAGACAAGGAAAATGGTCCTGCGAGTATTTGGTATATCGACGAAGATTATAACAAGGTTTTACTGGAGGAGCTTGGAGAAATAAACATGGGAAATTATACAACTCTTAGAAATTTCATTGATTACTGTAAAACTAATTTTTCAGCAGAGAGATACATGATTACTTTGTATAATCATGGTGGAGCTTGGCGCGGAGCCTGTTGGGATGGGACAGATGATAACGATAATCTCGAAATGGATGAAATACAGAGGGCACTTAATGAAAGCAAAAGAGTTAACATCATTAGTTTTTCAGCATGTGACATGGGTTGTATAGAAAGCGCTTATGAGCTTAGAGACCAGGTTGATGTATATATCGGTAGCGAAGAAATGCATGGCTTTGGAGATTATTGGCTTGAAATACCGCAGGTTTTAGATAAGAATGCTGAGGATACAACTTATAATATTTCCAGAAAAATTATAGAGATTTACAAAAATATGTATCCATATTTTGGTAACTTGTATGGATGGACAATTGATTTGGTTAGACAGATGATGATGCGTATTTTCCCATACCCTCCGGCTCTTACTATATCTGCTGTTAGAGCCGATAAGATGGAAACATTAGTTTCATCTGTTAATGATTTATCAAATATTTTGATTGATAATATCAATCTTTATAAACGAACTATAACCGGTATTAGACTTAGAGTGGATGATTTCCCTAGAACAATGAGTATTTTATCTCCCTTAGGTGATTCTGTAGATATTTATCATTTTGTAGATTTAATGGATAAACCAAGATTTAGATTGTTGACACCTGATTTGCACGAGGCAGCAGAGAATGTAAAAAGAAATCTTGAGCAGGTTTTAGTTGATGAGTATCATCAAATAGGACATCGAAAAGCTCACGGATTATCCATTTATTTCCCACCGAAATATACTACTACTGAATATAAAAAATATGATAGCTTGTATTCAAATTATGGTCTAGATTTTACAGAAGATACTAATTGGGATGAATTTTTACAGACTTATCTTTCTTGATTCTCTCTGCTCTTTTTCGTGTGTTGGTTTTATAAAAGAAAAAACAACAAGTTTATTTTACTATTTTCTCAGCAACTGAAATACAAGCAAGATAATCATCCAAAGTATGCAAAAGAGAAGAAACCGATTTACTATCAATATGCGCCTCAAGCTTTTTGCCTTTAACCGAGGATTTCACAAAACTGAAATCATCCACCTTCACAGACCGCATAACTGTTTTGACTTTCTCAACGTCATCAAACTCCATAACTATATCGCAAGTTACTTTCATGGCTTTATACCACCCATTTGTTTTGAAATGATTTTATCAACAATATCTAGAAACTCTTCTTCTTTATCAGAGCGTATGGTTGCACCAGCAGCTATCTTATGACCACCACCATGGCCATTTAGTTTCTCAGCCGCCTCTTTCATAGCAGCAGCAAGATCCAACCCATTGCTAACGAGATGTTGGTTTCCCCTACAAGATACATGAATCTCATTATCTTTTTTTGTAAGAGAAAACAGGGGCTTATTTTTATCAAAAATATAATTAGCTGCAATGCCTCCAACTACACCGCCTTGTGATGAGTCGTTACTATAGAAATACCTAAGATTTTTTTTCTCTTTGCAGCCATCTTTCTCTAGTTTTAGTAGTTCATCCAGTATACTTTTTTTGTATTCTTTTTCTAGTTTCACTGCGTCCTCGAATGCTATTTTATCGTTAAGACATATCAATAAACCAAGGCTGCGGTTTCCACCTTTTCCGCATGAATCCATAAGATCTGCAAAACGTTCCAATTCACATTGCAATGCATCAGACAAATATCGTTCCCTTATAACTGTATCAAGAATATTTTTTTCACAGCCATTTTTTATAAGATTTAAAATCAGTGCTGATTGAAGCTGCTTTTTCTTTTTTTTATCGATGTCACCTAATTTGGTGTTTTCATCAAGATGAAGTTTCTCCAGTAAAACCAATATTTTTTCTTTGTTGCCTGATAAACCAGGGTAAAACGGGTCTATCGAATAAAAAATTGCATCAAATACGTTGTCACCATAGAGTTTAATGCTGTTTTCTCTTTTGAGATAATTATTTTTAATTGCTTCATCCAGAATTTTTTTGTTATATCCCCTTATGTCGCCTATGTATTGTTTGTCGCCTATAGCACCAGCTAGCGCAAGTGATACTAAATCATCATTTTTTGGATCCAATGTTTTTGCTAACGAATAAGTTAGTGTAGCACCACATGCTTCGTAGTTTCCATCTATGCCAAGCAGATTTGAATTGATTTGTACGATATTGTCGTTAGTTTCTTTTTTTATGTATTGATGATGGTCTATGATTATGGCTTTGCAACCAAGTTTTTCTATTGTTTCTATCTGCCCGCTGCCCATATCCAAGAAAAATATGATTTCGTTTTCTTCTTGTTTAAGTCTTTCAAAACCTTGTGTAAACGGATTTCTCATAAGTGTTGCATGGAAATCGTATCCTTTACGGTATAATGCATTGCATATTATGCCGGCTGATGTTATGCCATCTGCATCATAGTGTGAGACTACTCTTATTCTTGTGCACTTTGGGTATGATAAAAGAAGTTCTATCGTTTTTTTATTTAGCTTTGAGAGGTCGTCTGTCATAGTTTATACACTAAGAACAATATTTTGGCTGTTTTTAAAAATATGGAGGTTTTTTTTATTCTGACATTAGTTTTGCTTGTTGTGTTGTGTATTTCCAGTCTTTTGGAAGTCTTTCCTGTGAGCGATAGTATTTCTCTAGGCTACGTATCTTTGATTCTAGTATCTGCAGGCCTCTTTTGTTTTTGAAGTCTTTTTTGTGTTCATCAAGATGTTTTTTTAGTTGCGATGCTCTATTAATCAAGTTCCTTAGATCTTCGGGAATTTCTTGTTTTACTTCGTTTTCTTCAAGTACTTTGGTGAGTCTTTTTCCTGTTGCGACTCTTATATCTGGTACAGCGTATTGGTCTCTTAGTATAATGCCTATCTCGCTTGTGGATTTCCCGCTTTTTGCTAGTTCTACCGCTCTGGATTCTACTTCTCTGGGGTTTAATGCACTCCAATCAGGGTGCTGTTTTTTCTGTTTTGCCGCTGTGTTTGCGGGTTTTGTTTTTCTCTTAGGCATTGTTTTTTACTCCATAAAGTAAGAGTTCTGAATAAGGTGGTAATATATAAAATTAGAGGTCCCAGTTTTTATTTTATGGTTTTAAACCTTGTACCCAGTTTTTTCATGACTTTTGGTAGTGTCGTATATTCCATATCCTCCATAGGTAGACGGTGTGGCTCAAATGGTCCGTGTCGTCTCATATAATCAGTTACATGTTGTGCTCGTGTTCTCACCATATCAAAGGCTGGATCGTCAAACAGGTCAGATGGTTCTGTCATCATCGCGTTTTTTACTTGGAAACCTAATGCAATTACTCTTGGTGGTCCGTCGAATCTCGTGCATCGTGCATCTTTTACTGAGACAGGCATAAGAGGACCGTTGTGGGATCCTCGCATCCAACCAGATACAAGATGGCCTAAAGAAAAACCTTCAAGTACTTCACCCAGGGCAGGCAGTCCTGACTGTGACCTGACAACACCAGCAGGATCGTCTTTTCCAACATATTCACCAGCGATTTGGTATAATTTTTCTGTTGATATCACTGCGACTGGCTCATCAGCTGGTAGTTTAGAAGTTGATTTTGGGAATACTCTTTTGATTACGAAACGTGATTTAGCACCAATAAGAGCAAGTAAATCATACATTTCTTCCGGTGTTTTAAGTAGAACATTTTTGTGTTCCTGTATATCCCATACTTCAAAGACGAATCCATCGTGTATCGAAGGATCGATTATTAGACCGGCTGTGTTGAAAGGGTCTGCAAAAATCTTAAAGATTGGAAAGTTGAAAGCGCCTGGCTCTGTTTTGTCCATCATAAACGCAATAATTGGCTCTGCTTTTCTCTCTGTGAACTCCATCTCAGCTATACCAGGGCCCATACCGCGGATATTGCCTGAAAAAGCATCGCATAGTAAATCTTGTCCTGCACCATAAAGCCCTAGTTCTTTTGCTTTTTCTGTGGCCTCACAAAAAGTATCCCAAGCTAGACTATGAACTTCTTTGGTGTCAACACCGTTTGTATGAGTCATAATCAACTCAAGGTCATCACCGCAGTTCGTTACATGAAAATCTTTGATTAAGCCGGTTTTTTTTGCATCTCTGAGTTTTTTGTTTGCTATTTCTTTTAGAGAAGGGTGTACAGATGCGTGTCCTGGCCATCCGCCTACGTCTGCCTTGATGATGCTAAAGGTGGTTTTCATAATATTTTAAGCCCCCATCTGATGGTATAGATAAGATATTTATAAAATTTGGCTAAAATTTTTTGTTTTACAGCAAAGTATATATTTTTCTCCATATTTTGGTGAAGTCAGAGAGACATGTAAAATGACATTGGAAATTTATAATACGTTGTCAAGGAAAAAAGAAAGGTTTATTCCTGTAGAAAAAGGAAAAATAAAGATGTATGTTTGTGGCATGACTGTTTATAGTGATGCACATATTGGTCATGCTCGTACGTATTTTGCTTTTGATGTCATCCGTCGTTATTTTAAGTACAAAGGTTACAAGGTGACGTATGTTCAGAATATCACTGATGTTGACGATAAGATAATCGCGGCTGCTAACCGCGAGGGCGTGGATCCTCTAGATTATTCTCGTCGTTTCACTGATAGGTGTCTCGAGGATTTAGACCGGCTTGGAATTAAAAGAGCAGATGTTTATCCAAAGGCCTCTGAGACAATCCCTGACATGATAAAGATGACAGAGGAAATTGTTCAGAAGGGCTATGGCTATGATTCTGATGGCGATGTGTATTTCTCTGTTGATAAATTCAAGGATTATGGTATGCTTTCTGGCCAAAAAATTGATGAGATGAAAGTTGGTGCACGTATTGAGCCCGGTGAACAGAAGCGTAACCCTCTTGACTTTGCTTTGTGGAAAAAATCTAAGCCTGGTGAGCCTTCGTGGGATTCGCCATGGGGCAAAGGTAGACCTGGTTGGCATATCGAATGCTCTACAATGAGCAGTAAATATCTCGGTTTGCCTTTTGATGTCCATGGTGGTGGTATGGATCTTCGTTTTCCTCATCATGAAAACGAGATAGCACAAGCTGAGGTTGCAACTGGGAAAAAGTTTGCGAATTATTGGATGCATATAGGTCTTCTAACAATCAATGGTGAGAAGATGTCCAAGTCTCTTGGCAACATTGTTAACATCCGAGATCTTCTTAGCAAGTGGGATTCTGAGGTTGTTCGTTTCTTTTTTGCTCAGACACAGTATCGCAGTCCACCTGATTTCAATGATAAGGCTCTTAGTGATGCAGAAAAAGGTTTGGAGAGAATACATCGCCTGAAAGAAAAAATTGAGTCTTTATGTAAAAACGTTTCATCGAATAAGTTTAATGTTAAAAGTTTGGCATCGCCAGAAAAAAACTATCTTGATGATATTGAAGATTTTAAGAAAAAATTTGATGACTCCATGGATGATGATTTTAACACACCACAGGCAATTGCTACATTTTTTGATTTTGTTAATATAAGTAACAGGTTTTTTGAGGAAAACAAAAATCCTAAAAAAGAATTGTGTAAATATGCATTTGATGTTTTGGTTGAACTTGGTAATGTTTTGACTTTATTTCAGCCAAGTGTTCATGGAAAAGATGCATCAGAGGAGTCTGTTTTATTGGAAAAATTGTACAGTGTTGCTTCAAATTATGATAAAAATGTTGATAAAACCAGCATAAAGAGCCTCATGGAAAAGATAATGGGAGTTAGAGAGAGGGCTAGAAAGAATAAGGATTGGAATTTAGCAGATAAAATTAGAAAAGAACTTTTAGATATAGGTTTTGAGTTACAAGATACACAGGATGGTCCTGTTTGGAGGAAAAAATAGGTTTTTATGAAAAGGATACTTGTTGGTTTTGATGGTTCCGAGGGTTCGGAATTGGCTTTGAATAAGGCTATGAATTTGATTGACGAATATGGTGAACTTATTCTCTTAGCTGTTGTGCCTAGTTCTTCCGATAAGGCTTTTGTTGATAATGAAATCTATAAGAAATTGAGGAAAAAGGCTGAGCATCTTATTAACGATGCTATTAGTGATATTGGGTCGCATGATTTTGATGTTATTGGAATGGTTGAGGAGGGAGATGCTGCTACAATTATTATTGATGTTTCAAATAGGTTGAATGTTGATTTGATTGTTTTGGGTAGCAAAGGAACTAGTGAGATTGGGCGTTTCCTTATTGGTAGTGTTGCTAATAAGGTTGTACAGTATGCACATAAGCCAGTTATGGTTGTTAGATAAAAATATGGTTTTGCGGAAGGTTAATAACTAAAAATGGTATTAACGGCTGTTAATTTGGAGGTGAAATAGATTTATGAATAAGAGTATAGTGGTTTTTTTAGTTTGTATGCTGACTTTTAGCAGTATACTAGTTGGTGCAACTGTAAATACAAAAAATGTTTTGTTTGAAACTAAAGATGGTACGATTGCATTAACTATTCCCATCAATAGTTACGAAATTAAAAAAACTGGTTATGATGACGAATTGTATGTAGACGATTTTGGTTGTTTACTCATACCGGGTAATCCTAGTTTGCCGTCGAAGATTTTTTCTATAGCGATTCCACCTGGTGCACAGTTTAAGAGCATCAGTTTTGAAACATCAGAAAGCATCGTTCTTCTTGGAAAATACAATATTCTACCTGCTCCTCTGCCACGAGTAATTGGTTATGAGAACCCAGATATTTATGAGGAAGAACTAAGAAGATACAATGAAAATTATGAAACAACCTATGGTGGCAACAATCCTTATCCTTTATCAGTGGTTGAATTTGTTCAAACCGCTGGATATAGAAAATATAATCTTGTCGATGTTAGGGTGAACCCATTTACATATTATCCTCTATCAGGTAAACTTGTTTATCACCCTGAAATTAAGGTTTATGTTAGTTACATTTTCCCGGAAGGTTTTTCCATAGAAGATATAATGGTTGATAACGTTGGTCTCGCTGAACAACGAGCAGAGGATATAGTTTATAATTATGATCAGGCTCAGAGTTGGTATCCAACTGATGCACCGAGTAACCGTGAGTCATATGATTATGTTATTGTCACACTTGATTCTTTAACTTCATCTGTTTCTGCTTTGGTTAATTGGGAGCAGGCAAAAGGTAAAAATGTTAATGTTGTGACAACATCTTGGATTAATTCACAATATACAGGTTATGATCTAGCTGAGAAAATTAGAAACTTCCTTATAGATAAATACCCGTCGAGTTCTTGGGGAATCTTATATGTGTGTTTAGTTGGTGGTTACGATGATGTACCGATGCGCCGATGCTGGCAGGATCAAGGATATGGAAAACCTGAGACTGATTTTTATTATGCCGAGCTTTCACTACCTGATAGCCAGTCATGGGATTCTGATGGAGATCATAAGTGGGGTGAAAGCTCTGACCCGATTGATTTTTATGGCGAAGTAAGTGTAGGTCGTATACCTTGGAGCGATCCTACTACTGTTGAAAATATTTGCGAAAAATCAGTGGCATATGAGCAGAATAACGATCCTGCATTTAAGAAAAACATCCTTCTCCTTGGTGCTTATTTCTGGCCAGATACTGACAACGCAGTTCTCATGGAGTACAAGACAAATCCGGCATATCATCCATGGATGGCTGATTGGACTAAGACAAAGATGTACGAGGACGCTCAATCATCTTATCCTTGTGATTACGATTTAAGTTACAACAATGTAAAAAACGTTTGGTCAGCTAGTACATATGGTTTTGTTGACTGGGCAGGTCATGGCTCACCAACAGCATGTTATGAATATTATCCATCGCAACCATTTGTTGACACAGCAACATGCCCGTTTCTAAACGATAACTATCCATCGATAATTTTCGCTGATGCATGTAGCAACTCAGATACCGATAATTTAAACATTGGCCAAGCCATGTTGCAACAAGGTGGCGTAGGTTTTCTTGGTGCAACAAAAGTCGCATATGGAAAACCCGGATGGAACAACCCTAACAGCGGCTCAAGTCAATCATTTGATTATTACTTTACTAAATGTGTAACGTCTGGAGAATACACGCAGGGTGAAGCACACCAATGGTCTTTAACTAAAATGTACACAGATAATCTATGGTACTATCTAAAGTATGAGACTTTTGAATGGGGCGCACTTTGGGGCAACCCTGATCTAACAATGGCCTCAGTCAGTACAAGTAACCCACCGAATCAACCAGATAAACCATCAGGAACAAATAAAGGAGCTGTGAACATGCAATACGCTTTTTCAACTAAAACAACTGATCCTGACGGCGACCAGGTTTACTACAAATGGGATTGGGGTGATGGAAATCAAAGTGACTGGTTAGGACCATACAACTCAGGTTTAACAACACAGGCATTACATACATGGACACAGCTGGGAACCTATGAAATAAAGGCGAAAGCTAAAGATATAAATGAAGCGACGAGTGACTGGTCAGAATCTTTTGTCATAGAAATCGTTGAAAACCAGCCGCCAGATGCACCAGATATATCAGGACCAACTAACGGAGAGGTAGGAACAACATACATATACACACTTATCACAACAGACCAGGATGATGATCAAGTCTACTACTTTGTTGACTGGGGAGACGGAACAAACAGTGAATGGCTCGGACCTCATCAATCTGGTGTACAAGTATCAACTACTCACAGATGGAGCGATCAAGGCACATACACAGTAAAAGCAAAAGCAAAAGATATATGCGGTGAAGAAAGTGACTGGACAACAATTAATGTTGTAATGCCAATAAACCAGATTGCAAACCAACCAATACAATTACTACTTAAAAACCTAGTAACACAAATTATAAGACAAACAATGAAAAATAATTAAAGAAAACTCAACTTTTTTATTTTTTCTTAATTTTGTTTAGCGCGGATGCTGGGTCGTACCTTCTCTGCACCTTTGCCCTTATGAAGTAATCCTCTACCTTTTTGACCTGCACTGGTTTTACCACGCAAAACCCGTCTAGTGTTGGAAGCATTTGATATCCAATTTATTTTTGGATCTTTTACAATAGCTGGATGCACTGGGTCAACTAATATGATCTCATAAAAATAGTAACTACCATCATCACCAACCCAGTAGGAGTTCAGGACTTCCATGTTTGGGTAGCGTTTTGCTGTTCTCTCCTCAGCGATACGTTGTATGCTCTTTGCAGCTGTGATCTTATTTATACCTTTTTCAGATGGTTTTCTACCGCCTTTTATTTTGTGCTTTCTAAGACCACCTCTTCGTACCCTTGCTCTTACTATAATGTAGCCCTGTTTGGCTTTGTAACCAAGTGACCTGGCTCTATCAACTCTCAGAGGTTTTTCCACTCTTAGAAAGTTTTCTTCTCGCCTCCACTGTATCATTCGCTGATGCTGCGGCATCTGATATGATGTGTCATGTTTTTTCCATTGATCTGTTAGATAATCATAGCTGCTTTTTACCATAATATTATTACACCATCTCTTAGGATTGGTAGAGGCTATGGAAGGGAAATGCTTATTTAAAACTTTTGTCACTTTAACTCAATTTTTTATTTTTTCGCATATTTTTTGCAGTTGTCAACTTAAGAAATAATATATGATAGCACACTCTTTCCAAATTTTAGGTGTATAAAATGGATGGGGTGCTACCACGATTAGAGGAATTGTTAAAGAGTGAAAATATTTTTGTAAGAAATCGGATACAAATGAAAATGCACTTCTTAGGAATATTGCTATATCATCATGGTCTTTTCCTAAGGAAATATAGGATGTTTTGTACTTATGCGCTACTTTATTGGTTGCTAAGGTTGACAACCACACAAAAATTAACAAAAAGGCCATATAATAAAAAGGTTTATATATTATAATAGAATAATTATATGATTATGAAAACAGAAAATAAGAACTTATTAGTTGTTTTTATAATGCTTGTGACAATTATCGTAGCGGGGTTCGCCGCAACAATTTACTACTTCGAAACAAGATATATGCACAAAGTAACTGGAGAAGAAACTGGTTTGTTTGCGGCAGCTATTGCTGATAAAACTATGGGTGCAGCTCCTTTAAACGTTACTTTTTCACCAATATTGTTTAATTTCGAAGGGGCTCCCGCTTACTACTGGGAATTTGGAGATGGAAATACATCAACAGAAAAAAATCCAAAACACAACTATGCTACAGTAGGTAGTTACACTTGTAATTTGACAGTTACGGATATAACTGGAAAAATTGTTAAAACGTCTGTTAGTGTTTTAGCTATGACTAGTAATCTCACAATTAATAATCCGCCAACTGTTGTAGTTTTGGTTACACCATCTAGTAGCCCTCGATCTGATAAACCTTACGGGTTAACTTTTTTATTAAAGAAGCTGGCCGACCCTTATAGGAGCAATAGGCAAATTTTATACGTTAAATTTTTAGAAACATTAATACAATCCAGCTCTTCCATGTTGAAGTATAAAAGTGACATAAAGTGTGAGGCACAGGTTTCTGATTCTGAGGGGGACAAAATCGTTTGGTATAAATGGCAACTAAGACTACCGGCCGTAACAAAAATTGATGGTACAACAGAGTGGCCTATATTTTATTTTGAAGGAGAAAATTTGACAGCCTTCACATTTCCTCTTGTGTATGTTTACAGAAGAGGCGAGTATGAGATCAGGGTAGATGTTACAGATTCAAAGAACAATACAAGAAGTGATAGTAAAAAATTCTTTGTCGACATAAGCCCATTCGAAGGCCGAAAAACGAAATTACTGAATAAGTGGAAAGAAAATTGGGATTTTTTTAACATTCAACCAGGTTGGAAACAGAACCTGTTACTAAAAATATGGATTTTATTCAGACCAGCACATAACATTTCAGATAGCATAGTGCAGAAGATTTTATCTCCACTACCACCAACTTTAAGAGAGCAACTTTATGACATATATTATTCGCTTATTTGGAATCCAATAGAAATAAAATATCATGAACCAAACTGGAACGTACCAGATATTCCTAGCAATCCATATCCAGCCAATAATAGTATAAATGTTGATTTAAATGCAGATCTAAACTGGACTTGCAGTGATCCGGATGGTGATCGTTTAATTTATGATGTGTACTTTGGAACGACCTCTACACCACCGTTACTTTCACTTGGCCAGAGTGATTCCGACTTTGAACTTGGGGCATTGGAACCAAATACTACATATTATTGGAAGATTGTAGCTAAAGATGTAAATCCAACTGGTGGAAGTAAAACTACCAGCGGCCCCATTTGGAGTTTCACGACGCAGTAAAAATAATATATCAAATCAACTAAATGACAAAATGGCGAGATTTTCGCCTCGCCATAAAAAATATTTTTTCTAGTTTTAGCGTGCAAAAATTAAGTATTAGATAAATGAGTATCAAAGTTTGAATTAAATAGGATTCCACATTATATTTTTAAATTTTTTAAGAACTGCAAGAGTTAACAATTACTATATAAAAAAATTGTAGCAAGTAGGCGAAACCTTTATGTAAGGGAGATATTTACCATTAACTAGTGTTAATTTTATTGGGAGGTAATATGATATGATTAAGAAAAAAATTGTTGTTTTAATAGCTGGAGTTCTTTTGCTGACGTCGATTACAACGATCGCTACCTCTTTAGCAAATAGTTACGATAGAACAGATTTTGACCCATTAGTTGATGTTGAAATTACAATAGAGTTACAAACAATCCGCTGGTTAGAAGAGAAGCTTTCAACTCTCCCTAGCTCATTCCCAATGGGAATAGACGTTGGCATTATGCCAGTTACTATGCAAAAAGCATTAGCCAATAATTATGATCCATCAACAGCTCCTGCTGAAAATCTTCAGCTGGGTAGTTCTGAATTCACTGTGAGCGAAAAGCCAACGACTCTCCAAGATGAACCCAATATGTATGCAAAAGTCTTCATAAATGGCGTTGAATTTGAAAGCGATGTATGGGAAAACACAAGATACATCTATGATCCCCAGTGGAGTGCAACATTGAATGTCCCAGACGAAGAAGAGTTCGTCAACATAAGAATTCAACTGTGGAATTCAAATATTATAACAGATACATTATGTGATATAAGTGGTGATCCTGATAGCGAAGAAGTGAACCTTGTTTATAGCATTAAAACAGGCCATTGGACTGGTGACGACGCCTTGTCTGATGCGAGTGGATATGGAAGACTCTGTGGATGTGATGATGGAACCATCTACCAAAAAGACGATGATTGTGAAATCTGGTTTAACATCTATCAGAATGATTTTGATGGTGATGGTATACCCTATTGGACTGAAGTAAATGATTATGGAACCGACCCTGAGGTGAATAATGCTGGCGAAGATTCAGATGGTGACTATGTTCCTATCGAATGGGAGTGGAAATGGGGTTATGACCCTCTAGTATCACAGAATCATAAAACACTTGACAATGATGGTGACAGCATCAATAACTATGAGGAATACCTAACATCAGCATGGTTTTCTGACCCGTTTAGAAAAGATGTGTATGTAGAGTTAGACTTAATGGGAGTGGGCCCAAACGGTGAGACATCATATTTCCCTGAACATGCAGGAGAACTCATTCAAACGGCATTTAATCGGCAAAACATAGTTTTTCATCTAGATTATGGAACCATGGGCGGCCATGAGATTATTCCATTTAAGGAAAAGGTTGATTATGATGATTTAAACCAGATATATTATAACTATTTCTTACATGGGAGTCAAAATAATTGGCGTAGAGGGGTTTTCCATTATGGTGTCGTGGTATACACTTCGGTAAGCGCAGCAGGCTATGTATTCCGCCATAACGCATTTCAAATATCAAGTTCTGGTCATGAAAATTTAATAAAAAACAATCCTACAAGAGATAGAGATATTGTCTACGGTAGCGCATATATGCACGAGCTAGGTCACACATTTGGTTTCTCGCCTATACCTGGTCATAACACCATAGGTGGTATTGCAGGTCTTATAGATTGGATACGTTGTCTACCATATAAGAGCTGCATGAATTATGGTTACATGTACGTCATGGTTGACTATTCAGATGGTTCGCGAAAATCACCTGATCTTGACGATTGGGACCCAAGTAGAATGCGTTTTAATTATTTCGAAGGCGATTGGCCAAATGGAAACACTGTTAGCAGTCCTGTGCAAGAAATATCATCTGTTGAGGTTTCACAAACCCAGTCCAGTGTGATGCCGATATCAAATAATCTGAATATTGGAAGTCAACTAAATATTAAACAATTAAAACTTCCATCTGCACGTTGAATCAATCCATTTAAAAAGTAAACATCTTCTTTTTTTCTTTTTTATTAGATATTTTCTTAATAAAATGACATTACAAGCATATTTGTCGCCAAAATTAATAAGATTGATTCTATTTCCCGTTGGGGAAGAATTAGATGAACAATCTATTTAATGCTAAGATGGAGGCTCTTACACGTAACAAAATCGGAGAGCTGCAGTTGAAACGTTTAAAAGAGACTGTAAAACTGGTTTATGATAATGTTCCTTTTTACAAGAAGAAATTCAAAGAACTTAAAATAAAACCTGAGGATATTAAAAAACTTGATGATGTGCGTAAGTTGCCTTTTACAACCAAGAATGACCTACGTGATAACGCTCCTTTTGGCATGATGGCAACATCGCTCAATAATTGTGTTGAGTTACATGCGTCGTCTGGTACTACTGGTGTCCCTGTTACTGTTTGTTATACGCCTCATGATATTGATGTTTGGTCTGAGGTTATGGCTCGTTGTCTTTCCATGTCTGGTTTGACAAAGAAAGATGTTTTTCAGAATCCTATTCCATATGGTACTTTTACTGGTGCTTTTGGTTTTCATTATGGTGCTCAGAAAGTTGGTGCTCTTGTAATTCCATCTGGTATGGGCCAGTCTGAGCGGCAGATTAAATTGATGGAGTATTACGGAACTACTTTTATCTCAGGAGTTGCATCCTATGCTTTGCGACTAGGCCAGGTTGCTCGTGAGATGAGCATCGATCCAAAAAAATTGAAGGTCAGAAACGGACTTTTTGGTGCTGAGATGTTTACATCTGGTTTAAAGAAACGTATCATTGATGCATGGGATATGGATGTACATGATATCTATGGTCTGACTGAGATGTGCGGTCCCGGTGTGTCCACGGACTGTGACCAGCATGACGGGTTGCATCTCTGGGAAGATCATTTCCTTATAGAATGTGTTGACCCTACGACTTTGGAGCCAGTTGATCTTGAGGAGGAGGGGGAAATTGTTCTCACCACTCTTACTAAAGAGGGTATGCCTCTTCTAAGGTATAGAACGAGAGATATTGCGAAGCTTTTTGATGTAAAGAAATGCGAATGTGGTAGGACTCATGTGAAACATTCCACAATTAAGGGTCGTAGTGATGACATGGTAATTATAAGGGGTACGAATATTTATCCTGGTCAGATCGAGTCTGTTTTGATGAGGCATCCTGATGTTGGTAGTAACTGGCGTATGATATTGACGACTGAGGATGATACCGATGGTTTGACTGTTGAGGTTGAGAGTAAAAAACAGTTGAGTCAGATTGATGCGATGAATATGGAGAAGATTTTAGAGAATGAGATAAAAACTGTGATTGTTTTTACCCCCCGGGTGAAGGTTTTACCACCCAGTGGTATACCAGAAACTGGTTTGAAGGCTAAACGTGTTGTTGATAAAAGGAAGAAAGATTGATTATGAAAGAGAATATTGAAAAGATGGTCAAGAGAAGTGGGCCTCTTGCGGAGAATGAAGTGAAAGATCTTTTACGAGCATATGGTATTTCTACGACGAAATATGTAGTTGTTAAAAAAGAAGGGGATCTAAGTAGTGTAAAGTTGAGGTTTCCTGTAGCGTTAAAGGTGTGTTCCAGCAAGATTTTGCATAAGACTGATGTAGGCGGTGTTAGACTAAACATAAAGGATATTGCTGAACTCAAAAAAGTTTTCAAAGATTTCCGTAAAAAGTTTCCAAAAGAAGATTTGCTTGTTGATCAGATGGAGGCGAAGGGTGTTGAGATTATCATCGGTCTCGTTCAGGATCCAACGTTTGGTTTATCGATTATGTGTGGCATTGGTGGTATCTTTACTGAGCTGTACAAGGATGTTACGTTCCGTGTGGTTCCTATTGATAGGTATGATGCTGAGCAGATGATGGAAGAAATAAAAGGTAAAAAGCTTCTTGAGGGTTTTAGGAATATCAAGGCAAATAAGAAATTAGTTGTTGATCTGCTTTTGAGGGTTTCTAAGATTGGTGAAGAACTTATGGATAACGTTGATCAGATGGATTTAAATCCGGTTTTTGTTTACGAGAAGAGTTATTGTGTTGTTGATGCGAAAATGATACTTAAGTAGGTGATTGAAATGGTTGATAAAATGGATTTTAAGGTTAAAGATCTAAGTGAGGCTGAATTCGGTAGGAAAGAGCTTGATATCGCTGAGACTGAGATGCCAGGCCTTATGGCCATTAGAAAGAAATATGGCCCCAAGAAACCGTTGAAGGGTGCCAGGATCACTGGTTCGCTTCACATGACTATTCAGACAGGTGTTCTCATTGAGACTCTCTTGGAGTTGGGTGCTAGTGTTAGATGGGCTAGTTGCAACATTTATTCAACACAGGATCATGCTGCTGCTGCTATCGCTAAAAAGGGTGTTTCTGTTTTTGCCTGGAAGGGCGAGAATCTCAGGGATTATTGGTGGTGTACTCAGAAGGCTCTTGATTTTGGGAATGGTAAAGGACCTACTTTGATTGTTGATGACGGCGGGGATGCCACGTTGATGATTCATAAGGGTTACGAAATTGAAGAGAACCCTAGTTTGCTTAACAAGGATTATTCCAAAGAAGGAGAGGATTTCAGGGAGTTGATGCTTTGTTTAAAAGATATTTACAGTAAGGATCCTGGTCGGTGGCACAGAATTGTTAAGGAGGTAAAGGGTGTTTCTGAGGAGACAACGACCGGTGTTCATAGACTGTATCAGATGATGGAAAAGAAACAACTTTTGTTCCCTGCTTTTAACGTTAATGATTCTGTCACTAAATCGAAGTTTGATAACCTATATGGATGCAGGGAGAGTCTTGCTGATGGTATTAAGCGTGGTACAGATGTTATGGTTGCTGGTAAGGTCGTTGTTGTCTGCGGCTATGGGGATGTTGGCAAGGGCTGTGCTCAGTCTATGAGAGGGTTTGGCGCCCGTGTTATTATTACTGAGATTGACCCGATTTGTGCTCTTCAGGCCGCTATGGAGGGTTATGAAGTTAAGAGGATTGAAGATGTTATTGATTTCGCAGATATTTTTGTTACAGCAACTGGCAACAGGGACATTATCAGGATTGATCATATGGAGAAGATGAAGGATGGTGCTATTGTCTGTAACATCGGTCATTTTGATAATGAGATTCAGATGGATAAGCTTGAGAAATATCCGGGGATTAAGGAGTTGAATATTAAACCGCAGGTTGATAAGTTTATTTTCCCTGATGGGCATTGCATCATTGTTCTTTCTCGTGGTAGGCTTGTGAATCTTGGTAATGCTACCGGTCATCCTAGTTTTGTTATGAGTAACAGTTTTACTAATCAATGTCTTGCTCAGATAGAGTTGTGGAATAAGAAACACGATCTCTGTGTGTATATGCTTCCCAAAGTTCTAGATGAAGAGGTTGCTAGATTGCATTTAGATAAGTTGGGAGTTAAATTGACTAAGTTGACAAAGGAACAAGCAGATTATATTGGCGTCAAAGTTGATGGACCGTATAAATCAGATTACTATAGATATTAAGTGTTGAGCTTCTATAGACACTAATGTTCTTAGGTCTTTCCTTTCATAGAACAGAAAAAAATTGGATGAAAAAAGATGATAACCTTAATAGGAACAGGCCATGTATTTGATCTTTCTTCTGCACTTCTAAGGATATTTGATGAAAAGAATCCTGAGGTTATATGCATCGAGTTGGATGTGCAGAGATATAACGCCTTGATGATGAAAACTTCTGACCCTGAGAAGTATAAAAACAACAGCAGGAATCTACCAATTGTTTACAAGCTTCTGGCTAGATTTCAGGATAGTATGGCTGAGAAGTATGGCGTGACTGCTGGTGAGGAGATGATTACAGCGATTAACTACGCAGGGAGCCATCAGCTGCCTGTTGAGTTCATTGATATGAATGCCCAGGTTCTTTTTACAAAAATGTTAAGGTCTATGAAATTCTCTGAAAAGATTAAACTGTTTTTGACTGGCATCGGCGGGTTTTTCATAAGTAAAGGACGTGTTGAAAAGGAGTTAGATAAATTTGAGGATGACCTTGATAAGTATATAGCAGAGATAGGCGAGAAGTTTCCGACGATTAAAAAGATTTTGATTGATGATCGTAATGAATTTATGGCACAAAGACTGGTTGATGCAAGTCAGCGTTTTGAGAACGTATTAGCATTGGTTGGCGATGGTCATATATCTGGTATAACCAAATTGTTGAAGGATAAAGATGCAGTTTTTGAGACTGTAAGGTTAAGCGAATTGCGAAATCATAAAGAAACAGAGGTTGATTCTGCTTCAATATCATTTAATTTAAACTACAAGAACTATAGATGAGTAGACGGGGGAGAATGAAAGACGATAATCAATATATTCGCCATCCACTATTTGGCACATCATTATCAAACTGGATTAGGTTATTATCTGACAATGGTGGCGTAGATAAAGGTTATTTTTTCAGAGCAATATTCATCACGGTTTCAATAATTTTTTTATTACCCGCAAGATTACTATTTAAGATAGTATATGGCCCCCGCATCTCAAAAACAAAAATTAACAAACCGCCAATTTTCATAATTGGCCATTGGAGATCTGGGACAACCTATCTTCACGAGCTTATGAGTAACGACCCTCAATTTTGTTATGTTTCATTATGGCAAACTCTTGTCCCTGAAAGTTTTTTGATTTTAAATCGCTTTAAACCTTTTTTTTCACAGTTTTTACCGACAAAAAGGCCAATGGATGAAATAATAGTTGATATGGATAGTCCCTACGAAGAAGAAGCGGCACTCGCAGCTCTTGACCGTTGGTCTTTTTTCCACTGTTTCATGTTTCCAAGAAATCCGGGGCGTAAGTTTCATCAATCTGTACTGTTCAAAGATATGAGTAGAAAAGATCTTCAAAAATGGAAGAAAACGTATTTACATCTTGTTAAAGCTGCTACTTATGAAAATGATGGTAAACAAATTATTATAAAAAATCCTGCAAACACCGCACGCATCAAAGTTCTTCTTGAACTGTTCCCATATGCATATTTTATCCATATTTATCGTAACCCTTACAAGGTTTATGTTTCGACTAAAAATTTACGCAACAGGTTGTTAGGACCTTTTGCTCTTCAGAATACGACATCGGAGGAAGTTGAACAGCAGGTTATCGATAATTATATCCAGCTAATGAATGGTTTTTTTGAACAGAGAGATTTAATTCCTCCGGAGAGACTAGTTGAAGTCAGCTATGAAGATCTTGTAGCAAATCCACTTGAACAAGTAAAGCAGATATATTCTAAACTTGGTTTGTCTGGCTTTGATAGAGCAAAACCTGCGATTCAGAGACATATTGATAGTCGAATTGATTACAAGACAAACGTGTATAAATTTGATAAAGAAGTTGCCGATGTAGTTGAAAAAAACTGGGGCTTTACAATTAAAAGGTGGGGATATGAATTACCCCATGAACGAAAAAAGAACTGACTTTTCTGCCAAGTTTTAAAAAACCACTGTTTATGTTGTCATTGATATATTTGGGCCTGTAGCCTAGCCTGGATTGGGCGGCAGTTTCCTAAGCTGCAGATCGCGGGTTCGAATCCCGCCAGGTCCGCTTCACTCTCTCGGAGGGAATTCGGTCGAAAGAGCCTATTTTTTGCCTTTTTCGGATCCTCGTATTATCCTCGCCCGTCTGGAGCTTTAAGGATACGATGAATCCAATCATACGGTGCGAGTAGATAGTAGTGCTTTGCATCTTTGATGTAACCCATTGTTGTCTCTATTTTTGTGTGTCCTAGCCAGTCTCTGACTTCGTATTCATCGAATGTTTTGTATTCGAGTTTGGTTCTGATGAGCCTTGATACTGCTGAAAAGTGTCTTGAACAGTAGTTGTAGTATTGTGGAAATACCGTTTGTATCATAGGTGCTGCTTTTCTGTTTAAGAGTTGTCTCATGAGGTCTTTGGTGAATGGTTTTCCATCTGGTTTCAGGTAAAGATAGTCTTTGCTATATTGGTTTTCAACTTTTGGACGCCAACTATCGATCCAGTTTTTGAATGATTTTCTGCGGGTGTTTGTCATAATTTCTGTTGGTGAGATGTTTCTGGTGCTGTGGTGTTTCTTTGGCTCTGTAATGGTAAGATATCTTCGTTCTATGTTGACGTCTGTTGTTTTCATCTCTGCTGGTTCGCTTGGGAATCTCCATCCGACGATGAAGTTGTGGGTGAGTAAGTATTGGATTAATGCATTTTCGTACGAGTCGTCTGAGTAGGTGAGATTGAGCATCTTGTACACTTGGTCTGGGAACGGGATGATTCGTGCTTTGTAGATTGGTTGTGATGGAACTTTGTAGCTCCATATCTCGATTCCGTATGCTTTGAGGAACGTCCTCATGGTTTTCCATTCGTTGGAGAGCGCTCCATTTCCAGCATTTTCTACTTGTTCTCGGTAGTCCATGTGTGCCATGAAATTTTCTATTGTTGGTTTTCTGAAATTGACTGGCACTGAGTGTGTTTCCATGAATCGTGCTGTTGAGAGTCGTTTTTCTATGGTGTGTTGACTAAGTCGTTGTCGTAAAAAGGCATGGGTGGCTACATCGGTAAATGATGCGGTTTGTGGATCTAGTATGATTGGAAAGTCGGTTCTTTTGATTTTTGTTAGGTCATAATCTAGTTTCACCTTTTCCTCTCCAGTTATTGGAGAAGTTAGATTCTTTAATTTTTGGCCTATTTGGTTTATTATTGTTTTCCATTCTTGGTTTCTACCTCCTACCAATTCGTTATCTAAATTGGTTAAAGTGAACATGTTTGAATAAGTGGACAATGTTGTTTGGTTGGTGTTCATTTTTTGTCACTTTTGTATTGTATTATTTGTAATACAAATATATGTATGTAATACGTAATATTTATATCTTTCTGTATTATACGTAATACAATGCCCCCTAAGAAAGATAAATCACAAAAAATTCATTCAGTTAGACTTAGAAAAGAACTTGAAGAGTGGTTTGAAGCAAAGATAGCATCTCAGGAAATAGGATCCTGGACCCATGCGATTGAATGGGGACTGACGTTACTAAAAGAGAAGATGGAATCGAAAAGATAATCCTAGTCCTGATTTGGTACTTTTATATACATAAAATATAAATAATGACTAATAATTTTTGTTTTTATGAAAATGAGGGAGGTACCTTGGTTTAATCGACCAGGGACAAGATTAAAGAGAAAGGGTGCTACATCGCTTTCTGACTCCGAATTGCTTGCTATTGTTCTTGGTCGTGGTGATAAAAACGAGAATGCGGTAGATCTATCAAATAGGGTGCTAGCTTCTCAGAATTTTGATAAGCTTGCTGATTTGTCTTTGCTCGAGCTTGAAAAACAATTTAGAAATCCAGTGAAAGCAATGAAGATAAATGCGATGTTTGAGATTTTTAGACGGACTAATAAACTACGAAAAAAAGGTTATAAATCTCAGATAAAAACAGCGCATGATGTCTACAATTACTATGTCGACGAGCTGCAGGGTAGAACAAAAGAATATTTCTACGCGCTGTTTCTTGATACGAAAAATAGGATTATGCGAGAAGAATTAATTTCCGTCGGAACACTCAATGCGTCGATGATGCACCCTCGCGAGGTTTTTCATCCGGCAATTCAAGCGAGCTGTAACTCAGTAATTCTTGTTCATAATCATCCAAGTGGCGATTGCAAGCCTAGCGAACAAGACAAAGAAGTAACAAAAACTCTTATTGATGCAGGAAAGTTACTGGGTGTTAATGTCTTGGATCATGTTATTATTGGTAAAGATACATTTTACAGCTTGAAAGAAGAGCATATTATATAATTTAAAGAACCTTTCAATTTAGAGAACATATTGTTTTATAGGGCATAATTAATTAAAGAATTTAATTATGGAAGAAAATCAGGATATTTCTGATCTTATTAATGAGCGTAGAACTCGAAAGAAATTTATTGATCCTGAGTTGGAGAAAAGAGGTTGGCATCCCCAATATATTAAAGAAGAAGTTAATTCTGTGAAATCCAATTTTACTGGTAAACAGCTTATTTTTTATGATGGTAATCCTCAAAGAAAAGTCGATAGATTCATTGACTATGTTTTGTTAGATGAAAGTTATTCTGTAGTAGCAATTATTGAGGCGAAACGTTTTTCAAAAGATGAAGAACAAGGCCGTATTCAAGCACGAACATACGCAAAAGATATCGAACGACAAACCGGTAAAAAGGTTCCTATTTTTCTTACTAATGGTCGCATATGGCGTTTTATTGATGAGGATGGTCGTGAACGGAAAGTGAGCGGCCCGTTTAGTCAGGAGGATCTTAGCCGGCGAGGTAAATTGTACGCTATAAAAAGGGATCCTACAACTGTGAAAATCGATGAACGTATAGTTACTAAAGATAGAAACAAAAACATTGAAATTGTAAGAAAATTAAGCGAGCATTTTGCACAGGGTCATCGAGAAGCATTGGTGATGATGGCGACAGGTACAGGAAAGACCCGCGTCGCTATGGCCCTTATCCAGTTATTAATCAATGCGAATATTGTACGAAATGTGTTATTTCTTGCTGATCGGATTGCATTGGTTAACCAGGCGAAATCATCTGGTTTTCAACAGTTCTTTACAGAACCAGTTGTGGATTTACGAGAAGGTTTTTCTACGACTGGTCGACTCTATGTTTCAACTATTCAGACGATGATGGGAGGAACACCGCAACGACTCGCAGAACGTTTCAGTCCGGGATTTTTCGATCTTATAGTCTTTGATGAAGCTCATCGATCCTATTATGATCGCAATCATTTTGTTTTTATGTATTTTGATGCAATCAAGATTGGATTAACTGCTACTCCTCGAGATGAAGAATCAAAAAGTACATATGAATTATTCAATTGCGATTACAAGAAACCTACGGTTGAATATTCCTATGAAGAAGCAATTATTCATCAGATTCTTGTTCCCTACAAAGCGATAGTTATTGGGACCGAGATTCTTTCATTGGGAATTAAAGGTTCTAAGCTTTCTGAGCCTTTGAAAGATGAGCTGAGAAGACAAGAGTTAGAGCCTGAAGAAGTTGAGTTTACTGGTTCCCAATTTGATCGTGTATTCATGGACGATAAAACAAACGAATTAATTGTGAGGGAATTTTTGAATAGTTGTTATCGATCTGATGAAGGAAAACCCTGTAAAACTATCTTTTTTTGTGCAAGCCAGAACCATGCGAAATGTTTGAAAAAGATATTTGGACGTGTTACTCCAGCTTTGAGTAATGATGTTCAGGTGATCACTTCAAGTATGGATCGTGCTGAAGATGAAGTCGTTCGTTTTAAGTTGGAGTCAGAACCGCGTATCGCTCTTTCTGTTGGTATGCTTGATACTGGTATTGACGTTCCTGAAGTGTGTAACCTGGTGTTTGTAAAACCAGTATTTTCTCATATTCGTTTCTGGCAGATGGTTGGACGAGGAACAAGAAATTTCAATTCTTGTAAGCATCCTGATTGGTTGCCTAATCGAGAAAAACAGGATTTCTTGATTTTTGATTTTACGATTGGTGGTCATTCAAATATTCATTATCATCATTTTTCAGCTTTAACTGAGCGGAAAGGACCGACTAAGGATGTGGCAACTCGGATTTTTGAGAACCGGGTAAAGCTTTTACATCAGCCATTATCTGATGAGCAAAAGAAGATCATATCTGGGAAGATTATTGAATCGATCAATGAGCTAGATCAGAATTCTTTCGTTGTCCGTGAGAAATTAGCAACGATTGAGAAAATCAAAGGTGAGCCGTTTGATCTTCAAAAATATGTTAAAGAGCTATCTAACGAAGTCACTCCATTAATGATTTTTAATCAGGGGAAGAATGTGTATGTTTCTTCGTTTATTCTTCAAACAGAGAAATTATTTGAGTATATCCTTGAGAGGAAAGCCGACAAGATTGAAGAAATTCGAACGTTCGTTCAAGAGATGTGTGATAATATCCTTCAACGAGATACGCTCATGGTGATTCGGGACAAACGAGAAAAGGTTCTTCGTGTGTTTCAAGAGGACTTCTGGGATGATCTAACTTTTCATGATGTTGAGTTTTTAGTTAGGGAACTTGCTCCGTTGATGAAATATTATCAGCCAGGTGCAAAAAAGATTTATCAGGTTGATGCTCCTGATGCTATTTTATTGAGAGAGCAGTTTGAAAAATATGGGAAAGAAGATGAAGAGCTAAAGCAGTTTCTTGCTGAGAATCCTATAGTAAAGAAGATTAAAGACGGGGAAGGAATCACTGCTCATGAATTGTTAGAGCTTGAGTTGCAGCTATCCTCATTAAGACCAGGATTGACGATTGAAAATGTTCAAAAGCATCAACATAAAGATTTCTTGGTGTTCTTGCGAGAGATCATTGGGTTATCGTATCAATATGATCCTAAGGAGTTGATTGAGCGACGGTTTGATGAGTATATAATTGAGAAATCTGAGTTTAATTCGAAGCAGCTTGAGTTTCTCCGGTTATTGAAGCGTGTATTTGCTGAACGAAAGCGGATTGAAATTACTGATTTTGGGAAACCGCCATTGTCTGAGGAGCATCCATTGGATTACTTCAAGATCGATGATTTGAAGTTGATTATCAAGAAGTGTAATGAGATAAAAATGAAATAATTTGGTCAACCTAGGTTGACACAAAAATGATATAAAATGGCTATGCATTCTCTTTTTTCATGGAATATAGATCGATATCGGCAAAACTCCCAGTAAACGAGTTGACATTGTTTAAATCCTATTGTGAAAAGAAAGGAGTGTCTCCTGCTTCTTTAATCAGAGATTTAATTCTTAATGAGATGAAAATTACTGTTCCACATAGAGTAGCAGGAAAAAACAAGATTGAATATGATAAAAAAACTGATTTGTTTAATTGGTCTGTAGAACTTGATACTGGTGAACAAATAGATGTTATTAAAAATATTTCTCCAGATTTTATGGAGGATTTAAATAAGATAATTATGCATTCTATTGAGATAAGAAATAATTTTTTCCATAAAAAAAGAGAAAGTTCTGTACCTGTTCCAAGTGATTTTTTAAGGGGAAGAAAATGACCAATAATTATAATTGGCAATCAAGAGAAATCGTGCGATCCTGGTTTAATCGAGCCATACATCCCCCAAGTGAATCTTACAATATCTTTGATAGATTCATTTCATTATGGGTATCATTTAACTGTTATTTTGTGGCAGAACATTACACTGAATTGAGCCACAGATACCGAAATGAGCCCTCTGAAAGAAATTATATAGATTTCATAGCTTCTGCAAAAACTTATTCAGATATTTACATGAATTTAATAATTAATCAGGATTTTTTGGTGGATGTGAATAAAATACTATACCTTCTTGAAACCATCACTCATTATAAAGGAAAAGTTGCTAATATGCAACCAGGAAAAGCTGATAAGGAACAATACGCCAAAGAATTTACTGACAAAAATAACTTTTCTCAGTTTATGAATGTCGTGTATCAAGTCAGATGCAATTTGTTTCATGGAAATAAAAGTCCACATAACGATGCAGACGTTCAACTTGTGGAAGTGTTTTATAAAGCATTTTCGAAATTTTGTGAAGAAATTTACCAGCAAGAAGGTTATTTATCATGAGAATACCAGACGGATGGAAAAAAGTAAAATTAAAGGATATTACTGAATCAATAAATGGTGGAGGTACGCCAAGAAGAGATGTGAAAGAATATTGGGATAATGGTGATATTCCTTGGTTAAAGATTTCTGATCTCAAGTTCATTTATATAAGTGAGTCGGAAGAAAAAATAACTCAAAAAGGACTTGAAAATTCCTCTGCAAAGTTATTTTCTAAAGGGACTGTGTTATTTTCCATCTTTGCAACTCTTGGTGCGGTCGGAATTCTTGAAAAGTCAGCAACGACCAATCAAGCGATAGCAGGCATCATACCAAAAAAGGAGATTATTGATACAAAATATTTGTATTATTCATTGAAGGCTGAAAAAAATAATATTGTCGCAAAAAAGACTCATGCAACACAAGACAATATTAATTTAACTATACTACGAAATCATGAAGTTCTTCTTCCTCCTCTTGAAGTTCAGAAAAAAATAGTTACTATTCTTGAAAAAGCCGAACAATTAAAACAATGGCGACAAGAATCTGATAAATTGACGGATGAGTATTTGAATAGTGTTTTTTTGGAAATGTTTGGAGATGTTTACAAAAATCCATTTAGTTTTGAAGAAAAAAATTTAGGAGAATTGGCTGAGTTTGCTATGGGTGGAACACCCGATCCGAGACATCAAGAATATTATTCTGGTGGTATAGGTTGGGTAAAAGGTGGTGACATCGACAAAGAGTTTATTTATGAAGCAGAAAACAGAATTAGTGAATTGGGTTTAAAAAATTCCAGAGCTCAAATTTATGAAAAAGATACTGTTTTGATTGGTAGAACAGGTCAAGGAAAAACAAGAGGTAAAACGGCAATATTAAGAATGGAGTCTTCAACCAATGAAACTGTGATCGGAATAAAACCCAACAGAAAATTATTAACTTCAGAATATTTACATTATAATCTAAAATTCAGATATAAGGAACTGAGAGATATTGGCGGAGATGCGAAAAGAGGCGGTATTACTCAAAGGGATCTGAATAGATTAAAAATTATTGTACCTCCAATTGAACTTCAAAACAAATTTTCAACTGTTGTAACACGTTTTGAAAAAATGAAAAGATATCATAAGCTTTCAAGACAACAGATTGATGATTTATTTAATACGTTAATGCAAAAAGCGTTTAGAGGTGAATTAATTTGTTAGAAAATGGATTGAAATCAAAAATAAATCAACTCTGGGATAAATTTTGGAGCGGAGGAATCTCAGATCCGCTCGTAGCCATTACCCAAATGTCCTACCTCATTTTCATGAGACGACTCGAAGACGAAGACATCGCACGAGAACAAGACACTTTACTAAGTGGAGAAAAATATGTATCTCTCTTCAAAGGATATGAAGACTGTAAATGGTCAAACTGGACCAACCTCCCCGCAAACAAAATCCTCGATCATGTCCGAGATAAGGTGTTCCCCTTTCTTAAAAACCTTGGGGGCGAAGACTCGCTCTACGCCCAATACATGAAAGATGCAGTGTTTGCGATTCCAACACCATCACTCCTCATCGAAGCAGTGAAAATCATCAACGATTTGCATATCAAAGAACAAAACAGAGACGCTAAAGGAGATCTCTATGAATATCTTCTCTCGGAGTTAAAAACCGCTGGGAAAAACGGTCAGTTCAGAACACCTCGACATATTATCAAAATGATGGTCAACCTCGTCGACCCAAAAATAAATGAAGCGATTTGCGACCCAGCGTGTGGAACAGCAGGATTCCTTGTCTCAGCTTTTGAATATATCCTTAAGAAAAACACCTCAAAAGACTTGATCAAAATCGATGAACAAGGAAACGAATACAATTTTAAAGGAGACAAATTACATGACTCACAATGGAATATCCTCCGAGAACATACTTTCTACGGATACGATTTCGACTCCACCATGATCAGAATTTCGCTCATGAACATGATGATGCATGGTATACAACGACCCAACATCAAGCAAAAAAACACGCTCTCAACTAGGTACAACCAAGAAAAAAATCATTATGATGTTGTTCTTGCGAATCCACCATTCACAGGAAGCATTGATGAATCAGAAATCAGCGGAGAATTCACTATTAAAACAAAAAAAACAGAAATACTCTTTATCGAACTCATGTACAACATCCTTGCAACCGGTGGACGATGCGCTGTTATCGTCCCTGATGGAGTGCTCTTTGGAAACAGCAAAGCACACCAAAAAATCAGACAAAAACTAATCGATGAATGCAGACTCGACGCAGTCATATCCATGCCCTCAGGAGTCTTCAAACCATACGCAGGTGTATCCACCGGTGTACTCGTTTTCACCAAAGGAGAACCCACGAAAAAAGTATGGTTCTACGACATGAAAGCAGACGGATACTCCCTTGATGATAAACGAACCTTTATCGACGGAAAAGGAGACATCCCAGACATCATCACACAATTCAACAAACGACACAAAGAACCATTCGATGATAGAAAAGCAAAATGCTTCTTCATCCCTGTAGAAGAAATCAAACAAAACAATTACGATCTCAGTATCTCCAAATATAAAGAAATCGAATATGAAGAAATCAAGTACGAAAAACCAGAAATCATAAAACAAAAGATACTTGAGTTGGAAAATAAAATTGTAAAAACTTTAGAAGAAATCAAGATTTAAATTCTTAGAAATTTGTTGAATTATTAGAATATCATGAAATTAAAAAAAATTAATTTAAAAATTATACTAAAAATTTTCTTAGTTTTTCTAGTTATAACTTTGATACCATTATTTTTCGTAAATGGTCCGATATGGCTCCTGCTGTTTTTTATCATGTGGTCCATCATGATTTCAATTCTCTGGATTTTATTTTATAAATATATTTCCCGAAAGAAGAAGTTAGTAAAAAAACCAATCAGGTTTGCTACCATTGTTTTTGTGATCTATCTTATCATTGCTCCGATACTTCTTGTGTTTCTTACTTTTCAGTTAATAACGATACCTGTATCGTACGTCAGAGCAGAATTTAACCGAGGAGAACTTGAAAGAATCGTAAATGATGTTACAAAAAGTTGTAAAACTGATGAAGAAAAAACCAGATCCATTTTAAATTGGTTTGATCGATACTCTGGGAATATATATAATATCTGGGGAAAATCTCAGATAGGACCATTTGTAAATGGAGGAGGCGATCCATTCGATTGGATAATCTGCGCTAGAACATCTAATCGTCAGCCCGCGCTCTGGGTATTAACGACTCGATGTGGAGCTTGCGAAGAACATTCAGTTCTTTTTAGAGAAATGGCTAACGAAGCAGGTCTAACTGCAAGAAGCGTAGTATGCTTAGAAGTTGATCATTTATGGGATGAGGTAAAAATTAATGGAAGTTGGATCATTGTTGATCCTTCCAATGTCATTCATAAAAAAAATATGTCAGGATATAATCTATCATCTCAAAGCTTTGAGAGGACGCATGCCCACAGAACAAAAAATATTTCTTACGTCTTTGCGGAGTATTCAAATGGAAGTAAAGAAGACATTACTTATCGATACACAAACCTAACTCATATAAATATTACTACGATTGATGAAAATCACAATCCGGTTCCATATGTAGAAATATCTATCATTTCATACAACAAAGAAAGTGATGGGAAAGACACTTCCTATTCATCCAAAACAGATAAAAATGGAAAATATCAATTGAATATCGGCGGAGGGGACATAAAACTCATCTCAAAAACCAACGGCATTATTCCTCTTTATAATGAAACCAGACAGCGTTTTTATGATGATGAATTCTACGACGTTACGGTAGTTCTTAAGAGTTATCGGACGAAAAATTATCTGTTGGTAGGATTTGTAATTGCTCTACCAATATTCATTGTCTTATCGTCATATTTATGGCATCGTTCCAAGAAAAAAAGAAGAATTTGATTACTCATAGCAAGTTACATATTCGGTGGAATATCCTTATCATCTAAGATACAAAACTTGCAATCATCACAGATCCCATCAGGGTTATCTGTTTCTTCAGTGCCACAGATTTTACAGAGCATATTATCCATAATTTGATTTCATTACCGTCTAAATATTAAATATATTATTAATCTTCCTGCACCAGTGGCAAAAATTGCAAAAATAAGTCCTGCAATAAAGAATATACCTTGAATTTGAGGAAAAGAAATATACCCTATAGCACCTCCAATAAAGAACATAATAAGAAAAACAATTGCATATTCTAAAACGTCAGCCATATGATGGATTAAAGACTTTTGATTAATAAATCTATTCCTTGTTATTTTAATATAAATGTAACATTTTTTTTCTTTGTATTCTCTTACTTTGATATTAAAATCTATTATTTTAAATCTCTTAGATTTATTATATCGATATTTGCCTCGGAACGAATTCTTTTTGCACTCTGTTTTATTTTTTCTTTGATATTATATAGATACATATCTGTCGTCAAGATTCTAATTTCATCCATTATATCTTCAGAATAAATTATGCCATCCATAACAATTTTTAAATCTTCTTTATGATTTTTCCCACCAGGAAGATTATAAAATTCTTTTTTTAATTTTCTACAAATAGGATCAAGATAATATTTTTGGACAACATGTTTATGATAATATCGCGCATCAGCAAATCGACTTACAATTTTTCCAGTTTTTACTTTTATTTCTTGAATTACAGGAAACATGGCTTCTTTAAACGAATTAAAATCTTTTTCATTCAGTGTTTTTACTTTATCCAACTTTGCTTGTTTCAAACAATATTCAAATAAACTTCTTAGATGTATTTCATCGTTACCACTTCTTCTTAACGAAGATTCTAAAGCAGATTTAAAATATTTTTTCCAAAGCAATTCTTTTTCTATTGGTCTATTTCCCCATCCAGATCCGATTATTTTTTTATAAATATCCATACGTCTCTTTTTTATATCAGATAATTCTTCGTACACAATCGTGGAAGTAGCCCAGACATCAGAACTTTTAATAACCATTGACTTTGCTTTGTCATAATCCTCTTCGTATTCTAGAGTGGCTCGAACAAAAATGCACGTATCTAGGAAGTATTTCATAAAAATTACGTAAGAAGGGAATAATATAGGCTAAGTTTTTCATCCAATTTCTTTTCGAATTTTCTATTGTATTCTTTCATCCTTTCTACAATTACACGTTTGAATTCTTGGTTTGAGGATAGGAAAGTTTTTTCGTAGTTTTTATGGCTGAAAAACATCAATAAATCGTCTGTAAAATAGTCTTTCATATCTTGAAAAAGTTCATAATTTTCAGTATCTTTTTTTGAGTATGAAGTAGAAAGTAGAGCTGTAAATTCTAATATTTTATCAACAATATTTTCTGATACACCAATATTGTTAAGATACTTATGGTCCATTATGGACTTATCAAAATCCATAAAAATTTTATTTATTGATTCTTCTCCTTTTATTGTATTCGTTCTTAACAGATACTCTAGTTTATGTTTGTTTGTATAGTATTCTTTCAGCCAAGGATATACTTGTTTTTTTGAATAAATATATAACAGATAATCATACGGAAATTTGGATTTGTCTGTTTTAATGGACTGGAAAAATAAAGGTACATGCTCCTCACATATCGACTTTATTTCTGGAATTATTTCATTCGACTTCCTTGCTTCGAGTTTTTCAAAAACAATCAAACTTAACGATTCTTCGTTTCTTCTGCCATCTTCAAAACATGGCCCATATTTATACCAGCCTCTCGAAATTATTAATTTTGGGTTCTTAGATTCTAATAAATTGGCGATGTAGTATACGAGTTTATTTACAAGTATTGAATTAGATCTTTCTTTGATTAAATCCCGCTCAAGATTTTTTTCTTTCATCCATCCTTTAACTTGTGATAAAATTTCAAATAATACTTCTCGCTCTCGCTCTCTTATTTTTGTATTCGCTTTATAAAGATTTATTGATTGAAGTCTTATTTCCATCGCAATCACAACACATAATATTTATGAAACTAATTATATTTATATTTTATCTATATTTATCTGAAAATCCACATTATATGGTAATTTACGCCTCCACCAATTATTAATATGTTGAAATTTTGCGAAAACATAATTTATGTATGTATTAATAAATGTTATCCAAATCTGTAAGTTCATCTGTACATCCCAAAATAACAACATAATGCTCATATAAATACATTCTGTTAATAATTCGAGGTTGGTAATTGCAAATAATTATTTGTTCATTTTAAAATATTTAATTTCCTCTTCTAAAAATTTCTTTTAATTTATGATTTCTATAACATGTAAACAATTGAAGATAATTCAATAGATGATTTTTCCATAGCTTTGTTTCTTTGTATAAATGGAGAAAAATTACTCTATAACCATTGTTATCAAAGATTTTTCTTCGATAGTCATAATCAAATTTTTCAGATCCACATACTTCGATATAAATTCCAAAATGAATCAAGTAAAAATCCGGTGCCCATACCCGTGGTCTCCTGTTTTCATCCCAGACAAAAACAGGCTGCTCGTAAGACCATTGAATACCCATCTTTTTTAGCAATTCAGCTACTTCTTTTTCACATCTACTCATTTGATCATATATCGGTTCTTTTTGCATAATTTAACCTCCAGAAAAAGAAAAAAATAATAGAAGGCTTTTAGTGAGAAAAGAACCGACCTTCACGCAGCTGAAATTCGAAAGCCCGTTTTTTCGCTGTTTTTCGACCAATTTTTCTCCGAGAAAACAGTCCTACTTCCGCCAGGTCCGCTTCTTTTTTACAATAATTATTAAAAATAAGAAAAAAAGAGAAGGGAGAGATTGCTGGTTCTGGCGTTTATTAGTTTGTCTATTGCTTTTGAGACATTGCGATTTTTTGGAATGCTGGAATGATGCCTTGCTGCTTGATAAAAGTTTGAGTTTGTGGTGTAGGTTGACCTTGTGGTGTTGGTTGGCTCTGTGGAGTGCTTTGTTGAGTTAGGTCCAGTGGAACATGTAGAGTGTACGTATTAACTTCTGAGACCATTCCGTCGCAATCTATCGATTTTATGGTTATAACATAGGTTTGAACTTTGGTATACCTATGTGGTACATCTACTGATTCACCACTAGCAACAGGTTGTGTCGTAAGAGTAGTACCATCGCCCCAGTCAATTTCATACTGGATTGGGTCTCCATTTTGATCGGAACCGTGTGCTACAAAAGGAATATTTTGTAAAACGTGTATGTTATCAGGCCACGTTAGGTACGGCTTATCAGGTGGAGCTATCCCCTCTATTGTAATGCTTTTAACTAGACCTGCAGCATATGCAAAACCAAAGAATATTGCAGCTCCATATGCTTCTGTTTGCAGACCCGCCCACACAGTATGATCGCCTGGTTCAAATGTGAACGTGTTTTCTACGTTTATTGTTTGTGCTTGTCCGCTGTTTTCAAATTCTTCAAGTAACGTATCTACTTGCCAGTGGTTCATTAACTCATAAAGAGTCCATAACTCAAGCGATACCTGTAAAACTAGCGCGAGTTTACCCAAAACGGCAGTTGGTTGACCTGCTGTTGTTGATTTAACAAGCGTATTAGTGTTGGCCTCTAGCGAAACGCCCTCTGGTATAAAAGCGCCATCCATCTGAACTTCCTTCCATGCTAAATTGTAGAATAATTTACCCTGATTACCCATTCTAGATACAGCGTTGAATTCGTTCACTAACTGATCAGCTATTTCTGCATGATAAGGATAGTTAGATATATGATTTGTTACCCAGTTGGTAGTTTCAACTAATTTATATAATTGAAGTCCTTTTGATGGCGTATATACACCATTCTTCAATAGACCAATTGCTGCATTACAAAACAACTGTAGGTCTTCTACACTACTAATGAGGCCCTGTATCTCTCTTACATATTCTTGTTCAGGTTTATAAGGGCCATCTACTTTTATTATCTTTTTAATACAAGAATAAGCAAGACTAGGGGTACCGCCGATGTAACTTATTTCAGCATTAATTGTCAGGGGTTTTTGTCTGCCAATATGGAACTGGACACCCTGGCATGCTGTACTCCATGATGCACCAAACGGAAAACCACCGTAAGCACCAGTAGCAATGGCTCCCGTGTATCCATTGGCGTAGATTAAACGGCCTTGACCTGGGAAATTATCAAAGATATCCCCATATGTGAAACCACAAAAATCATCCTGATTGAAAATTGTAGCAGATCCTTTAGTTACAACATATATGCTTGTAGGAGTAGACCAAGAGGTAATACACCCGTTTAAATCCTTGGCTTTTACTTTTATGTTATAATTCCCTGTTCCGGCCCATGAGTGGGATGCGGTAACAGTTACACCTGAGCTAAATGAACCCATCCATTCACTGATAGTGCCGTCGCCCCAGTCCCATTGGTAACTAATTTTATCTTCGTTGCCTCCTTGCTCATCATTAGCATCAAATGAAACTGTTGAAAAAGTATAAGGCTGGCCTACGAACCCGGTACTGTCGCCAGCAGGTGCCACGGGTATAGTAGGTGGTTTGTTATTTCCTGCAGGGTTAACAATCAGTGTTAATGAACTTGACCATTGACTAGTTTTACCAAATATATCTGTTGCTATAACTCTAACATTATAAACACCTGCAGGTTTGTACCATATATATAGGATACAACGTGGAATGCCAGATGTGGCATTTAAGCTTTCATTGTCGACTAGGTCGTCTCCATCAAAATCCCAATATAGATTTACTTTATCCCCATCAGGATCTGTTGCAGTTGCAGTAAATACCAAAAGATCGCCACGATCGATAAACATACTAGAGATAGTATGTGTAGGCGTATTTGGTGGTGAATTTACTGCCGGGTTTGTTTGACCGGTTGTTTTTGTTGAAAATGTCCATATCGGGCTCACACTTTGTGCCTCGTGTTCATCGGTTGCAACTACTCTCCAATAATAAGTTGTATCAACACTTAACCAGATAAGATACTCATCGGTTGTTATATCCTCAGCGTATGCTGAGAAATAATCTGGTCGCGGACACATGCTTATATAAAGATCATATGTAACAGCATCGTTGTCAGGATCTCCGCCAGTCCATGATAAAATAGCAACGACAGGGATGTTGCCTGAGTTGTTGCTTGGATATGGATTGCTTGGTACATTAGGAGGGTTTTGTTGCTCGTTTATTGTTATATCTACGAGAATACTACCACTGCCACCATTAGAAGCAATATTGATGTAACCGCTGTAATAGCCAGACATACCCGCAGTATTTCCAACATTAACTGTTATGTAGTCGTGTTCTCCTGTTGAACTACCACTTGATGGATTAATACTAGTTATCCACGGGATATTCTCAGAAAAGCTATATGTCAAAGTACCGCTTCCGCTATTCCATACATCAAAAGTACTGGTGCCGATCCAACCTTGGTTGTGTGTGCCAAAATTGATTGTTGTTGGAGAATAGGCCAAAACTGGTTGCGCTGGCTGATTGATGGTTATATCAACAAATACGCTACCGCTGCCACCATTGGAAGCTATATTGATATAGCCGCTATAATAACCAGACATACCGCCGGTATTACCCGCATAAACTGTTATTGTGTCATGCTCACCAGTTGAACTACCACTTGAAGGATTTACACTTGTTATCCACGGAATATTTTCAGAAAGCGAATATGTTAATGTTCCTCCGCCACTGTTCCATATCTGGAATGTACTGCTACCTGTCCAACCCTGATCATGTGTGCCGAAGTTTATTGTTGTTGGCGAATATGCTAATTGAGGCGATGCTGTAACAGTAAGATAATCATCATCTGTTATAGAACTACTAAAACCAGTATAAACAAAAATATATGCTTTCCAACTTCCAGCAATATTTGCTGTATAACTTAATGTGTGAGTTCCAGTACCTGTGTACTGTTCAGTATAAGAGGCTTTTTGCTGATTGTTAGGATCCCAAATACTCATCGTTGCATAGAAACCTTGGTTTGGGTTATAAAATGCACCTGACCAAGTAAAATCCGCATGAATTGTTTGTCCAACTGTAGCTGTGGTCTCTTGCCAATCTGCAAGGCAAGAAGCACGTGAACCTGATAAAGCAGGTGGCACAAATACAAAGGTCGTCATTAAAAGGCTTATTATTACTATTATTGCTTTTATTTTTCTCATATTTTAATCACCATATTCTTCGTTTTTATCACAAAATTTGTGGCATATATATAGGGTAATATATATAAATTTTTCTATAATAATAGAAATATAATAATATCACCTGTTTTTACTTCACAGAATCCGTAATACAAAACTATATAAATGATGAACTCCCTTTTACATATGATAAAATAATAAAATATCAGCATTCTGCGAATCTGTTATTTAGATTTATGGAATTTGCCTGTTTTTGTTTTTTATCAAAATTAAAAATACACAAAATGGTGTTAATAAATGAATAGAAGAAGAAACAAAAAATCATACGATACAATTAAAATTTCCAATAGGAAAGTTACTAGGTGTAGAAAAACATCACTACCTGTCTTTGAAAACGATAGATGTGATGAATTCAAAACAGAACTTGGTAAAGAAACAGAAAGAAATTGTAAAAATTGTATGCATTCATTTTAGGAACAAAATAAAAACAATGACACAACATTTTTTGTATAAATAGGTGAAAAGAAAATGAAATTTGAAGAACTAAACATAAACAAAAAACTCATGGAAACAATACATAAACAAGGATTCAAAGAACTAACTGCGATCCAAGAAAAATGTTTACCAGAGATAATAAAAGGAAGAGACGTCGTAGGACAATCAGAAACCGGCTCAGGAAAAACACTGGCATTCTGTCTACCAATATTGAACAAAATCGTTCCAGGCACGGGACTGCAAACAGTTATTCTAACCCCGACAAGGGAACTATGCGTACAAGTAAGTGAGGTATTCACAGATTACGGAAGACCCCTTGGCATAAAAACAACGAGCGTGTACGGCGGCGTAGGAATAGAGCCACAGATAAGAGGAATACGCACATCAGACGTAGTAGTCGGCACGCCAGGTAGAATGCTTGATCATCTACGTAGAAAAACCATGGATTTTAGAAACGTAAGATTTCTCGTACTTGATGAATTTGATAAAATGCTAGAAATGGGTTTTGTAGAGGATGTCGAGCAAATAATACGACAAGTACCAAGAAATAGACAAACTCTCATGTTCAGCGCAACATTATTACCAGATGTTAATAGGTTTGTTAACAAACACATGAACAACCCCCTGGTTTTACAAACCCAATCCTACGTGGACGAAAGCAAACTAGAGCAAATCTACTATGACATCTACCCACAAAACAACAAGTTCTCAATCCTGTTACATCTGCTTAAAAACAACACATCAGGTCTAGCAATCGTATTCTGCGCTACAAGAAGAGAATCAGATATCGTAGCAAGGAACCTCAGATATCATGGCATCCATGCCTCAGCAATACATGGGGGCATGAGCCAAAACAAAAGAACGGAGTCACTCGATGCCCTGAAAAACCAGCAAACAGATGTTCTAGTAGCAACCGATGTAGCAGCTAGAGGCTTGGATATAAAAAACGTCACCCACATTTATCACTACGACGTACCTAAGACAGCTACCCAATACATACATAGAATAGGCAGAACGGCACGCGCTGGAGCAAAAGGAAAAGCAGTCACTCTACTAACACAACCAGACCATGACAACTTTAGAAGAGTGCAGAGCAACGACGAACTAAAAATAGAAAGAGCAGATATCCCCGAATACAAAAGCGTCTCTTTTTCTAGAGGAAACAGCAACAGACGTAACCAAAAACCATTCCAAAGACATTATCATCGTTCTTTCGGAAGACATAAAACTACTAGCCATAACAATTACTAGAAATTTGATAAAGAATAAGTCTAAAAATTTAGATTATCTCATTTCTCCAAAACATCCACTATCGGATTTGCCTGTAAATCCTTCTCAGCAGATTTATCCAATATCTGAATGTAAAGCGGGTTTAATGTTTTAGAGTGCTTCACCTTTATTTTCCCCTGTTTTTCCAACATTTTAAGTTTATTTATCTCATTCAGTGTATTGGATACACTCTCATATACCTCATCTATAGTGGTAGCATCTCTACTAATGTCATAAACATAGTTATGCCACCATACCACATATTGTTTTTCCATATTTACCTCCCCAACACAAGTTATCAAAAAGAGTACCATATTTATATAGTTAAGCAAGTTCATTTATAAATCAGAAGTAAAAATGGCTAAAAAACAAATCTCCAAAACAGAAAAACAATGGAAAGAAATTCTAACAGAAAAAGAGTTTAACATACTCAGAAAAAAAGCAACTGAGCCACCTTTCACTGGGAAATATTTATACAACAAGGAAAAAGGTGTTTATGTTTGTGCTGGTTGCGGTAACGAGTTATTCAAATCTGATTTCAAATTCGACTCAGCATGCGGCTGGCCTAGTTTTTCCAAAACATTTTCAAATGAAAATATCGAGTTAAAAACTGATTATAGCCTTGGCATGCATAGGATTGAAGTTTTATGTAAAAAATGCGGTGGACATCTAGGCCATGTTTTTGACGATGGACCGATGCCAACTGGTCAACGTTTCTGTATTAATTCTGCTGCTCTTCATTTCAAGAAAAAAAGATAATTTTTATCATATTTTGCAGCTGGAAAATCCCTTCTTTTGCAGGTATTTCTGATGATACTCCTCTGCTTTATAGAATTCACCTGCTTTTGTTATCTCTGTGACTATAGGTTTAGAGTATTTCTTTGATTTCATTAGTTTATCTTTTGATATCTCAGCAATCTTCTTTTGTTTTTCATCATGATAGAATATCGCTGATCTATACTGTGTACCAAAATCAGGTCCCTGTCTGTTCAGTTGTGTTGGATCATGTAAACCCCAAAAATTTTCTAGCAATTCTTCATATGATATCTTCTTTGGATCATATTCAATTTGTATTACTTCTGCATGACCTGTTTTATCTGTACAAACATCCTCATATGTTGGGTTTTTAAGAGTACCGCCCATGTAACCAACAGCGGTTTTTTTTACCCCATTTATTTTCCTAAAAGCTTCTTCAACACCCCAGAAGCATCCTGCTCCAAATGTTGCTATTTCCATAAAGCTATCTCCCTTTTTATCTATATTTTTATAAATCTAGAATCCTCTTTTGCCATTTTTATTGCTTTTAACACACTTTTTTCTTTATCTTTGATCTCAAGCATAATGTCAAAATCATATGGTTTAGTTTCATCCAAGAATAGTTTAAAATTGTTTATATCAATTGTCTCAGTATGTCTACCTTTGTTTTCTCCTAATCTTTGTGAGCTATAGTCAACCATAAGCAATCCGTCTTTTTTATCCCATGATCGGGCACAGGTCTCAACTGAATCGTTAATTGCTTCGCCGTTATTTAAAATCGAATGATGAAAAACATCGAATAATATTGGAATATTTGTTTTTTGGTTTACATACAAACAATCTTTTAGAGAATATATTCTGTCATCATTCTCAATAACCAGTCTTTTTTTAATCATTGAATCTAGTTTTTTGTATTGTTGAATAAATCTATCCATGCTATTTTTTTTATCGTTATAAACCCCTCCAATATGAAGCTGTATCTTCGCCATAGAATCGAGCTCCATCAAATCAAGTATTTGCACATGATACAACAGTTCTTTTATGCTTTTCTGAACAACATTTTTATCTGGGGAATTAAGCACAATGAATTGATCTGGATGCATAGAAATTCTGATATCATTTTGTTGTATTAGTTGACCTATTCTTATGAAATCTTCTTTAAAATAATTCTGCCAGTTAAAAGTACATATTGGATGAGATGCAAAAGGCACTAAATCTGATGTTATCCTAAAAAATAAAACATTGTTATCGACATTATATTTTAGGATTTTTTCCAGGCAATCCAAGTTATTTTTTACAGTAGTTTTTAGTCTATCCTCATAATATGATTTAAGTCTAAAGGTTTTGTTACCACTGCATTCAATACTCCAATTAATACATGGATAACCTATTTTCATTTCTAGAATACCTCACACCTCAAGAATTATTTCAAATGTAGTTATTAAAAAGGTAATTAGGTTAAAAGATAAAAAATTTAAGCTGGTCTCAAAGTACCAGCATAAACCTGCCATGCAAGAGCAGATTTTGCTATCAAACTTAGTATTATGTAGACTTTCTCTCCGTAGAGGTAGTCTCTCCATTTCCCAATTTTTTTGTACTGTAGTACCATGTTTATTGCGAAGCAGTTGAAGAATATTGCAATTGTTATGAAAATAGCTATAACAAAGTCTGGAACTGATCCTGCAGTTACAAGTGGTATAAATATTACAAGCCATGGTACAAATCCTGCTATACAGCCTATTATGTATGACGTCCAGTTTGTTTTATCAGTTGTCTGATTATGCAACTCCATCATAAGACCCATAAGGTTCATAACCATGGTCAAAATGAATAGAGCGATTAGCGTTCCAACATCATATATCGTTACCAACATGGCAATTATTACAATCATTAATGATGCACTTACAGAATATTCATACCATCTATATGGGTTCATACCGTTTTTCAGATGCTTTACATATTTTTCGTAAAGAACAGTTGATATCATTATGTGTGCCGTTGCTGAGATGAAAATAAACAATGCAACCAGGGGAGCAATTCTCACATCCATTATGGTTTCAGATACAGGTGATATCGTCATTGTGTTTGGATTATACACGGGATGCGAGTAAGTGATTGGCAGTGTGAAGTTATTGCTTAGAAATATCATCAGGAAAACTTGTGCTATATGAACTGCAAACATGGCCATATTGAATCTTTTTAGATTTATGAAAACTCTTTCGTTATCATCTGTCATAAATAATCCCCATTTCTAAAATTTTATAAATATAATATACTACTATAATTTAAGTGTTATGATTAACAAAAAAAAAACTATTTGATATAAATAAAGTAAAAATTTATTTAAATCATAGTTACATTATAGTATTAAGAAAAAGGATGAGGATGAAAATTTCGGTTTTCTTATAAAACTGGATATTTGAGTTTTTGTTCTTTTACTAAAAAACAGAAAGTGTGATAGGAGATTATAGAATGGGACGTGTAAAAAAAGGAGACAAAGTTAAAGTAGATTATATTGGAATGCTAGAAGACGGAACAATTTTCGATAGCTCAGAAAAACACAGTGCCCCACTAGAATTTGTTGCTGGCGGAGGGCAGCTAATTAAGGGATTTGATGATGCAGTTATAGGTATGAATATTGGAGAAGAAAAAGAGATCAAAATCCCGCCAGAAGAAGCGTATGGGATGCCTAACCCTGATTTCGTTAAAGAAGTACCAAGAGATTGCTTCCCAAAAGATCAAGAAATTATGCCTGGCATGGTTTTTGTGATGAAGATGGAGAACGGAAAACAAATACCATTGAGAATATCCTTGGTGTCAGATGATAAAGTAACAGTTGATCTTAACCCGCCGCTTGCTGGTAAAACATTGATATTCAAAATAAAATTACTGGATATTATCATCTAAAAAATTTTTTAGTTTATTAACATCTTTGTGACAATAAATTCGTACATTTTTCAATATTTTTTGTTAAACTGATACATTAGTAATATTAGTAACACGATGTGAAATGTGTATCCTATCCCTAGATGCAAATAATCCTGAGATCCTGTTTCTAATAACTTATCAAGGGCCATGAATGTCCAGAAATTTGGTATTACGCCTAGGATGTATCTCCAGTTATCTGTAACAAAGAACGCAAAAAGCGGAAGTATGAATACACTACCAGCTGTTTTGAATAATGCAAAGGCCTGTATCTTGTTATTAGCCAGATTGTTTATTATTAATGCTATCAGTGGTGTGAAAAGCGTAAATAAAACCGCTGTTGGGAGATAATCCAACATAGATATATCAATTAAACCGGTTAGTAACGGAAAAAACAAGATGAAAATAAAAGATATGAATGAGATGAAAAACAATCTGTACACTAAGTAGCTGGTTCTCGATATAGGCATAACACGTAATACTGTCAGCAGGTTTTCATCGCGCTCATCCATAATAAGAAATGATATTACAAAGCCGAACACCATTGGCATCATGATTGCCATCATCATGTAAAGAATTTGATAGAATGGCTCAAGTGGATACACGTTTTTTGATATCCATGGTATTATCAATCTACATAGTATTATGAAAATTATAGGCGATAAGAAGCAACCAACAACTAGAAGACGATCTCTTGATATGTTTTTTAGGTCATTTATCATTAGTTTAGTAAAAAAGACCATCTATTTGCCCTCCATCACTATGTGTTTGTAGAATGCTTTTTTCGCAAGGATATAGAATAGCACAATCCATAATATTTGATAGCCAATACCATATGCTATCTCCCATATCTCCAAGCTTGCTGCATTAAATACTCCATCAAATAAAATAAAAGAGGCTTGAGTCGGGCATAAGTAGAAAATATCATTTGTATAAATCCCAGATCCATATAGAAGTGGTGGCAAAAATAAAGTTAACATGGCAACCATCATTAAAACTAGATACTCATTTATGCTACGGCATCTTGAAACCAATATGAACCCAACCAGTATGAGAAAAACAGAAGTTAGTATTATGCCTGTCAATAAGTAGAAGTAGTTGAACTCAAAACCATGTGCCAAATATAAGAAAAGAAGAGCAGCGATTATAGAAAGTATTGTGAGTGATACTATTTTTGCTAGGAGATAGTTCCTAGTCTGCATAGGCGTTACTATAAGCGCCTGTATCGTGTTTTCATTTTTCTCAAATAATACTAGCGCTCCAACAAACATTATGCCTGTCAAGGTTGGGTCGAAAAATAAAAACATTGTTAAGAAGAATGTTGTGTTGAATGTTGGTAATGCCACTAGCGTGATGTAGTATAGAATTGCGCCTAACATAGCTATGTATATTATTTTGTATCTATGGCCTAGTATGAATTCCCATTTAAGCATTGTCAACAGCTGATTCATTTAAGCTGCCTTCCTGTTGCTTTTATAAACACATCCTCAAGTGTTGCCTCCTCTGTATGCATTGTCTGTACCTGACCGCTGTTCAACAAATTGATGAACGCACTATTTGTACCAAGATGAGCTAAATCAAATTCTTCACGTAAAAGGTCACCGTATTTTAGGTATTCCACTCTAACACGTTTTTTACCATGCCTTAACTTCAATTCTTTTGGGTTTTCAATTAGAGATAGTTTGCCATCCACCATGAACCCTACTCTATCACATAATTCGTCTGCATCTGTCATATTATGTGTTGTTAGAAAAATAGACACTCCTTCTTTCTTCTTTTGAAGTATTATATTTTTTACCTGCCTGGCGCTGATCGGGTCAAGACCAGTAGTAGGTTCATCTAAGAAAAGCATCTTTGGGTTATTCAATAGAGCACGAACAAAATTTAATTTTGTTCTCATCCCCTTAGAAAACGACCCTACGCGCTGGTTTGCATCTTTTTCTAAATCTACCATTTTTAGTAACTCATGGGGATCAACAGTTTTTACACTATAAAACGACGAAAAGAGCTCCAGGTTTTCTAGAGCTGTTAATTTCTGGTAATGATTTGGTAGTTCAAAACAGACGCCTATACTGTTGTATAAATCTGATTTCCAGTTTTTAAGGTTTTTACCAAATAATTCAACGTTTCCACTATATCCTTTTAGCAAACCTATAATCACTTTTTGTGTAGTACTTTTACCTGCACCGTTGGGTCCCAAGAAACCGAATATTTGACCTTTTTGTATTTGGAAAGAAATACCATCTACCGCTTTCTTTTTTGATTTAGGGTAGGTGAACTCAAGGTTTTGTATATTGATAGGACATTTATCACCGCTTACTGTTGTCACAATTTTTTCTTCTGGAAATCTAAAAAAACCTTTCACATTACATTGTGGACAAACTATTTCGATTTTTTCTCCAGGGTTTGCTTGAACTGTGACTATTGTTTTACAGTTTGGACATGCGATTGTTTTTGTGACCATCCTTTTTCACATCCTCGCCCTCTTTTATGGTAACATTTCATCTTTTATAATATATATGCTTGTATCAGAGTAAAAATTTATAAGACACAAGTAATTTTATAATCTGTATGCCAGATAGAAACTGGAGGCTGCCGAGAAAACTCTATGACAGAAAAAACAAAAACGCAAAGACACAAGATAAACAAAAATCAAAGGATGAAATTAAAGGCGCTCTTAAGGACGAAGAAGAACTAAAAAAGAAACAGAAAAGGCTCACGATTGACTGGTTTTTTAGACCACATGGAGATTAACATTAGCAACCTATATCATTAGAAAACATAATTAAGACCCATTATATTTTTAAATACCAAATAAGGGAGAGAGATTATGGAAAGAAACATTAAAAATCTCTTGTTAGTAACGGGAAATAGTATAGCTGTTATAGCAACAATAATTGTTAACGCCCTAGCAGTCATACTTCCTTTGAATGGAAAAACAACACAGGAGCTCTCAGACAACATACCTAATTTGTTTGTACCTGCAGGAATAACATTCTCAATATGGAGCATCATTTACATTTTTCTAATAATATTTATGATTTACCAAATAATGTGTTTGATTAAAAACGAACGATCAGACATTAACTATATTGAAAAAATCAGCGGATGGTTCATATTAGCAAGTCTAGCAAACATACTCTGGATAATTTTATGGCATTACGAACACGTATCGTTCTCATTGTTAGCTATGCTTCTTTTACTTGCCTCATTAATAATGATATATCTTAGGTTAAACATCGGTTTATCCAAAGTTTCAATAAGAGAAAAACTAATGGTTCATACCACAATAAGTATCTATCTAGGATGGATATCAGTTGCCACAATTGCGAACGTAACCGCAGTACTAGTAAAAGCCGGTGTCGGAGAACTCTTCCTTGGACAAACAACATGGACCATGCTTGTTATAGCAATTGCTACACTACTCACAATATTGATGCTTCTTCGACGGAAAGATATCGCATACAGCCTTGTCATAATATGGGCGTTGTTAGGTATAATGATAAAACGTCTTAACACAGATCCCACGTATGGCGTACAAACAAACATCGCAATCACCGCAGCCATCGCAATGATTATTATTGCGATAGTAATGATTGCAAGAATAATACAAACCATCTACAAAAAAGAGCCGGCTAAAAACATAGAATAAATAAGAAAAAGGGGGGGAGGTGGTAGAAGTCTTTACTGGACTTCTACCTGTATATTGAATGTTGCACAAACATCTATCTTATCCCAGGATCTACTACATCTCAACTCAAGTGTTGTCGAACCAGTTTTCTCTGCTGTAAAAACCCAGATGTCGTTTCCAAAATCACCCATCATACCAGATGGTTCACTATCTGATCTCTCTGTGAGACTCAACACCGTTTCATCTAGTGTTACAATCTCCCAGCTGTAGCCACCATCGCCGTAGTCTTTAAGCTCTAAGTTCAACTTATCTCCTTTCTTCAAAGAGATAGTAGTATCACTATCTTCTGCGGTCATGAACTTCGCAGGGTTGTTTTCCTTGATTGGTTTTTCTGTTAGCATAGATGCTACGCTTATTGCAGTTGTTGCGATTATTACTGCGCTTATTACCAGCCCAAATAGATAAATCACTTTATTTTTTGACATATCTCATCAGACGTATATTGTCCTTAAAAGTATATATAAGGCTGGAAAATGTTCGGAAAAAACCAAACAAAACCTAATATTTTACAGATAAATCTGAGTGAAAAATCTCCCCTAACTTAAAATTAATAACTAGCTCCAATGGTTCAAATCCCATTTCCCTGCATAAATTTAATTATGCAGATTTAATCTTTAAAAAAAAGAAAGAAAGTGCTGATTATTTTGTTTTTTTACCAGCCCGGTCCATCAGATATTCCATCATGCGAATTTGGTGCTGGTCCAGGTCCATATGCTGGTCCTTTCGCATCAAATGATTCAAATCCGCTACCATCAGGTATCCCGTCGCCTGAGTTTGGTGCTGGTCCAGGACTCTTATTTTGACCTTGGTTTCCTGCTGCTGCAACAACAATTCCTGCTACAACGACAGCAACTATTGCTGTGATTATTAGTATTTTTTTCATGTTTTTTTGCCTCAATATTTTTAATTAACTATTGTTAATTACGTATTGGCTATGCTGTATTAATAACTTTGGGAATTTTTAACAAGCATTTTTTGCTAACAGTAGTAAAGGTTATTTTTTACCGGTAATCATGGGCCCAAATCCCTTCCACTGCACTTTAAATAAAATTATTTGATTGAATCTAACCGTTGTCGTTCTGTTGGAAAAAAACAAACAAAAGAAGAAATAAAAGAGGAGGGGGTTAATTTTGAGTTTGTTGCCCCTGCATTTGTTTTAGAACCGATAACCTTGCCAAAAGCAGCGACTGTTGAGATTGCTGTACACCAGGCAGTAAAAAAGGTTGGCTGTTAATTTGAACGTAGCTGTAAGACTGTGGATCTTTACCATCTTCTATAACAGTTGTTGGGTCGCCTAACAGAGTCATTTCCACAACAGTTTTAAAATCTGCATCTTCAAGCATTAAGAAATTATTGAGATAACCGGTTATAGCGTTAGCCCAACACCCCCCAAGATGCTTTGTATTATACATTTCTTGAAAGAGACGCACTTCCATCCAACCCCATAAACTCTCAGTCTCATGCGTTCCGTAGCTACCGTATCCTATTCCTGATGCACCAAAACTGGCGATACCGCCACCATTTGACTTTGAAACTACTTTCCAGCTAAGACAATTAGGCGATTCGCTGAATTTACTAGTTGAACAGGCATTTAATACAAATACGGGTAGTTTTTTGCTGTTAATAAACGAGTCAACATCGATATATATGAAACCATCATATGGAGAGAAAGGTGTTTGAGATGGAAGCCATACTCCTTCATTTTTTGGTGGATGTGTAGCCCAGCTACCCCAACTGCCGTGCCCCGAACAGTCAACAAAATCAACACCTTTGTTTACATTACTTCTTATGTTGCCCTTTGTAAGTGTATTTAAAGAAGCCCACAGTTTTGTACTAGTGTAACCAGGTAGTTTTGTCATAACTTTCGTGTTGGCATATTCGCCTTCATTAATACCCTCTCCATCCTCTGTGAAAGTGTCACCACCGAGCTGAACGATTTTGTTTATAACCATATTATGCTCTTTGAAATCAATTATTTTGTTTACAACAGTAGTAACCTCGTTGGCATCATTACAAGCAAGCCTGCCAAGATAAACATCAGGATAAAGATCTGCAGCAAGAAGATCCCAGGGATATTCACAATATCTACCATCGTTGTCGAAATCCCAATCAGAGAAACCACCCGCACTATTATAGATATCAGCATAGTATAAATCGCTAGGGAAATACTGCTCGTAACTACCAGATGGTATCCAAGCATTTCTAACAGGGAATATCTCTTGGTCTTCAACGCCAGCACCGACAAGAATGACGTTGGTTATACCCCATGTTTCAATAGCGTTTTTTATAAAATATTTTATCTTCTCTTGATTGTCTACGCCCGTCGCAGGGAAGTAGATGCCGTTATAAATTTCATCAAGGGTCACCTTAAACGTAGCTACCCCATTATCATTTTTGTAGTTTACCAGTGGCTGTAATTGAGTGGTAAACTGCGTAGGTGTAAGAATTAGTAAATCATATGAGTCACCAAAGCTAACAGTCTCAGTCGGTGGCATATAAGATATATCAACGGTTGCATCTTCATAATAACGAATAATATTCGCTGTTTGTTTGTATCTAACTGGGTAGAGATGCACTACAAGGAAAACAACATGCTCACCATCGTTTATCCCTGAACCAACACGATAACTATATGATGACATAGGGTACCAAGACTCCTCTGATTGGACAACGACATTCTGCTTCACAGTATTCTGCTTCAAAGCAACTGAAACAACCTGCGGCTCAGGCGAAAGCATAATGGGCTTCTCAAGCGACAACTCATTATAAGCACCAAACGAGGCATCAACATTTGTTATAGTAGTACCAAACGGAAAAACATACACTTTAGAAACCATAGGCAAAGAAGGTTTATTAGTTTCGATCAAATTAGATGTGCTCTCAGGCAACTCAACTACAATATAATCATTTTTTTCAGACAATAAAGGCTGTGAAAAACTTAAAGAATCTGCCACTAACAATTGTTCTTCTTCACTTACAGAAAGAGCAACAGCGCCTAGTCCACTAAGGACCAATATTCCTACCACTAAAAATGGTATTAGTTTTCTCATAATTTTCACACTCCCTCTAATTTAACAAATGTTAACTTCGTAATATAGAGTTTTTATTTAAAAGTTTCCCTAAAAATAAGATAAAAAAATATAATACACGAGATTCAATTTACCAAGAGACCACAATGATGAAAAAATAATAAAACTAAGTGCTGCAATCATGCTGAGAAATGGGCGAGCTGAGTGGTCAAAAAATAAGGAGAAATAAATGCGATACGAAGAAATCATAGAAAAAATGAAAACATTATCAAAACCAGAGAATGTAGAAGGCATGGCACGATATGGAATCAACCCAAAAAACAACCTAGGCATATCAATCTATCAATTGAGACCCCTAGCAAAAGAAATAGGAACAAACCATCAACTTGCATTAAAACTATGGGACTCAAAAATACATGATGCACGACTGCTTGCTTGCTTTATCGACGACCCAGCACAGGTAACCTCAGATCAGATGGATGCATGGGCAAACGATTTTGATTCGTGGGACATATGTGACCAGGCATGTACAAACCTTTTCGATCTTTCACCACTCGCATACGAAAAAGTATACCAATGGGCAGACAAAGAGAAAGAGTTTGTGAAACGAGCATCATTCTCACTTATAGCTGGACTGGCAGTACATGACAAAAAAGCATCAGATGAACAATTCACCTCATTCTTAACGATAATAAAAAAACAGTCAACAGACGAGAGAAACTATGTTAAAAAAGCAGTGAACTGGGCGCTGAGAAACATAGGAAAAAGAAACGTAGCATTAAACAAAAAAGCATTACAAACCGCAAAAGAAATAAGACAAATAGATTCAAAAACCGCTAGATGGATAGCAAACGATGCAATAAAAGAGCTAGAAAGTGAAAAAATCCTGGAAAGGCTGAAGAAGAAATGGAAAAATGGAAAAAACTTTTAAAAGCAGATCCAACTGATTGGCTACTGGAAAAAGACAACCCATCAGTTAGATACTATACATTAGTTGAAATCTTAGAAAAAAATCTAGATGACCCTGAGGTGAAAGAAGCAAAAGAGCAGATAATGAAAACAAATCCTATTGCAAAAATTTTAGAAGAACAAAAACCCGGGGGATACTGGTTTGAGCCGGAGAATTTCTACACTAAAACAAAGTACAAAGGAACAGTCTGGAACTTCATCATTCTAGCAGAAGTTGGTGCAGATAAAGAAGATAAAAGAATTAAAAAAACAGCCGAGTTCATCTTCAATAACTCCCAAGATCCAACAACTGGTGGTTTTGCTCACAGACGTTCACAAAAAGGAAAAGGTCTGCCTGGAATGGCCATTCCATGTCTTACTGGAAACATGGTTTGGAGCATGATTCGTTTTGGATATTTAGATGACCCTAGATTAAAAAAAGCAGTTGAATGGATTACAAAATATCAAAGATTTGATGACAAAGATCAGAAATTACCAGATGACTTTCCATACAAATCACATAAAACATGCTTTGGCAAACACTCATGCCACATGGGCGTTGTTAAAGCTCTGAAAGCACTAGCTGAAATCCCTGAAAACAAGAGAAATAATGCTGTAAAAAATACTATCAGCAGAGCAGTTGAATATCTACTAATTCACCATATTTACAAAAGAAGCCATAACCTTTCAAAAATATCAAAACCTGGTTGGCTACAACTTGGTTTCCCCCACATGTATCAGGACGATATATTGGAAATCTTAGACATACTAACTAGATTAGGAGTTAAAGATAAAAGAATGCAAGATGCAATGGACATTGTTATTTCAAAACAAAACAACGAAGGAAAATGGTTACTTGAAAATACATTTAATGGAAAATTTATAACAAACATTGAACAAAAAAACAAACCAAGCAAATGGATTACACTCAATGCAATAAAAACATTAAAAAGATATTACAATTAAAAAAATCCTCTATAGAAACTTATAAAAACACTGGTATAATACAGAAGAAACATAGAAGAATGTATTTAGAAGAAAGAAAAACAACAAAGGTTTCATGGTTTCGTTTTTGAAATTTTTGGAACTGTTTTGTTTTATATTCTTTTGACTAGTACATACTCCGAAAGTATAAAGGAGGAAATAGTAAAATGAAAGGAACAATAAAATGGTATAATGCAAGAAAAGGATACGGCTTTGTACAAGGCGAAGACCAAAAAGACGTATTCGTACACAGATCATCAATACCACAAGGGACCTTCCTTAAAGAAGGCGACAAGGTTGAATTCGAGATAGAAAACTCGGATAGAGGCCCAAAAGCAATAAACATAAAAAAAGCGGAATAATATGTTTAAAGGCGGTTAGTAAAAAAAACCGCCGATTACTAAAAAAATTAAAAAACTTTTTTCTTAAATTTTTCTATAAAATATTTTAGCTTTAGTCAGTAACATTTTTAAGAAGATAATGTATTACATAATATTTGTGGCGGGATGGAAGAGATATATAACGAACTACCAGCCTTATTTTTAACCATTCTAATATCAGTTGTCTCCTATTATTTTTTGTATAAACAGATGAAAAAAGAAAACAAAGATTTTACATGGCATCAATACTTCAAACAGTGCGGGATATACCAGGGAACGTCACATTGGACGACAGTAAAAAAATTAATTGATAGGATGATGCAAGCAAAACATTTGTAATTATTTCCTACTGATATCCTTATCTTTTCTGAAACACTCGTCGCACAAAGTATTACCACTAGGAATTGTCTTACCACATTTAACACATTTGTCGTGACCTACACGTTTAAAACCAACAATAATCTCATGATCCTTAGTAATCCATCTAAACAGCAGCTTATCTCTATGAATATGAGTCATACTGTTTTTCCCACCCAAATAAGGAATGCTTTTAATCGTTATAAAATGTTTTGTTAAACTTAAATACAAAAATACTTAAACAACAGATAGATAAACTGAAAATTGGAGTAAAACCAATATGAAAATTTTTGTGACAGGCGGTGCAGGCTTCATAGGAAGTCACCTCGTAGACAAACTGATAGGAAAAGGAAACACGGTAACTGTATACGATAATCTAAGCTCAGGTAACAAACAATTCATAAAACAACATTTTGAAAACAAAAACTTTAGATTCATAAAAGATGACTTGCTTGATTTCAAAAGTTTAAAAAAAGAAATCAAAAACCATGATGTAGTTTTTCACATAGCGGCAAACCCACATGTTAGATTAGGAGAAAGGCAAACAGATTTAGATTTAAAACAAGGCATAATCGCAACATACAATATTTTAGAGGCAATGAGACTAAACGACATCAAAAAAATAGTTTTCTCGTCAAGCAGCGTTGTGTACGGCGAAACACTTACAACATCTTTACCTGAATCATATGGCCCTACACTACCAATATCATTTTATGGCGCTGGAAAACTTGGTGCAGAAGGGCTTATAAGTGCATTCTACGGAACATTTGATTTTCAAGCATGGATATACCGTTTCGCAAACATAGTAGGAATAAGAGGAACACATGGAGTTATAGTAGATTTCATAGACAAACTAAGAAAAAATCCAAATGAGCTAGAAATATTAGGAGACGGGAAACAACAAAAACCATACTTGCATGTAAGCGACTGCGTAGACGCAATAATATTCGGCTTTGAAAAATCACATGAACCTATGAATCTATTCAACATAAGTTGCGATACAAGCACAACTGTTACAAGAATAGCAGAAATACTAACAGAAGAAATGGGGCTTAAAAACGTCAAATTCAAATACACTGGTGGGAAGAGAGGATGGAAAGGAGACATACCACATTTCCAGCTTGATGCAAGCAAGATAAACAAACTAGGATGGAAAGCAAAATACTCATCTGATGAGGCGATACGTAAGTCAATAAGAGAGTTACTTGATAAGAACGTTTAAATCAAATATAGGGATATTTTATGGCGATGAACATAGCTATTGTTGGAACCGGTTACGTTGGTTTAGTGACAGGCGCATGTTTTGCTAAATTAGGACATAAAGTAACATGTGTGGATATCAACAGAGAGAAGGTTCAAAAAATCAACGATGGCATACCACCAATTTTCGAACGAGGCCTAGAAGAGTTGTTATCAAAATATAAGAATAATATCACAGCGACAACTGATTACAACACAGCCATAACTAACAGCGACTTAACATTCATATGTGTAGGTACACCTACACTAAAAAACGGGGACCTAGACTTATCCTTTGTAAAAGACTCAACAATAAGCATAGCAAAAGTTTTGAAAGAAAAAAATAAGTGGCATCTTGTCGTAGTAAAAAGCACTGTGCTACCAGGTACAACCAAAGATGTTGTATTGCCCTTATTGGAAAAACACTCTGGAAAAAAAGTGGGCGTAGATATGGGGTTGGGGATGAACCCTGAGTTTCTAAAAGAAGGAGTGGCAATAAAAGATTTCCTGGAATCAGATCGAATTGTCATAGGTTACCATGATGAAAAAAGCCTTAACACTTTAAAAGAATTGTATAAAAATTTTAACTGCCCCATATTGGAAACAACTCTTTCTGCCGCTGAGATGATAAAATACGCTAGCAATGCATTTCTAGCAACAAAAATATCTTTCATAAACGAAATCGGAAACATGTGTAAAAAACTAGGAATTGACACATACGCTGTTGCAGAGGGCATAGGACTTGATAAAAGAATAGGACGAGCGTTCCTTGACTCAGGAATAGGATGGGGCGGATCATGTTTTCCAAAAGACGTTGATGCACTTATCGCCTGGGCGAAAGAAAACAACGAAAAAACCAGAATCATAGAAAGCACAAGAGAAGTAAACCAACAACAACCACTCAAACTCATAACCACCTTAAAAAAACATATACCAAAACTCCAAGGCAAAACAATCGGCATCCTAGGTTTAGCGTTTAAACCAAACACAGACGACATAAGAGAAAGCAGGGCGATACCAATCATTGACCATCTACTGAAAGAAGGAGCAACCGTCAAAGCATACGACCCCGAGGCGATGGAAAACTTCAAAAAAATATACCCGAGAATAACTTATTGTTCATCAGCATCGGAAGTGTTAAACTCTGACGCAATACTTATAACAACAAAATGGGATGAATTCACAGAGTTAGACTACAGAGGAAAAATAGCGATAGATGGTAGAAGAATAGAACAAGCAAAAAAAGCAAAAACATACGAAGGAGTTTGTTGGTAGATGAAAATAAAAAAAGCTGTAATACCAGCAGCAGGACTAGGAACCAGGTTTCTGCCGGTAACAAAATCAATGCCAAAAGAGATGCTACCAATAATAGACACACCGGCCATACACTACGTTGTAAAAGAAGCCATAGCATCAGGCATAGACGACATAATAATAATCACAGGAAGAGGAAAAAAACCATTAGAAGACTATTTTGACGAATCGCCGGAACTAGAAATGCATCTTAAAAAAACTAAAAAAAATGATCTACTGAAAACAATAAGAGAAATATCATCATTAGTAAACGTACATTACATAAGACAAAAAGAACCAAGGGGCTTACCAGATGCTTTGCAAACAGCTGAGAAACATATAGGTGATGAGCCTTTCGCGGTTTTACTAGGCGATGATATAATAGATTCGAAAAAACCTTGTGCTAAACAACTCATAGACGTGTTCTACAAACAAAAATCATCTGTTATAGCTGTACAAAACGTTCCAAGAGAAAAGATAAGTAGATACGGGGCGGTACAAATAGAAAACACAAAAGAAAAACAACTCTACCTAATAAAACACATAGTTGAAAAACCAAAAAGCGAAGAAGCACCATCAACCATAGCTGCTATAGGAAGATATGTTTTCACACCAGAGATATTCGACTGCATACACAAAACAAAACCAAGTATAAACAATGAATTGCAAATAGCGGATTCGATAAACCTTTTAACAAAATCACAGGAAGTTTATGCTTATGCTTTTGAAGGTAAAAGATACGACATAGGAGATAAACTAGGTTACGTACAAGCAATTATAGATTTCTCACTGCAAAACAAAGAAATCAAAACTGATATCAAAGACTACATTAAAAAAATAAAATAAAAAAAAGAGTTGTTGATTGTTTTTATATAGTTGTTGTTTTTGTTATCATCTGTATTAATTTGTTAAATTGTAAATTAATTTGCTGATAACTGTGACTAAATTGGAGATTTTTTAGAACTGTAGGATACGAATATGAATTAGGTGCAACTGCTTCAGCAATGTTGTTGTCCTCGTTTTCCTCTTGAATAAGATTGTTTGGATCCACCCATACTTTAAGTGTTGATCCAGCAGGACAATTATCCCACGGATGACTATAACCTACTTCAACATCTGGTTCCCATGGGCTAGGATAGCCATACCAACTTTCTCTAGTAGTATTAATGTATTCTACACCATCTTTTTCCGCTATAAACCGCACCTCAAAAACCGGGGAGTTTTCTTTTAATAATGCTGCTGTTCCTATATTTTTGATATAAAATGATGAAACATATCCCGTGATTACCCTCTTGAATGTGCCCACCCGCTCCCAGATTATTTGAATATGATCAATTCTCGCTGTTAAATCTGGCAGGTCTGAAGCTGCGTTTTGTTTTACGACTTGCTTTGAAACAAAATTTTTTTCCAAAGTGCTTACCCTGCTTCCTGCTACTGAAAATCCTGTCAGTAACAAGATTGTTACCAGCCCAAAACAAATTATTGCTTTCTTCATCTATTTTTCCTCCCAAAAATTTTTATTACAATTAAATGTCAGTTTTAATATATAAACTTTATAGAACAAACCACCTATACATCACGAAAAATACCATTACTTCAGATTTTTAATAGAAAAAAATTGTTTTTAAAAACTCGGTTATTTTTTGTAAAACTGCGTTATATTCTCAACTATGTACTCTCTTTGTTCTTCACTGAGCTCAGGATAAATAGGTATAGATAGAATCTCTTCAGCAAGTTCCTCTGAAACAGGATAACTACCTTTTTTGATACCAAGGTTTTTATAAGCAGGCTGCAAATGCAACGGGATCGGATAGTGAACACCACAATCAATACCTTTTTCTTTAAGATACTGCATAAGCTCGTCCCTGCGTTTCACACGAATCTCATACATATAGTAAACATGCTTCGCGCCCTTAGCCTCAACAGGTCTAACTACCATGTCAGGAAGGTTCTTATCATAATATTTCGCATGAGTCCTCCGCAAATCAGTCCATCTCTGAAGATGAGACAGTTTAGCATTAAGAATAGCTGCCTGCAACGAATCAAGCCGGTAGTTGTAACCCTCCATAAGATGCTCATACTTAGTAGACCTACCATGATTAACCAATAGTCTAAGCTTCTCACCAAGCCCATCATTGTTTGTAACAACACCACCACCATCACCGTAACAACCAAGGTTTTTAGCAGGGAAGAAACTATAAGCGGCTACATCCCCAAAATAACCTGGCTGATGACCATCCCACTCAGCAGCATGAGCCTGCGCAGCATCCTCAATCAAGAAAACATCGTGATCTTCTGCTATCTCTTTTATACGTTTCATATCAGGCATCTGACCATATAGATGCACAACAATAATCGCTTTAGTCTTCCGAGTAATAGCTTTCTCAAGTCTGTCAATATCAATAAGACTAGTATCTGGTTTAACATCAACAAACTTGATCTTCCCACCAACATAAGAAATACACTCAGTGGTAGCAATAAAAGTATTAGGCACAGTGATAACCTCATCACCCTTCTTTAGATCAGCACAAAGAAGAGCAAGATGAACAGCAGCTGTACCACTAGCACAACCAACTGTATGCTTCGCTTTACAAAAAGCAGAGAAGTTATCCTCAAAACCTTTCAAATATTTACCCATTATAAAAGAAGTGTTGTCAATAACCTCCCTAATCGCGTTATCAATCTCAGGTTTTATAGAGAGATAATTAGCTTTAAGATCAACCAATGGTATCTTCATCATTTTTTAATCACCATACGCTTTTTCACCATCTGGATAAACAAGATCCTTAACATCTTTGATAACCTTAGCAGGGTTACCAGCAACAACCTTACCAGCAGGCACATCTCGTGTTACAACACTACCAGCACCAACCAAGGCATCATCACTAATCCTAACACCTGGTAAAACTGTTGTATTAGCACCAATCCTAGCGTTCTTACCAACAACAACCCCCGCAAGAAAATCCTTAGCACGCAAAGACTTAGGATAAGGCGCATTAGTCAAAACAACATTAGGACCAACCCAACAACCCTGTTTCAACTCAGAATACTCAGGGATAAACGCTTGAGAATGAATCCTAACACCATCACCAATCCTGGTTTTAAACTCAACAACGCTCTTAGTACCAACACTTACATCATTACCAATAACGTTCTCCTCGCGAATACTAGCATGATTACCGGTTTGAAAACCCTCACCGATAACATTACCAGCATAAACCACGGTATGGGAACGTATAACAGAATTACTACCAATAACCGTCTTCAACTCGCCCTCTTTTTTACCCTTAGGGGGCACACCAATTATGACAAAATCCTCAACAACGACATTCTCACCAAGCTCTACATTCTTAAAAATCCTAGCAGTTTTAGCAATAGTACTCATTTGACAACAACCTCCTTCTTTTTCTCAGCTGACTCCAAACACAACTCACAAATCCTAGTCGTATAATAATTCTCCTTACCAACATTGGAATCCAAATCGATATTCTTTTTACCAACCAAATCCACAAAATATTTCAACTCATCCTTAAGAGGCTCATTAGCAACTATATTCTCCTCAAACATGTCTTTCCTATCAACAGACTCATAAGTAACCTTGAGGGGGAAACGCTTCAAAGTCTGGGAAAAGAAATCAACATAAACAGTCTCCTTCTCACCAACAACCCATATATCACGTGCTTTCTCAGGATGCATACAACTAAGTTCGATAGCTGCAAAAAAATCACCGTAATCGAATTGGATTGAAGCTGAATCTTCAAAAACAGGTGACAACAAGTTTTTCTTAGAGGCATAAAGACTCTTGGGAACACGACCAGTTGTAAAATTAAGGATATCAACAACATGGATACCAAGATTCAATACAACACCAGAATCCTTCCTAGGTGGCTTCGTAGAATGCACATACCGCCCAGTAACATACTGGATTCTACCTATCTCAGGCAAAATCTGTTTCAAACGCAAAATAGCATTATTAAAACGATAAAGGTAACCAACAGACAAAACCAAACCTTTAGACCTAGCAAACTCAACAAGCTTAGAACTCAACTTAGAAGACTCTGCAATAGGTTTCTCAACCAACACATGCTTACCAGCTTTCAAACAATCATAAACAACCTTATAATGAAGATCTGTAGGCGTTGTAACAGTAACGGCATCAACTTCGTTTAGCATCTTATGATAATCATCAAAAAAACCAACACCGTACTGCTTAGCAACATCCCTCTTCTTAGAATCAATATCGGAGATGCCAACCAGATCACACTTAATCTCTTTAAGAGATTTTAGATGATTTATACCCCATTTACCAACACCAATAACACCCACTTTAACCATTAAATGCCTCTCTCTGCACGGTATTAAAAAATAACATATAAAGGTTCTTAAGATTATAATTTACTATTAAATATACCTCTTATAAAACCAGCACCATATCCTATATGAATCAACAAATAAAACAACACGCTACTTACCACGACACTAGGCTTTCGTGTAATCTGAAGAGTACTTACCAATGACATCAATATATACGCTATAACCAAACTTGGAATAATCCACAACGGGAGCAAACCCAGTATCGTTAGTAACACAACAAGAAGAACACCAAGGATAAAACCCGGCCCAAGCAAATGAAAAAACTTCAAAGTATCATGATGCTTTTTCACCATCTTCGCACGAGCTATTCCATACCTGTACATCTGACGCCACAACGACCGAACAGAATCACGCTTAAAATGATACACTTTTGTTTTCGGCGTGTACAAGATTTTATACCCTGCCTTCCGAAGCCTGATATCAAGCTCGTAATCCTGACCACACCAAAAAACAGGGTCAAAACCACCGACTTTTTCGACCGCTTCCTTCCTATAACAGGAGAACGACAAATGATCAGTATATCGTTCCTCTGGAAACACTGCATTCTGAGAAAAGAAATTCCGGCCACCCATAAAACTCAAAAATGCAGCGCCAGAAACCTCTCCAACAAAATTCTGCTTCCCTGGCGATAGATTCGAGCAACCGACCGCGACGACATCAACTGGTTCTTTCTGCAACCTCAATGCAAGCTCCTTCAGAAGATTTTTCTCAGCCACAACATGACCTGAGTAATTCATCAAAAAATCTCCAGTAGAATGCTGAATACAGATATTCCGTCCGATAGCAGTATTACCTGTCGGATTTTTCAAGAGTATAATGTTATGATACTTCTTTGAATACTCCTCGGCAATCGATCGTGTTTTATCAGTTGAATTACCCAATGCCAATAAGATTTCTATGTTTTCCTTAGGATAATCTAGTGACAGCAAGGAATCTAAACACGGCGCTAGAGTTTTCTCTTCGTTAAGAATAGGCATAATAAAAGATACTTTTGGATAATAGTCTGTCATTGAATTTGGAAAACAACAAAACATATTTAACATTAATCAATAGCTGCGCGCAACATAAAATCTTAAAGAAGAAAGAAGATATCTTATAACAGATACGTGAAATAATGCAAAAGAAAGATACCGATCAACTTGCACAACAAATCATAAAATTCTACAACGAATATGATCTGTGCATATCAGGTAAAATAAACAACCAAACCGCATACCAATTGATCGAAACAATCGAAAAAAAATTCGATACAGATAAAATAACCTTAGCAGACGGAACACGACTTTGGAACCTAATAAGAGTATTTCTATATTCAAACTATCAAACGTTAGGTGAAAAAAACAAAGAAAGAAAACTCGGTAGAAACAATATAAAATCTGTTTTCTCGATAATAAAAGAAAGTTTTACGCCATTGAAAATTAAACAAGGGATACCTGTATGTGGTTTTTCAAGTGGAGAAAGCAGAAAATTCTACAAAAATACATACTACGATATTTACCTTGACCCCCTCTATGATGTACTAGATGATAATCTAACAGTTTTTGAATGGCCTGAGGCCACAGGATACAGGAGAAAATACGACGAAAAAGTTTATTCTAAAAACTATGTTCCCATGCATATACCTATCTACACAAAAACGTTTTGGAATTTGTTTTTCTACAGAATAACGGACCATCATAATTTTTCAATAAAATCAGAAAAAATACTCCAAGATATTATCGAGTTCATAAGCGATACAACATCTATCAACAGAGAGAAAATTACAAAAGATATTTATGATTTTATCACAGTCTTCGTAAACATAAAGCAATTCCTACACAATATTTTAGAAAAAATAACGCCAAAAACGGTTCTAATAAGATGTGGATATGGTAGGTTTCCTATGGCTTTATCGCAAGCATGTCGTCAACTGGGAATAACTTCAATCGAACTACAACATGGTTTAATAACCGCTTATTTACCAGCATATAGAAGAACAACGCCCACCGAGAACAAGGATTGCATACCAGAATATTTACTTGCTCAAGGCGAAATATATGCTGAAATGGTGAAAAACGGTAACCTTTTTGATAAAAACAAAGTCATAACAACAGGATTCCCATTTCTTGAGAACAGTCTAAAAGAAAGAACGATAAATAATAAAAACCTGAAAAAAACATTTTCTCCTTTCCAAAAGAACATACTCGTTACATCTCAATGGATTGTAGCTTCAGAAATTAAAGAATTTGTAATAAAGGTAGCAGAGCAACTCCAAAATACAGATATCGGGATACTATTCAAGCCACATCCTTACGACAAAACAGATTATTCAAAATTGAGCAAATACACAAATATTATTCCAATAAATAAATACGAAGACACTTTCAAACTATTCACCATTGCTGACATCCACTCAACAGTATACTCTACCAGTGGTTTAGAAGCAATGGCATTCGGAGTCCCCAATATTTTCGCAGATATCTACAATATGACAAACATAAAAGACACGCCATACATCGTTACATCACCAGATCAATTCATTCAATCAGTGAAGTATATATTATCTAATTACGAAAAAACATCTCAAGAAACGCTCGCTGTTGCAAAACTCTTTTTCACACCAACTCCTGAAAAACACTTAAAAGAATTCTTTAGCAAATTAGGAGTCCTTCAATAAAGCATTAAAATCAGACAATGCAAAGATTTTTTATTGAAGTCTTGTTTGACATCTCTGATAACATTTACATCTAATCGAGGAATATAAAATGCCAAAAAATTCACAAAAAAAGCCCTATGTAATAGCCGAAACAGCATATAACCACGAAGGAGATATAAAATACCTATTAAAAATGATAGATGACATCGCAGAAATCAAGTTAGACGCTGTCAAATTCCATCTTCTATTAAACATAGATAGCTACATGAAAAAAACCCATCCATTATACAAACAAGTCAAAAAATGGATGTTCTCTGAAAAACAATGGGGTGAAATAATCTCACGTGCAACCAGCAAAAAACTTGACATAGTGGCTCTATGCGATGATGTCGAAAGCATCCGTTATATTGTTAGTAAGAAAAAAAAGATACATGCCATCGAACTGCATGCGACCAGCATAAACGATTATTTCATGCTCTCAGAAACAGCTAAATTTAATGGTTTAGTAATCTTAGGAATAGGGGGAACAAGCATCGATGAGATATCCTATGCAGTAGATTTTTTAAAACACCGTAGAAAAAAAGACATTCTACTCATGTATGGATTTCAAAGCTACCCAACCAACTATGCAGACATCAATCTATCAAAAATGATTACATTATATGATTTGTATAACCTTCCAGTTGGATATGCAGATCACACCGGCTATAATGACCCGAACAACTCAATCATCAGTGTCTCTGCTTCTTTATTGGGATTCCCTATACTAGAGAAACACTACACTTTAGATGAGGGAAAAAAAAGGATCGATTATCATGCTGCGGTTGGGAAAAAAAAGATGGAAAATATACGTGATTTGATGCATTTAGCGATAAAAGTCCATGGTGACGGAAAAAATACATTAAGTAAACCAGAAAAAGCCTATGGAAAAGTCGGTCCGATGAAAAAAGCAATTGTAGCAAAAAAAGATATCAAAAAAGGAGAGAAGCTAGCCATCGAAAAACTATGGTTCAAAAGAACTCCTGAAGGAAGTAAAATCTCACAAAAACAGTTTTTACAACTACTAAAATACAAAGCAAAAGCTGATATCAAAAAAGATGAAATTATTGATATGAAAAAAATTGGATGAGGATGAAAAAACAATGAAATTCGGATTTTTAATCACCGCTAGATTGAAGTCGTCAAGACTACCACTTAAAATCATGAAAGATCTGAATGGCAAAAAAGTAATTGAACGAATCATTGAACGAGCAAAAGAAATAAACGAGATATCAGTCATAGTGGTATGTACCTCTGCACATAATCAAGACAAACCATTGATTGAAATCGCAAATAAAAACAATGCATCATATTTCTTAGGAGACCCTGATGACGTACTAAAGCGACTACATGATGCAGCAATATTTCACAAGTTAGATTATATACTTGGAATCACAGCAGACAACCCATTGTTTTCAATTGAATATTCTAATAAAATTGTTAACGAAATCAAAACAGGAGGACATGATTTCATAAAAATAAATGGACTTCCTTTCGGGACAGCAACATGGGGCATGAGCATCAAAGCTTTGCAGACTGTCTGTAAAGTTAAAAACATAATAGACACAGAGATCTGGGGATATTTAATCGATCAACCAGAGATTTTTGATGTATTAACTATTGAAGCAGAAGAAAAACTACGCAGACCAAATCTAAGGCTAACGCTTGATTACGAAGAGGATTATCGACTCCTAAATCATCTTTACACAAATATACCATTCAAAACCACGCTCAGCCTACAAAAAGTAGTTGAATATCTAGATGAACACCCTGAGATAGTCGCTATAAACAAAAACTGCATACAACTTGATGTTCCTGCTGAAGTAAAAGAGAAAATAAATAAAAATTATAAAGAAAATCTTGATAAAATCAAAGGAATAAAAGAAAAAATTTACTCAGAAAAACAGAGAAACATTCCGAGCAAATAAAAACAATTAGATTTGAATATTAGGTATTACATTTTGAGAAGAAGGGCACTATGATAAATAAAATCCAAATCGGCCGAAAAAAAATAGGGGAGAGAGAACCGTGTTTCATAATCGCAGAAGCAGGTGTTAACCATAACGGAAATATTGCCATTGCTAAAAAAATGGTTGAGATAGCAGCTAAATCTGGTGCAGATGCAGTAAAATTCCAGACTTTCAAAGCAGAAGGTGTCGTCACAAAAAATACTGATATCGCACCTTATGCAAAGAAAAACATAGGAAGGAACGTGAAACAATACGACATGATAAAAAAACTAGAACTATCATATGATGATTTTAAAAAACTAAAAAAATATTGCGATAAAAAAAATATAATTTTTCTATCAACCCCACACTCTTTAGATGCTGTAGATTTTCTAAATAAACTTGTTCCGGCATACAAATTTGGCTCTGGGGACTTAACAAATATTCCTGCATTAAAACATGCGGCAAAAAAAGGTAAACCAATGATTCTTGGAACGGGAATGGCAACTTTAACAGAAGTGAAAAATGCAATCAAAGCAATAAAGGAAACAGGAAATAAAAAAATCATTGCACTACACTGCACAACAAACTACCCTTGCTCGATAGAAGAGGTGAACCTTCGCGCAATGATAACCATGCAAAAAAAGCTAGACTGCTTAATTGGATACTCTGACCATGCAATGGGAATCACAATACCTATAATGGCAACAACACTAGGGGCAGTAATAATCGAAAAACACTTCACACTAGATAGAAAAATGAAAGGACCAGATCACAAAGCATCGCTAGAACCTGAAGAACTAAAACAAATGATTGTAGAGATAAGAAACGTTGAGAAAGCACTTGGAAGTAACAAGAAAAAACCAACGGTATCCGAAAAAAAAATAATGAAACTAGTTAGAAAAAGTATAGTTGCTACAAAAGACATCAAACAAGGTACCTTTATTAAAAAAAATATGCTTACATTCAAACGACCAGGAACAGGTATACAACCCTCAGAAATAGATAAAATAATCAGAAAAAAAACTAAAAAATTAATTAAAAAAGATGAAATCTTAAATTACGATATGGTGAAAATGAAATGAAAACAATATCTGTTGTGACAGGAACCAGAGCAGAATATGGTTACCTAAAACCACTAATGCATGCAATACAAAAAGATAGTAATCTAAAACTCGTACCGCTGGTAACTGGTATGCATTTACTTCCCGAGTTTGGTAATACATATAAAAATGTGAAAAAAGATTTCTCAACCGCTAAAAAAATACCTATGATATTAAAAGGCGACCAACTCAAAGATATGGCCGAATACCTTTCATCAGGCATATATAACTTTACAAAGTTTTTTGATAAACATCGCCCAGATATCCTGGTTGTACTTGGCGATAGAAGTGAATCATTAGCAGCAGCATTAGCAGCATTATACTTAAACATACCAATTGCTCATATAAACGGTGGCGATGTTACAGGCACTACAATTGACGAATCAATCCGCCATGCGATAACAAAAATTGCACATATACATTTTGTTCACACAAAAGAAAATGCAAAACGTGTAGAAAAAATGGGAGAGGACAAAAAAAGGATTTTTGTTACAGGTGCACTTACCCTCGACATTATTCTCCATACAAAATTACCCGCGAAAAAAGATGTTTTCAAAAAATACAAACTTGATAAAAATAAAACAACAATTCTTGTAGTACAGCATCCAGTCACTACGCTAAAGGATAAAGGCTACTCACAGCTAAAAGTGCTACTAGAAATCTTAGACTCTTTGAAACAACAAACAATTCTAATGTATCCGAACTGCGATGCAGGTGGAAAAAAATTCATTGAATTAATTAAACATCATAAAAACAAACCATATATTCACATATTTAAAAGCCTCCCACACGAAGACTACCTTAGTCTACTGAAATCAGTTGATCTCATGATAGGCAACTCAAGCAGCGGCATCCTTGAGGCGCCTTCATTTAAAATCCCAGTGATTAATATAGGAAGTAGGCAACAAGGCAGAGAACGCTCCGCAAACATATTGGATGTACAACCAAAGAAAAAGAATATACTGTCTGCGATTAAAATCGCTTTATCTGATAAAGCATTTATGGAAAAAGTCAAGAATACTAAAAGTACATTTGGGGATGGCAACGCCGCAAAAAGAATGGTAAAAATCTTGAGAGAGATGCCTCTCAATGAAACACTTATTCAAAAACAACTTACATATTGAGATGATTATATATGACCGAAAAACGATTTAAAAAATGGGAAAAGCCAACATTCGATAAAAAAAATATGACCCCTTGGAATTGGATGTGCCAGCATCACAAGAATCTAAAACTTGGCAAATACGTAGATATTGGTGCCTTTACATACATAAACGCAAAAAGCGGCGTAATCATAGAAGATCATGTGCAGATTGGATCTCATTGTTCGATTTATTCACTATCCTCTATCGACAATAAAGAAGGAAAAATCATCCTAAAAAAGAATTGTCGACTTGGGACGCATTCGGTAGTAATGCCCGGGGTCACCATTGGAGAGAATGCAGTTATCGGTGCATTTAGTTTTGTAAATAATGATATACCAAATAATACATTAGCCTACGGTATACCCGCTAAAGTTATTAGAAAGCTAACAAAAAAAGAAATTGAAAAAGTTGTGTAAGGTGATCAGATGAGATATTGCAAAAAATGTGTCATGCCTGATACAAGACCGTATATGAAATTTGATGAAAATGGCATCTGCTATCCCTGCAGGGCTGCAGAACATGTAAAGAAAACAGATTGGAAAAAACGCTGGAAAGAACTCGAGGAACTTGCAGATAAATACCGCGGAATAAACGGAAATTACTATGATTGTATGATTACTGCAAGTGGAGGAAAAGACAGCTACTACCAAACCTACATTATGAAAGAAAAACTAGGTATGAACCCATTGATAGTAAGCGTTGATAACTTCACTTGGACCCAAACCGGTCATCATAATTGGGATAACCTCAGAACAGAGTTTGGAGTTGATGCCCATGTCATGTCGTTAAACCCCAAATTATGTAAAAACTTATTCAGAAAAGCATTGGAACGACTTGGGTCACCCACTTGGTATTTTGACAAAGCAATCTATGCATACCCTTTGCAAATGGCGGTGAAACTTAACCTGTCGCTAGTCATCTATGGTGAAGACACCAATTTTCTCTATGGGGGACCAAATACTGAAGAAACTCCAAGTGCTATGAAACAGATTAACAACGATGTAGTAAAACCGGTTCCTTGGGATGTTTGGCTTGATAATAAAGTAACAATGAAGGATGTCAACCCAGGAATCTTCCCAACAGAGGCAGAAATAAAAAAGGTGAAACTCAACCCAATCTTTTTAAGTTATTATGTGCCCTGGAATGGATATAAAAACATGCAGTTTGCCAGGACCAGAGGATTCAAAACACTTGACGACACCGGTGAATGGAAACGAGATGGGTTCCTTGAACAATACGATCAAATCGACTCACTTGGATACCTCACCCACACCTGGTTTAAATTCCCGAAGTTCGGTCATCAACGAGTCACCGAAGTCGCAAGCCTCTACATTAGAGACGGAATGATGACAAGAAAAGAGGCAGTGGAAAAAGTCATTGCAGAGGACTGGAAGCTTGACCGACGAATGATGACAGATTTTCTCAACTTCATTAACTATAAAGAAGGAGATTTTTGGAAAGTCGTCGATAAGTTTGCCGACAGAGATATTGTTGAGAAACGAGATGGGAATTGGCGATTAAAAAAGAATGTTGAAGTAGCATTACAAACTGGCGAAGAAGTCAAACCGTGATGCCCCGTAATATGCATGATTAGGAAAACAAACAGAAGAAGGTTAAAGAAAAATGCACTGGAAAATCCCTTTGTTTAAAATGTATTGGGATCAACAAGATGTCAATGCAGTCACCAACGTTATTCGAAGAGGTACCTACTGGTCAATGGGACCAGAAATCACTGCATTAGAAGAAAGAACCTCACATTTTATCGGAGGGAAATACGCAATATCCTTTAACTCAGGAACTTCAGCGCTCCATGCACTCCTTCTTGCGTACAACATCAAATCAGGAGATGAAGTCATTGTTCCTTCTTTCACATTTATTGCTACTGCAAATGTTGTGGCATTAACTGGTGCAAAACCAGTATTTGCTGACATCGAACCACTCTCCTATGCATTAGATCCTGAAGACGTTAAAGAAAAAATAACTAACAAAACGAAGGCAATCCTCCCGATTCATTACGGTGGTGGTCCCTGCAAAGAAATCAGGGCGTTACAAGAAATATCTGCAGATCATCATCTTTTTTTCATTGAAGATGCCTGTGAATCACTTGGAGCAAAAATACACACACAAAAGGTAGGAACATTCAGTGATGCGGCCGTCTTTAGCTTCTGCCAAAACAAAGTCATTACCTCAGGGGAAGGAGGCATAATTGCCACTGATTCAAAAACTACAGCAGAAAAACTGAACCTTATACGTTCTCATGGTCGTGTCGAAAATAAAGAAGGATACTTCGCCACCACCAAAGAACTTGATTACATCCAAGTTGGTTACAACTATCGCATGTCCAGTATTACTGCAGCACTCGCACTTTCTCAATTTAAAAAAATTTTAAAAATCATAGATATGCGAAGAAAAAAAGCAGAACATTACAACAAAAAACTCTCAACAATAAAAACTATTATAACGCCACACGAATCAACAGGAGAATACCACGTTTATCAACTCTATACAATCCAACTACCAGATAAAAAAACAAGGGACAACATCCAAACCAAACTCACTAATGCCAGAATCATGACCAAAATATACTTCGAACCAGTCCATCTCAAAACATATTATAAAAAAGAATTCAACTACAAAAAAGGCGATCTGCCAGTCACAGAAGACCTTGCAGGAAAAGTACTTACACTGCCGTTATATCCAACATTAACCAAAAAAGAAATTGATTATATAGTTAATAATATCAAAAAAAATTTTTAGGTGAAAAAATGCAAGAAATAAAAAAACAATTAGAAAATACCTTTAAAAATAAAAAAATTTTAGTTACCGGGGGAACTGGATTTATAGGCAGTGAGATTGTCCGAAGACTCCTTGATTATAAACCTAAGGTGGTCAGAATATTTAGCAATGATGAGGATAACACTTTTAGGATGATGCACGAGGTTGATGACAGCGGAACGAAGATGATGCATGAAATAGCTGATAGACGATTTTTAATTGGAGATATACGCGATAAGGAGCGGGTCCTGCTAGCTATGGAGGATATAGATATAGTATACCATGCCGCTGCTTTAAAGCATGTTCCACTTTGTGAGTACAACCCTTTTGAAGCAATAAAAACAAACGTTCTTGGGACACAAAATGTTATCGAAGCAGCATTAGTATCTGGTGTAGATAAAGTCATAAGTATCAGTACAGATAAAGCAGTTAACCCTGCCAATACAATGGGCGCAACAAAACTTCTTGCAGAAAAATTAATCATTGACGCAAATGAAGGAAAAGGAACAAAAGAAACAATTTTCTCATCAGTCAGATTTGGCAACGTCTTATTTTCCCGTGGATCTGTCATACCTCTTTTTGAAGAACAAATTAAAAAACAAATACCAATAACAATTACCGACCCAAAAATGACTCGATTCATGATGTCCATTTCAGATACAATCGATCTGGTTTTTAAAGCAACAATCCTAGCAAAAGGCGGAGAGGTTTTCATTCTTAAAATGCCTGTCGTAAAGCTAGGAGATCTGGTTGACGTTGTCATTGAGAAATACGCGAAAAAATATAGCTACAAAAAAGAAAAAATCAAGAAAAAAATTATCGGGCTTAGACCTGGAGAGAAAATGTACGAGGAATTAATGACAGAAAGTGAGGCAGCAATGGCATTCGAGACAAAAGACATGATTATCATACCTCCACAACTAGAGATGCCCAGTATCCAATATGAAGTTTCGGATTATCCTGGTGCAAGACATAGTAAATTAGCCAAATATACATCGAGAAGTGTTAAACCTCTTACAAAAAAGAAATTGAAAAATTTTTATTTAAATAAATATGTCTCGTGACGAACAATGACGATCAAAGCAATATTTGCAGAATGCGCAGCGATTCCATGGGCAGATATAGCAGAAAATCTGTCTAAAAAATATAACTGGGAGCCATGCTATTGGACTACGGGGCCTGAGTCTGAAAGATTTGTAAAAAGAAAGTTTCCAGGCATAATATTCCATTCCAATATAGATGCTATCCGCGGTATACCTCCAAATGATTGTAAAAATCTCAAAACGCCTGCTTTAGATCAAAAAATACTATACGAATTATCTCCATGTGAATCAATTGTGCTAAGAATGATGAACAGATTGGATCCAAAATTTTCATTCAATTATGAAGAACGAGAAAGATTATATCATAAATATGTTAAATACTGGAGTGCGATAATTGACAGTTTTAAACCTGATGTTTTTATTTCTTCAGTATCGCCCCATCTAATGTATGATTACGTATTATATACTCTTTGTAAAAAACGAGGAATAAAAACCATAATGTTTATGCAAACCTCGCTATATGGTTGGAGTTACCCGGTCCGATATTTTGAATCAGGATCGGAAAATCTAAGAAAGATATACAACAATCTTATAAATTCAAAAGACAGCAAAAATTCTAAAAATATTAAACTGTCAGATGCTACAGAATCCTATTTTAAAAAAATTTCAAGTGATTATTCAATAGCAGTTCCGTTTTATATGAAAGATCAAATGGAACAAAATAAAATAGGCGCCTACCTTATAAAAAGAGTGATAAAAAATCCTGAGAAAATTTTCAAAATGATGGAGAAAGGAAAATATCTATATTCACGCGGGCACTATATTAAACAAAAGGGTAAAAAAATAGAAGATTCTAACGTCAAAGGCATGGAATATATCTTCTACAAAATAGATGGGGTTAAAAAGAAAAACAGTCTAAAAAAACACTATAAAAAATTAGAAAAAAATGCAGATTTTAATTTACCATATGTGTATGTAGCTCTTGCATACCAACCAGAAAATAGCACCTCGCCGCTTGGTGAGTTTTATGCAGACCAATTTCTAATGATTGATTTACTTTCAAAATGTATGCCGAAAGATTGGTACGTCTATGTGAAAGAACATGCGTCCCAATGGTATTTAAAATTGCATGGCGAACGATCGAGAACACCAGATTTTTATGACGACATAGCGACCCTACCAAATGTTAGGATAATACCTATAGAAACATCAAATTTTGATTTGATTGATAATTCAAAAGCTGTTGCCACAGTTACTGGAACAACTGGATGGGAGGCGGTAATCAGAGGGAAACCTGCATTAGTATTTGGTCATGCATGGTATAAAGACTGTGAGGGTGTTTCATATATACTATCAGAGAAAAATTGTATAGATGCTATATCAGAAATTAAAGCAGGCTATAAAGTGAATAAAGATTTTGTAAAACTTTTTTTATATGCATTAGAAAAAGTAGTGATAAAAGGATACGTCGATATAGGCTATGAAAAAGTAGCCAACATATCACATAAAGAGAATATTGCTAAACTATCAGAAAATATTAATAATTTCTATAAAAACAGCTAAATAACTATATAATAAAGATTAAATTGTATTAATTGGAGAGATAAGGTTTTAAGAAGATTTTAATAAGGTGATTTACAATAACGTAGCAGTTTTGTGAGGCGATATTCTTGGATGTATTTAAAGATAAAGTAATTTTACTTACTGGAGGAACTGGGTCTTTTGGTAATAAATTTACTGAAATTGTTCTAAAAGAGCATGACCCTGAAGCTATAAGGGTTTTTTCACGTGATGAAAAAAAGCAATGGGACATGATAAACAAATTCAATAATGATGCTAGATTAAGATTTTTTATTGGAGACGTAAGAGACAAGGACAGATTACATAGAGCGATGACTGACGTTGATATCGTTGTTCACGCTGCAGCTTTAAAACAGGTTCCTGCATGTGAATATAATCCAATTGAAGCCGTAAGAACAAATATAGATGGAGCAGTCAATCTTATTGATACTACTATTGATAATAAAGTAGACAAAGTAATAGCTATTAGTACAGATAAAGCGGTTCACCCGGTGAATCTTTATGGGGCTACAAAAATGACAGCTGAAAAACTTTTCATACAGGGAAATTTTTACTCTGGAAAAATTGGCACTAAATTTAGTTGTGTAAGGTATGGAAATGTTATTGGTAGTCGTGGGAGTGTCGTCCCGCTTTTTTTAGAACAAAAAAATAACGGAATGATTACGATTACAGACGAAAAAATGACAAGATTTTGGATAACATTAGAAGAAGGAGTGAAATTTGTAATTAAATGTATAACTGAAATGAGAGGCGGGGAAGTTTTCGTGCCAAAAATTCCAAGTATGAAAATTACTGACCTAGCAGATGCTATTGCTCCAAATGCAGAAAAAAAGATAATTGGCATTAGACCCGGCGAAAAAATCCATGAAATTCTTTTAACTGAGGATGAGGCAAGGCATAGCAGAGAATTTAATGATCATTTTGTTATAGAACCGGATCCACCATTTTGGGATAATAACGGCTCTAAAAGAGGTAAAATTCTTCCAAATAATTTTAGGTATGCAAGCGAAAGCAATGACAAGTGGCTTACAAAAAAGGAACTGATGAAAATCATCGAGGAAATGTAATGCTGAAAAAAAAACCGTACGAAAAAACAAAAAATTTAAAAAAAAAAATTCTACCATACAGTCACCAGTGTATTGATAGCAAAGATATAGATGAAGTCGTAAAAGCCCTTAAAAGTGATTTTATAACAACAGGGCCAAAAATCGAACAACTTGAACATAATTTTTCAGATTATGTAAATTCAAATTATGCCGTTGCTGTATCAAGCGGAACAGCAGCATTACATATTGCCTGCTTGGCATCAGGATTAAAAGATGGGGAAGAATTAATAACTTCACCAATTACTTTTGCTGCTTCAGCAAATTGTGCCCTATACTGTGGAGCAAAACCAGTTTTTGTTGATATAAAAGACAACGGATTAATCAATGAAAATAAAATTGAAGAAAAAATTACTAAAAAAACTAGGATAGTAATGCCAGTTCATTACGGTGGCTTACCTTGTAACATAGAAAAGATAAAAAAAATATCAGAACAAAACAATATACTCGTAATAGAGGATGCATGCCATGCCTTGGGATCAAAATATAAAGATAATAAAATTGGATCGTGTAAATATTCAGATATGGCTGTCTTCAGTTTTCACCCAGCTAAGCACATTACGACCGGCGAAGGAGGCATGATTACAACAAATTCAAAAGAAATATATGAAAAACTACTCATGCTTAGAAGTCATGGGATAACAAAAAACCCAAAAAAATTTGTTAATAAAAGTAACGGTTCATGGTATCACGAAATGCAGTATTTAGGATTTAACTATAGAATTACTGATTTTCAATGCGCATTAGGTATAAGTCAATTAAAAAAGATTGGATATTTCATTAAAAAAAGAAGAGAAATAGCAAAAAAGTATAATGATGCTTTTGATAAAAGTAAAGAAATTCAGTACATAAAAGAAGAAAAATATCTCTTTAATTCTTATCATCTTTATCCGATTAAGGTTAAAGATTGGAAAACTAGATCAGAAATATTTAATTATCTAAAAACCAAAGATATTTTTTGCCAGGTTCATTATATACCTGTTTACATGCATCCATATTATAAAAATTTAGGATATACACAAGGTTTGTGTCCAATGGCAGAAGAATTTTATCAGAGAGAGATCAGCCTGCCACTATTTCCATCAATGACTAATAAAGAAATTAATAAAGTTATTGAAAATACTTTTTCAGCATTAAAAGAAAAATGAGAGGCTGTGAAAAATTGAAATTGGCGTTAGGAACAGCTCAATTTGGTTTTGATTACGGGATTAATAACAAAAAAGGGAAAATACCAAAAGAAGAAGTCTTCCAGATTCTGGACTACGCGGCAACACAGCACATCGATACCCTCGACACTGCTTCTGATTATGGTGATAGTGAATGTGTCATAGGAGAATATTTCAAAAAAAATGATGCTAAATTCAAAATCGTCTCAAAATGTTCTGCAAAAGGTCCCGACTCTGCGGAGACTTGTTTACAACGCTCGTTAAATCGCTTATCTATAAAAAAAATATATGGTTATCTTATTCATAATTTTGAGTCTTATAAAAAAAATCCTAGTTTTTATTCTGATTTGCTACAGCTGAAAAATAAAGGAAAAATAGAAAAAACAGGTTTCTCACTTTACTACCCTGAAGAAGTTGAATATCTCTTAAAAGAACGTGTGCCATTCAATTTACTTCAAGCCCCCTACAGCATTTTTGATCAAAGATTCTCCAGATTATTTTCTCTCCTTAAACAGCATCATGTTGAAATTCATATTAGATCTATTTTTTTACAAGGACTAATATTTAAATACCCTGACGAGTTGAAAGGAAAATTTGATAAGATACGAGTAAAACTACAGGAGTTACAGTCAATGGCTCATGAAAATAACATCACGGTTTCAACTCTATGTATAAATTTTGCTCTTCTCAATAAACATATCGATAACGTTATTGTTGGTATTGATGACCTGCAAAATCTAAAAGAAAACATTGCCGCTCTACATCATCAACAAAAGGTTACACGCCTCTATAATAAACTCATACGCTTACAAGAAGATGATGAACAAATCATCCTACCATTTAATTGGGATAAATGAGGAATTGCCATGGCCACCTTAGCGATTATTCAAGCGCGAATGGGATCAACAAGATTCCCAGGAAAAATGCTGAAACAACTATGCCACAAACCGCTAATTTGGCATGTCATAAACCGAGTAAAGCAAGCAAAATTGGTTGACAAGGTCGTGCTTGCGACAAGTGTCAATAAAAACAATGAGCCGTTGATAAAGGAAGTACAAAAGTATGGCATAGATGTCTTTGTTGGTGATGAAAACGATGTGTTAGATCGGTTCTACCAATGTGCAAAGAAGTTCGACGCGACCATAATAGTTCGTGTCACTGGCGATTGCCCACTCATCGATCCTGATATTATCGATGATGTCATCCGTTTATTTAAGAAAAACAAATTGGATTATGCATCAAATGTACTCCCACCAACTTACCCTGATGGGCTCGATGTGGAAGTGTTTTCTTTCGCAGCATTAGAAAAAGCTTGGAATGAAGCTAAATTGCAATCCGAGCGGGAACACGTTACACCCTATATTTGGAAAAATGAGCATATGTTCAAAAGAATGACACATAAAAACGAGGAGGATCTCTCCAGCATTCGACTGACTGTAGACGAAGAGAGAGATTTAGTGCTTATCAATAGTATCATCCAAAAGATTGGTTCAGATGAATACAGACTCAAAGACATCATGAAAGTGATTCGAGAAAACCCATCTCTTCTAAAAATAAACATGAATATTGAACGCAATGAGGGATATCAAAAATCTTTGAAGGAAGATCATTTTGTGAAGGAGTGAAATGATGATGAAACAAAATTCAGGCATTGTCTTATGGAATAAAGCAAAAAAATTAATCCCTGGTGGGACACAACTTTTGAGTAAAAGATCGGAGATGTTTTTACCTGAACAATGGCCATCATATTTCAGTAAAGCATGTGGCATTGAGGTTGAGGATCTCGATAGAAACAAGTATATTGACATGGGTACCATGGCAATTGGTGCATGTTTACTAGGATACGCAGACAAAGATGTTGACACCGCTGTAAAAAAAGTAATCGATACTGGGGTAATGTGTACCCTGAATTCTCCTGAGGAAGTTGAGCTTGCAGAGCTTTTAACGGATCTACATCCTTGGGCAGATGAAGTCAGATATGCTCGATGCGGTGGTGAATCCATGGTTGTTGCAGTAAGGATTGCACGAGCTCACACAAAAAAAGATAAAATCGCGTTCTGCGGATATCATGGATGGCATGACTGGTACCTTGCAAGCAACCTTGCAAGTAACAGTAACCTCGATGGCCATCTACTACCAGGGTTAGATCCACTTGGTGTACCTCGAGGATTAATAAATACGTCACTTCCTTTTGAATATAATAAAATTGAGCAGCTCCGTGACATTGTCAAAAAACATGATGACATCGGCGTCATTGTTGTCGAAGCACTAAGACATCAGGATCCGGTGCCAGGATTCTTTGAGGAAATCGAAGAAATATCACAAAAAATTGGTGCGGTCTTTATTGTTGATGAAGTATCAAGTGGTTGGAGAAACAACGTAGGCGGCGCTCATCTTATCATGAATGTTCACCCAGACATTGCCGTGTTCGCAAAAGGAATGAGCAATGGCTATGCTATGGGTGCTGTAATAGGCAAAAAAGAAGTCATGGAAGCAGCCCAAGAAAGCTTTATCAGCAGTACTTACTGGACAGAAAGAGTGGGGCCTACTGCAGCGATTGCAACGATTAACAAATTGAAAAAATATCATGTCCCAGAGCATATATCAAAAATCGGTAGCATCATCGGTGAGAATTGGAAAAAAATCGCTGAAAAACATGAGTTGAATATAAACATCTTAGGGCCAAATTCATTGATTACCTTTGAATTGAAATATAAAAACGCCCAGGAGCTCAAAACACTGTTTAATCAAGAAATGCTTAAGCGAGGATATCTCGCCAATACCACAGTCTATGTCTCCTATGCTCATAAGGAAAAATATCTGAAGGATTATTTTAACAGCGTAGATGAAGTATTTGAAATCCTGAAAAAAGCGGTTGATAACAACAATGCTACCTCACTGTTACATGGCCCTGCAGCACATGTAGGTTTTAAACGATTGACATAACTCGAAGAAAGAATTTCAGAATATAACATTAAACATCAACAGTCTTACAATATATCATAATTGAGAGTTACCATGAATGTGTATATTATAACTGAAGGTGGTAGAGACATCGGTTTCGGACATATCACTAGATGCCTCTCTATTTATCAAGCATTCGAAAAAATCGGTATTACCCCTTTCATGTTAATACAAGGAGACGACACAATTCATACATTGTTACAAGGGATACGATATCAACTCATCGACTGGCAAAAGGAAAACGAAAAACTCAATAGTTTGCTTTCAAATGCAGACATGGTGATTATAGACTCTTATCTAGCAGAAAAGAAATTGTATAAAGAAATTTCACAAAAAGTAAAAATTTCGGTGTATATCGATGACAACAATAGAATTCGTTATCCGCCAGGTATCGTCATAAATGGAACGACCTATGCTAAGAAACTCGGTTTCAAAAAAACTCCTGGCACTACCTATCTTTTAGGAAAACAATATGCACTATTTCGAAAAGAGTTCTGGCACGTTCCACAAAAACACATAAAAAAGCGCATAACAAGCATTCTTGTTTTCCTAGGAGCAAACGATTCAAAAAACCTCACACCAAAAATTCTCCAACTTCTCATAAAAGAGTACCCTGAATGGGAAAAAAACATCCTCATCACGGATGGGTTCACCAACGTTAGCAAATTAATATCCATGAAAGATAGCAATACCGTCATCATTAAAAATGCCGACGTTAAAAAAATCAAAGAACTCATGATATCATCAGATATCGCTATTACCTCTGGTGGACAGACGATTTATGAACTTTGCAGAATTGGAATCCCTGCTGTTGTAATTGCAGTAGCAGAGAACCAAATGCAAAGCATCGGTGATTTAAAAAAATTAGGTGTCATCTTCTATGCAGGAAAATGGAATAACGCCGCCCTCATGAATAACATGCAAAAATATTTAGAAACACTTAATATCTATGATACTCGATTAAAAACTTCCGCGAAAATGAGAAAAGTCTTTGATGGAAAATCAACATTACATCTTGTAAAAAAACTTACAATGTATTACAAGAGGTATGGACATGAAAAAAAAACCTGATTATGGTATCATAGGAACGAAAACTTTCCTGAAGGCACTTGAAGAAAAAGATTTGGACAAAGTATTCCGATGGAAAAATAATATTGAGCTTTCTCGGCTCGTCAAAGCACATCCTTTCCCTGTTGCAAAACACGAGATGCGTGAATGGTACAAAAGAAATCAATCCGACAAGAATCAGATCCTGTGGGGAATCTATGAAGTACAAAAAAGGTCACTTATTGGCATAGTCAGATTGATGTTCATCGATTGGATTAGCAAAACCGCCGAATTCGGAATATATATTGGTGACAGAACCCACACGGGCAAAGGCATAGGAAAAGAAGTATTGAAACTAGTGCTAGATTTCTCATTCTATGATATTAATCTACACAGAGTACATCTAAAAGTAAATGAGTCAAATACAAAAGCCATCAATTTGTATAAAGCATATGGTTTCAGGAAAGAAGGGATTCTCAGAGAACATTTTTGGCTTAATGGAAAATACGAGAATATCATCATAATGGGATTACTGGAAAATGAACATGCCAAATAAAACATGTGCAGTAATGCAACCTACATACATTCCATGGATAGGATATTTTGATTTAATTGACCAAGTAGACAAATTTGTTTTTTTAGATGATGTTCAATTAGAAAAAAATTCTTGGCAGATAAGAAATAGAATTAAGACTGCACAAGGTGAACTATTTTTAAGTATAAGTAGAAAAAGAAACAAAGGAGATGCTCTTTCACTAATAAAAGACACCGAACTTAATGATTTGTCTCGTTGGAGAGAAAAGCACATAAAAACAATTCAAGTAGCTTATCAAAAAACAGCATTTTTTGAAGAGGTTTTTCCATTTATACAAACTTTAATATCTGCAAATACAACAAATTTAAGCGAATTTAACATCAATATAATTCAGTCTATATCAGATCGAATTGGCATTGAAACAGAGTTTTTTATCTCATCAAAACTTCAAGGAATAACTGGTGTGAAAGACGAAAGAGTGGTTTTGATATGTAAAGCTCTAAAATGCGATACCTACATTTCTCCAATAGGTGCACTGGAGTATATAGATCGTGAAAATGAAGGCGGAGAGTTTTCTAAAAACAATATAGAATTATTCTATCAAAATTATAATCACCCAATATATAAACAGCTATATGGTGACTTCCTCCAGCATATGAGTATTATTGATCTGCTTTTTAATGAGGGTTTTTCTCGTAGTTTAGAAATAATAAGAAAAGGACACAATCAACCGATACATTATCAACATTTAAATAAGTAAGTCTGGGGCTGGAAAATATTATGTAATGGGATCATATTCCGGGTAACCAATCATGAAAAAACCTAAAATATTTTTATCGTTTCCGAATCCAATTGCAACAATCCCTGGCGGATTTACATATGTTGGTAAACGTTTCAAACGTAACAACTTTGATGTAAAGATGCATATCAACACTTTCAGGAATTTTCGTTCCATGGATCAGTTATTTGAAGAAATAATAAAACCTTCGAAACCAGAGATTGTTGGATTTTCGTATGGAACTTACAACCTTCTTGAGATATATCGCTTACAAAAATTATGCAAAAAACAAGGGTATTTTGTTATCGCAGGAGGAAACCATCCATCTATACGGGCTGAAGAATGTCTTAAAAATGGTGCTGATTTAGTTTTTCGCGGAGAGGCAGAGTTAGCAATAGATGATTTTTGCTCTTGGTACAAAGATGGAAAAAAACCAGATAGACGTAATGAAATTATAGGTGTAAGCTATATAGATGAAAATGGCAATGCGATACATAACAAAAAACCTCTTCGGATAAAAGATTTAGATGATGTGGGAGACATGGATTTCTCCTCTTTAAATTTAGAAGAATTTCGAGTGTTAGATGGCTCTGTAAAAGGTCTTAATGTAATTAGTTGCGGAAGGGGATGCCCATTCCATTGTTCATTCTGTTCTCATAGTGATTGGTATAGATATTCGAGGCGAAGCATAGACAGCATAATAAAAGAAATGGTTGACAGAAACAAAAAATATGGTATCGATGACTTCTGGATGTCTGATGAGACGTTCACTGTAGATAGAAATCATATCTATGAGTTTTGTGAAAAACTAAGTAAATCTGGGTTAAATTTCAAATGGAGAATGGGGACCAGAGTTGACTGTGTTGATAAGGATTTATTGTCAACAATGAAAAAATCTGGTTTAAACCAGATCACCTATGGAATAGAAAGCGCTGATGATGAAACACTTAAAAGAATAAATAAGGGGTATACCTCTCAAGAGGCTTACAACATAGTTAATATAACTGGAGACGTGGGCCTGCCCATGTACGTTAATTTGATGACGGGATTTCCATGGGAGACACCCAAACATACTGAGAACAATATCAAATTTGTTAGAGAGACAGATAATCATGTTTATTGTTTCCAGCTATACGGTGCTGTAATCCCATACCCTGATACGCCAATATACGAAGAGTTTCATGAAAAAGAGGGGTTTACCGATTTTTGGTTAAAGGAAAAATATCAGAATGCGGGCATGGTAATTTATCAAAATGTTCCAAATCCATATAAAGTTAGTACATATTTTCAGCGTAATTTATACGATGATACATATGTTGCAGAAGATTATTTTTTTAAATTCACTCCAGAATACAAAAGATCTGTTGCAAGAATGGGACTGCTCATAGGAAAAAAAGCCATTGAGGCGCAATATAAGTCATTCTTTAAACAGACATGGAAATATGGTTTAGGATATATTTCTCGTTTAACATACGAATTTAATCCAAATATCGAAAAAATAATATTTGGCTCTCTTCTAATTAAAAATAAGGTTCATGAAAGCCGCCTGACAGGTAAATTTATCAAAAAATAGTCGGATAAATAATTGTAAAATTTATAGGGGCAAATATAGTTATGAATAGTACTACTAAAAAAGATATTTTGTTGGTCTGTAAGGATACGGGGGCAGCAAATGCACTGTCTACATTTATTAAAAATTGGGACTCTCCTACAACTCAGATTTTTAGTATATGTATCGGGCATGCAATAAAAGTATTTCGAAGTAATAATCTTATTCCTTCGATGGAATCCGATGAGGACTTTAATAATAAAAAAGTAGAAGAAATTATAAATGAAATTCAACCAGGGGCTATTTTTGTTGGTACGAGTCTCGATTCGTGGACAGAGAGATATTCAATTATGACTGCTAAGAAAAAAGGCATTTATTGTTTAGGTTTAGTTGATTGGTGGTCTAATTTTGGTGCTCGTTTTTCAAATCCTGGCACCAGAGATTTGGCATATTTACCAGATGAGATAGCTGTTATGGATGAGGATGCGAAATTTGGATGTATAGATGATGGGATTCCGGATTCAATTTTATCCATTACTGGGAACCCCTATTGGGATTTTCTTATAAAAAGAAAGGATCTAATTAAGCTACAGACTCAAACCAAAAGTAAATTAGGCATATCGGATCAGACGTTAGTTGTTGTCGTAATTTCTAGCGATATTAGAAACTTAAATCTTAATTTAGGATATGATGAACATGATTTCTGGAAGGCTGTTGTTCCTTTACCAGATTATAATAAAAGAGGCGCCCCTATAAAATGGGTGTTTAAACCTCATCCCCGCGAAAAACTTGAAGATATCAATAATATGCTTAAGGAGTATGATATAAAACCAATCATACTCGATGATTTTTCACCTATAGAAACAATAGCGCTATCTGATTTTGTAGTTGGAATGTGTTCAAGTTTATTGTTTGAAGCGGCTTTACTTGGAAAAAAAATTGTTTCGATTCAGCCGAGTATGAACGGTGATACCCTGAAATATTTGAGAATTTTCGATCATATATCAGTTCCAAAGGTTATCGATAGTTCGAAAGTTAGATATACAATAGAACATTTGATTAACCAAGAATTAGATTATCCGAAGCTGGGAAATATTCCTTATCCAATGAGAAATGGAAAGGCTAGTTCTTCCATAAAAAAATTGTTGATGAAAGGCATTAAAAACACAAAATAAAGTGAAGATCTATGAAGAATAAATACAAAATTATTAAGGATCCAAAATACGGTTTTTTAAGAGTGGATCCAATTCCTACAACTGAAGAAGTAGAAAAATACTATAAAGAAGAATTTTACTCGTCGTATAAGAATTTCAATGACTCGGACATCAAAGTTCAACTTGAAGAAAAAGATTTTTTTGATAATAGATGGGAATCGATTTACAATAGATGCATAGATTATTTTGGTGAAGTAAAAGGAAAAACTCTATTTGATGTAGGTTTTGGTTATGGGCAGTTATTATTATTCTTTAAAAGTAAAGGATTCTTTGTTAGTGGTCTTGAGCCGGCGCCTGAGGGAGTAGAATATGTTCGTAAACATGGTGTAGAAGTTCACCAGGCAGGCATAGAAGAATTATCAAATATTAGTTCAAAACGTTTTGATATTGTAACAATTATTAACGTTCTTGAGCACCTTCGCAATCCCGCTGACGTTTTAATAGAAATAAAAAAGAATATTTTGAAAAACAATGGCCTGTTAGTTATCGATGTGGCTAATGAGTTCAATGACTTTCAGACAATCGCAAATGAAGAGTATAAACTTAAAAGCTGGTGGTTATGCCCACCAAATCACATAAACTATTTTTCAGCAAGCAGTATAATTGATTTACTTAGAAAATGTGGTTATGATATCTTTGATTACGAATCTTCATTTCCTATCGAGATATTTATGCTCATGGGAGACGTATATGTTGGCAATCCAGAAGTAGGAAAAAAATGCCATCAGCGACGAGTTAAATTCGAAGATTTAATGAGGAAACATGGCAAAGAAGAAAAACTAAAGCAACTTTATAAATATCTTGCAGATTTAAATCTCGGACGGCAAGTAGTAATTTATGCTGTTCCATCTCGTTAAAAATATTTGGTTAAAAAGGATGATATTTAATGGAATTAATTGATCTTTCAAGATATCTTTCGGTAAAAAACCCTAATATTTTGCCATTCAGCGAACTCAGAAGAATGGAACCGATTTGGATGAGTCAGAACCTTCAAATTGATAAAGAATCGAGAAATCTTTCCTATGCGAATTCCTTAGCTGAAAAAGGATTTGCAGTTGTACCAATTAGAAAGAGACCTGTTTTTACAAAATACGCAAAAAGAGATACATTCCCCAGAAGAGTTATTCTTGAGATGACCAGTCGATGTAATTTTCTTTGTAGGATGTGCCCACAACAAAACTTAAAGCGCCCCAGAATGGATATGGATAGTAGAGAATACCGTAAAATTATTGATGAGCTGGATAAGCATGGAGTAGAGGGGCTTTGGTTGTATCATTTAGGTGAATCGCTACTACATCCAGATTTTCGTGAAAATATTAAATATGTCAGCTCCAAAAAAAATCTCGGTGTTATATGGATAAGTACAAATGGCCAATATTTTGATGAAAAAAATATCAAATGTTTGTTAGATTCGAACGTAGATTATATCAATTTCTCTGCCCATGCAGTCACTGAAGGAACTTATAAGAAAGTTGCACCACTGGGAGATTTTAAAATAGTACAAGGCAACCTAGAAAAGTTTTATGAATTAAAGGGGACTGAGAATCTTCCGCGTAAACCATTTTTGCACTGCCAGATGATTGAGCAGGAAGTAACAAAAAATGAGGTGAACGATTTTATAAAAAAACATTACAAACGGGCAGAAATAGTAAGTATAAACATGTTAGAGTACGTTAATCTCCCAAATAATAAGTTCGGTTTAAAACAAAGAAAACGCAAACCGTTAACATCGTGTTTACGTGTATCTAGGAACGACTGTTTCATCATGTCAGATGGACATGTAACCCTTTGCGATGCTGCGTACAATCATGAATTAGATCTAGGCGACATACATGAAAAAACTCTACAGGAGATATGGAATGGACCAGAACGGAAAAAAATCCTTAAACTTAATGAAGAAGGAAAAATGTCAGAGATAGAATTTTGCAGGAGTTGTACAGATTACGACATATAATTTATAAATAAAATTATGGAATGAAATATGAAAATAGCAGATAAAAAAATTGGGAAAGAAAATCCTGTCTTCATTGTCGCAGAACTTTCAGCAAACCATAACCACGATTTTGAAATTGCCGCAAAAACCATTAAAGCAGCAAAAAAAGCAGGTGCAGATGCAATCAAAGTACAAACATTTACACCAGATACTATAACAATAAATTGTACAGATAAAGCATTTCAAATTAACGACGGTACGCTGTGGGATGGAAAAACACTACACCAGCTCTATGCAGAAGCGTATATGCCATGGGAATGGCAACCAAAATTAAAAAAATTGGCAGAAGATAAAGGGCTTGTCTTTTTTTCGACTCCTTTTGATAAAACAGCCGTAGATTTTCTAGAAAAATTAGATGTCCCTGCATACAAAGTTGCTTCCTGTGAAATTACAGACATCCCACTAATTGAATATATTGCTTCTAAAGGAAAACCAGTCATCATATCTACGGGAATAGCAACCTTATCCGATATAAAAGAAGCTTTAGCCGCATGTAAGCGAATGAAAAATAAACAAATTGTTTTATTAAAATGTACCTCAGCATATCCAACTCCTTTTGACGAAGTTAATCTTATAAATATACCTGATTTGGCTAGAAAAACTGGAACAATCATCGGCCTTTCTGACCACACTATGGGAATATCGGTACCAATTGCATCAGTTGCTTTAGGAGCAAAAATCATTGAAAAACACTTTATTTTAGATAGAAAGAAAGGAGGACCTGACGCCCCATTTTCTCTAGAACCAGAAGAATTTAGAGAGATGATTCAATCAGTAAGAGAAGTAGAAAAAGCTATTGGCAAAGTCAACTATAAGTTGACTAAAAATATGAAAAAAAGTAGAAGATTTTCTCGTTCTCTTTTTGCGGTTAAAGATATAAAATCCGGTGAGAAATTCAGTGAAGAGAATGTGAAATCAATAAGGCCTGGAAATGGATTACATCCCAAGTATCTCTGTATGATTCTTAAGAAAAAAGCAAAAAGGAATATAAAAAAAGGCACTCCTCTGAGATGGGGATTGATAGAAGATTAGAATATTACTCTTTCAATTCAGATTTTATATAACTAATCATTTTCTTTGGATTTATAATATCCATAAAGAAAATCACATCTTCTTTTCTAAATTCTTTAAATATGAACAATATTCCAAGATAAATTACTAAACCAAGTCCCCCAAAACCAATTAGATGATACCATCTGATAAGTGGGAATGATGAATTAATAAACAATAAAATAAAAGCCATAATTAAACCTGCTACAATATGAAGTAAAGTATGAATTTGAGTGAGTTTTATTCCTGTCAATCTCTTTGCAACTATTTTTAAAAGAACGAAACCAACAAATGTGGATAAAAATGTTGCTACTGCCGCTCCTGTTGGACCGTTAATACCAAAAGATGATAGTAGCCCTTCTTTTGGTATGAACAGATAGTTCAAAACAATGTTAGTTAAACAAATTACAAATCCAATTTTTGCAGAAACGCCAGGTCTATTAAGACCGCCTACTAAAGAATAATAAGGTGCCATGAAACTTGTTACTATAGCATATATTGTTAATGTAATGAGAGTGGATGCGGCGGGCAAAAAAGCACTGTTCAACATTATAGTTATTACAGGATTCACAAATATTATAATAAGTATTCCCACGGGCATAATAACCATTGATATGTATCTTTCTGCTAAAATAGTTGTTCGATTTATTTTTTCAAAATCTTTTTGGGCATGATATCTTGAGTAGGCAGGAAACAGAACAGTGTTAAACGAAAAAGAGATGATTAAAATAATTTGTAATATTTGTTGCAAGGAAAAATAATAGCCGACTTCTGTTGAAGTCCAAAAATATCCAATCATTAGTTTGTCAATATTAGTTGAGATGGTTGATATAACTGAGATAAGAAGCATCGGTAATGCGAAATAAAAATAGCTTTTACCCAATTCCAAATTCGGTTTTTTCAAAGGATATTTTCTCAAAAACCAGAATCCTATAATGACTGTTGCAAAAATTCCAAATACATAAGTCGATGCCAAAGCTCCGAAAGTATGACTTGCAAGATAATTTTGAAATGTTTGTAGAAAATTAGGCCATTTTATTGGCGAGGCAAGACCTACGAGGCTAACTCCTGCTAATGCGACTAGAATCATGAGTGGTACTTTTACAATGTTTTCAAACATTCCTGTTATTTGCATTTTAGCAATTTCTGCTCTGCCATTGAATGTGTACGTAGGTATATTTTGAATATTTAACAGAATGTAATATAACAAAAATATGATAATCACAGATTTCGTTGTTGCATCAGTAAAATCCTTGTTAATCACATTTTCCAAGACGTATAAAGCCAGTATTACTGTAGCTGCCATTGCCAGGGTCAGACTCGCTTTTATTGCGGCAAAGGTTCCTAGGCATGTTCCTAAATCTCTTCCTTCAGATACTCTTTTAATATGAGCCTGACCGAAGCCAAGGTCAGCAATAACGTTAAATAACCCAATAAATGCCATGGCGAAACCAATAACACCCAGAGCGTCTGGCGCAAAGCCTCCCCACAGTTTAGCCAGTACAATTAATCCGATCCAACCAAAAAAACGAGTGAAAAATTGAGATATCACAACGAATAAAGATTTTCGAGCGAGCATTAGTCTGGGTTAATTGTCTATCTTCTTAAATAGGTAATGCATAGCAAAAATAAGTTCTTATTACAGTATCTTTGAATATGGCTCTATCTCATCTTTTGCAATGGCACCTGGCCCAATGAATACATCGTTGCCTACAATAGTACCAACATCCATTGCAGAGTTAATACCAGTTTGGACGTTATCGCCAAATATTGCGCCTAGTTTTCGTCGTTTTGAATCAATTTTTTTTCCATTTAAAACCACGGAGATATTATTTTTATCCAGTCTAAGATTTGCCATCGTTGTTCCTGCACCAAGATTACAGTTTTGTCCAATGATAGAATCACCGACATAGTTAAGATGTGGCACATTGCTATGATTCATGATAATCGAGTTTTTTATTTCACATGCATTTCCTATATGGCAGTTGTTTCCTATAGAAGTATAAGGTCGTATGTAGCAATTGGGTCCTATTTTACAATCATCGCCTATAGTAACAGGACCTTCTATGTAGCTTCCAGCCAATATCCTTGTATTTTTACCAACAATTAAATTTCCAATTATGGTCGTGTTTTTGTCAATTTTTCCTTCTATTTTTTTGTCTATTTTTTTTAATATCTCTTGATTTGCATCCAAGAGATGCCATGGATATACCACATCTCTCCATTCCTTTAAGGACAAACCATCTATAGTTTCTTTTTCTAAAAGCATATTTATGGAATCCGTGATTTCATATTCCCCTCTTGACGATTTTTTTGTTTTTTTGATAAAGTTAAAGATTTTTTTGTTGAAATGATATATTCCTGCGTTTATTGTATTTGAAGAGGGTTCCTCCATTTTTTCATGGATTTTACTGATCTTTTTTCCTTTTAGTTCAATAATGCCGTATTCTTTTGCGTTTTCTACCTCTACTAATCCCATTTTCATTCCTTTTTTCATAATGTTTTTTATGTCGTTCTTCCCAAAAATTGTATCTCCACACAAAACAATAAAATCATTAACAAAATGTTCAGTTATCCCAATGGCATGCGCAGTGCCCAATGGCCTCCCCTGATTTACATATTCTATATTGACCTTCCATTTCTTACCGTCACCGAAATAGTTTCTTACCATCTCGCTTTTATAGCTAACAATAAAAATGAAATCTTTCAAACCAGCGTTTCTTGCATTCAACAGGTTCCATTCCAATAAAGGTTTGCCCGCTACAGGTAACATAACTTTTGGCCTGGTAAATGTTAGAGGATGCATTCTTTTCCCTTCGCCTGCGGCAAGTATTACACATTTCATATTTTCAGTATCTCCATTTTTATTCAACTGTTACTGATTTCGCGAGATTGCGAGGTTTATCAATAGGACATCCTTTCAAATTTGCAACATGATATGCTAGAAGTTGAAGTAAAACCGTGATAGTTATGCATGATAAAATTGTTGAGTTAGATGGATATTTAATGATGAAGTCTGCATGCTTATCTATCTCTGTGTCATCTTCATCAGCTATAGCGATAACATCTGGTCCCCTGGCTTTTACTTCCCCTATGTTCGCAAGCATTTTGTCATAGGTGAAATCTTTTGTTACTACTGCAACAACCGGCGTATTTTTTGTTAGAAGTGCAAATGGGCCGTGTTTTAGCTCGCCTGCTGCAAAACCTTCAGCATGTACATATGATATTTCTTTTAATTTCAACGCCCCTTCCAAGGAGAGAGGATAGTTAATACCTCTACCTATAAAGAAGACTGATTCTGCATTTTTAATATTCTTTGCAATTTTTAATATCTCATCGCTATTTTCCAAAACCTGTCTAACCTGCGAAGGCAGTTCTCTCAAATTGATAATATATTTATAGAGTTCGTCTGCCCCGATTTTGTTTTTGTTAAAAGCAATTTTTAAAGCAATTAGTAATAGTACTATTATTTGTGATGTGAATGTCTTGGTGGCTGCCACGCCTATCTCTGGACCTGATTGGGTGAGAATATATCCGTTTGCTAAGCGGGTTGCTGTGCTACCTATAACATTTGTTATCACTAGAGTTTTGCAGCCGGAGTTTTTAGCTTCTCTTAATGCCGCTAGTGTATCCGTGGTTTCACCTGATTGAGTTACAGCTATGACAAGTGATTGTTCTTTCATGGTACCAAAATATCTGTATTCGGAGGCCAACTCAACAAAAACTGGGATACCAGTTAATTTTTCTATGAGGTATTTACCAACAATTCCTGAATAATATGATGTACCGCAAGCAACAATATGTATAGTTTTGATATCGTTGTTAAGCAGGTTTTCCACATTTTCATTAAAATTTATTGTTCTTTCAATTTCAGAAACTCTTCCTCGGATAACATGATGTATTGTTTCCGGTTGATCATATATCTCTTTAAGCATGAAATGTTTGAAACCTGATTTCTCTGCATCTTTGAAATCCCATTTTATTATATTTTCGTCCCTACGTATTTCTTTGTTATCTTTGTCGTATATTTTGGTTTTTTTGTTTGTTATTACACATATTTCACCGTCTTCAACATATACCACTCGGTTCGTATATTTCAAAAAAGCAGTTATATCTGATGCGAAGAAATTTTCATTATCTCCAACACCTATTACAAGGGGGCTGTATTTTCTAGCACCAATTATTTTGTCTGGTTCATCTGTACTTGTTACTACCAGCGCATAGTACCCATCTACTTTTTTCAAAGCAGAATAAACAGCTTTTTCAAGATCACCTTTGTAATTATCCTGTATTAAATGAGCAAGTACCTCCGAATCTGTCTCTGATGCAAACTTGCATCCTTTTTTGACTAAATCTTCTTTCAGTTTTCTATAGTTTTCAATTATTCCATTGTGGACTATGGCTATTTTTTTGTTTGAGCTTAGGTGAGGATGAGCATTTTCCTTGGTTACGCCGCCGTGTGTAGCCCATCTTGTATGACCTATGCCAAGAATTCCTTTAAAACTAGGCAGGTTTTTTTCAAAGGTTTTAATTTCACCGACTTCTTTGAATACTTGTTGTTTTTTATCTAAAACTGATATTCCTGCTGAGTCATACCCGCGGTATTCAAGTCTTTTTAAACATTCGATAATAACATTGTTTGCATTTCTGAATCCTACATATCCAATTATCCCGCACACTTTTACATCACTTTACTTTCACTTGGTATGTTTTTAATTATTTTATTCATAGGCTCTATCTTGCATTTTCTACCAACTATCATGCCTGGTTCTACTACTACATGACTTTTTATTATGGTATCTTCACCGATCATAGCGCCTATGTTTTCTAATTTTTTGAATTCGTCCTCAATTTCGATGGATGCTTTTCCTGAGATGCTCGAGAAGTTGTTGCCGATCTGAGCACCTCGACCAATGATTGAATGTGATAAGAAAGAGTTTGAGCCGATGTGTGTATCATTCATTATTACACTGTTTCTAATCTCGCTAAATGAACGAATGACTGAGTTGTCGCCTATAACTGTTGATGGAAAGATGCACGTGTTTGGTCCTATCTCGCAGCCTTCGCCTATCAGGACTGGACCCACAATGTAGCATCCCGAGTATATCTTTGTGTCAGTTCCAATTGATACGTTTCCTTTCATAGTCACGCCTTTTTCGATTGTTCCTGCTTTAGAAGAGCCCACATCAGCAATCATTAGCTCGTTTACAGATATAAGATCCCATGGATATACTATGTCCATCCAAAAGTTAGCGACGATAGTGTTTATGTTTTCCCCATTTTCTACTATTGATTGTATAACAGATGAGAGGTCATGAACACCTTGTCTAGATAATTTTTCAATTTCTTTAAATATGTTTTTTGGTAGTTTGTAGATACCGGTTGATATAAATCTGCCTATCTCTTCTTGTGGTTTTTCTACTATTCTCCTGAGAGATTGTTTTTCTACAAAGACCACACCGTATTTTGAGGGGTGAGGGTGTTCTTTTATCAGCATAGAATATTTCGATTTGTCTTTGATCAATTTTAATATGCTGTTTTGGTCAACGATGTTGTCACCTGATAACACGATAAAAGTGTCTTTTACATGATTTTTGGCTTTTAGAAGTGCATTTGCTGTCCCAAGTTGTTTGTCTTGTACTACATATTTTATGGCTATGCCATCGTAATCTTTGAAATATTCCATTATGACTTCTTTTTTATATCCTACAACCAATATGACTTCGTTTATGCCGCTTTTTTTTACAGCATCAAAAACATGTTCTAGTACAGGTTTATTACCGATCGGTAGCATTACTTTCGGCATGGTTTCTGTAAATGGCCTTAATCTTTTCCCTTCGCCTGCCGCCAAAATTACTGCCTTCATTTTAAAATCTCCTTCAAATGTAAGCTTTATTCGCATATTTTACGTTTTCTCAAAGATTGTCTAAAAAAACGACGGTTTTGGGAAAAACTATTCCTATTATTAATCTATCTAATTAACAAATAACATAGAATATTTGCATTTTTCAACTATTTTTCGTTTTATATTTTTGGTTGGTATGCCAAACATACCTCTTTTTTTCTGTTCTCTACCTACAATCACAAGATTTGCTTTAATTTTTTTAGCTGCTTTTAATGTTTCTTTTTCGAGACTGCCTCTTATTAATTCAACATCTACGCCTTTTTTTTCCATCTCTGCAATAAAAGATTTTCCTCTCTTTATTAGATCTTCTTCTGATTTTTTATTGGATCTTCTTCCCATTTCGTCAACTTCAACAGCATCTTCAATATCTACAACATATATCATGTGAAGTTTCCAACCAAGTATTTTTGCTAGATCGATACTAATTTTTGGTACTTTTTTATTTGGAGCTAAATTTGTGCAGACTGCCAGTATGGTTTTATTACCTTTTCCCATCTCTATCCATATGGGTATGTTTGCTTCTCCAAAAAGGCGGTAGTTTAACGTACATCTTTTTTCAAATCCCATTAAGACGAGATTGTAGTTTTTTTTATCGATTTCTTTTTTGATAGTTTCGCTGAATTCTCCATAAACTGTTTTTGCTTCAAATGATATTTTTTTGTTTTTTAAGAAGATTTCTGCTTCATTAAAAATTATTTTATCTGCGGCTAACGTTTGTTCTCTGATTATTTCTTTTTTTGTTTCTCTTCTATCATAATGTGTTCTATATGTATTTGATAGCCTATAAGCTTGGTTTAATGTTTTTTCTTCAATTATATAAAGTAAATCTATTGAAGCATTGAATTTTTCAGCCAAATGCAAACCTCTTTCGAGTACTTCTTTTGAATAGAATTCTGAAGATATAGGGATTAAAATGTTCTTGAACATTATGTGGTACTCCTTGCTTTTATATTCCTAATATTCCTATCCAGTATACAATTGCGATGATAAATACTAAGGCCATACAAACAATATTTGCTATACTCCCTGCTTTAAATAAATCTCTTGTTGAAAAATAACCGGAGCTGTATGTTATCGCATTACCTGGAGTTCCAATAACCAGCATAAAAGCTAGTCCGCCACATAACGCAATTATCATTGATGCGAGCAGTGGACTTAGCCCAGGCACTTCATTTGATATTGCTATACCAATTGGCAATAGTATGGCTACTGCACCTATGTTTGACATTACGTTTGTTAGCAATATTGTAAAAAGGATCATCATCAAAATTACAAGATAGATGTTGTTTCCTGCAAGGTTAAAAATTAGTTGGGCCAACCATGTCCCAGCGCCCGTTTTTTGCATTCCTATGCCAAGAGTTATTGCCCCGCCGTATAATATTATGATTCCCCAGGGCACTCTTTGCTCTACATCTTTCCATGAAATAGTTCCAGATAAAAACAATAGAACGCTTGCAAGTATTGCTATTACTGCAAGTCCAAAGTATTGATAAGATGAAAAGAAAATCCACATGACTATGGTTAATATAAGGATGGATAAAACTATTAATTCCTTTTTTCTTATTTTTCCTGTTGAAGTAACTTGATTACGAATTTCGTTTTTTGCTGATGAGATATCATTTATGTCAAGTGGGAAAGAGAGTTGCAATACGAGCCATACCAAAGGTAATGCTATTAATACGACCGGCATAGAGTATTTCATCCAATCAAAAAACGTTACAGTTATGCCAATTTGTGATAGTTCCCCAATCGCTAATGGGTTTCGTGCTCCTCCAACGAGCGTACCTAAACTCCCTATTGAACACCCATAAGCCACAGATAGCATGCATATTTTTCCAAAGTTACTTTGCTTTGGTATAATTTTCATCGCAATTAAGATAGATGCGACGATGGGCAAGAATAGAGCTGCAACTCCATGTTCAGGCATTAAAAATGAAAGAAATGCACATGATGTCATTATTCCTAGTGTAAGCAATCTTGGGCTTTTTTCAAAATAGCTTAGAAATTTTAAAGCTATTCTTCTATGTAATCCGTGTTTCTCTATTGCACTGGCCAGTATGAATGCTCCTATGAGGAAAAATACTGCTTGATTGCCAAATGATGCAAATACTTCAGCAGGCGGCATTATGCTCAATAATGGTTGAATTATCATTATTAATAATCCTGAAACCGCTAGTGGGATTGGCTCAGTGATCCACAAAATTGCAGCTACTAGTAAAACCCCAATCATGATTTTTCCATCGTTAGATAGCCCGTCTGGCGTAGGCAGGAAATAAATTATTAATAGTATTAAAAATGCTAATAAAATGAAAAATATGTTTCTTTTAAATGAGTCTTTTATTTTATTTTTTGGAATGGTTACTTCTTCTTTCATTTTTTCAAATTTTATCATTCCTTAATGTTTTTATTATGTGGGGCAGGATTTGTCTCTTCTCTGCCTGTAAAGGTTTTTATCAATAGACTTTACCATCTGATCAAGGTCTTTATCTGATAATCCAAGGAAGTTTACTATTTTCTCTATGTTTTGTTTTGGGTTTGATATTATTTCGTTGTAGTTGATGAATAATACTTCTATGTCGTCTCTGTTTGTTATTAGTTTTTTTATTATATTATTTAGTTTTATGAAAACATTTTGTGTTTCTTGTCGGTTTTCGTCTTTTTTCCCAGTCATTTTTTCCATAGAGTCCAGTATTTCCTCCATGTTTCTTTCTGTGTAAATTATTTTGTAATTTCCTGGTGGCAGATATTTTAGTCCATATGCTGTTATTTTTATGAATTTGCCTTTGTAATTTTCGAGGAGAAGAGTTCCATCTATTAATTTGTTTATTATTTTTCCTCCTTCCAGTTCGTAGTATCCTCTTGGATTATTTTCATCTGATTGTCTTTCTGTATCAAAAGCGATAGGTATACAAACAGATTCGAGAATCTGCATGATCATAGATGTACCTGAGCGTTCTAATCCAGATACAATATAGTTGCTTTTTCCGTCAAGTATCATAAAAATTCTCACTTTTTTATGTAGCCTAGTTCTATGAGTTTATTTATTGTTTTTTGCACGCTTTCGTCGATGGTTTCTTTGTCTGTGAATAATGTGAGTTCAGGGTGTTCTGGTTCTTCGTATGGATCATCTAATCCTGTGAAATTTTTTATTTTCCCTTCCCGTGCTTTTTTGTACATGCCTTTTACATCTCGTTTTATGCAAAGATCTACTGGGCATTTAACATAGATTTCTAAGAAGTTTTCTATTTCTTTTCTTGCTTTGTTACGCATTTCTTTGTATGGCGAGACGAATGTTGTTAGGACTGCTACTCCGTTTCTTGTCAGTAGTTTTGCTACAAATGTTACTCGCTTAATGTTTTCATCTCTATCTTTTTTTGAAAAACCTAGATCGTCTGTTAGCCCCTGTCTCACTATATCTCCATCTAATCTTTCTACCATGTATCCTCTTTGTTTTAGTACCTGAGCTACTTTGTCTGCTATTGTTGTTTTTCCGCAGCACGGTATTCCAGTGAACCATGCTGTGAAACCTTTTTGTTCTTTCATTTTATCATCTTTTTTATTCTTTTAGAAATTCTAATATCTCTTGAACATATGAGTTAGTTTTGTTTTTTGGTACAATTGCTCCAAGGACTTCTTTTTTCCCTCCTGCTTTTAGTCCTAAGGTTTTCCATTTTTGTATCATAGGTGTTAGATTTTTGCTACTTCGAACATATATTTGGTCCATGTCTTTGAAGAAACCTGTATTTATCACTAGAGTGTTTTTGCCACTGTCCCAGGCAATTTTTCTTGTTACCGTTGAAATAATGTTGTATGAAGTGTGCATATTTTTGATTATTATTCCATTTTTTTCTTCCAACTGTGTTTTAAGTTGTTTTGCTATTTCTTTATTTAGTAGGTCAAAGTTTTTTTTCCATTTTTTGTTTTGTAAAATGTCTATGCCATTGGATTGTTTTTTTAGTTGATGTGGTGCTTCTTCTACTGCCTTTTTGTCCCCGACCTTGTAGTTTGAATCGAGCAGATAAGCCATGTTTAGCATGTCATCGAAGTTTATGTTGTTTTTTAGACAAAAATCTGATAGTATTTCTGAGAATGCTTTGTTTTTTTGTATTTTGTTTTCGTGATCACCGACAATGCCCAATAATGCGAATAGGTTTATTGGGTTGTTTAGATATTTGTTCACTATCCAGCTTGCGGAGGGATATTCGTCTGGGTTTTCTCCTTTGATTATTGGGTTGTTATGGAATATTTGTTTTATTTCTTTTCCGAGGTGATGATCGAATATCATTATTTTTGCATTTTTTGCTAGTCCGAGTATGTTTTCTTCTGGTAGTGACATGTCAGCTATTATTATAAAATCGTAGTGAGAATAGTTTTCTAGTTCTTTGTCTGTTAGATAATAGTTTCCTAGTTCTGGTGTATGGTTGTCAATGTTTTTGTCTGATAAATGTTCTAGTATTAGTTTTGCAGAACATATGCCATCTGTATCCCAATGATGTATCAATAACCCTTTGCCGTTTAGTTCATGTAGCATATTTTTTCCTCCAAAATATTTTTTAGTCTTTAATCATACCTGCGCCAACTGTTTCGTTGGTTGACTCGTCTATTAGTATAAAGCTGCCTGTGAATCTGTTTCTGCGGTAACTGTCAAAGTATAGCGGTTTTGATGTTTTGATGGTTATTCGCCCTATATCGTTTAATCCAAGTGCTTTTGCATCTTCAATTCTATGTAATGTGTTTATGTCTACCTTGTATTTGATTTCTTTTACAACGCATCTAACTTCCTTAGTTGTATGTCTCAGTATGTATTTGTTTCCAGGCATCAGTTCTTTTGTGTTCATCCAGCATATCATACCTTCTATATCTTGACTTTTTGTAGGGATGTTATTTTCTCTTACTATCATGTCCCCTCTGCTTATGTCAATGTCGTCTTTTAGTTGCATTATAACAGACATTTGTGGGAATGCTTCGTCTACCGGTCCGTTTGGTGACTCTATCGATTGAATGGTTGTTATGAAACCCGAGGGCAGTATCATTACTCTGTCATCTGGTTTAAAAACACCGCCTATGATTTTTCCTGCATATCCGCGGTAGTCATGGAATTCGTCTGATCTCGGCCGTATAACATATTGTACTGGAAAGCGACAGTCTATCAGGTTTTCGTCGCTGCCTATGTGTACGTTCTCTAGGAAATATTTTAGTGTTGGTCCTTTGTACCATGGCATATTTTTTGATTCGTCTACTACGTTGTCGCCTAGTAGTGCACTTATTGGTATGAAGTATATGTCGTGTACGCCTAGTTTTGATACGAAGTCTCTTATGTTGTTTTTGATTTCTTCGTATACTTCTTGTTTGTAGTCTACTAGATCCATTTTGTTTATGCATATGACGAAGTGTGGTATTTGCAAGAGCGATGCAATAAATATGTGCCTGTGTGTTTGTTCTACTACTCCGTTGCGTGCATCCACTAGTATTAGTGCAAGGTTGGCTGTTGACGCACCTGTTACCATGTTTCGTGTGTATTGTACATGTCCTGGTGTGTCAGCAATTATGAACTTTCTAGCAGGAGTTGCAAAGTAACGATATGCAACATCGATTGTGATTCCTTGTTCTCGTTCGGCTTTTAGTCCATCCATTAGTAGTGCTAGGTTTATGTCTTCTCCTTTTTGTTTGCTTATGCGTTCTATGCTTTCTATTTGATCTTGAAACAAAACTTTGGTATCGTATAGAAGGCGGCCGATTAATGTGCTCTTTCCGTCATCGACGCTACCCGCTGTTGTAAACCTTAGCAGTTCCATTTCATCATAATTCTTAGTAGTCATGTTAGAAGTATCCCTCCTTTTTTCTGTCTTCCATGGCAGTCTCTGATCTTTTGTCATCTGCTCTGCCGCCGCGCTCTGAGACACGAAGGGTAGCTACTTCTTTGACAATTTCTTCTACATTTTTTGCTTTTGAGAGTGCGAGTCCAGTACATGTCATGTCGCCTACTGTTCGGCATCTTACGATCATAGTTTTTATGTTCTTTTTTTCATCTGTATCTAGGTTAAGATATTCAGAATAAGCAAGGATGACGCCGTCCCGCTCTATGCATTGGCGTGTGTGAGCAAAATATATTTTTGGGATGTCTATTTTTTCTCGCATTATGTATTGCCAGATGTCCATCTCAGTCCAATTACTTAGTGGAAAAACTCTGAAATGTTCGCCATGACGTTTCCTTCCATTGTAAATATCCCATAGCTCTGGACGCTGGTTTTTTGGGTCCCATTCGCCGAATTCATTACGATGTGAGAAGAATCTTTCTTTTGCTCTGGCTTTTTCTTCGTCTCTTCTTCCACCGCCTATTGCGACGTCGAATTTGTGTTCTGTTATTGTATCTAGTAGTGTTACAGTTTGTAGATAGTTGCGACTTGCATATTTTCCTGTTTCTTCTTTCACTCTTCCGCCGTCAATGGATTTTTGCACTGATCCGACGATTAGTCTTACACCTAATTTTTTTAAGAATTTATCTCTAAATTCTAGGGTTTCTGGAAAGTTATGTCCTGTGTCAATGTGTAGAAATGGATATGGTATGTTAGCCGGATAGAATGCTTTTTTTGATAGATGGCCCATTACTATGGAGTCTTTTCCTCCAGAGAATAGTAGTGCTGGCCTTTCGAATTGCGATGCTACTTCGCGTAGTACGTATATCGCTTCTGACTCTAGTTTTTGTAGATGGTTTAGGTTATATTGTGTCATTAATTTCACACCTTTATCGCATGGTTTATTTGATTAGTCTAGGTAGCCTAGTGCTCTTAGTCTGTTTTTTACTTTTTCTTCGTCTTCTTTGCTAAAGGCTTCTTCTGGTTCTTCTTCTGTGCCCGATATGACTTCTCTTAGTACATATGTTACGTATGATGATAGTGAGTTGAATCCTGTTCCTTGTATTCGTTTTTTTATTTTTTCTGCTAGTGGTGTTGGTATCGATATTGTTGTGTATTTTTTGTCATCTTTTTCTTCAATCATTTTTTCACCTTTAATTATATATAGTTATATATAACTATATGTAATTATGGATACCTTATTTATATTTTATCCTGTCCCCTCCTTAGAAAGGTTAACGATAGTTAAGTTTATATTTTAATATATTATTTGCATCATAGAATCAATATTTCGGGGAGGTATAAATATGAAAAAATATACATTAGAAAAAACGCTAGTTTTAGGATTGACAATCCTAATCATAGGAATGGCTTTTACACAAACCATAATGGGTGGATTTTCAATCAAAAAAACAGCAATAAAAGATATAACTGAGACAATTAAAAAATTTGATGCGCGAAATGAATCCCCGGTAGCTAATTTCACATATGAACCAGCCGATATTGAAACAGGGGTCACTATATTCTTCAATAGCACATCATATGACCCAGACGGATATCTGACAAACTGGACCTGGGAATTTAGCGATGGTTACATAAAATATGGAGAAAATGTTACACACCAATACGACAACAATGGTACCTATACTGTTACATTAACTGCATTGGATAACGAAAATTTAAATGCATCTATCCAAAAAATAATCTATGTTGGAAACCAAATACCATTTGCCGACTTTATTTTTACACCTTTAAATCCAGAGATAAATGAAGACATATATTTTGAAGATACATCAATCGATTTAGATGGGGATATCGTATCATGGTGGTGGAATTTTTATGATGGATATTATTCAAGTTTACAGAATCCTATACATAGGTACTATCAAGATGGAGAATACATAGTAAGTTTATTAGTAAATGATAATGAAGGAGCGGCCAGTACAGTTAGTAAAACAATAACAGTTAATCTACCAAATGACCCACCTTATCCGCCGATAGTGACATATCCGCTGGATGGTGCAATTGATGTAAATGTAAATGTTACATTAAACTGGACATGCACTGACCCTGATGGGGATCCTTTATTGTATGATGTGTATTTTGGCAATACAAGCCCTCCATCAAAGGTTGTAGAAAAACAAACTAATAATACATGGACGCCTGAAACACTAGAAATGGATACAACATATTATTGGCAGATTGTAGCATTGGATAATCATAATCAATCAACGACTGGACTAATATGGGGCTTTACTACGAGTGGGCTACCAAATGACCCACCATCAACGCCATTTATTTCTGGGCCACAATGGATTGTAACTGGGAATGAATATTCATTTACTGTACAATCATATGATCCGGATGGAGACGATGTCAGATACAATATAAGTTGGGGTGACGACACAGATGATGTAACTGAGTTTGTCACGCAAAACACGCCAGTTACAATAAATCATACATGGTTGAATACCCCAAGTCCACTCATGATATTGCGTATTACTGTTACAGCTGAAGATATCCATGGCGCAACATGTGTTGATATTGGAGAAAAATGGGTAATAGTAACATGGATTCAAAGCGTACAGGTCGACTCACAACCAAATGCAAATCAAAACTTTGTTATTAAAAAAACTAGTAACGAACAAACTATCGATTAATTACATCATCTGTGAGCCTGGTTTAGCAGCACATCTATTTACTTTTATTTTTAGTTATAATGGGTGGAAAAAATCGATTGAAAAAATCATATAATGGAAAAACTATTACCTAAACAGGCAGCAAGGTGAAAAATTGAAGCTTAAAGATGTAAAAGTAGCTATATTACGTATAGAAGGGACTAACTGCGAACAAGAATCATATGATTCTTTTAAAAGATTAGGAGCGAATCCTGAGTTTGTTCATCTAAAACAGCTTCTAAACATAGATTGTAGCAAGGATGAAAAACGTGATATTTTTGATTATCAGTGTATTATGTTTCCTGGCGGTTTTTCTGCTGGTGATTATATACGGGCTGGTGCGATATTTGCAGCTAGGATAAAGGGGGAGTTGCAGAATCATCTGGTAGAATTTGTTAAACAAGAATATCCTGTGCTTGGTGTATGTAATGGTTTTCAGATTTTAACTGAACTGGGTTTGTTGCCTGGTATAGATAAAATTGTTACTTCTGTTCCTGATGCGTGTCTTAATATCAATGATTCAAACAGGTTTGAATGCAGACCGATTTTGCTTAAATATGAGAATAGAGGTAAATGTGTTTTTACTTCAAAGATAAATAAGGGAGATATCAGATTGATACCTTGTGCGCATGCCGAGGGGAAGCTGTTGTTTCCATTAGATAAACAGGATGAATATCTAAAAAAGTTAGAGAAGAACGATCAGATCGTATTCCGTTATGTTGATCCTGATGGGAAGTATGCTGGTTATCCTTGGAATCCAAATGGTTCTATATCTAATCTAGCTGGGATTTGTAACCACATTGGTAACGTGTTTGGTATGATGCCGCATCCTGAGAGAACGTTTTATAGGCATCAGCATCCTGATTGGACTCAGACTGGGCTTGATGGTAACTTTGGTGATGGTCGGGCTGTGTTTGAGTCTGTGCTTGATTATATTTGTAAAAGGTTCTGATATATGGCGAAAGCGGTAACGTGTCTGTTGATTAATAAAGACGGTGATCTGCTTATTCTGAAGAGAAGTAGGATGGTTAAAACATATAAGGGATTGTGGGGTGGAGTCGCGGGTTACATTGAAGAGAATGAAAAACCGTATGAGACTGCGCTAAAAGAGATTAGGGAAGAAGCAGGGATAGAAAAAAAGAACGTTAATCTTATTAGAGAAGTTGAGCCAGTTGAGTTTACTGATTTTTATGATGGGAGGAAATACGATTGGGTGATACACCCTTTTTTGTTTAAGGTCAAAGAGCCGGGTAAATTAAAGATTGATTGGGAGCATTCTGAGTACAAATGGATTAATCCTTGCGAAATAGAGAAGTTTGATACAGTTCCTTATTTTAAAGAAATTGTGTCTGAGATTTTGTTGTGAAAATGTTCGGATGGGGAAGCGTGGAGGTGGTGAGGAGAGATATGAAAAAAGGATGACTCCCCCATCCTACATATTATATAATATGTATATAAGTATATAAATTTTATTATATTAATAATATTTAAATACTTAATTTATAGATAAAATATTATAAAAACTTATTTTCTCCTGTCAAGCCTATCCAACATGCGATCCATATGGGAGAACGTATTCATAGGAGAGCCAGAGGTATCAACGATATTCCAACGCTCAGCCAACAACAAAGCCTTCTTCCTCACCTTCATGAGCTCGTCAAAGGTTTCAAACATCTCTTTCTCTCTACGGTTTTTAACACGTTCTAACAACACATCAGGATGAGCATCAAGGAAAAACATGTAATCAGATGTTGGAACGAAGTTCTCAAAAAAAGTATAAGCAGCCTTAGTCAACCTAGCAGGCAGATAAGCAGTGCCCATAAGATACCTGACCATGATCAACGTATCATACTCTTTTTTACCACAATATTTTTTTACAGAGCGCAGGACATCTAACATGTAAAAAGCAGATGCAAAAAGTTTATCGATTTTACTACGACCCAACAATGCTTTCTTTGCTTTCCTGCCAAAAAAATTATCTGATTCAGGATGAGAACGGATAACGACACTTTCGCCTTTTTCTTCATACTTTTTCTTAATTAATTTTGCATGTGTATCCTTACCAACGGCATCCAAACCATCAATAATTATCAGACGCATACGTTTTATCTCACGCTATACTAAAAACACCCAATACAATATTGAGGCGGTAAACGGCACAGAGATGTTATCCAAACCCTTTGGTGTGATTGCCTCAACCAACATTGCAACCAATGCTATAAACGGTAGAACTATCAACTTTGTACTCGTGATCTCCACACCAAAATAAATCATAGCCACAGTCATCATAATAAGCGTAAAAACAAACATAAAAAAAGAGCCGAGATAACTTTTTTCATCACCAACAATTTTGTATTTACGTTTACCAAAAGTCGTACCCAACAGCGATGCAAAACCGTCACCAAAAGACATAGCAAATATTCCTATTGCTATAATCTCCATATGGTCAAAGAAAACATATGCTAGAATAGTCCAAGTTATCGCATAATATACAAGTCCCATGCTATGACCAGCTGCAGAAGTTTTTCCTCTTATTGATTTAATAGGCGAATATGGACTCATAAGAAAAGTAAAAAGGATGAATGGGCCCGCTGCTAGAAAAGCCATGACTTCCCTAGTTTGAAAAAGCGGCAGGATAAAAGCAATATTACCGGTTAGTATGTGTAATATTTTTCTGCTTGCTATGGGATATTTATACAACACTTTCTCAGTTATGATCAATAGCAAAATAACATACGTGTATACGAGAATCAATCCAATGACGTCATTCCATATCATAGAGTTTCCTCCAAATCAATTTATAAAAGCTCCAACAAGAAATGCTAAGAGGCCTAAGAATATCGCAACTAATGTGAATTTCCTATAGAGTTTTAGATGTACTTTCTTTTTGAATATAAGTTGTAGAGCTGTACCAAGCAGCATCATATCAGTAACAAATATAAGATACAAATAAGGATAGTTAAGATAATAGATTGAGAATGAACTCATGAAAAATGGTAAAAAACTCAATATCACTGCAATTATGTAAAAAAAACCTGCCATTATGTTTGATTTGCGGATGCCAATGTATTTTGGGAAGGATTTGACACCAAGTTTTTTGTCTCCCTCGAAATCCATAACATCCTTCATTATTTCTCTACCAGAGCCAGCTAGGAAGGCGATTAGTGCTATTATGTATATAACTGGGTTTATGTTTTCTAAAGAAAAATTATTGTTTTTTAGTACAGCTGCTCCACCGAAAACAAATGGTATAGCCATAATGTAAGCGATGTAAAAGTTTCCTACTAGTTTTATTTTTTTCATCTTTGCGTCATACAGAACTGATAGTAACGCTGTTATTAGTGCGATTAAGAAACATGTAAGGTTTACGAAATAGGAGCAGATTAGACCTATTGGGAATAATATGTAAAATGAATATAGTGCTGTTTTTGGTGATATGTCACCTCTAACCAGTGGGCGGTCTGTTCTCTTATTTATTCTGTCGATTTCTAAGTCGTAGTAGTCGTTTAGCGCAAATGTGCTCGCCTCTAAGAATAGTGCTGTGAAAAATGTTAGTAGAACACTAATCAGTGGTAAATCAACGTTATTGTAAAGTGTTTTTTGTGAAATAAGTGAGCCTATTAGTATAGCTAGAAATAGCATTACTCCGTGTTCAAGTCGCATTAGTTCCCATATTGCCCTTAGTTTTTTCATCAGGTTAGGAATATTATGGTTTATTATAAACTTTTGATAAAAAAATGCAATACAAAAAATTTTTACACTTATTTTTTAATAATTAACCTACAAATCTTGATTTTAAATTTTCTAAAAGTTCATAACCTTTTCTACGTGGTACAAAGCCCCAAACTTTTGTTTGATCAAAATTAATTTCTACTCTACCATTTGTAATATAGCCTTCACCATTGATAACTACCACGCCTTCGTCCATTACTGGTTTTAATTCAAAAATTATATTATTTGTTTTAAAAAAATTTACAACTAAATAATTTTTTAAAGGATAAATGTAAGTTAAAAGTGCTATCTTAATCTTTGTTCCATCAGATTTTTCCGTTAGTATTTTTCCTTTGTTTTCAGAAGCCCAACTAAAAATTTTTTCCTTAACCACATATTCATCGCTCGTAGATGTATAAATTTTAAAAAAAGTTCGTCTTTTCTGTCTAATTAATCGTAATTTTTTTCCCAATTCCTCATCTTCAATATCTTCTACATTTCCTATAATATCAAACGACCTTTTTTATTTTCAAGGCTCTATTACCACTTTTATAGAATCCTTTGCCTGAGCCACTAGTTTGAATCCTTTCGCCGTCTCTGAGAGCGGTAATTTGTGTGTTATCATATCTGTAACAACTACTTTTTTTGTTTTTATTAATTCTATTGCTTCTGCTATATCCTTTGGGCTACCGGCATAGGTTGAAACCATCTTAACTTGTTTATTCCATAGGTCAAACAATGGAAACGGTATTTCTACACCAGGTTCAGCTGGTGCAAAAAATAGAATAGTTCCACCCATCTCAACAGATTGTAAACCTTGCTTTATAGCTGATGATGCACCAGTGGAGATAACAACTAAATCAGCTAATTGCCCATCATTATATTTTTTAACTTGTTCTGGTACGTTTTCTTTTGCATTTATTACAAAATCTGCACCAAACTTCTTTGCTGATTTGAGACGATATTCATCAATATCTGTTGCTATTATACGTTTTGCGTCCCATGCGCGAGCTAGTTTAATCTGAAGCAAACCAGAAATCCCGCTGCCAATCACAAGAACGTTTAAACCTGGTTTCATACCTGCTGTCTTCAGTCCTCTTACAACACATGCTAGTGGCTCTACGAATACGCCTTGGTCATAAGTTACTTCTTTTGGTAAAACAAACACACCATTTTTTATGTTGATTTCTGGTACTCTTAGGTATTCTGCAAAACCACCTGGGTAAAAATTTGTTGTATGAAGTGTGTGACAAAGGGTTTGTTTATCATCTAGACAAAAGTGACAGTTATCACATGGTACATGATGAGAAACAAATATTCTATCTCCAACCTTGTATTTTTTAACTTTTTTACCGACTTCAACAATGTCTCCAGCGATCTCATGACCAAGCACCTTCGGTGCTTTCTTAATACGATACCATTCCATTACATCGCTACCACAGATTCCACTTGCCTTGACTTTTACAAGTAACTCATTTTCATTGATTGTAGGTACCGGCATTTCTTCTATACGTACATCATTGTTATTGTAGTACATTGCAACTTTCATTGTTTTCATACTAAAACACTTGTGCCAGTTATGATTAATTATTTAATAGACTTTCTTATTATAACCCGGAGATTAATATGAAAATAGGAATAGTTTATTACTCGAGAACAGGAAATACAAAACACGTAGCAAAGGTCTTGGAAGAAAAATTCAAAGGAAAAAAGACCGAGGTTGATCTTATTGAGATAGAACATGTAAAACGACCAGGGTTTTTTACAGCAGGAAGAGCAGCTATGAAACAACTGGAATTACCGATAAAAAATACTGATGTCGATATGAAAAAATATGATTTTATATTAGCCGGTTCTCCTACATGGGGAGGATGCCCCTCACCTTTTGTTAAAACTTTTATGAGCAATGCCAAGAACGTTAAGGGCAAAAAAGCAGCTGTTTTTAGTACGTGTGGAGGTTCAGTTGATAACAGAGAAAAATTCAACGAAATCATTAAAAATAACTTAGAAAGTATAGGACTTAAAACAGTTGATAATTACCTAGCATTAAAAATGAAAAAAGAACGAATTATAGATGGAGAACATAATATAGATAATTTTGTAAAAACTGTATTAAAAAATTAAAAATGGAGATGAAAAAATGGGATTATTTGGATCTGAAAAAATAACATTGATGCTGGAGAAATACGATTATAAACCTGGGGAAAGAATTAAAGGAACCATAACATTGAATCTAAAGAAACCGACCAAGGCAAGAAAACTCGAGGTTGAATTTATCGGTAGAAGAATTGATAAACAAACAAATGTGGCTGTAGGACCCATGGTGATGGGAGGAGGACGCAGAGGTGCTAGTAGCCATACTCAATATGTAACAGTTTACAGTTTTAAAATGCCATTAGATGGTGAAAAAGAGTATCAAAAAGGCGAGTACCCGTTTGAAATCAAAATTCCTGATAACATTTTGCAGAATAACCCAACACTTGAAGGAAAATTAGGTCAGGCTGCCACGGCAGTTAGAATGCTTGCTGGAGTGAGCTCACACATTGATTGGATTGTAAAGGCAGAATTAGATGTTCCGATGGGGCTTGATGTAAAAAAAGATCAAAAGATAATTCTTTCAGAAAGTTAAGTTAATACATGTTACATTGATCGTAATCGCCTGATTCTTTCGTCCAACGGCGGGTGTGTTGACCATATTGAGTTACGTAAAGACCTCTTAAATGGGTTTGCTATGTATAGTGGGGCAACTGTTTTTGAGCCTTTTGGGTCATCTGGTAAATCATTCTTTATTTTTTCCAGAGCAGCTGCAAGACCCTCAGGGTTACGAGTTAGATAAGCGCCGTCTGCATCAGCAAGGTATTCTCGTCTTCGTGAAATAGCCAGATATGTTAGTCTTGAAAATATCGGTGCAAGAATTACAAAAATGATAGCGATAAGAATAGCGATTCCACCGCCGCCTTTTTTACTCCCTCGCCCGCCACCGCTCCAGAATAGAGACCTTAATGCTATCTCTGCTAGAAGCGCAATTGTTCCAACCACTGCTACGGTAACAGTCATTACAAGGATATCCCTGTTTTTTATATGGCTCATCTCATGACCTATAACGCCTTCTAATTCCTCTTTGTTTAATAGTTGAAGTGCACCAGTTGTTGCACATATGACAGACTCTTCAGGTTTTTTCCCAGTCGCAAATGCATTTATATCCTTTGAGTCCTGGACATAAACCTTAGGCATCGGCATACCTGAAGCTAGGGCCATCTCCTCAACCTTATAGATCAACATCTTCTCCTCACGGACTTGAGGGTTAGCAGGCCTAGCACCAGCGGCAGAGATAACGGTCTGAATGGAAAAAGAATAAGTGATCATAATGTAGACTAATGCTATCGGTAAAGCAATCGCCATGGTAAAATAAGGAGGTACGCCAAGGGCTAACCCTATGGCAAATATTACACTGAAAAGTAGAAGGACCATAAACATACAAATAATTACTGTGTCTCGTTTATTTTTTCGTATATGGTCCTCTAAAAGCATTTGTTTTTCCATAGTCTCAAACAGTATTATGTTTTTTAGAATGCTACTTTCGGTACTTCCCTAGATGCCTCTGGTATTTGTAACATCTGCTTTTCTTTTTTACCCATTCTTTTAGCAAATACTACACCAGGGAATGTCTCTATAGTATTGTTAAATACCAGTACTGAATCGTTGAAGTGTTGTCTTGAATAAGCGATTTTCTCTTCAGTATGCGTCAATTCATCCTGAAGAGACAAAAAGTTAGTACTTGCTTTTAGATCAGGATAACTTTCAGCTACTGCGAAAAGTGATTTCAATGCTCCAGTTAACATATTGTTTGCATCCATACTTTCTTGCGGCGTCTTCGCGCTCATTATAGAAGCCCGTGCTTTTGTGACAGCCTCAAGAGTTCCGCGCTCATGATTCATGTAACCTTTGACGGTTTCCATGAGATTTGGGATAAGGTCTGCTCTTCGTTTAAGTTGTACATCAATTTGTCCCCATGCATTGTCTATACGATTCTCAGATCTAACAATTCTGTTGTAAAAGCTGAAAAACCAAAGTAGAATACCGACAAACACTAGCGCTATAAATATTAATATCCACCATATCAAATCCATTTTATCGCCTTCCCTTTTTATTTTTAGGTCGTTAATGATCTTTTCGATTTAAAGTTATCGTATAGCAAAAAATTATTTTTTATTTGATTTGAACAAGTCGTGAGCTTCTTTTGGTTTGTATTTCTTGTGGACTATTGCATTAACAGCCTTGACCATACCAACAGGGCTTGTACTCTGGAATATATTACGGCCCATATCCACACCAATCGCCCCTGCTTGTATAGCATCGTATGCCATCTGTAGTGCTTCTTTTTCTGGTTGTTTTTTACCACCAGCTATAACAACTGGTACAGGACATGTCTCAACTACTTGTTCAAAGCCTTTAACGTAGTATGTTTTTACAACATGTGCACCTAGCTCAGCAGCCATACGAGATGCAAGACTCATATAGCGTGCATCCCTAACCATATCTTTTCCAACAGCAGTAACGGCAAGAACTGGTAGTCCGTAACGTTCTGCTTCGTCAATGCACTGGGTCATACCAAGAATAGTGTCACGCTCAAACTCTGCACCGACAAGAATGGAATAAGCAACACCGGATGCATTCAGTCTTATTGCATCTTCGATTGAAACTACCGTTCCTTCATGTAGTAGTTCCTTTCCAATGATACTTGTTCCTCCCGATACCCGCAAAACAATCGGGATATCTGTAGTTGGAGGAATATAATTTCTTAACGCACCTCGGGTAAGCATCAAGGTGTCAGCATATGGTAACAACGGGTTAACGGTCTTAGCGATATTCTCTAATCCTGATGTAGGTCCCATAAAATAACCATGGTCAACAGCAAGCATTACTGTATGTCCATCTTTTGGTTTTATAATACGGGATAAACGGTTTTTCATTCCCCAATCCATAAATCAATCGCCTCTGGTTTCTTCTCGGTAAATAGATGGGAATTATATAAAATGTTTCCAAGAGAAATCAGGGAAAACCTTTTTTATATATTCTCATGTTACCTGTATTTACTTTAAGGGAGGCGCAATATGTCAGTAATTGAAAATTTGGAACCAAAATTTGTATGGAAACATTTTGATGAGATAAGAAAAATACCAAGATGCTCAAAACATGAAGAAAAAATAAGAGAGTATATACTTAATTTCTCTAAAAAGAATGATTTGAAAACAAAAACCGACAAACCAGGGAATGTAGTTATATCGAAACCTGCAACTCCTGGTATGGAGAAGAAATCTACCGTTATCTTGCAAGGTCATATGGACATGGTCTGCGAAAAAAACAGTGATGTAAAATTTGATTTCACAAAAGATCAAATAAACCTCAAACTTAATGGAGATATACTAACCGCAGATGGTACAACCCTCGGGGCAGATAATGGCATAGGTCTTGCAATCTCTTTAGCGATACTTGAAGACAAAACGCTTAAACACGGGCCAATCGAGGCTCTTTTTACCGTCGATGAAGAAACAGGTCTCACTGGTGCTTTTGCAATTGAATCAAATATGCTCACCGGCAAAATACTTCTTAATCTCGACAGCGAAGATTTCGGCATTGTAACAGTTGGATGCGCTGGTGGAGGAGGCTCAAATATAGAACTACCATTAAAAACCCAGAGAGTGAATGGAAATATGCAAATTTTGACTGTTAAAGTCGCGGGTTTACGTGGTGGACACTCGGGCGTAGATATTCATGAACAAAGAGGAAACGCAATAAAGCTATTGAGCAGAATGCTCTGGAAGGCGCAAAGTAGCAGCAAGTTCTATATATCAGAGATAAAAGGAGGAGATAAACACAATGCTATACCCAGGGAGGCATACGCGAAAGTTGCTATTGATAGATCAGAAAAAGACAAATTTGTCTCAACTTTAAAGGCAGAAGAAAAAAGTATAATCGGGGAAATTAAACCAATTGACCCGAACTTTAAAGTAGAGGTAAAAGACAACGATAAACTGCAAAATGCTCTAACCAGTGAATCACAAACTAGGGTGTTGAATCTATTGGAAGGTTTACCACACGGTGTTGACAAAATGAGTTATGATATACCGCATCTGGTGGAAACATCGACTAACCTTGCGACAGTTGCTATTAATGAAAATAATGCGACTATGCATCTGAGCACAAGAAGTTCGATAAAATCAGCTTTGCAGGACCTAAGAGATAGGATAAACGCTGTTGCGAAACTCTCAGGGGCAAAAGTAACAGAAGAAACACCATATCCTGGGTGGAAACCAAATCTCGATTCGAAGATATTGAAACTTTCCAAGAAAATCTTCAAGGACATGTATGGTAATGAGCCAAAGGTAGAAGCAATACATGCGGGGCTTGAATGTGGCATACTTGGGGAGAAATTCCCGGAGATGGATATGATTTCTATTGGACCAACTATTAAGTACCCTCATTCACCAGAAGAGCAAGTTCATGTCAGCACGGTGGATAAATTCTACAAATATGTTCTGAAGATATTAGAAAATGTTTAGACAAAAAAATTAAAACTCCCCTTATTTATTTTTTATTTTTTTATTATATATAATTTAAAAAAAAATATATATGGGAGATATATTTAATATCGATGAAAATGGGGAGGAAAAATACTTATAGGAAGGCCCTAGTTTTTGGTATAATATTCATATTTTTTGGAATTGGTTCTATCGAAAATACGTTTGTAAGCATTGGAAAATCAGACGATATAAGTTATAAAATCGATGAAAGTACGCTAGATGTAAATTATATTTACAATATAACCAAGGCTTTGAGTTACATAATATATACTGAATACGACGAAGAAAATGGCGAGATAGCTAGAGGGAGATGGTTTGGGACTAAAGGTGAGCATAAAGCTGCTGAAATTCTTTATGAGAATATGACTAAATTAGGTCTTTATACAACTATGGAACAAATAAAAAACATTGAAAAAATTGGACGTCCCGATTTATCAAAGCTGACTCATGAAATCCAGATATTAGAGTATGGTTTAAAAATTAATGATGAAACCATTGTTGATTTTCATATCACCCCCTCTACTAAAGGTCCAAGGGAAAATCCAAATCAACTTGATTATAATTTTTCGTATAAAGGATTAAAAGTTATTTTAAAACCAAAATTTTTGCTGCCTTGGAAAATTACAAATCTTTTAAGCGAAAAAGAGGATTTTGTTTTCATTGAACTGGAAAAATCATTTTACCCGGAGTATCGAACGCCGATAAAAAAATTCCTCTCTCGATTTATTTCTCCATTAAGCAAACCGTTAATGTTTGGTCTTAAATATATTAAACATAAACCAGAAAAAACAAGATTGTATTATTTTTCACCACATTGTAAGGGCATTATACGTTATGATCCTAATGATTATACCTACAATCAGGGGTCACTTGGAGAGAAGGTTCCAATTATTTACATAAATGGTACAATTGGTAAAAAAATATTAGATGATATTGAACATGCCTCTGTTGGTTTTTACTTAAATCAAACTTTTAATGACTCAGTAATTAGTTATAATGTAATTGGTCAACTGAATGGTACTGATCCTACTAAAACTGTGATTGTGGACTGTCTTTATGATTCCTGGTGGTGCCAAGGAACAGCAGATGCAGCCATTGGTATGGCCATGGTTCTTGGTGTAGCCAAATATTTCGTTGATAACAACATTAAGCCGAAATATAACATTAAATTCATTGGTTTTGGAGGGGAAGAGGCTGGTGTTCGGGGGGCTTTTTATTATGAGGCTGCTCATAAAGATGAAAATATCGTCTATGTAATTGATCTAAATCAAATTTGTTTTTGGCAAAATGGACCAAGACTGACATTAAATGTTATTTTTAATAAAATGTCGTTCCTTAAAGAGATGTGGAAAATCGTTGAAAAAACTGATTATAAGGAAATAACAAAAGATACTGCCGACATTAAATCCGTTTGGCTACCAGCAGGGGCTCCAAGTGATGACCAAGCATTTGCTATTTTTAGACCCGGAGTTAAAACTGTATGCTTTTTGAAGGATACGGGTTGGTTGTTTCACCATAGAGATGGATTAGGACACACTGAGGGGGATGTCTTAAAATATTTTGATTGGGATGATGCAAGAGCTACTGGTGAAATTGTAGTTAATGTAACAAAATATTTAACTGTCGATTAGATGCAGATTTTTTTCGATATTTTTTCTTTTTTTTTGCGTGATTCGTGGCCAATATTTATATAATAGATAATATAATATTGTTTAAATGGTATATATAGGACGCGATATATTGAAAAGATTGATAATAATTATTGTCGTATTTTTTTTAATTTTTAGCAGTGTGTCTGCAGCTAATTTCGTAGATTTGGACGGCAATATTAAATTAAGTGAATATTGGGGGTGCAAAAACCTAAAGCTTACCAATGGTACAGGTTTTTTTGATACATATCAAGATGGAAATGACAAATGGTGGTTTGTAGATCCTGAAGGATATGCATTTTATAGCGTTGGTGTGTGTGCTGTATCGCCATTTTTTAGATATGTTTACAATGAAAGCATAATCAAAAAATATGGGGATTATGAAGATTGGGCAAATGCAACTGTTGATAGATTTAAAGATTGGGGGTTTAACACACTTGGCGCATGGAGCGAATATAGTCTTTTTTCTAAAACGCCGTATACTTATACACTAATATCTCGAAAAGATGAAAAATGGAATATTGCAAGAAGGCACCCTGACGTATTTGATCCTGGCTGGCAATTGCATATTAAAGAACAAATTGAGGGATTTACTAAGATTTTAAAAGATGACCCATATCTAATTGGATATTGGTTGGATAATGAAATGAATTGGAGTCCAGATTATATCGATAGAAGGACTCTTTTAGAAGAATATATATTGTGCCAATATGATGAACGTATACGCCCTGGAAAAACAGCAGCTATAACTTTTCTTAAAGAGCGGTATGATGGAGATGTTGACGAATTCAACTCTGTTTGGAAAATGAATATAAAAAGTTTTGATGATTTATACGAAGTTACTAGCCTTGGTAGAACTGGATGTATAGCCCAACATATAAGCAAAAAAATTGAAGGAGATGTTAAGGCATTCTATGAACTTGTTGCGGAAACATATTTTAGCATTATCACCTCTTTAATAAGAGAAAATGATCCAAACCATTTGATTCTTGGCGTTCGTTTTCATCTACAAGGAGCGTCGGAAGAAGTAATTAGAGCATGTGGAAAATATTGTGATGTTGTCAGTATAAACTATTATCATAAACACATATTGATATACGATCCAATAAAATACTTACAATGTTATTTGTATGGATCAGTACCCCTTGACAAATGGATGAAAAGATACTATGAAATTTCTGAAAAACCATTGATAATTGGAGAGTTCTCCTGTAGATCTTTAGACAGTGGCCTAGAAAAAAATCGTGTTAGAGGTAGCATGGTTGCAATTAATCAAAAAAATAGGGCAAACTATTTTAAATGGTATGCAAAAAACTGTCTTGAATCCCCATATATTGTTGGGTATCACTGGTTTGCCTACATTGACAAAGTAATATATGGGGTTGATAGCAACTGTGGTTTGGTAAACAAATATGATGAGGAATATGATTTTGTAAATTATCTATCTGAGATTAATAACAAAGTCTATGATCTACATTAGAGTTGGATGCATTACCTTGATTTTTCATAGAAAATTACTAAAGCAAAAATAATATTTTACCTGAAACTATTGCGGATATGATCTAGTGGTTATGATACGAGCTTCCCAAGCTTGTTACTCGGGTTCGAATCCCGGTATCCGCATATGTCGTTGTGGATGTGGAATTAACATGGTGAAAGAGTCTGTAAAAATTGGTGATAAAATTCAATTGATTTCTATCGATGATACTTGGACGAAAGTAAAAGCAGGTGACAAAGGGATTGTTTTTAAGATAGATGAGGAACAGGAACTTATATGGGTTAAATGGGATAATGGCGAAGAATTAGCTTTGATTAAAGGTATTGATAAATATAAGGTAATAAAAAAAGGATGATAAAATGATTAGAAATTTATTACTCGTTAGTAATTCAACTCTCCATGGAAGTGGGTTTTTAGATCACTGTGCAGATGAAATCTGTAAGTTTTTAAGGAATAGAAAAAATGTTCTTTTTATCCCATACGCACGTCCGGGTGGAATGACCCATGATAAATTTACTAAGGTTGCACGGGAACGGTTTGAAAAAATGGGATACACGTTAAAAGGAATTCATGAATACAGTTCCCCGAAAGATGCTGTTAAATCTGCAGAAGCAATATTTGTTGGCGGCGGAAATACTTTTGTTTTATTAAATGGTTTATACAAAGCAGATATTATTAAGGATATTCGAAAAAAAGTCAGAGAGGGTATGCCCTATATTGGCTCCAGCGCAGGTTCAAATGTTGCATGTAAAAGCATCAAAACTACAAATGATATGCCAATAGTCTATCCTCCCTCATTTGAAGCATTAGGTTTGCTACCTTTTAACATTAATCCTCATTATCTCGATCCTGACCCAAATTCCAAACATATGGGTGAAACAAGAGCGACAAGGATTAGGGAATTTCATTGTTACAACGATGAATATGTTGTTGGTCTACGTGAGGGCTCTATACTCCATGTTGTTGGAGATAAAATCACTTTGAAGGGCAGTACAGGTGCAAGGATTTTTAAAGGGAATATGGAGCCCGGGGAGTTTAAACCTGGTGATTCTCTGGATTTCTTATTAGAGTGATAATAAGATAAAGATTCTAAAATATGCATATAGATAATTTTTAAATAGCCGAAAATTAGTTTGCTAAACTTGGTGCAATCATGTTATTCAAAAAACGTTATGATGATAAAGAGATTGAATGCAAGGCTTGCCAACAAAAAGTAAAACCATTGATTAAACTTAATAGAGCTAAGAGTGAATTTTTTGGTGGGAGATATACTGGAACTGACAAAAGATATTGGTTGGTTTGTCCTATTTGCAAAGCAATAGTAGGCACGAAATAAAGTTTTTTAAAAATTCATAGGTTTTAGTCATGGTGGAGAAAAAAGATTTTGTGGAAAATGCTGACCGGCTTGCTGGTTTGACTGCTGTTGTCATAATAGGATTTGGCGTTTTGCAAATTATTCTTGGTGAAACCGTTTCGAAGAGTGTTGCTCTTGTAGCAAATGGTATTGATTGTGTTGGCGATGGTTTTGTTTCTGCTATAGTATGGGTTGGTTTGAGGTTTTTCCGCAGACCTGCTGACAATAAATTTAATTATGGATATTATAAAATGGAGAATCTTGCATCTATAGGGGCTGCTGGTGTTATGCTTATTCTTGCTACATATGTGGTATTTCGTTCGTACAATCAGTTTATTGATCCCGTCGAGGTACAGATGCCTCTAATTGGTGTTTTTGTTGCCTTAGCTGCTGCTATCGCTGCTCTAACATTAGGTACCTATAAATATAGACGTGGGAGAAAATCAAAGATGAGTTCTGTTAAATTAGATGCATTTAATACTGTAAAAGATGGGGCTACATCCAGTCTCACTGTTGCTGCGCTTATTCTTTCTTCTTTTGGTTTTTATGTTGCTGATGCTATTGTTGGTTTTATTATAGCTGGCATTATTGTTAGCATTGGTTTCGCTGCAATAAAAGAGTCCAGTTATATGCTTGTAGATGCATGCGATGGGTATTGTACGTTACAGAGCATTGAAATCAAAAAAATTGTCGAAGAAGTAAAAGGTGTTAAATCAGCGCAGGTTGTTCGTCTTCGTAGAGCCGGCCCTTTTGTGCAGGGTGAGATAGAAATCAATGTTTCATCTGATATGTCTGTGAGAGAATTAGACGAAATAAGAAGAAAGATTGTAGAGCTATCTAAAGAAAAATATCCTGAGATAGATAGATTGATAGTTACAGCCTTGCCGGGCGAAAAATAATGAAACATTTTTTAGAAATCAAGCAGGTTTTTTTGCTTTTTGATATTTTCAATAAAAGAAAATTTCTTAAGAATTGGTTCCACACGATCTAATGTGAATTGGTGCTGATCGCATAGTATCTTCAAAACCTTTTCTTTGTTTGGTGTTGACCAGTTTAATGAATAGTCGTCTGTTGTTGATGGGTTTAGAAATAGTTCTCTAATTTGTTTTATTTCATCCAAGGTCGGTTTATCATGTGAGTCAATTGTCTGCAATGCTTTTTCAATGCTGCCAGCTTTTTTTATTAAGCTCAGGCTTTTCTTTGGACCATATCCTCTGATGCCATCATTGAAATCCGTTCCAATTAGTATTGCCATATCAACTAATTGTTCATGAGAAATCTCCAAAGTTTTTAGGCTTGGCTGCAGTCGTATAATATGAGGTGTGATAGGTACATAGGCTTGTTTTTTTGGCAGTTTTCTTTTTTCTGAAGATGTGAGATTTCTTACTAAGATCGGTGAACCAAAAAGCATACAATCATAATCCTGGGATCCAACCGCGTAGGCATTGCCTTTTTTAACCATATAACTTGCCTGTGCCTCTCCCTCTGACGGTGCCTGAATATGTGGTATACCTAATGCATCTAACAACTCGATACTTTGTTCTAAAATTTCGTCTGTTACTCTGGAGGTTTGTTGTGCTTTTATTCTTGCTTTTTCTATATCGCCAACTTCCATCGCTTCTTTCCATTCTTTTTCTGCAATCTCTTTTCGTTTTTTTCTTTCTTCCAATGTTTTTGCTTTAAGTGGATGTGGCTCGCCATCAAAAACATAGACAGGGCGAATCTTTGATTCAATGAGATTTGCGGTACGATAAAATAAACCTGATAGATGAGATGTTATTTCTCCTCTAGCATCTTTTAATGGTGTTCCATCTCTCTGTCGTATTGTCGCAAGAAACTGGTGTAGAACATTATATGCATCAATAGCAACTATTCTCTCATGTAAATCATCGAAAGTGATTTTTTCTTTATCAAATAAGTCCCCTATATCTACTCCCATCTTACGTTTTCCAAATATAATTGGTGAATAAAGATTTTCCTGGCTAGCGATACTTTTAAAGAAAGAAATGGCATTTCCAGCTTCCATGAAACGCGATCTTATTTCAATGTTGGACGTCAAGGATGATTTAGAAGAAATCATAGATCTTGGTATCAAATTGAAACAGCAATCAAAAAAAGGTAAATCAATTGAGCATCTGAAAGGTAAAACACTTGGCATGATTTTTGAGAAATCTAGTACCCGTACCAGGGTGTCTTTTGAGGTTGGTATGACTAAGCTTGGCGGTCATGCAATTTTTTTGAGTAAAAATGATATACAGCTTGGTCGCGGTGAAACCATGGAGGATACCGCCCTTGTTTTATCTCGTTATGTTGATTTGATTATGTATCGTGCTATTAGCAACAGTGCTATGAAAGATTTAACTAAACATGCAACCGTGCCAGTAATAAGCGGTCTTGATGATAAAGAGCACCCTTGTCAGGTTATAACTGATCTTATGACTGTTAAGGAACATAAAGGTAAACTAAAGGGTTTGAATTTTGTTTACATCGGTGATGGTAACAACAACATGGCACACTCTTATCTCCTTGGTTGTGGGATTGCTGGTATGAATGTCAAGATTGTTGCTCCGAAGAAGTACTGGCCTGATTCCTATTATATTGAAGAAGCAAAGAAATTCGGTGTAAAAGTAGAGGTTACCGATAGAGTTGATAACGCAGCAAAAGATGCTGATATAGTAGCAACGGACACGTGGGTTTCAATGGGTGACGAAGCACAAAAAGAACAAAGACTAAGAGAATTCAAAGGTTACACAATAGACCAAAATATTATGAGCCAGGCGAAGCCTGATGCGATATTTATGCACTGTCTACCAGCATATTACGGTTATGAAGTAACAAAGGACGTTGCGCATGGTCCGCAATCTGTGATTATTGATGAAGCAGAAAACAGACTTTGGGCTCAGATAGCAATTATGGTGACACTTTGTGAGTGAAGTAATTTTTCATTAAATTATCAGTTTGAGTGAAACGTTTTTGTAAAAGATTTTCCATCCATCCAATATTTAACCATAACATTCGGTTTGCCTTTATATCCATTCCAATCTGAGTAGCTACTATAATGACGTATTGGAATTATTAAACCAGTCCATTCTTCAGATCGTGGCTGTTCAGGGCCCCAGCTATCCCATTTTCCGTCACCATCGTAATCATCCCATATCTGCCATCTAATTTCGTGATATCCTCTTCCTCTAACCCAGAAATGTATAGTTCTTGCCCCTCCATCCCTATCGAGTTTCCATTTGCATCTAACAAAGGCGAATGCGGGCAAACTGCTGACAGATTTTTGATTATGATTTTTTACAGAATCGTATGCTTCTGAACTAGTTTCTTTGTTAGTATCTTTAATTGTAAATATATCGCTTTGTTTTTGATCGTTACTCTCAGGCGTTGATTGATAAAAAAATTCATCTGAATGACTTGACAAAATAGTAAATATTAAACTTATTGTAGTAATGAATACCAAAAGAGTTGCTAGAATGATTTTCTTTTTTATCATTTTAATATCACCATTTTCTTTATTTTTATAATATATGTTCTATTTATAAAAATATAAAATTTCCTTTAAAAAAATTGGACAAAATAGAAAATTATATAAAGAAAAATTAACAATATACAAAATAATGACAAATATTGACCTGAAAGATAGAAAAATTCTATATTATCTTGATTTAGATTCAAGACAATCTCTTACACAGATTGGAAAAAGGGTTGGCCTTCCTAAAAATGTAGTATCATATAGAATCAAAAAACTTGAAGAAACAGGTGTAATAAAAAAATATTATACACATATTGATCTTCACAAATTAGGATATAATATACTTAGATTCTACTTCAAATACCAATATGCAACACCAGAAATAAAAAAAGAAATCATAAATTATTTTAAAAAATGTAAATACGCAGGAGTTATACATCACGTAGAAGGCAGTTATGATCTAGTAGTATACATGTACGTAAAGAACCTTAATGAGTTCTATTCCTATTGGGATGAAACACTGACAAAATATAGAGATTATTTTGCGACACAGATACTTTCACATTATTATATGGAAAACATGTACAATAACGCATTTTTACTTGAAGAAAAAACCAACAGAAAAACAGTAGATGTTTTTAAAGGTCAACCCTTAGCAGAAATAGATGAACTTGATAAAAAAATTTTAACACTAATAGCTCCAAATGCAAGAATGCCTTCTGCAGAAATTGCTAAAAAACTAGATGTAACAACAGTCACAATAACCAATAGAATAAAAAGACTCGTAGACATGGAAATAATTCAATGGTTCAGAACAAGCATAGATTTCACAAAACTTGGCTACAGATGGTACAAAGTTGATATAGTTCTAAGAGACCTTAAAAAACTCCCTCAAATCATGAATTACGTATCATTAAATCCAAATTTCGTTGGAAGAGATGTAACATTAGGTTATGTAGATTTAGAGTTGGAATTTTACCTCAAAAATATCAGTGAAATACATCAAATTATGGAAGATCTATCAGTCAAATTCCCAAATACCATCAGAAACTACAGTTATGTTTATGTTATTGAAACCTACAGATATGAATATTTCCCGATCACGTGAAAACTAAAAATTTTAATCATCATAGAAGAAGATATATTCTTATAGATTCGATATCAAGTTAATATCTCTTTCAAAAGCTTATTTTTCGTAGCATATTTTATTTCCTGTGCAATGCGACGACCTGTTGATAGATCAGGTTGTATCATCTCGGAATACGGCGAGCCAGAAACATATGGGTTGGTACCAGCTACTATACGAGCAGATATCTCAAAAACCTTAAACTCTAAATCCTCAGTAACAACAGTTTCCAAACAGAATGGACCAAGAACTCCACCGAAAAGTTTTAGAGATTTTTCTACAACATTAGCACCCATCTCAAAAACTCTGGGCAAAAGTGATTCTCTCATAACAATAGGTATGTTACCTGTGACAACGAAAGTTGGGTGGATGCCGATTTCTTCAAGCTCTGCAATGGAACCAAGTCGCTGTACCTCATCAATGGTAGTCTCATCTCGGCGGTCCATAGAAAGCAGCTGTAAACTACCTTTACTCAACTTGTATGCATCGTTTTGTATAGGCGAATAAAAATAATGTAGATAATAACGAGTACCCATCACAAATTCTTGGATGAAATAAGGTTTGCTCCTATCAACCCTTCTTTTAAATTCATCATAGGTTTTAGCAACAAAGAAACCTTTACCGCCTTTGGCACCATGGTACTTTACAATAACAGGTTTATCAATTTTTTTAGGGTCTTTAATTTGCTTAGGCATAGTAATTCCAGCACCCTCAAGCCACTGCTTCTCCATCTTACGATCTGACTCCCACATCAACACTTTACGGTTACCAAAAGTAGGTAAATTCAATTTAAGAAAATTCTCTGGACCGAGATATTCAACAAAAGAGCCATGTGGGATAACGATAACGTTTTTCTCCTGTAGTTCTTCTGAGTATTTGTTTATATCCTTGTAATTATCAACAATGAAAAACTCATCTGGTCTACCTAGTGGAAAGGCATCGTAATATTTTTTTACCTTGCCAACAGAGATACCAAGAGTCTTAAAACCTTCTTTACGTGCACCATTAAAAATCTGAAGGCTAGAATGAGAACAAACAGTTGCTATTGTAAGTTTGTTTTTATCGTAATTCGCAAGTATGTCATCTATTTTTACTTTGGGCATAATGACACCTTGCAGTCCTCATATGGTCAACTAGGTTTTATTAGTTTCGATTAACGAGAGACTTCTTTAAAAACAAGCTTTTAAAAGGATTTGAGATAAATTCGGAAAAAACATTATTAAATGCCCATTGTATAAGTCGCTAGGGGAAAATCTTATGGGTACAATGGTGGTATCTAATTTGATTAAAGCAAAATCACGTAATAAAACTCGAATGATAGTAATTACAATCACAATTATTTTATTGAGTTCTTGTTTTTTACCAATATCATTATCACTATCCAAAAAAATTGATCTAAATTACGAACAACCTGCGATGATAACCGAAGGCCAAATATTATATGCACCTATGTGGGGCACATTTACTTATTTAAGAGAGTACGATGGATCATTAAATCATTCATGGACAAGTATATATAAGCCTGGTGTCGCTGTGTGGTGGCTTGGTGACGGTGCGATTCTTCGAACTATATGGACTGGGGGTACTACTGGTGGATCTGGTGGTGGCGTACAGATTGTCCAGTGGGATGGGACAACCACATGGGATTTTAGATATGATGCTGGGGGAAAGCGCACCCATCATGATGTTAAATCATTACCAAATGGTAATGTGTTGTTGATTGCTTGGGAAACAAAAACACGTACAGAATGCATTGCTGCAGGTAGAAATCCTAGTTATGTTGGTTCACAAGGTTTATGGCCTGACCATATAATTGAAGTTCAACCGACTGGACCTTCAAGTGGGGAAATTGTCTGGAAGTGGCATGCATGGGATCATCTTATTCAGGATTTTGATCCAACAAAAGCTAATTATGGTGTGGTTGGAGATCATCCTGAGCTGATAGATATCAATTTTGTGACCTCCTCACAACAAGATTTGATGCATACTAATTCAGTAGATTATAATGAAAAAATTGACCAAATATTGCTCAGTGTACATAATTTTAATGAGATATGGGTCATCGATCATAGTACAACAACCCAAGAAGCAGCAGGTCATACTGGCGGAAATAGTGGCAAAGGCGGTGATCTTTTATATAGGTGGGGTAACCCACAAGCCTACGATCGAGGAACTTCAGCTAACAAAAAATTGTTTAGCCAACATGATGCAACATGGATAGATGAAGGATGTCCTGGAGAAGGAAGCATCCTCGTTTTTAATAATGGAGTTGGTCGTGGATATTCCACTGTTGATGAGATCATTACACCAGTTGATGAAAATGGAGAGTACTATCTTGCACCTGGTTCTGCTTATGGGCCCAGTGCACAAACATGGACATATAGTCCCACACCAAGTTTTTATGCAAGTCATATCTCAGGAGCTTGGCGACTTCCCAGTGGAAATACTCTTATTACAAATGGGGAAACAGGGAAAATCTTCGAAGTCACTCCGGATGGAGTAACTGTTTGGCAATATAATACAGGCGGTCAATTGTTTAAAGTCGTGTACATACCACCCAAGGAACAAGAACCACCGGAACCAGAGGTTCCTGATTTAGATTGTTCTGGGAGTCTTTCATGGACCAATGTACAGCCAGGTGCAACTGTAATTGGGAGTTTTCAGGTAAAGAATATTGGTGGGCCTAATTCGTCATTGAATTGGGCTATTGACACTTCATCGATTAGTTGGGGAACCTGGTCGTTTAATCCTGAATATGGAGAAAATCTTACTCCTGCTGATGGACAAATTACTGTGCAAGTATCTGTTGTTGCTCCGAGTGAAGGAAATTCAGAGTTTGAAGGATACATAAGGGTGGAGAACCTGGATAATTCCACAGATTTTGAGTTAATTACAGTGAGTCTAAAAACTCCAATAAATAATAATTTTATTCAGACTATAGCTCATCAAATTCTACTAAAGTTTCAGACAATACTATTCAGATTAAATACGTAGTTTATCTTAAAACATTTTGAATGAATGCGGAGGGCAGAAATATTCCAATTTCAAAACTAAATTTTCGTTTTAAATATGTTTTTGAGTCGAATAAAGAGCAGATAAGACATTTTCCTAATGACATACGTGTTCAAACATTAACCACTTTTAAGGATTTTAAAACATTTTATGATTTTCCATTTAATTTGTATAAAGATAATAAGTATTGGGTTGCTCCTCTTTGGAGTGGATTTAAAGGTTTTTTTAAAAGTAAAAATCCATTTTGGTCACATGCAGAATGCGTTTTATTTATCGCAAAGAAAAATAACAAAGTCTTAGGTCGAATTGCTGCAATAATTGACCACGCGTATTGCAAAGAAGTTGGGGAAAAAATAGGATATTTTGGTTTCTTTGAATGCATCGAAGATTTTGATTGTGCAAGTGCTTTATTACAAACCGCTCAGTATTGGTTACAATCAAAACAAATGAATATCATGAGAGGCCCGATTGATGGTCGTATTGATGTTGGTTGTGGTTTTTTATATTCTGGTTTTAACTTGCAACAAAGTTTACTTTCAACATACTCGCCAGAATATTATATTTCTTTTGCTGAGAAATTCAATATGAAAAAAATTCGAGATCAGCTAACCTATTATATAGATTTAACAAAGCCGATTTCAAGGAAGCTAGAAGAAAAAGCACAACATTGCGCTGCATCTGGTGTAAAAATTCGCCATTTCAATAGGTTACGTACTAGAAAAGAACTAAAATGGTGGATTGAACTATTCCTGGAAACTTTTTCGGATCATTGGGGGTATGTACCTGTTTCAGCAGAGGAAGTTAAGTCACGTTTTGGGATAAAGCAATTGCGATGGTTTGTTGACTCAAAGTTATTTTTAGTTGCTGAATTCAAAGGTTTGCCAGTTGCCTATCTTTGGTCAACACCGGAGTATAATCAAGTTTTTCGTAAGATGAATGGACGTTTAAGTCTGTTTGAACTGCTTCGTTTCTTTTTTACGAATCGAAAGATAAATTCAGGGAAATTACATCTGATTGGTATAAAGAAAGAATTGCGTAATCGCAATATTGGTTCTTTTTTGAATTATAAAATATTAGCAGAGATGAAAAAACGAGGATACATAGGTGCTGAGGTTGGATGGATAGATGAACAGAACAAAACGGCCCATGCAACTATTGCAATAACTGGTGCTGTTTTGTATAAAAAACACCGCGTTTTTGAAAAAGATATAAAATGAAATCTAAGAATGAACAATGTCAACTAGATTAGGTAATATTTGTACAACAATGCTTTATAAGCAAAACAGCCAAATAGTGAATTGGAAAGACTATGTTGATAGTTGGACAGGTATCAAGCAAAGAAGAAGCAAACGAAATCACCTTTATAGCCAAACTGTTTGTAGTTGGACAAAGAGCTAGATATCTAGCCCAACAAAAAGATAAATAAGATTTCCCATCTCTCCTCTCCTTCCCTTTTTTCCTTTTGATAAACTTTATTTAGGCGATTTTTGTTCTTAAGAAACATAACGGTGAATTATTCGTGGTAAAGCTTACTTTCTATGGGGGAGTCAAGGAGATAGGTGGAAACAAGATTCTCCTTGAAGACCTTGACACAAAGATATTTCTTGATTTTGGCATGAGTTTTAAAAGGAGAGGAAAATACTTCGAAGAATTCTTAACACCAAGAACTGCCAATGGAATAGGTGATTTTCTTGCAATGAAGCTAATTCCAGACATTCCCGGGGTTTACAGAGAAGATTTATTAGAGCATCATGGAAGAAAAGCCGAAAAGCCTGATGTTGCAGGAGTTGTTTTGTCCCATGCACATGCCGATCATGCAAATTATGTTTCGTTTCTGCACAAAGATATACCAATCTATTGCGGGGAGACATGTAAAAGTATTTTAGATGCTGTTGCTGAGCAAAGCCAGAGAGACCTAGAAAGCGAAGTTATTGATTTTAGACATAGACCTCTTTATCGATGTGATTACAAAAATCCTCCAATAAAAAGAACGTTTAAAACGTTTAGAACTGGTGACAAAATACATACAGGCTCCTTAGAAATAGAACCCGTTCATGTTGATCATAGTGTGCCTGGCGCCTACGGTTTTATAATACACACATCTGAAGGACCTGTCATTTATACAGGAGATTTAAGGATGCACGGACTCCATGCAGATATGACAACTGATTTTATTAACGCTGCTAAAGAGACGAAACCTATTGCGATGATTACTGAAGGAACTAGAGTAAAACTTGCAAAAACAGATGAATCTGAACAGAAAGTTTACCAGAAATCAAAAGAAGAGATATCAAATTGTAAAAAACTCTCAATAGTTGATTTTAACTTTAAAGATGTGGATAGGTTTACAACTTTTTATAAAGTTGCAAAAGTCCTCAATAAAAAGCTTGTAATAAGCTTCAAACACGCATGTTTTTTAGAGCATTATCATAAAGATAAAAAACTAAAAGCGCCGGACAGCAAAGATGAAAATATATTGCTTCTTAAACCAAAGAGACTGACCGGTACATATATTGACGAAGATTACACTGACCAATACATAAAATGCAGGTTAGCTTACAAAAATATTATTACTGCTGAGGAAGTTGCTAAGAACCCTACCCTGTACATGGTTGTTCTGAATTTCTATTATTTCAATAACTTGATTGATTTGAAGCCTTATGGGGGGGTGTATATACATTCATTATCTGAGCCTTTCAACGAAGAAATGGAAATATCTTACGAGCGGATGCATAACTGGTTGAATTTATTTGATTTAAAATTTGTTCAGTCTCACTGTTCCGGGCATATCAACGGAACCGACCTAAAAGAGCTTATAAAGAGCATAAACCCCAAAGAGCTTTATCCAATTCACACAGAACACCCAGGCATTTTTAGAAAACTTAGTATTAAAACAAGGATTGTAAAGGAAGGAAAAACGTATAAACTATGAGATTATAAGATGTTTTGCCCTTGTTCTGGGGAGGAATACTCTGTATGACTGATATCTATGGTTACGAAAAAAAGCAGGATGAGCAGACTATGATAGAAGCAGATGTTGGTAGGCGTAAGAAGGAGCAGTATATTGAAAATCTTCGCGAGGGCGATGTTGTTAGTGATTTTTTTGCTGTTAAATCCAAGAACCCACCACGTGCTTATAAGAAGGGGACTTGGTTTGATTTCATTGCAGTTGATAAAACCGGTGATATCGGCGTGAAGTTCTGGGGTGGTGACAACAAAGAGAGGGTTAAGAGGCTTTTTGAGAGTTTCAAGATAGGTGATGTGGTTCAGATTCGCTCTGGTTATGTTGAGGTTTATGAGGACAGGTTGCAGATATCTGTGAATGAGACAACCGGCGGTTTGCGTAGATGCAGCCCTAATGAGTATGATGTCCGTGATTTTATACCGTCCCTTGAAGAGGATAAGATAAAAGAGTTTTTTGAGCAGATTAAAAAAGAGATTAAAGCAATTGAGAACGTTCAGCTGAAAAACTTGTTAGGAATGTTTTTTGATGACCCTAAGTTTGTGAAAGAGTACACACATGCTCCGTCTGCTATGACCCATCATCATAACTATGTTGGTGGAAACATGGAGCATACTGTTGGCGTGATACGTTTATGTAAAAACATCTGTGAGATGTACCCTGGTATAAACAGGGATTTGGTTGTTACTGGTGCTATACTACATGACGTTGGTAAACTAAAGGAGTACAAATATGCAGCTGCAGTGGATAAAACAGAAGAGGGTAATTTCATTGGTCATATAGTGATGGGTGACCGTTGGATTCGTGAGAAGATAGCTGAGATGAAGAAGAAGGGAAAGGATTTTGAGCAGAGCCTTGAGAATCATCTATGTCATATGATACTTAGCCATCATGGTAAATACGAATGGGGTTCGCCTCGTATGCCTAAGACGATTGAGGCGTGTGTTTTGCATCAAGCTGATCTTATGGATTCTCAGGTGAAAAACTATATGCAGAACATAGAAGAGATAAAGAAAAATACTGATGAGGATTGGGCGTTTGTTTGGGATGCTGACCTTGGTAAAAAACGGGTTGTGTATCTAGGTAATCGCTGAGGATTAGATATGAAGAGGGATATGCTTGATATTCTCTGCTGCCCAACCTGCAAGGGTGATTTAAAGTTAGATGTCAAGAAAGAGGAAAAAGGAGAGATTATTACTGGGGTTTTTACTTGTAAAAAATGTAAATGTGTTTATTCTATAGAAGATGGGATACCAAATCTATTGCCGAAATAATTTTTCTCTCAAACCTACAATTTCATCCTCATGATATCTCCATTTTGGAATGTGGGAAAATTTATTCGTTTTTGTTTTCTTCAACAAACTTCCTAATGTCTTCTATGTGTTCTAATATCAATTTGGCTTTTGAAAGACCGAACCTAAACGCATACTTGTCGTTTTCACTTCTTTTTAGTACTATCAGCTTATTTCCTTTATATTCATCTGTTTCAAACATTTTATATTTCCATCCTCAAACCTGCGATTAAATAACGACTGCCACTTTATAAATTCGACATTATTTTTCCATAAACTTTTCTATGTCGCTCAGCAAATTTCTTGATTCCGTAAGATCTTTAATATATTTTTTGAACCTAGGCGCCCGTCTATCAAGAATAACTGCCACACCGCGATCATTCTCATCACGAATAAGACGACCAATGGATTGTAGGAGCTTACGAGCAGTAGGTGCCTCAACAGTGTACTCCCAGCCCTTCCTAAACTTAACCTCATAGTATTGTTGTAAACCTCGCTGACGAGCAGTAGGCTTGGGGTATGGTATGCCAACAATCACAGCTATCTCAAGCTCTTCAGCAGGAAAATCCATACCTTCACTAACCCTGCCACCAATAACAGAAAACATGGCAGCAGCCTTTGTTTTCCTGTAACCGGACTGCTTAAAATCAGATACAACATCCATCAATTCAGATTGAGACATCCCTCGCTCCTCAACATAGAGACCACGTTTAATATCCTGTTTAATACCACCATGTAAAAAAGTTGACAAAATATCAAAACTAGGATAAAACACCATAGTGTTCTTAGGAAAACCATTGCAGATATCAACAATATGTTTATGCATCCTAGGAATAATTTTTTTGTCTTTCATTATCTCGTCATACTTGGTTGTGACATCTCGAACAAAAAACACACGCCTATTATCCAATGGGAATGGTGATGAATAAGCAACAAGCTCAGTATCCTCAGACAAACCAATAGAGTCACGGTATTCCTCAAGAGGCTCCAGCGTACCAGACATATGAATCGTTGAATGAAAAGCCTTCATTATCTCTGTCCCAACACTTGGGTCCAGGCAAAAAGCTTCTATACGTGGGTTCCTACCATCAGAATCATCAACAACAAGCTTAGCATACTGTTCTATCTCAAGTGAGAACCAGAAATCCAAAAACACACCAAGCTTATGAAGATAAGAACGAGGAAGACTACCCTCTTTTTCCTTGTAATCACGTATCTTTTCACCATACGCTATAAGATCACCTATGATGTCATGGAATGTCTTGCTGGTTATACTAAGTCTAGACAATACCTCTGTTTCAAACTCATGAGATGGAATGAAGGCATCGTTTTTCTCAACCGGTAGTTTCCTAAGGCCGTTCTCAAACATCTCATAAATATAGGTGTCTCTGATGTCACTGACAATATTGATTAGTAGTTTGCAGAAATTGGAAACAGAAATCCTGCCACCAGCAAGAGAGGGATCGCCGTGTTTCTCAGCCTCCAACATACAGCTGTTAAGCATCCACATACTAAGCTGTGCAGAAAACAAATCACGAATATAATCAGGGAGGTTATGCGCCTCATCAACAAGAAGTATCATATCCTCCTCAGACACAGACAACCAATCAAAAAGCATGTTACGAATCATAGAATCAAAAACATAAACATAAGGGACAACAACCAGTGGTGTCTCGCGAACCAACAGTTTGTTAACCTCGTATGGGCAAATCTTTTTCTTCTCACACAATTCTATAAATTCTTCAGCGGTTGGAAGGTTTTTCTTAGTCCATTCAACAATGTTTTCAACCTTTTCTTTATCAACAATAAAATTTCTGTAATAGACACATCCCTTGTCTTTTTTCCTACCCACGGTTCTCGCCTTCTTTTTTTCGCTTGAACAAATCTTTGACAATTCCTCAGCAGTACCCTTGGAAAGCTCAGGGTCGTTACGGGCGAGTATGCACATATTTGACCGGCCTTGTATACCAACACCAAAAACTTTTTCCTTACCGGTTTTTAGTTTTTTCCTGATCTCTCTAAGCTCAATTATAACCTGCCTCTGCTGAGCATTTGTACGAGTTGTATAAATGATTTTTTTGTTGTTCTCAATAGCAAACTCAAGAGCAGATGTTAATGCACAAATGGTTTTACCAGAGCCCGTTCCTGACTCGAAAACAAGACTCCCCCGATCAGCTAATGTGTTTTTGATGGTATGCATTATCGCAGTCTGATTTTTACGTGGTTTATATGGAAACAGGTTCATCTAAAGAGTGGTATGCATGTTCTATAAATAGACTTGTTGATGACGTCGCTGAAAGTATTAACATCAATATAAAATCTGATAAGCAAAACATCTAAGTACCGTTAGTGCATTAGAAAGCAAGAGGGAGGTAGTTATGAAAAAAAGTGGTATGAAAATTTGTTTAGTAATACTTCTTATTGCTGGGTTAATTATACCAACAGCAGCAGAAAGCATTATCCAAGCAGCTGACACAGAAAAAGTTGCCGTCTATCTCTGGGATCTTACAGGTAAAAAACCTGTTAGAAAAATGTTAGAGTATACGGAATCCAAATGGACTGATTTAAAAAACCAGTTAAAAACTATTAGAACAACAAGCGATTCAATCGAAGAATCTTTTAACGCACAATTTGCCCTATTTAAAGAATACGGCATAATTTCTTATGATATGACATATGAGACTCTTAGAGCCAATGCAATGGAATCATTCAAAAATAAACAATACCGGCCAGCAAGACAACCAGCAGCCAATAACATAATAATAAATGCGATCTGCGCAATCAACTTTGAATTAACAAATGGCACCACTCTAGTTTTTGGTTTGAACACTTTCATAAACCTAGTTGGATTTGACATAATAAGTTTCCATAGAGGCTACTCACCAGATGGAATACAAACGAAAGGTTTACTAGAGCAATCTACTGACCCGGGCGAATATATTGGTTCTATGTTTGGCTTACTGGGATATTGGTTTGGTACAAAAACCGGGACAGGAACATATTCAGATGTTGTAGTATCTGGTTTCACAGTTGCTACCACATGGTTACCATTGCCCTAAATCTGAAGTAACCCATATAAAAGCTCTATCTTTTTTTATTTTAATTCATTAGATGCAAATTTTTATAGTAATACATGTTAAACCAATAAAGTATGACAGTTACACCATTTGATCAGATTAAAAAAAACTTAGAAAAAGAATTACCGACAGAATTAATCATTAAAATTCCTGATAAATGGGAAAAAATCGGGGACATAGTAATAATCAAATTACCAAAAGAATTACAAAAATACAAGAAGGAAATAGGAAAAACATATGCTGATGTTTTAAACTGCAAAACAAATCTAGAAGATGTTAGCGGGATCTCCGGTATATATCGTGAACCAAACGTTGAAATCATCTACGGAAAAAAAGACACAGAGACAATACATAGAGAGAACAACATTAGATACAAACTTGACCCGCAAAAGATAATGTTTTCATCTGGTAACATGGATGAGCGCATACGCATGGCCACGATTTCTAACAAAAACGAGACAGTGGCTGATCTCTTTGCTGGCATCGGCTATTTCACTTTACCGATGGCGGTATACAGCAAGCCAAAGAAGATTTTTGCCTGCGAAATAAATCCTGTTGCCTACAAATATCTATGCGACAACATTGTGTTAAATAATGTAACATCTATAGTTCAACCTTTATTGGGTGATAACAAAGAAACAGCGCCAAAAAACATAGCGGATAGAATTATAATGGGATACATCGAAGACACACATGAGTTTTTACAAACTGCAATAGATTGTTTAAAAAATAAAACAGGAATTATTCATTATCACGAAGTCTGTCCTGATGAACTATTCCCAGATAGACCATTAAAACATGTTAAAGAAACGGCTGAAAAAAATGGTAAAAAAACTGAACTTTTAAAATATAAACATATAAAATCATATGCGCCTGGCGTTGGCCACTACGTGCTCGACATTAAGATAGGGTGAAAAATTGAAAGAAAAAATCAGACTGTATATTTATCATATGAATGAGGATGACCCAAAAAAATGTAGTGCTAAAAAACTAAATAGGTTTGGTTTTGCTAGGCTTGAAAAAAACCTAAAAAGATTACCGAAACATGCGATTCTATTGAGTCCTTTTGCTGAAAAAAGCCTATCTAAAGAGGATTTGCCAGTAGCTGAAGAAGCTGGAATCTTAGCTGTTGATTGTTCCTGGGAAAACGCAGAACAACATTTCCTTGAGCTTAGCAAATCATATGTGCCCCGTGCTCTTCCATTTGTTGTGGCAGTTAACCCAGTTAATTATGGTAAAGCGTTTAAGTTAACGACTTTGGAGGCTTTTGCAGCATCACTTTACATACTTGATAAAGTTGATGAAGCAGTTGAAATTTTAAAAATTTATAACTGGGGATCTCATTTTTTAGAATTAAACAAGCAACCATTGGAAGATTATAGAAAAGCGAAGAATAGTACAGAAGTTATAGAAGCAATGAAACAGTATATTTGAGATTTTGAGATATCAATTAGAGTTGAACTCCTTAAGTTTTGATGACATGATTGATATGTGGGCAGATTGGCTATTTTGATTGATATTTTGCTGGTTTGTCGGTATTGTAGTAGGCGTTATGTCGATTCCATCAAATGTTGGTTTCTCACCAGTTTTTATAATCCATACATCGCCTTGGGCGGCCGGGTGGGTCATAACAAATTGTTTAGATCCAGCTACAATGTATCCGCCATCTTCTGTCTGCAACACGCAATTCCCAACATCATTATACGGCCCACCGTAAATCCGACCCCATTCTTTTTTGCCTTTTGAATTAGTTTTAACTAATTGAAGATCTCGGCTCATCAAAAAATCTCTAAATAGATATTTTTTACTTCCAGTGCATATATAGCCGCCGTCAGATGTTTGTTGTACGCATTTGCCTCCATATGGTTTAGCCCATACAAGATTTCCTTTGTCATCGGTTTTCATTAAAAAATTTCCATCTGGTTCGTATATTTCGCCTGTTATAATATATCCTCCATCCGTTGTTTGTTGTACGCATTTGCCTTGCTCTGCGGGTTTTGGATTACCGTATGTTTTATCCCATTCTATATAACCGTTGACGTCTGTTTTTATCAACCACACATCTGAATAGTTCACTTCATCTAGGCATTTTAGTCCAGTTATAATGAAACCATCATCTGATGTTTGCGCAACATAAAATCCCCAGTTGTAATGGGGTCTTTCAAATACTCTATTCCATTCTTCAACTCCTTCAGAGTCAATCTTTAGAAGCCATGTATCATAGCTGCATAACCAGGCTGAAGGGGCAGTAAAACCAACAAGAATATATCCTCCATCTCTAGTAGGTTGAATGCATCTGCATGCGGTCTGTGCTTTACAACTAATTATTCTCTGCCAGTCCATTGTTCCATTTTCATAAGTTTTTATAAGCCAAACATGTCGGCCACTGTTTGAAGTCTCAGCCAATACCAAATAACCGCCGTCATCTGTTTGTAGGACATACCAGCCATAATCAGGTTCATATCCAGGTTGACTGTTGCTAAAATGATTTTCCCATTCGACATTTCCATTTTCATCTATCTTTATTAACAATACTTGAAGGCCGTATCCGTCTCCTACTACTATGTAACCACCATCAGTTGTTTTTTGGATGCAATGAGCTGTGTCATCATAACCTGATTCGAAAAATTTCTCCCACTCTATAAGGCCGGCTGTGTTTACAGGATCTATTGGCTCCATATCGCCATTAATGTTTCCACAAATCTGATTTGTTTGTTCGGATTGTAGATTAATTTTTGAGTTGATTTTAGTTACAGTACTCGCGCCAACAAAAACATTAGCAGCCAAAAAAACTACCATTAAAATAGATAAGAACTTTAGTTTCATAACACCTTTTCCTCCCTAATCTACAGTTTTGTAACATGTAATAGTATATAAAATCTTAGATATGAATATTAATACATAAATAAAAAATTAGTTAATTATTTTCTGGATATGAAAGATTATAGAAACTCAGAGAAATTATCGAAATAATGAAACACTACATATAAATACAATGTCTTAGAATATCTGTTAGAGAGGATAAGAACATGAAACAATCACTTGAGACATTCTTCAAACCAAGCAGCATCGCTGTCGTCGGTGCATCAGCAAACCCTACAAAAATTGGCCATGCTGCATTAAAAAATATTCTCATCTCAGATTATCAATGCAAACTATATCCAATCAACCCGGATGATGATGAAATTCTGGGTCTAAAATGCTACAAGAAATTGAATGATGTCCCTGATCCAATTGATCTCGTACTAATCTCAGTTCCATCTCCAATCGTTGCACAGATTGTAAAAGATTGCGTTGCAAAAAAAGTAAAATACATAATAATCATCACATCAGGTTTCAGCGAAATAGGAAACCATGACGGAGAAGGGGATATTAAAAAAATAGTTGAAGGGACCGGCATACGGATTCTTGGCCCCAATACCATGGGATACAAAAATGCATCAGATAATATTGACTGCTCCTTCGTTTTTGGCGTGCCCCGAAAAGGGAATCTTGCACTAATAAGTCAGAGTGGGGCCCTAGGAGTTGGTATGATTTATCTCGCAAACAATGAGTTTGTTGGGCTTTCTAAAATAGTAGGAATGGGCAATAAACTTGACATAGACGATGATGATCTGATTGATTATTTCAGTAAAGACCCTGATACAAAAGTCATTGGTTTATACATTGAAGGCATCAAAGACGGGAGAGCATTTATGAATAGTGTGAAAGCCTGTGATAAACCTGTACTTGTTGTAAAAGCAGGACGAAGTGCATCAGGCGCAAGGGCAACAGCATCACACACTGGTTCAATGGCAGGAAGCGATGAGATATACGGGGCTGCAATCAAACAGACGGGTGGGATTAGATGTCGTGATGTCGTAGAGCTTTTTGATATGGCACGCGCCTTGGCTGTTCAACCACCTGCACGAGGAAATCGTATAGGTATTATAACAAACGGTGGTGGAGTTGGGATACTTCTTAGTGATGCTCTTGAGGAAAACGGTCTTGTGATTCCAAAGCTTTCTGAGAAGACGTATAATAAAATAAAAAAAGTACTGCCACCGGTTGTTAAACCGAATAATCCTGTTGATTTAGTTGGAGATGCAGGGTTTTATCGTTATTGGTCAGCAACACAAGCACTTCTTCAGGATCCAAATATTGATGGTATAATAGTCGCATCAGTACACGCAGGATACGCTAGACCTAGAGAGTATACTGGTGCTATACTGAAAATGGTTAATCAACAAAAACTGCATGAGGAATACAAGAAACCGATTCTTGGTATGTGGGTTGGTGGAAAAGAATTTGAGGATTTGGTTTTAGACCTTAAATCAGTTGGTGTTCCTATTTATCCTTCTTCTTGGAGAACAGCTAGGGTTATGTGGGCGCTCTGGCAAGAAGGAGAACGGATAAAAAGAGAAAGAAAGACCAGGTGAAAAATAGTTTCTATCTATTTTTAAAACTAATTTTTAATAATATTTTACCGTCCAGGGGTTCAAATCCCTTCCCCTGCATACATTTTACCAAAATAATTTCTTTTCAGTAATCTTCGCAGGAATAAATTTTTTAAAAAGAGCATATGTATCTTTTTTATCTGATTTTTTCCAAAAACCAAAAGTAGGGTTTTCCCCAACCAAATCTAATTTATGTTTGTTTTTTAATTTAAATCTAAATCCCACATCTTTCACAATAATTTCTTCAACATCCTTGTAATAAATATCAAAATTTTTTATATTACTTGACAATATTTCGTCAATAGACATATTTACTAATTTACTGTTTTTCTCATATAATCTCTTTTTAAGACCTATATTTTTATATAAACTAAAAACTGGCATATCATCTATCTCAACGAAAAAAGAATCTAAATAAAAAGTTAATAATCTATTTTGTGTAAAATACATATTATAAACATACTTCTCAAGACCAAACATCTGAAACGTTAGGTTCTTAATTTCACCAAAGATTTTTTCCCCCATGCCTTTTTCCTCAAAATCAAAATTGTCTAATTAGTTATAAATCTGCCTTTTTTATATCAACAGGATCAAAGGTTATTTTTTAATATTAAAGTCGTGTTCAAATCCCTTCCCCTGCACTATTTACAAAACTTTATGTAAAAATAAAGATTTTAATCAACCCATTCAACGCCAAGAATCTTCTCCCAATCAGGATGCTTCTCCAACCACTTATCAACAGTCTCTCTATCAACACAATTTTTACAAATACCAATCATCTTAAAATAACAAGACGAACAAACAGCTTTATTACATTTTATGCAAACGGATTTAGCACTTTTCTCCCCACATATCTCACACTTGTCAAGCTCTTTTTCCTCTTTATCAGAAGCATCTTTTATTTTCTGAGTTAAAACACCTTCTTTCTCTGCTTGTTTAATCCATTTTTTAAGATCCTCATTCATATGTGCCATTTCTTTAATGGCATCAATCTGCGCATCAGAAGATTTCTCTAAAGATTTTTTCTTATCCATAATAGCACCTTTTAAAATAATTATCGAGTATATAATCTATGCTTTAACGCGCCGAAGTTTTTTATTAACGAAATTAGCTAAAATATGGAAAAACGGTGTCAAAACTAATAAAACCAAGATATGCCAAACAGAAAAAACTTTTAAAAACCAGTTATAAGATGTAAAACCAAAAATTTGTAACAGAGTGCTAACAAAAAGACAAATAAGCAGAGCACCAACTACGAAATCAAGTTGATCAAAACCAAACCAATCCTGGCCGCGCTCTTTACCAATGCGTCTTTTAAAAAAACTTTCAACAATGTCCCCAAGCAAAGCACCAAAACACAGAGAAAAAATAATTGGTATCATAAAAGGGAAACCCTTGAAGTCGCTTAAACCAAGAAAAGCAAAATCACTCATAGCAATGTATTTAGCGGCAACAGCAAGACCGAAACCACCAGTCATACCAACGAAAGCACCGGCAAACAGGCCACGCCAAGTTTTACCATCACCTAGAATCCTTTTACCGTCCTTCCAGTTTTTACCGAAGTCAACAGGTTTACCACCACCAACAAGGACAGCACTACCATTAGCTATATATGCTGGTAGAATAAGCCATAGTGCCTGAAGTATTATCTCATAATCCATACTAGAAAAATAGAATAGTTATTCTCTTTAAAACAATATTCAAAAAAACGGGTTTTATTCTTTCCTACTAAGCTTCAAACCTTTATAACAGAACTTGTTGGATCGTTTTACTAAACCTTTAAGAGCTAGGTTAGACAGACGGAACTTTTCAGCAACCATATTGCCGAATTTACCATCAGCCCCTATGAAATCATATATCCTTGTTTCCAGTTGTTCAAATTCTTCTTGGTCAAGAGATGCGACAGTGAAAATCTCACTTATCTCATTTATTGGACATGATATGTTAATATTAAAAGCAGAGTAATAAGACCTATATTTTTTCTGGGGTTTACCGTCGACACCCTCATCAGGTGTAGTCCATTTAGTTTCAACGAGTTTCATTCTATCAAAAACATCGAGGACGTCTTCGCCGCCGCCACCATATTTGTCAACTATCTCGCTCATGGTTTTCCAGCCGTTAAGTAATTCGTTGAAAATCTCCTTCTTTGATTTACTATCAAAAGCCCTGAGTAAGGGTATCAAATCAGTGGAATCATTAACAACCTTTGTACGCATCATTTTACTTTACACTTCCAATTGTTATCCAATAAACAGCATACAGTAAAACGGCGTTCCTCATATATAAGATTTTTGTATAAGATTTTTTATATTTTAATAAACATCTAATAATAACAAGTTTTTTATAAAAAATAAGTGGACCCGTCGGGATTTGAACCCGAGGCCTCCCGCATGCCAAGCGGGCGATCTTCCGCTGATCTACGAGCCCCCAAGAGAGACCCTAGAAACGTCTTAAGCAAATAAAACTTGTGGATAAAAAAAGTATTATTAAACAAAAAACCCTACCATTCAGCTCCTATGAAAAAGAAGCATCTTGAAATCCAACTACAAAAAGTACCATCGCCAGAAAAACCAATACCAAACCTAGAACAATACATGACACCAGCCACAATAGCAGCAGACATAATATTCACAGCATACCAACTAGGCGACATAGAGGGTAAAACAATTATAGATCTGGGATGTGGCACAGGCATATTCTCAGTAGGGGTACAACTGATGGGGGCGAAAAAAGTAACAGGATATGATATAGATAAAAACCTAATAAAAACAGCCAATGAATATGCAAAAATAAACAAACTCGACATAGATTTTATAGTAAAAGACATAAAAGAAATTGATACAAAATGTGATACCATCATAATGAACCCGCCATTCGGGGCACAAAAAAGCAATCAAAAAGCAGACAGGGCTTTTATTGAAAAAGGTTTCGAGATATCTAAAATAGTATATTCTCTCCATCTAGCAGATACTCTTTCATTCCTGGAAAAAATGATCTCATCACTTGGTGGAGAGATAACCCATCAAAAAAATTATTTATTCCCTATAAAGTGGATGTTTGATTTTCATAAAAAAAAAGTAAAAGAATATGAAACAGTCTTAATAAGAATTGAAACCAAGTAACAGATAGAAAAACTATAATAAGAGGTTTGTTTTTACCCGGGTTAAATTAAAAAGAAAAATCAGACAGTTTTAAAAACATTTAGACATTGACTTAACCAAAAAAACAAATTAAAGGCAAAGGATTACAGGAGCCGAAAATATAATAATATGGTACTTTATCTGCTTTCGACTCATCTAATAAAAAAAGTTGTCAGAAGGGATTGAATTTGGCTAAAACAAAAACAAAGAGATTCAGAGGAAGACGGACTTTCGGTAAAGGTAAAAAGAGCGGCAGAGGCGCTGGTTTAAGAGGCGGCAGAGGCAACGCTGGTCTTCATAAACATAAACATATGCACATGATAAAATATATGCCTGATCATTTCGGTGCCCATGGTTTTAAAAGACCAAAAGGCACTGTTAAAAAAGATAAGACAATAAATATTGGTCAACTAGAGGAGATGTTTCCTAAGAGAAAAGAAATAAATCTCACAGATGAAGGATTTGATAAACTGTTAGGTGGTGGAAATCTTAACAGTAGTCTAAAAATAAAGGTAGAAAGTGCATCGCAGAGTGCTGTAGAAAAAATCAAAGAGAAAGGCGGAGAGGTAATATTACCAGAAATGCCCAAAGAGCAAAAAAAAGAAGAAAAACAATCTAAATAATGGATTAAATGATATTAGGGTTTGAGATATGGCAGAGGAGAAGAAAAGTCGACTATTTGCTTTAAGACCAATAATTGAGAGATGGCCTGCTGTTTCTAAACCTGAGGGGCATGTTTCTTTTAGGACTAAGATTCTCTGGACTGTTCTTTGTCTTATTCTCTATTTTATTTTAACGCAGATTATGATTTATGGTCTTGGCGGCGACGTCATTGATCTTTTCGCTGGTTATCGTTTCATCATGGCAGGTGCATCTGGTTCGATAATGCATCTTGGCATAGGCCCTATTGTTACAGCGTCAATTATCCTACAGTTGTTTGTTGGTGCAAAGATAATAAAACTTGATCTTACCAAACAAGAGGATAAGGGGATTTATCAGGGTACACAGAAGATACTTGTTATAGTGATGATACTTGTAGAGTCCGTTCCACAGGTATTTGGGTATTTACGACCTAGCGATGCACTTGTTGGCATGGCTGGTGGCCTGGGCGCTGATGTAATCATTATTGTTCAATTGTTTATGGGCGCAATGCTTGTATTCTTTATGGATGAACTTATTTCAAAATGGGGTATCGGCTCAGGTATATCTTTGTTTATTGCCGCTGGTGTCTCAGAATCTATATTCTATGGTTTGTTTAACTGGTTGCCAGCAAGCAGTAAAGCTGCTGTGAGTTTGAGTAACCCGCCAGCTGGTGTTATCCCTGGGACATATTACCTTGCAACACAAATGACTCTTAGCGATATGATGAGTTGGGGTTACCAGAGCATACTTATCGATCAAGTAAACTCCATTATAGCTCTTGTTGGAACCATATTTATATTCTTTATAGTAGTATATGCTGAGTCTTCTCGTATCGAATTGCCACTTGCTCATGAGCGAGTCAGAGGGGCACGTGGGCGATATCCGATAAGGTTGATATACGCGTCGAACATACCTGTTATTTTGATGGCTGCTTTACTGGCGAACATAAACATGTTCGCGTTTCTATTTTACACAAACCCTGGTCTGCAAAATATACCTTTCATTGGTGGCCAAGGCTGGATTGGGGCGTACGATATAGCATCGAGCAGCCCATCGAGTCCATTGTATGGAGGGGCGTGGTATCTCTCGAACCCGAATGGAGTAAACAGTTGGCTTATGCCTATACTCTCAGGAGGGTATGGTGGACATGCTGCTTGGCAGTTCGGCTTAAAAATAACAATATATCTCGCAGTAATGATAATCGGGTCTATACTATTCGCGAAATTCTGGATTGAAACAACAGATATGGGGGCCTCTGCTGTTGCAAAACAGATACAAGGATCAGGTATGCAGATACCTGGTTTCAGACGTGATCCGCGGATACTAGCAAAGGTGCTGGAACGATACATACCGGTTGTGACAGTAATAGGTGGTGCCTCTGTAGGTGCTCTAGCAGCATTTGCAGATATGGTTGGTACGCTAGGAAATGCTAGTGGTACCGGCGTACTACTGACTGTCGGGATAATGATACAATTGTACGAACAAATCGCTAAAGAACAGGCTATGGAAATGCATCCTGTGCTCAGAGGGTTCTTCGGAAACGAATAAGATTTTTTGAGGGGACGAACTATGGGAATTATTGTTGTTACAGGAATACCAGGTGTCGGAAAAACAACGGTTATGCAAAAAGCAGCAGAGGGAATGAATATACAATTTGTAACATTCGGAACGGTAATGATAGACATAGCAAAAGAAATGAAACTGGTAAAAGATAGAGATGAGATGAGAAAACTAACACTGGAACAACAAAAAAAACTACAAATCAAAACAGCAGAAAAAGTAGCAAAAATGAAAAACGTAATACTAGACACTCACTGCACAGTAAAAACCCCCAAAGGATATATGCCTGGCCTTCCAGAATGGGTCGTAAAAAAACTCAACCCAACAGCCATAGTACTAGTTGAAGCGGACCCGGAGGAGATATACAACCGCAGAGCAAAAGACACAACTAGAAACAGAGACCCCGATACAGTAGAACAAATAGCTGAACACCAACAAATAAATAGAGCAGCTGCTATGGCTTATGCTGCATTAACAGGCTCGACAGTGAAAATTGTTTTTAACCATGATGATGCTTTGGACGAAGCAGTAAAACAAGCATCACCTGTATTAAAATAAAAAAAATGGTGGATTAATTATGAATAATAAAGCACAAGGAAGTACATTCCTATACATGATGATGTTTTTACTTGTAATGTTTCTTATGATGAGTTTTGGACCTACGCTTGGTTATTATTTCGGGCTTGTACTACAACCAGCAATTGGCTTCAATGGAAATTTTCCCTTGCTGACAATATTTTGTGCAGGGCTGATAGTAGTATTTCTTTCGTCTTTTCTCACAAATATTCTTACCGATTGGAGAAAAATGGCCCATTCGCAGGAGATCTCAAAAGCTTTTCAAAAGGAGATGGCGGCTGCAAGTAAAAACCGTGATATGAACAAGGTTGCTAAGCTTAGAAAGGTGCAACCAGATATAATGAGGCGGCAAACCGAGGCTTCGAGCGGATCAATGAAATCCATGGTTTTCCTTGTCATTTTCATATGGCCTATTTTTATGTGGTTACAAACTTTTCTTAGAGGGTTGCCATATTTTTATTTCACGGTACCTTGGGCAAATAATGTTTCATTTTTCAGCAGCCCGCTGTTATGGCAGACTTGGTTATGGCTGTATCTTATAACATCTATGTTGTTCGGCCAGCTTATAAGGCAGGGTTTAAAATTTATTAGTTTGTCTGATTGGTGGAAGAACATTAGAGGAAAAAATAAACCTTCTAAGATACAATAATTTAGGTTTATGGTTACAATAACTATAAGTGGTTCTCCTGGCAGTGGTAAAACTACTGCAGCAAAACTTTTAGCGGAAAAACTCAAACTAAAATATGTTTATTCTGGTGACATTTTTCGAGAGATGGCAAAGAAACACAAAATGTCTTTGGAGGAGTTTGGTAAATATTGTGAGAGACATAGAGAGATAGATCAACAACTAGATGACCATCAACTTAAGATACTTACCAAAGGAAATGTTATCGTTGAGGGGCGAATATCTGGGTGGATTGCACATAGGAATAAAATACGTGCTGTGAAGGTTTTAATTGACACAGATATAGAGACACGTGCAGGGCGTGTTGTAAAACGTGAAAATGGGGATATACACAAAAGAAAAAAAGAGATGCTTACAAGGGAGAAAAGCGAGGCCACGAGATATAAAAAATATTACAATATCGATTTAAAAGACAAGTCTATTTATGATGTTGTTATCGACTCTGGCGATAAGACGCCTGAAGAGATTGTTGATATTATTGTTAAAAAAATAGGTTGATAGAGAGTTTTTATATAGGTTTTTTATTCTATTGCGTCTGAGATGACTGATAAAAAACATGAATTACCCGCTGATAAAAAACGTAAACGCCTAATTAAAATTCAGGCTAAAACCAATCCCAATTACGGTAAGGCTCCTAGTGAACTTAGTGTAAAGGAGCTTTTAAAAAATGGTATGATAAATTTGGATAAGCCCTGTGGTCCTACTAGTCATCAGGTTTCTGCTTGGGTTAAAGATATTCTTGAGGTTGATCGAGTTGGTCATGGTGGTACCCTTGATCCTAATGCCACTGGCGTATTGCCTGTTGGTGTGGGTGATGGTACTCGTGCTTTGCAGGTTGTTCTTTTATCCGGTAAAGAGTACGTTGGTGTTATGAGACTTCATAAAAATGTTGATAAAAAAAAGTTTATGGAAGTTGCTAAGGGTTTTGTTGGTGAGGTGTTTCAGGTTCCACCTGTTCGTTCTGCTGTTAAAAGAGTTCGTAGGAAACGGCATATATATTACTTAGATGTCATTGAGATTAAGGACAGGGATATTTTGTTTCGTGTTGGTTGCGAAGCAGGTACGTATATTCGGACTCTGTGTGTTGATATCGGTAAAAAACTTGGTTGCGGCGCCCATCTTTCTGATTTGAGGCGTACTAGAGCTGGGGGTCTATGGGAGAAGGATTCTGTGTTTTTGCAGGATATTAAAGATGCTTTTGTTTTCTGGAAGGAAGAACAAAATGAAGAGGGCATACGTTCCGTGGTTTTTCCAATGGAGTGTTTATTGGATCATATACCTAAGATAGTAGTTCGTGATTCTGCTGTTGATGCGGTTTGTCATGGTGCTAGTCTTGCTGTACCTGGTGTAGTTGAGGTTGATTCTGACATTGCAAAAGGAGATGTAGTTGCTGTTTTAACGTTGAAAGGCGAGGGTGTTGCTTTGATGAATTGTTTGATGTCCACAGAGGAAATTATGCAGAAGGACACAGGGATTTGTGCTAGCCCTGAAAGGGTTTTAATGAATAAAGGAACTTATCCATCTATCTGGAAAAAATCTTAATAAAGAGTTTTGTTTACATTTTGTTTTGTTTTTGCCGAGGTGGCTCAGTCCGGCTACGGCGCGAGTCTGGAAAGCTCGTGGGCTCTGCCCGCGGGAGTTCAAATCTCCCCCTCGGCGTAAATTTATTATGATATCTTTTTACTCCCGTAAGAAAAAGTTTATATATAACTAGTTATATAGTAACTATAGGTGATATATAATGAATAATCCAACTACCATTCAATTAGATAAATCTATTGTGAATTCACTCAAAAAAATAAGGGAACATCCCCGACAAACATATAATGAATTAATTTCACATATGATAGAAATTTTTAAAAATGTAAAAAAGAGAAACCAATATGATGAATTTCTTCATAAGATTCAACAACAGAAGATGAAAGAATTATGGGATAATAAAGAAGACGAGGCATGGGAAAATGTCTAAAGCAGGCGATGTAATAATTGCCCAAATACAATTTACAGACTCTTTTGAAACAAAAAAGAGACCGGCCCTTGTCTTATTTGAAGAAGTAGATAATGTAGTCGTCGCAGGTATAACAAGCAATCTAGAAATGAAAGGAATTTCTCTTTCTAAGGAAGAAGGAGCTGTAAAAGATAGTGTGATAAAATTAAACTATATATTTACAATATCGAAGGCAATGATTTCTAAAACATTATTCCACTTAAAAAAAGAGAAGAAGAAAACGGTTTTTAATGAATTGATAAAAAGGTTAGACGACTTGAATAAGTAATAAGTATTTTCATTGTCCTGCAAAGGATCGCTAGTTCAAATCTCTTCTAAAAAAGATATGAATTCAAAAGAAAGCCGAATATAATCAAGAGAATGCTAAAAAGATAGATAAGAAGTGTTTTAGGCGAGGTATGTCTCCAAGTGGGTACACTTTGATTAATAATGAAATTAGCACCAAATATTATAGCACCAATTATAGAAAGAACAGGAAAGACATCAATAATTATTTTTGATAACTCATTGATTAAAGGGGTTATAAGACCTAAAAAAATAGTTGCAGAAACATAAATGACTATCGCACCCTGCTTAGTACGATATTTTCCTCCGCTCTTAAAACCAGTTGAAGTCGTCGTATAAATAAAACCAGATACAAAAGTAATAATTATACCGGTTAGAATAAGCGAACTCTGATCTTGGAGGAAACTAAATAAATCAAATAACATAATCTGCCAGTAAAATACGACGTGTTTTTAAGTTTGTTGTATCTACAAAACAATACTAAAAGACGCAAACAAAAAGATAAAAGAAAGAACATTATTTAGGGAGGATTGATGGAAGATAAAAATTTTATGATTCCGAGTTTTCAAACCTTCTTTGTTTCAAGGGAACAGAGCAGCTGTCCAATACTACCGGACATGATAAAACTAGGTAAAAAACTCAAAGAAATAGGTATATCAAAAGATGTAAAAGGAATCATCAGCCTTGGATATGGGAAACGCATCTTAATAAACGGCAACAATTTAGATATCGGAAACATAAAAAAAGAAGACATTATAGAAGTTGTTGACTACGACCCTGCGAAAAAAAACCTTCTAGTAATAGGCCAGAACGAGCCGAACATAGAAACACCTGTCCACTGGATTGTTATCAGTGCAAGAGATGATGTAAATGCAGTTGTCCAGCTTAACGACGAAAACTTAGCAGTAAAACTTGCAAAAAAACTACCATCAACAGAAAAAGAACAACCACCAGGCACTCTTGAGCAAGCAAAAGAGGTTTTAAAAGCTCTTAGAGAAAGCAAAAACATTGTGATCAGAAACAAATCAGTTTTTTTTGTTGGGGCTAGCTTTAGAGAAATCGAAGAATCAATAAGAAAAATGCTTGAGGAATCTAGACATGAAAATTGATGGGAAAGAATACAGAGCGTTATGGCTTGAAGATAAATTTGTTAAATTCATAGACCAGAAAAAACTTCCATATAGTTTTGGGATTTTTACTGCTAAAACAGTTGACGATATAGCTTTTGCTATAAAAGAAATGGTTGTACGTGGAGCACCAGCCATTGGTGCCGCTGCGGCATATGGCATGGCATTAGGCAAAAAAGACCTTAAAAAATCATCAGAAAAACTAAGAGCTACAAGACCGACAGCACACGACCTGTTCTACGCAGTAGACTACATGATGGATAAAATAAACAATGATGCGGACGAGTTCGAAGCAGCAAGAGAATACACAGAAGATATAGTCGAACGGTGTAGAAAAATCGGTGAAAACGGCGAGAAACTAATCAAAGATGGCATGAATATTCTAACGCATTGTAATGCTGGTGCACTAGCAACAGTTGACTATGGAACGGCACTTGCACCTCTGCGTCTGGCAAATAAGAATGGTAAAAAGATTTTTGTTTACGCTGATGAAACAAGGCCTCGCCTACAGGGGTTGTTAACTGCTTGGGAACTAAAACAAGAAGGCATAAAACATTCATTAATTGTTGATAATGCAGCAGGTTTCTTCATGAAAAACAAACAGGTGGACATGGTTATAGTTGGTGCCGATAGAATAGCAGACAATGGTGATTTTGCAAACAAAATAGGCACATATGAAAAAGCAGTATTGGCTAAAGAAAACAATATACCATTTTATGTTGCTGCACCGATAAGTACGTTTGACAAAAAAATAAAAGACGGCAGTGAAATAGTTATAGAAGAACGGAACAGGTCCGAGTTGACTGAAGTAAACAAAAAAACTATCATGCCTGATTGGGTGGAAGTTAAGAATCCTGCTTTTGATGTAACACCACATAAATTTGTCACAGGTTACATAACTGAAAAAGGCATAATTAAAAAATAATAGTTTTAGGCTTGAGTGGTAGGTTCTGCAGGTTTTTTGTTTTGTTTTTTACCAGGACAAGCAGAGTTTAAACACATATTCCAATATCTATTACCTTTAGTTTTTACCTTTACAACAGGAGTACCACATTTGTCACATGGTTTATCAGTCTTAAAAACGCCGCCATCCTGGGGTAGAGAATAAGTATTATTACAATTCGGGTAACCCGTACATCCAACAAAACGCTTACCCGCCTTAGAGATTCTTACAACAAGGTTTTTCCCACATCTCGGGCATTCGCCGATGTTATTCTGTTCTTTAAGAGCGTTTTTGATATTGATTTTAATTTTTTCTTTATCCTGCTCAAGTATCTTCATAACTTCTGTAAGCATCTCACGTGATTCCTTCACAGTATCAGCAAGTGTCTTCTTGCCTTCAGCGATCTCATTCATATCTTTTTCTAGCTGAGCGGTCATCTTCGGTTTAGCAACATCACAATCAGCCATAGCCTCAACAACTGCAATAGCTGTCGAAGTAGGTGTAGGCTGCTGGGAACCAAGGATATATCTTCTACTGTAGAGTTTGCTGATTATCTCATGGCGCGTTGACTTTGTTCCAAGAGATAACTGCTCCATTTTTGCTATAAGAGAACCCTGCGAATACCGCTGAGGAGGCTTAGTTGAATCCTCTTTAAGATGAATCTTTGCCACCTCAATTGTTTCCCCTTGAGTTAAATCAGGTAACTCTTTTTTTCTGTCTCTGAAATACGTATAAATTTTTTTCCAATTAGACTCAATTAATCTGTAACCACTGGTTTTGAACTCCTCGCTAGATACATCAAGAGAAACATCTGTGGTTTCTGATATTGCATCTTTTGCCAGCGTAGCAAGGAATCTCCTGCAAATCAACTCATATATGGCCTCTTGTTCAGGATGTAATTTACCATTGGATGGTGCACCAACAGGATGAATCGGAGGGTGATCTGTTGCATATTTCTTGCCACGCGTTGGATGATCCCTACCATTTTTAACAACTTCTTGTACTTCTTTCGAAAAGGGTGATGAAGACAGTTTTTCCAATATTCCTCTGATGTTCAACGAAGAGGGATAAACAGTATTGTCCGTTCTTGGGTATGAGGTTAAACCAAGCATGTAAAGCTCTTCAGCCACACTCATGGCTTTTGCCGCAGAAAAACCAATACCAGACGCAGCTTGTAGAAAAGTTGTTGTATTAAACGGCGATGGCGGCAACTCATGCTCAACCTTTTTATTAACGGTTTTAACGGTTGCTTGTTTCACATCCTTGATTTTCTTATAAACATCCTGTGCTTTTTGCTCCTCCCAAAAAGTACCATTTGCATGCATAGCATCAAATTGTTTATCTTTCTGGAGTTTGGCGATAATCTGCCAAAAGGGTTTTGGTTTGAAGTTTTTAATCTCCTTTTCACGGTCAACAAGAAGAGCGAGTGTTGGTGATTGAACACGTCCGATAGAAAGAAAATCCTTACCAAGTCTACTAGATGTAAGTGAAATAAAACGTGTTAAAACAGCACCCCAAACAAGATCAATAATCTGACGCGCCTCACCAGCATTAGATAAATTATAGTCAACATCTGCAAGACTTTCAAATGCATTGTTAATCTCATAGGGCGTGATAGCACTAAACTTCGCTCTTTTAATATGAACTATATCCCTGTTGTATTCTTTTAGAAGATTTACAACCTCGACGCCAATTAGCTCTCCCTCGCGATCGTAGTCAGTGGCAACAATAAGAAACGGGTTTTTATCAACCAGTGATTTCAATGCAGCAGCAATACTTTTCTCACTAACCTTTTTAATCGGGTCTACCTCAATAAGCTCATGAGGTGCAATCTTTGTCCATCTGTTAAAACCAGCAGGATAATCAACATTTATTATATGACCTTTTAAACCTATAACAGCCCATGGCTCATTGTTTTTTTCAAACTCATAAACAGGAATGACGCCGATCTTCTTACTCTTTGTTTTACCATGTGAGAGAATATATGCTATTCGTCTTGCTGCAATGTTTTTCTCACAAATAACAAGTTTCATTGTTTTTTCCCATGTTTTTATTTTTGTGACAACATAAGAACCACATATAACTAGTTTACGCTGAAAAAAAGATGATGAAAGCAGAGTTTTTATAAATAAAAAATTGTTATATATTATGGGGAGGTCTGGAGAAGTATACGTGGGGGTCTATCCCATCATCCGATTCCGCTTTGCCAGACCATCTCCAAAACAGGATATTTTTGGTCGAAACTATTAACTAATCAATCATATTTCACTGATTTGATAAGTATGAAAATTCAGATAATACTTGGATCAAAATCCGATATGGCTGTAGCTGAAAAGACACAGAAGATACTAGATGAATTCAAAGTTGATTACGACATAAAGGTCGCATCAGCCCATAGAACACCAGATTTTCTAAAAGATGTTGTTGAAAAAAACGATGCAGATGTTTTCATTGGCATCGCAGGGCTTGCTGCGGCGCTACCTGGTAGTATAGCTGCCCATACTACAAGACCAGTCATTGGAGTTCCAGTCAGCGGTAAAGTAAACCTCGATGCGATACTATCAATTATTCAGATGCCACCTGGCATACCGGTTGCCGCTGTGGGACTTGACCGCGGCGACAATGCTGCCCTGTTAGCAATAGAGATACTGGCAACTAGTGACAAAAATCTATCAAAAAAATTGGAAGAATACAGAAAAAAGATGAGAGATGAGATATTAGGTAAATAGTGATAAAAACATGTTTGATGCGAATAAATTCATAGAGAAAACTGTGGAACAACTCAAAAAAGATATCGATGGTAAAACTCTGATAGCCTTCTCAGGCGGAGTGGATAGCACTGTTTGTGCAGTTCTTGTAAACAAAGCAGTAGGTAAACAGCTAATCGCAGTCCATGTAGACACAGGTTACATGAGGAAAAATGAGTCTGAGAATGTTAAAAAACTGATGAAACAACTGGGGCTGAACTTTCGTTTTATAGATGCAAGTAAAGAATTTTATAGTGCACTTAAAGGTGTTGAAGATCCTGAGAAAAAAAGAAAGATCATTGGGGAAAAATTCATAAGAGTTTTTGAAAAAGCTGCTGAGGAGGAAAAAATTAAATATTTGGTGCAAGGAACTATAGCACCAGACTGGATTGAATCCGGCGGAGAACTACGTGACACAATAAAATCTCATCATAACGTCGGTGGTTTACCAGAAAAAATGAAGCTCAAACTTATTGAGCCGCTAAGAGACCTTTACAAAGATGAAGTACGCAAAGTTGCAAGACTCCTAGAATTACCTGTCTCAGAACGACAACCATTCCCTGGACCAGGGCTTGCAATTAGAATAATCGGCGAAGCAACCCCAGAGCGCACAAAAATCGTGAGAGAAGCATGCGATATTGTAGAAAAAGAAATTGAATCCGCTGTAAAAAATGAACTTATGGAAATGCCTTGGCAGTATTTTGCTGTTCTTTTACCAGTTAAATCAGTTGGTGTGCATGGCGACAAAAGAGCGTATGGGAATGTGATAGCAGTACGTGCTGTACAAAGCATAGATGCCATGACATGCGCTTTCAGTAAAATACCCAATGAGATAATTGATAATATTTCCACGCGCATAACAAATACTATGAAGGATAAAATCAACCGCGTTGTATATGATGTTACAAATAAACCACCAGGCACAGTAGAATGGGAGTAGCATGGTAAAAATTTATGTTGTTGACAATGGCGGTCAGTGGACCCATAGGGAATGGCGTAGACTCAGAGACTTAGATGTTGACACGAAAATATTACCAAACACCACACTTTTTGATAATCTAATATCAGAGAATATTGATGGTTTGATTTTATCAGGTGGTGCACCGAGAGTTGGGCTGGATAGCGAACTTGGCAACTGCGCAGAATACCTGGAAAAAGCAAAATTTCCGATACTTGGCATATGCGCAGGCCACCAATTCATGGGAAGGTTTTTTGGTGGTAAAGTAAAACCCTCAAAGATACCAGAGTTTGGCAAAATAGAACTAAAGTTGTTAACAGAAAATGATCTCCTTTTTGAAAAAGTTCCAAAAAAATCAATAGTATGGGAATCACATAATGATGAGGTAGCTAATTTACCAAAAGTTTTTGAGAGAGTTGCTGAGAGTGAAAGCTGTAAAATACAGGCAATGAAACACAAGAAAAAACCATTTTATGGGTTACAGTTTCACCCCGAAGTAGAGCACACTGAATATGGGGAACAAATATTCAAAAATTTTGTAAAAATGTGCGAATAGTTCTCCAAGAGTTACTACTGATGATTTTAAATGCAAAATATGGGGAAAAGAATATATAAGAATTATAAATTATTTTATTATTAATAAGTGAATGGAAAAGGGATATCAATGGAAAAGAATATGGTGGAGTCATTCAAAAGCCAATATGTAAAACTCATTAAAGACACAGGAGAAATTTTGGATGGAACAATAACCGAGATATTTGAGGATAGCATAATTTTCCAAACTGAATTAGCAAGGTCCGCTGTTGCCATGGGATCAATCAGAGAGATAATTCCATATGATGAATTGAGGAAAAGAAAAAGGCGTATGAGTGAATTTAAAATTTAATAAATTTTAGTAAAATCCTATTTCCATCTTTTAAAAAGAGAATGCTCTATTCTAAGTTGATCCAATATTTTACCAACAATAAAATCAACTAAATCCTCAATTTTTTTTGGTTTATGATAAAAACCAGGCATAGCAGGTAAAATAGTTGCACCAGCTTGTTTAGCAGAAAGCATATTCTTGATACCTGGTAAATCCAAGGGTGTTTCACGTAAAACAAGAATAAGTTTTCTTTCTTCTTTCAAACGGCAACTAGCAGCACGTGAAATAAGAGTATCGCCGTAACCATTTGCAATAGCAGAAAGTGTTTTCATACTACAAGGACAAACAACCATGGCATCGATTTTAAAAGATCCACTAGCTGGTGGGGCAAACATATCAGAGTTTTTATAAGAAAAATTTACTTTCTTTTTCAGTTTTTCATATGTATAGATCGTCTCATGTTTTATGATTTTTTTTGCATCCTCTGAAATAATCAAATGTATTTCATTATTTGATTTGGCTAGTTCTTCGAGTAATCTTATACCATAGATGCTACCTGATGCGCCACTGATTCCAACTAAAATTTTCATGTAAATTTATTCCTCAATAGATTTTATTATCTTAATAAGCGCTTTTTTTAAATCTGTTTCTTCTTCCAGCGTAGTACCTGTTACAACAATATCGGCACCAGCTTTAGCTTTCTCACTAGCAGTCTTAGCGTTTCGTATTCCACCACCAACAATTAGTGGTATACTTATGTTCTTTTTAACAGACGATATCATCTCATTTGAAACAGGACTGGGTGCGCCTGAGCCGGCCTCAAGATAAAAAAAGTTCATGCCAAGATACTGAGCGGCAAGTGCATAACCAACAGCAGTTTCAACATCATCTTTTTTAACCAAATCAACCTCGCCGACTTTACCGGCAGTCATGCCAGGCTCAACTATAACATAACCCATAGAAATGGGTTCGATGCTAGAGTGTTTAACAAAGGGAGCGCCCTTTACATGCTCACGTATAACATACCCAAGGTTACGAGAGTTTAACAAACTCATAAAAAAAACTGCATCAGCATGTTTACTTAGGAACTTTGCACCAGATGGAAACAAAATAACTGGCAAATCTGTATTTTCTTTTATTGATTTGACCGCTTCATCAACTTGTTTCTGCGAACTCAGTGTAGACCCACCAACCATAATGGCACTGCTACCTGCCTCTGTGGCGGTTTTTGCAAGATATCCAGCCTCCTCAGGGCTCTGCTTATCTGGATCTAGCAAAGAGAAATGCAACGGTTTCTTCTTTGTTTTCCTAATAATGTCTTCAGCTATAGTCATTTGAAACAGCCTTAAACCCGAACATGTTTTAAATGTTTACGTTAAGGAGATTATCTTCTTAACCAATTCATTATTACAAGCAGCAATAACACTAACACGCTCGTCTAAACTAAGAGACATATCAAGCAATTCGCCTTGCGCATTAGTCACAATACCGCCTGCCTCACGCACAATAAGAGTAGAAGCCGCAATATCAGTCACACGAATATACTCTCGGCCAACAATATAGAAATCCAATGCACCAACAGTAACCATGCACATCTCCAAAGAGGCACAGCCCAGGGAGCGCACATAATCTTTCTGAGCCAAAGAAAGGGTTAGTTTATCAAAGTTTTTGCCTAGAGCAAGAGATGAAAGAATGTCTTTGTCGGGAAAATCCGGTACACAAACACGTTTTTTATTGAGAAAAGCACCATGCTTTTTTTCTGCAAGAAAAACATCACCAGTAGGAATGTTCTTTACTATTCCGTATTCGACATCGCTAAGCATAGATTTCCCTATACCCAACGAAACTGAATAAAGAGGTATGCCCCTGCAAGCATTACGTGTACCATCAACAGGATCCAAAGCAAAAATATAATCACCGCCATAATCAACAAAACCAGCTTCCTCGCTCAAAAGATTCACTTTAACATCTGATTTCTCCAAAATATCCAATGCGACGTCTTCGGCAATTTTATCAATGTATTTTGTTGGAGTACCATCAGCACCTATGCCGATACTAGTTCCTAACTTATGAAACTCAGTTGAATAAGATTTTTTAACCTTTATACAGATTTTGTCAACAATTTTATGAGCCAGTAATTTTATTTCCTCATCCATAAATGTAATCCTCTAATTTTTCACCTTGTGCATACCAAATATCGCGAAAATAGTCATAATAACAGCCAAAATAATTATTCCAAGTATTATTATCATAATATCGATACCTGTTAGAGTTAAAAAAGTCATAACAGCAGCTGCTGCAACAAGACCAATAAAGATAGTAATAAATGATTTTGTAAAATTTAAACCAAATAAATAAGCTATAAGTGAACCTGTCCAAGCGCCCGTAAATGGAGCAGGTATAGCCACAAATAAAAGAAGCCCGACATATTCATAGCGCTGAATTTTAGAATTAGCTCTACGTCTAGTATACGCAAAAAGTCTATCCATTAAATTAGACCAAAACCTAAATTTTCGAAGATATTTTTCAATATATTTAAAAAATAATAAAATAAATGGAACCGGCAGTAAATTTCCAGCAACAGCCAAAGGGAAAGCTTGCCACCATTGCCAACCCATTACTTTAATTGCTACAGGGATAACGTAACGGGCCTCAAGCCATGGAATCATGGAACCAAAAAATATCTGAAACCATTGAGGGAACATATCAAACATATTAGTACTCACCAACAAATTTGCCAAATCCTTTTTCACCTAGCATTTCATGTTCATCTATAAGTTTTTCTCCACGTACAAAAACACATTCTGGGAATATTGCTGGTCGTCCTTCAAATGGCGTCCAACCACATTTAGAGTGGAGATTTTCGGATTTGATTTTGCAATCTTTCTTAAGATCCACTACAATAAAATCAGCATCCTTTCCAACTTCAATCCTACCTTTAGGAATCTTTAGTAATTCAGCAGGCGTCTCACAAATAGAAGACATCAATCTCTGAAAAGAAAGAAATTCTTTCTTAGCCATATACAAAAACAATGGAAACATTGTCTCCACACCAGGAACGCCTGATAGAGCATTATCAAATTCTTTATTTTTTTCTTCAATAGTATGTGGCGCATGATCTGACTCGAGGATATCAATTAAACCGTTTTTAAGACCGTTAAACAAAGCCTCTTTATCAAAACTGGTTTTAATAGGAGGATTCACTTTGTAGTGTGATTGTGGTTTTAGATCATCTTGAACTGAAAACAACAGATGATGTGGTGTAACACCGCAACTAATATTTTTCGAATGGTTTTTTAACAACTTTAGGCCTTCAATCGAGGAAAGATGACAAATATGTACTTTTGTATTAGTATCTCCGGATAGCTTTAGTACATTTCTTATGGATGTTTCTTCGCATTCAGTGGGACGAGAGTTCATATGGTCGACAAGATTGTTTTCTTTAAAATTATGTTTAGTCAAACAGTTATTGTCTTCAGCATGGATCAAAACAAGCTTATTTGTTGATTTAATCCTATCAAATGTTTCTTTTAAATTAATAGAACTAAATTGCAAAGAATTCGTAGTGCCGCCCAGATATATCTTGAAACCACGGCATTTCTTAGCTAACTCTTCAATGTTTTTAATATTGCTGTCTGTAACGCCTGCATAAACACCGAAATCCACATATGACTTTTTACAGGCTAAAGCAATCTTATCAGAAATGGTTTGTAAAGTCGTTGTCTGTGGAATTGTATTTGGCATATCAAAAACACATGATATACCGCCAAATGCTGCTGCCATGGTTCCAGTAGAAAAATCTTCTTTATGTATTAAACCAGGGTCCCTAAAATGAACATGGATATCCATACCTGCAGGGAGAATGATTTTACCGCTGAAATTGTAGTGCTCTTCTCCTTTCAGTATCTTTTTTATAGCAGATATCTTACCATCAGTTACACCTATACAACACTGCTCAAAATTTCCATTGATATAAGCTTTGCCTTCAAATATCAGATCCATCTAATTTCTTCTCCTTAATCTCTCCGTTTGGTTTTATTTCTGTAAATATCTGTCCGCTAAACTTGAATATTTTTGTGTTATCGTCAAACCAAGCATCAGGCATTAAACCAGCCTTCATACAAGTATGTGATAAAAACTCTTCCTCATCCCAACCTTGCTCAACAGGAACCTGCGGCAACAAAAGACCTTTATAAAAACCTTGCTCAATGATAAGGCCGTCTCGCCCGATCTCAATCTCAGACAAATAATCATTTGGTTGTTTTACCTCAACCAACTCGGGTTTTGTCAAAATAGTAACTTCAATGATTATGTTGCTAAGTTCATCTTGATCTAAAGGGGGGAAACGAGGGTCGTGGGTTGCAGACTGCGCCGATTCTATTATCGCATCCCTCAAGGACATAACTGGCAGTGGTATACCTATGCATCCTCGCAAATCGTGTTCAGGAAATGTGTGAATTGTGACAAAAACCCCGAGTTTCTGATTGAAAACTTCACCCAATTCTGACATTGGTGTTTTTCTGTTTTTGACAAATAACTCTACAGTGCTTCTCGCAAATCGAACAGCTTCTACTCCGTTATCCTGATTGAGCATGTAGAAAGTATTTACTATACCATTAAATAAAATTTGGTTAGGCTTTTACCTAACCATTTTTAGTTTATTCTGTTTCCTTTGAAAGCGTGATATCGAATGTTTTAACGGTTTCATCTTTTAGTATATTAAGAGTATAGCTGAAGGCATATGTAACATTCTTATCTGCTTCTGTAACGAGTTGTTCAACAGATACATTATATGTGCCAGGAGTTAACTCTACAGAATATACTCCGTCGTCATCGGATTCTACTGAACTGCTAACTGCAGTGTTGTTTTTAACTGAAACGTCTTTTAAGAAATAAATGCTAATATTTGCAACTTTTGTACCACCATATTTGGTGGCACCATTGACAGTAACTGAATGTTTTTCGAGGGAGATATCAAATGTTTTAGTTTCTTCTCCACGCTGCAGTTCTAATTTACCGACAAATGAGTATATGAGCGTCTGTCCTTGATTCTTATTTACTGAAACATTATATGCACCAGGGGTTAGTTCGACAATATAGGCGCCGTTTTCATCAGATACTGCAGAGTTTTGTTCTGCCGTGTTGTTTTGTACAGACTCGTCTGGTGAAAAATCAACTGTTATATTGTCAATATTTATGTTTTCATATTTAGTATGACCATTCACATTAATTGGTGTTAAACCTATTGAAATATTTAGTAAAGTTGTCTTGTTCTCCTCCAACATAACCTCTTCGCTTCCAATATATTCTGGCTGTTTTGTAACATTAATAATATATTGGCCATAAACTAGTTTATTGAAATTGTAGTGACCAGATGCATCTGTTTGTATAGTATCAACAAAGATTTCGTCAATTACTTCTCCATCAAATCCGGTTTTCTTGTAAATAAGATCAACTTTTACATCAGACATTTTCTCACCTGAGTTGTACTCATCGTTTGCATTCTCATCGTAATAAACAGTTCCTTCTACAGCAGCATCCTTTGGTTTCGATATATTGTAGTATGTATCGCCAGGTAGAAGTTTTGCGAGACCATCATGAATAACAAAACCTTCCTTGGTCTCTGCTCTAAGTATGTACAAACCAGGTGTTAAATCAGATTGGTTGAAATAACCGTTTTTATCAGTAACCATACTGACCCTCTCGATTATAGTTTGACCGTCGTCTTGAAACTCATGCAAAGTTACAGTTATATTTGATAAAGGACTGTCAAATGATGAATTATATGTGGCATCATTATCTTCATCAAGGTAAACATAGCCTTTTACACTTGCCGGATCGATGGATATATTGAGGATACGATTATAGTTGTTTGATTTACGCATAGCATCATCATCAGATATCGGATATAGCATAGAATCTGTTGTACTATCAAAAGTAATATTTTTCAATATCACGTCATCTCTAAACGAATACCTGCGAATCTGTAGTTTAGCACCTGCCGGAGCTATCAAACTAAAATTCCCATCAACAGTAGAAATTGAATCATAATCGATAGGGATAGTGGTATTATAATGATCTAAATCCTTCTGAATTACAGCCATGGCACTGAGGGGTTTCCCCATAAAATTAATAGAACCATTAATATAGGCCCCTTCATAATATTTAGCTATAATCACTGGAACTTTATTTGTGTAATATGCCCCTTTGGTTATATTTGATGCGTATTCAGCATAGAAATGCCTCATGTTAATACATGGCAACTGGTAGTTCGGCTCACTCCTACTACCAGATTCTTCTGATGATGGACCAATATATGTTCTATAGAACATTGTGTCAAAGTAAGCGTCTTTATAGTAAACTTTTGTATTAATAGGCGGATCATTTCTTAGCTGTTCATTACTCAAATTTTTAAGTTCATTATAAGTATATTCTTTATTGTATTGTGTAACATATTTTACCTGTACAAACTCATCTTCAGGGTTGCCATCAGCTCGTCCACTTGCTATCAACATTAACAAACTTTTATCTGCCAAGAAGCCAAATATGTTGAAAATTTGTTTATCATAGCCCTCAACACCATAATATCTAATACTGTAGCCTGTGGCATCTTGGAGATTATGATAAAGCCAAGTAATACCTTCATCATCTAATAATTCAAGAAGGAGGTTCGTAATATCATGATAAATAGCATTGGTAGGCCATTGCACTCCTACTTTCCACTCTCTACTAAGTTCCTCGTTGTATTCCCCTCCAATTGGGGTATCGTAAGAAGGCGAGGTTGTTGGATCCTCAGCCCAACTAACAACTTTTGAGGAGTTTGTTGGGCCCAGAGAACTATTTAATATTTGTACAACTTCATCAGACAGTTTACCATCATTATTCGCAAGATTGCCTTCGAGTAATCTTACTATCAAAACCGAAACAGCTTCTTCCTCGCTAGTGGACGTATGGAAGTTAGACGCAGTTGGTATACCATCCTGGAAGTTATCGGCTACGGTTGGATGACCGCCAACAGCAACTTCATAGAAACCGTAGTCCCACCAAGAAATAAAACCAGGTCGTTTAGTCGGATCCTGAATGTTAAGATCTTGTTTATTAAGCCAGTTATAAGCATCAATCCAATAACTCTCTTTACCATGACTCAAACCAAAAGCTCCTTGAGGGAAAGTACCGAACACCTCGCTCTTTTTATCACCAGGTATTGCTGCATCAAAAGCGAGATATACATTGGGCAAAACAACTAATAAAGCAACAAAAAGAATGCCGAATATATGAAGAACTTTTACCCCGCGTCTAATGCCATGTAGTCCGCCGCCCGCACCTCTTACATTATGTATCATCTGTTTGTAATCAATCTTATCGATAACCATCCATACTACAAAGCCACACAATATCGCAACTGGGGGCACTAAATCGTTTATAAAACGACCAGCTGAACCAAGAAGCCACACATCGACAAGGAATAAAACAATGATGAAAAGATAATCTCTGCGCTGCTTATCCTTATAGTAATAATATATAAGAAAGACTAAACCTACCCATGCTATCCAATAAAGAGCAGGACCAAAAGACATAACTGTGTTACTGATAGCAGAAGTTGATGCTTCAGCGATAGTCATTGATACTTTAGAACCGTAAATTCCTGAACCATATAATATATCAGACAGCGAGGTTAAAGGAGATAAAAATGGGAAAATTGAAGAAATATCTCTGACAAAAGAAAGAAAGACTAAACCGACCATACCAAAAACGAAAATAGCTGATAAGGATAGAGTCCATGGTATTTTCTTAATGCCAAAAATTACATATGCCAAACCAAAGGCACATATTATGATTAACAAAAATAAAGAAAGATCTGGTCTAAATCCTCCAATGATTGATGCACGGACTGGTAAATAAATTAGATATCCTACTGAAAAAATAATCAAAGAACTACGAATGATTTTAGTTTCTATTTTATTAGTATAAATATCAATTAGTAGTTGTACAGCAATATAAACAGCTATTACCGCATATACAAAACGTGATTCTACCCACGTCATATTAAGAGCGGCTAAAAAAATTCCTGCTAGAAGAGCATAGAATATAGACTTATTTGAATCTTTATCTTTTATACTTTTTATCAAAAATAGATAAATTAAGAAAAATAGTAAAAGGTTTAAAGAGTCGTGATCAAACAGAGAGTAAGATGAACCGTGCCCTGATGAAAGATGTATAGGTATTAAAGCTATTAAAAATGCTGCAATAAGTCCAGCCTTTTTATTGAAAAGTGTTTTACCGATAAAATAAACTGGAAATACAAGTAAGGCACCAAATAATGCGGGTACAAACTGCATAGAATAGCCAACCGCATCAATTTCATTCATAAATGGCAAAAGTAATCTACTAAAACCTATGGCCATCATATTTAAAAATGGTGGCCTACCACCGCTTTTACCAAGAGGATAATCAAGAAGAGGATCTTTACTACCATAGAATTGGTAATGCCCTGCATTATTACCAAAAAGTGTTTCATCTACAATTCTCATATTATAATATGGGTCAGGACCAGACAAATAGTATTTATCTAGACCGGTTCCGTCCGGATTGTAAGAAACACCCGATGTTATATTAAAATATGAATTTAAAAACAATACTAATAAAAATATGAAGATTAAACATGCTGCAACCCACAAATTATTCTTTTTAAATGTAAATAATTTTTTTCTAGGTTTTATTTCTTCTGTAATATGCTTTGGTTCAACAGAAGCTGTATTCCGTAATTGTGCTCTTTTACGCATAGTTTCACCAAGGAATAATTCACACTCGTAAATCAGTGGTCTTATAAATAACTTATCTAGAATTAGAGAGCGTCATAGAGATGATAATAAACGTGAAATGCAAGGAGCTATTTTGACTTTGCTGAAATCACTTGTTATAGTATCTGTAGAAATAATTTCATTACAACCCGCTGAAACTAATTTTTTGATGGCATCTCCAGCAAATAAGCCATGGGTACATGCTACTAAAACTTGTTTAGCACCTTGTTTTTTAAGTTCTTTTATAGACTGGGCCATTGTACCACCCGTTGAAATAATATCATCAATTATAGCTGCTTTCTTATCTTTTGCATCCAAACTTTTTGGCTTTATTTTAACTGTTACGCCATCTATACGAGTTTTTTCCATATAATCAAAATCACAGCCAATGATTTTTGATGCTTGTTTTGCTCTATCAAGTGCACCTTTATCTGGTGCAAGAACCATGTTAACATCTTTTTCCTTGAGATATTTTGCTAATTCTGGAACAGCAGAACAACTAAAAGCCGAAACCGGAAAAAAATCCAGTATATGTTCTTTGTGTGGGTCAACAGTAATTACTCTATCAGCATTTTGACCGATGAGATTTGCGATAGCTTTAGCACTTATCGGTTCTCCATTTTCAAATTTTTTATCCTGTCGACCATAACCCATGTACGGTACAACAATGGTAATTTTATCAGCTCCAGCTTCTTTTACCGCGTCTTGAAGTAGTAACAATTCTATTATATTTGGATCGGGGTAAGTTGTTTGCACTATTATCACATCTTGCCCAGATATGTCATCCATTATTCTTACATACAACTCATCGTCTGGAAAACGTTTCGATATAACTTTTGCTAGATTGGCATTTAGTTCTTTTGATAAATCTTCTGCAACTATTTTTGAGGCGGTTCCACCAACTACATACATACTTTAACAATACTTTGAATGGAAAATGTGTTTTTAGGGGTTTCGTAATTTCGTAAGAAAGTTTTTATAATGGCATATGTTTAATTCTTTAAGTAGGATGTGGATGTAATGCAGTTAACTAAAGTGCTATCTATACTGATGTTTTCTTTTTTATTATCAGAGTTATTTTTTATAAACAATATTGTACACGCAGAGGATGATATAGAGAATAATGTAGATGCAAACTTTGATATCGATATGATAAGTGCTACAGATTTTAAAATAAATGTAAATTTTGTTGTTAACAAATTAACTTTAAGTGGAAGCGAAAACGTCTACACAGGAGACGATATAAAAACGATAGCGAGCAGCAACCAGGAATTGCTTGGTGCTATAAAACATGAGTTACAGATAATGGTATATAACACTATAACTAAAACATTCAATACAACAAAGACCGCAAAGAATGCAGTAATTACTGCTTCAAATGTGCTGCCAACATATGAAAATAATAAATTTTATAATGATTTTATAGTGAATCTCAGTTCAACATTTTTTGGTATGAAACAAACAGTAAACATCCATAATTTTTTGAATGGTATATTAAACATGGGCGCAAAAGTAAATTACGATATAAATTTACAGGCCGAACTAGGATGGAACAACGTTTACACAATCATACTGCCTACCTCAATATATTGTCCATTCACAAGTGGAAGTGTATCAGGCAATAGAATAAGATGGGAAGTAAAAAACAGTGATGGAACAAAAAATAGTACATTAGCGAAGATGACAATCCAGACAAAAGAACTTGCATCATCTATCCCAAAAACCGAAAATATCGAACTAGAATTTGAATTGAACACCGAAAATACTGAAAAAACCAGTTTGAAAACAAACATTATAGCAAAAACCATAGATATAAGTAAATACAACATAACACCAGCTTTTATAACTAATATAAATTTTTTATCAGCAGATGGCATTAGATTATTTGTAGAAAATGATTTAATCGCGTGGGACAAAATATATGAGATAACAATAAAACCTTTAGAAGAAAATGCTGTATCAAAAATTGAGAGTTCTTCTTTAAACCAGACACTGGACATGATATTCAATTGGGATCTAGAGACGACAACCAACTGTTCAGTGCCATACAATATAACATACATGGATGATGATCCCCCTATAAAAGCCGTGTTTACAGACAACGATATAAATCTTAAAATTTGTAACATACCAAGCAGAGCACTATTTGGATTGAATAATGCCGGTGCAACAGCAAATATCTCCGCAGCAGACATCAATTTTGGCGATAAACTAAATGAAATAGGATACCCATACACCGGCTTCTTCCATTTGCCAAACAATATAACACTATCTGGAGAAAACATATACGAATGGAACTCTAGTAAGCCAATATCTGGCAAAATTGATTCCGATGGCCCAGAGCATAGTGCTGAAGAGATAGAAACCATAGTAAAAATTGAGATAGATAGTACAGATCTAAATTTGTTTAGTTTTTTAACGGGAAAAACAGAGTTACTACTTGGACTGTATTTGGAGGAGAGACAAAACTGTAGTGTGATAACTCTGCCTACTGAGTTTTATTTACCGAAAAAGTTATCAATAGCATATTTGAACTCGGATGCAATAAGGTTATGCATTGAGGAAAATGTGTTCACCTCAGACAACATAACTACTTTTTTAAATAACAAAAAACAACTTTTTAATAGTGGATTAGCTAACATATTATCTGGTTTAAAAGTCGATGGACGTAGTGACAGAGGAGAATTTGATAAGTCTCTAGTATGGGATAGAGATATAAACAAAATGGATGCTGATACACCGATTGAAATTGTCTCATATGCTCATAGTTCTTATCCTGCTTCTTTCGGGGTTTCTTTTTCTCCTCCGGAGTTTGATTTTTCCAATATGAATTTTAATTTTGTTGGACAGGAAAAACAAAAGGTCACATACAGGGTTTTTTTCCCGAAAGGATTATCTTCTGTAGAATACGATGATTCGTTAGGCAGAGCGTCTATAGCTGAAACTGATGATGGTAGATATTATTTGGAGATAACTTTTGATACAGGTGAATCTGGTGTATCTGACACATTAACATGTAAAATGATTCCATCTCCATTATTCATGCTCAGCATCTTTATGCCTTGCATTCTTAGTCTGGTTATATTCATTATCTTAATTGCAGTAATTGTTATTATTAGACGAAAAAGAAGATTTGGTGGTAAAAAACCTAAAGTTAGAAAAGAAGAGAAAGAAGAATTTGAGGGCTATGAAGAACAGGATTATTATGTGCCTCCTCCACCGCCACCTTCATCTAGATAAAAGTTTATTTTCTAATTATTTTTGGTAAAAATTTTATGAGAGATGGTAAGTTTTTTAAAAGTGGTTTTATCAGTTTTGATGGGTAGTCAATATCACCATATTTTGATATGTTTTCTAAGATTTTTTTATCTTGAAATTTCGTCATGTACTTGTCTAATTGTTCGTCCGTCAGATTTTTAAAAATTTTTCTGATTTTCATTCCGAGTTTTAGTTCTTTACCGATTTCGTTATTGGATAGCTTATGGTATTTTTTCAAGAGGTTATTAGTAAAATCGTTTTTCTGTAATGCTTCTAAAGCTACTGCAGAGCAATGATTTGCACATAGTAGCCCTGTGTATATTCCACCGCCTGATGTGGGTTTTACTTGTGCTGCAGCATCTCCCACTAACATAACATTTGAGTCTGTGGTCTGTTTCAATAATCCTAATGGTACTGCTCCTCCTGTTTTTCTAACGATGTTTATGTTTTTTAGGTATGTAGTTGTGTTTATGTTTTTTAGGAGTTTTAAGAAATAATAATTTGGTGGATGTGGTGCATCTTGGTTTATACAAAGGCCGATTCTTGCTTCTGAGCCTTGTTCATTGGTTGGTATTATCCACGCAAAAAAACCTGGTGCTATATCTTTCCCGACAAAGATTTCTACAAAGTCTGGGTTAAGGTTTGTACCAGTTATTTCTGCACCGATCCCATTTAAGAATTCCGCTGGTTTTGGTAAATTAAATAATTCTCTAGTCTTTGAAAAAGGCCCGTCTGCGCCAATTAAAAGTTTACACATTATATTGTTATTTTGTTCTGTTTTTAATTCAACATGATTACTATGTTTTTTTGCTGAGATGACTTTATTTTCTAAAAAAACCTCTGCGCCTTCATCAATTGAATGGTTTATTATTTCCATGTCAAATTTTGGCCTGTCGATAACAACTGCATGCTCTCTGTCTCCACCGATAGTTAAAATGTGTCCAGATGGAGAATGAATGTTTGCACCTTTGATTTTGTTTTGTACAACAAGTTTTTCTGATATGTTAGTTAAATTAAGAGGGCGGGTTGTTATTAGTCCTGCACATTTAAGTGGCTCACCTATTTGTTTGTGTTCTTCCAATATTACTACTTTGTATCCCTCGTGTGCTATTCGCCTAGCTACATGCCCGCCTATGGGCCCACCGCCAACTATTGTCACATCGTATTCTTTCATGATTAAGTATTCGGTATAATTCCAAAGATTTATAATGGAATCGTAGATACGTTGGCTGTGGAATCGAACGCATTATTTGTTGGTATTTTAATCTTCATAATAACGTTAGAAATTGCCATATTTTTATTTCTAAAAAATAAAAAACATAAGATCGAGGATGATAGCAAAAAAGAATATGAGAAAAATGGTTTGATGTGCCGTTTTGTTGTAGATATTAAGGGAACTAAAATCGGTGAAACCGTAGCTGTGAATGATGATATCATCATAGTAAAAGCAGGAATCAGATACTTAGGTGTACCGCTTAAACATATAGAAAAAGGGGGAAAAAATTTACTAGTAAAAGGACTGGTTGATTTTAGTAAAGCTGAAGAGTTGGGCGAGGAATGGCGTCAAAAATCCTTTCATGAAATTGATCATACTACAGGGGTAAAAAAAGATGGATTTTGAATATAAGATGGTAATTGTTACCCGCCAGGATTTGAAGCTTTCACCTGGAAAACTTGCTGCACAGGTTGCTCATGCTGCGGTTGCTTGTGCGTTAGAAACTAAGAAGAAGAATTCCAAATGGTTTGCAAAATGGCAGAATGAGGGGGGAAAAAAAGCTGTTGTTAAGGTGGATTGCGAGAGAGATTTTTATCCACTGAAAGAAAAAGCCGGGAAGCTTGATATCTTTGCCCATATTGTGGAAGATGCAGGCCATACAGAGATACCGGTTGGTACGAAAACAGTTTTAGGGATCGGACCAGCACCAGACAATTTAATTGATCAAGTAACCGGCGATTTGCCGCTTTTATAAATATAAAAAATTATGAGAAAGATGCTTCTTTCCATCTGATTTTATCTTATTTATTCAGAGTGAGTCTTTTTTTCAATTGGTACAACGTCTGCCATTTTTTCTGCGATTACATTGGTGATTGATGTATTTGGATCTATTACATATTTTGTATTGTTTTCCAGTGAATATTGTACTGTTTCAAGTTTTTTATAGAGCTGTGCTTCATTCCTGAAATATTTTTGAATAGCTGTGTTAACTTTTTCAATTTTAGCTGCCTCTGCTTCAGCAACCTTAACAATCGCTAGAGCCCTACCTTCTGCTTCAAGAATAGCTGCTTGTTTCATACCTTCTGCTTTTTTAATTTCTGCTCTTCTTAAACCATCTGCCTGTGTTTCAGCTGCTGTTGCATAATCGATTGCTGCTTGTTTTTCATTTTCAGCTTTTACAACTTTGTTCATTGTATCTTGTACATCTTTTGGCGGGTCAATTTCTTTCAATTCTGTACGCACTACTTCAATTCCCCAATTTGCCGTTTCACTTCTGAGAGTGGCCATAAGTTCGTTATTTATTCTGTTCCTGTCACTGTTTGCCTCATTCAAATTCAGAGTGCCGATAATATTACGAAGTGTTGTACGAGCAAGATTTACAATCTGATATTTGTAATCATAAACGTTATATTGAGATGCTTTTACAGAATCTACATCTGATTTTACTTTGAAATAAACTTGAGCATCAACCTGTGCATTGAGCTTATCTTTTGTAATAATAGTCTGTGGTTCCGCATTGACCATCATTTCAGTTATATTCACTTTTACCATTTTCTCTGCGACAGGAATAATCCATGCTAAACCAGGATTTTTAAATCTATTGTATTTTCCCCATCTTTCTACAAGTGCACGATTTGTCGGTCTGATTGTCCTAAATCCAACTAAAACAAACCATGCTAAAATTACTACTAGAAGTACCCACCCTGCCATTCCAATTAATTCCACCCTTGTCACCTCGAAGTTTGTAACAATTCGCGATTTATAAATTCTGGTATCAAGAAGTAGATACAATGATATATTTTTAAAGAAAGATGTGTTTTTAAAATATGATGATAGATAAACAAAAATTAGTTAATCTTATCTTCATATCGATAATAATTCTAATTATTGTTTTTATTGTAAGCAATGGATCAGTAGATGTAGAAGTTAGCAACGAACTAATTATAATCGCAGTAATTTTGACAATTGTACTAATAATTTTTGTTATGGTGTATCTTTTCTCAAGAGCTCATAAAGAGAGTTTCATCTCACAAAAATCAGATGAAATTGAAGGTCATATTAAAAGCGAAGATATATCTCACTTTAAATTGGGAGAAGACGTTGAGAGGATTTTATGGTCTATCAAGAATCATTTCAACCCCAAAGTTGTTAGTAATGAGGCGGAGGCTGAAAAACAATTGATGAACTTTCTTGATAGCCGATTTCCCACCCATGCAAAAAGCCGTGGTCATACCTCTAAAGGCAAACCCATAGACATAGTAATCGATGGGACATATGCAATTGAATTAATTGTTGTTGATAACGAAGGAAAACTTGTGTTGTTGATGGATCATGTTTTAAAATTTAAAGAAGATTTCGGCATAGTTGTAGTAGTTCTATTGGACACGGACGAGGTCCCTGTTTTTATAATTGAAAAATATGTTAAACAATTTGAAAATATGGGGGTTAAAACAATAGTTAAAAAGGTATCTTATTTAAAGTAGTGTTTTATGTTGTATAGAAAGTTTATTTAGCAGATTTAAGTATTTTTCTTTTGCATGAAGCCGCAGATTAGGTTACTTGGCATTGACGATTCGCCTTTTACTTTCACTGAGAAGTATACTGCGATTATCGGTGTTGTGATGCGTGGCGGTGAGTATCTAGAATGTGTTTTGAAAAACCAGGTGACTGTTGATGGATCTGATGCCACTCATGCATGCGAAGAAATGATACAGAATACACGACATAAAAAACAATTGAAAGCCTTGCTGCTCGATGGTATTTCTCTTGGCGGTTTCAATGTAGTTGACATTCAAGAGATATACGACGCTACACATCTCCCTGTTATAACAATCACGAGAGACGAACCTGACGTCGATAAGATAAAAAAAGCATTGCAAAAAAATTTTGAGGATTGGAAAGAAAGATTAAATCTAATGAAAAAAGGAAAACTACACAAGGTAAAAACTTTGCATAACCCTATTTATGTTAAATGTGTTGGTTTATCTATAGACGAGGCAAAAGAAATAATAAAGATTTCTACGATAAGGGGTGTCGTACCAGAGCCTATACGAATAGCACATCTCATAGCTTCAGGTATAATAAAGGGTGAATCTCATGGTAAAGCCTAAAGCAAAGGTTGATAGTAATAAATGTCTTGCATGTTGCGGATGTATTTCTGTTTGTCCGCAGGATGCAATTATGTGGTGTAGTGGCAAAGCGTTTGTTGATAAAGATGAGTGTATTAGCTGTTCTATATGTGTGAAAACTTGTCCTGTTGGTGCCATTAGTCAGGAGGTTTGATAGTTATGAAATATGATGTTGTCGTTGTTGGTAGTGGCCCTGCCGGTAGTGTTACTGCTCGTTTCGCTGCAGAATCTGGTGCTAAAGTTCTCGTGTTAGAAAGAAGGACAGAGGTTGGTGTGCCTGTTCTTTGTGGCGAAGGTATCAGTCGTAAGATAGACAAATGGGATATGATTGAGGGGACTCGTTGGATAGCGGGCCGGATGGATGGTGCACGTATTTATTCCCCTGACGGCACTATGGTTAAGCTTTCAGCAGATAAAGCTGGTAACGAAACAGGTTATGTTATTTACAGAGATATTTTCGATCAGGAACTTGCTAAGAGAGCGATTAAAGCTGGTGTAAAATATCAGATGAATACTCAGGTTTCTGGTCTCGTAAAAGAAAAAAATAAGATTAAAGGTGTGAAGGCTAAACATTTTGATGATGAGTTCGAAGTTGAGGCAGATATTGTTGTTGGTGCAGATGGTGTTGACTCAAAAGTTGGGCTTTGGGCAGGTATTAATACGACTCTTAAGCCTGTTGATCTTGAGACATGTGCCCAATATACTTTAGCGGGAATTGATTGCAGCGAGGGTTATTGTGATTTTTACCTCGGTCAAAAAATTGCTCCAGGTGGATACGTCTGGGTTTTCCCAAAAGGAAAAGATGTTGCCAATGTGGGCATAGGAATCTTAGCTAGTCTAAGTGAACCGGGGATGGCGAAAAAGCTTCTTGATAAATTCATTGATGCTCGTCCTGAGTTAAAAAAAGGCAAACCATTGCGTTTCCTAGCAGGTGCAGTACCTGTTTCTATGCCAGTTGAAACAGTGCGAGACAACCTTCTTTTAGTTGGTGATGCTGCTAGACATGTTGACCCGATAACAGGTGGTGGACTAACACATTGCCTTGAAGGTGGTAAAATAGCTGGAGAAGTTATAGGCAAAGCAATAAAAAATCATGATTTCAGCAAAGAAACACTTATGGAGTATGAGAGTCGTTGGAAAGAATCGTTTGGTAAAAAAATAAAGAGGAACTATGTTGTAAAAGAGATAATGCTTGATATGGATGATAAGACATTTAACATGCTAGCTGACTCACTGAAAGATTATAATTTTGATGAGATAAGTACATTAAGTCTTGTGAAGGCTTTGGTTTTAAAACATCCATCGCTTTTAAAGAGGTTAGCACCACTTATAAAAGCAGCAACAATATAGAGGATTTATTATGAAGTGGGGACTTGTATGCAAACCAGGTGCAAAAAGCACTATTTCGCTTGCAAAAGATGTATATGATTTTTTGAAAGAAAACGGGGATGTTTTTGCTGAGAAAAATTTCGCGGAGGAGACAAAAATAAAGGGTTATTCGCTAGAGGAGATAAACAAAAAATCAGATATTGTTGTTATACTCGGCGGGGATGGTACAATACTTTGGACTTTACCGGGTGTAGAAAAACCAGTTTTTGCCATTAATTCAGGTGGCATGGGTTTTCTGTCAGAGGTTGAATCAAAATATGCTATTGGTAGTTTAAAACAAGTGATTGATGGTAAATACAATATAGAAGAGAGGGCAAAACTAAAAATTACTGTGGATGGTAAACGTCTCCCTGATGCCACAAACGAGGTTACTGTACAAACTGCGCGTATCGCTAAGATAATGTATCTTCAGCTTTTTGTTGAGGGTGAGCGTTTTGAGACGCTTGGTGCAGATGGCATAATAATTGCTACACCTACTGGTTCAACTAGTTATGCTTTGAGTGTTGGTGGTCCTATAATGGATCCGTCTGTTAGCGCTATGGTTATAGCGCCTCTAGCACCATTTAGATTGTCTGCCCGCCCATGGGTTGTACCGCTTGATAAAAAAATTGGTGTAAAGATTTTGCCTCAAACAAAAGAATCCAAACTTGTTATAGATGGGCACTATTCTCAGAATGTAACAATAGATAGTGACATTGTTGTTACCGGCTCTGAAAAGAAAGCAAAGTTTGTTAGATTTGGTGAGAGTTTCTATCAGATGGTAAGATTAAAGCTGGTGCGATAAAAACATGAAATTTTTCAAACGAGAAAAAAAGATTCCGCCAGTTCGCAAAAAATGGAAGATCACACAAAAGTGTTTAAAGCTAATTTTGGAGGCGTCTAAATCAAATTATCCTAGGGAGTTCGGTGGTCTTCTACGTGTCGATAAAATTGCGAAAGACACTATATACGAGGTTATGATTTTACCTGGAACTGTATCTGGTGACGCTCATGCGATATTTAAGTTACATATGTTGCCGATAGATTATAGTATTGTTGGAACTGTACACAGCCACCCATCGCCTTTTGTAATACCCTCTGAAGCAGATTTGTCTCTTTTTGATAGGTTTGGTAAAATACATATTATTGTTGCAAGTCCTTTTAACGAAAACTCTTGGAGAGCCTATAATTATATGGGAAAAGAGTTAGAGATTGATATCATATAAAATTAAAAAAATTAGCTGGTTTTATAAGGAAAAAAAAGCTATGGTTTTTATGAGTGCGAGGAAAAACTATATGAAAATAAATAACGAAAAACTTGTTAGTTATATTCTAATAATTACTGGGCTTTGTATAATGATATATAGTATAGCAACGGCAATCATTGTTTTTACAGGCAATGGTAATATACCTGTTAAAATACTCGAAGAAAAAACTACACAACAAGGATCATCCAGCGATATAATGGCGCCTTTATTCCCAATGTTCAATGCATTGATTTGGTTAGGAATAGCTTTTTTCCTAATTGCTGCAGGAGGACGTATTGTCAGGGTTGGTATACAGATGATGAAGGCATCTTTGCCAGATATAAAAATCGTTAAAGAAATAAAAGAGATGAGTCACGATATAATAAAAAAGAGGGAAAGAGAAGATTTTGAGAAGACTAAATAGTATAAAACGATTTTTAGTTTGTTTTAATCTTTTCTCCCAGGATATAAGATTTTATATAAATCACTTGTATTCATAAAAATGAGAGAGACATGGATGGATCACAAATTGATACATTTGTTTTTGCACCATTAGCGCCAATATTGGGTTTACTTTTATTCTGGTTTCTCCAACTATTATTCATAGAAAGTCAGAGGTATTTGCTATCAAAGATATGGCATAAACACGAACCGCTATGCAGATTCACAAACTTCCTTGGTGTGTTGTACCAAACAGTATGTCACGCCCTTGGTTACACAATTACAAGAAGCGGCATATCAGATTTTGTTATTAGTGTGGATTACGGCAAAGTTGCACCAAAAAAAGAGAAAAAAGGAGTGTTTGAATGGATATCAAATGCCTTCCTCTTCATCGGACCTTTTTTTATTCCTTCATTATTACTATTTGCCTATTTTATATTACTGATAACCCCCTCAGCATTTAACATACCGGCTGGTTACTATGAATCTTTTTCATCAGGATTACAGAACTTCGGTGAGAACCTCTACGGCTTTTCAGAAAAATTCTTTGCTTTCTTATCTAATATAGACTTCTTTAACCCATTACATTTTGGATTTTTCATCTTACTAATAATTGTAGGTTTAGGCATACGACCAAGTTACATTGGTGAAACAAAAAAAGAAAAAATCGATATGATATATGATTTGAAAAACATCAAAAATCTACTATTTAGTAAACCTTTATACCTGATTTTTTTGTTTGTACTGGCATATATAATATTTTACATTTCTTTCTTCCTTAAACATGGATGGTATATTGCATTATTTTCCTTACTAAGTTGGCTCTCGATAATAGCCATAGCTTCGCTCGTTATAACACAAGCAATAATACTACTTATAAAAAATACCGACGGATTATCTAGACCATGGAGCTTTTTACCGTATTTAACAATCCCTGTTTCGTACGTAGCAATGCGAACAGTGTTTTTCTTTTACCCGTTGGACTTGTCAAACAGTATTTCTTTGATAGCAATGATTTTATCCACTATTTTGATTACATTCTTACTATTAAAATATAAAACCAATAAATTTAAAACCAAGAAGAACATAAAACAAGCAGGAGAAGAGGATGGCAAAGAGAAAAAAAGAAAGAGAAGAAGATCTGCTAAAGAATGAGCACATAGAAAGGATACTTTCTCCACATCCTTTGTCTTTTATGAGATTGCAATCATTGTGTCTTTTTTTGATAATATGGGGTGTTGTTGTAGGTTGGCTTGTTAATTTCTCAGAGTGGAAAGGTTTGTTCGCTGGAGAATGGTTGCCTGTTTTGGCATGGGGTTTAGTGTTACTTTTAGTTGGTGTTATTGCATCTTTGATTGCTATTCGTTGGAGTATTTTCTTTTTATTTCTAACTGTTTTTGTTTGCGGGTTAGGTTTGATGCTGTGGCAGAATTGGTTAACTGCTGAAATTGTACCTGTATTTATACCATTTTATTCTGTTGCAGTTTCTATTGTTGGTTTTTTAATTGTTGAATTATATAGACGATCGCATAAATACATTATCTCAAACTTACGTATAGCTTTCAAGGGTGGCATATTTACAAAACAGGAGAGAACTGTTAGGTATGATAAAATAACAGACATCAATGCTAAACAAGGAATACTTGGTCAGATTTTTGGTTTCGGTACCATTATACCCATTACGCAAGCAGGTTTTGGACTTGGTAGCGACAAAACTTTTGCAGCAGGTGGTGTTGAACTTGGTGGCAAAAAAGCTAAACTATTAGGAATTGCTGGCGGCGGAAAAGAAGTGCAGACACCTAGAGCTAGAAGCTATTATGAACTTCATGGCATCTATCCATATAAGGAAATTAAGAAGCTTATAGAAAACTTAGTCCAGAATAATGTGATCACGCCTTATCAACAAGAACAAGTAGAATTCCAAAAACAACAGGTGGATATTCAGAAACAAATGCGTGATTTGCTGAAAATGCAGACGAAAAACCCAAAAGAGAAGCCCGCGGCCGCATTAGCAAAAATGCGTGAAGAAGAAGAGGAAGATGAGGAAGAAGAACCTGAAGAAGATGATGAGGCGTATCAGCAAGAACAGGTTGACGTACAGAAACAGATGAAGAATCTCCTCAAAAAACAACTGGAAGTAAAAGAGGATTCTGCTGAGGAACAAGACGAAGAGGAAGAAGAGGAAAAATAAAAAATTATAGATATATTTATAATCTAAAACTTTATTTTCCTACGACCATGGTTCCTAAACGAGTTTTTTTCACGAAGGGCGTAGGAAAGCACAAACATGAACTACAATCTTTTGAGCTTGCTTTGCGTGATGCTGATATAGAGCAATGTAACCTTGTTTATGTGTCTAGTATTATCCCACCGAATTGCAAAATAATTTCAAAAGAAAAAGGTGTACGGGAATTACGTGCTGGTGAAATCACCTATGTTGTTATGTCGAGAAATACTACTAATGAACCTAATCGTTTGGTTGGTGCTGCTGTTGGCGTTGCTATACCTAAAAAACGTTCATCTTATGGTTATATTTCAGAGCACCACTGTTTTGGCGTCACTGGAAAAAAATTAGAGGATTATGTCGAAGACCTAGCAGCCACCATGCTTGCCACAACCCTTGGTTTGGAGTTTGATCCGGATACGGCATGGGATACGAGAAAACAAGAATATAAGATGAGCGGAAAAATCGTTGGAACACAGAGCGTCGCACAAACAGCTGAAGGAGACAAGGATGGATTGTGGACGACTGTTCTTGCCGCAGCTGTATTCTTGGAACATTAAAAATTATTTTAACTATTTTTTAAGTTACTTATAGATTAGTCAGAGGAAGTTTTTAATATAGGTTATAGAATGTCTGCTTCCTGATAAAACTATTTTATCAGTTAAGAAAAATGAAGGGATAATTTATGGAAAAAGTTTTCATAAAATGGTTCGAAGAGCTGAAAATAGGAGATGTCCCGCTCGTTGGCGGAAAAAACGCATCTCTTGGAGAAATGATTCAGAATCTGAGTAAAAAGGGAGTGGTTGTCCCATCTGGTTTTGCCATTACTGCTTATGCATACAAATATATGATAGAAAAAGCAGGTATTGACAAAAAAATACGAGAGATACTTTCCGATCTTAACACCCACGATGTTAGAAATATTGCGGAACGCGGAGAAAAAATTCGAAATCTAATCAAAAAAACTTCCATCCCGCCTGAACTGGAAAAAGACATTCGAAAACATTACAAAGAGATGGAAAAACGCTATGGAAAAAATGTTGATGTTGCTGTAAGAAGCAGTGCTACTGCTGAGGATCTACCTGATGCCAGTTTTGCAGGCCAACAAGAAACATATCTTAATGTTAGGGGAGAGCCTGAGCTTTTAGAAAAAGTTAGAGATTGTTTTGCATCTTTGTTTACAAACAGGGCGATATCCTATCGTGTTGACAAAGGATTTGATCATTTCAGCGTGTATCTTTCCGTCGGTGTACAGAAGATGGTACGTTCTGACTTGGCTTGCTCTGGTGTTATGTTTTCTATTGATACTGAGAGTGGTTTCGAAGATGCGGTTTATATCACTGGTGCGTATGGACTTGGAGAAAACGTTGTACAGGGTGCTGTAAATCCTGACCAGTTTTATGTATTTAAACCAACATTGAAAAAAGGATTCAGACCTATTGTTGAGAAAAAAGTTGGCTCAAAAGAAAAAAGACTTGTATATGGGGCAAAAGGAACTGTACAAAAACCAGTTACTAAAAAAGAGCAACAAAATTTTGTTATCAATGACGATGAGATTCTAAAGTTAGCCTCATGGTCTTGTATAATTGAGGATCACTACAAAAAACCCATGGATATTGAATGGGCAAAAGACGGAAAAACAGGTGAGCTTTTTATTGTTCAAGCGAGGCCTGAGACAGTGCATTCGCAGGACGATGTAGCAGTTTTAAAAACCTACATTCTTGAAGAGAAGGGGAGCCTCCTTGTTGAAGGAGAGGGCGTTGGAACCAAAATAGGGCAGGGAAAAGTCAACGTTATCGCGGATGCAAAAGACATACATAAATTCCAGAAAGGACAGGTTTTAGTCACAGACATGACAGACCCTGACTGGGAGCCCATAATGAAAATAGCTGGTGCGATAGTAACAAACAGAGGCGGCCGTACCTGCCATGCCGCGATTATTTCAAGAGAGCTTGGCATCCCGTGCGTCATTGGTACTGGCAATGGTACTTCCAAAATAAAGCATGGTTCAACAGTTACTGTTGATTGCAGCGAGGGCGTTGGTAGAATATACGACGGTTTATTGAAATACAGGTTAGATGAACTAAGATTGGATAGTCTACCTAAAACAAAAACAAAAATAATGATGAATGTAGGTGTCCCAGAAAAGGCGTTCAAAGAAGGACAAACACCAAATGATGGCATAGGTCTTGCTAGAGAAGAGTTCATCATAAATTCTTACATTGGCATTCACCCGCTCGCGCTGATAAATTACGAACAACTAAAAAAGAAGGCAAAATCTGATCCGAAAATAGCAAAGGTTATAAAAAAGATTGACGAAAAAAGTAGCAACTATGAAGATAAAGTTGAGTTCTTTGTCGACAATTTAGCAAGAGGAATTGCAAAAATTGCTGCAGGTTTTTACCCAAATGATGTTATCGTCCGCATGTCTGATTTTAAAACAAATGAATATGCGAACCTTGTAGGCGGGTATCTATATGAACCAGAGGAAAGCAATCCAATGATTGGCTGGAGAGGCGCATCTCGTTACTACGATCCAAAATACAAAGCAGCATATGGATTAGAATGCAGGGCAATAAAAAAAGCCAGGGATGAGATGGGTCTTACAAACATAAAACCAATGATACCTTTCTGTCGAACACCTGAAGAAGGCCGAAAGGTCATAAAGACCATGAACGAGTTTGGTCTAAAACAAGGCGAAAACGATCTAGAAGTATATGTTATGTGTGAGATACCATCTAACGTTGTTGTCGCAGATCAATTCGCAGAGGTTTTCGATGGTTTTAGCATAGGCTCAAACGACCTCACACAACTAACACTAGGTCTAGATAGAGATTCCGATCTTGTTGCACATATTTTCGATGAGAGAAACGATGCAGTAAAAAGATTAGTTGCACAGGTAATCAGTGTAGCACATTCTCATCAGCCAAGAAGAAAGGTTGGTATATGCGGACAGGCACCATCTGATTTCCCTGAATTTGCGGAGTTTCTCGTAGAATGCGGAATTGACAGCATATCGTTAAATCCTGATACTGTTGTAAAAACAAGGCTTAAAATCGCTGAGACTGAAAAGAGGCTAGGAAGATAAAAAGCTGCCTCCCTCTTTTTTCTTATATTTATCTAAAAGTTTTTAGCAGTATTTGCTATTTGCTAGATTTATGAAAATTATCCCGGTTGTCTATGTTAAAGACAAAAAGATGTGGAAAAAAAAGGATGAAGAACTTTTATCAATCAAAGATATTTTAGAACAGGTTAAAGCGGATGAAGAGATTTATGTTTTGGATGATGAAGGGATAAAAGAAAATAGGCCTGATTTTTCAATATATCAGGCTTTGTCAGAGCATTATACTATATGGGTTGATGCTGGTCCTCGAATATTGGATGATGTTGTTGATATTGTTATGGGGGGCGCAGCAAGTATAGTAATTAGGGAGAAAATGTTTTTAGTGGGGGATTTGTCTGGTGTAAAAGAGTTTACTGATTGTTTGGTTTATAGCTATGTTGATCTGGAAAAAGAGGAGGAACATGTTCTTTCCTTGTCACCTTCCATTGATGGTTTAGTTATATGTAATGATAAAAATCAGTTCGAGGGAGATTTTAGACTCTGTGAGTTATTGAAAAATCTTTGTAAAAAATACAGCGTATATGTTTTTGAGAGTGAAAAAGAAAACACTCAATATTGGGAGAGTTTGGGCGTAGCTGGTATCCTGTTGCATTTGAAAAAAACAAAACAGGTGAATGGTGATGGTTGATTCTGAGGTGCAAATAATATTATCTTTTCTTTTCAAACGCAGTGGAAAAGAGGAGTTGTCTGCATCTGAACTTTATCTTCCATTGTCCATGGATTTGAAATGGTTCACACCAAATCAGGCAAAGGCTTTTGTTAATATGGCCTTACAGCAAAAACTTTTAGATAAAAAAGACAGTAAATTAGCGCCGTGTTTTGATTACAAGAAAGTTGTAGTACCAGTTGGTTTCAGTCCAACAAAACAAACTGTTTTGGAAAAAGAGACTAAGCCGGATGCTATGAAAACAATTATAGATAGAATAACTGTGAAATCAGGTCTTGAGGAAGTCAAAGTTACTGAAAAAATTAATAGAACCGCAGAAGAAAAAAACATTTCAGATGGCACTGCAGCATTATTGGTTGCAAAAGAATATGGGGTTGATTTTGAGGATTGTTTTGAGGAGATTGAAAACAGGATTTTTACAGAAAGTACAGAGTGATTGGAATTAATAGTATACCCATACAATGGCTTCTACGAACACCCCATTGCACTGGTAATAAACCGATGAATGTTGCTACAAGCATGATTAGTATACCAATAAGTCCTGTGAAAAGATAGGCGAGTATTATAACGAAGGCAATTGTGACTTTTATTAGCAGCGCGTATGGTACGTTTGCGAAATGTTTTGCAAATATTTTACCTATTTTTAATGTTAAAAAATATGATAGTATGCCCCCTAGTATCAATGCTATTAGCAGATAGATTAGGTTTGTTGGCATCATGATAGATGACCATTCTTCTAATGCAATTAGTTCACCTACTGCTATCGTTGCGCCGCTTCTTGCCCTTAGTATTATGAATAGTGCTGCGATTACAAAAAAACCACATGCTGTGTTTACTGCTGATAGTGTGATTATTGTTTGTTTTCTGTCAGATTCGCCCCTAGCGGTCATAGCTAATATTGTGCCTGTTGAGGAGCTTATACCTGGGATCAAAGAGACTAGTATGCCTGCTAGGCTGCCTGTAATAACGGAAATAATAGATGCTTTCTTCTCTTTCTTATCGAATTTGATTTTTTCTATTACTTGTAATGGTATTTTTGGTTTTGTCATAATAGATGTTAGCAGTGTGGGGAGCCCAAAAAGTCCTGCTAGTGCTGGGAAAAGAACCGGGGAAGACATACCTATAGGTGAGTCTACGGGGCAATCGAATATAACTAGCCCGAAGATGCCTGAAATAACAAATATCAAGGCTGCAAATAAAATCCCAAAAACATAGGGCATTTTTCCATGATGTATTCCAAAAAGTTCGATTTTGCCTTTCTCTGTCGCTATAAGTAGTAAGGTGATCGCAATAAGCACCCAGACCATTATTCCTCTCAAAATGGAATAAAGAAACAATGGACTGCCTACGATGAAACGAACTGGGTAGAGAATGAGGAAACAAAATATGACGGCACCGTAGCTTCCTATTGCTGCTAAAACCACTGCCTCGTAACCTTTGCCTTCCAATAGAAGAGAGTGTGCTGGTAAAACTGATAATGCGGTGTCTTCTTCGGGTGCGCCAAGGACAGTAGTTCCGAAGGTAAAAATCTACGAAGGAATGAAAACTCTACAGAAGAAAACTGGCTAACGCTAATCCATAATTTTAATAGTTTTTGAATTAATAATCTACGAAACAACATGATTGTTGTTCTTATCCGCCTATTTCTTTCCGTAACTCAACTAATGCCTGTTCAACAACATCGGACATAGACTCAAAGTGTCCCTTCTCGATTTCTGCTTTGGCCCAGTCGTTGAGCTCTTTTGACAAACGGAAAGATATTTGTTTCTTGTTTGCCATAAAAATGTAATATGATATAGAATTAAATCTATAGATAAAAATTTATGAAAGAATACCGATAAGGAATTATGATCTGGGGGTCTATCTTTCAAATTACTGGAATTTTATTCACTGCAACTGGTAGTATATTGGCATTAACAAAACTCTGGGAAAGATATATTGATGAATCTAAGAAACGGGCAGAATTTTTTGCATGGTGTTATAAGGAATATGAAAAGGCCGATAATGAACTAAGAGAACATGATTTAAAATATCTGTCAGAAATCAGAAAATCAGATACAATTATTCCAGAATATAAAGAAATGATTGCAAAATTTACACAATCACGCATTAAACAATCAGAGAAAACTAAAGATGCGATGAAGAAACGGATAAGAATGTACTATTTCATTGATAGGAATTTATTAAACATGGGAGTATGGCTCATAATTAGCGGTGCAATATTACAGATTATGGGCATTATAATTGGATAATATTATACCTTTGACATCAATCTAAAACTTACTCTGGATGGCTGTGGCTCGTCACTCCAATCATCCAAACATCGTTGTATAAGTCGTCTGCTGTTCCAGTAGTCATTGTGTTTATGTTTGAATTTCTCAAGCAGATTGTACTGGTCTTTGTTTGAGATCTTTACACCCAGCAGGTAGCTTAGTTCCTCGATAGCTCTATAGTTTATGATCCTGTCTGGCTTCTCACGAAAGAATGCTTCTATAGTTTGTTCTTCTCTTCCTGGGAGATAGAAGAATGTTTTATCCTTGTATCTGGCCGATCTGATTATCGGGAACTTCATCTGTAGGTTTCTAACCACTGGTACGTTGAAATCAGATATAAGGTAGCCGTCTGTCATAAGCCTATTTAGGAGCTGTATACCATTCTTACGGACGATATGGTTCCCCTGACGACCACAGCCCTGTAGATGTCTTGTAAACGTGATAACTGTCCCTATGTTTAGTCCGTATAGTTCTGCTGCCTCAGCCTTCGTATAACCCTCCTGTATGGCTTTGATGACCTTATTCTTGGTTTCCACAGGTATTTTTCTGGATTTGTACATGCCTTTGCATCTTCTGGAGATAACGCTTCTGTCAACATTGAATTGTTTTGCCAAGTCCTTAATCTGATGTCCTTGGTCTATGAGTTTTGCGATATGCTTGCAGTCTTCATCGGATAGTTTTCTTTTTGTCATCAAATGAAAAAGCGAAACCGCTGATATATAAAGGTGTTGAAAATAGGTTAAGACGAATACATACTAAGAAATCCATTCCTGTAGAGTTTTAAGCAAGATTTCTTTACCAATAATGTCGTTTTTATCCGAATTATTGCCAACCGATTCAATAAACACATTTCCATCCCAATCCTTTTCGTGCTGCTTATGTTCGATTTGTTTTCCTAATTTTATAATACCTGGAAAAATTGAACCTTCGTACATTACAGGCATTTTCTTAATTGCATCTGCTAGCACTGCTATGATAGCATGACAGTTAGGGCATCTGAAATGATAAGCTTTGTACCATTTCTGTGGAATCTGACCAAAGACTCGTTCAAAAGTAGTTTCTTTTTCTCTTAATTCAAGATTAAATTCCCATAGAGAAGGTTTATTGCAAAAAGGACATTTTGGCAAATTTGAATCAATCCATTTTCTGGGAATTGAACCGAAAAGACCTTCATATCTTTTAAATTCCATCGGGTTTCACTTCTCCTATTTCCATAATGCTTTTTTCAAAGGGGTATTGTTTAATTTCTTGCCCAAATTATCTTTTAAATTAAAGATGTCGTTTTCATCTGTATATTCGCAGTAAAAATTTTTCTCTTTTTCACAGAGTTTTTTATATCTTGAAATTTTCTCTTTCTTCTTTCTGAGATATTCTGTATCATTCATTCCAAAATGTTCAAGAATTACAAAATTACCCTTATTATCTTGTAAAACAAAATCAGGCCTAAGTTCGCCATCTACATCCATTAATGGTTCATATTGAAATTGTACCTGATTTGCTTCTAAAAAATAACAAATCAACAGTTCACTTTTTGATTTAACTTTTTGTGAATTAAAATAATATGTACCTTCAAATTTTTGTTTAAAATCCTGTTCCTTTTTGATTTTAACATATTTCAACTTATTAAGATTCTTCTTTTCTTCTTCCCTCTCTTTCCAATGCATCTTGCATAAATAATGCCCTTCAGGAACTTCCATCCCACACACTTCACATGTCGGTTTTTGTTTCTCCTTTTCATTACAAGCATAACATAATTTGAACCATGGCTTCTTTGGATTACCACACAATGGGCATTTTGTTGCTTCCATTTTACTCCCTCAAACTATAATTTCAAAACAACAACTAGCTTATAAATTCTGAGATAACAAATGTTAATCTGCAAAGGAGAAAAGCTATGCCGTTTTCATTTGTCGCAGCTTTTTATAATAATCAGGGTTCTTTTCTCTGAATTTCCGCTGCAACTCCCTATTATACCAAGGGTTTTTCTGCCTAAACTCCCGGCTCCTCTGTTTTACTTTTTCCCTGAAAGAAGGATCGTTTCTGTACCTCTTCTCATAGTTTGCCCTTAGATATTCCAGATATTTTGAATGGTTATTCTCTATCCATTTCATGAGACGCATTCTACTGCATTCTTTGCATTCGCTCTTAACACCATAACGTCCATGCTTCAGCCTATAAAAACTAAATAATGGCATATACTTTTTACACGTACCACACTGCACGTAACGTATCCCATCTACGATCTTGGATTTGTTAGTCATTTTCTTCTCTTCGCATAAAGTTTCCTATAATAATCTGGATGAGCTTTTCTGAACCTTTGCTGCTGTTCCCTTAAATAACCTGGGCGGGCTTTCAACCATTCCCTATTCGTATCAGGATTTCTCTTTTTCCATTCACGACTAAATCGTTTCATTCTCTCTCTATACTCTGGATCGTTTTTGTATCTATTACGCTGAATTTCAGGGTGAGCCTTTCGGTGTTCAAGCGACCTCTTGTCACCGCATTTTTTACATTCAGATTTTGTACCAACATTGATGCTATATGACCTCTTATAAAAACCACTGCTTACTGGTTTGAACTGTTTACATGTGCCACACTGCTTGTGCTGTATTCCATTAATGATTTCAGATTTGTTAGTCATTCCCTATTCAAAAATTTATATATATGATGTATAATAATATTTCTGTCTATTTAAAAAACCAACCTATGCCTTTTCACTGTCATCACTAACGAGTGAAAAAACCCATATAATAATATATCAACAACCAATCACTTTTATTATTGGAAAAATGAAAGCATCTGACCACGTTGAAATCAATGAAAAAAATTCCTTACATCAAATGATGCTTAAATTAGACAGCAAAAAAACGAAGAAAGAGTTAGATGATATATGGTTCACTTATTTCTCATTTAAAGCTACTTTGGATTTTTTACCTGTAATATGGAGTAGAATACAATACGATATAAAAATGATTGACGAGAAAAATAGTATTGAAGCTACTTATTTCTCTCCTGATGCTGAAGAAGGAATCAAACCAACAGAAGCTGAAATGAAGATGTTGAAGGAATGCCAGAATTTTGAAGACATAATAACATTGGACATCGAAGATTGGTTTATTCATTCATATATTCTTATGGATAAATTTGCTAAATTAATAAAAAAAATTTTTTGTTTATATGTAACGGAGGAAAAAAAGCAAATAATTTTGGATATAGCTGATAAGGATTTTTATCATTTTAGAAAATATTTTATTAAAGAAAAAGGGAAAATAATCGATAATGGATTTTATTCAATCATGGTAAGTCAAACAAAATGGTTTGAACCCGATCTTAAGAATATTCGTGATGATATGATTCAGCACGAATCGGTTCCTAAATTGTGGGGAAGCTCGATCGATGGCAAAAACAATGATATTGTTTTTGGATATAGTAAATTCAGACCTTATATGGGATTTCTTGAAAAGACATATCAGATAAGGGACAGGAATATAACTCTCTTTCCCCAAATCAAGGACAATCGAAATTATTTCGAGTTACTTATGTTTTTCGAGGAACATATACAAGAATTAAATCAGAAGGATAAAGATTTATTAAAATTTATAAGAAAAAGCTACGGTGGTAAAATACCAGATATAATCCTCCTATATAAAAAAATGTCAGATTTTTTTACAAGAATAAATGATCATTTTATTAACTTTCTTTAAAAAACCAACCACATTATGTTTCCAAACTCTCGTTAATAATAGCAATTTCTTCTTCATCAGTAAATCCATAAAGTTTGTAAACATAGTCATTGATTTTATCGTCAATATCCTGAAGTTTTTCTTCTGACGATTTATCTCCATTCAGAGCAATCATTTTTTCAACTAAATCGATTAAAGGTTTCTGTTGCTCATCTGAAACTTTTTTAATTGGAATTGAGAGGATCGGTGCTTTATCGATCTGTAATTGGTTTCCTTCACGTTTTCCTTTATAAAATAGCCAAAAGTGAATTAATTTTGAATTTAAAATTCCTGTTAAATACTTCAGATTAATATCTTTAGGTTGAATAACGAAAAACGTTAAAGAAACATAGGATGGAAAATCAACATAACTGAAAGACGGTTGTTTAGTTTTTCTTAATGAAATTATTTTTTCTCCTAAAAAGAATCTTTCTTCTCTTGCTCGATGCAATCCATAGGGACCGAAATCTGAAGTGATTATCTGTTTATATTTATCCAAATGCGTTTTAATTTTAGGATATTTGTTAATCTTTTTTATTAAGTCTGTTGTAGTATAGATGATCCACTCATTATTTTCTTTATTTGCATAATACCTTTTTAGTTCATTAGTAGTAAAGAAAGGTTTTATGATGTCTTTTTCTTCCTTTGAAAGATTCAAATTATCCAGTTCTTTTTTAGATATTTGAAATATGCCATCACCTATCGTTAAATCTGGCAATTTTTTTAGATGGGATTTAATAACTTTATCTTGATGAACATCGATACCTGTTGCCACATCTTTTTCTGTTAATTTATAATTTTGCTGTACCATTATTTTTTGACAAATACTCTCAGTATCCTTAGATAAAAAGGTCAATTCATAATTTTTATCAGTAAAAAATTCATTCTGAGGTTTTGATTTAAAAGATTTTATATTATGACTCTTTTCCTCTCGGAAATATCCTATTAGTTCGTCTTTATCCATTTTTTTATCTTGAACAATTGAAACCTCAATTTTGTTCTTGGTCTCTTTATTTGCTTCTTTCTTTTTTAGGAAGAATATAAGATTATGTTGCCCCGTCCCTTCAAAAACAGTAAATTCGTTAAAATTAAAAATACTTTCAATAACCGACTCTTTCAAGATTTTTTCTCGTAAAATCTTAGCTCCTTTAGCCTGTAACCAATAGTTTGTAGTAATAAACGAAATTCGCCCTTCTTTTTTTAACAAATCAAGACCGAGCTCTATAAAAAAATAAAGATAGTCCATTTTACCTTCATAATACTGTTTAACTGAAGGACTGCAATTTTTTACATCATGAAAAATCTCTCTATTGGTAAATTCCTTAACATAAGGAGGATTACCTATTATTATATCAAAACCTCTTTCTTCCTTTGGTAAATCTAAATTAAAATCTTCGTAAAATTCAAAACCCCAATGAAATGGCTTCATACCAAGAAAATGTTCTTTATCCATCTGAATTTTTTTACGATTTAATTCTCTATGTATTTCTGTATCTAATTTCTTATTAATTTTATCTCGTATCTCCTCAATTTCATTTCTTAGCTTTCTAGCATCGTCACCAATTGATTTTCTATATTCAGTTTTTATTTTCCTAAACCTATTGAGAAGTAAATTTGTAGTCTCATCGGCATTTTCAAAATCATCTAAGTTAAGTTTTGTTGTTCCAAATTGCTCAATATCAACATATCCAATAAGGGAATTACCTGCCCTTAGGTTATATTCGATATTTGGTAAGGGTTCAATATGTTCTGGATTGTATGATTCAGCTAACCATAGCCACAAACGCAATAAAGTAATTTCAATTCCTCTTGAATTAATATCGACGCCATAAAGAGATTTGAAAACTAGTTTCTTTAAAGAAATATCACTATTATTTAACCCCAGTTTATCGTCGATTTTCCTATCCAACTTAAATAGGACATTTGCTGCTGCTAATAAAAATGCACCTGACCCACAAGCATTATCACATATGGTAAGATTCAAAATGATTTTATTATAAATTTCATTTAATGTCGTAGCAGGTAAAAGAAAAAGATCATCAATTTTATTCAACGATTCTGTACTTTTATAGCATTTCTCTTTCATCAAGAAATTATTTGCCTTATCAAGAATCACAGGATAAATCGTATTTTTTGCAATATATTCGGTAATCTCTTTTGGAGTGTAATACGCACCTGTTCCTTTTCTATCAGTTGCAGTCATTGTCCTTTCAAAAATATAACCTAAAATTTCAGGATCAATTGCATCTTCTCCAGGTTTTAATTCTTCTACAGACATGAATTTAAAACCATCAAGAAACTTTATTGTCTCTTTCAATATTTTAGCATCTATTAAATATTCAGTATTTTTTTGTTCCACTTCATTTTTAACAAAGAGAGACCCATTCAAATAAGGAATGTCATAAAAAATAGGATCGACATCAAGTAAACTTGACCTATCTTTTTTTTGCCTATTCATCACATTAAAAAATAATTCCTGCAACTTGGCATTTACTTCATATGGTGGCAACTGTTTTATAAACTCAAAAATATCCCAGTCTCTTTTAATTGATTTCATTAATCCTCTTTCATGCAAAAACTTAATGAAAATCAACCGATTGATTGTTAGTTGCGCAATTTCTTCACGATCCTCAACATCATCTACATTACTGATAGAATTAACAAAACAATCTTTTTCTGAAATTTTATCAGTTCCATGCAAAATATCATTGTATTTTTTGTAGAACTCTTTGCCTATATCTTCTCTCTTTCTCTTGGGAATATGTTTTCTAATTTTCATATAAGATTCTATTTGATTAAAATTAGAAGATAAACCGAGTTCAGCGATTATCTGACTTTCACTACTGATAAAAACCCATTTTAGCCCGTTAGTTGCAACCCCAAAATCATATTTATCTTTTGCTTCAGCAAGTCTGAAAATACCTTTTATTTGATTTATCGCACCATCTGAGGATTTGTCATAAAGATCTGCGTTGATTGGCTTTGCCTCTATAAGCATTTGACTTTTTTCATGTTTAACAGCATAGTCTACTTTTCTAGTTCCATCTGTAGTCTTAAAGTTTTTTGGACCAGTATTTTCTAATTTTAAGAAATCATAAAGAATTACATCAATAAGATACTGCCTAGTAAATTCCTCTGGATCAAGCCATTCAAGTAAGTCACCAGACTTTAACTCTTTTCCTTCTTCAAATACTCTTTTCCTTCCCTCTAAAGTCAATTTATTTTGAACTATATTTAATAATTTAGTAATCTCTTCTTCCATCCTTTCTCAAAAATGATATTATCTGTTTCTTCTTTAATTTTTGGCAATGATGAAATTAAATAGTTTCTGCCATGTAAAACTCTAAATTCTAGATATTGTTTCTTCGTGAGGAGAAGGAATTGGAATGGAATATAAATTATCCCCTTCAACTTTGAATTTGCTCGAAGATTGCCCACGGTGTTTTTGGCTCTCAATGGTAAAGAAACTAAAGCGTCCTTCTGGCCCAATGTCTTCCATTCCTATTAAGATGGACAGCATCATAAAAAAATATTTCAACAAATACAGAGAACTAAATGAATTGCCACCAATAATCCAAGGAAAGATTACAGGAAGATTGGCTGTAGATATGCCCAAGACACTACGATATAAAGAAGATAACGGAATTAGTTTGGAAGGACGACCAGATGAATACTTCGAGCTTGAAGACAAAAATATTGTAGCATTTGACCATAAAACAAAATCTAAGGCTCCAGAGGGTGTTCATTCTTCTTATCAGTTGCAATTGAACGTCTACTCCCATCTACTAAAAATGATGGGGTATAAAACAACCAACAGAGCATATCTGGCATTTTATTATCCTGATGATTGTGAATTGCACAACGGGATGTGTATTCACTGTACAGTTATTGAAGTTAAAACAAACCCCGATCATGCGAAGGAATTGGTGAATAAGGCTTACGATGTGTTAAATGGTTCGATGCCAGAACATAGTGATAATTGTGAATATTGCAAATGGAGAGAAAAAACCCTAAAGATTTAATGAATCTAAAATCCTAATTGTTTTTGGATATATTCTACAGATGCATTCTCTAGCATATTTTGCCATGAATCAAAAGACGTGTTGTTTTTAACATATTCATTAAACTCATCTGAGTTTAGTATCTCTTCTGTTATTTCTTCTCCTTTAGATATTAATCCACTTTCAATTGCAAAACTTTCAAATGTATCGTGAGTGGTATGTTTTCTAACAAAATCATTGGTCATTAATTCATTAAGAGGGATCTCTTTTCTTTTTTCTAATTCTTTGGTCTTTTTTTCTAATTTCTTTAAAGTATCTTCAACTTCTTTTGTATCCACTTTTATATCAATAAATTTTTTTGACATTTTTCTTCCCCAGTTCCAAATCACATTTAAACATAAACTTTTTTCGTAACAAAAATTATTTAAATTAGTAGACTATTATTAGACTATAAATAGACTACAATTAAATGGAGTAACAATATGAATAAGGATATTAAGATAAATGGCTCATTAACATTGAAGAAAATAGATTACAAACGTATCCTATTACGTAAAGTCATAAAAAATAATTTTACAAGTGGAAAAGTCACTGTCCCTCCAGAATTAATCGGAAAATATGTGTTTGTAGTAGTAGAGGAGAAAAAATGATAGATTTTAATTGGATTAGCATAAATGCACTACCAGCGATTATTCTAATAATAACAGGAGTCATAATTACACTAATAGCAGAGTTAATACTAGAAATACTGCCATTCACCTCGAATTTAAAATTTAAAATGAAATTTTGGAAAAAGAAACTTGTAAAATATTTAAAAAAAGAACAGATTGATACTATCTTAAATATTAAAACTCAAGATTTATCAAATAAAAAATTAAATCCTTTTGAATATAAAAATAAATTTAAAAAAACATTAAATGAAAAGAAAATCACACCTTATGAAAAAGGCAATGATTTAAAATTTGATTTTTCAATTGGAAGAACAGAAATATCAGCAGTATTAACTTTTGCTTATAATGAAATTAATGAAAATGAAGAAGATGAAATCATTATTTCACAAATTGAAGTAATATTGTCTGCTAAATGCAAATTCAAAAATTTCGATGGACATATAATTGAATTATTAACCGGCAGAGATTTAATTGAAGAAGTTTTAAGGGCTAGTATAATTGAAGCAAATTTAAATTATAGTTTGATTTGTAAAATTAAGAATTTATATGAATTAACAGGCGTTTTATCAAAATCAAATCTAGACTATTTGATTGCAAAGAATAAGGATTATCAAATAGAAATGTCTTCCAATCAAGTAATTGCTTATGGTCAAATAAATCAAAATCTAATCTCTGTAATGAAAGATTTAATTATAATTTATAATTAATTAAAGGATAGGCAGAATTTTCTGTTGAACAAACAGCAATTTTGAAGGATTATCAACATTATTTAAAAATTTTATAGATCCGCATTCATATAGAGCAACTGTCAAATCATTTGCATTTAAAGTGACCATAATATAATTTTTTTCTCCATGTTGATTATAGTGAGCATAGTCATTAGGTCTATTAATAGCAGATCCGCCCAGACGACAATTTGAAAGACCAGGAATATTAAGATTTTTCCAACTACAATCTCTTGGAGTATGTGGATTATCTGTTAAAAATCGTTCAATATTATTTGGATTTAAAACACAATTTAGAATAACATTATCTTTATTTAATGTTGCAAAAATTGATTCGTTAATTTTTGAAGTAATGATTTCTGATGCATCTGTACCACTAAAAGAAAGAAAATGAGCAGAACCTCCTGTGAAAAATACGAACTCTGAAAAAAGTGCCTTTTTATGATATTCTATTTTTATTTCGTTTTCAATTATTTTTGATGTCTTGACTGGTTTTTCAAATATTACTTTTCCCCATAATTGATTTGTTGTTTTGTTAGTTATATCTAATCTTGTTTTCAAATCTAGGCCATATTTATTTTCAGAAAAATCTTTTTTATCTATAGAACTTGTGAGATCATCAAAATTGATTTCTTCTTCTAGCTTATATAATCTACAAGATGATATAGGCATATAAAGCCCCAAAAATAAAACTATTTAGAGTATAAATAAATTATTGCAGAAATGGTATAGAAATAGTACAATCTATCGTTTATTTTCTTAAAATTTATTACATTATTACAATATTACATAGATTATTACAGAAAAACTTTAAAAATATATTACAATATTACATGTAGGTTTTGTAATATGACAAAAAAGGTAATAAGCGTAAGAATTGATGATGAAATATGGAAAATGGCAAAGAAATACTCCATAGATATTGGACTAACATTCGGTGAATTAGTAGAGGCTTCTCTGATTCATGAAATGCAGAAAAAAGCTGTTTAACGAAAGCAATATATACTTCGTTATTATTTACATTTAATGGTGAAATAATGACCGTTGAATGGCTTTATAATGATGAAAAAAATACATTGGGCCATATCTCAAAATTAAATCTAGAGGGGAAAAATACATTATCGCCACAACATGCATTATCAATCCCTGATATGGAGTCAATTGCTACTTTTAAGTTAAAAACACTCAATGATAATATTATAATTGGTGGTGAATCATTAAATTTTGCAACTTTCGCAGGAATTGGTAAACAAGCTACCGAAACAGATTCGTTAATAAAACGTTTTAAAAATAAAACTGTTGCTGGCAAAATAAATTTTATCTATGGAAGAATACCAAGTGAATATAACGTAAATGGGAATATTTTCCCTGTAACAGATGTTAATAGCCTTCAGACATCAGCCATTGTTGGTGCTCAGTTGGAGGCAAATGCTAGTGTAATAATACCTCCCGTACCAAATGGTATACAAAGTTATAAAGTTTTTAAAAGAATATTTGATCAGACAATTATTGAGAATCAGACATTCAGAAAAGACAAAGAAATCATTGGTTTAATACCTAAGACAGAACATATTGATATTATTCCAGATATGATAAAGGATTATGCGAAATCTGAGGTAAAAATATTTGCTATTGATTTTTCTGGTTCTCATCTTCCACGTGCCTTAATTCGTCAAACAGTTAGATCGATAAGAAAAAATCTTAAAATAAAAAATGAAAGGGATTCAAAGGATAAACATTATTATTTACATGTATTCAATGCTGCTACAAGTGTTAAATCATCAGCCCAAGTTACTTCAATGACCGATATACTTACCCACGCATATGGTGTAGATAGTACGAGTGGTGTTATGTGGGGAGGGGGTAAACTCGATCGAAGCAAACTACGTTATTTTAACATGGCTGATTATGGTGCATATAGTATAGGAACAATATCCAATTATTCAATTAATGTTCCATTTAACGTACCTGACGCACCAACTTCTGCTTATAAAATTCTACGGGCGCATAGAATTATTGATTATTTCAATGAATGTAAAGCAGGTATTACTTCCAATATATCAAATGGAAATGATAAAAGAAATTATGCTAATTATCTAAACTCTAAAGCGAGAGCTACCGAACAAGTTACTAAAATTCTATCTGATATAAAAGAAATAAAAGCAGGTGCGATCTAACCAGTTTTTTTCTTTGGGATATTCCAATAAGGACTTTTGCATTTAGGACAAACTAGAGGAGATGTTTTTGTGTCTCGTGGTATCCATTCGTGTCCGCATCGTTCGCATTTGAATCCTTCAACAGTGATTTTGATTTTTCCCATACGTATTCTGTATATTATTTTCTGGTATATAAATATTAAGTATATTACGAGATAATATTTATATACCTCTAAAGTATATACTTTACTAGTAATATACTAAATAAGTATGAGCCAAGGGTTGTTTCGGGCTCCCCTTGGCAGGAAATAATCGAATGCCAGGAAGCAATCGAACTATCTCCCAATCAAAGATTGAAAAGGAGATATATAACACATTTGCACAATTCAAAGAAAAACAAAACGTAAGCATCGCTGAGTATCTAGAGACATTCAACACCAGTAATGTTTTTCCTTCTGATTATCGTAAAATAAAATATCCTTATGATTCACTTATCAAACTTATTCTATTCCAGAAACTCAAAGGTTTCAGGTTTCAGACAAGACTTGTCCGTTATCTGAAAAAGCATCCTGGTGACAAGTTCAAACTTGGTTTTAGTACAACTCCTGATCAGACAACTATAAGCTATTTCTTGATTAACATATTGGATAATGAGACGAAGGAACTGCTCGATTTTACCGTCTCTAAGATACAGGAAGTGTCTGAGAAGTTTGGCATTCTATTTGATGTCAAAACCCTTGAGCCAGAAACACCTGCCAAAGAAACTAAGGAACGGAACCAACGTCTACAGAAAAACGAGAAGACAATTGAGATATGCAGATTGTTCAAAAAACGAGTTGCACCTTTTGTCAACCTTAACCAGAATAAGAATGCAGTTTACAAGAAGAATGAGCTTATTGACCTTTTGATTCATCTTGGTTTGTCTCAGGATTTCGCCGAGAACGGCAGCAAGATATTCAAGGAACTTAGACGGCGAGGCCCTGACGCTGATACATTGTTGTATCATTTAAAGAAATACGACAACATCGTTGAACTGCAGAACATGTTCCAAACTTTGTTCGAGGTTATCTGGAATATTGCAAAGCAGGCAAACCTCTTCGACATAAGAAGGCGTGTTGATGTTGCTATTGATTACACGGAATGGTTCTACTACGGCAAACGAAACACACACATGGTTGTTGGTAAGAAGCCTGAACGTGGAACTGATAGTTGCTATAAGTTTGCTACAATCAGCATCGTAGAACATGGCAAGCGGTTTACTTTGCTAGCAATCCCTGTCTCTGCATTGGATGACAAAGAAAGAATCCTAACAAAACTCTTGAGCTATACATTACAGAAGGTAAAGATAAACAACGTATATCTTGATAGAGGCTTCTTCGATTCAATGTCAATCAATACGATCAATAAATTTCATCTGAAATATTTGATGCCTGCTATGCATAACTACTCGGTGAAACGAGTAATGGAACTTACTCCTGCTCCTGCAGTTGTGAAAGGATTTCGTTTAAACAATGTAGGAATAAACCTGATTATTCTTGATGAAACAATCAAAGAGACTGGGCAGAAGATAAAGCGGTTGTTTGCAACGAACATGAATTATGATCCAAATGATGTTGACCTGCTGGAACGTCTTTTCTTTTTGTATAGCAAGCGATGGGGAATAGAAACCTCCTATAGAGTTAAGAAGTATGCGTTCAGGGGAAAGACGACTTCCAAGAATTACATGATACGGTTGTTTTATTTCCTGTTCTCAGTATTGTTGTATAACCTCTGGATCCTTGCCAACATTCTTGTTTGGCTTCACATTTTTGGGAAGGAAGGCGATAAGCAGCTGGTTACTTCCAAATATTTTAGCACCATGCTTATGTCTATAGATCATGGTGGATAATCTATTACTTGTTAAGTGATTCTTCAATTTCACCAAGATGTTCATTAATTTCTTTTAAACTGTCTGAAATTTCACTTAGTATATCTACGATTTCGCTAAGATGTGGGTTAAAAAATATTTAAAATCACCCCCTTTTTTATTAGCAATACGATTAATGTATATTAAAAATTAATCTAAAATTATGTCTTTTTGCGCACTTTCGGAACTACTGAAGGAAAGTACTTGGTATTGTATCATGAAATGTATGTGATAAAGAAGCGGCGGTTATATAAACGCAGATTAAAATCAATATGAACTGCTCGGTTATACCGTAATCAAAGAGAAAGCTTAGACCAGCCACTATACTACTTGACAGGGATAGAAAAATGAGAGCTACGTTATTTACATGCAGACCCGGAAGAATCCCTGTTGCAATACCGGTAATGACGCCAAGCACGCAGAATAAAATGATGAGAAGAAGATCTATCATCTTGTTATTCACCTGCTGCAAAAACACCATGGCCCATTTCATCAAATACTTCTACGACATACCTGAAATCATCTGAATCGAAAACGAACTTACCAGCAACACATATTTTTTGGCCTGTAGTAAAATTGTAGTTCATTGAATTATAAATAATGACGAGAGAGTATTTTCCCTCCGAGTCGGCAAGATAAAAATATGTATCATAAATTGCATCTGCATAGCCTGTCACATTTACGTTTAATCCATCGTATCGCTCAGGTGTTTCCGCGAGTTGTTTTAATGGTATTGTAATGTTTTGCCATTTTTGCAATACTCTTACGAAACGTTGGTTGTTAACAACTACTTCCCATTCACCATTGTAAATTTGTACTTCACCAGTTGCCTGTATTTTATCCCCATAGTCTATGTCTGTTTTTCCTTCGATAAATATTTTTGTTGAAAAGTTGTTGTTTTCAATTGTGATTATTTGGCTATCAAATTTTGTTGTATAATATTCTGTTACAATTCCTTCTACAATTACTTGCTTGCCCTCATATTTTTGTATTTCGTTTAAATCTATTAACGTTGGTTGCGATAGTGTTGATAAAAAGTATAGAAGCGCTATCCCAGCAACTGAAAATATTATTGATAAATATTTAAGTTGCATTTATATGCCGGTTTAAAATATATATTACATTATTTAAATATTACTACTAGGATAAAACAGCTCCTTGCGAGAGGATCTTTGCAAGGATCACAAGAACTGAAATGACGATAAGAAGTGTAATAAATTGTTTTATTGAGTTGCTCATTACTTACACCTCGCTTGCTAGTTCTAACCAAAACTTCTCTAACTCAGCTCGTTTAGTTGTGTACCCTTTGTGTATCAAGTGATAATATAACACATCTTGGTACAGAGTTTTTAGATTACGTGCAACTGTTTCTTGTTGGCGGTCTGCTTTTTGGTCATCAACTTTCATATTTTATCTAATACTATATTCTCCTAATGAATATATAAAAGGTCAGAAAATGTTCGGAAAAAACCAAACAAAAAGTGATCTTTTAAAGATATACTTGAATGGAAATTTATTACTAAATTTAAAATTACTAGCTAGCTCCAGGGGTTCAAATCCCTTCCCACCCACTTGTAACCCAAAATTGTTTAGTTATGGGCATATAGCTCCTTTGTTTCTTTTAGAAAAACAAACAATCTAAGGGTTTCTCTCCTGTTGTGTAGAAAAATTTATATTGGAGTGTTTATTCTTTGCTTAAAATTGCCGTTCTTTGGTGGGAGCGAAAAACATGAAACAAGACGATGTTGAGTTAAAAGTATCAGAGGCTTTTCAACAAGATGTAGGATATGGCAGAGCACGAATTGATAACGAGACACGTATGGAACTAGAACTATCAATAGGAGACGTTATTGAAATCGAGGGGACAAAGACAACTGCAGCTATCGTTTGGAGAGCACACCCATCCGATGAAGGAAAAAAGATAATCCGTTTAGATAATTTAACTAGAAAAAATGCTGGGACCGGACTAGGGGATCGTGTAAAAATTAGGAGCGCTACCACAAAAGAAGCGAGGGACGTTACTCTGGCGCCGTTGATCTCTGAAGGACAACAGATTCAGTTTGGCGCAGGTATTGAGATTTTAGTGAAAAAGGGTTTGTTGAAACGCCCTCTCACAAAAGGAGATGTTGTTATTATTCCTGGTATCGCATTGTTTGGTAGTTCACTTCCTTTTATTGTTATTAACACTTCACCTAACGGTGTTGTATTAATCAACGAGGAAACATCAATAACTGTTAAAGAAGAGGCTGCTAAAACTGCTGAGCTTGAAGGCCCAAGAGTTAGCTATGAGGATATAGGTGGTCTTCATGATGAAATTCTAAAAGTTAGAGAGATGATTGAGCTTCCATTAAAGCATCCCGAGCTTTTTGATAGACTTGGTATCGATCCTCCAAAAGGAGTTTTGCTTTATGGCCCGCCTGGGACTGGAAAAACATTAATTGCTAAGGCAGTTGCAAACGAGTCTGGCGCTAGTTTTTATACAATAAATGGTCCTGAGATCATGAGTAAATTTTATGGTCAGAGCGAAGAAAACCTAAGAAAAATTTTTGAGGAGGCTGAAAAGAGCGCGCCTTCGATTATTTTCTTGGATGAGATTGATGCAATTGCACCGAAACGCAGTGAAGTTCATGGTGAGGTTGAGCGACGTGTTGTATCTCAATTGCTTACTTTGATGGATGGTTTGAAGGGCAGGGGAAAGCTGATTGTCATTGGTGCTACTAACATACCTGATTCTATTGATCCTGCTTTGAGGAGACCGGGTCGTTTTGATAGAGAAATCAGGATAGATGTGCCTGATAGAAACGGCCGTAAAGAGATTCTGCAGATTCATACTCGTGGTATGCCGATGAGTGAGGATTGTAACCTTGATGAACTTGCAGATATCACATATGGTTTCGTTGGTGCTGATCTCTCGGCGTTGGCACGGGAGGCAGCAATGAGTGCTCTGCGTAGATATTTACCTGAGATAGATTTAGAGAAACCGATACCTGTGGATATGCTTGAGAAGATGATAGTAACCATGGATGATTTCAAAAATGCTCATCGAGGTATTGATCCTTCAGCTATGAGAGAGTTCTTCGTTGAAATACCAAAAGTGTCATGGGAAGATATCGGTGGTTTAGAGGATGTAAAACAATCATTGCGGGAAGCGGTAGAATGGCCATTAACGCAACCAGAGGTTTTCAAACGCATGGGAATCAATGCACCTCGCGGGATACTACTTTATGGTCCGCCTGGGACTGGAAAAACAATGTTGGCCAAGGCAGTTGCTAGTGAATCCAAGGCAAACTTCATATCAATAAAAGGGCCCGAGGTATTGAGTAAATGGGTTGGAGAGAGCGAAAAAGCAGTCCGTGAGTTATTCAAAAAAGCACGACAAGTAGCACCGACCATTGTTTTCTTAGATGAAATTGATTCTATTGCGCCTCGGCGTGGGGCGTTTGAAGGATCGCATGTGACTGAGAGTGTTGTAAACCAGTTATTGACAAGTATCGATGGTCTTGAGAGTATGGAGGGCGTAGTAATTATCGGGGCGACAAACAGACCTGACATCATAGATCCGGGTCTGTTAAGACCTGGCCGTTTTGATAGATTAATATTGATACCTGCCCCTGACAAAAAATCCAGACTCGAAATATTCAAGATTCACTCAAAGAATATGCCTTTGGCAAAAGATGTTTCGTTAGAAGAGTTAGCGGATAAATGTGTTAATTATTCTGGTGCTGACATTGAAGGGCTTTGCAGAGAGGCGGCGATGCTGGCGTTAAGAAGCGACATCAAAGCGAAAGAGGTGAAGAAGGTTCATTTTGAACAAGCAATGAAAAACATAAAAGGCGGCATAACAGAGGATCTAATGAAATATTACTCCAAAGTAAAAGAGGATATTGGTAGCGGCCTAAGCAAAAAGGATAAAAAAGATAAAGATATACAATATATGTAACCCTATTATAATAAACAAGAGGATAATAAAAAAGGAGGGAAAAATAATGAAGATACTTGAAAATGATCTGAGAGGAAAAACAGTGATGACTGAAGAAGGTTTATACCTTGGGATTCTTAGGAATTCTACTGTTGATGAAAGAACAGGCGCGTTGTTAAATATCCTTATTGAGCCATCAGAGGATGTAGATCCGCGTTTGTACCATCTAGACACACAGGGTCATTTGATTTTCCCGTTTGAAACAATAAAATCTGTTAAAGATGTAATAATTATTGGGATTTAAAAAAAATCTAAACGAAGATGGGATTTGCTCCTTCTTTTTCTCTATTTTTAATTTTATGATTTTTTTTTAGGTTAAAACAAAAAGTTTTTTAAAAAAACGTAAGGGAGACCCCTTCATTTCGTGTGGAAACGTATTAGTTGAGTATATAATTTATTTAAAAAAGTTGACGTGAGTATATTCGTATAGCTATGAATTTAGTAGTATTTGAATCTTCTGATTTTTAAAAATATATTATTGTAAAAATTTTAAAATTTATTTCAAACAGCACGATATTTTCCACAGGAAATAAGGGCCCCTCTGTAGCTTTATTTCAACAGATATAAACCAGATGGAAAATTGTTTCGATTTTCTCACAAAATTAATATACTATAATCGTTTACAACGTTGTGAGGGAGGAATCAATTTTACGAAAAAAAATACGGTAAACAGTGATATATTTGGCAAACTAATGAAGACAGACGGCCTGTTCATAAACAGAGAGGTTATGAGACATACATACACACCAGAAATACTGCCGCACAGGGAAAAAGAAATCAATTCTCTCGCCTCTGTTTTTGTGCCTGCTTTGCGCGGTGAGACACCATCTAATGTTTTTATTTATGGAAAGACAGGCACTGGAAAGACAGCTGTCACAAAGTTTGTTGGAAGAGAACTATTAAAAAAAGGCGAGAAGACAGGCAAAAAAGTTAATTTTATTTACGTAAATTGCGAGGTTGTTGACACACAGTATCGTCTCCTCCAGAACATTGCTAATCATTTTATTGAGGAATGGTCTGAAAGAATACCTTTTACCGGTTGGCCTACTGATGAAGTATATTCTAAGTTGACTCGTATGATTGATGAACAAGGCGGGGTTACTGTTGTTATTCTTGACGAGGTTGATAAACTCAAAGGGGACGAGGCGTTGTATAACTTATCAAGAATTAACAGTGATCTTAAGCATGCGAAAGTTTCTATTGTTGGCATATCAAATGATTTGAAATTTACTGAGTTTCTCGACCCGCGGGTTAAATCTAGTCTTGGCGAGGAGAATATGATTTTCCCACCTTATGATGCTGATGAACTGCAGGATATCTTGAGACAGCGTATATCTGCGGCTTTGAAAGGGGATGTGATTGATGAGGAGGTTATTCCTCTTTGCTCTGCTCTTGCTGCTCAGGAGCATGGCGATGCGCGTAGGGCTCTTGATCTTCTCAGGATGGCTACAGAGCTTGCGGAGCGCAGTAGTTCCAGGCGGATAACTAAGAAACATGTTAAGCTCGCTCAAAGCAAGATTGAGATTGATCGTATAACCGAGGTCGTTCGTACTTTGCCCACTCAGTCTAAGTTGATATTGACTGCTATTTTGTTGCAAGATAAACACAACAAGAAAACAGACACGGCAGGTAGCGCTATGACAACTGGTGAAGTATATGAGATTTACAAAGAGTTATGCAAGAAAACCAGAACAGATATTTTGACCCAGAGGCGAGTAGCAGATCTTATTTCCGAGCTTGATATGCTAGGGGTTCTTAACGCACGGGTTATTTCTAAAGGCAGATATGGTAGAACCAGGGAAATCAATGTATCACCATCATCTGAGAATCTGATGAGTATTTTGCAGGAAGATGAAATTTTTAAAGAACTCGCTAACTACAAATTCCGTGGGCAAACACGTTTGATATGATTCTTTAAAATATAAAAAAAGAAGAAATTTTAGTTTGAGCTAGCTCATATGTTAATTTTGGTTTGGCTGCCAGAATCAAACTATGTGCAATAGGGCTGACCCTTGAATTGTAAACCAACGCCCTGTTTCTTCCTCGCCTCTAGAAAAGATGCCTGAAAAACCAATAGACAACCCTGAATGATCATCTATAATATGAGATTGAGCACCAGACAAAGTAATTGTTATATTTATTTCTCTTGCAGGGTTGTAAGAATGTTTTGCACTCCAGAAAAGCAAACCAAATATTACAAATTCAGAATTTTGTAAGGGGCGCCCTACCCTTAATACATAACCAGGATTAGGATAAGCGCCGGTAGTAATAGGCGCGCCAATACCCGATATAAGACTAAATTCTAAGTTATATTCGTTTACAATCTGTTCTATGTCATCACTATTTACAAACCCTTTCGAATCCATCTCGGCGATTATTGCTTGTATTAACACGCAAACAGTAGGATTATCAATATAATATAACGAATCTGAAAGAATTTTTCTTTGTTCAGATCCACTTAGATAAATCCCTGATTCTACATAAGTGGTGTCACTAGAAACATTACTTATCAACTTCGAACTTTCGTTTAGTTGCACCATATTTCCAATAGTTGTACCAGAAACCATGATTATTGCGACGAGGGCAGCCCCAAAAAATATTGAGTTTTTCTTCAAGTTTTTCATCTTATTCCACCCGCCTACTTTTATCTAATATTAAATATCTATGTCCCTACTATATATTTCTTGCTAATTTTTACGAATTTTACGTCTCCTGTCTACAAAGTTTTCATCATTTCAAAAAGCACAAAAAACCTTCTTAGAAACTACTACTATAAACTACTATAAGGTGGGGGAATCGGGCGCTTTCTTCTCTTTTTATATGTTTATCAGATGTATTTGGTTCCCCTCACTTTCCAAATACAAGCTTATTTTGAGGAATCGAGTCAAGTAATATCAGACCCACCCTTTTAGTCGGTCCAAATTCCCCCAGAACAGTGTAACGCACTTTGCATACATAAATCTTTATTATTTTTTCAAAAATAAAGACGAACACGAATGTATAATAAAAGATTTAAATAAAAGAAGTATAATATAATAAATATGCAATGGGGGAGCCTTAGAATAAGAAATATTACAAAAATTGCAGGAATATGTGGTATTTTAATCCCTGTAGTTATTTTTACATGTATTGGTCTAGCTATGGCTCATTCTCCGTGGTTCGTATGGACGCAACATGCTTTGAGCGATCTGGGTATCGATGGTGTTTCTGCTTTTTTCTTTAATAACGGTATGATAATAGGCGGTATTCTCACATTCATATTTTCACTAGGCTTAATAAGATTTTTATCAAACAAAACAGGAGCATACATATTATCTGCTAGTGCATTAGCACTAATAGGAATTGGGTTAATACCAGAAACAGAAAAGTTATTCTTTTTACATTTCTTCACATCGACCTCATTTTTTATACTATTGACCCTCTCTTTCATAATTATCGGATTAACAACTAAAAAGAATCAATTCGAAAAAAGCATCGGTCTGCTTGCAACAATTTTCGCATTTTTAGCAATTGCTTCAATAATTTTTATTATACCCTTGGGTGGTGTTGCAATCCCTGAATCTATTTCCTGTTTCCCTGCTTTCATCTGGTGTATGATAACAGGGACAAAAATGGTAATGAGCTAATTTTTACATAGTATCAAAAGGTGGTTTGTCAGGTGTTTTTGTGTAAAAGATATTTACTGCCCAAAGAACTGCTTGTGCCGAATTACAAGAGCAATTATTTTTTAGATAATCTTCAATGTTATGTTTTTCTGTTATTTTAACGGCTTTAATATCCTTATGTTTGCAGTCAACTCTATAGCAATTTCTCTCTGATTTAATGTAAAAACTTGGTGTGATGTTCCCTCCTTTTAAAAAGATTTTATGTGCTTCGTTGCCTTGTTTGTCATAGACGTCTAAGTGATATTTTTCATCGTTTAATATTATGTGTAAACTAGTTGGAGTAGATACTCTAGAGGAGGGAACAATTTTTATCCAGCAGTCTTTGCCTTTTCTTAACATTTTGAATTCTATGTTGCTTACATTTTTGTTGAATATCTTATATTTTTCAGTTATTAGAAACACCTTTGTTTGTTAATATTTATAGAAAAAGAGTGTAGTATTATAACAATTTTTGGTATCGATTATAATCTTATGTACATCAGTATTATGCCTGCTATTATCGGTTGGTGAGCCAAGTAGATTCCTAGTGAGTGTTTGCCTAGCCATGAGAATATTTTAACCGGAGTGTATTTTGATAGGTCTGGTAAACGGAATCTTCTTTTGTTGTCTTTGTACAACCAACTACCTAATGCAATACCAAGTGTACATACTCCTAACCAAGGAATCAATGGGAAGTAGTCAATAGTGTATTGCCCTATGTTTGTTTGATGTAAACCGACCGCTATATGCAACAATGTAGGATTTTCTATAGGGCATCGTGCGGTGAAATAACTTAGCAATATTATTGCGGCTGAAAAAATTAGATTGTATGCTGATTTGATTTTTAGAAAAACGGTGCTTAATATTATACATAGACCGATGCAGTGGAGCACGCCAAAGAATATCGGTCTGTCTGGTATGAATAGCATTGTAACTATTGTCAGTACCATGCCCAAACCAAATATTTTTAAACCACGCATTATAAGATGCACATCATATTTTTTCTGTTCATCTACTGATAGATGGTTTTTTCTGTTTCTGCTAACTATCATGCACATACCAACTAATAAGAAAAACACCATTGGTATTGCTGGCTGGATTCGGTATATTTGTCTATTTAGAGGCACGAGGCCGAAATAATCCAGATCCCAAAGTAAGTGGAGGAATATCATGATAATTATTGCAAATCCTCTGAGCATATCTAGTTCTACGAATCTGTCAGAGTATTTTTTGTAGATTTGGGTTTTTTGGATGTTTAACTGCACTGCCTTTCACCTACCGTCCACATTGCTACCATGTAGCTTGTTACTCTTTGTCAATAACCTTATTTAAAGCTATCGTGACAAAATGTCAAAATGAAAAAACAGCCAGTTATTCTCCCTTAGAACCCCCTAAAAACCTGCAAAACTAGTTTTTCAAGTAAACTTTATAAAGCCCAAATATTTTTGGCATATAGATGGAGGGAATCAACTATGGTAGATGCACAAAATAGTTTAGTAACAAAAACATGTGGAGATTGTATACATTATAGGGCAGGCAAATTCAATCCTAGAAAAGGGACATGTTATAGTCGCCCGGTATACACGTCAGATGGCTGCAACTGCTTCGTAGCAAAGATACAATCAAGCTAGTTTTATTTTACTTCTCATTTTATTGTTTATCTCATATTAGATATAGTGGATACTATAGCGTATGAGCTGCCACTATTTTTCTCTTGCATATGGAAAACAAAAGGTTGGTCATCCACCACTAGAAAATCAAATAATACGATCTGATAATTTTCTGCCTGAATTTGCACTCTATAGTTACCGTTATATTCTAACTCCAAAATACAGTTACCATCGTCATCGGTGACACCAGAATCATTATGATCTACATCTAAACCAAATGCTGTTATCTGCGCACCATAAACAGGAACGCAACCACATCCGGTGCCTTCATAGAGAATGAAACTTATTTGTGCTGTGAACAACGTCTGCTCAGGGCTGCTGCTAATAGTTTGTTTTTGTGCATCTATACCAGGTTTAGCCACTTGTTTTTTAATGGTGGCTGCTGTGGCACCCAAAACACTAGCTACCAAAACCATAGATATTGCTATCAAAACAAATATCTTATTTTTCCTCATATTTTTACCTCCAACAAAGCCATGTTTTAACAATCGTTAAGACTTTTCAACTTTATCAATGTTTGCCCCCTCTAAAAATAAGGAGTAGCACACCCTATATTTTTTATAGAGACAACTCCCCCTTTCTCAAAGCCTCAACAGGAGATAGCATAGATGCTTTCTTCGCAGGTATCGCCGCAGCCAAAACAGCAAGAGTAACAGGTAGCAACATAGTGACCAACAAGGTAAACCAGTTAGCGATAAAACCTATCTTGAGCTGCGTACCAGCGATAAACTGTACATTAAAACCATACCAGTTCACAAAATACATCACAATCACTGAGAGAATTATGCCAAGTAAACCAGCTATTAAACCTATAATAAGGCCTTGATAAAGAAAGATTTTAAAAATAACCCTATCACGAGCACCGAACGCCTTAAAGGTACCGATCTCTCTTGTTTTACGCATAACAATGGAATCCATAACATACTTGATTGCAGCACCACAAAGAAACAGTGTAACAATGATACTGCCCCATAACATGATAGTTATAACATCCTGCATTGAACCAGCTATGTAAACAAGGAAATCATGCCAACCGAAAACATTCAAATTCGGCACAACATCTTTAACATTGTTTTTTATCTCATCAGAGTTTCCCATTGGGTTGAAACCCTGGACTGAATCAGCTGCTTTAACCAAAATTACATCGCCACGACTCCTATCAATCTCTATAGGATTAAAACCACGAAATGTGCCAACACCGGGAATATTCCAATCTCTGCCAGTTATTTTACCGTAGCTCTTTATCTCTCTAAGCGAGTCAGCATGCATAAACCACATAAGCGCATCGAGCGTTGGCGTACCGCTTTCATACATCCCTATTACTTTTACAGTTACCACAGCATAACTGGTTTCCCTACCAGACATGCTCATAGTTACGGACAAAGTCTTACCTATACCTACAGATGGATGAATCTTTGCAACCGTAGCACCAACAATAATTGGATACGGCTCTTCTTCTTGAAACAACTTCTGACCAGAGCCGTAGGTGAAATCAGGTAAAGCACCTGGGCCCTCAACAGTTATATAAAGCGGGGTATGCCCCCTCAAAACATTGTCCCGTTCATTGAAAAATCTACCTTCAACAATCTTGCCCTTTATACCTGATATTTTATCATCGTTTGAAGGGTCTATGCCCTGTATGGTACAGCCGTCTGTGGCCTCACCGGCAGTACCTAGGCCATAGGTAGCCTGGGCAGTAACCCGTATAGTAGTCTCATAACCAGGTAGCTCTCTCTCTATTTTATCAGCAATTTTTTTAGCATCCTTAAGCTCAACCTCTGTACCATACAGGTCTCTTATATTGCAGCTTTTATCGGTAACAATAGCATCAGATGTTATAATCTTGGTCGTATCATCAACTACTTGCATCATATAATTCAAATAAGCGTTCTCAAGCATGAAAGAAGTCATGGTGAGAGCAATAACTATGATTATAATCGCGTAGATGCGTTTATGCTCCTTGATATCACCCCATGCTAGATGTCTGCTTATATTCATAGAGATCTACTCTTATGCACTCCCTTAACAAGTTTATCAACCATAACCTTGAAATCCTCATGATTTTTCGATGTATCCCCAACTATTTTCCCATCAGATAACACGATTGTTCTTTTGCCGTACTTGGCTATATCTAGGTCATGAGAAACAAAAACAAAAGTAACTTTTCTCCTTTCATTAACATCGACAAGCAGATTCATGATCTCCCTACTATTCTCGGTGTCTAGGGCACCGGTTGGCTCATCAGCTAATATAAGCACAGGAGCATTTATCAGAGCCCTAGCAATAGCCACCTTCTGTTGCTCACCACCAGAAAGATGAACTCCTCTGTGATCAGCACGATGGTCAATGCCAACTTCTTTCAATAACACCTTTGCCCTTTTTTCTACATCGGAGATATCCTTTTCCATAATCAAGCCGGGTAGCATCACATTCTCTAAAACAGTCAAACGCGGTATCAAATTGTAGTTCTGGAAAACAAAACCGAGTTTGTCACCCCTGAAAAAAGCGATTTCTTTACCAGATATCTTGGATGTGTCTTTGCCATCAATATATATAGCACCGGATGATGGACGATCCAACAGACCCATACAATGCAACAAAGTTGATTTACCAGAGCCCGAGGGGCCAATAATTGATACAAACTCTCCTTTATAAATCTCCAAAGATGCGCTATTTAAGGCTATAACCTCCACGCCATACTCATTATATTTTTTGCTAACACAATCCATTCTTATAATAGGGTTCTTTGTTTTAGGCATTACGTTTCCAACTTAAAAAACAAGGAACCAATATAAATAATTGGCGCAAAATATAATATTAAAAAATTAAAAATAGATTTAAGAGTTAATTAACCGTAGTAATGGGAAATCTTCTTATCATCATCTTTTTTCTCGTTAGGTTTACTTTCCAATACATCAATAGCAAGCAAAACATGCAAAGGGACAATCCTAATTTTGCCGGCCATCGCACCATGTGCACTGCCGAGTTCCATCAACAAACCAATCTCGTCAACACCTATTGAAATAAAACCTTTGAAAACTCCCTCAGTCTCCAGAGCGGTATCTCTCCCGCCTAGAGAAGTTATCTTATAAGATGATCCTTCTGTTAATTCCATTTCCTGTTTTTTATCCATTATTTACCACGTCCTTTCTGTTTATTTTCGATTAACTTCTGAATATGTTCTACTGTCTTACCATAATTCTCTACAGCTACTTTAAGATGTGCCTCCACAAAATTCCATGCCTTCTGAAAGTTGCCATAACGCATACGATATGCTTTTTTATTCTGCTTACTTACTTCATCAAAAACGTGTATCTCCTCTAATATATCAAAACTTTTAAGCTTATTTAAATGTCTGTAAACCGTTGGTTTGCTCGTCTTAAGCTTGGCAGAAATTTCCTCAACATACCATGCCTTTGTAGGATTTTTTAGGAAAAAATCAGCAAAAAGCTTGTAAGGAATATCCGGATCAGAGCCCTTTGAAAGATAACCTATCTGTTCAAAAAACTTTTTTGCAACACTATCTAGATCTTCATCACCAATTAAAGGCGTATTACTTACAACCTGCATTTCAAACGACATAGCAAAAACCTCACAATCAGAATACAAAAACCGATTTATAAGGTTTATTTAACTATGTAAAGATTGAAAAATAAATTAATGCAACGACGGCTTAAATCATACGAGTGGTAGATATCTATCAATCTCCCATTTAGTTACCTGCGTGCGGTAGTCGTCCCACTCTTTATGTTTAACGTGTAAAAAGTTGTCGAATATGTGATCACCTAAAATCTCTTTAACAAATTCACTTTTGGATGTAAGTGAAAGTGCATGACCCAGACTATCTGGCAATTCATCAATCCCATGTTGCTTTCGCTCTTCTGGAGTTAAAACATATATGTTCTTTTCAACAGGCTCAGGCGGCTCAATTTTTTCTTCAACACCACGCCAACCTGCTGCAAGCATAACTGCGAACTGCAAATACGGATTGCCAGATAAATCAGGATTACGTAATTCGCATCGCGTACTTTTCCCTCTTTTTGAAGGTATACGTATAAGTGCGCTTCGGTTTCTGTTTGCCCAGGAAATATATGTTGGTGCTTCATACCCAGGAACAAGTCGTTTATATGAGTTTACCGTTGGATTGAGAATCGCACAGATTTCTTTAACATATTTTAAAAGCCCACCTATGAAATAGTGTGCAACCTGACTTAATTGATTTTTATCATTTAAATCATAAAATGCGTTTTCTCCTTTTGGTGTAAAAAGTGAGTGGTGGGTATGCATCCCGGACCCGTTTACACCATACAACGGCTTAGGCATAAATGATGCATGGAGATCATGTTTGGTAGCAATTACCTTTGTCACATATTTTAATGTAAGGACCCTATCTGCAGTTGTCACTGCATCGTCGTATTTGAAGTTTATTTCATGTTGGCCATGCGATACCTCATGATGAAAAGTATACGTTTTTAGACCCATCTCTTCAAGTGCAATCGATATATCTGCTCGGACTCCCTCTGCTAAGTCCCTGTGCGATAAATCAAAATACCCTGCGTAATCGTTTGGTATAAGAGTTGAATTTTCACCGTTTTTCTTAAACAAAAAGAATTCACATTCAGGGCCTGCGTTGTAGAGATAACCCGCTTCTTTCACTTTGTTTACAATTTTTTCTAAAACATATTTTGTGTCACCAGGAAATCTTTTGCCGTTAGGCTCATAGATGTTGCAGTTCAACCTTGCTGTTTTTCTCTGTTCTATAATTTCAGGGAGAATTACAAAACTTCCCGGATCAGGTTTTGCAACTTTATCTGATTCTTCGATAGTTGCGTACCCTGCTACGGATGATCCATCAAAAGGTATGCCATCATCCAGTGATTCTTCCAATCTGTTTGCTGGGATAATTATGTTTTTTGGTGTGCCAAGGATATCAACAAACTGCAGTCTGATAAAAACCACATTCTTTTCTTTTACAATATTTAAAACATCGCCCTTTGTTTTATTCTTCAATTCCAAATTATATTCCATCCTCTATGCCCCCAATCTGCAAAAAAATTTGCATTACACTAAATGCAATAGGCTTTATTTAATACTTGATTAATTTACTAATAGAAAAGAAGAGAGAGGGGTTTAACCACCTAATATCTTACTTACTTCCTTGTTGTCAACATCTGTAATATATGGTATTCTGCTGATATCTGCTGCTTCTTTTGTTAGGGCAGCTATGTCGTCTCTTGATATATAATCTAAAGTGAATTTTCTGCAACCGGCCATAATCTGTCTAAGCCCCTGGTGTAGCCTTTCCATATATGTATATAGGCCCATCGCACCTGTTGGAAGTTTTTCAAAATCTTTTCCGAATTTTTGCTTAAGATTAGGTGCGGTAACAAATATTTCTTCAGCAGTATTTCCAAATCTTTCTATGTATACTGGTACCATTGATTCATTTATTTTTTTGCCAATTGTTTTTCCAACCATTGCTGCTGCCAGCGGCCCACGTGCCATCCCAATGAGTTTAAAGTAAGGTGCACCCAATGCAAGTCCTTTTAGGATTTGGTCCTCAAATGTAAATCCACCCGCTATTGCTATATCTGGTACGTATTCGCCCTTCTTAGCTAGTTTATCAACATAGTTGTACAACATTGAATGTAATTCAACCTGAGGTATACCCCATTCATTCATCATCCGCCATGGGCTCATACCGGTTCCACCACCAGCAGCATCGACAGTTAAAAGATCGATTTTTGCTTTTGAAGCATATTTTACTGCTTGTGCAAGAGCAATAGGTCTGTATGCACCAGTTTTAAGGAAAACACGTTTTGCACCATAGTCGCGTAATTCTTTTACACGTTTTACAAAACCTGCTTCCGAGACCATGCCTACCCGTGAATGACGTTCAAACTCTCTGAAACTTCCCTTTTCAAAAGCAGCGATAATATTTTTATCAGTTGGATCTGGTAAAACAACATATCCTCGCTTCTTTAATTCCTGAGCACGTTTCAATTCCTTAATTTTTACTTCTCCACCAATATTTTTTGCTCCTTGCCCCCATTTCAATTCAACCGCATCAACATCGAGCTCTGATATAGCATATTCATGAACACCAAGAGCAGTATCCTCTACATTGGCTTGAACAATGATTGCACCATAACCATCGCGCTGCCATTTTTTGTAAAGGTTTACTCTCCACTCGAGATCTGGAGAATGTTTTACTTTTCCTTTTACAAACTCTGCGTCAGGGTCCATGCCGCAGACGTTTTCCCCAATTGTCAAAGGAATACCTGTGATAGCTGCACCAACTGCAAGGCCTTCCCAGTTATTTTTTGCAACTGCGGTTGAGCCAAGACCAGGAATTATCATTGGCATTTTTACTTTGAGTGGATTGTTTTTACAGACTGTGCGCTCAAGATTTACATTTGAGAATATAGCACGATCGCTATTGGTTTCAATTCCCCAAGCACCAACAACTCCTCCTAATATTGTGAAATGCGATAGATCTACGGGGTACATCTTTTCACAAGCAGAAGTGATAATACCAAATGGCTGGGGATATATCACCTCGTGTCCCCGATAGGCTGATTTACCTATCTCACACATACCAATACAACCATCAACACAAGTAGCACACATACCACTAAGTGTATTAATGGCGCCTTCAGTCCTATTTTTACTAAGCGTCGCAGCAGATGCATTTATTTTTGTTAATGACATATTTTTTCCTCCAAATTTCATCTATTTTTTAAATCATTCCTTCTTCTTTTTCTTCCTTCCTAACTCTTCATAACACCATCCGCAGGTGTTTAAGAAACACATTTTATTATCCTCATCTTTTAAACAAACAGGTTGAACATTCAAACAAGCATTGCACAAATCTGTTTCTGCATCAGGTCCTTGACAACGAAGTTCGCATGCAGGACAAATATACATGCAACCACCGCAGGTACGACAAACATCAGATTTCATGTCAAATGGGGTTGTAATTTTACGGTTTTTACCTCGATTTACAAACCCTATTGCCTTTGCCATCATCTGCTCTTCGCACATACGAACACAAAGTCCGCATAGGATACAGTCATTATGTTCAACTTTGAATCGAACCTTTGTAACTTCCATTGCTGAAGCAAGATCCTGAACAGTTTTAGATGAGGGGCACATAGCGACTAAAAGCTCAACAAGCACTTTACGTGCCTGAACAACACGTTGTGAATTAGTCCTAACAAATAAACCCGGCTCAGCGGGATAAGTACAAGATGATACTAATTTAGCATTCTCTCCTTTACCAATTTCAACAACACACAATCTACAAGCCCCATAGTCAGATAAACCATCATGATGACAAAGAGTTGGGATATCAATACCATAAAATCGAGCAGCATCCAGAATTGTTGAGCCTTCTTCAACATGGACGGGGATTCCATCTATTGTGAACTCGATCATTGCTTTACCTCCAAAGACTTCTCTTTTTGAAGTTTTTCTTGCAACTCAATCTCGAGGTCACAGCGCAGGCATCTTTTTGCTTCTTTCATAGCAAGAGCTTTTGTGTAGCACATTTCAACTTCTTCAAAACTACCTTTTCTATAAGAGGCTGGTAAGACTTTCGGTTTCTGCATCCCATATTTAACTGGTTCTGCTTCAGGGTCAAAGAAAGTATCAACTTTCTTGTGCTCTCTCCACGGGTATTTTCTCGTTCTGTCCTTAGTGAAATACTGATCAATTGTAACTGCAGCACGTTCGCCAGAAGCAACAGCGTTAATAACAGTTGCAGGACCAGAAGCAACATCACCACCAGAAAATATGCCCGGTATGCTCGTCCGTCCATGTTTATCTGTTTTAACAGTACCATCTTTGTTAGTCTCTACATCAAGACCTGTAAAAAGCCCAGATACGTCAGAGAACTCACCAATAGCAGGAATAATTATATCTGTATCAATGAAAAAACTACTATTTTTTATAGGAACAGGTTTCTGCCGCCCCTCGTTATCAAAATCACCAGGTTTCATTTTTATGCATTCAATACTTTTTACCTTCCCTTTTTCGCCAAAGATTTTTTCAGGAGCAGTCAAAAACTTGATTTCTATTCCCTCGTGTTCAGCTGCTTCAACTTCCTCTTTGTAAGCAGGCATTTCTCTTCTTGTTCTGCGGTAAAGTATTGTTACTTTGCTTGCACCCATTCTTAGCATTGTTCTTGCAGCATCAATAGCAGAGTTGCCTCCGCCTATTACAACAACTTTTTTACCAGCCGGTGAAACAACAGGTTTATCAAGATTAATATTTTCAAGCAAATCAACAGCCTGAATCACATTTTCTAAATTTTCACCAGGTATCCCAAGTCGTCTATCACCATACATCCCAACGGCAATAAAAAAAGATTGATATCCTTGTGACCAAAGTTGAGATATAGTTATGTCTTTCCCAACCTCAGTGTTCAGTCTTATGTCAACACCGAGTTTCTTTATATTATCAATTTCTCTTTGTAAAATCTTTTTCGGCAAACGATATTCTGGTATAGCAACAGCCATCATGCCGCCTGCAACAGGGAGTTTTTCAAAAACAGTTGGCTTGTAGCCAAGTCTTGCAAGGAAATAGGCGCAGCTCAATCCAGCTGGTCCTGCACCAACAATAGCGACCTTAAAAGGCATCGTAGTCTTCGTGAGCGTTATTGGCGGGTAATCGATATTATTTTCCACATAATCTCCAATAAACCTCTTTAAAGATCTTATGGCAACAGGTTCATCGATTTGATTTCTACGACATTTATACATGCACTGATGATCACAAATTCTTCCACAAACAGATGGGAATGGGTTAGTGTCAAGTGCAAGAGCAAGTGCTTCTGTGAAACGCCCCTCACCAATTAACGAAATATAACCAGGTGCATTCATTCCAGCAGGACAAGCATTCTGGCATGGAGAAATATACAAATCACGGCATACGCCAGCAGGGCATTTCCGCTCCATAATATGGGTTTCATATTCATCACGGAAATATTTAATCGTAGACAACACAGGGTTCGCAGCGGTTTGACCAAGGCCGCACATAGAAGTATCTTTTACAACATTTGCCAGTTCAGTTAACAGCTCTATGTCTCCTTCTTTTCCTTGTCCTTTAGTTATGTCTGTAATTATTTCTGCCATGCGTTTCGTTCCTTCGCGACATGACAAACATTTTCCACATGATTCATCTTGTAAAAATTCAAGGAAATATCTAGCGACATCTACCATACAGGTGTCTTCATCCATTACCACCATGCCGCCAGAGCCCATTATGCAACCTGCTTCTTTGAGTTTCTCGTAATCAATAGATGTTTCCAGCAATTCTTTTGGTATACAGCCGCCTGATGGACCACCGGTCTGTACTGCTTTGAAAGCTTTGCCTTCAGGTATTCCTCCACCTATACTATAGATCATTTCTTTTAGCGTTATCCCCATAGGAACTTCTACAAGACCTGTGTTGTTGATTTTACCAACTAGCGAGAAAATCTTTGTTCCTTTGCTTTTTTCGGTACCTATACTTGCAAACCATTTCGATCCTTTTTTTATTATATATGGTACGTTTGCCCATGTTTCCACATTGTTTATATTGGTTGGTTTCCCCCAGAGTCCTTTTTGTGTAGGGAACGGTGGTCTTTGCCTTGGTTCACCTTTTTTTCCTTCAACAGAAGCAATAAGTGCTGTTTCTTCACCGCAAACAAACGCACCAGCACCTCTAACAATGGTTATATCAAAATCAAAACCTGAGTCAAAGATATTTTTGCCAAGCAGTCCATATTGTCGTGCTTTTTCTATCGCATTTCTCATTGTTTTAACTGCAATAGGGTACTCGTCTCTGACATACACTATTCCTTGGTTTGCACCAATTGCAAATGCGCCAATCAACATTCCTTCCAGTATACTGAATGGGTTGCCTTCTATGAGACTACGGTCCATGTATGCGCCAGGGTCTCCTTCATCTGCGTTACAAATAATGTATTTCGTGTTACCTTTGGATTTTCTGCACGACTCCCATTTAATCCCTGCAGGAAAACCAGCTCCTCCGCGTCCTCTTAAACCAGATTTTTTAATCTCATCTATAATTTTTTCAGGAGTCATACTAATAAGTGCTTTTATTGCTGCCTCATAACCACCGATTGCAAAATAATCCTCGATTTTATAAGGATCAAGTAATCCATTGTCAGCAAAAACTATCCGTTTTTGTCCCTTGTAAAACTGCACATCTTTTTCATAAACAATTTTTTTACCGGTTAACGGATCAACATAAAGCAAGCTATCAATGATTTTCCCATTTACAATAGTGTCAGATATTATATCCTTCGCATCCTTTGATTTTACTTGCTTATAAAAAATTCCTTTAGGGTGAATTACAACAATAGGCCCCTTCTCGCAAAAGCCATGACAGCCTGTAACTTTAATGTCAATTTTATCTTGGAGTTTCTTTTTCTTGATCTCTCTTTTTAATGAAGCTATAACCTTTTCGCAGCCAGAAGCATTACAACCCGTGCCGCCGCAGATCGTAATCAGAGTTTTTCCTTTTCCACTGTTTTTAATACTATTTTCTTTAATTTGTTTTAAACCTGCAGCGTTTTGTATTTTTTTCATTCCCTACCACTTTCTAAATCTATGAGAAGTTTTCTGTAATTATTTCTTTTTCTTTGCATATTTTTTTAAAGTAGATGCAACCTTTTTCGTATTCATCTGTCCGTGGTATTTACCATCGATAACAACCAAAGGCCCTAGAGCACAGGCGCCGAGACAACGTACTGTTTCAAGGGTAAATTTTTGGTCAGGTGTTGTTTCATCAACTCCAATATGTAATTGGTTCTGAAGTTCTTGTAAAACTTTTGGCCCTCCACGGACATGACAAGCAGTTCCGCAGCAGGCGGTTATAACATGTTTTCCACGCGGCTTTAAACTAAATGATTTATAAAAAGTAGCTAAACTATAGACATCGATAAGTGGGATGTCAAGTTTTTCAGAAACGTATTTCAGAGTTTCGCACGGTAGCCAGCGATTCTTGGCTTGTATATCTTGTAATATTGGTATCAAAGCAGATTTTTTATATTTGTGTTTTTCCAATATTTTATCGATTTCTACCGTTTTCAATAAAGCACTTCCCCCAACTGTTGGGTTTTCGAATCATTAATATATTTTAATACCTTGCGATAAAACAATTTAAAAACTATAAAGAACTATCTGGTGGGGGCACATTATCTGGTTTATACGTTTATACTAAGGTTTTAATAATGGAGTATGATACGGAGCACGAACAATATCGGAGGAATAACTTATGGAAGAAAGTGTAAAAGCTTTCATGGATAAAGTCATTGAGAAAAATCCTGGTGAAAAAGAATTTTATCAAGCGGTACAAGAAGTTGTCGAAAGTATAATGCCTTACATAGAAAAAAATCCTAAATATAAAAAAGCAAAAATTTTGGAAAGAATAGTTGAACCTGAAAGAACTATAATGTTTCGTGTTCCCTGGATTGATGATAAGGGAGAAATTCAGGTAAATCGTGGTTATCGTGTTGAATTTAACAGTGCAATTGGCCCGTATAAAGGTGGTCTAAGATTTCACCCAAGTGTCACACTTAGCATATTAAAATTCCTTGGTTTCGAACAAACCTTCAAAAACAGTTTAACAGGTCTACCAATGGGTGGTGCAAAAGGTGGTTCAGATTTTAATGCCAGAGGAAAATCAGACATGGAAATCATGCGTTTTTGTCAGTCATTTATGCTGGAATTATTCCGCCATATCGGTCCGAATACTGACGTCCCCGCTGGTGATATAGGCGTTGGCGGTAGAGAAATAGGTTATCTTTTTGGTATGTATAAGAAACTGAGAAACGAGTTTACTGGTATTTTAACTGGTAAAGGAGTTAACTGGGGCGGCAGTCTTATTCGTCCTGAGGCAACTGGTTACGGCGCAGTATATTTTGTCCAAGAGATGTTGAAAAACAAAAATGAAACTTTAAAAGGGAAGATAGTAACTCTATCTGGTTTTGGTAACGTTGCTTGGGGTTCAGCATTAAAACTTGATCAATTAGGTGCAAAAGTTGTAACATTATCTGGTCCTGATGGGTACATTTATGACAAAGATGGAATCAAAGGAGAGAAAATAGATTATCTGCTTGAGATGCGCGCATCAAATAACGATCGCGTTGAGGATTATGCAAAGAAATATAACGTGCCTTTTTATGCTGGTAAAAGACCTTGGGAAGTTAAATGCGATATAGCTATGCCCTGTGCTACACAAAACGAGATGGATGAAAACGATGTAAAAACTTTGATTAAAAATGGTTGTGTTTTAATCGCGGAAGTCTCAAACATGGGTTGTACAGCAGATGCTGCGAAACTTGCGACCGAAAAGATAATGTTTGCACCAGGTAAAGCTGTTAATGCAGGTGGTGTAGCGGTTTCTGGTTTGGAGATGACACAGAACAGTATGAGAATAAGCTGGACCTCTGAAGAGGTTGACAAACAACTTCATCATATAATGAAAAACATTCATGATTCTTGTGTTAAATATGGTCGCGTGTCAAAAGACAAAGTCGATTACATAAAAGGTGCAAATATAGCAGGTTTTGTAAAAGTTGCTGATGCAATGCTCGACCAGGGGATTATTTAATCTCTCACCATTCTTTTTATATATTTTTATTATTTAACATATAATTAGAAAAAAATTATAACTGCATAGTTGTTTGATAGAAAATTAATTTTACAAAAAGATGTGGCGCTATGGTAGTAGGTGATACCGGTTACCGCAGCTCAAGAATTCAAGAGGATTTCGAAGAAACATATGAGCTTCGTAGCCAAATCTATCATGCCCTCATGCCTTTTAGGGTAAAAGACATTCTTATTGTTTCAAGTTTATATGATGCTTTTATCATAGAAGAGGAAGGTTTGATCGCTGAATTAGTTATTGGCGAGTATCAGCATCTTCTGCTTAGTGCACCACCGAGATTTACGCGAGTTTCATCCGGGGAAAAGGCTTTATCAAAAATTAAAGAACGCAAGTACGATTTAGTTATAACCATGGCTAAAAACATAGGCATGGATCCTTTTCAATTCGGTAAAAAGATAAAGGAAATAAGACCAGATTTGCCAGTTGTTCTTTTAGCGACAGACAGAGCCGATATAAATCAATTCCAGGAAGAAAATATTGCTGGTAGCGGCATAGATAAAATCTTTGCTTGGACAGGAGACCCTACACTTTTCCTTGCAATAATAAAGTATGTTGAAGATAGCATAAATGTCAGATATGATACTGTGAATGGAAACGTTCGGGTCCTCATAATGGTAGAGGATTCAATCTACTATTATTCTATGCTTCTTCCGATTCTTCTGACAGAGGTTGTACAGCAAACAAGGCGCTCTCTTTCTGATGATCTTAATGAAATGCAGCGACTTCTGCGAAGAAGAGCCAGACCAAAAATTTTGCTCGCAGGGACTTATGAAGAAGCAGATTATTATTACAAAAAATATAAAGAATATCTGCTTGGAGTTCTCTCTGATGTTTCGTTCAAACAAAATGGGCAGATAAACCCGATAGCTGGCCATGAGTTTTTACAGATGATTCGCAGAAATCATCCTCATTTGCCATTACTCATGCAATCATCGGAAACTAAAAATCAAGTTAAAGCCGATGAATTAGACGCATATTTTTTAAACAAGATATCACCAACTCTCGTACAGAATTTTCAACATTTTTTGTTAAATCACCTTGGTTTCGGGGACTTTGTATTTCTTTTACCTAAGGATGAAAAACAATCTAAAAAGAGATTACATGATATAAAATCAGATGAAATTCATATACAGACAACAGAAATTGCACGTGCATCAAACATGAAAGAGTTCGAAGAAGTATTGCAAAAAGTTCCACTTGAATCTATTTTGTTTCATTCACAAAGAAATCATTTTTCAAACTGGCTTATGGCAAGATGCGAATTCGATCTAGCCAATGAACTACGACCAAAAAAAGTATCTGACTTTTCTGACCTTAATGCAATCAGAGAACATTTAATTGGAGTATTCAATAATACTCGTAGAAAAAAACAACGTGGCATTATTACTGATTTTTCTAAACAAAAATTCGAATTCGATGCATCTTTTACTCGCCTCAGAGGGGATTCTCTTGGCGGCAAAGGACGCGGATTAGCTTTTATGCGTGCTTTAATAACTAGATATAAAATTGATGAAAAATACAAGAATGTAATATTAAAAGTACCAAATTCAGTTGTAATCGGTACACTTGAATTTGACAGATTTGTTAATGACAATAATCTTTACCGTTTCTTTAAAAATGAAGATCTATCTGATGAAGAAATGTCAAAAGAATTCTTAAAATGTGAAATATGTGATGAACTTAAACAGAATCTTATGATTGTATTGCAACATTTTAAAACACCGATAGCTGTGAGATCATCCAGTCTTCTTGAGGATTATCAAAACCATCCTTTTGCAGGTATGTACGATACATATATTTTACCAAATAATCATGAGGATGACAATATAAGATTACAGCAATTGTGTCACGCTATAAAACTCATATATGCATCAGTATTTTTCAAAGAACCAAGAGCATATGCTGAATCTTTGTCATTAAAAATCGAAGAAGAAAAAATGGCTATCGTGATTCAGGAACTAATAGGCCAAGAACATGGTGGTAGATTTTATCCAACTTTGTCCGGGATAGCAAAATCATATAATTTCTATCCAATATCTCATCAGACTGCTGAGGATGGAATAGCAAATATAGCTGTTGGTTTTGGTAAAACCGTTGTTGGTGGGGGGAAAGTTTTCAGGTTCTCTCCACGTTATCCTGATTTAAACCCTGATTTTTCCACGCCTGAATCCGCTCTCGAAAATTCACAGCGTGAACTATATGTTTTAGATACTTCAAACAAATACATTGATCTTAACGATTCAAATATTGATACCTGCAAAAAATTGAGAATTAATGACATTCTAAAGGACGGCTCACTTGATTTTGTAGCTAGCACATACGATAGAAATGATGGTATGATCAGGGATGGGCTCTCAGACGGTGGCTTCCCTCTGATTACCTTTGCCGGCATTTTGAAATACGATGCTTTTCCACTCGCTCCGATTCTTCAAGATATTTTAAATGTCGGTCAAAAAGGCATGGGTTGCCCTGTAGAATTTGAGTTTGCAGTTAATGTAGATCCTGATAATAAAACGCCGCCAACGTTTGCTATCTTGCAGATGCGCCCATTTGTTATTTCTCAAGAGAAGTATGACATAGAAATTGATAAAATAAAACAAGAACAAATATTCATTCGTTCTGATAAAGCATTAGGGAATGGTTTAATAGACAACATACGCGATATCATTTACATCCCGTCTGAGAGTTTTGATTCATCTAAAACAGTTGAGATGGCAGAAGAAATTGGATTGTTAAACAAAAAATTAGTAACCTCATCTTCTCCTTATATGTTGATCGGGCCGGGTCGATGGGGCACCCAGGACAGATGGCTTGGTGTACCTGTTCGCTGGGGCCAAATTTCTGGTGCGAGGGTAATAGTTGAGACAGCATTAGAAACTTTCAATATTATGCCTTCGCAAGGCACCCATTTTTTCCAGAATATGATAAGTAAAGGAATAGGTTACATAGATATACCACTACATTCTGAATATTGTTCAGTTGATTGGCCATGGCTTGAAAAACAAACTTTGAAGGAAAAAATGAGTTTCGTTAGTCATATTCATTTGTCTTCTCCATTAATCGTTAAACTGGATGGCAGATTAGGGCATGCAGTTGTAATTAAACCGGAAAAACAAAAAACCAAATAAATTATATTAAAGAACTCTATGGATACATGTTCCTTCGGGAGAAGTGTTTGTATGTACGAAATATTGGAAAAAAAAGTATTGTCTGAGACTGTTAAATTAATGAAGATAAAAGCACCATTGGTCGCTAAAAAAGCTCAGCCCGGGCAATTTATTATCCTTCGTATCGATGAAAAAGGAGAGCGCATACCGTTAACTATTGCTGATTTTGATAGAAAAGCCGGAACTGTTACAATCATCTTTTTAGAAGTAGGTAAGACAACAAAACAGTTGGGGAAATTAAATGCCGGTGACTTTCTAGAAAATTTCGTAGGTCCTCTAGGAGTCCCTTCAGATATTAAGAAATATGGAACCGTTGTATGTATTGGTGGAGGAGTAGGAATTGCTTGCCTATATCCGTTAGTCAAAGCTTTACACGAAAAAGGAAACCACGTCATATCTATTCTTGGAGCAAAAACAGATAAACTCCTTATTATGGAAAAAGAAATTTCATCAAATAGTGACGAATTCTACATTACAACTGATGACGGGTCAAAAGGCCAAAAAGGATTCGTGAGCGATGCTTTAAAACAGATAATTGAGAAGAAAAAGGTTGACATGGTTATGGCGATCGGTCCGATTATTATGATGAAAGTAGTATCTGATCTTACTAGAAAATATAACATTAAAACATTAGTTAGCCTGAATCCGATCATGGTTGATGGTACTGGTATGTGTGGTGGCTGTCGTGTTTCTGTCGATGGGAAAACAAAGTTTGCGTGTGTTGATGGCCCTGAGTTTGACGGTCACAAGGTTGATTATGAAAACCTGATGCTTCGTAACCGCCGTTTCGTTCATGCGGAAGGAGAGGCATGTAACCTGGCAGGTGTGCAATGAGCGTTCGAAAAACAAAGCACGAAATGCCTCAGCAGAAACCAGAAGAGCGAATTAAAAACTTCAAAGAAGTACCATATGGTTACAGTAAAGAGGTAGCAATTGAAGAGGCAAAAAGGTGCCTTCAATGTAAAAACAGGCCGTGTGTAAGCGGATGTCCTGTTGAAATTGACATACCTGATTTTATAAAACAAATAGCTGAGGGGAATATCGATAAGGCCGTTGAGGTTTTAAAAACAAAAACCAACCTTCCGGCAGTTTGCGGGCGGGTATGCCCATATGAAAATCAATGTGAGGGGCAGTGCACTCTTTTGAAAATTGGAGAACCAGTTGCTATTGGTCGTCTGGAGAGGTTTTTAGCAGATTATGAGCATAAGAAAGGAGTAAAAATCCCAAAAATAGCAAAAACGGCAAGTAAAAAAGTAGCTGTAGTTGGTGCAGGTCCTGCTGGTCTTACTTGTGCTGGAGATCTTGCAAAGATGGGACACAAAGTCAGTATTTTTGAAGCACTTCATGCCCCTGGCGGCGTGTTGATGTATGGCATTCCTGAGTTTCGTTTACCAAAAAAAATCGTTGAAGAAGAAGTTGATTATATTAAAAAACTTGGTGTTGAGATAAAATATGATGTTGTCGTCGGTAAAACAATTGATGTTGATGAACTAATGAAAGAGTATGATGCTGTTTTTATTGGAACTGGCGCAGGTCTGCCTAATTGGCTTAACATCCCTGGTGAGAATCTTGATGGTGTTTATTCTGCTAACGAGTTTCTTACACGAGTTAATATGATGAAGGCTTATCAGTTCCCGGATTTTGATACGCCTGTTAAAATTGGTAAAGTTGTTGCAACTTTTGGTGCTGGTAATGTTGCGATGGATTGTGCTAGAACCTCTTTGCGTTTAGGTGCTGAAAAATCCTATATTCTTTACCGTAGAACCGAAGCGGAGATGCCAGCTCGTATAGAAGAGATTCATCATGCAAAAGAAGAAGGCGTTATCTTCAAACTTCTAACTAATCCGATTCGTTTCTATGGTGATAAGGATGGCCATCTAACTGAGGTTGAATTCATTAAAATGCAGCTTGGTGAACCTGATGAATCTGGTCGTAGACGGCCTGTGCCAATACCCGGTTCTGAAGAGAAGATGAAGATAGATACCGCACTCGTTGCGATTGGGCAGAGCCCAAATCCACTTATACCGCATACAGTTAAGGGTCTACAGGTTGGGAAACATGGAAATATAATCGCTGATGATGATGGACGAACATCTGTTCCTGGTTTGTTCGCTGGTGGCGACATAGCAACAGGAGCTGCAACTGTTATTTTGGCGATGGGTGCTGGTAAACGAGCAGCACGTGCTATAGACGCGTATCTTAAAAATAAATAAAAAAAACCATTTTTTCACACAATATTTAAATTACAATTCATTATTTGTTAAGATATATTATGAGTGTAGCAGGGGGAAATATTTTCAAAAAAATTCAAAATTACCTTAAGCTAGGTAGACTTTTTGGCGCAACAAATACATGGGGCGCGATATTTCTCGGTTTACTTACTTCTACAGGGAGTGTTACACTTATTGACGCCATCAAAATTCTTTTCATATCGATTTTTGCGCATGCATATATCGGCGCTATAAACGAATATTGGCACATCGAGGAAGATAAAAAACACCCACAATACTACTACAAACCACTCGTATCAGGCGACATATCCAAAAAAAATGCGTTATACTTCATTTATTTTTGTTTGTTAATGATGATTTTACTTTCGATTATTTTTTACCTGAACATTTCGCCTTTGTTTTTAATTCTAGCAGCTTTTTTTGGAACAATCTATACTGTAAAAGGAAAATATGTTAGATGGGCATATGATTTCACACCATCTTTTGGGGCAGCTTTTTTGGTTATATACGGGGCTTTTACCGTGGGAGACATTACTTTTATAACTATTGTCGCAGCAATTTGTGCGTTTCTCAGTAGTGTTTATTCTGAGTGGATTGACGGTATGAAAGATGTAGAAACAGATAAAAAATTCAATGTACCTACAACTGCTGTTAGATGGGGGTATTCACACGATAAACCACTTACATTCAGAGACCCAAATTATCTATATTTTATTTTTATAGTGTTATTGACTGATTTTTTTTACATATTGCCCGGGGTATTTCGTTTGCTCACGCCAACATATTTAATTATTTTTGCAATTGTTGTAATCCCCATTCAAATCTATCTTATATTTAGTCTACATGGAAAACAAGATAAAGAAAAACTACGTCGTCACCCACTGATATTTTTATCGACTATGATGTTTATGGCTTTCGGCCTAGTTATCGACAAAATTACAATCGTCTATTTACCTATTATAATGTTATTTATTGTCGGCTGGGTTTGTATTTTTTCGAAGTTGGGTATCCGTTTTTCAGCAAAATAGATTATTTCTTAGACCTTCGTGCTTTTGCTGCTTTTATAAGTCCATCAAACATGGGGGCAGGTTTCATTGGCCTCGATTTAAACTCAGGGTGAGCCTGCGTCCCAACAAAATAAGGATGAGTTGGCAGTTCCATGAACTCCATCAATATTCCATCTGGTGAGCGCCCTGAAAACACCATGCCGCATTTTTCAAGCTCTTCAACATATTTTGTGTTGACCTCATAGCGATGTCTGTGTCTCTCAAAAACCTTGTTTTCACCATATAGTTTCTGTATGGCTGTTCCTTCTTTCATAATTGCTTGGTATGCTCCGAGTCTCATTGTTGCACCATAGCGTGATTCCTGTACAATCTTTACCTGGTCTGGAATGAAATCTATGACAGGGTACGGGGTATTTTTGTCAACCTCTGTCGTATGAGCATCTTTCATATTACAAACGTTGCGAGCATATTCAACAATAGCGAGCTGCATACCAAGGCACAAACCAAGGTATGGTATGTTGTGCTCGCGGGCATAGCGGATAGTTTCTATTTTTCCCTCCATGCCAGATGATCCGAAACCACCTGGTACAATAATCCCATCTAATTTATCAAGCATAGCTAATTTTCTAGGTTTTTTCTCAAAAAGCTTCGAATCAATCCATCTTATATCTGGTCTAAGATTGTTATTCCAAGCAGCATGTTTAACCGCTTCAATAACAGATATATAGGAATCAGATAGCTGTGAAGTACCTATATCAAAATATTTACCAACGATGCCGATTAAAACAGGTTTTTTAAGTGTTCTAATCTTTTTGATGAACTTTGCCCACCCCTCAAAATCGTTATGCTCCTTCCTTAAGTTCAGCTTCTTTAGGATTTTCTTGCAAAGATCTTGTTTCTCAAAAAGCAAGGTAACAGCATAAACATTATCTACGTTGGAATCAGAAATAACATCCTCTTGGTGGATATTACAAAACAGAGCTATTTTTTCCCGGCGTACGTCATCAAGTGGTTTCTCAGAACGGGTAATAACAAAATCTGGTTGGATACCAATTTCTCTAAGAAGTTTAACTGAATGCTGTGTCGGTTTTGTTTTTGCTTCGCCAAGTGCATCAAGAACAGGGACGTAGGTTACATGAACATACAGTATCTTTTCATCCTCTAGTTTCATCTGACGAACTGCCTCAAGGAACAAGACATTCTCGTAGTCACCAACTGTTCCACCGATTTCAACAAGCACAAAATCCCAGTTGTTTTCCTTAGCAGGTTTTCTAACTCTCTCTTTGATCTCATCTGTTACATGAGGTATAGGCTGGACCGTTTTACCAAGATATTTTCCTTGTCGTTCTTTGTCAATAACTGCACCATATACCTGGCCTGTTGTAATGTTATGGCATTTTGGTATGTCTATATCCAAAAACCGCTCGTAATGACCAAGGTCCTGATCAATTTCCCCGCCGTCCTCAGTAACCCAGACTTCACCATGTTCAGTTGGACGCAGTGTACCCGCATCAAAATTCATGTAAGGGTCAATCTTAATCGCAGTAACCTTATAGCCGTGTAACTGCAAAATCTTCCCTATAGAAGCAGTTGTAATACCTTTCCCTAAACCAGAAATAACTCCGCCTGTTACAATTATATAATTAGCCATCCCTATCAACAGGCAAGTAGAATATACTATCTAATTTAAATTATTTCCCTTTCTACCAAATTTCAATAAAATTAAAAACAAAAAACTATATTTTAATAAAAAATAAAATTAGGATGTACTAAACAACATTAATGCAACAAAAATCTTTTTTATCGCAGCACCTGCACTCTTAGTTTTTGTATTAAATGCTTTTACTTTCCTTTAGTTGTCAAAGATATCTCAATAGATGACACGTTGGAACTTTTCCCTTCTTCATTAGTGATGGTCTCTGTACCAATTTTTATATCTTTCACTTTTGCATTGGTTACGAATCTGTTTCTCGTAATCTCTGCCGTATCAACGGCTCTACTAATGGCACGTCCTCGTGCTTTTATTACTACTTCGTCTGATCCGCCGTTGAACTGTGTCACTACTGCTAGTACATAGCTCATAGGGGGTTTGTTTCCAACAAATATGGTGTTTTCATTTTCGTCATGTGTTTCTTTTTCTGTCATAAGTTTTTCCTCCCTGTTAATTCATTGTAGTTTTTCTTCTACAAACATATTGCCTATTTATAAACTTTTTCATCTCCTCTAGGAGACGGAACCAAAAATAAGATATAATTTTTTATTTAAACAAAATACAAGCCTTATTCAATACATCCTTTGGGTTCTTTCCCATAATACGTATCATCGGCTCTTTACCAACTCCACCAGTATCATAAATAATATCTGGTATTAAGCCTAGTTTTTGTATCGCCTGAGATGTTCCCCATTCCATCGTTGATTTGGCATCTTTCGGCTCTTGTAGTCTGTCAAATGTCCCTATTCTGAAACCTGCTCTTTCGCATCTTTTTAAATTCACTTCTGAATATTTTATGTTCATAGCACATCTTGTTTTTTTATCAAATTTCATTGATGCTAAAATTATCGAAGCAACATGTTTTGATACACCAAATTCTATGCCACCACATCTAATTGGTTTATCTCTTGTTTTAATAATTCTTCCATTTATTGCACAGATATCCTCAAGTCTTTTTGCATTCTGTAAAGCATAGCCGATATTCATACCAACTTCCGGGATAAACTCTTTTGGAAGAAAACTAAGTAACATGTCAACAGATTTTTTAAGTTCCAACCATACAACAAAACGTTCACTTGTTGGCAGGTAATGAGGCGCATCTGTCATTATATTGGCCGAGTAATTTAGTACATCCGCGCCCTTGCCTGGTTTGTACCCTTCGTTTATCATATTCCAAAGTATTTGTTTGGATTTTCTAACAGAGTCAACCGGTTTTTCTCCTAGAGCAATAAAACCAGTTATAAGAGCAGATAAAGTGCATCCAGAGCCATGTGCTAAACGACCAGGGATTCTTGGTAACGAAAAAACAGTGTAATTCTTTCCATCAAAAAACACATCTTCGACATTTTTTCCTTTTAGATGCCCCCCTTTTATTAGAACATATTTAGGCCCTAGTTCGTGTATTTCTTTGCAGGCTTTTTTCACATCGTTTAAATCTTTTATTTTTCTGTCTGTTAGAATATCTGCTTCGTGTATGTTTGGTGTAACCATGTACGATTTTGGTATCAGTTTGTTTTTAAGTGTTATATTAAAATTATCTTTTGATAAACTGTCGCCGCTTGTAGCAACCATGACGGGGTCAACTATGGTCTTTAGATGGTAACGTTTGATTTTTTTTGTTACAATGTTTACGATTTCTTTGTCAAATAACATCCCTGTTTTTGCTGTGTCAGGATGAATATCTTTTAGGATTACATCTAATTGTTTTTCTATAATTTCAACTGGCAGTTTATGTATTTTTTCTACGCGTTGAGTGTTCTGGGCTGTTATGCAGGTTACAACCGATATTCCATGTACTCCTAGCATGTTGAATGCTTTTAGATCAGCCTGAACCCCGGCACCACCTGATGGGTCTGATCCTGCTATGGTCAGCGCAATATTTTTTTCCATGGCATTCTTCCTTTATACTGTAGTTAGATTTATATGCTTTCCTCGATTTCTCCTGACCAAAATTAGACGTCTTCTTTTACGTCTTATCGGGGGAACTTGATGGAGATAATAGAAAACCAACCCAGAAAAAAAACCTTACTTTTGGGAAACGAGGCTATAACCCGAGGTGCATTAGAGGCAGGTATTGATGTTGCAACAACCTACCCAGGGACGCCATCCTCTGAGATAGCTGATACGTTTTCACATATAGCAAAATATTTCACTAAAAGAGGGGAGAAACCGCCTTTTTATTTTGAGTATTCGACAAACGAAAAAGTTGCTTTGGAGGTTGCTGCAGCTGCGTCTTTCTCTGGTTTGCGTGCTCTTACTTGTATGAAACATGTTGGTTTGAATGTAGCTAGCGATGCCTTCATGACTTACACTTATGTTGGTTGTAAGGGCGGGCATATTATTGTTTCTGCTGATGACCCTTATTGTCACTCTTCTCAGAACGAGCAGGATAACAGGTATTATGCGATTTTTGGTAGTGCGCCGATGCTTGAGCCGACGACACCGCAGGAAGCTAAGGAGATGACAAGGGTTGGCTTTGATGTATCTGAGGAGCTTAGTCAACCGCTTTTGCTTAGAACAACTACTAGACTTAGTCATGCTCGGGGACCTATTATCTTTGAAAAAATGCAAAAACCACATGGCATAGGTCATTTTGAAAAAAACCCGTTGCTTGTGACCGTGCCTGCCGTAGCTAGAAAACAGCATCCTGTGTTGCTTCAGAAAATGGAGCAGGCAGAAAAAATTTCCGAGAAGTCGCAGTTTAACAAGATTATTACTGTTGGTAAACCAAAGGATGTTGGCATTGTCGCATCTGGTGTTTCTTTTAACTATGCCAAAGAAATGGCTGAAACACTTGGTTTGAATGTAAGGATTTTGAAGCTGGGTATGACCCATCCTATTCCTAGGAAGATGTGTGAGAAGTTCATAAAATCGTGTAGTATTATTGTTTTTGTCGAGGAGCTTGAGCCTATTCTTGAGCAGCAGTTTAAGGTCCTTGCTTTTGACATGAAATCTGATATTAAAATTTTTGGTAAATCAACAGGGCATTTCTCAAGATTGTATGAGTACAATCCTGATATCGTGGTTGAGGCTTTTTCGAAGCTTTTCAAAGTAAAGAATCCTTTCCCGAAACCTGTTGAATCTAAGATTAAACTGCCTAGACGTCCTCCTTCTTTGTGTCCTGGTTGCCCTCATCGTGCCTCTTATTATGCTGTTAAAAAAGCTGCACCAAAAGACTCCATTTACCCTACTGATATAGGCTGTTATACGCTTGGTAAAGAACCACCGCTTGAGATGGCTGATGTTTTGTTGTGTATGGGTTCTAATGCTGGTACTGCTTGTGGTTTTGCTGTTTCAACAGGTCAGAAGATTGTTTCTTTTATGGGCGATTCAACGTTTTTCCATGCAGCCATCCCTGCTCTCATTGATGCTGTTCATCATAACCATGATGTTGTCATTACAGTTCTTGATAATAGGACTACTGCCATGACAGGTCATCAGCCTCACCCAGGGACGGAGTACGATGGTATGGGCCGACCCGCTAAGATGATCAAGGTTGAGGATGTTGCAAAAGGTTGTGGTGTTGAACATATTGAGATAGTTGATCCAAACAACATTAAGGAGACTACGGCTGTTTTTAAGAGAGCTTTGGATTTCAAGGGGCCGTCTTTTGTTGTTAGTAAATCACCTTGTATTCTTTTAGAGGTTAGTAGGAAAAGGAAATCTGGTGAGGAGATACCTGTTTATTCCATTAACCAAGAGATTTGTAAAAAATGTAAGACTTGTATCGGTCGTTTTGGTTGCCCTGCTTTATATTTCGCTGAGGATGGTAGTGTACATATTGATCCTACTTTGTGTAATGGTTGTGGTAACTGTGTACAGGTTTGCCCATTTGGTGCTATATCCAAGTCCGGGGTGAGGGAATGAACAAAAAAATTAGCATAGTGTTGGTTGGTGTCGGCGGACAAGGTGTTATCACTGCTGCGAATCTTCTAGGTAGTGCTGCTGTAAAAGCAGATGTTATGGTTTATGTTTCTGAAATACATGGCATGGCACAACGGGGTGGAAACGTTGTTTGTACTGTTAGGATGGGTGATGTTTCAAGCCCAATGCTTCCTATCGGTACTGCTGATGTTGTTCTTAGCGCAGAGCCTATTGAGGCGTTGCGCAACATATTGTTTGTGAACAAAAAAACAAAGGTTATCACAGATGTTAACCCGGTTATTCCTTTTACTGTTGCTGTTGGTGGCGAGACGTATCCGAAGCTTGATGATGTGTTCAAAGAGATTTCTAGGCATGCGGAGTTATATAAGATAGATGCTTTGAAGATAGCTAAAGAATCAGGCGCTGCTATAACAAAAAATACTGTAATGCTTGGCGCCCTTGCTGCAACAGGCGTGTTGCCTTTTAAACCAGATGTTCTGCTTGACACGATACTTGATATGGTCCCAGCTAAATACAAGGATGTTAACAGAAAAGCGTTTGAAAACGGTATGAAAGCAATTAAAAAATAAATTTTTTTGTTTAATATGAACGACAGGAAAACAGCTATTTCTTTACTGCTTGTGCTAATAAGCCTGATCTGGGCTGGTTCTTTTATAGCTGTTAAAGTAACAGTTGATGAGATACCACCGATTCATCTAGGGTTTTTACGTTTTCTTGTTGCAACACCGATAATGATACTGTTAATTTTTTTACTTAAAAAAGATAGGCGCATACCAATTAAAAAAGAGTTACCGTCGCTTATAGTACTTGGTTTAACTGGCGTGACACTGCTTTATCTATTTCAGTTTATAGGAATTGAATACACAACTGCATCGACATCATCTGTACTCATTAGTACAAATGTTATTTTCATTATTTTGCTATCAACAGCTTTTTTAAAAGAGGCTTTTTCCTTCAAAAAAACCTTTGGTGTTGTATTATCATTTGTTGGCGTGGCAACTGTTATTTTTGCGCAGAGCAACAATGAAACAATATCTTTTAACAACCAGTTTATAATTGGTTGTGTTCTTGTTTTATTATCTGCTTTCTGCTGGGCTTCCTATTCTGTTGTTGGTAAAAAGCTTTTAGCAAAATATGATCCTTTTACTGTAACAACATATGCGTTTGTATTTGGAACAGTTATGTTTTTACCATTTGTTTTCTTTGACATGGTTAGTGTCATTCAGAGTGTTTCCTTTGATGGCTGGATGGCTGTTTTGTATCTTGCTGTTCTGTGTTCTGTTTTTGGTTATGTTGCTTGGTATTATGTTTTATCAAAAGTTGATGCCGGTAAAGCAGCTGTATTTCTAAATTTCATACCACTTTTTACGATAATGTTATCTTTGCTTTTGATAAATGAGGTTCCCAACCTGGTATTTCTTGTTGGTGCTAGTCTAATAATTTTTGGTGTATATTTGGCGCAGAGAGGTTAAACACATCTTAGCTTAGAAATCAAAAACATCAGAAATAACTATCAGATGTTTAAAGTTGATTAGATAGTGTAACAAATGTTACAATATAAATTGTAAAAACTAACAAATATTTTAAAAAAAGCTAATTAAAAGTAACTAATTATAAATATTTAAAATTCATTTACTGCATTGTTCATGAAACAGACATTTTGCGAATACATGATGTGGAATGGCTTCCCAACTATTAGGAAAAAAATTGCAGAGAGTATGATGGATGATTTTGGATTAAGTCAAAAGGAAGCTGCAGAAAAACTCGGAATTTCATCTGCTGCAGTTTGTCAATATGTATCGAGAAAGCGGGCTAGAATAGAAATTACAGATGATTATTTTCTCAATGAGATCAGGCAATCTGCAGAAAACATTATTGCTGGTGGGAGCGAACATATGATTATTGAAACTTGTAGAATTTGTAAGATTATAAGATATAATGGAACATCTTCTTTACTCTCAGTTGATGATAAAAATGCTGGGAGAGTTTGCTGTTGCGAACCGAAATGATATAGTGTTCTAAAATTTGATAATCAATTAAATTTTTAGTTCTAAGGAATACAATAGTATTGATTTTTTAGTTTTGAGTAATTGTATAAATGTTATAAAAACTCCTTTAGTTTTTTTCCTTCAGGATTATTTATGCCATGTTTTTGCATACAAAAAAGAGTCTCTAATATTTGAATATCGGCAATGTATCCTGGGTATGATCTCAGGAGAACATCGCAGAATTGTTTTGCATTTGCAATATCTTCAGCAAGTAAGCAAATAACCCAGTCATAAATGCCATGAACATAAAAACTACTATCTATCACAGCCCCTAGTTTCTTAGCTGCAGGTTCTATATTTCTTTTAATAATATTACTTGTTAATTCTTCACTCAACGGTTCAGTTGTTCTCTTAATAAGTATTATGTAACTTTTCTTTTTTATCTTTTTTTCATCGATAACCGCTGTGAATCCCCAAATTGTATTATTTTTTTCTAATTGTCTAATAATGCGCCATACTTTCTGCCGAGAAAAACCTAATTTCTTAGCAATAACATTTATACTTTGACTAGAATCCTTTAAAAGTTCATACAAAATTTTCCGTTCATCATCTTTAATCAATTTTTCCATTATTTTTGGCATTTTGTTTTACCATATTAACTCATATAGTCATACTATATCAATTTTTTGAGTATTTTTGTGACATTTATCATTTTTAATAGCCTTTCAGCACTATTTATTCTTAATAATTGATTTTTATAACTAAATTTGGATGATATTGAACAATTGTTACCCATATTTTAGGTTAGAAATAAAAATAAGGTAATTTCGAAGGTTTGGTTTTTTAATCAAAACTGAATGCAGGTGGTAAAAAAGGTCTTAATTTAATAGGCATAATATCATCTAAATTTTCAATATCTTTGTCAACTAGTTCAATTAATTTTTTCTGATTTTTTTCATAAAATCGTTTCTTTGATTCTTTTCGTTTAAGATATTTCTGTTCTTCTAAGCCCCAATATTCAATCCATACTTTTTGACCGATTGGTATAAAGAAATCGCAATAGACTTCGTCTTCAATTGGTACTCGTCGTTCATAAGCATGAACAATACCTTTGTGATATAGCCAGTTGTCAATAATTTGTTCTGCTTTGGAGCGAACCATGTGCCCATCTTCTGTTCTAAAGTTTGCTGGAAATCTTTTTCTAAATGTGTTTTCTTCTTCTTCAACATCAGATGTTTTATATGTAGCAGATTGTTTTTCAGAATTTTTCTTTTTTACCAACCAGCATTCTTTACAGAGGGGCAAACTATCTTCCTTCCAAATACCGCATTCTTGGCATTTGGTAACTTTCCCTTGTTCTTTCAGTTTGTTACAATCAATACATAATGGATAAAAACCAGATTTTTTACCACAAATTTGACATACCATGAAACTAAAAGAACATAAGTGAAGATTTTATATTTTTCGTATCTAGAAAAGAAAATTATAATTTGAGGAAGAAGATTTTTTATTATCGATATTAGCTCCTCCGTTATCCTTATAATACACAACTTCTATCTGACCTAAAAAAAAGCTGAAGACCATGTTCTGTGTAGAATGCGGTAAAGAAGATCCCATATTCAGGGATGGAGTTTGTATTAGCTGTTACCTTAAAACACACAAGTTCTCAAAGGGACCAGAAATAATAGACCTAACAGTATGCACTAACTGCGACTCATATAAATTCAAAAACACTTGGACAACAGACCTTTTCGATGACATACTTAGAAGAACAATACGAAACACTTTTCATATAAGCAAAGAACTAACTAACGTAGAAATAACCACAGAATGTAAAAAACAGAAGGAAATAGTTGGCTGTAAACTAATAATCTCTGGTTTTTTAGACAATATGGAAATCTCGGAGGAACACAACATAACAATACGTATAAAAAGAGCAGTCTGTGACGTATGCTCAAGACAATCAGGTGGTTACTACGAAGCAATAATACAAATCAGACCAGATATAACCAAACTATCGGAAGAAGAAATAGACAACCTGGGGGCAACTGTTAGAAACCTTGTTGAACAAATGAGAAACAATGGCAACCGAAGCCTTTTCATAACAGATGAGGGTGAACAACACGGCGGACTCGATTTTTTCCTGAGCGACAAAAGTGCTGCGCAATCTATAGTTAAAAAAATCCAGGAGCAATACGGCGGCGAAATCAAACAATCATCAAAAAATGTTGGTATGAAAGACAGCAAACAAATATACAGAATGACCTACCTAATACGGTTACCAGCATATAGAAAAAACGACTTTATATCATACAAAAAATCATTTTACCTTATATCATCAATACATACAAACAGGGTACGCATGATAAGCCTAGATAACTGGGAGGAAATAGCTGTTGACATAAAAGAACTAGAAAAAACAAAGATACTAGGCGGTAAAAACCTAATCAAAGAAATGATTTTTGTAAGCCAATCAAAAAAAGAAGTACAACTAATGAACCCATACAACTACAAAACCTTTGAAATTAGAAAACCAAAGGAAATAAAATACAAAACAACAACAGTCCCAACAGTAAAAATTGATGATGAAGTTTTTTTATATCCAGTAAAACACGGTTAACAAAATTTTTTTATAGAAACGCATCGCTTCTCGTTCTTTCAGATATCTCCCCAGCAATGTTTGTAATCATGAGCTTCTCAACATCCTCTCTTTTTTTGCCATGCGCGAGCGCCCACATGAGTTTAACAAAGGCAGTCTCAGGGAGCATATCCTCACCAGGAACAACACCGATATTGATCAAATCACGACCAGTTGAGTAAACATTCATGTTTATACGACCAAAAATACACTGCGATGTCATAACAACAACAGAACCATTTTCAATTATTTTTTTAACCCTGGGGAAAACCTTCTCAGGGACATGACCAAGACCAGTGCCAATAAGAACAATACCTTTTTTGTCAGGGATGCTCTCAGGTTTCAAACCAGGATGAGAATAAACCATTGCAACATCTTCTTCCATCTTATCATCAACAATAGTTTTACCAGACGCCTTTCTATACACGCCATCAATCTTTATCTCACCATTCTTCTCAACACGCCCAATAGGTGCGTCATTCACAGTCTTGAAGGTATCACGCCTAGAAGTATGGAACTTCCTAACCTTAGTCCCCCTGTGAATAAAATCATATGAATCAGAAATCTCACCATGCATAACAGCAACAACCTCACCGATATCAGACTTAGACGCTACTGTAGCCGCAGCAACAAGGTTCTGCGCAGCATCAGAAGAAGGGCGGTCACTAGAACGCTGAGCACCAACCAAAACAACAGGACCAGAAAGATCCTTCAACATAAACGACAAAGCAGCAGATGTATAACCAAGAGTATCAGTCCCATGAGGAATAACCACACCATGCACACCATCGTTAAGCTCCTTTGCAACCTCTTTTGCAAGAGTCTTCCAATGACTAACCTCAAGATTCTCACTAAACATCTGAAAAGCAACACGAGCCTTAACGTTACAAATATCAAAAACCTCTGGGACAGCAAATGCAATATCCTTGGCAGAAGTAGCAGGATAAACAGCGCCAGTCCTATAATCAACATAACAGGCTATGGTACCACCAGTACCAATAACAGAAATAGTCGGTTTCTTAGGATCAAAAGGAATATCCTTGGCTTTCTTATCAACAGGTTTATGTTTTTTTAACAAGGTAATCTCACTATCCTCATCAACACCAATACCAATATTATAACCATTTTTCAGTTTAATATTAACTATATCATCATCGCTGAAATCATGATGAGGCATCAAAATGCCCTCGTGTTTATCTTTCTTTGTAACAACAGCAATAGAATCCCCAACCTCGGCACCGATCTTCTTCAACTTGTCTTCGATAAACTTTTTTCTAGACATATTGTCCCTAAACCATATGTCCTAAGTTTTTAAAGAATTATCCTTACATCATAAGAATTTCTATATACACAAAATAAATCACTGATAACATGCGTATCGCAATAAAATTCGCCTACGATGGAAGGAAATTCCATGGTTATGCAAGGCAACCAAACCTGAAAACCGTTGAAGGCGAACTAATAAAACAACTAATAGAACAAAACATAATAGAGGATGCTAAAAAATCTTGCCTGAGAATGGCCAGTAGAACAGACAAAGGCGTATCAGCACTAGGCAACGTCGCAGCATTCAACACCACACAAAAAAACATTCTAAAAAAACTTACAAACAACAAAGAAATAATTGTATACGGAATCAAAAACGTTCAAAAAGATTTCTACCCAAGATACGCAAAATGGAGAATATACAGCTATTACCTAAACAAAAACAGTTTAGATTTAGATGAAGCAATATCAATAGCTGAAATCTTCACAGGTGAACACAACTTTACTAACTTCGCAAAAATAGAACCAGATAAAAACCCGGTTAGAACCATAGACAACATAACAATAAAAGAAAAAAACAGTTTTTTTGTGATAGATTTCTACGCACAAACCTTCCTATGGCATCAAATAAGAAGAATCATATCAGCTATAAAAAAAATAGAAAAAAGAAAAACAACAAAACAAAAAATAATAGATGCACTAAACAGCCCAAACAAAAAAGTTGATTTTGGTTTAGCACCGCCAGAGCCACTCATACTAAAAGACGTAATATACGATTTTGAATTTGAATACAACAAAGACAATCAAAAAAAGATAAAAGATTTGGAAACAGAGATATACAAATCACTTATCTAAAACCAGTTTTTACATATCTTTATATCACAGTTTCTTTATCCGTCTAAAAGATGATTGTTGTCGAAAATCTCACTAAGAAGTATGGGAAAATAGTTGCACTCAACAATGTCAGTTTCAACTTTGGTGAAAAAACAGTTACAGCAATCATGGGTGAGAATGGTGCCGGTAAAACAACTCTTTTGAAAATCTGCGCTGGCATAATGCCATTTGACCATGGTAATGTAACAATTGATGGTTTCTCAATAATAAAAAACTCCATATCTGCCCGTGAAAAAATGGGTTACCTCCCAGAGATGCCATACATGTACGAGCGTCTCACAGGAAGAGAATTCTTATTCTACATAGCATCACTAAGAAAACTTAACAACGCAGAAGAAAAAATAGACGAACTAGCCAAACTACTTGGAATATCACATTTCATGGACCAGGAGCTAGGCGCCTATTCAAAAGGGATGAAACAAAAAATATCTTTGATCTCAGCCATTATGCACAACCCAAACAATCTACTACTGGACGAACCGGTCTGGGGTCTTGACCCGCTAACATCTAGAACATTACATAAATTCATATTGGAAAGAAAAGGAACAACAATCATAGCCACGCACTCTCCACAACTTGTTGAAAAAGTTGCAAACAAAGTATACTTTTTGATGAGAGGAGAACTAAAACTCTCAGGTGATGTAAAAGAAATCACCCAGAAATACGGGAGCATAGAAGAGGCATACTTTAGTAACCAAGGATGAAAACTATGCTTGAGACATACAAATATCTGTATTTGGATGTTACAAGAAACTTTTTTCGCAACGCAAAAACCTCGCCGTTACTATACATTTTCTTTGGTTTCATGATGTTTTTTTCAGTAGTAGGAATGGCATTCATAACATTGTTCCTAATAAGACAAGAAGCAGAGGTAAACATATACGAAGTATTCCTACTAATCATGTTTATAATCACTATGAAATCAGGTGTAGATTTCCATAAACATTACATAAAATCAAACACAATAGCATACCCTTTGTCAACACCTACTAGTCACGTAAAAACAATTTCAGAAATTTTTCTCGTCGTCTTTTGGACTCAACTAGGACTATGGGCTTTCTTCTCAATACTATTCAGCATATTCATAGCATCATCCGGAGTCAAATTAGCATACCCAATAGAATACATACAATTTACAATAGGTGTTATGCTAGGAACCGTACTAGGCTCACTAATGGCCCTGCATTTCTTCAGCTCAAAAAGATTAAGACTCATACCCATACCAATATTCTTCCTATTGCTCTGGTTATACCACGAACCAATTGCAACATTCATAATACTTTTACTAGCAACAACATATCTAATAATCAGTTTCAAATGGGCACTAGACTCATACCAATTTGTAAAAAGAATAGAAAGAAACAAAGAACTAGACCAAGTAAAAATCCGCGACACAATAAAAGCAATATTCTACAAAGAAACAACAATACTATGGCGCGATCGCTTATTATTCAGCTTCATTTTCTCAGCTGTAACAATAGGTGTTTTCTCAGGATACCTAGCACAATTCGGTGGAGATTCAATATTGCCTGAGGGCATAAAACAACTAGCAAGATTCATCACACCAGCAATGTATGGATTCCTAGGAGTATATGTCCTAGCGATTTACACATCAGTGTTCACATCACTAAATTTTTTCCTAGCGGAAGAAGACACAGTATGGTTGATTAGAAACCTACCAGTAAAAGAAAAAACAATAATGCATGGAAAAGCAGTTTCACTAATTCTACCGTTTATCTGCTCAATACCGTTTATAGCATTTTTCTCGGCATTCCGGGGACTAGATATGATACCATCTCTGATGTGGTTTCTAGTGTTCTCATTCATGGTCGGCGTAACAATCTCGTTTCCACTGGGTGCTAAATATATGGGGAAAAAATCAGATGTCCTATTGCTCTATTGTGTGGCAATGATCCTGTTTATAGTTCTTGCTCTCGCTATGGCTTTTGAAAATCTAATAAGTCTTTACTCGAATTTTTTGATACCATTTTATATAATCACGATTTTAACTGCCATGGTTTCTATGTTTCTGTCTATAGAGTTTTCAACACATATTTTCAAGCTTAACTATAGATTCTCTAAAACAACTTGAAAAATTTTTTTATGTCGCCAGTATCTCTGCCATCTTAATGAACTCGTTATTAATCTTCTTTTTAATCGTATAAGTTTCTTCAAGCGGCGTAAGCTTAAGCTCATTGTTTACAATACCAACCATTTTATCGTTCTCATCTGCCATCGCAGCCATCACCGCCCCGTAGCCAAGTCTACTAGCAAGCATTCTATCAAAAGCAGTCGGGCTACCACCACGCTGCTGATGACCCAATACACTCAACCTTACCTCCCAGTCTACATATTTCTCGATTTTTTGTTTTAAATGAAAAGCATCACCTGCTTCATCTCCTTCAGACAAAACTATGATGCTGCTTTTCTTCCCTCTTTTATGCCCCAACTCCAAATTTTTGCACAGTTTTTCTATATCAGAATAATTCTCAGGTATCAGTATCTCCTCAGCTCCACCACCTATACCAGCGTAGAGTGCTATATGACCTGATGTACGCCCCATAACCTCAACTATAAAAAGCCTTGAATGGGAGGTAGCCGTATCTCTAATCTTGTCGATTGCCTCAAGAGCAGTGTTAACGGCTGTGTCAAAACCAATCGTATAATCAGTGCCATACAAATCATTGTCAATAGTACCAGGTACACCAATGCCTTTCGTAGGGTGCTCATTTATGAGAGCATGCAAACCTCTAAAAGAACCGTCACCACCTATGACAATAAGGTTATCGATGCCATGTTTCTTTAGATTATCATATGCTTTGGTTCTCCCTTCTTCTTTGTAGAATTCTTCGCAGCGCGCTGTCTGAATAAAAGTGCCCCCCTCTTTTATTATGCCGCTGACAGAAGAGAGATCCAGCTCCACAAAATCATTCTCTATTAAACCCTGGTAGCCTCTTTTAATTCCAAAAATCTTGTTGCCATAAAATATACCGGTTCTAACAACAGCCCGGAGAGAAGTATTCATACCAGGTGCGTCACCACCACTGGTTAGAACGCCTATAGTTTTTTTATCAGCCATATCTCTTAACCTCACCTTTAAACTAGAAGAGCAACCAAGATTAAAACATTCCCGTTTAATCATTCTAAATTATAACAGGCTCTTTTTCCCATGGATAACAAGCCATCGGACGTTTAATCCTACTAATAATTTTTAATGCACCCCTATCAGTTAAACCTAATATCTTATCACCAAATAATGGCAAAAACCAACTTGGTCCATTTTTTGATCCCCACCAATTATTTTTTGCATTTCCAGTATCTCCGGTGTATAGAAGTCCAACTTCAGCATTACCATGTATGTTGTTGTAGTTAATTTTTGGAGAGATGGCATGGTATAGAACTATTCCCTTAGTGTTATTTATTATATTATTTTTAATTATCTTATTATAATGTGACCAATTTATTGAAACACCCGCAGAATTATCATTAAAGTAATTCTCCGCGATTTCATTCCAATTCGAACCATACTCTATGCAGAATCCTGTGTTATCAAATGACAAATAGTTATATCTAAAACAATTATTAAATGAACGAATGCCGTAGATACCAAACTTGCTATTATTAGTAATGACATTTCGCTCTATGTCATTCTGCTCTGTTTCATGCATACTGATGCCAATGCCATTTCCAATAATTAGATTATTTTTAATGCAACACTTAATGCAATCTAGCGAGTAGTCTGGTACCCCAATTTGTATCCCTGCCTTTTCTTCTGAACTATTGGTGATAGTAAAACCAGAAACGTTAACCGCTGGTGCAATAATGTATATTACATCGCCGTTACCGCAACCATCAATTACAGTCGTGTTATTTCCTTTTCCAAAAAAGCTAAGATAAGGTTTATCCACTGTTATATTTTCATGAAACGTTCCCTCATTCACATAAATAGTGTAACCAGGTTTTGCATTCCGGATAGCATCTTGGATTGACATGCCGCATTCAACGTTTATAACTTCATCTTCCAACTGAATCACATTTACAAATTGTGTTGATGTATCTATTTCCAACCCGGCCGTAATAGTAAGAGTTACAGTATATTTTCCATTAGAATTATATTTATGATTCGTCTTTTTTCCTTCGCTAGTCGTTCCATCTCCGAAATTCCATTGATATCTACTTATATTTCTTTGAGGATCATATGATAAAAAAGCATCAAAAATGATTTCATTGCCTGCAATTGGAAAACGTGAAGAGTAAGTAAATAAAGCAATAGGATGATTATTTTCCGGTTCTTCAATCAATGGATAAAAATCTTTGTTTTTACCGGCCCCTGGTATTAAATATGGATCCGAAACATTATTTTTGCCCCAGTAGTTCCCACCGTAGATGGGTCCATTATCCCACTCATTCATACAATTATCAATGGCTTGATTTTTGTTATTTAAAAAGACATTATTTGATATATGATTATGATCGGAACTTGAAAATATTTCTAATCCAACTTCTTCATTATTCGATATGTTGCATCCAGTTATAGTCGTATAGTGTATACAATGATCTAAACAAACCCCTCTGCCGTTTCCGTTTAAATTACAAGAATCTACAACATTATTCATAGATGAAGGTAGACAACAAAAATATATGCCATCTTTACAATCAGAGAACGAACAATCTTTTATTGTATTATTGTTAGAATGGCTTTTATAACCTTGTGGACAGCCATTGACGGATAAACCAACTTGACTATTTTTGCATACGCATTTTTCTACAATATTGTTTGAAGAAGAAATAATAACTATCGCAAAACTATTTTTAAAATTATTACAAAAACAATCAACAATCTTGCCATTTGTTACATTGCTGAAAGCAATTCCAAAAGTCTTCTTGCCAGTTAATTGACTAATTATTTTGCATCCATCAATGTAACAATTTTCTATGACAAAATATGCATTTGTATTGCTTATGCTAATACCATTTTTAAGAAACGATGATATCTTCCAGTTGGAAATTATGTAAGGATCATCAACTGTGCCACTTCCACTTTTCACTCCATTTTTTATTGTAAAACCTTTGTTTCCATCTATTGTAATCGGGCCATGAAAATATGATTTTATTTTATTGTAATGTGCATCATCTTTGAGATCGCTTTTTGCATATAAGATGGGATTTACTACAATGATTGTTAATAAAACTAAAATTAGTATCGTATTTAGTTTCTTTACGTACTTTAATATATTCATAATTTTATATTAAATATCTGTATTTATAAGTTTATCGCCTTCTTTTTTGCCTTAGCGCTCTATATAAAAAATATACAACTCCGCCGTAACAAACACCAGCACCGAAGATCAGCATGGCAATAGCAGATGGAGACAAACCACTCATATTTCCACCCTGTCTTTTCCCTTCTTTTTCATGAAAACAAAGGATAACAAAAATATTGTAAGGCAAGGTATTACGCCGCCTATAACAACAACCCACCACGGCTCTACATAGAGTTTAGTAATATTCTGATAAACAGCCACGGTCAATAACAAAATTAATACAGCCGGTACAATAAATTTGATTAGAAAATCCCACCATCTACCAATTTTAATGTCCGAGGTTTCATTTGCATGCTCCCTTAATTTAGACAACCTGAATGCCCATCCAAGAACCAAACATTCAACTAAACCAATCAAAACCAAACCAAAGTTTGCGATAAAATGATCAACAATATCCAACCAATACAAGCCACTCCCAGTTGTAAAAATAAGACTTGCAAAAAACCCTACTAAACACATAATCCCTGTTGCTTTTGCTTTAGATATCCTCCATTTGTTTTCCAATCCAGCTATCATAGGCTCTGTCATAGAAAAAGCAGAATCAACACCAAAAGTCAACAAAGCAATGTAAAACAACATGCCTATGATAACAGTCGCAAAAGGAAGCAGAGATATGGCAGTTGGGTAGGTTATAAAAGTCAGGTATGGACCGCCTATCCCAAGGTTTTCAATCCCAATCCCATTTGCTAGAGCAAGATATCCTATCACACTAAAAACAGCGAAACCAGCTAAAAACGATGTACCAGCATCAGCAAGCGCAACTATCACAGCATTATTTGATAAATCACTTTTCTTCTTGAGATAGCTAGCATATGTGATCATAATGCCTTGGGCCAAGCTTAGCGAAAAAAACACTTGTGCATAAGCAGCAAGCCAGACGTTGACATCTGAAAGTTTTGAAAAATCAGGGGTGAGGTAATAACTTATGCCGTCTATCGCACCAGGCAACGTCAAACCCCTTATTGTTAATATTACCAACAAAATCCATGGGAGTGGAACAGTTATCAAAACAACCTTTCCAATACGCTGAACACCTTTGTAAAGAATAAAAAATACCAAAAACCAGATTACAATGAGACTAATTAAAATCGGTAGGCGTATACCACCGATTTCAAGAGGGCCGCTAGTCACACCTAAATATGTATCAAGGAAAAAAGTCTCTGCATTCGTACCCCAACGCAAATCCAAAGAATAAATCAAATATGAGAAACACCAAGCCATAACCACGATATAATAGACCACTATGACAAATGGCATTAGTGAACTCCACCATCCAACCCACTCCCATTTTTTACCAATTTTCTTAAAAGTTTCTGGCGCTCCACCTCTACTCCAATGCCCAACAGAAAACTCCAAAATTAATAGAGGAATACCTGCAGTAAGTAAAGCAACAAAATATGGTATTAGAAATGCCCCTCCGCCATTTTTATAAGCGACATAAGGAAATCTCCAAACATTACCCAAACCGACTGCTGAACCAACGGCAGCCATTATAAAAGCAAAACGTGAGCCCCAAAACTCCTTTTCTGCTATGGTGTTCGCCTCTATTTAGTATTTATTTTTAAGTTTATAAATATATCTGGTTATAAAATTAGATTCAGCCAATAGTTATAATCTAACTAGCTTTTTTAGAGGGAGGTGTAAGGACCTAGGAGGAGAAGAGGTGAAAAAGAAGCATATTATTTCATCATTCTAGGCCCTTAGACGCAGTCTATCAACTTTTGTTCCTTCCCCATAATAAGTTATGTATAGTAACAGAATATCTATTTTTTGTTACTATTATAACAAAATCTATATCTATTAGTTACGTCATAATACATATCATATAGATTCTCCTAAAAAGCATGAAAAGGTGTTATTATGGTAACAATAAGTCATGTGGTCCAAGAGATTCTTAATAGGCAGATTTTTTTACAAGAAGCAATAGAGCATAATATTGTATCCTTCAATAGATTGGCTGAGAATATAAAACCTGACATAGAAGCCGAAATCGGAAAAAAAGTAAAACACTCCGCAATCGTCATGGCGTTAAGAAGACATGCGGAAAAACTAGAAAAAACAACAAAACGACCTTCATTTGATTATTTCAGAGAGACCATTCTAAAAACAGATGTCTGCTACATAATTGTAGAGGCATCACCAACCGCGCTGAAAAAAATTCAAAGCTTGTATTTCGACATAGATTTCAAAAAAGGAGGAATTTTCAATGTCACCCAAGGAAACTACGAAGTAGGAGTAATAACAAATCAGAGATACAAAGAAAAACTTTTAGATCTATTGGGCGGAGAGAAGATACTAAATGTTGTAGAAAACCTTGTAGTTATATCACTTACATATTCCAAAGATTTTCTTTTTACACCCGGAGTTATGTATAACATTCTAAAATTTGTAGCTTGGGAAAATGTTAACATTATAAGTATAATTCTCACTTTCCAAGAATTAAGTTTAGTTATATCTAGAGATGACACAGTAAGATGCTATAATATCTTAGAACGGCTTGTAAAGACATCAAAGAATTCCTCGAAAAACATTTAATTATTTTTCTGTCTGTTAAAAACAATAAAGCTATTAGCAAATATATTTATTATCATAAAATTGTTTTGTGTTTCTCATGCAGGGGTAGCCAAGCCTGGTCAACGGCGACAGACTCAAGATCTGTTCCTGTAGAGGTTCGTGGGTTCAAATCCCTTCCCCTGCACTCATATATTTACAACAGGAGAAAAACCATTATTTTTTACATGACTTTGTTTTTGTGGTTAAAAAAAGAGAGTTAAACCCCGACATCCAACAAAATAGTTTCATAGTAATATTTAAATATTTAAATTAACTTATATTTGTTTATGTCTGAGATAGAAATATTCAAGGCTTTGGCTGACCCTACAAGATTAAAAATTCTTGAATGCATTAAAGATGAAGAAAAATGTATCTGTGAAGTTATTCCTTACACCGGTAAATCTCAACCAAACGTATCTCTCCATCTCAAAGTTTTGAAACAAGCAGGCTTAGTTAATGAACGTAAAGATGGAACAAGGATTATGCTCAGCGTCGCTGACAAGAATATTTTCAAACTCATTGATATGACTAAAAAATTCAAGTGAGAAATATGGAAATTATTGATATATTAACAGCAGGAATAAATGCGTTAATGGAATATCTCTCAGCACATGTTCTAACATGTCTCATTCCTGCTTTTTTTATTGCTGGTGCAATCGCTGTATTTGTATCAAAAAAATCGGTGTTAAAATATTTTGGCGCTCATACTAAGAAATATATTTCTTATCCAGTAGCGGCACTTTCTGGTACTATTCTTGCTGTTTGTAGTTGCACGGTTCTTCCTTTGTTTACCAGCATTCATAAACGTGGTGCTGGTATTGGTCCTGCTACTGCTTTTCTTTTCTCAGGTCCTGCAATAAATGTTCTTGCAATTGTTCTTACTGCACAGGTTTTAGGTTATGATATTGGCCTTGCAAGAGCAGTTGCTGCTATCTTGATGTCAGTTGTTATTGGTTTGTTGATGGCTTTTATTTTTAGAAAAGAAGAATCTGAAAAAAAGAAAGATGATAAAGATATATTTGCTGTTCAAACAGGTGAAGAAAAAAGTAATCGTCCTGCTTGGATTTCAGTGTTTTTTTTAGTATTGCTTGTATTAATTCTTATTATCGGTGCCGCAAGCAGTAGTTATCTTCCTTGGGTTCCAAAACTTGCTATTGTTTATTTTTTAACACTTATTGTTTCAGGTATCCTTATTTTTTATTATACTCGTGATGAGGTTAAAAACTGGGGTATGGAAACCTGGGGTTTAACTAAGAAAATCTTCCCAATACTTCTCATCGGGGTTTTTATTGTTGGTATAATTGGTGGAGTAGCAGTTTATTTTATGCCTGGTACTAATCCAGCTAATGCTCTTGGTATTGCTGTTGCACCATATATTGGTGGTAATGATATTTTTTCATGTTTCTTTGCATCTGTTATTGGTGCTATTTTGTATATGCCTACGCTTTTAGAGGTTGCTATTGTTGGTAACTTGTTTGGTTATAGTGCTGGTATTATGGGTGGTGGTCCTGCTCTTGCATTGTTACTTGCTGGACCATCATTGAGTCTTCCAAATATGATTGTTATCACTAAGGTTATGGGTGTGAAAAAAGCTCTTACATATTTTGTATTGGTAATTGTTATTGCTGCTCTTGTTGGTTTTGTTTATGGTATGATTGCAGGATAAATAAAGGAGGAAAAATGTATGAAAATTGAGATATTAGGCACAGGTTGTCCGAAATGTAAGGCAACTGAGAAGGTTGTAAGAAAAGTAGTTGAAGAACTTGGTAAAGATGTAGAAGTTGTAAAAGTTGAGGATTTACAGGAAATTGTGAATCGTGGTGTTATGATGACACCAGCAGTGGTTGTTGACGGAGAAGTAAAAATCGTTGGACATGTTCCAAGTGCTGATGAAATTAAAAAATTGTTGAAATAAGGAGATGAAATGAGTTATGAGAATTTTAGAAGAATGGTTTCCAGAGTTTGCAAAAGAACTTGATACAATAGATGATCTATATAAGAAAAAACGCCTGATTGATGAGAAAACCTATCAGTTTATATGTTTTGCAATGGCGATAAAAGGCCGTTCTGCACCTTGTGTTCGTAAACATTTCAAAGGTGCTCTTGAAGCAGGTGCGACACTAAAAGAACTTGCATATATCATGGCTCTTGTGTTTCGTGAGAGCGCAGGCAATGATGATTGTTGGGTGCATGATGTTCTTGCTGATTATAAAGAGTTGATGAAGAATAATGTTAAATGTTGTCCAAAGTAGGAAGTATAATTATGACAGAAGATAAATGTTTATGTAAGCCAACAGAGGTTTTGATATTTCCATGTTCTGGTGGGTCAAATGTTGGTCAAATAGCAAATGAGGCAGCAAAAGAACTCACTACTGTAGGTTATGGTAAGATGTATTGTCTCGCTGGTATTGGTGGACATATCGGTGGTATTATCGAATCAACCAAGGCTGCTAAAAGGATAATTGCAATCGATGGTTGTCCTGTTACTTGTGCAAAGAATACGTTAGAGCATGCTAGTTTTTCTGTTGATAAACATGTTGTAGTAACAGAGTTGGATATTAAAAAAGAAAGTGGTTTTGCTATGAATTCTAATCAAATCAATAAAGTAGTTGAAAAAATTAAGAGGTAGTTATAGATGATGTTTAAAATGTTAATGTTAGCATTCTTTACTGTTTTTCTTTTATTATTTTTAAGTGGTTGCACCAGTAACAACACAGATGATAATTCCTCAAATGGAAATAATGATTGGTTGGAAAATTATATACCTGCTCATTCTGTTGGGAATGGAGCAGATAATTTCTGGATTAATTTTCCTTCGGGTCAAAGTGCTAATCATCTGGCGTGGATTACAGAAAGCTTAGAAGGAAAACCTGTAGTTTTTGTGTGTCATTGCACAGGTTGCCATGGATGTGCAGCACAGGCAGAACGTGTTATTGCTCTTGGAGAAACATATGGAGAAGATGCTGTATTTTACGACCTTGACAACCCTTGGGAAGGGTATGGAACTGCTACAGAAGATATTAAAAATAAATTTTATGAAGCGTTCTATTATGACCCAAATGGAGGGTCTAATGTTATAGCAACCACTGGTGTTTTTACCCTTGTAAATGATAGTGGGGAAGTAAAAATTGGCTGGCATAGCTGGGAAGGAAATGTTGCAGATGCAGAAATGGAAACATGGATTAAAGATGCAATTTATTATTATCACGTGAATAAATAAAGAGATTTTACTATGAAACGATGGGTGATTATCGGTGCGGTTATTCTTATTGCAATAATCGTGGGATTATTCTTCCTTCCATCGTTTCTTGAAAGTGAAAAATTCGAAATCAAACCAGCAACAGATTTCACTGTAAATGATGTAAATGGCATTGAATTTTCTCTTAGTGATTATCAGGGTAATGTTACTATTCTTCATTTTTCAGGTCTTGAAAATCCTCTTTGTACTGAATGTCTTGAAGAGATGAAAGAGCAAATATTGGAACTTGAAAAACTTGCAAACTCTGATAAAAATAATCTAACAATTATTACCATAAACATTCGTAAAAATCCTTATTCTGAAAGTGGTAAAGTTATGGCTGAGCGTGATTTTGGTGTCAATGTTAGTTGGCATTGGGTTGAAGATTTCAGCCCTTATCCTGTTGGTAGCAAATATCAGGATTATTGGATGATTGGTGGTGCTTTTTCTAATCCTTCTCTTGTTCTGATTGATGCTAACCAAAGTGTTGTCGGTGTTTATCATATTTACTGTATGGGCAAGGGTAAACTTGATGATATTCAAACAGCAGAATCTCTGAAAAAAGATATAAATGATATAATTACAGGTAACTGGGAAGGGTTTAAAGCAAAAAGTTATGGTAATGAGTTAACATTCCTTGGTTTTTTTGTACTTGGCATTCTTACTGCTCTTACACCATGTTCTATCGCACTTTTAGTTGCCATGATTTCCTACGTCGGTTCATTGCAGAAAAAAACAGAGGAATCTAGTAAAAGATATACAATTCAAGGTTTTTGGATTGGTGTTATTTTTACATTAGGTATGGCTTTTGTGTTTTTCATTTTTGGTTTGATACTATCCTATATGGGAATTTTTATTGAAGCATCAACAACTGTCTATTTCATTCTTGGAATAATACTTATTATTTTGGGTATTAATGTTTTCAAACCAATTAAGGAACTTGTCTTTCGTAAATCTCAAAGTGATAATAGTTCATCATTTATGAAAAAAGGACAAAATATTTTTTCTAATCTTAATAAGAAATCAATTTATCTTGGAGCATTTTTCCTTGGAATACTGTTTTCTATCGGGTGGGCTCCTTGTGCAATGACACTTATGATGCCAGTATTTGTTATAACCCTTACTCAGAAAATATCCATTCTTATGGGTGGGTTATTGCTGTTTGTCTTTGGTTTGGGTCATGGCGTGCCAATTATCCCGTTATGTACTGCGGCAAGTAGTATCCGTGGAAAACTTGGTAATAAATATGTATCTGCAGGTAAGTGGATGCAGAGAATATTTGGTATTATTATCATTATCATCGGCATTATTATGGCATTAAGATTTTGGGGAGTTAACCTCTGGTAGATTTTATACGAGTTCTCCTTAGAGGATGTGAGTTAAACTTGAAGTCTAAATCACTTCCCCTGCACTAATTCCAATAAAAAATTTTTTAATAAAGTTCGTTATGCAGTCTTGTTATGTATCCAAAAAAAATCTGTATATTACTATTACTGATGCTAATGTTTTCTTTAACTATATCATTTATCACAATCAATGCATCTGCCGAAGATCAGCCAACCTTTCAATCAACAGATGAGACGACAATAAATGCTGGTATATACGTTATATCAATAGGTAACTTTGAATTCAACAAAGGAACGTATGTCCTCGATTTCTATCTCATTTTCAGATGGGAAGATCAAAATCTTTCGCCAGCCAGTTTTGAGTTCATGAATGGCCGACCTGCGACTAAAGAAAAAATCTACGAGGATATAACCAACGAGTCATCAGAGATATGGTATCGTGTTCAAGCAAACCTGTTTATGACTCCAGATTTCAGTAATTACCCATTTGATGCACAGGAACTTAAGATCATAATTGAGGATTCAAAATACAATACCTCTTTGTTAAATTATGCATCTATGAATGACGTGCTTGGTGTTGACCAGGGATTTCAACTAGCTGGTTGGGATGTACAATCTTACAAATACGAAATATCGGAACACGAATATTTCTGGAATGAGACATACTCGCAGATAATTTTTACTATTAAACTTGCACGTTCAACCGGATCAAATGCAGCTAAACTATTACTTCCACCAATCATATTCTGTATCGTTTCAGGGCTATCATTTTTCTTTAGAGCAGACAAAATCACTCATAGACTAGGACTTGGCACTAGTATGCTTATATCTGCTGTTATGTTTCATTTGAGTCAAACGTCATCGCTTCCAGCGTTACCCTCTTTGATTCTTATTGATAAGATTATGATTGCGGTGTATGCATTTCTCGCTTCTTCGTTGTTTGCAACAACTCTGATATATATCGACGAAGAATATTGGAAAAACGTGGATTACACAAAACAAGTAAACAGAATAGGTGCAATAATCACAATAATCCTCCCATTTATCGTATTCGGGTTACTCTATCTATTCTAAAAACTTCTAAGATTTTTATTTTGCCAAATATTAATGTAATAAGATATGAATTATAGCTTTGTGAAATACGAACTAATAATTGTTAGATATGGCGAAATCGCTTTAAAAAGTGAAGAAACACGCAAACGCTTTGAATCAACACTGGTAAATAACATCAAAAAAGCGTTAAACACAAAACAAATTTCAAATAAAATAAAAAAAGAACGAGGCAGAATATACGTCTACACTGAAAAAATAAAAGATGGCATAGATGTTTTAAAGAAAGTTTTTGGCATATACTCCGTTAGCCCAGCTGTTAAAACACAATCAGACCTGTCTGTAATTTCTAAACTTGCTACACAGATATCAAAAGATTTTTTGACTAAAGAAAAAAGCTTTGCTGTTAGAGCTACAAGAACAGGTAAACATGATTTCACAAGTCAAGATGTTGCAGTAAAAATCGGCTCAGATATAGTCAAAGCAACTAGGGCCACTGTAAATCTTACAAAACCTGATTTCGAAATTTTCATTGAAATACGTGATAAAAATGCGTTTGTTTTTACAGAGAAAACCCGAGGAACAGGCGGCCTACCACTTGGTACACAAGGCAGAGTATTATGTTTTGTTGAAAATCCTGGATCAATATTGGCCGGGTGGTACCTCTTGAGGCGAGGATGCAATATACTATTTGTGACTACCAAAAAAACCAATGATAATTTGTTAGATTCTTTCATTTTACAATGGTATGTCAATGCAGAAATGATAAATGTTGATGAAACAGGTAAAAATTTATACAAAAAACTAAACAAAATAGCATCAGAAAAAAAATGTGATGCCTTGGTTTTGGAATTCACTCTTTATGAAAACAAATCCAAGTATTTAAGTGAAATAAAATCGATAAAACAATATTTGGAAATGCCTGTTTTATATCCCCTGATATCTATGGATAAAAAAACCATGGACAAAAAAATATTGGAAATAGGACTAAAACCATGAACATAGTCATACTTGGTGCTGGAGCAATAGGGTCATTATTTGGTGGCTTGCTATGCAAAAAAAATAATGTAACGTTAGTAGGTAGAAAACTGCACATTCAAGCTATTAAGAAAAATGGTTTGAAAATCACAGGTAAAACCCATTTAAATGTTGATATGTCTGCTGTAGACTCAATTAGTAAAATAGATTCTTCCCCCGATCTTTTGATATTAACTGTTAAATCATATGATACCGAAACAGCAATAAAAGAAGCCAAAAATATAATCGGAAATAACACTATTGTTTTATCTCTACAAAATGGATTAGATAATGTCGAAAAAATTTGCAAGACAATAGATATAAAAAATGTTGTTGCCTGTGTAACAACACATGGTGTATTTTTTTCTAAACCAGGCGTTGTTAAACATACTGGTATGGGGGAAACTGTTTTAGGTGAATTAAATGGCAAACAAACGGAGCGTATAAAACAAATCAGTAAATTGTTTGGTAATTCAGATATTGAAACGAAGATTAGCAATAATATTTTTCGCGAGATATGGATTAAAGCAATTGTAAATTCTAGTATCAACCCTTTAACTACCTTTTTCCAATGTAAAAATGGTTATCTTCTGGAGAATCCAATCCTTGAAAAGATAGTAGAAAAGATATGTGAAGAATCTACAATAATAGCAAACTCCGAAGGGATAGAATTATCTAATACGGATATGGTTGAAAAAACGGAAGAAGTAATTAAAAATACATCGGAAAATTATTCTTCTATGTTTCAAAGCATTAAAAAAGATGATGAAACAGAAATTGATTCCATTAATGGAAAAATAGTCGAGATTGGTAAGAAAAATAATGTTGAGACCTTGCTTAATGAGATTTTAGTTTATTTTATCAAATCTTTTTGATTAAATGAAATTTTGCAGCTATCTTATTATTTTGGGATATATTTATTCCATAAAGTTTATAAATAAAATAATTAATATAAATAATAACTATATAAAAATAAGTGATATACATATGAGTAACCCCATAAAAAATTCAAATCAGAAAATATTAGCAATCATTGCACTATTTATTGTAACTATTCTGGTGATATCTAGTGTCTTTGTTTATTATGAATATTTCATATCAGAAGAAAAAGTTAAAGAAACAAAAGAAACTTCTAAAACAATAGACGACCGCATCAGCCCTTTAGAAGACCAAGGTCTTGTACTGGAAATATTGAGGATTCGACATAGAGGGCTGCTCGAAAAACTGATGAAACCTGGTAATTCTTGGAAAAATACGCCTTCGTTTTATTACGTAACAAACATAGATGGGTTAGAATATATAAGTAAAGATGTTGCGCAACATGGACATGTAACTGAAGTGTTGTTTAATACATGGGATACCATTAATCAGGAAAATAAAGTCATGAAGGATGCAGAAGAGGAACAAGAAACTTCAATTGTCACTCTTACAATCATGGAACAGGTGAAATCTGGTTTATTGGGTAGAAAGGCCAATAATGTTGAGATGGACACTTTGACTGTTACTTATGATTATCGTACTGGTCGCTGGTCTGGTGATGATAATTTCAGAGATTATGATGGATGCGGGCATTATTTAGGTGAAACCTTTGAGATATGGTTTAATGTTTATCAGATAGATTTTGATGGTGATTTTATACCGTATTGGACCGAAGTAAATATTCTTGGTACAGATCCAACAGAAGATGATTCAGAACTGGACCCCGACGGGGATGGCATTCCTACGACATGGGAATGGAAATGGGGATACGACCCGTTTGCATGGGATGACCATAAACGACTCGATCCAGATCTCGATGGTATCGAGAACTTTGAGGAATATCAGATGGCGAAATGGTTCGCTGATCCATATATTCAGAATATTTACTACGAAGTAGATGTTATGGGTAGAGGCGGATTATTTGATCCACCGCACATATTCTATGAGGAAAGTAAACAAATGATTATTGAGAGATTCTCTGAGCATAACATTCGAGTCTGTTTTGATGATGGTTGGCCAGATGGTCCTATAAATGGTGGCGGGCAAGAGATACCTCATGTTGATAGAATTTCACAAGAATCTGGTATGGTGTTACAGTTCTACAGGCATTATTTCCCTGATGAAAGAAAAGGTGTATTCAGATATTTTATTATCGGACACGCCGGTGGTTTCCAGCATCCAGCAGAGAACAACGTCTACGATGTCACTTTCCTCGGTACATTGACACAAAAATTTGCACCAATACAAAGAATAAAGAATTTCGTTATCACAGGTAAACTCCCAACAGCAAGAGGCGTACGTGTCGCTCTCGGAAATTTACTATTACATGAGATGGCACATAGTTGCAGTGTCAGCGCTACAAGCTGTAATTTCGCTGGAATAGATAATGTCAGCTATGGACTCTATATCTTTCCAAATAAGCAATATAAAAACACATGGGGTCAGTATAAGAGCGTATTGAATTATCTTTATGCAAACTCCCCGAAAGTAATGGATCTATCCCATGGTGAGAATGGTCCTCCTTATGATCAGAATGATTGGGAAATGATGTTTTGTGCTGATTTCCAATATAACGGCGCGTATATAGAAGAATCAACTCCAGATCCTCCAAATCCTGATACAATAAAGCTAATAGATAGCGAATGGGTAGTTACCGGTTATAAATATGATGCAAATCTGACCGAACAATTTGTAAAATACATAGGAGATTATTCACCAATAGATCCTATTAAAGTTAATTGGTCTGTCTATAAAGTTACAGATGAAGAAAAAAACCCTAATTATCCAATGGTTAGAGTGTACGCTCAGCCAAAAATAAAAACAACACAACAATGGGTTCTTTATCAAATTGGAAATTTGGATTCTGAGGGAAATCTACAGTTCTACTCATTTGATGCTCTCTTAGAAGAGACACAGAGTAAACTCTCTTAATCAAAATACAACAAACATTCTATTTCTTCTTTAATTCTATAACACTGTAAAATGTTTTAGAAATCTCTAAATAACAACCCCCCATCTGGATATGATTAGATGATGCCCTATGAAGGTTTTTGTAACAAGAAAGATACCGCAACCAGGAATAGATTTATTAAAAAAAGAATTCTCTATTGATATCAACCCCTATGATAGGGTTCTTACAAAGGAAGAGATTATTGAAGGGATCAAAGGAAAAGAAGGTCTACTATGTCTTTTAACAGATCCAATTGATAAGGACGTCATTAATGCAGAGCCAAAGCTGAAGATGATTACAAATTATGCAGTTGGATACAACAATATTGATGTTAAAGCTGCAACTGAAAGAGGGATACCTGTTAGTAATACGCCTGATGTTTTGACGGATACTACTGCTGAAATGGCATGGGCTCTTTTGTTTTCTGTCTCCAGACGTACTGTGGAAGGTGACAGGTTTACTAGAGCAGGTAAATTCAATGGTTGGGCACCTTTGCTTATGCTAGGTCAAGATGTGTCGCATAAAACACTCGGTGTAATTGGTGCTGGCCGGATAGGTACTGCTTTCGCTCTTAAAAGTAAAGGATTCAACATGAAAGTGTTATATTTTGATGCGAAGAAAAATGAGACTTTAGAAAATGAATTGGGTGCAAAAAAAGTTGATTTGTCTACATTGTTGAAAGAATCTGATTATATTTCACTTCATGTTCCATTGGTTGATGCTACTCATCATATGATTGGTGAAAAAGAACTGCATATGATGAAGAAAAGCGCTATTTTGATTAATACTTCCCGTGGACCAGTTATAGATGAGAAAGCATTGATAAAAGCATTGACAGAAAAATGGATTTTTGGTGCAGGCCTAGATGTCTATGAACACGAACCTGAGATACCGAAAGAGCTTTTAAAATTAGATAATGTTGTTCTTCAACCTCATTCTGCTTCTGCAACTACTGAAACACGAACTAAGATGGCGATAATGGCAGCTGAGAATATGATTGCAGGTTTAAAAGGCAAAATTCCTTCCAATTGTGTAAATCCTGAGGTTTTTAAAGGAAAAACCAGTTTTTAATCTCCAAAACTATAAAGATATGAACATGAATTAGGGCTCGACTTCTAAACCGTTAAAAAATTAAAGAAGGATGAAAATATGAATCAAGAAAACATCGATGCCTTTAAGAATAGACTTGGCACCGATAACTACGAAAAACTTGCTAGAATAAATAACCCTAAACTTAACGAGTTTATAGCTAAATATGTTGATTTATGCAATCCATCTAAAGTTTTTGTTAGCACAGATTCCCCTAGAGATATAGAATATATACGAAATGCTGCGATTTGCAACAAAGAAGAAGCAGAACTCGCCACTGAAGGACATACGATTCATTTTGATGGAATAAATGATCAAGCTAGAGATAAAAACCAGACTAAGTTTTTACTCCCTACTGATGTCAACCTGGGACTGGAGATTAGTTCGATAGGCAGAGATGAGGGGCTCAAAGAAATACATGAAATCATGAAAAATATTATGGCTGGGCATGAGCTGTATATTAATTTCTTCTGTTTAGGCCCTCAAAACTCAGAGTTTACCATACCCTGTGTTCAGCTTACCGACTCCAGTTATGTTGCCCATAGTGAGAATCTATTATACCGTCAGGGTTACAAGGATTTTGTTCGACTACGTGAACATGCCCGTTTTTTTAAATTTATACATTCTCAGGGAGAACTCGTAGAGGCTGGACTTGGTCTGCTAGTCAGTAAAAACCTAGACAAACGCAGAGTCTACATAGACCTCATGGATGATGTTATATACAGTACCAATACACAATACGGCGGCAATACAATTGGGCTCAAGAAACTAGCTATGCGTCTTGCAATAAACAGAGCATCCAAAGAGGGCTGGCTTACAGAGCATATGCTTATCATGGGCGTCCATGGTCCCGGCGAACGCATAAGTTATTTCACAGGCGCGTTTCCTTCAATGTGTGGAAAAACGTCCACTGCTATGATAGATGGCGAAAAAATTGTAGGAGACGATATCGCTTACATACGAAACATATATGGTGGAATCCGTGCCGTTAATGTAGAAAAAGGAATATTTGGTATAATCGACGGAATAAACGCTGTTGATGACCCACTTCAGTGGAAAGCTTTGCATAAACCATCTGAAATCATCTTTTCGAACATACTTGTAACCAACAATCGAACACCGTATTGGAATGGAAAAGATGACAAACCACCTAAGAAAGGAGTTAACTTTGCAGGTGAATGGACCCCAGATAAGAAAAATAAAGAAGGTAAAACCATGCCTTTTTCCCATAAAAACGCCCGTTTCACCTTTGATATGAACATACTAGATAACGTAGACCCAAATTTAGACGACCCTAAAGGGGTTCTAATCAGTGGCTTCATCTACGGGGGCCGCGACTCAGATACATGGGTCCCTGTAGAAGAAGCATTTGATTGGGCCCATGGAATTATCACAAAAGGAGCATCACTAGAATCAGAGACAACTGCCGCCACACTAGGAAAAGAAGGCGTACGTGTTTTTAACCCAATGTCAAACTTAGATTTTCTCTCTATACCTATTGGACAGTACATTGAGGATAACCTAAAGATAATCGGACGTTTAGATAAGCCCCCTCGTGTATTCTCTGTAAATTATTTTTTAAAAGATAAAGATGGCAAATTCATGACACTTAAAAATGATAAACACATCTGGTTGAAATGGATGGAACTACGTGTAAACAACGAGGCAGATGCAATAAAAACACCAACAGGTCTAATACCTGAATACAAGGATCTTAAAGACCTATTCAAAAAAGTTTTAAACAAAAACTATAGTGAAGAGGATTACGTAAAACAATTTACACTGAGAATACCAGAAAACATAGCAAAAATAGACAGACTCACAGAAATATACAAAACAAGAGTTACAGACACACCAAAAATCGTATTCAAAGTCTTAGAGGAACAAAAAGAAAGACTTGAGAAAACAAGAAAGGCTCATGGCGATTATGTCTCACCAGAGACTCTAAAAAAAATTAAAGTATAGTTTTTTTATAATGTAAAAGTCCATATCTCGGGCTCAGTAGGCAAATCCTCTTTTTCTATGTCTATCTCGTTCCCCACCTTCAGTATTTTGCACTCATTTTTATCCAAAAATTGATCTATACCTGCGATGGGTAAGGACAAACCCCCTATTTTGTAATGCATAGGTATAGTTATTCTTGGTTTTATTTTATCTATTATATCACATGCTCTTTCTGCATCAATTGTAAAGGTTCCGCCAACTGGTATAAAAAGGATATCAACTTGACCAATTTTGTTCAATGTCTCCTCTTCAAGCTTATGTCCAAGATCTCCTAGATGACAAAAATTTATACCATCTAAAGTAAATTTATAGATTATATTTTTACCACGTTTTTGACCACGCGATTCATCATGAAACGTTGTTATTCCCTCTATTTGAACATTTGATATGTTTCTTTTCCGCTCATCGGTCACAACCTTCGAATCCTCTTTCTCAACAGATTTCACACAATTGTGATCATAATGATCATGTGATACCAAAATAATATCACCTTTTGCACTGGGGGCAGGTATGCCAATAGATCGCCCATCATGCGGATCTGTTACAACTGTAACCTCATTCGTTATCTCAAAACATGAATGACCATGCCAACGTATTTGAAGCAAACTATATCGCCTCCTCCCGTAAATCAAACGAATAATCTCATAGTTATAAATATGTTATGGTTTCAACCGACCAAACTTTATGTAATCTATTTTATCATTGCCTACCCTTGCAAAAATAATTTCTTTGTTAACTGAATGAGCAAGACGCACAGCTCTACTGATCTCAGCCCACATGCTCCTAAAACCACTATCAACCACATGGACCAGATACTCGGCATGTGTCCTATCAGGTTGATTAGTATAAACGCGGAAATGGGCACCGAACTTAAAACCAGTTTTAACAATAAGCCCCCTCTTCTTCAAATTCTTAAAAACAAATAAACGATTATTTATATCAGGTTGATTTTGTTCCACGATTGCCAAAAAATCCTTTTTAGAAAATCGTTTTTCACTTTTCAAATCTCTTATATCAATAACGTTTCTTTCCAACAAATACAAAGCCTCAACCATAGAAAGTTGTAATCCACTGCCAAAAAGCTTACCATAAAACTCCTTATTAAATAAAGCATTAGCTTTTTCAAAAATTAACACTCTGTTGCCAATTAGAAAACCCTCGATTTTCGCAAAACCATTTTCGCATATGTTGCCTTTTATGTCCAACGAAGTAACATCATAATATGTGATATCGCCCTCCTCATCAACAATAGTGAACCACAACTCTCCACCTTTCTTAATCATTGCATCAACTAGTTTTTTCGTCTCATCTATGTCAAAGAAATTCCTCTCGGAAAAAGCCTTTAAAAAACAAGGTTTTTCTCTCTCGTCTTGTTTGTATACACATAAATCAAAATCATGTCTGTCTTCGCATAACTTTACAGCATGTCCTCTCTTTCTAAGATCCTTGAAAATCAAATATTTTATTTCAAAACATGGTATATGTTCAGATGACAGTTTAACTAGTTTCTCAAAATTTACGTTTTCGCCATTTCTCTGTATCTTTATTTTACCTTCATCCAGTAAAAAAACTCCTTCAATTAAATCCAACTTTAGAATGTTACCACTAACTGTTTCACCGAAACGACTGCGTGTATAAAACCGTCCAACATCCCTCGGTTTTTTAACAATTATCTTATCTTTTACTAGTTCTCCAGATGCTTGCATTATAAAAATGTAAGTTATACTAGTTTATTTGTTTTTCTTGTAATACTCAGTTATGCTTCTAGGTGCCCATGTTCCATCAAATTCATCTTTTCGTTTCCTATGCATTATGCCGCAGATTAGCAATCCTATCCCTAAACCAAAAGCTACGCCGATCACCAAAATCATGATTAGATAATCTGAATATCTATCAAATACATAATCAAATATTTTATTTTCCGTATTTCTTTCAGGTATGCCAACGTATCTTGACGATGTTACTCCTGTTGAGAAATTAACGAAGTTTATAGCACCAGCTATAAAATCGCTATATTTGTAGTAAACAATCGCTGAATCCTGCTGGGAATCATTCATAAGACTCTCAGCGTACTCGTAGTAACTTACTGCTAACACAGGCTCTATGCCCATGTTTCTACTTTCACCTATGCTATCACTCGCTCTCTCTCGTGCTCTCTGAATTTTTTCATCTGTAATACCATCAACTAACTCTAGAGCCAGGTTTGCTTTAACCAGCGCTTCTAATGAATCAAACAATGCTGCAGATGGGTATCCTTGTTCCATATCGTTTTTTGCTGTTTCAAGAGAGCTTTCAGCATCACTAACATAGATGGATGTTTTTCCCATCTCTTGCATGATTAAACTAGAATAAACAATGGCTTGTTGTGCATCATCTATGTATTCTTCTGCGATATTTGTCAACATGGTGCTATTAACTTCGCCAGTGTCGTTGAAATGGGATGCAATGCCAAGCCACCAACCAATGCTTTTGCTTCTTTCAATCGCAAATGCTATTTTGTACAGAGCAGCTAAATAATCATTATTTTCATAACTGTCACTCGCCTCAGAAAGGTAAGTTTTTGCTTCCGATGCACGGTTTTGTGCAGCACCAACACATTGTAGTGATATGACGCCTTTTATCTCTGAGTTTTTTGCTATAGCGCTTTTTTCATCACAGAAAGATGTAGCCTCATTTACAAGCGATGTTATGTATTGACTTGGGTTACTTGAGTTAAAGTATTCACAGGCATAAAGTACAAAACGTGAGTCAATTAATGATTGGAACGAACTACTTGTACTAGAATAATAAAATCCCTGATCATAGGAATCTTGTGATTTACCTATTTTGTCTTCTGCGTTGTTCATAATTTCAGTTATGCTGTTCTTGTAATAGTAAGGATAACGATTTGGAATATTGGTATTGTTTAACAAATTGCTTGCGTTTGCATACTGGTTTTGCGACTCATTTAAGAGTGTCTCTGCGAGAGGTTTCATAGAGTCTATGTAGTCTTTTGTTGTAATTTTCTGTTCAGATTCAAACGGAGGAAATTCGTAGCCTGTAAAATAATAGACCGCCTCTTCTATATCTGATACTTCAAAAACTTCCATGCCATAGTTTTGTATGGCGTAATCAGAAACATTCCTTGTTACAGGCCTCGTAGTTATCTGTGTCCAACCATTATTTTTCACTGTCTCAGTTACAAGCTCAGTATACGTCATCTGCCCTTTTGGAATCAAGAACAGAGTCGCTCCAACTGAGGCTGCGGCATCTATTTTTTGCTGTATGCCACCAATTGGACCTATGCTCCCATCAGGGTTTATCATCCCTGTCATAACTGTTTTATCATCTATGGTCCAATTTTCAAGTAGAGCAATTGTGGCAAGTGTCATAACAGCCCCGGCAGATGGGCCACCGATTACTGGAGACGAAGTTCTTACAACAAAAAAGAAATCATAGCTAGATGGATTTACTGTACAATTCTCATCTTTTTTCACAAACGCTTCTGCTACCTTTACTGCCAATCTAGCTGAACCTTGCATGTCGACCTCTGTAAGAGGCATTGTATCTACGAATACTCTTCCGCTACCGTTACTCTGGATGGTAACTGTTATTGTGGATATTACACCAACATATCCTTTATCTGTTTGGGCGACAGCAGGAGCATAAACAGTGCAATTACGATATTGAATAGTTACTTCCCCATCGTATATTTCGCCAGGCGAGTTAGCCGTTGAATATTGGCAAAATGAATTGAATATAATTAGAAAAGTCACAGTTATCAAGGAAATTTTTTTAATCATTTTATCACCCGATAAAAAGTGCGTATTATTGATCTAATACTAAAGATTTACTCTATACTTTTTAATATGCATTTTCTAGTTAAAATCTATTAAAAATAAAAAAAAGAGGAGAATCTCTCTATTTTTTAAGGAGATCCAGCGAAGCTAGTTCCTGCGAGAGTTTATCTACTGCTAGTGAAACATCCTCTGTTTTCCGTGCACCGGTACAAACAATTTTACCAGAGCCAAATAACAACATTGCTACCTTTGGTTCTTTTATCCTGTAAACTAACCCTGGAAACTGTTCCGGCTCGTATTCTACATTCTCTAATCCTAGCCCCATGGCAACCTCGTTTAGGTTGAGCTCCGTTCCAAGATCAGATATTGCTACAATATTCTGTATAACTATTTTCAGATCCTTGTATACATCTACACCTAGTTTCCGTAGTTTCTCTGCTATTATGTTGACTGTTTTTCTTACATCCTCAACGTTTTTTGCACCGGTACAGTTTGCCTTTCCACTCCTGAAAAGAAGCGTTGCAGTTTTTGGGCTACTCAAACGGTATACGAGCCCGGGGAACTGCTCTGGCTCATATTCAGCTTCTTCTAATGATTGTGCTATTACGTCTAAATCCAGTTTATCCGCGAAGGATGTAGACGCTACTATATTTTCTACTTCTACATGTGGCATTATCTTTTCCTCCGGTTTTTATAAAACTCCTAGAGATGAAAGCTTGTCTTTCATCGTATCAATGGCACGGTGCGCATCATCCATCTTTTTGGCTCCTGTGCAAACCATTTTACCGGAGCTGAAAAGAATTATCACTGCACCGATATCATCCATCTTATAAACCAGCCCAGGGAACTGTTCTGGTTCGTACTCAACATTCTCAAGCAGCAGACCCTTAGCTATCGGACTTAGCTGCAAATCTTTTTTAAGATCAGCAGATACTACAATATTCTGTGTTGTAACCTCAATTTCCTCAGGTGTGTTTATCCCATGATTTTTCATCTCACAGATTATCTTGGTTATTGTTTCATTTGCTTGTTCTATTGATTTAGCGCCTGTGCAGATAATCTTGCCACTGGAAAAAATGAGTGCAGCTGTTTTCGGTTCATCAAAATGCAAAATCAGGCCAGGAAACTCTTCAGGGTTATATTTGGAATCAGGTATTTTCTCAGCCAAGCTTTTGATATCTAGCTCTTCTGCTAGCTGAGTAGAAACTACAATATTTTCAACATTTATATCAATCATATAATTTTTACCTTCCCTCCTTAGAGTATATAAAGGGTTTTTATATAGATTTCGTTCAAAATAGGATAAAAAAGCAGAAAAAACTAGTTTACCAGATTTTGTCAATATCTAAGTCAACTTCATTCTTTTTGTTTTCTGTCTTTTTACCGTTATCTTCTTCATCTATCTTATCAAGTAAACCATGGAATTCATGTGTTTTCTCGCTTATTCTCTTCTCACAACTCGCAATAGCTAGTTCCCCTCTAGTACGCTCTATCAAACCACGTATCATATCCTGTTTTTTACGTATTGGGACCAATGCAGATGGGTAATCAAACCTAATAATAGCGTCATATATGTTCTCCATCATTTTTAGGTACTCATCTGCCTTAGCACTGTTTCCCTCTCTTATAAAATCCAGGGCGCTTCTCCTCAGCTCACCAACTACATCACATAATCCCATTAGATAAGCATTGTATGTTGTTTTTATCTCATCAGGATCAGGCAAATCCTTGCTCTGCAATATATTAAGTAGACACTTTGCCTCTACAACCTCTTGGGCAGCATTCTCTACAAAACCAGCATGATAAAGATCGCCGTAATTACTAACAACACTATAGAGATTAGACAATTCGTTGTATGCCTTCTCAATATGTTTCTCAGCATCGTTAATAAGGTTTTGATGCAAACACTGAATGGCTTTTCTACAACCAATTATTATGTCTCTCGAGAACTTAAGTGCTTGCTCGCGAGCCTTATCCTTTTCGTCTATGCTCTTCTCTATTTTATCAACTATTTTATCTAAATTTTTCATCACAGAAATAAGAACATCTCCTGTAGTTATACTTTTCCTTTAAGCAAAAAATTTTTTGTTTACCCAATGATCCGGGTCTTTTCCACTTAAAACCTTCATCATCTGATCAGCTGTTATAAGTCCTGCTCTTAGCTGCCCCTCTTTTGTGTTTGCCCCAATGTGTGGAGATACAACCACATTATCTAGAGTAAGTAACGGGTTATCTTTTGCTGGAGGTTCTTGTTCAAAAACATCCATTGCAGCACCAGCGAGTTTACCATTTTTAAGTGCATTGTATAATGCTTTTTCGTCAACAGTTCCACCCCGGGCGCAGTTGATTAGATATGCTGACGGTTTCATTTTTGCAAGCATCTGTTCATTTATGATGTAATGAGTCTCTTTTGTGTGGGGTATATGTAAAGAAATAAAATCAGCTTTCTCCAATAGTTTGTCAAGTTGATCAATTTTTTTTATCCCATCATTATGCATCATTTTTTCATCTATAAATGGATCATAACCTATCACTTGCATATCGAATGCTTTTGCATATTTGGCTAGTTGTTTGCCGATGTTTCCTGTGCCCACAAGGCCAAGGGTTTTACCAAATAGCTCGTTTCCTTTTAGTTGTTTTTTCATCCATTCGCCCTTTTTAGTAGTGCAATCAGCTTTTGGCAAATTACGTGCAAGAGCAAGCATATGTAACAATGCAAGCTCAGCAACACTTGCAGTTGCACCAGTTGGTGCATTAACAACTTTAATCTTGTGTTTCGCTGCCGTCTGTATATCTATGTTATCAACACCTATTCCTGCTCGGCCGATAACTTTTAGTTTACCTTTTGCCCCTGCTTCCACTACTTCTTTTATTACTTTGGTTCGGCTTCGTACCATGAGTGCATCATAATTTGATATCTTCTTTAGCAAGGTGTTTGGATCCATTTCATTAAAAATTACTTCGTGACCAGCATCTTTTAACTTTTGAATAACATCATTTTCTGTTTTATCGGTGATAAGTATTTTCATAATTATAGCCTCCATATGGGTATCTGAAGTCAGATAAAAATGTTTACGCTCTGAAATCTACGCCAGGGTACTCGGCTTTATCTCCAAGTTCTTCCTCGATCCTTATCAACTGATTATACTTGGCGTTTCTATCGCTTCTAGCAGGAGCACCACTCTTAATCTGGCCAGCACTAGTTCCAACCACTAGGTCAGCGATAAAAGAATCCTCGGTCTCGCCACTACGATGACTAACAACCGCAGTCCACCCCGTATCCTGTGCTATTTTGATTGCACTCAAAGTCTCAGTAACAGTACCAATCTGATTCAATTTAATTAGAACAGAATTAGCTGCCTGCAACTCAATACCTTTTTTGATCCTCTTAGTATTCGTAACAAAAAGGTCATCACCAACAATCTGGATCTTGTTACCTAACTTTTTTGTCATCTCAATCCAGCTACCCCAGTCATCCTCAGCAAGACCATCCTCGATACTAACAATGGGATACTTTTTGCAGAGGTCGACATAGAAATCAACCATCTCTCCACCTGAAAATGATTTGTCACCAATGTTGTAGGTTTCATTATGGAAAAACTCGCTTGAGGCAGGATCCAATGCAATTTTCATTTTATCATTATGCCCAGAGTTCTCAACTGCTTTAAGCATCAAATCTAACCTCTCGTTAACATCGTTGATTTGTGCAGGGGCAAAGCCGCCTTCATCTCCAATTAAAATACCACTTGCACCAAACCTTCCTTTGAGAAGTTTTGCAAGATGATGATAACTCTCAGAAACCATCCTAATACCTTCGGTAAAACTTTTTGCACCTGTTGGCATAAGCATATGCTCTTGAATGGAATTCTCTTGTCCTGCATGTTTGCCCCCATTAATCACATTGCACATTGGAACCGGAAGTCGATGAGGGATCACACCAAAAAGTTCACCGATATAAACATATAATGGGAGATTTTTTGCAGCAGCACCGGCTTTTGTAACAGCCATAGAAACAGGAAGAATAGCGTTGGCACCAAATTTTTCCTTATTTTCTGTCCCATCCAACTTAATCATTATGTGATCAATATTCTCTTGCTGACAACAATCTAAACCAATTATTTTTGGAGCAATTTTCTTATTAACATTATCAACAGCTTTCAATGTTCCTTTACCAAGATATCTTGTTTTATCTCCATCACGTAACTCCAATGCCTCATGTTGCCCAGCGCTTGCACCACTTGGAACCATAGCCCTAAAAATACCATTTTCAGTCGTTACATCTACTTCAACCGTAGGATTTCCTCTAGAGTCCAGGACTTCTCTTGATTTTATACTTTTAATCTCAGACATATCTATCCTACCACAATATTTAGCCACTCATAAAAGTGTTCATTCTTTTAAAAATATTGTTTTCTCTAGTTATGTCAACAGAAATATTTTTACAGAAACACTTAAGAATACAAGTTTGCTTTTCGTACTGGAGGCAAAACAATGGATATTTTCATAACGATAGGAATAATAATCCTGCTGTTTCTAATATTTATTATAGCATCAGCAGTAAAGATAATGGCCGAGTATCAGAGAATTGTGATTTTTAGACTAGGGCGACTCGCAGGAATAAAAGGGCCAGGTCTTGTATTTATCATACCAATAATAGATAGAGTAATAAAACTAGACCTAAGAACAAGAGTCATCGACGTTCCAAAACAACGCATCATCACAAACGATAATGTTACTGTGGATGTTGACGCTGTTGTATACTTTAGAATAACAGATCCACAAAAAGCAATTGTTGAAGTGCAGCGCTATGACCAGGCGACCAGCTTACTTGCACAGACGACATTGAGAGACATCCTCGGTCAAAAAAATCTTGATGAACTCTTATCACAACGAGAAGAACTAAACAAAAGCCTTCAATCCATCTTAGACACTGGCACTGACCCATGGGGAATAAAGGTATCAGCCGTCACATTACGGGATGTCTCATTACCGGAAGAAATGCTCAGGGCAATCGCAAAACAAGCAGAAGCCGAACGAGAGAAAAGATCAAGGATCATTATGGCAGAAGGAGAACTTTTAGCCTCAGCGAAAATGACAGAGGCGGCAAAACTGTATGAAAGAACACCTATCGCATTACGACTTCGAGAATTACAGACACTCACAGAGATAGCAAGGGAAAAAAACCTTATCATTGTTCCCGGCGGTGAAATAGGAACTATGGCAGGAATAGCAAAAGCAGTAAACAAGAAAGTAGAATGAAACTAAAATATTCTCTTCTTCTCTTATCTTTTATTCTTCTAATTTTATCTTCTTCTTTTAGTGTATGTGCTCAAAACTCAAAAGTTGTTCTTGTAGAAATAACAGATACAATTGATCAGTCAACCGTTGAAATTTTTACAGAAAGCATGAAATTAGCTGAGGCGAACAACGCCCAAGCACTCATACTACTAATTAATACTCCTGGTGGTGGATGGGAACAAACACAAGATATAGCGGCGATTATTAAGGATAGTGAAATCCCTGTTGTCGGATTCGTTTATCCTTCAGGGGCCACTGCGTGGTCTGCTGGTACGTATATTTTGATGAGTACGCACATCGCAGCAATGGTAAATCATACAATAATTGGTTCCTGTCAACCGGTTGAAGTCGGTCTTGAGGGAACAAAAGTAATCAACGATTCTAAAATCATCAACGCCCTTGTAAGCTGGATTCAAGAACGCGCAGCAATGCACGGTCGTAATACGACACTCGCAAGAGAATTTATAACTATAAATCGTAATGTTAATGCAACGGTTGCAAAAAACTTAGGCGCCATAGAATTTATCGCTTCATCTGTCGATCAACTTCTTGACGAAATCGATGGCATCGATGTAACAACATCAGCTGGGACAGTGACCTTACATACAGAGAACGCAGAACAAATAACTTATTCTCCATCTCTGCAAATAAGTATTGTTAAATTTATTTCAAACCCGATATTAACCTCGCTTTTATTGATGCTAGGTATTTTCGCTCTTTTAATTGGTATATCTACCCCTGGTTATGGTGCCGAGGTTTTTGGCGTAATAGCAATTCTATTATCACTTATAGGATCAGGGTTTAGCTTTTCCACTTTAAGCCTAATCTTTATAATCATAGGATTTTTACTACTAGTAATAGAAATATTTGTGATACCTGGCTTTGGCGTAGTTGGTATAGGTGGAATAATATGTTTAATAATGGGATCTGTATTTCTTATACCAAGTTTCCCAACTAGACGATGGTTGATATCGAGGTTGTATATGGAAGATGCAATGATAATACTCTTGGTTGTAGTCGTACTATTTGCAATATTCTTTGCTTTTTTATTGTATAAAATATTACAAATTAGAAAGAAAAAGCCTTCAATTGGGAGATTTACTGGGGAAAAGGCAACAGTCATAGACAGAATAACGCCTGATAAGCCAGGTTATGTGAGATATAATGGCGAATATTGGCAGGCTAAATCAGATGTAACTATTGAGCCGAACACAAAAGTAGTTATTCTGGAGAAAGATGAAACGATGTTGATTGTTAAACCAGCAGAGAGATGACCAAAAGTTAATCAACAACCTTTTCCTAAGGGGAATCTGATTTTAAAGGTAGGATTTTGATGAATAACAGTATAAAATGTCAGTTTCTTGGCGGTAGCAGCCAGATAGGTAGTTTATCTCTGGTACTGGAAATGGATGGGATGAAACTATTGCTTGAGTATGGCATGTCTCCCACTAAACCACCTAGTTATCCGCTTCCTCCACCACCTGCAGATTTAGCACTGTTATCTCATGCTCATCTTGATCACTCAGGCATGATCCCTTGGTTGTGTTCTAGGAATGATCTCAGTGTTTTTGCAACTGAGCTTACAGCAATAATCGGTGATTTGTTGTTTAAAGATTCTATAAAGATTGCTAAGATGGATGGATACTCTATTCCTTTTGATAGAAACGATATAAAAGATGCTGAGCATAGTTTTGTAAATGTATCGCAATTCCAAAAAAGAAATATTGGGGAAGATGGTGAAGTTCGTTTTCATTCGGCTGGACACATGCCCGGGTCTCTAATGTTCGAATTAACAGGTTCTCAAAAAATTCTTTTCACAGGAGATATGAACGTTGTAGATACCAGACTGGTGAAAGGTGCAAAACCAGTGAAATGTGATATTCTATTCATTGAGGGTACATATGCTGGGAGGGAACACCCACGGCGAAATGAGCTGGAAAAAGCATTTCTGGATAAGATTGATGAGGTTGTAAGCAGAGGGGGTGTTGCTGTTGTCCCTGCTTTTGCTGTTTCACGAAGCCAAGAAATTCTTATGGTCCTGAAGAACTCTGGTTATAATATATGGTTTGATGGCATGGGTAAAAAAGTTACAAAGATGTTTTTGAGACATCGGGAAAACCTTAGGAACCCAACTGATCTTAAAAAAGCATTCAACGATATCAATCTTGTACATTCAGATCATGGTAGAAAGCTAGCGTTGAAATCTGAGATTATACTGACATCTAGTGGTATGATGGATGGTGGACCGGTTTTATGGTATATGAACAAATTAAAAGATGATAAGAAAAGTGCAGTTCTACTAACTGGTTATCAGGTTGAAGGGACAAATGGTAGACTTCTTATGGATAAACATAAACTGGAGTTCTATGGCGTGGTTGAAGATGTGCAATGTGAGGTTAATCATTTTGATTTTTCAGCTCATGCTGGCCATAGCGATCTTATAGAATTTGCTAAACAGTGCAGCCCAAAAAAAATAGTTCTTTTCCATAGTGATAACCGAGAGGCTCTTGTAGGGCCCATGTCTGATTTTGCAGAGGTTTATACTCCAGGTAATGGGGAATTATTTGCTTTGTAACAATTAAGATAATTTTTATAGATTGTAATTAATTAGAATTCGATTTAAAAAACCGTGGGCTAAAAGGTGAAGATGTTAGATGGATGAGTTGACGCAGAGACAGACATATGATTTGAAACGAAAAATCGAGGATCTTAAATCATGCAGAGGTAGGCACACTGAATTGATTTCTTTGTACGTACCGTCTACAAAACAGATTTTTGATGTCATGTCATACCTTAGAAACGAGTATTCCCAATCTCAAAACATTAAATCAAAAACAACGAAGAAAAACGTGGTTTCTGCCATAGAGTCCATAATGAACAGGTTGAAACCCTTCAAAAAACCGCCAGAAAACGGTCTCGCTATTTTCGTCGGTCATAAAAGCGTCGGTAGCGATCAGACAGATATGGTGGCTTATGTAATAGAGCCGCCTCGACCTATTGTGACTTTTCTTTATCGATGTGATTCCACGTTTTATACTGAGCCATTGGAGCAGATGTTTTCTGAGCAGGAAATCTACGGACTTTTTTTGATGGATAGACGAGAATGCACAATAGGTATGCTACGTGGGAATCGTGTCGAACTTCTTAGATATATGACTTCTCAGGTTCCAGGTAAACATGGTCGTGGTGGACAATCTCAAAGGCGTTTCGAGCGGCTTACTGAAATTGCTGCTCATGAATGGTTTGTTAAATGTGGTGAACGGGCTAGCGAAATATTTAGAGCAGAGGAAAAATTAAAAGGCATAATTGTAGGCGGCTCCGGTCCAACTAAACAATATTTTGTTGATGAGGGTTATTTGCACTACGAGATTCAAAAGAAGATTATTGGTATTTTTGATACAGGATATACTGATGAATACGGTTTGAAGGAGTTAGTTGCTGCTGCGGCAGAAACTATGACTGATCTTAAAATCGCAAAAGAAAAGAAGATCATGAAGCAGTTCCTTCAAGAAGTAACAAAAACCAACAAGAGTCTTGCGGTCTATGGTGAACCACAGGTGCGTAAAGCTTTGGAGATGAGCGTTCTCAACATTTTGTTGCTTTCAGAGAATTTGAGAAAATATAGAGTTAAAATTAAATGTCCATCTTGTGGTTATGTTGAGGAAAGGACACTTGATGAGGATGCTTTGAATAATTTTGTGAAGCCTGCTTGTTCTCAATGTAATTCATCGATTCCAATGGAGATTGTTGAAAAAGTGGATTTGATTGATGAAATGTCGGATATGGCGGAGAAAACAGGTTGCAGTGTTTATCTTATATCTAAAGATAGTGAGGAGGGCGACTCGCTTTTTGTGGCATTTGGTGGCATGGCAGGTATTTTGCGGTACTCTTTAGATTTATAATAATATATGTATATAATCTTTTAATTATAGTATTTAAACCTATTATATATAAAATGGATACTATTTGTACCGATAGTTTTATAAATAATATAAGATATTATTCTATTAGGTAATATACATGTCATCAAGAGAAGATTTCAAATCATTTATACCAGCTAGTAAAAAAATTCCGGAATTAACAGTGAAAGCCGTTTTAGTTGGGGCTATTCTCGCTGTTATTCTTGGTGCAGCAAACGCTTATCTTGGTATGTATGCGGGTATGACTGTATCAGCTGTTATTCCTGGTGCAGTTATGGCCTTTGCATTTTTGAGGCCATTCAAAGGAACAATCCTTGAAGTAAATATTGGTATGATGGGTGCTGCTGCTGGAGAAGCACTTGCAGCTGGGGTTATTTTTACCATACCTGCTCTTGTTCTAATAGGGGCCTGGGGTGATATTCACTGGTTTGAGACAACAGTAATTGCCTTCCTTGGTGGTACCCTTGGTGTTCTATGGATGGTACCATTGAGACGTGCTATGATTCTAAAAACAGATTTACCTTTCCCTGAAGGCGTAGCAGTTGCTGCAGTGTTAACAACTACAGTTGGTGGCGAATCTTCAGAGAAAGCCAAGAAAGATGGAAGTAAAGTTAGTGGTATTTGGCTTGTTGTCGGTGTTCTTGTTGCTGCTTTATTTAAATTTGGTCAGGTTGCACTTAACATGTTCAGTGGTGCGATTCAGGGTATAACTAACATAGGTAAATACAACATTGGCGGTGGAGAAAAATCTGGAGTTTTCTATGGTGGAATGGCGGCCTCACCTGCTTTGCTCGGTGTAGGTTGGATTATCGGACCAAAGATTGCTGCTTTTGTTTTCGTTGGGGGTTTACTTGGATGGGTTATACTTGCTCCTCTTATAGCGCTTGCAACTGGTCTGCCAACTCCTGTTAGCCCAGGGGATATTGCTGATGCGCTTGCTTATGGAAGCGGTAATCTAGATGTTGGTACCCAGATTTGGGGTTTCTTCCAAATATGGGGTCACTACATTAGATATATTGGTGTCGGTGCAATGGTAGTCGGTGGTCTGTATACTATATTTAGACTCAGAAAGAACCTTGCCAGCGGAATTAAAGAAGCTGTTCATGGCATGAGAGGCGGGCAGGTAGAGGCTAAAAAGAGGACTGATACAGATCTAAACATTAAACTCGTCTTCATTTTAATTGGCATACTTGTTATCCCTATAGCCCTAATTTATGGTATGATATCAGGTCTATGGCTTGTTTCTATTGTGATGGCTGTTTTTGCTGTATTCTTTGCCTTTATAGCTAGTGCAATAGCTGGCTACATGGCAGGCATACTAGGTTCTTCAAATAACCCGATATCAGGTGTAACAGTTTCAGTATTGCTAATTACTTCGTTGATATTACTCGGTTTTGGTCTAACTGGCAACGTTGGTGCATACGGCGTTGCTATTTTAATAGCTGCTGTTATTTGTTGTGCCGCAGCTATATCTGGAGATGTTCTGCAATCAATGACATGTGGTCAGATGATTGGTGCAACACCAAAGAGCCAGCAGATAGCTGAGCTTATAGGTGTAGCATGTGCAGCTCCTATACTGGCAATAATTGTTCAAGCTCTTCATCAAGCATATAAGATAGGTAGCCCAAGTCTGCCAGCTCCGCAAGCTTTCCTTATGCAGGGAATAGTGCAAGGTGTTCTGGGTGGAGAAATGGTTTGGCCATTTGTTGTCGCAGGAATGGTACTAGCATTTGTCTTAATTCTGATAGGTTTACCAGTTCTACCAGTTGCCATTGGTATATATCTACCATTTACTTTGAGTACACCTATATTCTTAGGTGGTATAGTCAGATACGTCACAGATAAGGTCATTGCAAAGAAATACGGATCAGCCGCTGAAGAAGAAATCAGCGATTGGGATCTAGCGATTAAACAAACTGATGTGAAACCAAAAGAAAAGATTATAAGAACAGGACTTCTTCTCACCGCGGGAATGATCGCTGGAGAAGCCCTGATGGGCGTTTGTGTAGCATTCCTAATCATCGGTGGTTTAAATCTTTCATTGTTCGAATACCCGCCGATACTACCGAGCATACTGGTGTTCGCGTTCGTAGCAATTCTCCTGGCGTATATCCCGCTGAGAGAAATATATGCGAAAAGAAAAGAAAAATAGAGCTAGGCTACCTACTGCTGACGAGTTCCTACAGTATGTACCAAGGCGATTAGATTTCGAATGGTACACAGAAGGCGACCTTGTTAGGATAAAAGTACCGAAGTTCACAAGTAACTTCGGTAAATCTTTTTGTAATTTTGTAAAAAAAGAGAACATGTTTATTGCTAATCTTGACAAAATAGGTTCTTTAATTTGGAAAAACTGTGATGGGAGAAACAACGTGAAGCAGATATTGGACATAATAACAAGAGAGTTTCCAGATCAAAAAGATATAGATCAAAGATTGTTCTTGTTCCTCCAGCAGATAAAAGCATTACACTACATTGATTACTAAATAACTTATTTTTCTACAAGATGGGCTTTAACCAACATTACGCCATTATCTCTTTTCCATTCTTTTGTCGTCTCATCTATAACAAGTCTTTTTCTGAATAGCGGGCAGTCTAAAACCAGGGTTTCAAACTCGCCACCTTCACCAGCAATGTTTATCTTATGTTTATCACGTATTTTTACTAGTTCATCTATGCACTTTTCATCTATAGTTTTACCAAGCCATGTTTCATCGAACCCCTTTGCAAAAACACCAACAACCATTGTTTTAAAACCAGCATTAACCTGTTCTCTTAGAATAAGCTCCTGGTTTTTATGCCACAATGGTGTAAAAGATTTTATTCCTAGATCATAACATATTTTTTCTATGCGCGTACGCTGATATTCAGATGCTAATGCACCGCTGGTAATACCATCGATATCAAGATCTTTTAGTATCTCTTTTAAATCATCTAATTCCTCTTCTTTTTCTCCTTTTGTTACCTTCTTGACTAAAGGGATGCCCATTGATTCAGCTTGTTTTTCTGTGAGGTGAATGTTTAATGTATGGTACATCCAAGAATCCTTGTTTTCAGAAATTATTGTAACAAGTTTTTTTACATTCCAACCGTACTGCTGTGCTATGTAAACAGAATATACTGAATCTTTTCCACCTGAGAACAACGCAGCAACCTTCATACAAAACCAGGTAATATCTTTTTAACAGATAAACATTTATTGTACAAACCGCTTTAAACCAGCTACGATATACGGGGAGATTTGTGGATAAAATGAAAATCGGGGTCATATACGGTCATAGAATTCCAAACTTTGTGAGAAAAACAGAAAAAATAGAGGTAGAGACACCGCATGGTGAAGTTAATATTGAACTAGCTAAACTGCATGATCATGAGATATTTTTGCTAAATCGCCATGGAGAAAAATCCAATTTACCACCTCATAAGATAAACTACCTTGGTAACATTTGGGCTTTATCAGCATGTCATGTTGATTGCATTCTAGCAATTGGTGTAGTTGGGTCTCTGAAAAAAAACATAAAACCAGGGGATTTTGTTGTGCCACATGATTTTGTTGATTTCACAAAATCAAGAAATTACACTTTTTTTGATGATAAGAGAATTCATGTTGACATGACTGCTTCTTATTGTCCACCTCTTAGAAATACTTTGATAAACGCATGTAAAAAACAAGGCGCATCTATCAAACTACACGACAAAGGCGTATACCTTGCAACAGAAGGTCCGCGATTGGAAACACCAGCTGAAATCAAACTTTTTTCACAATACGCTGATATCGTAGGCATGACGGCAATCCCGGAAGTTGTTTTAGCAAGAGAACGGGGGATATGCTATGCAGCTCTATGTGTTGTTTGTAACATGGCTGCTGGGATGCAGAGTAAACTAACAGCCGATGAAATATCTATGTTATACAAAAAGAAAGAACCGTTTGTTTCAAAAATATTGAAATCTACAATTGAAATGATGAATAAAAAAACAAACTGTGACTGCAAAGAAATTGTATCTAAGGCATTGCTATGAACTCAGATAAATACGAAATAATAGAGCATACTGCAGACATAGGCATAAAAGCCTTCGGTAAAACACTGTCAGAGACTTTTCAGAACGCAGCAAAGGGCATGTTTGATATAATTACTGATAAATCAGATATCGAATCAACAGGTCAATATGAAATAAAATTAGATGCACCAGAATTAGAACAGTTACTGGTAGATTGGTTGTCCGAGCTATTATTTTTAAATGCTTCACAAAACCTTGTTTTTGGTTTCTTTAAAGTAGAAATCGATGAAAAGAAAAAGACTTTGACAGCACAGGTTTTTGGTGAAAAATACAATATTTCTAAACATAAGGTTGGTACAGAGATAAAAGCTGTGACGTATCATATACTTGAAGTGAAAAACAAAAAACCGTATCATGCGCAGGTTCTATTTGATATTTGATTTTTATTCAATACATTATAATTTTTACTCCACGTGTTCAAATCTCTTCCCCTGCATACATCACAATCAAGTCTGTCGGTATAGAAAAACGCTGAAAGAAAAACCTACTGCACAACTATAGTTATTTCCTCTTCGCCTGTTGCACTAGCAATAACCTCATCTCCAACCCTATATCTTAACTCGTAGTTTAGAATATATTCTCTAGCGATATATTCTGGACCAGTTGTAAGATTAAGAGTGACAGTTTGATCTATTTCTATAGCCCCACTCCAGCCATGAGATGACAAACTAATCCCAGGTATTGTTATATTTAAAGTAAATTCATTGATGGTAGTATCACCTGTATTTTTTAGAGTGACATCCAATTCTTTACGACTGGTGTTATAAACAAATGAAATAAAATCTGCAGACAAACCTGCGGCTGTGCTATTTGGTATTTGTAAAACCTCATAAGTGACTTCATTTACTTTTATGTTTACATGTTTTATATTTGCTAATGCTTCTTCATCGTTAGAGAAATATTTAATAACGGAGAGGCTTACAACATATTCCCCTACATCTAAATCCCTAAAAAGTATTTTCCCAGTTTCATTGGTATATTCAATCCAATCAGGATTGCCGCCAAAACTCTCTTCAGTCCAAAGCCAAACTTCAGCATTAGAAACAAACCCGTCGTTTTCATCTATAACTTCAACTTCTAAAGCACCATGCTCTTCTACTGTTGCTTCATCCATACATCCACTAAAAACAACAGCAACCAATATGGCTATAATTCCTATGACTAACAATTTTCCTTTCATTCTCTTTTCCTCTATTCTAAAATAGAATAATCGCTTATAAGGGTGCTCTTTTTAGTCCGGTGGGAGTAAAACTTATTTTTTACCAGCATTCTTGGGTTCAAATCCCTCTTGCACATCTAGAATAGCATTCGTTATCTAAGATTTATACTTTTGAGACAAAGCCAATTAATACTTTCAATGACCCCCTCTTTTAATTTAAATAGTCGTAGAAACCTTTTGTTTTTGTTAAGCTAAACCGGACGGCCCTCAAACTCGAGAGATCCCAATCTTTTTTATCCTCCCGGATATTCCGTCCGGTCCTCTCCTCACCTGTTTTTTAATAATAAATATTATATGATAGTTGTTAATAACGTTGTTAGATAAGGTGAAAATTATGCCATCTGACAAAATAACAGAAGATATGAATATACAAGAAGTACTCAGAAAACATCCTGAGGTTATACCTGTTTTCCAGAAGTATAATATGGGTTGCATAGGGTGTATAGCTGCATCATTTGAAAAAATAAAAGATATAGCAGCTGTGCATGGTGTCGATGTTAAAGTTTTTGTTAAAGATTTAAATGAAGCTATGCAGAAAAAATAAATTCTTTAAAGTGAACTTTTTGTTAGCACAAGCTCACCATGTTTAATTCCTTTTAATGCTTTAATTGAATCAGCGAGTTTTTGTATCTCCTTTATTTTTCCTTTTAGTACAAGTACCTCAAGACAGTTGTCATGGTCAACATGTATATGTGCGGTTGTTAGAATCTCGTGGTGGTGTTCATGTTGTATTTCAAGTAATCTGTTTGTTAGCGGACCTGAATGATGATTATAGATCATGGTTAATGTCCCAATTCCTTCTGAATCGGGTTCATTACTCTCATCTGTTATTATGTTTTTTCTTATCATATCTCTTATTGCTTCTGAGCGGTTAGTGTAGCTTTTTTTCTTTATTGTTTTATCAAATTTGGTTAAAAGCTCTGGTTCTATTGATACCCCAAATCTTGTTATTTTTTCTGTCATAGTAGCACGTTCTATAGATAATCGTAGCACGTTTTTATTATTTTTGCTACCGAAAAGTATAAATCATAACCATTTTTTACCGATACAAAACAAGGAGGTTAAAAATTATGGTTTGTTATGCAGTACCTGCAGTTGCAGCGATTATACATTACGGAACAAGAAAAAAAGTTGAAAGCTGGAAAACAAGCACGCATCACCTATGGTTGAATCTGATGCTTCTAGGTGGTGCAATATTTGGTATCGTCGACCATCTATGGAACGGTGAACTATTTTTAATAGGAGAAAACATCGCTTCAGATCTATTGCTAGGAGTAGCCATTACAACAGCGATACTAGCTTCTTGGGCAATAATTATTGCTCTAAATAAAACAACAGAAAAGAAACCAGTAAAAATAACACAATAATCTCATTTTCTTTTTTTCTTATACAATTCTCCAAGATAAACTCTCAATAAATTAGGGTAATCACTTCTAGTTTTTCCACTACCATAACCTATTTTATCTATTTTCATAAGCGGCATATTACCAAAACCGTCAGCAACTGTCGTTATAATCGCTGCGCCAGTCGGTGTCACAAGTTCCTGTTTTCTTTCATCAGAGTAAACAGGTTTTCCTTTAACGAGTTCTACTGTAGCAGGCGCAGGTATCGGTAATATTCCATGAGAGCATTTAACAAAACCTTTTCCCATTGGTAGAGGAGAGCAATAAACCTCCTTGATATCCAAGTTATTTATTCCTATGACTGAGCCCACTATATCAATTATAGCATCTACTGCTCCCACCTCGTGAAAATGAACCTCCTCAATGGGTATATCATGAACTTTGCTTTCCGCCTCGCCCAGACGCTGAAAAATGTTTATACTTTGTTGTTTGATCTGTTTATCTAATCCACTATTTTTAATTAGATTTTTAATATCGGATAAACTTCGACGGCTGTGAACATCTTTTATCTCTATGTTTACATCAGTTCCCGCTACATGATTACATGATATCTTTTTAACATTAATTTTGTATCCTGATAGATCTAGTTTTTTAAGTTCTTTTTCCAATATAGAAACTTTGAACCCTGCATCAATTAGTGCACCAAGAATCATATCACCGGCAATGCCTGAGAAACAATCGAAATAAGCTATTGTCAAGTGACTCACCTGTTTATTAGGCTGGCAAAATACCCTGCGCCAAAACCATTGTCTATATTTACTACAACGACTCCTTCGGCGCAAGTATTTAGCATCGTTAGAAGTGGTGCGACACCTTTAAAACTTGCACCATAACCGACACTTGTAGGAACTGCAATAACTGGTTTTGATGTCAAACCACCAACAATACTTGGAAGAGCACCATCCATACCTGCGACCACGATGACCACATTTGCAGAAAAAATCTTTTCTTTAATATCAAACAATCTATGGACACCAGCTACACCTACATCGTAAACTTTTTCAACTCTATTACCAAGCAATTCTGCTGTTTCAACTGCTTCTTCAGCAACAGGTATATCTGATGTTCCTGCAGTCAGAACCAATATCTTTCCTTTCTTTCGTTTTTGGCGGTGTTGTTGAATAATAATAACTTTAGCCTGTTCATTGTATTTTACTTTTGAATAACTTTTTTTGACGTTATTGTATAAAGTTTTCGTAGCTTTAGTTAGTAGTATGTTTTTGTTGTGCTTTATCATAGTTTTGAGAATAGAAAGAACCTGTTCCTGCGTTTTTCCTTGGCAGAAGATAGTCTCTGGAAAACCCTTTCTTATCTCGCGGTGTGTATCTATTTTTGCAAACCCTAAATCCTCGTATGGTAACCCCTTCATTTTTTCTAACACAACATTCAGATTAATTTTCCCTGCTTTGTAATCTTTTAGAATTTTTTCCATGTTTTAGTACCTCATTTAAACTACCTGTCCTATAGCCCTCGATATCAATTGACACATAGGTAAATCCGAGTTTTTTGAAATAGTTTACAATCTTTTTTTTGTTTTCAAGTATTTTATTGAAATCATCTTTTATTACTTCAATTCTTGCTATCTCATCATGGTGTCTGACACGTATTTGATTTAAATTTAATTTTGATAGAAACGTCTCTGCTAGTTCAACTTGTTTAAGCCGTTTTTTTGTTATTCTTGTACCATATGGAAACCTTGAGGCAAGACATGCCAATGCAGGTTTATTCCATGTTTCAAGATTCATCTCATGCGAGAGACGTCTTATCTCTTTTTTTGTTAAACCCGCTCTCCTCAGTGGACTTCTTACGCCCAGTTCTTTTCGTGCTTTACTACCGGGTCTGTAGTCTTCCGTGTCATCAACATTTGACCCATCGAGCACATATTCTATGTTTTGTGCTGATGCTATTTTCTTGATTTTTGTGAATAACTCTTTTTTACAATAATAACATCTGTTTGGAGTGTTTTTTGAGAAATGTTTATTTTTCATCTCCTCCGATTTTACTACTATGTGCTTCACTCCCAATTTTTGTGCAAAATTTTTTGCTTTGATTAGTTCCTGTTTCGGATAAGTGTATGAAACAGCTGTGATCGCCAGTACTTTATCTCCAAGTACAGCATGTGCAACTTTTAACAAAAAAGTGCTATCAACTCCACCCGAATAGGCTATAACCGCGCTATCCATTTCTCTTAAAATTTTATTGAGTTTTTCAAACTTCTCTTTAGTCTTATTTTTCACAGGATAAAAAGAAAATATAGAGCCTATATAATGGTTATCAGGTGGTTTTTTATTTAGCAGATGCTACCAAATCGTTATTGGATGTTTCTTCTACGGTAGGTTTTTTCTTTTTCTCTTTATTTGATACGTATCCAATTCCTATGTTTGTTAATTCAACTGTATCATATGTTACGTATTGTACCATCTCCATATTTGAAAGCTTATGTATCATTTTATTCAATTCATCTTTAGTTATTCGTAATATGTTGGAAGCTGTATCTGCATTCATGTCTCTTTCAAACATAAGTCTTAGCAGTTCGTATTCCTTTTCATAGATTCTTGCTTCCCTCTCAAGTTGTTTCGGGTCAGCATCTTTGTAACTAGATAACCGCTCAACATAGTTTTGGATTATTGTATCCAGATTAATCCGATCTAAAACCTTTCCTTCGTTGTCATATAACGTGCAGTACAAGCTACCTGGTTCATGTTTCCAATGTGAAACATCACCCCAGTTGTAACCTATTAGATTCTCTGGCTTTTTTCCTGATTTGCCACCAACTACTCCTTCGGCTATAGCCTTTTTTCTCTCACGTCGATTATAAGCATAATGTTGTTCTACCTGTATCTGGTCGAGATCTACAAAAAAATCTTTTATACTTTTTGATATTTCGTCACCAGCATATTTTTTAAGCTCTGTTATAAAAAACAGACCAGCTTCTGCATTTATGTCATTATAAACTACTCTAATAATAGACTCTATTGATTTTCCTACCTGCTCTTGATTAATTGAATCTATTTCTGGTGAGACTATTATATTAAGACCACCCTCCGATAAAGTACTCGGTTTTATAGTCACGTATTTTAAAAAATCATATTTTCCTTCAAGAGCCCTCAAAGTTGATCCTACAGCTTCTTCAGCTAATTTAGCAGAAGTCCTTCTACTAGACACACCATAAATGGCTTTTAGTACAATTTCAATTAATACCGAATTTTTGACTTGTTTCATTTTCCCATCTACTCAAAAGATGGTAAACACGAATTTTGTTTTATAATGTTTGGTTTAAACCCATCGCTTTCCTATTTTTCCAACTTCCTTTATGATAAGCATAGCTTATTACAAGCGGAAATGTGAGTGTTGCTTCAGAAAAAACCATCTGCTCAAAACCAGTATCAACCTTTCCCCAGGAGTTTGCTTCCTTTAATGTGGAACCTGAGAGCCCACCATCTCTCTCATCTGCTACTGTTAATTGAATAGCATATTTATGCATAGGCGCATCAACGCCCAGGATATCGGCTGCGACTACAGTGTCTTGTACAAAGTTCTTGGGTACACCGCCACCAACCATAAACAAACCGGTTTGCTTCGCCTGAACTTTCAACTCTGTTAATTCTCTAAAATCTTTCACTGAATCAATAGAAACATGTTTTTCTTTTCGTTCATTCTGATGAAAAACCAAACCAAAACCTGCGCTAGAATCTGAGAAAGCTGGGCAGAAAATTGGCAACTCGTGTTTGTATGCCTCTAGAACAAAAGAATCAGGGTTTTTACCATTTTTATCCAGATATTTTCCCATCTCATAAATGAACTCTCTTGAGGAATAAGCACCAGGTTTTAATCCATCGGCAATTTTTTTCACGGTCATGTCGCAGGCACGTAAATCATCCTCATCTATGTAAGTATCGTATATCCTGTCTACGTGCATATTTTGAAGTTTGCTATCATCAACACGTATCTCCCCACGATAATGATAAAAGCCAAGACCTTCGAAGAAATCTTGGTCGACAACGATTGCACCAGTTGAAACAATCGCATCAGCCATATTATTACGAATCATATCAACAATAACTTTTTTTAAACCAGCACTAACCAATGAGCCCGCTAAGCATAAGATAACTGCGCAGTCTTTATCTGCGAGCATTGTATCGTATATTTTACACGCATTTGCTAGATTTCTAGATTGAAATGCCATGTGATCAAAAGCTTCAATCAATGGTACAGCGTTGAATTCCTTTATGTCAATATGTTCTATTTTCTGTGAGAGTAACTGCTTTTTTTCATCTTTTATTTCGTATTTCATTTGCATAGCCTACAGGGCATATACATCTGTAGTTTTTCTTTTTTTCTACTTAATTATAGAGAGATTAATAAGAAAATAATACATTACAAGTACAGGATGACATATGGGTGAAGATATTCTTTTCTGGTTTTTTGATTATTTTTGGATTATTTTAATCGGTCTGGTAATTATTGCAATATTTATTTCTTTTAGACATTTCTCGAAATTGAAATATATTTTTGAAGGCCAGGCAACAAAAAGAAACGGGCAATTTCAATGGAATTTTAGAAATCCTGTTCTAACCATCCCTTATAAAGATAAAAATATTACAGTATCAGCTTACCCCGGGAGTAAATATCAACCAGCATATACCTGTGCTCTTGCTACCGTTAATAATCCGAATAACCATAGAATTAGGATTTATGGTGAATCATGGGCATCTGAAATCGGTAAAAAACTAGGTATGCAGGATATACAGATCGGTAGTAACGAGTTCGATGATAAATATATGATAAAAGGCGATGATGAACATTTTGCTACAAGACTTTTAACATGGGCCATACAGGATAAGCTATTGGCTCTACGGAAACATCGCCCAACTGTTACATTAGAATCCACTCAATTTAAAATAAATGTGCCAAAAGTTCTCAGAAATGATGAAGATTATGATATTTTAATAGATATTGCACTTGCATTTTTGGAGGGGATGATGGCATCTCAATAAAAAATTGAGGCAAAATCTGTTTTTTTTTTGATTAACAAAGACTAATTTTATTAATATGGTGCTGTATTAGAAAAATATTGAAGAGGGATTTTTGATGAATGGAGGTATTTCATTTTTCAGGAAATTTTGGCGGCCGAGTAACATAGCTTTTTGGGTGTTGCTTGTTTTATTGTTGTCTCTGTTTCCTTTGACGCAGGGTTATCAAACACAAACAGATGGTGTCAATGCTACATATAACTTTGAATGCCCAACAATTGAAACTATTAACATCGAAGGCTCTTCATATGATCGAGTTTTTTTAGCTGATTGTTCGACTGCCAGTAATTCCGGTCAACCAAATATTCCATCAAAAGGAGCATATATTCTTTTACCACCAAAATCCAAAGCAAGCAACATACAAGTTGTTGCTGGAGAAAAACATCTACTTGGAACAGGTTTTAACGTCGATCCAGTCGGTGAACCTATACCAATAACTCAGTCGCCAGTTGTTCAAAAAATCAATGAAAATACTTTAGTTTACCAATCTAATTCGTTATATCCTGGTAAGCTTTATACAGAGGTTGGAACGTACAGTTTCCGTGGTTATCAAATACTTGTTTTATTGTTACATCCAATTCAATATAGCCCGGTAACTGGTGAGTTATATTACTATGACAACATGCAAGTTACTGTTGATACAAGTTATGATGCTCAGGCAAATAGTTTATTCCGCGGTTTTGAGCGAGACAAACAAGATGTAATGAACAAGGTGGATAATCCTGCTATCGCTGAACAATATAACATAATTAAATCATCCTCCATGGATACATACGATCTTCTAATTTTAACCACTGATTCACTTAAAACCGGTTTCGAGCCTTTGAAACAGGCACATGATGCTAACGATGTTACTACAGTAATTAAGACACTCACTGATGTTGGCAGCAGCAACTTAGAAAATATCCGCAATTATATTAGAGATGCCTATAACAACTGGGGAATAGAATATGTTCTTATCGGTGGCGATGCCAACATCATACCTGACCCGATTCTATGGGTTGAAGGTATGGATGAAAATGTGACACATTATGAAGAATATATGCCTGCTGATCTATACTATGCATGTCTTGATGGACCATATAATAATGATGGTGATAATAAATGGGGTGAGCCAAATGATGGAACAGGTGGCGGTGATGTAGACCTAGTTGCAGAAGTCTATGTTGGGCGTGCTTGTGTGGATAACATAGATGATGTGAATAAGTTTGTCACAAAAACAGTAACATACATAAACATAGACCCTGACGACGATTATCTTGATAAGGTTTGCTTAGCAGGAGAATATCTTGGCGATTACGGTATCGCAAGCTATGGTGGAACCTATATGGATCAACTTGAAGATGGTTCAACAGATGATGGATACACCACAGTTGGCATTCCTTCAAGCAATTATACTATTACTAAGTTATACGATTCACCAAGCTATTATTGGGATTACCCAGAGATTATGGCCATAATAAACAATGGTGTGCACATAATCAATCATCTCGGTCATTCATCCTATGATTACAACCTGAAGATGTATAGTTCTGATGTCGATTATCTTACTAACGATGATTTGTGTTTCATATATTCTCAAGGATGTATGGCAGGCGGTTTTGATGATCCCTGGGGATATGATTGTATAGCTGAAGATTTTACCGTAAAAACAAGTCATGGAGCGTTTGCGGGTATATGGAATGCCCGTTATGGCTGGTTCTGGTCGTACAGTACTGACGGGGATTCGCAGAGATTCCACCGGCAATTCTGGGATGCAGTCTTCGGTGAAGGAATTCCACAGATAGGAAAAGCAAACCATGACTCAAAAGAAGATAATTTACCTATCATTGGTCGATCTTGTATACGCTGGGTTTATTACGAGACAAATCTTTTTGGCGATCCTTCTCTTAGTTTTTATGAAAGTGAAACACCGCCGCCACCAAATAACCCTCCTGAAAAACCTGTTAAACCATCTGGTGCAACCTCTGGTGAACCAGGCGTACAATACATGTACACAACAAGCACAACTGATATAGATGGTGACCAGGTTTATTACATATGGGGCTGGGGCGATGGGAATTTCAGTAACTGGCTGGGCCCGTTCAACTCAGGAGCGACAGCAAGTGCGACTTACACCTGGGCCCAAAAAGGTAACTATAATATAAAAGTAAAAGCAAAAGACATCTACGGCGATGAAAGTGACTGGTCAGATCCATTAGTTGTTACTATGCCCCTCAACCAACCAGGTAGCCAACAAAGTGGCGCTCAACAAATTATTAGAATGATAAAATCAAGATTAAAATAAACTATCTAAATAAAAGCATAGCTACAGCAAATACACTAACAACAAAAACTCATAAAAAACATACAAAAAAATTATTGTGTGGTTCGAAAAGTAAAAATCCCAGTTTTTCTCCTTAATATTTACAGATTATTGTGCCTTCGCTGTTTCTAATGATATAGTTTTCATTATTCTCATCAAAATCAACTGTCAAATAAGACCCGTCAGTGTTGAAAATCACACCGGTTTCCGCATCAAAGGACACTTCATTAAAAAACTTGTTAATTACCAAGTAATCTCGCCAGTCTCTTACCATGCCCGCACAAGTCCTATATTCTCTTTGTTGTTGAGATTTATTAGTAGGATTATTTGCCCTCCAATCCCACAGCATAAGCAAAAATTCCAGTTCTTCTATCGTTAAAATTTTACAGATTTTATCAAGCCAATACCTTAGTTTACTACCTTTTGCATTCCTGTGTGTAAGCTCATTTACCTCTTCGTCTTCTATGAAACTATCCCATTTTATTTCCTTTAAACGTTTATCCTTATGCCGCTCCTTGTCCTGTTGTTGTTTACGTTTTTTACTACAGTTTTTGCATCTTATCGCATTGTAGTGTAGATTAGATATGTTTTTTCCGCAGTCGATACAGGTTCTAATGGTTTTTTCCTTAGACATCTTTTTTCCTTGTTTTAACTTCTACAATATTAATATTGTAACTGCTACTTTATTATTTTTTTGCAATATCTTAAAAAATAAGTTTTTATAATGATATCTATTGATTGTTTAAAACTGCGGCATTTTTTATTGCTGAAATTTGGATTTTTTCCAACGGCTCTTGTAGTAAGCCGACGGATATTATTTTTCCGCCTCTTTTTGCGAGCACAAGATTATCCTTAGTAATCTTAAATTTACCGCCACGATAATTAAACAACCTCTCAAGAGCAAATGTTATCTGATTGTCCTTGAAATATTGCCGCCCTTCAGCAGTTCTCTGGAAAATTTTTCCTTCAGGATCAACTGAGTATTCATCAGAAATATAATATTGCTCAATCCACGGGTTACTAGGCTTCAGAGCACGTGGTGAAAAATCACCAACTAACTTATGCTTATACATGTATCTAAACTGCAAAAGTTTTTCATCAGTTGTATTACGAGCCAGGAGAATATGTATGTCAGCATCATCAGGTAGACGTACAGCGCGGCCAATGCTCTGGATATGATACGCCTCAGTTATGGCTGTTGAAACAATGATCAGACAACCGATGTTTCTTTTGTCATATCCCTCAGATAACATACCAACAGACAGCAATGCAGGAATTCTATCATTTTGAAAATCATCAAGTGCTTTTTCATCAGGTTTTGCACTATGATAAACCGGATGGCCAGTAAATCTCGAAATCGTATCTGCCTGCTCAATGCGTTTACAGATCAATAACGTAGGCCTGTCTTTGTTTTTATTTAAGAGGTCTACAGCATATGGTATACGTGCCTCTGCGCCATAAACCAGTCCGCGTCTTTTAAAAATCAAAGCATCTAATCGTTCTTTGAGCATCCATTTTTGTTGGTCACCGGATTTTCTCATCCTACCAAGCAAACGTCTGATACTCTTGGAGTATTCGTCATAAAGTCCCCGTTCATCTGGTGAAAGATTTATAGCGTGGAAAAAAACTGTGAAATCGCAAACCTGTGCCTCCTCCAATGGGACCTCGATAATTATATCCCCACAAAACTCAATTGATGCTTTGTTGGGTGTGGCAGATAAACCCAAGATGTCACCAAAAATAATGTTTTCATATATACGACGGAAAACGTGGCTGACACTACGATGGCATTCATCAACCACTAGTATATCACATTTCAAACCATGTGACCTGTTTTTAGATAGTATATGAAAAGTTTCAACAACAGCATTAACTAAACCATATTTCTTTAGCTCATCGATCCACTGATTTTTGAGTTTTCTAGTAGGAACAGCTATGATGACCCTGCGGTACTTTCTATCTCGTAGAAGAAGTATGGTGGCAAAAGTCTTACCAGTACCGGCAAACGCCTTAACAACACCTTTGCCCTTGTATATTTTCAGTAAACGATTCTGCCACTCGTATGGGACAAACATCACAAATCATCCAGTTATAGAGTTTTCCAGAATGTTAAACAGAACAAGTTAAAATAAGTTACCATGAAATCAAATATTTTTTAAAAATCAAAAAAATCTTTTTATTGTTCAGCGTTTTTTAAATCTTCTTCCATCATCTCATCAAGTTTTTTGTCAACACCCTGTTCATGTGCAATCTTCTGCATATCTACAATAATGTTCTCCCATATTACTTGTTGTGCCAGCGCATAATCCCACAGATCAAGCCTTTTTGCACCGTTTCCCTTCTTGAATTCTTCCATTAGCTCCTTTTTATCTTCCTCATTCATAAGACCATCACATCGTTTATTCTTCTTCCATCATCTTCTGCTTTGGGTTCTGCGCCTGTGCAACAAAAGACATTTCAGTAATAATCTCATCCCACAGCGCCTCCTGTTCTACTGCATAGTACCACATGTCAAGTTTCTTTGAAATATCTGCTTTCTTGAAATCCTCAAGGAACGTTTTTTTGTCTTCTTCTTTCACATCAAATCCCTGCTACATTACCAAAAATACGTTATTACTATATTTTTTTATTGTTTTTTACTGGTTTAAAACCTTTTCTTAGTAAAATTTAAAATATATGGGGAACTACCTGGTTTTGATATGCATGAATGGGCGTTAGCAGAGTCAGTAATAACCTCTGCGTTGGAAACAGCAAAAAAAGAGAAGCTAAAACAAATCAAAGAAATCACGATAAACTTTGGTGAGATGCAACAAATAGAACGAGACATCTTTAAATTCGCGTTAGATGAAATTAAAAAGACGCATAGTAAAGAAATGAAAAATACCAAATTTCGTATGAAAACAGAAAAAACTACCTTGAAATGTAAAAATTGTGAAAATACCTGGACTTACCAAGACATGAAAAAAAAGTTAACCACCGACGAATCAGAATCAATACATTTCATCCCGGAAATCGTTTTTGTCCACGCTAGATGCCCAAGGTGTGATAACCCTGATTTCGAAATCATAAACGGAAGGGGAGTAACAATAGCATCAATCAAAGGAACAAGATAAATTATGGAACCTAGAACAACAGTGATAGAAAAAAGACTCAGTCAAATCAAAAGAACTATTGCGGTTGCAAGTGGAAAAGGTGGTGTAGGAAAAAGTTTAGTAGCATCATCACTTGCTTTATATCTATCAAAAAAAGGCTACAAAGTCGGGCTTCTCGACCTTGATTTATACGGCCCTTCAACACACATAATCCTTGGAGCTAAAGATGTTTTTCCTAAGGAAGAAAAAGGATTAGTTCCGCCGAAAGTTAATGGAATAAATTTTATGTCAATAGTCCATTTTACTGAAGATAAACCAGCTCCATTCAAAGGCGATGATATTTCAAACATAATAATCGAATTGCTAGCTATTACTCAATGGGGCCAGTTAGACTATCTTATCATTGATATGCCACCAGGACTAGGCGATGAGACACTGGATGTTATCCGACTAATTAAAAAAGCCGAGTTCTTAGTGGTATCAACCCCTTCCAAAGTAGCTATGGGCTCTGTAGAAAAACTATTAAAAATATTAAAAGAACTGAAAACACCAACGATAGGAATCATAGAAAACATGACAATGACAAAAAACCCGTTCATAAGAAATGAAATCTGCCAAATGAAACTAAACTATCTCGGCTCTATACCCTTTGACCAAAAACTAGAGTCAGCAATTGGCAACGCAAAAAAGCTTTTGCGGACAGATTTCATGCAAGATCTAGCAAAAATCATAGAAGAAACCAACCTTTAAATCGATATTGTCATTAACCAATTTTAAAGATGAAAGGCAGCTACGTTTTACTAATAGAACTTAAAAAAGACGACTATATCCAGTTCGGCAAAAAACACAAAGCATTTTTCAAAAAGGGTTTTTATATCTACGTTGGTTCAGCATTGAACGGACTGGAACAAAGAATACAAAGGCATCTAAGAAGTAACAAAAAGAGTTACTGGCACATCGATTATTTGCTGCAATATTCTCAAATCATAAAAGTGTTTTACAAAAAAAGTAAAGACAGAGACGAATGTAAAATAGCATATATATTTGCTAAAAAACTAAAAACAATCCAAAATTTTAGTTGTAGTGACTGCAAATGCAAAGGTCATTTATTTTATGGATCAAAAAAAGAATTAGATGATGTGATTAAAAAACTAAAAATGACACATTTTATGAAATAAATGCAAACACTTAAAACACATCATACACTTATATGAAATGCTTAGAGGAATATCATGGTTGTAGCAGTTATTTATGTTACCACTAATAACATGCAGACTGCCCGAAAGATTTCCCGTACTCTAGTTAAAGAAAAACTTGTGGCATGTGTAAACATCATCCCAAAAATAGAATCAATATATTGGTGGAAAGACAAAATCGAAAAAGGCAAAGAAGTAGCGCTTATCGCAAAAACAGTTGAAAAGAACGTTAAAAAAACCATACATCGAATAAAAGAACTTCATACATATGATGTGCCAGAGATTATTGTTCTACCTATTGTTGGTGGTTTAAAAGAATATTTGAACTATATCGTAGATGAGACAAAATGCGACTAGTTTCATTGATTTCAAGCGGTATAGACTCACCAGTTGCTACTTATCTGCTCTCAAAAACAGCAGATGAAATCGTCTTTGTGCATGCAGATAACCGGCCGCTCACTGATGACCGAGAAGTAGAAAATTTTATTTTAATTGCAAAGCATCTAAAGAAAATCATTCTAAGTAAAACCAAAGCGTATATAATTCCGCATGGGGCCACTCTTGCATCTTATAAACAAAATTGTAACAATAGGTTCACATGCGTCTTTTGCAAAAGGATGATGGTCCGTTATGCAGAGGCTATCACAAAAAAAGAACATGCTGATGCAGTTGTAATGGGTGATTCACTCGGCCAAGTTGCATCACAAACATTGCAGAACATTCGCGTTGTAGAACAAGCAATCAAACTCCCGATATTAAGACCTCTTATAGGTTTGGATAAAGAGGATGTCATTCGAATAGCGAGAGAGATTGGGACTTATGAGCATTCAATCTTAAAATCAGATGGCTGTAAAGCAGTTCCATATAAACCTGCTACAAGAGCAAAACTAGAGCAGATAATAGCTGAAGAAAAAAGGATTGATATAAAGAAACTTTTAAATGATGCCATAGACAAAACTATCGAAATAAAACTATAACATTTTTTATTTGTACTTTTAAACTGGTTATTTGTATTAATTCAAGATTTTTATTGATTGAGCAAACATTCGAATTTGTTCTAATAAAAATTGGAATAATGACTTAATTGTCAGTCTGTCTCTAGGCATGGTTACACTTAATGGGTCTGACCACTCGCTTTCTTGGCCAGATGGGTCTTTCGCTCTTACTCTAACATTATATGTTCCCTTGGTGGTCCATGTGTGACTCGCACTTGCTGTTTCACCGGATTCATATGGTCCAAGCCAACTACTAAAGTTACCATCACCCCAACTCCACTGATAGTAAACCTGGTCTTCATCAGGATCAACTGTATTTGTGGTATATAGATATGATGTACCTGGTTTCCCTTTTGCAGGCCCTGAGGGTTTCTCAGGTTTATTTGGAGGGTCGCCAATTACTCTAACATGAATTATTGGGCTGTACCACCATGTTTGCCCAAAGATTTCTTCGGTTCCATCGCTTCCTTCAAGTTCTTCATAATAGGAATCGTTTGTCCTTTCCTTTAGAAGTCTCGAGTAAGGGTTATTCTTATATACATCGGGACGTAGAACATTTGCATAAATCTGATCTACTTGTGCTTTTGCAACAAAATAATAGTCGCCTGATTCGCCAAGAACGATATTCTCATTATATGTAACGCTCTGTGTTTGCCCGTTGTTTGCGTTATCCCATCCTGTTCCACCATAGTAATCCCCTTCGTGTTCATCGTAATCAGTTGTAAAATATTCTGGATTGTTTATCGGATCTGGGTTTCTACCCCATTGAATATAAGTATGATCTACAACTAGACTGCCATTTACCTGCCAAACTAAAGATACTGTTTCATATGGAAGTATTTCACTGTCATCTTCTGTTGTTCCTGGCTGCCATAGAACAGAAGGTTGTGCTAAGTCTGTTTGATGCAGGATGATACGTCGTATCTCGGCACCATACCTATGAACTGTATCATTTCCAAATGTTGATTCAGCAGGATTTTTTGTATTTGACATCTCAGGTGAAAGCCAAACTATGCCAGCGCCAGGATAGTTTCCAACCACCCATGGGTCTTCAACCGGATTTTTTAAAATATCTGCACCATATGCCCAAGGACCAATTCCTCCACCTACAACATATCCTACTGTATCAGGAATTGTGCCTATACTATATTTATCGAGATTTCCCCCATAATCTCCTATGTAATTACCCAATCTGAGACTCGATGCATCAAAGAAATAGAAATCAGGTGGAGCATAGTGGTAAGAATATCCTGTGACTAAGCTTGTTCCAACGACACTGCTATGGGTTGAACCCCACGGATAAAGTAGCATTCTTACACCACCATGAAAATCACAAGCTACTCTTATCGTATGATTATCAACAAATGCACGAAGTGTTTTTCCATTAACACTGGCCCATCTCCCTCCTGTTGGTTCATATGGGTCCCAGTCCATATCTGCTTCTCTGTTAAGGTCCCAGCCATTTCCATCATAACGTTGAGGGCCATGGTCAAAACCATAGGGGTTATGTGAAACCTCTAAGTAGATTTCTCTGTTGTCTATAAGCCATCTTAACCAATCTTTAGAGTATTCCTGGCATGGTTCGTCAGTAAATGCCATTCGCATAAGCCAGTCAGTAAACCAGTAGTTGCCAATTGTTCCAACGGTTTCATCACCATGTGGGCCGCCGAGGAAAAGAACTTCAGGTTTGTGTAAGCCTAGTGCCTCGTTAGTTATTCTTACATAATATAGATCATATCCACCTGTTACAGTACCAGTGTTATATAATTCGTTGGCCTTTATCACCTCAATGTATCCAGGATAGTTTGTTTCTAGTGCTTTGTACCAGTTAACAAGCTGTGCATAGTTTGTTGGTTTATGATACCAATCAGGTCCTAAAGGAACAGACAAGGGGTCTTCCTCCGGAGGTTCAATATTATTTGTAATCCCGTTAGAGTATGCCGTGGTAGGGATTACGTTTACAATCAACAGCGTAAAAAGTGCGATACCAATAATAACTAGATTTTTTGTTTTCATATCTATTCTCCCCTTAATTAACAGATGTTAATGTTATGTCAATTTAAATAACTTTATACAAAATACAAAAAATAACAATCTAAAACATTTTCATTCAAACAATTAAATAATTGGTAAAATCGAAAGCTTTAAAAACCCTATATTCATACAATATAATGTAGATACAATTTTTTGAAATACAATATATTGTATCTATAAGCTATCTGATGTGATGGGGTATGAACTGTCCATATTGCAACCATATAGAATCTAAAGTCACAGACTCCCGCGATACAGGGGCCCTATCAATTCGTAGACGACGAGAGTGCCTAAAATGTGGCAAAAGATTCACAACATACGAATCAATAGAAATGTCACCAATATACGTAATAAAAAAAGATGGTAGACGCGAAAAATTCGATAGAAATAAAATAAAAAACGGTATAATGAAAGCTCTCGAAAAACGCCCAATTAGTCACGAAAAAATAGAAGAAATAGTAGACTCAATAGAAGAAAAGATTCGTCGATGTGGAAAAGAAGAAATCGAAACCTCAATTATAGGGGAGTACGTGATGGATTCTCTAAAACAAGTTGACCATGTTGGTTATATCAGGTTTGCATCCGTCTATAGATCATTTACTGATGTTAATTCCTTCGAAAAGGAAGTCAAAATTTTAATGAAACAAACAACAAGCAAGGAGAGATAGAGGATGATAAGAAAAATTAAGAAACGAGATGGGCGGGTTGTTGATTTCAATCCTGTAAAAATAACAGATGCTATTTGGAAAGCAGCGCAAGCAGTTGGTGGAAAGGATTACAAAAAAGCAGCGCAACTAACAGACAAAGCCCTCGATATGTTAGAGAAAACGTTGAAAAAAGGTGAGATACCAACAGTTGAGCAAGTACAGGATATTGTTGAAAAAGTTTTGATTGAAGAAGGACATGCAAAGACAGCAAAGGCATACATATTATACAGAAAACAACACCAGGACATGAGAGAAATTGGTGGGCTACTAAAAGACATAGATGTAGTAGACGGGTACCTAAGCATGATGGACTGGAAAGTACAAGAAAACAGCAACATGGCCTATTCATTACAGGGATTAAATGTTTATGCAACTGAAAATATAGTATCTCATTACTGGCTAAACAAGATATATCCGCCAGAAATAGGCGAAGCTCATATCCGAGGAGCATATCACCTTCACGATCTAGGCACGCTTGGCCCATATTGCGTGGGGTGGGATTTAAAAGACATATTACTTCTAGGATTCCAAGGAGTTTCAGGAAAAATAGAAAGCAAACCAGCAAAACATTTCAGCACAGCACTCATGCAAATCGTAAACTATTTATATACATTGCAAGGGGAAGCGGCTGGTGCACAGGCATTATCAAACTTCGACAGCCTTCTAGCACCATTCATAAGATACGATGGATTAAACTATAAAGACGTTAAACAAGAAATGCAAAAATTCTTATTCAATATGAATGTCCCTACAAGAGTTGGATTTCAATCATTAGCTCATGATGAACCTGTTATTTTTAGAAAAAATGGGAAAATAAAAACTGAACTTATAGGGAAATTGATAGAAGAAAATTTTGGAGAAAGCAGGAAATCGATAATAAACAATGTGGATGGCTACGGCAATCCATCTAATGATTCATTTGCGATAATTCCAAAAGATAAATACGAAGTAATAAGTTTCAACAAAAAAGGCGAAATTCAATGGCGGCCTGTAAAAGCTTTGATTAAACACAGGGTACAAACCAATGGATTTAAAATTATTAGAACAGGGTCAGGTGATGTAAAAGTTTCACCTGCGCATTCACTATTTAGAAGCAATGACAGTCACATAAAACCAGTAATGGCAAAAGAGCTAGAATGTGTTAAACCAAACTCAATATTAAACGGAAAAAATCACGTACTCGCAGTAAACAAACTCAAACAAGACATGTTGGGCAACAAAGAAACTGTAGATTTATTTGATCTGATAGAAGAACTCCCTGAAAAAATTAAAAAACGGATATTTATCAAAGCCAAAGATGTTCCATCAATAAAAGAGAAAATAGGAAAATTATACGGTTCATTAAAAGAATTTCTTTACAAAAACGGAAGAACAGATAAAACTACTTTGTACGAAGGTTTTAGGAATAACGTTGTTTCTTTTGAAACGTATATTAGATATTCAGATGAAATAAGAAAAGATGCAAAAATTTACATAAAACCTTACAACGAAAATCTTTATGAACGAAATCTTGGTGGAGAGAAACTTAAGAATTTTGTAAAACTAGTCGCTTGGTTTATAACAGAGGGAAAAGCATCACATTCAGGGATTGTGATTTCCCAGAGTAAAAACAAAAGTAAAGAAATTCTCGATGTCGCAAAATCATTAGGAATTAATGTTAGCATAGACGAGACTAGAGGATATAGCAATAAAACCAAAAGTAAAACAAATACAATAATCTCAAATATGAAAATGAGTGGGTTGTACACATACTTACTTCCATACCTTGCAGGAGCCACATCTAAAGAAAAAACAGTTCCTTCTTTCATATTTGATCTAAATTCAAATTATAGAAACATATTCCTTGAGACTCTCTTTAAAGGCGATGGATATTTCGATAAAAAATCAAGAAGGATATCGTATTCCTCAATGTCTGATAAACTTCTAACAGCAATATCAATGTTAAGCATTACGAATGGATGGAGAGTTAGAGTCATACCTAAAAGTAAAGGCAGAGCCGGAACATTGCTTATTTATAAAGATCCTAGGAAAGAACTTGATATAATAATTAAAGAAACAGCAGGAGTTCCAGTCTATGAAATAAACGATTATAAAAATGATTGGGAATGGGAATATGATATTTCTGTTGACATAAAGGATTGCGAAGAGAATTTTGTTGGCGGGACAGGTTTAGTCTTTTATCATAATTCACCTTTTACTAATATTACTCTTGACCTCACTATTCCTGATTATATGACAGATGAACCTGTGATAATAGGCGGAGAATTAAAAGATGATAATTATAGTGGTTTTGCAGATGAAATGGATATGATAAACAAATCTTTTGCCGAGATTATGTATGATGGCGATGCTAAAGGAAGACCTTTTACGTTTCCCATTCCTACCATCAACATTACCAAGGATTTCAAATGGGACAATGATAACCTTTATCCAATATGGAATATGGCAGCGAAATATGGAATTCCATACTTTTCTAATTTTATTAACAGCGATATGAAACCTGATGATGTTAGATCTATGTGCTGTCGGCTGCGCATTTCAAACAGAGAACTCAAAAAACGTGGTGGTGGTTTATTTGGTGCGAACCCAAAAACAGGAAGCTGCGGAGTTGTGACGATAAATATGCCGCAGATCGGTTATCTGGCAAAAGAAGATAATGATTTTTTCGAGAGATTGGATCAGCTTATGGAACTTGCAAAACAAAGCCTTGAAATAAAAAGAGAGCTCATTGAAAATTTGACATCTAGCGGTTTACATCCATATTCACGTTTCTATCTTAGCGATGTTAAAAAAACCTTTGGTGAGCACTGGAAGAATCACTTCTCCACGATTGGTTTGATTGGTATGAACGATGCTTTGCTTAACTTCATGAATAAAAGCATTGGTGATAAAGAAGGTAAAGCGTTTGCTGAAAAAGTTTTAGATCATATGCGTGAAAAGATGGCAGACTTTCAGGAGGAAACCGGCAACATATTTAATCTTGAAGCGACTCCTGGCGAGGGAACAAGTTATCGTTTACCAAAAATTGATAAGGTGAATTATCCTGATATCAGAATTTATAATCAGGAGAAATACAATGGTGGACGCAGGGGAGAGGTTGAGCCGTATTATACAAACTCGACACAGTTGCCAGTTGGTTTTACGAGCGATGTTTTTGAGGCTCTTGACTTGCAAGACTCGTTACAATCAAAATACACCGGTGGGACTGTTCTTCATGTATTTTTAGGGGAGGATAGTCCTTCGCCTGAAGCAGCAAAGAAACTTATAAGAAAAATCGCGGAAAACTATTCTCTTCCATATTACACATTGACACCAACTTTTTCCATTTGTCCTAAGCACGGATATATATCTGGAGAGCATAAGTATTGTCCTAAATGCGATGAAGAAATAGGTTATAAAGGAAGGTAATTAAATGGAAGAAAAAGAACTAGAAAGTAAAAGAACTGAATGTGAAGTGTATTCGCGTGTTGTTGGGTATTTGAGACCTGTCAATCAATGGAATAAGGGCAAACAACAAGAGTTTTCAGATAGAAAAATGTTTAATGCAATGGAAAAGAAAAAAACGGATGTTAAATGAAGATTGGTGGTTTTCAAAAAACTTCATTGTTGGATTACCCCGATTTGATTAGTGCTATTATTTGGACAGTGGGATGTAACTTTCGTTGTCATTTCTGTTATAACAGGAACCTTGTGTTTGGAGATGTAGAATTGTATCCTGAAGAAGAAATCCTCTCTTTTCTTGAAAAACGAAAAGGACTGTTGGAAGGCCTGGTTATAACTGGTGGAGAGCCACTTTTACAGGAAGATATCGCTGCTTTTGTAGAAAAAATCAAAAAACTTGGGTATCCTATAAAAATTGATACTAATGGCTCTTATCCAGAAAAACTAAAAGAGCTCATTGACAAAAAACTGGTTGATTACGTAGCGATGGATGTGAAGGCACCAAAGAATAAATACAATGAACTCACTGGTACAAAAATAGATATTTCTAAAATTGAAAAATCTATTGAGATTATAAAATCTGATGCACCTGATTACGAGTTTAGGACAACATTTGTACCAACTCTTCTAAAAAAAGAGGATATACTTGAAATAGCGAAGTGGTTGGATGGAGCGAAACTATTTTATCTTCAGCAGTTCAAGAGTGAGACGCCCATGCTATCTTCTAAATTGGACAATGTTGCATCTTATTCTAAGGAGTATCTCAATGAGACATTGAATGAAATAAAACCATTTTTCAAAAACTGTTATATTAGAGGAGTCTGAAAATTAAAAACTAGGGTTTTTTAAACATCTATGCCATTAACATTTTATCTCAGGAGGAATAAATCATTCAGAATATTGAATCCATTGAGTTGGCTAGAGAATTGCTCTTAGGATCCGATTATTCATTTGTAGTTGTAAAAAATGGTGCTTTATTAACTGGAAAACGAGGAGATGGAGTCAAACCGATACTGGAGGCAATTGATGAGCTAGGAAAAAATATGCAAGGTGCTACAGTTGGTTATAGAACACTTGGCAAAGCATCTGCCCTCCTCTGTGCCTATGCAAAGGTAGCTGGTGTATATACGCCACAAGCAACAAAGAAAGCCATTGCAATATTACTAAGAGCAAACATCCCTGGGCGGGCAGATAAAATGATTCCATATATCGAGAATAAGGAAGGTACCGATGTTTCTCCATTTGAAAATATGCTTATAAATGTTGATTCACCTGAGGAGGCATACAATATTTTAAGGCAATCTTTGAAAAACAAGGAAATAAAAAACTAAATACGGGATAGGTATTTTTGGAAAACTATGGAATATGAACTCGCAGTTATCGGAGCAGGGCCTGCAGGTTTTTCAGCTGCTATATATGCGGTTAGAGCAGGGATAAAAACAATTGTCATTGACAAGGGCATGGGTGGGGGTCTGGCAAATATTTCACCTAAAATTGAGAACTACCCTGGTTTCGATTCAATTTCTGGTCTTGATCTTATGGAGAAGATGAAGCAGCATGCTAGTAAGTACACTGACATCCATTTTGGTGAAGAAGTTAAAAAAATTGAGAAACTTGATGATAAATTCAAGATTGAAACCGCTAAGAAGACGTACATTGTAAAAGCTGTTATTTTATGCATGGGAACAGAGTATCGAAAACTAAACCAACCTGGTGAGAAAGAATTAACCGGAAAGGGAGTTTCTTATTGTGCAACATGTGATGGTTTCTTTTTCAAGGGAAAAAAAATTGCTGTTATCGGCGGTGGAAACTCGGCATTGATTGAAGCTATTTTTTTGAAACAAATAGGATGCGAAGAAGTATTTTTGATCCATAGGCGTGATCAGTTGCGTGCTGAGCAAGCTTATCAAGATGAGGCTATATCTAAAGGTGTGAAAATAGTCTTTAATACTCATGTTGAGTCCATACATGGAAATCAAAACGTTGAATTTCTTGAGGTTCATGATGTAAAAAACAGTAAAAAATCTAAAATTTTTGTTGACGGTGTTTTTATCTCAATTGGTGAAGAACCGCAAAACACTCTTGCTAGAGAACTCGGTGTGAAACTTGATGAAAAAGGTTTTATTATTGTTGATAAACAGCAGAGAACAAATGTAAAAGGTGTTTATGCCGCTGGAGATATAACGGGCGGTTTGCGTCAGGTTGTCACTGCCTGTGCTCAAGGTGCTATTTCTGCTCTTGCTTCAACCGAGGTTCTTGGTAAAAAATATCCGTACTAAAACAATTTTTATGCCAGATGTTGACTATAATTCTGATTAAATTTTAATCAAAAGGTATATATATTAATATAAATTGAATGTCTAACAATTAGCAGTTTTGATTACATGAATAAAAAAATATTCAATATTCTAATTTGCATAATGTTAATCTCAACTTTTTTTATGACAATGCCAACAAATATAAATGCAGATATTGCAAAAAGTTTACCTAAAACAGAGAATGAACAAAATGATAACCGTATAACACAAAAATCACAATTGAGTTTTGCAGCTTTTGCCGATACACATATTGGCGCTAGATATCAGTATCCCAATTATGAAATGGCTGATCATCTAGATAAACTCGGGAACGATTTAACTGATGCTACCAACCCACTTGATTTTGTCGTGCATCTTGGGGATATTGTTAATCATAATACAGGCCATGTGAATGGCATAGGCTTACCTTGGTATGTGAATCAATACAAGAATAACTTGAAGGCATTTCTTATATCTCATATCAATCTACCCTTCTACTGCGTGATAGGTAATCATGACCTAAATGACTATGAAATGAACAGCGATGATCCGCATAATCTTACCAAATCATTACTCGACGAACTTAGTATAAACAATCCTGTTTATGCAATGATGCAAGAAGGTATACTGTTCCTCGTTGTTCCAGAGTTAGGTTATGTTCAATGGACACATCCAGTTGAATACGAATGGATCGAATATATGACAAGTCAATACCAAGATACAACCACTATTATTTTCTGTCATCAGGCTATCGAAGACACCACGTTAGGTGGTAACGGTACATATCGTGGTAAACAAGATATTGATTGGTGGGCTAATCTATTCCAAAATAACCCGCAGATTAAAATGTGGATACATGGTCACAATCATTATCTTGACTGGTACATTAGCAATCATAGCACAGGTAAAACATATCCTGTGCAAGACTTTGGACATGAAATGACTTTTTCTTCCCCTTATCCACAATTAGATTGGCGTAATTCTTACGAGGAAGATAGAATCGTTATCTACAATATTACCTCCTCAAACATTACTACTGGGACTTGGGAGAACAATGGCGCTGGCGGTCATTGGGTGCCAGATTATATCCATTCATGGAATATTTCCACAACTTTTGATCCAAATGCTGAGGATTGGTATTCATTCCCGATGTTCCTTCAAGATAATGAAACACAGTTAACTGATATGAAATTATTGTCACCAGATGTCACTCTGCAGCTTATCGGTACGACGCCGATGGAACTCTTCTACGATTCAAGAATGCAATCACCTGCTGGTTGGGCTGATGAGAATATTCTGGGATTTGGCGATGACCAATCAGATAATGTTGATTGGACTAACCCTGGCATGAGAGTACATGGATCGACTATTATTACTTTCCCTGAAAAATATCCATACAATGCTAATCATGAAGATGGTCGAAGTGGACAACCATATCATTCGTTTCCTATGGGAACTATTTGTGTTGCTGTTCCCGGTCAAACATACAATTTTACAATGATTGCCAGATGCGTCTCGGGTAATGGTAGATTTAAAATGAAAGTTAGCTGCAGCGATTGGAGTACAAGATCACAATATAGTACACTCCCTGGAAGTGAAAAACAAGTTTTTTCTCATATATTTGGACCTTGTTATGAAACAATCTATGGGACTTACACGGTTCCTTTTGATAAAAATGCATGGTTTTTACAGGGAACATTAGGATTCCTTGATTTTACCGACTACGATATCTCGTTATTTAGTGTGAAACGTCAAAGAAATATTGATATGGCCAATAATTTCCATTTATGTTTAAGTGGTCACTGGTATAATTCATCTGGAAATATTGCTGAAAACGAGGCAGTTAATTTCTCAGTTAATCCACAAGATCTTTGCGATGATGATGGAGTTATGAATTTCACTGCGTTTATTGACGGAAATCGGTATGGCATGGTGAATCTGGTCTATCGTGAGCCGCTATTGTTAGGTATGAATGCTCGTTTCCGGGTGAATAGTTATGCTGATGGTGTTTTTAATTTGAGTCTTACAAAGACGATTACAAGAAATTCAAAGACCAATAGTATCATTTGGAATTCAGCAGTTTTTAATAAGTTTCCACGTACCACTGAATTAATTACTCGGTTTCTTATGAAAGGTTTTACTGGCCGTATTCTTTATTTAATTCTTAATAAGAGGATTTCAGAGACTTCTGCAACTTTTAAGATGTTCCCGTTCAGTACTGACTCCATATACGATCAAGTAGACATTAAAGCTGATGACGGTTCTAGTATGAAACATATTAGTAATAATGGAAATCTATGGTTTACTTGTAACTGTCCAAATTTTCATGAGCGTTATATAGAAGTTGCACTTCCTAGCAGATAGATATTTTCACAAAAATCTATTTTTTCATTAAAATTGTTTTAATCATGTATGGATGTGCTGGGTGTAGGCCGTAAACCATGACTTATTTTATTTCAGAAATTATGAGCGCGTAAACTACAAGTACATCATCCTTATAGTAATCGGGTTTAGGTAAATACCAAGAACATAAATGTGGATAAGGTGAAATTAAACTGACATTCCAAACATCATGGGAAACAATACTTGCATCGTTATGCTCAGCAAAATCTGAACAGGGATTCATCTTATCTCTAAATGGGTCACTAAAAGCGATTTGCCCACTGGAATTTACACCTGCGACAGATACAAAATGCCCTCCTGTAATACTAAATAGTTTAAACTCAGGATCATAGCCAAGTAACCCTAATATCACTCCATTGTCATTTCTCACATATTGATCGATAGTAGAAAAATCCGGTTTTACAATAAATTTCACCGAATAATGATTTTGTAACCCTGCATCTCTAAACCATCTTTTAGCTCCAGAGTAGAGCGCTAATCCATTATATATACTACATAACGGACCTATTAGCCTAGGCCAGTAAGCATCTTTGTTTCTATTTGTATACCATGCAATTCGTTCTATTAATTCACCGTTCCTTCTAAATCTATAAAACAATGTTTGGTTATCATTGACATTATTAAAACTGTGATCATCTAGGTGAGGACCAGGATTAGTAGTTCCAGGTGGATAATAATTTTGGACCAGAGGATAACTATCATTTCCATCCCCAGGGTAACCATTTGGATCTTCATGTTTAGAATCAAACCACCATAAAACGTTAGCCAACGATGCCGCTCCACAAAAACCTGGATTTATTCCTGAACACCAGTCTTCTTGTTGCTTTTGATTAAAATCAGGAAGACCGTTTGGCGCGTAATTAGGATATGCAGAAAGATAATACCAATCATCTTCATTTGATGATTTTAAGCTACTACTGGTATTGGAAAAAGTTACAAAATATATGGACAAAAGTATAAAAATAATTACTATTGGATAGATTTTTTTTATCATTCGACTCGATATATTATAGTGGTTTAATATTTAAATATTGTTTTTATATGGTTAAAAACATGCTGGGTGTAGGCCATAAGCCATATGTCTATACCTGTCGCAGAACCCAGTTCTTAGACGAGTTCGGAAAAAAAGAGGTCCTTGATGGTGAAATTGAAAAAGGATAGGAAATTCCTTCCTTTTTCGATTATAAACATATTTATAAAAAATCAATTTATTTATTTCATTTGAGGAGATAGGATGAAAAAGCAATTCATAATAATTTTAGTGGTAATGTTTGTTATGCTTTTTTTATGTGGGTGCAACGAGTCAAATACATCAAATATTAATAGTCGAATAATTGGAACATGGAGTGATAGTTCTACAACTTTTACTTTCAACTCAGATGGAACATATTCAAGTAACACAGAATACTCAAGTGGAACATTTGAAACATATGGTGCAAGATGTAATCTAACTTCAGATGCTGATGAGTATTCATTTTTATATCATTTTTCACCAGATTGGAATAAATTATATCTAACATATTCTCAAAACCTTTCACTGACTTATGATTTAATCAAACAATAAACGACTGATTGATTGTTAAAATCGATTAATTAATAAACTACAAAAAAATTGAAATTACAGGTGGTAAAATGAAAACGGTAAATTTATTGTTGGTAATAATAGGCATATTAATCTTTGCTGTATCATTTTTAGCCGGTGGACTTGTTTTTTATATACCTTTCCCAGGAACACAAATAATGTGGTTTGCAGGATTGATATTCGTAGCAGTAGGCCTATGGCTAAATGAGAAAGACAAGAAGAAAAAATAGACACTATTTTTTCATTTTCTTTTTTTCTTCACTAATGCTTAGTTTACCTGCCATTAATATCATTGCACCGAGGAAAAGAAAAACCACTGCAATACCAAACCACATAGAATTATATAATTCATAAAAATAAACGAAAGGAGTGAATAACAAACCAACTAATATCATTACACTACCAATTTTTACAAGAATTCTAAATTGTTTCATCCTAAAATTTATTCCTGCATCTATCCCTTTTTTATATTCTGGTTGATTTGGTAGCCATCCCAATTCATCGACAATATTTATATCATACTTTTTTGCACGATTATAAAGTTCCATGAATAAATTTTTGAGTTCTTCTTTTGTAAAATCTCCCATTTTCAATTTATATTTCCATTGATTTGTTATAATATACAACTGAAGGATTGGCCTAACACGAACAGTGTTGGGTCCTGCACCAGTTGTTAAGGTCATCCAACTCTTTATTTCTTTTATATCGGGCCAACTTGCTGTTTTTATTCTATTACCATTTTTTATTGTGATTCCATAGTGGTCAACTTTGATTGCAATTTCTTTAGTAATGGCTCGTATTCCTAAAATTATCAAGATTATTGCTAAAAATATAAGCAAATGAGGAATATACTCAAAAAGCCATAAATCAATAGGTAAATCTTTTGTGAATACATCAAAATATAGTATCAACGCAAATACAATAAAAATAACTACAAAAGGAAAATACCAAATAATGTTATGAAATAAATTTCTATTTCTTTGTCTTCCATCAACATGCGTAGATAAAATAAATTCTGAATTTAACATATCATTCATTTTCCCATCCTCTCAACAAAGTAAAATGTTGTTAGAATATATAGTTTTTTAAAATAAATTCAGGCTGGGGCTAACAAAACTGCGTTTTTCTTCTGTTGGATGCTGGGTGTAGGCCGTAAGCCCCTTTCTGTTTTTATGAAAGTATTTCTATTGATTCCAATTTCTTGTTTTTTAAAAAATCAATTAATTTATCCCCACTTTTTTTGACAGATTTTGTTATTTCACCGGACATTACCTCAGGTTGTACGCCAACTAATAATATACGTCCTACATGTTCCTTTAGATACATCATTAAAACAGAGATAGGAGTTCCATGTGTACTTACATGCATTTTACCAATCTTTTCTTCTGGAACAATTCTTATTTCGCCTGGTTTTAACCCCATTTCAACAGCATCAATAATAACTAAATTTTTTGGTTTATATTTTTTAACAACAGATGTATAGTTCTCAGGTACTGTACCACAATCAAGGACGATCATTTCTTTGTTTTCAATTTTTTTAAATTTGTCTGCTAAATATGGCCCAATTGCATCGTCTCCACCACCTCTGTTACCGATGCACATTATAAGATATTTCATTTGGTGACTCTACCTCATATAAATATAAACTTAGGTTTTTATTTTGCTGTATTTTATTTTTTGGTATGCAAGTATAAACCACGGTATTGTTGCTACGGCTGTTGAGAGGCTACTTGTAGATAAATCTTCTACTGTATACAGTGTTAAAGACATGATTGTAAGTAAAATAGCGGTTAGTAGGTAGGTAAGTAAAGATTGGGTATGAGTATCTTTCAATTTGTAGTTTCTAATAATTGCTGGCAACAGCGTTAAAATAAAAAAAAAGTTGATTGTCGATAATACAAGATTCTGCCACATACGTAGCTACCCTGAAACAGAGAATATAAATAAAACTTATGCATCGCATAAATCCAGAAAATAAGACAGATACTTGGAATCAATATGTCTGAGAAAATAAAACTTGCACATGGTGCCGGCGGAGAATTAATGGATTCTCTAATAAAGAAAAACATTTTGAAATATTTTGTAAAACAAAAAAACCCGTCTGTAGAAGTCTCTCTAAAGATGCTCGATGATGCAGCTGTAATTGACGATATTGTTTTTTCTACAGATTCTCACACAGTATCTCCGCTTATTTTTCCTGGCGGTGACATAGGCTCTCTTGCTGTTTGTGGGACAATCAACGATGTATCTGTGCTGGGTGCGACACCGCTTGCTCTCTCTTCTGGTTTCATAATAGAAGAAGGTTTTTCGATGGAAACTTTTGAAAAAATTGTGAAAAGCATGGCATTTTCAGCAGGAAAGGCCGGTGTGCCGATAATAACCGGTGATACAAAGGTTGTAGAAAAAGGGGCGTTACAAGAATTCATGATTAATACAAGCGGAATAGGAAGACGAAGTAAATTACTTGATTATAACATTAAGACAGTAAAAAAATATAGACACTTCGATAGTAGATGGCTTCTCGATTCAAATCTAAAGGAGGACGATGTTATCATTGTTTCTGGTAACCTTGGCGAACACGGCATTGCCCTACTGTCCTTTCGAGAGGGATATGGTTTCGAAACCAAAACCAAATCTGATATCGCTCCACTGAATGGCCTCATGGAAAAGGTGTTGAAAGAGGGCGGTGTTGTTTCTGCCAAGGATCCAACGAGAGGGGGATTGGCTAATACTGTTAACGAGTTTAGTGAGAAATCCAAAGTAGGAATTGTACTCAGCGAAGAAAACATTCCTATTCCAGATGGTGTTAGGTCTGCTTGTGATATGCTTGGTATAGATCCTCTCGAAATTGGTAACGAGGGCAAAGTTGTACTTGGTGTTGTTAAAGATAAAGCAGATGAGGTACTCAAAGTTTTGAAAAAACATCAGCTCGGGAAAAATGCTGCTGTTATCGGCAGAGCAACAAAAAAAGTAAAGGGTGTTATACTTGAGACAACTGTTGGTGGAAGGCGCATCTTACATAAACCACTAGGTGACCCTGTTCCTAGAATATGTTAGTGTATTTGTTTGAAATCTCGTAAATTTTTAAATAGTACATGAAGTTACCAAGATACAAATTCAAGGTTTCATAAATGGAGGCAAAACTTTATGGCAAAAGGTCTAACTAAATCTTTTAAAAAAGCTCTATGGGTATATCATATTAATTCAGGTTCTTGCAATGGTTGTGACATTGAGATTATTGCTGCTCTTTGTCCTAGATATGATGCTGAGCGTTTTGGTATAAAACTGGTTGGTTCCCCTCGTCATGCTGATGCGCTTTTAGTCACAGGTCCAGTCACAAGACAGATGGTTGAAAAGATTAAGCGTGCTTATGAGCAGATGCCTGATCCAAAGGCTGTAATCTGTGTTGGCAACTGTGGTAACACAGGTGATGTGTTCTATGAATCCTACAATCTTGTCGGCCCTGTAGATCAGGTTATACCTGTTGACGTTTATGTAATCGGCTGCCCACCGCGTCCAGAGAATATTATTTATGGTGTTGCTAAGGCTTGGATGAAACTTGAGACATTGGAGGCAAAAAAATGAGTAAGTATTTGACACCGGAGGATCTTGTTAAATCATTTACCGATAAATTTCAAGTAAAAATCAAGGAATCACGTATAGAAAAATACGCCTATGGTTCTAAGAAAACCGAGATTACTCATGTCTGGATGAGAGTCGACAACAGCATATTCAAAGATGCTATAAAACATTTGTTTACCTTCGATAAATATCCTCATCTTGCTGTAACATCAGGATATGATATGGGGAGTAACATCGAGTTGGTTTATCATTTCTCTATATACCATGGTGAGCGAAATCGTGAGGTTTCAATCAACATAACAGTTGAGCTGCCTAAATCCAACCCTGTTATCGAAACTATAACTGATCTTATACCAGGCGCTGTCATTACCGAACAGGAGAAACAAGAGATGTTAGGCATTAAAGTTAAAGGCATCCCAAAAGACACCAGAGTTTTCATTTCAGATGATTTTCCCAAAGGTGTTTTCCCATGGCGTCGTGATGAAACAGGTCCTGATAAGATGGCTAGGAATCTTCATGAGGTGAAAAAATGAGCAAAGCCACTAATAAGACCACTTATCAGCTTCCTATTGGTCCGATTCATCCTGCTCTTAAGGAGCCTGTGATGTTTGAGTTTGAAATTGATGGCGAGAAGATTGTTAATGTTGATGTCTCTCTTGGCCATGTCCACAGGAGCATAGAATGGGCTGGTACAAAACGTAACCCTGTGCAGATTCTTTATTTAGCTGAGCGTATCTGTGGTATTTGTTCTTATTGTCATCCTATGGCCTTTGCCCTTGCTGTTGAGAAAGTAGCGAAGATCGAGGTTCCTGATCGTGCCAACTATCTAAGGGTTATTCATGCTGAACTTGAGAGGATATGTTCTCATATTTTGTGGGCTGGTGTCGCTGCCCATGAGATAGGTTTTGATTCTGTTTTATTTTTGACTTGGCAAATGAGAGAGAAGGCACTTGATTTAACCGAGTATTTGACTGGTAACCGTGTCACAAAAGGTATAACTATGATCGGTGGTGTACGACGTGATATAACAGAGAATATGCATCCGAAGGTTTTTGAGGCGCTTAATTATTTTAAGGAGAATTTTGAGAAACTACGTCATATTTTCCTTGATGATAAAACATTTAAGTTGCGTAGTCAGGGTTGTGGTGTTTTAACAAAAGAAGATGCGTTGAGGCTTTGTGCTGCCGGGCCTACCACTCGTGCATCAGGTGTTAAAAAAGATGTTAGACTTGATCAACCTTATTTTGCCTTTGGAGACCTAGATTTTGATTATGTTACACCTGATGTATTAACTGGTGAAGTAAATGGTGATGTCTACGATAGGATTATTGTTCGTCTACTTGAAGTTAAACAATCTATAGATCTTATTGAGCAGTGTATAAAGAATATGCCCCTTGGCGAGATAGTAGCTGAAAAAAAGATAGCTAAATTGCTTGCAATGCTCAAAAAAGTTAAGGGCGAAGCCATTGGTCGTATGGAGGCGCCACGTGGTGAGGTTTTCCATTATGTGAAACTCAGTGAAAACGATGCACCTTATTCTTGGAAGGTTCGTGCACCAACCTACAGTAATATTCTTCCATGGATTCCTATGCTAAAAGGTCAACAGATCGCAGACATACCTATTGTTGCAGCTTCTACAGATCCTTGTATGTCTTGTACTAATCGTGTTGCAGTTGTGCATAAAAACGAGAGGCATATATTGGATAAAGAAATGCTGCATCGTATGAGTGTTGAGAAAACAAGGAGGCTAATGAAATGAGATTTTCTATGTTGCCACAGGTTTTTGCGCAGATGTTCAAAAAACCTTTCACAAACAAGTTTCCTGCTAAATACACGCCAGATTCTACAACCAAATTTATGGAAAGCGTACAAAAAGGTAAAGCACAGATCATACCACCTGTAGAGGCACCTGATGGTTTCAGAGGAAAGATACGGTATGATAGAGAAAAATGTACTGGCTGTCAGCTCTGCATAAAAGTATGTCCATCTGGTGCTATAGAGTTCAAACCTGAGGAGAAAAAAATCAAGATTTACCTTGCAAGATGTACTTTCTGTTCTCAATGTAATGATATCTGCCCGTTGAACTGTCTTACTATGAGTAGAGATTTTTTACTGGCTGATACTGACAAGTACTGCAAGGATTTGATTGTTGAATAAAGATGACTCATTCAACCAAGTTTATATTCAAAGGCATTGTCCAAGGAGTTGGTTTTAGACCAACAATCTATCGCGTAGCAACACAGATGAACCTGAAGGGTTATGTTTTAAACACTGGTTCCGAGGTAGAGGTTGTTGTCGACAGAGACCCCGATAAATTTATTAGGCAAGTAAAAAAAGAACTGCCATCTATAGCAAAAATAACAGAGATTGTTGTTGGAAAAGACAACAGAGTGTTCAAAGGTTTCAAGATACTGCATAGTAAAAAAGGTGAGAAACAATCGCAAATACCACCTGACATAGCTACCTGTGACGATTGTTTAGAAGAAATTTTTAACGATAAAAATAGGAGGCATCTTTTTCCTTTTACTAATTGTACTGTTTGTGGGGCTAGATTCAGCCTTATCAAAGAAGTTCCTTATGACCGGGAACGTACATCAATGAATAGCTTCAAGCTCTGCAGGAATTGTAACCATGAATACTTAGATGTTTCAGATAGACGGTATCATGCCCAGACGATTTCATGTCCAAGTTGCGGTCCGTCTTACAGGCTTTATGACAAAAAAAAGAAAAACCTTGGAGATCAAAACATAGTCGAGCGATTTGCAAAACATATTGATGACGGAAGTATAGGCATCATAAAATCCTGGGGCGGTATGCATATATGTTGTAAAATCGATGAGATAAAACGTTTCCGTGAATGGTATCATAGGCCACAGAAATCCTTTGCCGTTATGGTTAGGGATATTAAAACCGCTGAGAAATATGGTGATATTTCAGACGATGAACGCAAACTATTGTTATCTAAGAGTAGACCTATTGTTCTTGTTAAGAAGAAAAAAGCAGAAGATGTTTCACCAGGTTTGAATACAATAGGTTTGTACCTACCATATACTGGTTTGCATCATATTCTTTTTTCATTTTTGAAATCTGATGTAGTCATTATGACTTCAGCGAATATTCCTGGCGAGCCAATGATAACCGGTAATGACGAGGTTTTTTCGTTGGGTGCAGACTATTATCTTTTGCATAACAGAGATATACCAAACAGAATCGATGACTCAGTTGTTAGAATCTGGAATGGTAAAACTTTTTTCCTTCGTAAATCACGAGGTTTTGTACCCGAGCCGATAGAAGTCTCTTATAATAAAAATGTGTTGAGCGTTGGAGCTGATGAAAATATTACTGGTGCTATTTCTCATAACAAAAATGTTTATGCAACTCAATATATGGGCAACTCAAGTTATTATATGACACTAGAATTTTTAGAACAAAGCCTCAGACATTTAATGAAACTATTTATGGAAAAACAAACTCTCGATGCAGTTGTTTGCGATCTTCATCCGGCATATGATTCAAGAAAAATTGCTGAAAAATTCGCTAGTGAGTTTTCGGCACCATTTTTCACTATACAACACGATTGGGCGCATGCCGCCTCGCTTCTTGTTGATAATAATATTAATCAATCTATTGTTATCGTAATGGAAGGGCTTGGCTATGGAACCGATGGGACTTTTTGGGGTGGCGAAGTACTATCTACAGACTTCGATAGTTTTGATAGAATAGGGCATCTAGAATACATTCCACTTCTAGGTGGTGACAAGGCAACAATTGATCCACGGAGACTTGTTTATGCTATTTTCAATAAATATGGCAAAGAAAAATTCTTCACAGATGGTGAAGCTAAGATATTATCGAAATTAGTTAACAAAAGTCCTCTTTCGTGTAGTCTTGGGAGATACTTAGATGCGATTTCAAGCTATTTGAATATCTGCACAAAAATGACATATAGCGGTGAGCCCGCTATGAAACTTGAAAAATATCTGGCGATGGGAGAAGACAAATACAAGTTAAAAGCAAATATCGAAAACAATGTTGTTAAAGTAACAGACATTTTTAATGAAATTGATGAAATGGTAAAATCACCATTTTCTGAAAAAGAGAAAGCAAATATTGCATATTCTTTAGTAAAACCGATTTTGAGTGGTTTGACAGAAATCGCAATAAGCTATGCGCTTGAACAAAACTTTAAAACAGTAGGGCTTTCTGGTGGAGTATCATACAATACTCCAATTATTGAAATGGTGGAAAAACAGGTTCGTAAATCAGGTTTGAAACTTATTGTCCATGATAGAATTCCAAATGGAGATGGCGGTATTTCTATTGGACAAAATGTTATTGTTGGGCATAAATTGTAAATTTTTCTTAATTTATAGGATATTTGTTCCAACAATTATTTATATTAATACCAATTATATTATTCTGCAGGGGAGCAAGAGTCTATGTTTAAAAAAATGATAGGAATAATATTATCAATCTTGTTTATTGCAACTGTAGTTTCACCAATTGCTGTAAATGCGGGAAAAAAAGTTACTGCAGATAGCTATGATATGGTCGTTATTGGTCCGTCGTCTTTCGCTTCTTACCTCCAGCCTTTGATCGATCATAAAAACGGTCGAGGATTAGATACTGTTTTTGTTTCGCTTGACGTTATATACGATGGCACTTACTTCCCGATTCAAGGGCGCGATGATCAAGAGAAAATTAAATATTTCATAAAAAACGTAATAGAAAACTGGAATGTTATTTATGTTCTTCTGGTTGGAGGTGCTGATCAGTTCCCTGTTCGTTATAGTTACACAAATGACAATTACTCTCTTCATCCTGAACCGACTTTCATAAGTGATCTTTACTACGCCGATATATATGATTCATACGGGAATTTTTCCAGCTGGGATAAAAATGAGAATGATAAATTTGCCGAGTGGATTGGTAATCATGCTGAGGATGGTCCTATCGACCTTAAACCAGATGTTTGTCTTGGTAGATTAGCTTGTATTGATAAATCTGAAGTTCAGATAGTTGTCAATAAAATCATCGATTATGAGAGCAAAGTTGCTGCTGATTTGTGGTTTAAAAGAATGGTTGTAGTTGCTGGTGACACATATAGTAATTTTCCTGGTTCTGAGGGCGAAATATATACTCAGATGGCATTAGATTTCATGGAAGATTTTACTCCAGTTAAACTCTGGGCTTCAAATGGTAAGCTTACTAAAAAACCTTGGAGTATTATCCGTGAGATGAACAGGGGATGTGGTTTTATTTACTTCTCGGGCCATGGCAGTCCAACTGTATGGGCTACTTATTCTTCTGACGAAGCAATAGGTAATTTTGGTTTGTTTAACATGTTGTTTTTGTTTAATAAAAATAAATTACCTGTATGTCTTGTTGATGGCTGTATGAATAGTAAATTTGATGTAAGTTCTGGTAATAATTTTTGGTGGATTTTTTTCCCTTGGATGAGGTCTTGCTGGAGCTGGAAACTAGTTTCCTCACCGCGCGGTGGTTCCATTGCAACTATTGGGTCAACTGGGTTGTGTTGGTATAGCGCTGAATATGATGGCGCTGGAAGTAATTGGTTGAGTGTACGATTCTTTGAAGAATATGCAAAAGGCGAAAAGGTTATTGGGAAAATTTGGAATAATTGCATCGCTGGTTTTTTAGATGAAAACCCAATTAACTGGAATGAGCCTAGTGGTAGCGGCTCTTGTATTGATGCTAAGACGTTACAGGAATGGATAATACTTGGTGATCCTAGTTTAGTTATAGGCGGCGGTGCATCAAATTAGTCTCGCCATTTTTGTTGGAATGAACTCAATATAATTTATGAGTTATGGTTGTTGAGCATCCATCAATGAGGTACATATTTCATATTTTTTATAGATATTCATCATTAAATAGTTTAAAAAAGTTAAAACTGCTTTTGGACCGATTTTTTCAAGTATACTGTTCTTTCTAATTACGATCCCTCCTATTGTATCCCATTTAATAAATTTCCTGGTAATTAAAAAAGGATATTTTTTTGGGTAATTTCCAGCTAAGCATCTTCCTGCAACAGTACCACTTATCAGCGCACGATATGTACCCTCTCCAGACAGCTGTTGTGTTCCAACACCTGCATCTCCAACGAATAAAATATTTTTATACATCAATGGTTTCTGCAATCCAACAGGGATCAAACCACCTGCTACATAATTTATTTTTCCTTCTATACCATGTTTTTCTTTAAATTTTTCAAGCATTTCCTTTAGATTATATTTGGAATTTCCCATTACGCCAATTCCAATATTGATCTCTCTTTTTTCAGGATCTCGTGGGAAAATCCAGTAGTAACCAGGAAATCCAGTAAAAATAACTTTTACTCTATCAGATACAAAAAAGTTAGATTCTTCCATAGTTTGTTGATAAGTTATACCTTTGATTCCTCTATTTAGTCCCAATTCTTTCTTAATGGTGCTTGGGCATCCTGACGCATCAACTATATATCTTCCGTCTAGGTCATCTATAGATTTAATTTTATCTTTTGTTTTAATTTCCACTCCAAGTTTTTCAGCATCTCGAGCCAATTGACATATGAATTCTTGTTTGTTGAGCATACAATAGATTCCCGGCGCTCGCTTCCAGGTATATTTTTTCTCTCCAACTATTGTTTCAAGTCTGTTAGGGCTATTAAAAATGCTTTTTCCCACTGGTTTCCAACGTGCTTGTTCCCCGTCGCAAGTATATAATTCTCCACATCGACGCCCCTCATGATTGTATCCTATTTCTTTATATTTTTCATGAACAGTTACAGAAATATCTTTGTTTATTTCTTTTAGGCAGATAGCAGTACTTAAGCCGCCGAGACCTCCGCCGACTACATCGATTTTTATTTCAATCACCAATTTCTCTTAAATTTATTAGTTATATTCAATAAATATTTATTTAAATAGTTTATTATTACTTATTACTTTACAATACTCCAGTAAATCATTAGCTCTTTCACAGTTTCTTTGAATAGCGATACTCTATATTGCAACTACCTTCTATACTTACCATGCAAGGGCCAACAGGACTATCAGGTCTACAACTAGTTCCAAATAGTGGGCATTCTTGCGGTGACAACAAACCTCGCAATAACTCCCCGCATTTACATCCTTTCGGCTCTTTAAACTCTTTATTTTTCAAGTCTTCTAACTCGTCTTGAAATTTTTTACTTGCATCATATTTTTCAAATTGTTTTCGCAGCTCCAAGCCAGACTCTGAAATAACAGGGAACCCTCTCCATTTCTTGTCGCCATGTTCAAAAACCTCATCCATAACTTTTTTAGCTTTTACATTGCCCTCTTGATGCACAGCTCTTGTATATTCATTTTGAACAGATGCAGTTCCATGCTCAATCTGTTCCACTAACATCCATGCGCCCATCAGAAGATCAAGTGGCTCAAAACCGGCAACAACCTGAGGAACATTATACTCTTTTGAAATAAACTGGTAGGGTTTTGTACCAATAATGGTGGATACATGTCCTGGTTGTATCAAACCATCTATTTTTATCTCCCCCATATCAAGAATAGCTTTCAAAGCAGGTGGAATTGCCCTGTGGCAGCTAAGCACAGAAAAATTACTCGGAGGATTTTTTAGTAAAACCGAGGCGGTTGTAGGAGCGGTTGTCTCAAAACCCACAGCCATAAAAACAACATCTTTTTCTTTGTTTTTTTCAGCTATAGAAACAGCATCCTCAATCCCGTAAACAGTTCGAACATCAAATCCGTCTGCTCGCATACTTTGCAATGACTGTTTTTCCCCTGGTACTCTCATCATGTCACCAAAAGTCGCAACTGTTTTTCCTTTCATTGCAAGTAGTACCATCTCTTCTATTTCTTTCAGAGTAGTGACGCAAACAGGGCATCCTGGCCCTTGACCAATCTCTATGCCACATTTTTTTAGCAGAACATCCAAACCATGTTTCACAAGCGTGTCTTGGTGTGTACCACAGACGTGCATAAACTTTAGATTAACATCCAATTTTTTAATCCTAGAAATTATGTCCTCTGCTAGTTTTTTGTCTTTCAAAGAAAACACTAAGATTCCCCCATGGAAAGCATCTCTCTAAAAAGAGCAAGAGTTTCTTTTGCCTCTTTTTCGTCTATCGTCTGGATGGCAAAACCAGCGTGAACAAGAACATAATCGCCGATTTTCACATCGACAAGTGTTATATTTGCCTTACGTCTAGTGCCCTTGCCGTAATCAACTATTGCATGTTCTTTTTTATCATCAATCTCAACGATTTTACCAGGTATAGCTAGACACATAATTCACTGACTTTCACTCTTTGTGACTTTTCTTCCATTCATCTAGAGGAATACTGAATTTCTTCTCAACTTCATTCCTAAAAGTGGGTCCACCGTTATAGGCACAAAACGGTATTATCCTATCATCGGGTGTTGCATAATGTATAACACAGCGTTTCACACGTTCAATATCATAGTTGTAATTATCTTGGAAATGCATAGCACCTATCATCATTGTTTTCCATGTGAACTTACCAACAGCTTTCTTGTCTTTCTCATACGCGATGTTGGATAGTATCTCCATTATATCCATTCCTTCAGGCATTTTGTTTTTATCAATAAATTCCCCAAAGTAGTTGTCGAATGTTTTAGCAACATCATGTTTCTTTTTAACAGTTCTATATAACTTTATGAAAAATTTTAATTTCTTTGCCTTTCCTGATAGCTCTTCCATTCTAGTGAATAAACCTTCAACATCAACAAATCTTGGTATAGGTGTTACTTTTCCCTTGTTTATGAAGACAAATGTTGCATAACCGCAATGTGGATGAGCTGTGAATGTTATCTCTTCTCGGTCAGATAAGATTGAGACTAGATCAGATATCGGTGCAACAAGTGGTACAGGGTAGAAATCATCTTTTTTGAGGAAATCGGTTTGTTTTTCCAGATCATGAATTAAATCAGGTATTGTGTACCTTTGTTTATCGAGTTGTTCTTTGTCTATTCTACCGGTAAAGGATACTGGTTGGAAGTTCACACCACGAATTACATCAGCATTTTTCACAGCATATTTTACTATCTCCCCTACTTGATCATCGTTTATTGTTTTTACAATAGTTGGGACTAGTACCGTAGATAACGGTTTTGGTTTAGTTTTTTTACAGTTTTCCACTGCTTTCAATTTAACATCTAAAAGATTTCTTCCTCTAGCAGCTACATAGTCTTTTTCTCTCAATCCATCAAACTGTAGATAAATCGTGTTCATTCCGTTATTACGCATCTGTTGACAGAAATCAAAATCAACCATCTTCAAACCATTTGTGGCAACCTGTATCTGCGCAAAACCAAGTTCCTTTGCTTTAGCAATTACATCCATAAAACGTGGATAAATTGTTGGTTCACCACCAGCAAACTGTAATGCTTTGCAAGGTACAGGGCGTTCTGCTCGTAAGTTCTCCATCATTCGAACAATTTCATCATAGGATGGTTCAAAAACATAGCCTGCTGCATTAGCATTAGCGAAACAGATAGGGCATTTCAAGTTACAACGATTAGTCAAATCAATTAAAGCGAGACAAGTATGTGATAGATGAAGGTTGCAAAGACCACAATCATTTGGGCATACCTTTGCATCTGTAATCTTAGGGTTGTCTACTCCTTTTCCATCATATGACCATTCCTCAGCCTTCAGATACATGTCTACATCTGACCAGTATACATCATCGAATTCACCGTGTTCCTTGCAGGTTTTTTTCATCATAACCTTGCCGTTTTTCTCGTAGATTATAGCTTTTACAATTTTTCTGCATTCGGGGCATAAGGACTGAGTTTCTTTTGGAAGCCCTTTCTTCAGATTTGATTTATTAAAGCTCATATAATCACTTTTACCTTTATTTGAGTCACAGTAAAAAACCGTGTTATATATAACTGTGTCGCCTAATTCATATCCACTTCTTTTTCTTTGATGTATTATTTTATTGCGAATATTGTAAACGATTGTTCTGTCAAAAAATCAAAACTCTTGTGTATCTTATAACCCGCCTCTTTCATTTCATCAATTAATGTCTGCTTGGAAACAAAATGACGATGTAGTTTATGAAAACTGAAAAACCCTCCCCCATCATCATACTCGATTATGACTACTTTTCCATCAGATTTTAATGCCTTTTTTAATTCTTTGAAAAAAACAATTCTGTTTGATACGTGGTGGGTCATATTTCGCATAAATATATAATCAAAAGTGTTTTTTGGTAGATCTGGTTGTTCTGGTGCAGAATGTACTGTAATTATATTGTCTAATCCTTTTTCTTTCGCCTGTTTCTTTATGAATTCTAAGAACTCTTCATTTGTATCAACGGCGTACACCGTTCCTTCTTTTTCAACTATGCTAGCAAATTTATATGTAAAATATCCTCCACCAGGTCCTATATCTGCAATTATCTGTCCGGGTTTCAAAGCAAGTTTTTCGATAATTTTTTCTGCCTTATATTTAGGTTTGTCTGCTTTTTTATTAAACATCTGTGCTCTATTTTCCCTCATATTTTTGCCTTTTTAATTACACTAATTTTTTAGCTGAATTTTTTAACATAAAATTTCTTGTTGTCATATTCAACTTCAATCAATTTATCTTCGCGTAATAAATTATCAATAATACTCCAGTCTTTGTCAGCCTTTTTTAACAATTCGACTATGCCATCTTTTCTAATTGGATGCACAGATGCTATACTTAATATATCATCCTCTATGTCACCTGTAAATCCAAAATTGGTTCCTTCATATCCTATTAGATACTCAGCAACGATACCTCGCTTTGTAAAAATCTGATATGCCTTGTTAAGTCTAGTTTCAGATGCGGGTTTAATCTCTATTTTAGCTGGTGGTCTTGTTGGAATGGAAAGATAACTTTTTGTTGGGCATAGTTCTGATATAAAATCAGCGGTATCCTCAATATTTTTGATTTGATCATTTACATTATTAATAAGCATAGTTTCAGTTGTTAGCTTGCCCTTGAAATATAAAGAGAAATCCAATATTCCCTCCAATATTCTTTCAAATCTAAGAGACTTGTGAGGTTTATTGATTTTTTTCCAGATTGTACGGTCAACCGTATCAATTTTTAAAGAAACCCAATCAGCATTACTAAGATGATCTCTTACATCTTTTTCTGAGAGCAGAGATGCATTTGTAATAACAGCGATTTTGATTCCTAACTTTTTAAGATATAGTGTCTCTTTATCTAAATTAGAATCTAATGTTGGTTCACCATTAGTAACGAAAGTAAGATAATCAATGGATGCCCCCTTTCCCTTTGCTTTTTTTACCTTATTTTTTACGGCGTTTACAATTTTTTCTGGTGCGTAAAATTGTTGCCGTTCTGTCTGCATTTTAAGGGTTTTTCCAATTTGACAGTAAATACAAGAATACGTGCAGATTTTCGGTGGAATATTATTTATTCCGATACTTTGACCTAAACGTCTTGAGGGAATAGGACCAAACGCTATATTTCCTGTCATTATTTTTCTCCCTTTATCACCCTATTTTTTATTGATGTTTTTAAAGTATTTTTCATTTTTACATTTTTTCTTTTGCGGATCCCAAAAATAACATTCTTTTTTGTGATTTTGTCGTCCTTCAAATAGACATTTTTTATAAAATTCTATACCTTTATTTATATAATCAAAGCAGCCGACGCATACAAAATATTTTTCTCCTAATGTCGGATGTTTATAACCTTCAAAAAATCTTAGTTTTTTCCCGCATTCACTACATTTTTCGATTTTTTCATCGCTCCTTTCTATTTACTTTTACAATAATTATTGATTGCTTTGCGTAGAGTTATAATTGAAAGTTTTGCGCAATGAGAATGATTTTTAGGGAGACCATTTAATGCTTTGGTTAAATCCTCCTGAGAAATCTCTAAAGCTTCACTAGGTTTTTTTCCTTTAATCATTTTTGTAATCATATTGCCACATGCAAGTGTCGCACCACATCCATCTGTCCAGAATCGAGCATCCTCTATCTTACCATTTACTAGTTTTAAGGTGATTTTCATAGTGTCACCACACGGGCCTTTAATTACTCCAACTGCATCTGGTTGCTCAAGAATCCCAAAATTAGTAGGATTGCGATACTCTCTAATTACTACGGTTGAATATGTTTGTTCCTCATCATATTCTATTTTTTTCTGAATTTCTTTTATCGTCTTTAATAAAGCATCTTCAACCATTTTGTCTTAGCACCTCCAAAATCTTGTTCCACATATCACGTATAGTACGAGATAAAACACCATCTGAAAACTCAATCACACTTTGTTCATGAATCATAGCTTGCGTTATCGTCGTGTCATAAGGAAGTTTACCAACAATCGGAATATTATTTTTCTGGCAATACTGCTCAATCTTAGATGTATTCTCAGCATTAATTGATGATTTGTTAATACACACCACAGCCGGTATATGAAAATGCTGTGCAACACCAAGTATCCGTTCTAAATCATGAATCGCTGAAAGCGTTGGTTCCGTAACAATCAAAACAAGATTGACACCCGTCATAGAAGCAATCACAGGGCATCCAATGCCAGGTGGTCCATCAATAATAATCAAATCTTTTTGTTTCTCTTCAGCAAGATGTTTTGCATTATTCCTTACAACAGTAACAAGCTTGCCTGAAGCCTCTTCTGCAGTATTTAACACTGCATGGGCCATTGGACCAAATCTTGTCTCAGATGTATAAGCGAAACCTGAATCTCTATCAACCATTTTAATGGCATTTACAGGACAAATATATGCACAGACACTGCAGCCTTCACAAGATTCATTGGTAATATTTATATCTTGATTAATTGCATTAAAACGACAAGCATCGTGGCATTTTTTACAATCAATGCAGAGACTTTTATTAATTGACGCTATTTTTAGACCATGGAATTTCATTGTTTTTTTAATCTTTGGTTTAAGAATAAGATGAAGATCAGCCGCATCAACATCACAATCAGCAAAAACAGCATTTTCTGCTAGTGTGGCAAATGCTGCGGTAATAGATGTTTTACCTGTTCCACCTTTGCCGCTAATCACTGTGAGTTCTTTCATTTTTTCACCTGTTCTTGGATACGATTGAAAACAAGTCCGAATATTTCTTTCCATTCATGTGATTCGTTTGCTAGAGCAATACCTTCTGAATAAAGAGATGCAATATTTTGACTTTCAGGGATTTTCAAAAGAACAGTAATATGTTCTTTTTTACAATAAACCTCGACTCTATTATCGCCGATACCATCACGATTAATAATAACTCCAAAAGGAATACGCATATGTCGAACTACTTCTACAGCAAGTTTAAGATCATGAAGACCAAAAGGTGTGGGCTCAGTAACAAGGATACAGTAATCTGAACCATTAATTGATTCAATAACTGGGCAAGAAGTGCCAGGAGGGACATCAATAATAACATTCATGTTTTTGTAAATTTTTCTTTTCAAAGCTTTAATAACTGGAATGGCCTGTGCCTCTCCGACATTTAATAGCCCATGATAGAAATCAATAACCTCATTCTGGCCATGCTCAATTCTACCAATTACTTTTTCTCTCCAAGTAATTGCATCTTTTGGACAAATCAATTCACAGCCACTACATGAATGACACAACTCAGGGAAAACTAGAACTTTTGAGTGAACAACAGCCAAAGCATTATAGGCACAGAACTCAGAACATTTACCGCAATAATCACATTTTTCTTTATCTATCTCAGGAATGCTCACAGAGACGTCTTCATGTTCTTTGATTGTTGCATGTAAAAAGATGTTTGCATTTGGTTCTTCAACATCACAATCAAGGAACTGGGCATTTTCTATACTTAAAGCAATATTTGTAGCTACTGTTGTTTTTCCAGTACCGCCCTTTCCACTAGCAACCGAGATGATCATTGTTTTCAAAGCTCACTTGCAATGCTCACCATGATGCTCATGATGATGTTCATCACGAAATGCATGTCTGCCACAAGCATCGCCAATACCTGCTTTTTGAAGGCGCCCTTGCTTGAAAGCTGAAACCGCATCTTTTACTGTTCCTGATGCGCCAATATACACTTCAATACCTGTCTCATCAAACATACTAATAGCACGTCGACCAAGTCCCATACAAACTAGTACATTCACACCTTCTCTTGCCATAATCTCAGGTGGATAGCCGACCCCGCCCATATGTTCACTTGTATTCTGAACTACTTTTACTTCATCTGTGTCAAGATCCACAATCGTATAAGTTGGAACTCTGCCAAAATGCTCGCCTACAAAATCATCTAGCCCCTTGTTTCCCATAGTTGGGATACATATTTTCATAAATTTTTACCTCCTATTCCAGAATGACTTTCTACATTTGCTGATCCTGTTTCTTTCAGCTTTCCTTTCTTATAGTTTTCAATAGCCTCTTTTATCTTTCCTTCTGCACCGGTATATACTTTAATACCAGCTGCTTGAAGGATTGAAAAAGCATTTGGTCCGATATTACCTGTAATGACAGAGTTCACGTCTTCTTTTGTGACGATTTGCGCTGCTTGAATCCCTGCGCCACCAGAAGAGAGTATGCCTTCGTTTGATATTGTTTTCACGTTCATTGTCTCCGTATCAACAATTAAAAAATATTGACATCTACCAAATCGTTGGTCAACAACTGCATCTAAATTTTTTCCTGTCGATGATATACATATTTTCATTTTTATTTTCACCTCTAGTTTTACCACTAAAAATTATTTATAAGGTCTAGTCATCAGCGTACCACACCGTGGGCATTTCATTGTATAACAAGGAACACCTCGTTGATGAGGTTCTCGATGACCACAGTTTGGGCAGATACATTCTCCGCTTGGACCCATACCATATCCGCCACCAAGACCTCGCCCTCCGCATCGTCCGAAGCCTCCTCCGCCACGTCGTCTTGGCATATCGTTTTCATCCCCTTTGATTTACAATTTTTTCAATTTTCTCTACAATGCCTGCAAAAGCTTTACCGGCATCTGTTGAAGCATTTTTATCAAGGAACGGTTCACCTTTATCACCAGTTGTAACAATCTGAGGATCAATTGGAACCTTACCAAGAAATGGTACTTGAAAATCCATGGATGTTTTCAGTCCGCCACCTTTTTTGAAGATGTCAATTTCTTTGTTACAATGAGGACAAGTAAACCCACTCATGTTTTCTATAATACCTATCACTGGCATGTTCATCTTTTTCACAAAATTAATGGATTTGCGCACACTTACTAACGCTAAGTCCTGTGGTGTTGTCACAATAACTGCTCCGTCGCTATTTGGAATAAGCTGTGCAATACTCAATGGTTCGTCACCTGTACCTGGTGGGAGATCTACGACCAAATAGTCAAGTTCACCCCAATCGACTTCACCGATGAACTGTTTTATCGCACCCATCTTCATTGGACCACGCCAAATAATAGGAGAATCAGTATCGGATAGCAGAAAACCCATTGACATAACTTTAAGATTAGGTGTAACTGAAATAGGATTGAAACCAGTGGTAGAAGTTGTCGGTTTTTTATTTTCAATTCCTAGTATTTTTGGGATACTAGGGCCATGAAAGTCGCTGTCTAATAACCCTACTTTATAATTTTTTTGTGCAAGAGCAAAAGCTAGATTTACAGAAACTGTACTTTTTCCAACTCCACCTTTGCCACTTAACACAATGATTTTATGTTTTATTTTACTTAGATTTTTAGTGATTTTTAAATCAACATTCTCTTTGTTTTCCATGTAAATTATCACCTTATTTCTTAGTTTTAATAGTTATAACATATTATATGCTAGAAAGAAAAACTAGGAAGCTTGATGGTTTTATTGTGGAGCATCCTTTTTTTCTTTTGATAGCTCTTGTAGTCTTTGTCGTAACATCTTTATTTCTTCTTCTAGACCTTTAATCATGTCTTCCAAGTAGGCTTTTTCTTCTTCTCTGCTAGATTCTGAATATGTTTCAGGATAGTACGGTGCTGGATAAGGATATGCTCCTCGCCATCCGAAACCTCTGCCACGTCTCCAGAATCTCCGTCCGAAACCTCGACCCCTGCCTCTGCCAAATCCTCGGTCATATACAGGGTTTGCATAACCAGGCATGTCGTATCCTGCGCAGTATCCTGCTGCCCGTCCGGTTCTAGGTCCAAGTCCCCAAGGTCCTGTTCTGTCGCCACCAGGCATTTTTTATTTCACCTCCCTTTCATTATTTTTACTCATGATATATATCTACACAAGCAATCAATTATAAACATTACTATAATAATTATAATCAAAATTGACATTTTTATCTATTTTTTATAGGAAAAATTAATATATATAGTAATTATTGATAATAATATATTTGTTTAAATGAGGTAAAAATATGCAAAAATCAAAAAGTAGACTGGACGATAAAGATAAAAAAATAATTTCTCTACTCCATGATAAACAAGACATTTCTCAAGAAGAGATCGCTAAAATAGTCAAGCTTTCCCAACCGTCAGTAGCTATGCGTATTAAAAAATTAAAAGAAAGAGGAGTAATTGAGCAGATTACTGGAACTAATATCAACAAGGTGGGTATATATCTTGCAAAGGTAATGGTAAGAACAACTAATACTACAAAGATTTTGAATATGTTTCGAAATTGTCCTTTCTTTTTAAATGGTTTTGTTGTATCTGGAAGTGAAAATTTAATGTTATTATTTGCAGGTGAGGATTTGGCCTCTCTTGAGTCAATAATTGATTGTCGGATACGTCCGGATAAAGATGTGCAAAGCGCGGATTTTAACATTATAATCTCTAGTATAAAGGATTTTATTATGCCCATAAAAATTGTTGAGAGATCTTTGAATAAACCTCTATGCGGCGTTGAATATAAAACTTGCCAGGCATATTCTGAGAATCGTTGTTTTGGTTGCCCTGCTACGAATCGATATAAAGGATCGTTTTGGTAAAACATGCTCGTCTCTTTAAATTACTAATTATTTTACCTATTTTTTTAAGAAACCTAAAATTTAGGTCGACCGAAATATTTATATTATCGAAGATATCATACATATATGTAGTGATATTTTATGCCTCGGGAGCATGTTGAAGAATATCTGGAAGCAATCTATGATATAGCGGGAAAAGATGGCACTGCAAAAACAACAGAAATTGCAGAACACTTGCATAATGCACCAGCAAGCGTAACAGAAGAATTCCAAAGAATGGAAAAGAAAGGTTTAGTACATTACGAACCTCACAAAGGAGCCTCACTTACAAAAAAGGGACTTAAAATTGTAATGAAACTAAAACGAAAACATAGACTTCTTGAAGTATTCTTAGCTAGGTCTCTTCATTTACCTAAAGAGAAAATCCATGAACAAGCCTGTAAAATGGAGCATGTAATAACTGATGAAACAGAAATAGCTCTTTGTAAGTCACTTGGGGGACCAACTGAGTGTCCTCATGGTTCACCAATCCCGCCATGCAATCTTGATGTAAAAAATTGCAAAGAATGCCTAGAAGAACAAGCAATAAAGCTTGAAAAACGAGAAAAGGAAATAGTCGCTATAACTTCCCTAAAATCTGGTCAAAAAGTAAAAATTGTATTTATCCGTGGTGGACGAGGGGCAATGCAAAGATTGTGTGACCTAGGTCTCACCAACGGTACTGTTGTGTCTCTTGTAAGATCAGCACCACTCAAAGGACCACTCGAAATCTGTGTGAGAGGATGCAAACTTGTCATCGGCAGAGGTATTGCTGACAAGATATTCGTACAGGTTGAGGGGTCTTAAGTGAAAACAGATTTGGTCTTGGCTCTTGCAGGAAATGCAAATGTAGGAAAAAGCTCTATATTCAATCAACTCACCGGTCTTGGGCAGGTAATCGGCAACTGGCCAGGAAAAACCGTGGAAAAAGCAGAAGGAATGCTTGTCCATCATGGAAAAAACATTAAAATCATAGACTTACCAGGTATTTACTCCTTATCGACATACTCCCAGGAAGAGATTGTTTCTAGAGATTTTATTGCCCTTGAACATCCTGATGTTGTCATTAATGTAGTCGATGCAACCGCTCTTGAAAGAAACCTGTTTTTTACCCTTCAACTATTGGAAATGGAGGCACCACTAGTTGTTTCATTAAATCTTGTTGACGTTGCAAAGAAGAAAGGGCTTGAAATCAACAATAAAAAGCTTCAAGAGCTTTTAGGAGTCCCGGTAGTTTCTACAGTTGCGACAAAAGGAATTGGTGTCCACGAACTCGTTGATGAAGCTTTGACTTTGATAGGAAAAACATCAAATTCATTCCAAACAAAAATTCGCTATGGATCAGAGGTTGAAAAGAGAATTGAAAAGCTAGAAACTTTACTTTCTAACATAAATATAGGTTATCCAAAGAGATGGACTGCAATAAAACTGCTTGAAGATGATTCCGAGATTGTAAAACTGGTTGATAAACAACATCCTGATATTGTTATCGCGGCTAAGATTTTATCAGAAGAGATTTCTCATATCCACAAGGAACCATGCTCTACTGTCATTGCATCTGAGAGGTATGCTGCCGCAGTACGTATTGTAAACGAAGTTCAAACTTCTACACAACCTACAAAACCGTCAATGGGTGAAAGATTAGATTCAATAAGCATGAATGGTGTTGGAGGTTATCTTCTCATGTTTGCCATCATGCTCTCCATTCTTATGTTTATCTCATTTTTTGGCGGATGGGTTGCTGAGGCATTACAAGGTTTGTTTGAGAGTTTTAATCCAAATGCCACAGGTTTCTGGCCAGATCTTGCTTGGAACGGTGGTGTTGTCGGTTTTTATGCAACACTTTCTGTTGCCCTAGGTTTTATTTTGCCTTTTTATCTCATCCTTGGAGTTCTTGAGGATTCAGGTTACCTTCCAAAAATAGCTTATCTAATGGATAGGCCTTGTCATGCAATCGGTCTACACGGGAAAGCGTGTATGCCATTTTTGCTTGCATTTGGATGTAACGTCCCAGCCTGTGTCGGATGCAGGATAATGGAAACAAAACGTGATCGATTTATTGCTACCTTTCTCTCGACACTGGTTCCATGCTCAGCACGAACTGCGGTGATACTTGGGCTGGTTGGTGCGTTTGTTGGAATACAATGGGCAATTATGTTGTACGTAATCGATTTCTCATTGATTCTTGTTATTGGAAAAATATTGAATAGATATCTACCTGGAATGTCTGTTGGTATCATAATGGAGATGCCGCCGTACAGAACCCCTTCAGGCAAGGTTATTATAAAACAGGCATGGAACCGGTTCAAACCTTTTGTTATTACAGCGATTCCTCTTATCGTTGGCGGAAGTATCATCATCGAGGCATTAAGGATTACCAATGTATTATCTGTTATTTCCGATGCAATGAGTCCCGTTACTGTTGTCTGGCTTGGGTTGCCTGCATTCACTGGATTTCTTTTTATTTTTGGTATCCTGCGAAAGGAAGCAGCACTTGTGTTATTGGCTACGGCTGCTGGTACAACGGACTTTCATTCCATTTTATCACCTGTACAAATGATCGTATTTGCGCTGGTTATAATGATTTATGTGCCATGTATTGCAACTATTGCAGCGTTGATACGAGAAACAGGTTGGAAAAAAGCTTTTCTTATTTCAATAACTGAGATTGGTCTTGCGATTTTTATTGGTGGTATAACATTTAGAATTCTTAGTTTTTTTATGTAATTTAAGAGATGTGAAGTGTTTTTGTGTTTTACTCTGGGAAAAAGACCTTAGTCAACCACATCAGCAGTATTCCGCAGATAAAAACAAACAGAGTAGCCATGTATTTTTTCATATTAAGTTCCTTTCTTATTTCTGGAACTAGATCTGTTGCTGCAATGTAAATGAATCCTCCTGCAGCAAATGGAAGGATATATAGAACGGTATTATCGATTAGACTGGAAATGAAATAGCCAATAATTCCTCCAAGAACAGCCGTTAATGCCACAAGAAAATTCAGTGTAAGCGCTTTTTTCTTAGAAAAGCCTCCGTAAATTAAAACGCCAAAATCACCGATTTCTTGAGGAATCTCGTGAACTGAAATAGCGATTGTTGTGGTTATGCCAAGTGGTATTGAGACTACAAAGCTTGCTGCCATGATTAATCCATCAATAAAATTATGGATGGAATCTCCGATTAGGTTCATATATCGAAACGTATGCACATCGCACTCGCCTTTATGGCAGTGGCGCCAATGCAGAACTTTTTCTATTATAAAAAAAAGAATAAAACCTACTAGAACAAAAAGAAACAAGTCAAGTAGAGGCACATTGAATTTTTCGCTGCTTTCAACAGTTTCGGGCAATAGATGTAGAAAAGCGCCGCCCATAAGCGCACCGGCAGATAAACCTATTAGAACAAGCAAGATTTTATTCAATATCTGATCCTTTAAAGTTAACGTAATAATACCAACAAATGAAATAAGTGAAACAATTATCGTTGCTAAGATAATATATGCCAGTTCAAACACAAATTTCGCCTCGTTCTCTTTTTATCTATATCTTTTCAACCACAGTCTATTTAAAAATATTATTGATTCTCATTATCAATAATGAGGGATAAGTATTATGATTAAAAAATCAAGAAAAACCAAACAAAAAGAAATCATGCAATCTGAAATATCGAGATTTGCCTCATTTTTTACTGCAGATGAATTATATGAAAAAATAAAGGAAAAAGATCATAATATTGGGATAGCAACAGTCTATCGATTCTTAAAGAATTTACGAAAAAAGAAAGAACTGCACTCCTATATTTGCAATAGGAAAATGATTTATTCACGAGAAAAAAACAATCATTGTCATTTCATCTGCCAAAAATGCAACCAGATAACACACTTCTCCATCGATAAAATTGATTTCCTAAAAACAAAAATCAACGGCGATATTTGTCATTTTCAAATCGATGTATATGGTATATGTGAAGAATGCTTAAAACAATAGAAAAGCATTATTTGTAAGGAATCAAACAGAGAAACTTCAACGTTTTATCTCCGGTATTGACAAACTGATGCCATTCCATAGGTGGAACAAAAAATACGTCACCTTGTTTAAACGATTCTTCGTGGGTTTTATTTTTAACAGTGCCATTTCCTTCCAAAATAAAGACTTCGTGCTCCCAATCATGCTGATGCAATGGGGAATAACCACCAGGTTTAACCTCAAAAAGACGCATAGCAAAATTCTCTGCGCCATCTTTCTTTGAAATAAGCCATCGTACTTTGATATCCTTTATTCCTTGTTCTTTGGGTTCTTCTAACTCAACATCCGTGTAATGTACGTGTTTCAATATAATCACCTTTTCGACCAGTATTGTCTGCATAAAGATTAATTTTATCTTGTAGTTAAACAATACACAACTAACATGAAACTTTTATCATGGAATGTCAATGGTATCCGCGCGGCTGATAAAAAAGGATTATTTGATTGGTTCATAAAAGTCTCGCCGGATGTCTTGTGTTTACAAGAGATTAAAGCTATGCCTGATCAGGTACCACCACATCTTAGAAACACACCTGGCTATCATGTTTTCTGGAAATCTGCAGAACGTAAAGGCTACAGTGGTGTTGTAACCTATACAAAAACACGACCGCTTAGTGTGAAAGCAGGTTTTGGAATAGATAAGTTCGACAGTGAGGGTAGAATTCTTATCACAGAATATCCATCGTTTACGTTATTCAATATATATTTTCCAAATGGTAAACAAAGCCAAGAAAGACTTGATTACAAACTCGATTTTTATGACACATTTCTAGCGTATGCTGATAACCTGAAAGTGAAAGGAAAAAACGTAGTTGTGTGTGGCGATTTCAACACAGCACATAAAGAGATAGATTTGGCAAGGCCAAAGGAAAATGAAAAAATCTCAGGTTTTTTACCAATTGAAAGGGCATGGATTGATACAATCATCGATCACGGGTATGTTGACACTTTTCGATATTTTAATAGAAGTTCAAACCAGTATTCTTGGTGGGATGTAAAAACAGGTGCCCGTGAACGCAATGTAGGTTGGAGGATCGACTATTTTTTTGTGAACAAAGAGTTTTTGTCTAATGTCAAAACAGCGTTTATTCTACAGGACGTTCTCGGCTCGGATCATTGTCCTGTTGGTATAGAAATAAAAACGTAACTCTGTGGAAAAATACTATAACCTTTTACGATATACGATTTTGTGGAGATAGAATAAATGGCTCAACTAATACTTGTGCGGCATGGGCAGTCAATATGGAATCTTGAAAACAGATTCACTGGCTGGGTTGACGTACCCCTTTCAAAAAAAGGTACGGATGAAGCTATTTCGGCGGGGGAAAAACTTAAAGATGTTGAATTCGACGTTATTTATGTTTCCCATATGCTACGGTCCATACAGACGCTACACTATATACTAATTAAGTCAAACAGTAAAAAAACACCTATAATCTATCACGAAGAAAAAAGGATACATGACTGGGAACATCATGCTGGTGATGAAAATAAAGAGTTACCAATCTACCAGTCGGTTGATCTGGCAGAGAGATATTATGGTGACCTTCAGGGGCTGAACAAGGCTGAGATGAAGAAAAGGTATGGTGAAGCACAGGTACACCTATGGCGGCGCAGCTATGACATAAATCCTCCTGGCGGTGAGAGCCTAAAAGATACTACAATGCGTACCGTACCTTATTTTAAAAATTATATTTTAAAGGATATACAGAAAGACAAAACAATCCTTGTGGTGGCACATGGCAACAGCCTTAGATCTATCACCATGTTTCTAGAGAACATATCTGAGCAGGATATACCTAATCTTGAGATACCTACAGGTGTGCCGATAATATATAAATTGGATAAAAACATGAAAATAATGGAAAAAAAACTCATGTAAACCTAGTGATAAAGGATAAATACTAGTTTTTATATGGGCGTATTCTCTATAAAAATATTTATCAAAAAAAGAGAATATATATGATTAAGAAAATTGTCCGTTGCCCAAATTGCAACAATGTATTCACATTTTTCGGCGAGTCGGGTCAGGTTATAAAAGTTACCTGCCCAAAATGTACTGCAGAAGGGAAGATAACATTTGAAAAAGCAGTTGCACCTGGAGATATCGCGATACAGGTTTCTAATCTTCGTAAGGTATACGAAGACTTGGTTGCAGTAGATGATATTTCTTTCTTAGTTAAAAAAGGGGAGATATTTGCTTTTCTAGGTCCCAATGGTGCTGGGAAAACAACTACGGTTGAGATCATAGAATGTATACGCGAACCAACAGCAGGCACAGTAAAAATTTTTGATAAAGATATTTCTACATCTTTTAATGATGTTAAAGAAAAAATTGGTATACTGCCTCAGGAATTTCATTCTTTTGAGAGATTAACTGTTAGAGAAACCTTACTATATTTTTCAAAGCTTTACAAAAAAAGAGCTGATGTTGATGAGATTATAAAGGCTATGGATCTTGATTCTCATAAAAACATGTTGTACAAAAAACTCTCAGGTGGTCTAAAACAACGTGTTGGCGTCGCTCTGTCGCTTGTCAACGACCCTGAAATAGTATTCCTTGACGAGCCTACAACTGGGCTTGATCCTAAGGCGCGTCGTGAGGTCTGGAAGGTTATTTCAGATTTACGGAATAAAGGTAAAACTGTTTTTCTCACCACTCATTATATGGAAGAGGCAGAGTATCTTGCTGACCATATCGCTATTATTTACAAGGGCAAGATTATAGCTGAGGGTTCTCTCGATGAGTTAATTGATAAATATGGTACTGGTAGTACTCTTCATATCAAAAAATGTAGGGATGCTAATGCTATTGAGTTGCTGAGAGAAAAAGGATATGATGTGCGTTCTGAGGGAAATGGTGATATTGCTTTAAAGATTGATTATAAGGATAGAGTGCTTGAGATTTTATCGAATCTTAGACACGAGTGTATCGACTACGAAAGCATAGATATACGTAGATCTAACTTGGAAGAGGTTTTCCTTAATCTTACTGGTGCGAAGCTTTCGGAGGAGGAATAAATGAACCCGCGTATCATTGCCACTGATTTTGTTGCTAGTATGAAGGGTTGGATTAGAAGCCCTGGTACGATTTTTTGGGCTGTTGTTTTTCCTGTTCTCTTGATATTAATCTTTGGTGCGATATTCTCTGGGACTGATAGCCAAACTTATACTCTATATGTTCAAGATCAGGATCAGTCTGCATGGTCACAGCAATACATAGATATGATGAAGAATATCTCTGTAATCAAAGTTGAAATGATACCAAAGGACAAGAACATCACTGATTACATTAAGGAAAAAGATATCAGGGGCGCATTGGTGATACCTGATGGTTTTGGTGACAAAATTAACCAATCGTTCTATGATCCTAATGCATCAATTAATCTCTCATTTTATTATGATCCGTCTGATCAAGGATCAACATCAGTTGTGCGCAGTATAGTTGGTAGCAGTTTACAGGAGTTGAACCTTGGTTTTAGTGGCGGTAGACATGTTATTGGTATGAGCCAGGTTAGTACTATTACTAAGAAGTTCAAGTACATAGATTTCTTCATACCGGGCATGATAGGTTTTACCATCATGCAGCTCTGTATTTATGGTAGTATTGAGCGTAATACAAAGTTTAGAAAGGATGGTATTCTACGGAAATTGCAGACGACGCCTATTACTAGAACTGAGTGGATACTAGCAAAAATGTTATTCATGCTTTTCCTCTCATTCTTTTCTACAAGTATAGCAGTCTTGGTTGGTATGTTGGTTTGGGGTATAGTAATTAACATCAACATCTGGATGATTGCTATTATCATTGCAAACAGTTTCTTATTTTCTGGTTTGGGTATGATTATAGGACGGTTTGTTAAAGAAGAGGAGACTGCTGATACTGCTGCCGGTGCAATTAGTTTCCCTATGATGTTTCTTGCTGGTACGTTTTTCCCGTTGGAGCAGATGCCTCAGTTCCTTCAGGATTTTGCTCGTATACTCCCTCTCTATTATGTGAATGAGGGATTGCGAAATTCTATGATTAATTTAGATTTTGATAAGGCGATGTTCTATACAGGAATTGTTGTTGTATTTGCACTCATTTTTTTCATAGCAGGTGTTCTTCTTACAAAATGGAAAGAAGATTAGATTGTAGTCTTAGGCCATTCAAAATGTGTGTTTTTAAAGAAACTAAAATCAAGGTTACCCCAATCATTAAAATCTCTTCCCAAATGAGTTCCATCTGAATAATCCATTATTGACCAAGTAGACTGATAGCTCATGCAACTTTCATAGTTCATATACAACCAGAACTCTTTGTTTTTAAATTTTGCGGTCGCCCCGTTATCAATCCCCTCAAAATCATCTACCAAAAGCCCAAGCGTGTGGCCCAATTCATGCATAGAACCACTTACTATTAGTCTTCCTCGGCTATATTTTGGAACCCATTCGTCCAAACCTTCGGCAGCTATCTGAAAAGAATCAAGGCCATCCCATCCAATAAAAGCAAATCCTGCACCAGCACCGTAATCACAAATTAAATCATAATGAAATACACCTTTTCGAGGGTTATTTAAATCATTATGCAAGAAATAATCCCAGTATAGATCCTTAAGATCTGAATACGAAAATCTCGATTTATAAATTATTTCCTCTCCGCCGCCTAGATTTCCAATATCTACATGAAGATTAATATCATGTTTCTTAAAAGCTGATATCATTAGATTCAATTGATCCTTTGGTGGTTCATTTGTCGAAGATCCCATTGTTTTAATCTGATCTACCTCTAAGAAAATATCTTTATAAAAAGGGTTTGAACCCCATTGATCTGTGAAACATTCTTCCACATTATTCAAAGAGTCTTGATCTGGATCTAGAAGCATATGTTCATTCCAAAAATTTGGGTCGTATCCCCATTTTTCCTCCCAAAAATCAGTGCATCCATCGGAGTCTGTATCCTCGCCTTGATTCACTATAGCTTTGTGTGCGTCATCTGGTTGATTTAAACTCTCGAAAATGCCGTTTGTCTCCCAGTTACAACCTATTTCTGTTAATGTTTTTAATTTCCACGGTATACAAAAAGTTCGTGCGTTTTCTTTTATTATTCTATCTGATTTACCTAGCCCTGTATGTGCTGGCCCTGTGAAAAATCCCCACCAATTGTTTTTTACATCACAAACAGATTTTTCAGCGTAAAGTCCGCTTATACTATTTTGATATATGTTGTTATTTGTTGCTTTCAGTTGGCTACTTGTAACATATATGGCATAGCGAAAACTATGTTTAATCTCGCTATTTTTTATGAAAATATCTTTTGAATTAGCTTTTATTCTGAAAGCGTAATGTGTGGAAAATAATATACTACATTTATCTATAGATACGTTGTCTGAGTTACCTATATGTGCCCCCACGCCATTGTGGTTAATGTTGCAATTGGTGAGATTTATAAAATTGCATCCAAATAAGAATACGCCTCCTTGGTTGTCGTTGTTATCGTTTATAGCGCAATCTAGTATTTCTATTTCAGAAGATTTTTCTAAAAATATTCCGATGCCATTTGTATGTGCATATGAGTCATATATTTTGTTTTTTTCAGAATCTTGGATATCGATGCCGATACTGTTATGACAAAATTGACAATATTGGATTATATTTTCTGATGAATTTTTTAAGAGTATTCCTCCGCCGTTGGTATTAAAAAAACAATTTGTTATTTTATTGTTTTTTGTATTGTTTAGTTGTATGCCTGTACTCGTTCTATAGATGTTGCAATGTGTTATAGTATTATTTTCTGAATCAATTTTTATGGCAGAATCTCCTTTGTGTCCTCCGGAGTTTTTAACTGTGAAATTCTTAATATTTACGTTATCACTGATTATGTTTATTATGAATTCTCCGTACGTGCCATCTATGATTGTATTGTTTTGTTTTTCTCCTATTAATTTAATTGTTTTATCGACAACGATATTTTCGTAGTATATTCCACTAAGGACATAGACTGTATCTCCTTCTGTTGAATTGAGGATGCCGTCGTTTATATGTTGGTACGGGTGTTCTTTTGTCCCATCCCATGGTCCTGCTGTGTTGTTGTCGTCTATGTAGATAATTTCTGTAGTTGTGAGTATATTATTATCTGTTGTTTCTGTTTGTTTGCAATAGGCTTTTTGGTTTATTGTAAATGTTGCTAATAGAATTAGTATGGTTAGCAGAATAGTTATCTTTTTCATATTTTTCCTCTCTTAAAAACTGTATATAATAAAATGTTTTTTGTACATAAATTTATCTGCGTATTTCGGCGGCTCTTTATTATGTAATTTTTTTTAAAAAAATAGAAATATATTTATATTGGGAAAGACACATATAATATTGATAAGTGTTAACAATTAACATAAAAAGAAACGTGAAAAAGAAGTGTGATAAAAAATGTTGATTGTAGGGCAAGTATCAAGCGAAGAAGAAAGCTACGAAATAAGATTCATAGCAGAAATGGTAATAGTTGGAGAAAGAATCAGATACCTTGCCAGACAACAGAAGAAAAAATAAATTTTTATCCTGACAGGCTCTTTGTCCCAATAAGTGTTTTTGTATCAACTACGCCCTGCAACGATCTAATCTTTTTTATTACTACGCCGCCTATTTCATCGATATCGTTACAAGATATCTTTATCAGAATATCATATTCGCCAAAAAGTGGGTGAACCTCAATTATTTCAGGTATATTTTTTAGAGATTCATACACCTCTTTCTCATGTAAAGGGCTTATAGATAGTAGTGCAAATCCTATTGCTGTCATGGGTTACTGAATGCAGATTCTCCATCTTATATTTTTTCTTTTGTAGGTGTGTCAGACAATTTCAAGCAATGATTTTATATATTAGCAGTGCATTACATATGTTAACAATTAACTCAGGAGGTGTGTTATGGAAGAAAAAATAAGGGGTAGATCGGGTATAACTGACGTGGCAGAAAAAGAACTAGGCCTACTTAGCAGACATCTTGATGTTTTAAAAACAGTTAAAGAACATGGGCCAATAGGCATCATACGACTTTCACAAATGACAGGACAACCACAACATATGATAAGATACTCATTAAGAACATTAGAAAACGACGGAATAATAAAACCATCGCCTCACGGAGCCGTAGTCACAGATAAAGTACACAAAACACTGAACACGATAGAAGATACGCTAGAAGATTTCACAGTAATGATGCAAAACCTTAGAAAAAAATTAAAATAAAATTAAAAATTAGATATAGATCATTTAACTAGAAATTTAGATTAAAATAGAGTATAATCAAAATTTTTTTTTGTGTAAATATTATAAACCACAATTTCTATAGGGAGTTGAAAAAATTTGGAGATAAGATGTGATAAAAATGTTAAAAAAAATATTAATGGTAAGTCTGATATTGTGTGGTTTTTTATTAGCATCAGTTAGTACAGTTGTTGCAGCCGATGTAACTGTAACAGATAACGTAGGCGATGTATTCAACGCTTTTACTTATGAAGAGGTCACTAGTAGCCAAAATATAGATATCGATAACATTGATATTGTAGAGATAACGTATTCTAGACAAGGTAAAACAATAACCTTGACTATGGAAGTAAAAGGCGAAATAGAAGATAGAGGCAGCATCAATGATATAGCGGCTGAAGATAATATTGAATATGTACTTTATATGTTTATTCTATATTATATTTCTGGAGAAGTTTATTACGTATTTTATGTAAACAATGCCTGTCAAATAACAAATGAAACTGAGAACATTACTGTTTCAGATTTTTCAGCCCAAGACTCGACCCTGACAGTTACTTTTGATGCTTTATTTGATGATGAAATTTACGAATCTATTGACGCTTATACATATTATTATAAAATACCTAATGTATCTGACATCGACGATTTATCAGAAAATGATTATGAAGCGCTCTTTGATTCAGTACCAGATGAAGAATCTCTGATAGTTGTCATAGATGCCCCATCCGAAGGAGAAGTTGGAGAAGATATCGATTTCGTGAGTGAGGTGTTTGGTGGTTCTGAGCCATACACCTATGCTTGGGATTTTGACGATGGGAAAACATCAGATGACGAAAATCCGACTCACAAGTTCGATGCAGCTGGGACATATACCGTTACTTTAACTGTCACTGATGCAGATAGTAATAAATACAGCGATTATATTTCTATCGTTATCTCAGAAGATGGAACCAGCAATGGTGGCAGTACAAACGGGAATAACCAAGATAATTCCAACAATGCTATTCTTCTCTTTGCCGCAATAATAGTAATAATAGTCATCGTTGGAATTGTGGTCGTAGTTCTTATAATAAGAAGATAAAAAACCTTCTAATCTCTTTTTTTCATTTATTGTTAGTTATCTTTTTATTTAGATTACATATGACTTTCCTTGAAGGTGGAGTTTTAGATGACTGAGAAAGAGAGCATATACTCTTATAAAAAGAAGTCAGCGTGGGAGATTTTCGATAAAGAGCAAATAAAGACTGTTTTTGATTTTGCGGAGGAGTACAAAAAATTCTTAGATTCATCTAAAACAGAGAGAGAGGCTATACAAAAAATAAAAGAAAACGCTATCAGATTTAACAAAAAAATCATACTAAATCGGGAATCTGAAGCTGCTATTGCCGTTCCAGGTAAAAAACCAATCCTTGAAGGCATACGTATTGTTATATCACATATTGATTCACCCCGGTTAGATCTGAAACAAGTTCCACTTTACGAAGATTCTGATAGCAACCTTGCTTTGTTCGAAACCCACTATTACGGTGGAATAAAAAATTTCCAGTGGGTGACAATACCTCTTGCATTACATGGTATTGTTGTAAAAAAAGATGGTCAAAAACAGTTTTTTACGCTCGGTGAGGACGAGAAAGACCCGGTGTTTTCTGTACCAGATATATTGCCGCATCTCTCCCAAGAGGTGCAGGATGAAAAAAAGATGGATGAGGCTATAAAAGGTGAGACACTGGATATTGTCGTTGGCAACATGCCGGTAGCAGGTGATTTTGAAGAAAAAATTAAAACAGCGATTCTAGAGAAACTTCATAATGATTATGGTTTGGATGAGGAGGATTTCGTCTCAGCTGAACTAGAAGCAGTCCCTGCATACAAAGCAAGAGATATCGGGTTTGACAAATCCATGATCGGTTCATATGGACAGGATGACAGAGCAAGTGCCTTTGCATCATTAAAAGCAATACTCAGTCTTGAAAACCCTGAGTACACAGCATTATCAATATTTGTTGACAAAGAAGAGATAGGTAGTGAAGGTAACGCAACAGCACAAGTAACAACCTTTGTCCGCTCGATTATAAGACAACTAGATCCAAACGTTGATATTGATAGCGTTATGTTAAAATCCAAGGTTATATCCGCTGATGTTAACTCAGCGGTTACACCAAACTACACAGAAGTTTTTGAACTTAAAAATGCATCCTCCCTCGGTAACGGTGTAGTAATGTCAAAATACACTGGCCACGGTGGCAAATACTCTGCCCATGATGCATCGGCAGAATATGTTGCAGAGATACGATCTCTATTGAACAGAGAAAAAATACCTTGGCAGACAGGCGAAATAGGCAAGGTTGACAAGGGCGGCGGTGGTACAGTCGCAAAATATTTCTCAAGGCTTGGTATGGAAGTCATTGATCTCGGCCCACCAGTTTTGTCTATGCATTCACCATATGAGGTCACAAGTAAAGCAGACATCTACTCAGCCTATCTGGCATACAAGGCTTTTCTAAAAAGCTAACCGAATCACTTTTTTTGCTCAGCTCAAAACCGTTCTTTTATTTGTTCAAAAATTTCTTTAAAACCACCATTTTGTTGACAATACTCTGGGTTGCATTTCTTATCGATTTTACTACCGACTGGAAAACCTGCGAGATGCATCATAGGCGCAGTTGCCTTTTTACCATGTTTCCACCGTGCATATAACCAATGAGAAAAGAAGAAACCAGGTCCAACAAATTTTTGCATATCCGGTGCCCAGAAATCTATGTTATTCCTCCAACATCTGGCCAGTATCTCCCATTGCAATTCTGTGAGATTCTTAAGCTTAGTTCTGCTATGGTTTCCCAAAATCGCTTCTTTCAACGGTATAAACAAAACAGGGGTGTAAAACATCTTGGCATTGTGATTTCTGAGATCGTCGATAAGGTTCAAGGTAGCTATGACATCATCCTCAGTTTCATCAGGTTGGCCAGTCATAATTGTACAAAGCGGCCACCAGTCATAATCATTCATCGCTCCAACGCCCTGAACGACGAGCTCTGGCCAGTTGTCTACACTATACGGCAGTGCCTTTCCTTTCATATATTTCTGCATGAGACGGACACTACCTGTTTCTATTCCCACCTCGACTGAAACAAACGGTTTTTTGTATGTTGTACTAGTCTTTGGGTTCCATTTGGTTTTTTCCAGTAAAATTGGTGATAACTCTTCCAGAAGCTTTCTATCGTATATCACTGGTGCAAGTGACGCATGCGAAAGCAAAATGTGTTCAACACCAGGATAAGATGCGATTGTTTTATACAGCTTAAATATCTCTTCTCTATCTGGTATAAATCCTGGTTTTGATTTGTAAAGAAAGATATCCTCAGTTACAGTGAAAATAGATTTGGCTCCCTCTTTTATGTTGATTTCAACTTCTTTCATTATATGGTCGATTGGGAAAGAATACTTAGTTCGATTTGTTGGGCTGCAAAATTGACAACCGCGTCCGCAACCTCTGGTTATCTCTACCATTCCATAGGATGCAGCATGTTTTATTAGAGGCACTTTTTCCCGATTAGGTTTTTTCGCCTCAAAATAAGAAGGTACTTTTTCTCCGTTCATCATTTTTTTAAAAATGTTAACAAGATCTGCTTCGCCTTCCCCTTGGAAAAGCACGTCGATTCCTAAACTCTTTTGTGTCCCTGCTTCACTTATTTGCCATGAACCAGCGCCACCAACTATAACCTTTGGTTTATATTTCTGTATAGCCGGATGAGCAACTAATTTTTTGAATTCAAATGCATTCAGTGCCTCTCCACCAAAGCCGATAAGCGAATTATATGTTGTAGAAACATAAGCAAGACCCATTGGATCCATTGATGAGATGCCGACTATATTTGTTTTTTTGCCAATGAATTTATCCAAATTGTCGTAGTGAGAAACAACTACGTTTTCCTTGCCAAATTCATCGACAAGCATGGATTCTACTTTTCTTAAACCATAAATAGTATGCCGTGCAGTCCCATCTTCGTTATTTTCTAAATTTGCTAAATGCTCTCTAAGTATATATCCTGATAATTTCCTTGGGAAAGTGCATATGAATGCATCGAATGGATTGTTATTGTACTCATTTGCTTCAGCACGAGAGGCTGTAAGAACTATCGGTACGCCAGCTATTTCAGATTCTGTCATTTAATTTTCCCCTAAGGTTCTGCTAGCATTGTTTTAAAAACTGGGTCTGTGAGCGTTTTCTTTATTTTAATTAGAAAATCTCTCCAGGATAAAGTATCCCATGACCATTTTATCATATCTTTTTTGTGTAATGCAAGTATTTTTAAAAAACTCTGCCAGTTGTACCCCTCTTTTTTTAGAGGTTTGCCCCATCCGCCCTCATTCCATAGGTAGCTTGGCAGTCTGTTTCCAAACCATAATGTTAGTGTTTCGATTTTCATTTCAATTTTGCTCATTTCTTTATTGAATTGTTTTTTTATTATGGTCGGTTCTGGAGGAATTGATAACTTCATAAATTATGCCCCATGTACTATGTATACGGTACTTCGAATCCAGAATTGGTTTTTTAATCTTTTGGGGGCTTTACTTGCAAAGCTAATCTAACTTGCACAAAAAATCATCGTTCTGCACAATAATTTTATAATATTGTTTAATCTACTATTTAATAATGGATTATGAAGAAATACCATATGCTGGGACTGCCAATCCTGTATATGACTACCCAAGACATGTTGGTCGAATAAGATTATTCTTTAATTCACTTGTTTGTCATATTTGTAGAGTTATTCCTTTTATTGAAATTAAAAATTCTTTATACAGAATGATTGGAGTAAAAATCGGTAAAAATGTGGTAATTGCAGCCTATACTATAATTGATCCTTTTTTTCCTGAACTAATAACAATAGAGGATAATGTTATAGTGGGTGTTGGAGCAACAATTCTTGCGCATGAATACACCCAGGAAAAATTGAGAAAAGGGAGAGTACACATAAAGAAAAGAGCGCTTATCGGGGCAGGGAGCCTCATTCGTTGTGGAATAACCGTTGGTGAACATGCTGTTGTTGGGGCTAAAAGTTTTGTGAACAAAGATGTACCTGATTTTACAATGGTAGGTGGCGTTCCCGCAAAAATCAATAAAAAAAGAAAAAATGACACCGTGTTTTCAACACCGTGAAAAAAACACCGCTATATTCAACAGAACCCCTCAATTTAATAAATCACAATTCTTTTTTAAATATTCCTATCAACCCATTTGTAACAACTCCAATGTAACAACTCTCAATGTAACAACTCTGCAAAGCGGTACTGTTGCACGAAGGGTGTTGCATTCGGGGTGTTGCAAATGGGGTGGTGTACTCATTTTACAATTCCTTTATATTATTAATAGAATTAAGTTTGAAAATTTTTTGGTACTCCTTATAAACCAATTGTTTTCTTTTCATTTTATTAATATGTTTCTCTATTCTTTCTTTTTTTACTTTCCATGGCAATGGTTTTTTGATAATTCCTATTTCCAAATTAGAACAATTTTTTTGTGCTAATGCCATAGCTAAAGTATCTTCCATTCCTTGTAAAGGGATGCTTTTTACCGTTCCTAAATATTTAGGACAATCACATAATATATTGAACGTCCCTACATATTTACTGAATTTCTTTGCATCCCACATCGCACAAGTATTCCAAGGTGTTTTATATACTTCATATCTACTTACTAAATTATGTCCTTTTTCACATCCTTTGAACTGATAATCATTATCTGTATATGCCTCAAGAGTATAACCAACAACTAACATATTTGGATTTTTGATAAGTTCTTGAGACATTGTTTTTATATTGTTTTTGTCAAGATTTACTTCTGGTGATGCTATTAAAATTTGGTCAGGTTTCTCTTCATGATTAAAAGCTTTGGTTAATCCGATATTAAATGCACCACTAGCATCTCCCCAAGGTTTAACATCAACAATTTCAAATCTATTAGCAATATTTTTATAGGATTTTTTTAATAAGTTCCTTGTGTGATTATTAGTTTCTTCTTTAATATTAATCAAAACTATGATTCTGTCAAGTTCTCTATGAATTTTCTTTATAAAAAAATTTAAATCTTTATCATAATTATTTTTATTTGCATTTTTACCACACCAAGTTCTTGTAATTAAGACTATTTTCTTCATATTATTCACCTAAAATTGTTTTTAACTCACTTATAAACTCAGTATCTAAAAATCTGATTTCTATATCTAATTCCTCTTTGAATCTTTTAGCTTTTTCATCATTCTTTCCAATAAATCCCGATTTATCCCTTGTTACAAAATAATTACGTTTACAAAGTTTATGAAACTTACAAATTTTCCAATCAATTTGTTTATTATAACTTTTCTCATGGGACAATTCTCTAAGATTCTGTAGATTTTTAAATTCAGGTGAATGAATTTTAGCAATTTTTGTGAATGTTTCCCAATCTTCTTTTTCACTCCAGGATACCATATCCCAATAGGTTTTATCTTTAGGGACACTTCTTACAGGATTATATGACTCTGTAGATAATTTCATCCATCTTAAGATTTTTTTCCTTTTTGCTTCATTTTCCCAATTTTCTTTTTCCACTTCAGAGGCTATTTCTGCATATAATCTTATTTTTCCATTACTTTTTAATAAAGCTAATTCTTCAAGTTCTGGATAATCTGGGTCTAAACATGAAGTATCTAATGTAATCTCTATCATTTTTCCTCTCCATTATAATATTTCATACTCTGCTTAAGAAGGTTTTCCCATTTCTTGTCACCAAGACATAGATTAATATTTGCAGCATCCGCAGGAGTAAAACCATAAAGACTCTCATGTGGACGAATAAAATTATAGTACAACTGATGACCTTGAGTAAACATCGAATACTCTGTCTTCAACCCCCTCTGAGTCTTATTACGCTCACGGATAGTACCATGAAGTCTTTCAACTAAGTTATTATCAAAATAATCTTCACTGTTTTTCTTCCCACGTATACCTACATTACCGATATGAATAGTTTTTTTTCGTATAGTATGAAACTCTTCGTCGATAGCCTGTTGATATGATTTAAGACCGTCAGTTATAATAAACAAAGGGCGATTTCCGTGGCTTCGTTTCTTCGCCTGAATAAACACCCGTTGTGCGTCCCATGCTTTCCTTTCTTTGCTTATTATACTCGCCAAATGAAATCTTGAGGCATCATCAATGCAATTCCATAAATAAAACCAATCACCATTAATTTTAATCATCATTTCATCCACATTCCAAATATCACTTAATTGTGGTTTGAACTGACGGACATATTCATCCATAATCCTGATGTAATGGTCAATCCAACGAAACACGGTTGTAAAACAAACATCAATATCATAGAATTGTTTGAGGTGGTCGCTTATCTTTCTAAGACTTACACCCTTGAAATATAAATCCAATGTTAAACAAATGATTTTTGGATCAGCTTTCCTTCTTTCAAAAAACATATTATCTACAAATTTACGATTGCAATCTTTGCATTTGTAGACCTGTTTACCGTTTTTCTTACCATATTTTCTATATTTCTCGCTACCGCAATGGGTACAACAAAAAGGCTTAACATCTACATTCTTATTTTCACTCGGGGTATTGGTACTCATACTATCAGTACTCCAGACCTCGGGAAGTTGCACCTTCCCCTGGTCAATATTTAATCCAAAGTTTTCTAAGGTTACAGTACTGATTTTATATCTGTTGCACTCCTTATATATTCTCTTGTGGGGTCGTTGAAAGTACTCCTGTTGAACAGGAGGGGAAAATCTTTTATATTTGTTATTTTATATATAATACATGTTATTATCACTAAATCCTACCTTTCATGAGAAATGTTTGAGAAAATTATGTATGGAATATGCTTGTTATATACTTTGAAGTATATAACCAGTTCGTTAAATGATATGGAAGGGGCATGTATCATCAACTTTGGACGGTTGATTTTTACCCCTTCCAATCACGATAAATATAAGGTGCCCGTGGGGGGATTTGAACCCTCGTCATCTGGTTAGTCGGACCAGTGTTCTATCCCACTATACTACACGGGCAACGGGAAGAGAGAGATTTGAACTCTCGTGGCTGCCAACCAAACCGATCTAAAGTCGGACGCATTAGACCAGTCTCTGCCATCTTCCCAAATATATTTTTTTAGATTTCACTCTATTTTCTATATTTGCCTCCACGAGAAAAATGGTTATTATTCAACCTATAGTTTGCATCCTGTTAAGTTGATAATAAAGCATTTTTTTCGCTTATATATGTCCTAAAATCTTCAATGAAACTTTTATTATTATATTCGCAATACTGATCCACCATTGTTTCTGCAACTTTAGCATAGCCTTTTTTTTCACCTTGTAAATTATTTACTAATTCATCTATAATTTCTTTTAATTTACTGATATTTTCATCATGATTTTCGTTGGTTGGTATTAAAATAAGATTAGTATAAAAGTGTAATTCTTTCAAGATATTGATAATATCCACAGATTTTGATGACTCATCAAGAACAATCATTGATTTAACATCTTTATTAGGTATATTGCTAGTAAATAATGTTTTGTATTTTTCCAAAAACGAAGGTGAAATATGATATTTACCTCTTTTATCATTTGATATGAAAATTCTTGCTCCTTTCAACCAATTTAAAAGTACTACACCATATGTTCTTTTTGTTGTACTTGACCAATCAACCTTATTTTCAAGATCAAATATTTCACCTAATTCCCAATAGTCCACTTTTTTATCCTTAACTTTATCTATGATTTTCACTATTATCTTATTTTCAATTAGAGTATCTTGAAATGTTTGTATCCAATCTGATTCATTAGTTGCATTTTTAAGTTTAATTCCCTTATCTGTTAATTGTAAAATATTGTTTTTATGTTCTATGTATTTTGCGATTTCTAAATCTATTAAATTATTTATGTAAGTAAAATTTTTTGTTTTCAATCCAGAAATATCTAACTTATTATAGTTATCAAATTCTAATATAAGTTCACGTATTTTTTTGACTGATGCCGATGGTAAAAGTTTTTCATCCGAATTTATATTGCGCCTATTTTCGCTTTTTCTTTCAGATTCTTTATATTCATATAAACCTAAACCACCCAAGATACTTTTACATGTTCTACCAACATGCTTACATGTATTAGGATTCGACCACGGGTTATCCTTGTCAAGCTTTCTATTTAATAAAATTCCAAGATTTTCTGTAGAAGTGCCTGGTTCGTGACTCAAAATATTATATGCCTCTGATAATATATTTGATTTCGGTAATAAGATATTTAATGAGAAAAGTTTTAGTTGATTTTTATTTTCATCATCCAACAGTTCTACAAATCGTTTACCATTTGGTGTCAGTTCGATTTTACTATTTAGATATACAACTAACCCTAATTCTTTCATAATGGGAAGCGCATTATTAATAGAAGACGGGTTTTTTCCAATTAATTCAGATAATTCCTCAATTGTATAAACATGACCATCTTTCAATCCATCTAGAATAGTTTGTATTAATTTATATCTTGTAATTGGACAACTTATTATTCTTTTTCCAGACATTTTTATCATCAATCTTTTGGACGGTAAAAAGAGATATACTTACGTTATTTATTAATGTTACTACTGTATGCAACAGATAACTATTTTAAATTCAAAAAATTAAAAAGCACCCCTGATGCAACGTTGATTCGACTTGATAGTGAAAAACCCCTTGATGCAACAGTACCTGCAAAGCCCCCTACAGAACCAAATACTTCTTCAAATCCCCTAAATTGAAAGAAATATTTATATACAAGTTCCATTATTTGCCTTAAAAGCATATCGAAAAGTTTAAAATATTTATGGGGGAATTTTTCACATGATGCCGTCATCGGCCAAAAAGAAAAAAGAAAAGCCAAGCATAGAAGAGATCACTCAATGCCCTGAATGTGGTAGTACGCATTTAACTAAAGATTATTCTCGAGCAGAGCTTGTTTGTGAGGACTGTGGGCTTGTTATCGATGAAGATTTTATTGACCAAGGTCCTGAATGGCGAGCGTTTGATAGCGAGCAGCGTGAAAAAAGGGCTCGTGTCGGTGCACCAATGACTTACACTATTCACGACAAAGGTCTTAGTACTATGATTGGTTGGAAAAACAGGGACTCTTATGGTAAATCTATTCCAACACGTAACAGAGCACAATTATACAGATTAAGGAAATGGCAGAGGAGAATCAGGGTTAGCGATGCAACTGAGCGTAACCTTGCTTTTGCGTTATCAGAACTGGACCGTATGGCGTCTGGTATGGGACTACCAAGAAACGTTAGAGAAACCGCTGCTATGATCTACAGAAAAGCTGTTTTAAAAAATCTTATACGTGGTAGAAGTATCGAAGGGGTATCAGCCGCAGCTCTTTATGCAGCATGCCGCCAATGTAACGTACCAAGAACACTTGATGAGATCGCAGGTTCTTCACGTGTCTCAAGAAAAGAGATAGGCAGAACATACCGTTTCATAGCAAGAGAACTAGGACTAAAACTAATGCCGACATCACCACAAGATTACATTTCAAGGTTCTGCAGTGAACTCAAACTATCTGGAGACGTACAATCCAAGGCAATAGAAATACTAAAAGACGCTGCTGACAAAGAATTGACAAGCGGTCGTGGACCAACTGGTGTCGCAGCAGCTTCAATTTACATTGCATCAATCTTATGTGGTGAGCGAAGAACACAGAGGGAAGTAGCAGATGTTGCTGGTGTCACAGAAGTTACAATAAGAAACAGATACAAAGAGCTAGCTGAAAGGTTAGACATAGATATAATACTATAATATGACTCGCTGGTACTCAGAGAAAAAAAAGGAGCACTACTACAAAGAGGCTAAACGAGTCGGCTACAGGGCTCGTTCTGCTTTTAAACTTAAACAGATACAAAATAAATTTAAAGTCATCAGAAAAGGCGATTTTGTTATAGACCTCGGTGCAGCACCAGGCGGATGGAGTCAGGTTGCAAAAGAAATTGTAGGCGACAAAGGAAAGGTAGTAGGCATCGATCAAGATTACATAAACCCGGTTGATGGCATAACATTTTTGCAGGGCGATTTGACAGAAAATTCTACGATGGAAGAGATTAGAGCCCTTGTTGGTAACAGAAACGCAGACGTAGTTTTATCAGATATGTCCCCTGATATATCTGGCAATTACTCTGTTGATCAAGCAAGAAGCATATACTTATGTGAACATGCACTAAAAATCGCAGATCAACTCCTAAAACAAGATGGAACTTTGATATGCAAAGTCTTTGAAGGAGAAGATTTGCGTAGCTTTCTAGATGAAGTTAAAAGGAAATTTAAATCAGTCAACTGTTTCTCTCCACCAGCATCACGTCAAAGTAGCTCTGAAATTTATATAATTGCAAAGCTCTTCCAAAAATAGGTTTTTAGCCTATAATTAGATAAAATAACCCTGAGATTTATAAAATAACACCAAAAGTATTATAATATAGTTCATATAATAGAGTATATAATTCGATATCGGCAAATTCTGCTCTATGTTCGCATGGGGGATTATTGCTTATGATAAATGGGCAAGAAAATAATCTAGATTCATTTTTCGATTCAACAAGAATTGATATTGAAAAAACTATAGTTAGTACAATTAACGATGAACAAATAGTTCAAATCCTAAACGGTGGCAAAAGATTGAGGTCACTTTTAGCAGCCCTTGCATTCAAAGCATGCACTGGTGGAAAGGAAACACAGGAACAGTACCAAAAATCTTTAGATGGTGCCGTAAGCATTGAACTTGCCCATGCAGCGTCACTTGTTCACGACGATATAATTGATAACGATGTAGAGCGTAGGGGTAAAACAGCTTTTCACGTTAAAGAGGGAATCGGAAAAGCAATTCTAACTGGCCATAAAATGCTAGTCCAAGGTTTTGATATCGCATTAAAGCATGGAAAGGATTGGGCTAAGCTATACGTTGATTCTTGGAATGAAGTCGTCAATGGGGAAATCGACGAAGTTGATTTCAATAATATTGGCAATCTAAACAAATCATCTACCAAATCACAAATCCTTGAAGCATACTACAAAATAATCAATATGAAAACAGCTGCTTTGTTTTCATCTGCTTGTAAGGCCGGTGCCATAAGTGCAGATATGACCGGAGACATACTAAAAGTGTTTTCGGATTACGGCAGAGAAATTGGTCTCGCATACCAATTAGCAGACGATCTTGTTGATTTAGCCAATGGTGAAATAATAGACAGTGTTGTCGTCCCATTGTTAAATAGACTTGATACTAAAGATGCAAAAATTGGAGATTTCGATAAATTGAAAATCAAAGGAAAGTTTTACAAAAACAGAGACAAGATACAAGATATCTACATAGAAGAGATTCAGAAACACGTTGAAAAGGCCGTAGAACTGAGCAAATCTGCGTTAATACCCACTTCGAATTATAAAGACATGCTCGTAGATGCACCTAATTACATAATCAACAAGATGCTAAGAGAGATAAACGTAAAGATATAAGCTAATCTCTCTCTATTTTTAACTAAACAACTTCAAAGTATTGTTTAGCAACTGGTCTAGTTAATAAGAATATAATCCCCAGATCTGCGAAAAATGAAAGTATAACAGTCACAAGTCCATTTACTGAAAACCAATCAAAGAATATCACAGCATTTACCATAAATGCCATAAGCATCAGGCCAAATACGACTATGAATATAGTGGAAATTATTATTCCCGTTGTCCAAGCCCAGCCTTCTTTTCTAAATGTGGCGTAGGCAAATATGATAAATAAAGCCGAAAAAACAAACCACACTACAGTAGATAAAAAATAACCAAAATGAAGAACTGGTACCAAGGGTGATACTACCGGCTCTTCGCTGCCCCAAGTTGGAAGTTGTAATACAAGTATAAGCGAGTATATTCCCCAAACTACAAAGATAGTACTTAATGAAAGCCACAACAGTATCAATTCGTATATAACTCTAGGTCTTTGAACCATGACTCTCCCTACAACTCTCATATAAGAATCATCTAATCCCTTTTTTATTTTACTGTTGCACATTCAAATTGAATAAAACTCTGTCAACTTAATTTTTTATGTTATTAGAATTATGATCAGGACTTAACGATAATAGTTCCATGGTCCTTTTGGTATGGGGACAAATCTATCTTATATAAAACATTAAAACCATGTTTTTTTAATTGATTAGCCACATTACCATAGATTTCTTTCGGCTTGGAAGAAACATCTATACTACGTGCTTTCACCATAATAATGCCTTGGCCATCTGTTTTTAGATATTTTTTTAGATTTTTTATGAAAATCTCTGCTTGGTTCCTCTGAGATATATCCTGATAAACTAAATCTACAGAAGATACAACTGCACTATAGCGCTCAGGGTGATTAGCATCAGAAAGAATAGGAATAATGTTTTTTCTTTTCTCACTAACACTCAATAATTTTTTTAGTGTGATAGGGGAGCTTTCAACGGCGTACACAACGCCATTTTTTACAATATCTGAGACATGGCTAACAGTTGTACCTGTTGCAGCACCCAAATATAAAACATTGTTATTAGACTCAATTTTGATGTTTTTTAATCCCTTTAAAATCGCTGCTGCTAATTTGCTCCTGTATGGGTTCCAAGAACGAAATTCTTTATTAGCATATGATATCAATCTCTCGTTGTAAACCTGTACGCCCATACAATTTTCTGGGTTTTCAGTGAATATCTTATCCTGTTGTCTATAAACGCCTTCCATATGTGTTTGCTGCATAACATTCTTAGGTTATAGCATATATTTGATAAATATTTTGTCGAAATCTTAAATTACATTCATTGTATTCACCTGCCAGGGAAAGTTTATGGCAAACAGGTCTCCTTTATATGAACTGCAAAAAAAACTAGGTGCACATTTCACAGAATTTGCTGGTTTTGAAATGCCATTACAATATTCATCAATACGCGAAGAGCATTTATCTGTAAGAAAATCAGTTGGACTTTTTGATGTATCTCATATGAGCAATGTATGGATTACTGGAAAAGACGCAATGAAACTACTTGGCCTTACTACAGTAGCTGATTCGACAAAAATTGCAGAAAAACAAAGCCAATATACAGAGATATTAAAAGAAGATGGAACCATCATCGATGACACGATTTTTATGAACCTCGCTGACAAATATATGATGATTCCAAATGCTGGTATGAATGTTATTGTTACCAATTGGTTGAATGATCAAGCAAAAAAACATAAACTCGATGCCAAAGCAGAGGATGTTTCAAAAGATTTTGTTATACTTGCAATACAAGGTCCAAAATCCAGAGACACCTTGCAAAAACTTACGGATGTTGATATTAATTCTGTAAAATTTTTTGGTTGTCAATACATTGACATCGCAGGTATTCCATGCATTATTTCTCATACAGGCTATACTGGTGAACTAGGATTTGAATTGCAGATCAATCCACCAAAAAAATCAGAGGTCGTATTTAATAAAATTCTTGATGCTGGAAAAGAATTCGACATAAAACCTATAGGTTTGGGTGCGCGTGATACACTAAGACTGGAAAAATGTTTCATGCTCGCTGGTAATGAATTTCATGGTGGAAGGACGCCTCTCGAAGCTACGCTCGGTTGGACTATCAACTGGGACCATGATTTCATAGGTAAAGAGGCTTTGTTGAAACAAAAAGAACAAGGTGACTATGACAGAATGACCTGTTTGTTGTGTATTGATAAAGGTGTCCCACGGCATGGTTGTGAGATACGTAAAGATGGAAAAAAAGTTGGTATTGTTACGAGCGGAACATTATCGCCATGTCTCAATATGGGTATAGCAATGGGTTACGTCCGCCATGATCTTAGAGCAGAAGGCAATATTTTAGATATTGTTGTTAGAGACAAACCTTTGAAGGTCAAGGTTGTTAAGCCGCCTTTTGTTCCGAAGGATTGGGCTCAAAAGAATTTAGAAAATATTTAAAACACCGAGTAAATTAGAGGAGTTTGATTTAATATGGCAGATGAAGTAAGAAATGATTTGAAGTATACTGAGACGCATGAATGGTTAAAAATAAAGGGCAATAGAGCAACTATTGGTATAACCGATCATGCTCAGGCTGAGCTCACAGATGTTGTTTTTGTTGAGCTGCCTGCTGTCGGTAAAATAGTCAACAAGGGCGAAGAACTATGCGTTGTAGAATCCGTAAAATCTGTATCGGAGGTTTATTCCCCAATTAGCGGTAAGATTGTTGATGTAAACAAAAAACTAGAGGATTCGCCTGAGTCAATCAATAAAAGTCCTTATGATGATGGTTGGCTTGTTGAGCTGGAAATAAAGGATAAATCAGAGGTTGACAAACTTCTTGATTCGGCAACATACAAAAAATCAATATAACTCCTTTAACAACATATATGTGCGACTTGCCTTAGTCAAAGAATTCTTATCTATTGTTTAAGGAGAAATTTTTTTCAGAATTTTTTCCGAAATGTTCTTATATTGTTTAATATATTGCTTAAACTAGGCGGAGAGATGGGATTGCAAGTAAGTTCAAAAATTTTTTACTAAAGCGGTGTTTTACACCTCCGCCGCCTCCCCCATTAACTTATTTATGCTCCATTATCTTTAAAAACAGTTATCTGTTTTAAGGGTTGATTCAATGAAATTATTACTCATTCATAGCGATTATATCGAATACGAGGTTAAAGAAAAAGCAATTAAAACTCCCGAGGAAATAAAAATTAAAAAAGATAGATTCGAGGAGGCGTTAACTGCTTTTACTGCTGTTGAAAAAGTTGATGAGAAATCACCTCAGCAAGCTGTTAAACAAGCTGTTGCCGAAATTAAAAAAACAGCTGAGCAACTAAAAGTCAAAAACATCATGCTTTATCCTTACGCTCACTTATCTTCAGATCTGGCTAGTCCTAAAAAAGCTCAAGAGATTCTAATTGAAATTGAGTGCGAATTAAAAAATAAAAACTTTGATGTGCGAAGAGCACCCTTTGGCTGGTACAAATCATTTAAAATATCCTGTAAAGGTCATCCGCTATCAGAACTTTCAAGAGAAATTATTCCTGTGGGTGAAGAAACAGAATCATTGAAACAAGAAAGGAAACTTAGTTCTTACTGGTATATACTCACAGAAGACGGGAAACTGCACGACGTAGGTAAATTTAATTTTAAAGAACATGAAAATCTAAAAAAATTTGCTTTTTATGAAAAAGAGAAATCAAGGGCGATGAAAGGGGAACCGCCTCATGTTAAGTTAATGCAGAAACTGGAAATAGCAGATTACGAGCCTGCATCCGACGCAGGAAATATGAGGTTTTATCCAAAAGGCAGGTTTATTAAAAAATTAATTGAAGAGTATGTGACTCGGAGAGTAGTTGAATATGGTGGTTTAGAAGTGGAAACTCCAATAATGTATGACATGGATCATCCAACTCTCTCAAAATATCTACAAAGATTCCCAGCACGACAGTACCAGATTGAAAGCGACAAGAGAAATTTTTTCCTACGATTTGCTGCATGCTTCGGACAATTCTTGATGGCTCATGACGCCACAATCAGCTACAAGGATTTACCACTCAAGATATATGAGTTAACAAGATATTCTTTTAGACGAGAGCAATCAGGTGAGCTTACTGGTCTGAGAAGACTCCGAGCGTTTACGATGCCTGATGTTCACGCTTTGACCTCTGATCTTGCTATGGCTATGGGCGAGTTCAAAATAAGATACGATTTGTCTCTTAATGTTTTGAAAAACATTGGAATAGAAAACGATGATATTGAAATGGCTCTGAGGACAACAAAAGATTTTTATGAAAAAAACAAAGACTTTATTTTAGATCTTGTAAAAAAACTAGGAAAACCAGTTTTACTAGAAATGTGGGATGAAAGAATATTCTACTTTATTCTAAAATACGAGTTTAACTTTGTCGATATGTCTGAAAAAGCATCTGCTTTAAGCACAGATCAAATTGATATTGAGAACGGGGAGAGATACGATATTAGGTTTACAGATAAAGATGGAACAATTAAGCATCCTCTGATCCTTCATTGCAGTCCATCTGGGGCTATAGAGCGAGTAATTTATGCTTTACTAGAGAAAGAAGCGATTAAGATGGGCAAAGGCCAAAAACCAATGCTTCCGATTTGGCTTTCTCCAACTCAAATCCGTTTTATACCAGTTGGTAGCGATTTTGTTAAGACATGTGAAAAATTTATCGAAGGATTTAACAAAAAATCACCATATGTCCATGTAAGAGCAGATATTGATGATCGTGAGGAAAGCGTTAGCCGTAAAATACGTGATGCGGAACAAGAATGGGTGCCAATGATTGTTGTTGTTGGTGAGAAAGAAAGCAATAGTAAAACATTTACACCCCGTTTCAGAGATAAAACGATTGGTGAGGAAAACCGTGCTTACACTTTAGATGAGCTTTATACTTTAGTCACCAAAATTACATCTGTTTATCCGCAGCAGAGGATTCCCTTGTCTGTTTATTTGTCTAAAAGGCCAAAATTCAAATAGTGGCCCTGTATATGGAGAGGCTTCCCTATGATAAAAAGAGATGTTATTCAAAAATTAGCCGACTCATACAATAAAAACAATATTACTATCGGTGTTTTAGGCGGGCATTCTGCTCTTGATATTTGTCGTGGTGCTAAAAAACATGGTTTCAAAACGTTAGCTATTTGTCAAAAAGGTAGAGACAAAACCTATACTAAATACTACAAAACCCGTGGAGATGGCAGAGGCTGCATTGATGAAACAATTGTTCTTGACAAATTCTCAGACATAGTTAAACCAAGTGTTCAAGAAGAACTGAGAAAGAAAAACACGATTTTCATTCATAACAGGTATTTCTGGGTATACTTTGATTTCAAAGATATCGAGAACAAGTTCATGGTCCCAATCTTTGGGACTCGCTCTATGCTCAAGCTTGAAGAACGAGACGTACCAAAAAATCAATATTATCTTCTTGAAAAGGCAGGTATAAGGCATCCTAAGATTTTCAAATCACCTAAGAATATTGATAGACTTGTTATTGTTAAGGTAAGCGAAGCAATTCGTGGTTATGAAAGAGCGTTTTTCTATGCAACAAGTTTTAATGATTATAAGAAAAAATCTGAGGACATGCTTAAAAAGAAGTTAATTACAAAGGAATCGCTTAAAAAAGCAGTTATTGAAGAGTATGTTATCGGTGCGCAGATAAATTTCAACTATTTCTATTCAATAATTGATGATGAACTTGAGATAATGGGTACAGATACAAGAAGGCAGACTAATATAGATGGTCTTATTCGGCTTCCTGCAGATGAACAACAAGAGGTACTAAAATATCTTAGACCTAAAATCATTGAGACAGGTCATATAGCTGCTACCACTAAGGAGTCTATTATTGAGAAAATATTTGATCTTGGGGAAAAATTTATTAAAACCACTAAGAAAGAATATCCGCCCGGTATAATCGGCCCATTTGCCCTTCAAGGTGCTATTGCTGCTGAGAAAGGCAAAGAGGAGATGGTTGTTTTTGATGTTTCTATGCGGATTCCTGGTAGTCCATTGACTCAGTTTACGCCCCATTCTGGTTATCTCTATGGTAATTCTATTAGTTATGGTGAACGGATTGCAATGGAAATTAATAAAGCAATACAACAAGGCAGGTTAAAAGAGATTATAACCTAATTTTACTATTTTTATAAAAAATTCAGAGGTTTGTTTTAATAATAACACAATATATTTATATTTAAATTTTTTACTACAATATTAATTTTGGGAAGTAATAAAATGAGACGGATATTTGTAAAAGGAACTGTTTTTGCAATAGTAATTTTTTTTACTGGAGTTAATATCCTACCAAATTTTAGTGAAGCTTTAGAAAATACCAATCAGCTATCCAATATTATCAGTGATGATTTCGACAGTAAAATCGAAGAAAATATGAAAAAAGGTCATATGCCTTCTTTGGTCGCCTGTATAATTAAGAATAATACTACAGTATGGTCAAAAGGATATGGATATTATGCTTATTATACTAAAAAAACTGCTTCTGTAGACATCGTATATCCAATTGCTTCTGTTACCAAATCTGTCACTGCAACCGCAATTATGCAAATAATTGAAAATGAATCATATGATATTGATCTTGATGATAATGTAAGTGAATATTTACCATTTGATTTAAAAAATCCGAAATATCCAGACGTAAATATTACATGTCGTATGCTTCTCGCGCATCAATCTAGTCTTGGCGATTCAACTCTTAGATTCATATTTCTTTTTACGATACTAAAAATTCCGTTTAATCTTAACACATTTAAAAACTATCTCATTAAGGGGGGATTATTTCATAAATCTGATGTTTGGAATGATTATCGCCCGGGAGAAGGTGTATGTTATAGTACACAAGGGATTGACATTTTAGGTTTATTGGTAGAGCAGATTACAAAGCAATCCTTTTCAGATTATTGCCAAGAGCATATATTCAAACCATTAAAAATGTATAATACAAGTTTCTGTTTTTCTGATTATAACAGAGAGCAGCTTGCGCGTCTATATGTTTGGATGGCTGGATTTTATCTAAAGCTACCTTATATCGAATCAAGTAATTTTGCAGGAGCAGGATTGAAAACTACTATATCTGATTTCTCTCATTTCTTAATTATGCATACCAGTGGTGGCATGTACGACGGTGCGAGAATTTTAAGTGAAGAATCTGTTGAAGAAATGCATCGTGCCCAATATCCAGGATATTATGATGATAAGGTTTTTCTTCATGGACTTGGTTGGTATCAAACCACATTAGATAATGAAACATACGGTGGACATGGTGGTAATTTTGGAGGAGCCCGTGCTGAAATGAGAATGCGTTATTCTGATAGAGTTGGCATTCTCTTTTTCTGGAATCAGAATTCGTTTCTCAGGATGCATTTAGGTCATACTCGCCCTGAAGCGAGAGAAGCCAGAAAAAATATAGAGAAAGCTTTATTCGAAAAAGCTGAGGAATTGTAAGGAATCTACTTTCTACAATCTATTACTCTTTTTTCTGTAATAATCTTATGTAATGTAACATCATGTACGTCAACAGATATATTTTTAACAATCTGAAATTCAAATGCCAAACCAATTCGTAAAGTTTTAGAATTTTTCAGTAGATTATCGTAATATCCATATCCATGTCCTATTCTATTACCAGATTCATCAAAAGCAACTCCCGGTACTAAAATTAAATCTGTTTCATCAATTGAGATTTCTTGTAAGCAATCTTTTTTTGGTTCCATGATAGAATAACTACCGTGTTCAAGATCATTCCATCTTTTAAGTTTAGAGATGGTCAAACAGTGTTTTTTCGTATCAGTAATTGGTACTAATACATTTTTCCCATTAGATAGACTTTCTTTTATCATTTCATGCGTATAAACTTCATTATCATATGAAACATAAAATAGTATGATGGATGCTTGCTTGAATTCCTTCATTTCAAAAAGTCTTTTTTTAATAATATCGCTTTTTTCTAATACATCAGAATTAGACAGGTTTTTTCTAATATCAATTATTTTTTTACGTAACTTTTCTTTCATACAAACCAGTCTTTTTTATCAACAAATAAGAATGTGTTTTCGGGTTTTTTGCTATTTTTTCTATAGAATACATATTTTCTAACTCGCTTTTTTCAAATAATTCAGCAATATCATTTTTTATTCCTTTACAGATTATTTTTGCATCAGATTTCATACTTTTATGTAAGTGCTTCAGAACTGATTCTATAGGCCAAACATTAACCGCTATGAAAATAAAATCAAAATTATCAACAGGATAATTTATGCCATCTCCACATTCAATTTTTATTTTATCCCCTGACCCTTTTTTTTGAATATATGACTGTGCAATTTTAACTATCATTTTATTGTTATCTATTGTTACAACTTTGGCTTTGGTTTCCGCTGAGATTATCATCGCTCCAGTTGGCAGTATACCACAGCCGATAAAAAGGACTTCATCATCAGGTGATATTTTTACCATTTCTAATTCTTTCAAAAATACATTTTTTCTCCATCTAGTCAACATTCTATAAAAAAAATCTATTTTCACTGCTAACAATTCTAAAAAAAGATACTCATAGCATGATATTTTTCTTTTCCAGTTTGTAAACATGGATGACGATTTGTTTTTTTTCCGTTCAGTCAAGGTATCTTTAGCATCTAGAAACTTGTATAAAAGTATTTTTCGTGTTAGATTGACTTAGAATACGTTTTTCCATTGGTAAGAAAAAGCTATTTGTATCATATTCTTCAACCGGTTCATATCTCCGCTTGATATAGCTCGATATATTTGGCCGAGTAGATATTGTGGGCGTAAATAAAAACGACTTGTAGCTTTTTCACTATATTCCTTTAGTTCTTCGTATGTAAAATTTCCGAGATTTCTTCTGGAATCAGCTGGAACAGCATATTCATCCTTAGATACTTTATTTTGTTTCAAAGCGTCATTCCACAACTCTGATCCTACCTCATATTTTAGCGGTCGGAAGATAACAGAATCAAAAGGCAGAGAACAAACAAATTTGATGGTTTCTTCCATATGGTCTTTTGTCTCCATAGGTGCGCCGAATATAAAACTCCCTACAGTAGTAAAATTCATTTTTCTAGATAGTTTGATTGCGTTTCTGATTTGTTCTTTTGTGATTTTTTTATTGTAACAGTCAAGAACTGATTGGGAGCCTGATTCAACACCGAAACTTAAGAACTTAACATTTGCTTTTTTCATTTTCTTATATAGTTCTTTATCTGCAGAGTCGACACGAGCACCCAGAATCAAGATATCCATGCTAACCCGATTTTCTATTATTAAATCAAAGATTTTATGTGCTCTTTTCTTGTTTACTAAGAAATTATCGTCGACGATTTTAACTGAACCATATTTGTCGTCTATCTCATTTATTTCATCAAACACGTTTTGTGCAGATCGTTCTCTGTATCCATAGTTTTTATTAACATTATTATATTTTGAACAGAAACGGCAATGGAATGGGCAACCTCTGCTTGTCAGCATTGATGTAAATTTCTTTCGAGGTTTATATCCCCATGCAAAATTACCATAATCATATTTTTCCACGAGATGACGAGATGGAAATGGTAGTGTATCTAAATCCTTTAAAATCTCTATGTTTTTCCCATATTTTATTTGATTTCCTTCCCTAAAGAGTATTCCTGGTATTTCAGAGAGTTGCTTTTCTCCTTTTAAAAATTTGACTAAATCCGGCATCACCGGTTCTCCTTCCAATTCAACTTCAATGTCTGCATCAGGAATATCGTAAAGTGCGCGTTCTTTTAGAAAACTACAATGTGGACCACCTATAATTAAAGGAATTTCCGGATCTAGTTTTTTTATTACTCTAGCAGTATCAGCCACATTTGGATAATTGTTAGTGTATACGCTCATTCCTACAGCATCGGCTGTTAAAAGATATTTTTTGATTTGCTCTTCTGATATTTTTTCAACACCAAGATCAATGATTTGGACTTCGTGTCCCTGTTGCTCTAATACTGCTCCCATATATAGAAGCCCGATTGGTGGATAGATTGATACAACATTTGGAGGATGACCAAAGATGCCGGGTTGCGTCCATTCTTCAGGATGCCTTAGAAACAGAATTTTCGTCATGATTTACATCTCGTTAATTTGATTTTTTGATCAGATAGAAAGACTGCCATTTAAAGTTTCTAAATAGAAAACGAGAAGAATTATCAATTTTTTTTACAATTTTAATGTTTTGATATGAATCTATGGATTTAATCAACGATTTTACAGTTGAATATGGGTCTCTGACTATTATTTTGCTATTGTTTTTGGCTTTTTCAAATATGTGCTTTAAAATCTTCTCTCGCGGATAGGAACAACCAGATATTATAATAGTATCAAATCTATCGACAGGATAATTTTCACCGCTTCCTTGTTCTATGGTTATTCTCTTTTGTAGATTTTTTTTATTTATCAAATTTCTAGCTAGTTTCACTGATTTAAGGTTTTTATCTATTCCAACAATTTTTGCTCCGTTGATTCTGGTTATTGTCATAGCTGTAATAGGGTATGCACCACATCCTATGTGAAGGATATTTGAGTCTTTTTGTATGTCTAACTCTTTGTATTCTTTTTCGTATTCTTTACTTATTTTATCGTCATATAAAAGAGCTATTTTATCTAATCTATGAGAGAGATTATCTATAAAATTCCAGTAATGGTTTGCTATCTTCCTATCTATATCAACATCCATGTTTTACGTCTTCCCCCGCTATAAATTAATTAAAAAAGGGTTAATTAGGGTTTCTATACTGTAAAAACTTGCTAGGTTATGTGTTTTTTACCATAACTATAATATACTAATTTTAGTATTGTTGCAATATTGTTACAAAAAAAATCTTTGATACAAAATTATGTGATGAAACATGAAGGGCGAGGGAGTTGGTTTTGGGAAGGCTATATTGTTTAATGAGCACTTTGTAGTATATGGCGTGCCATCTATTGTTTCCTCTATAGGACAGTATACGCATGCTCGTATCGAACCGTACGATAAACCGATGTATAATTTAGATGACAAAAGGAATGCGACACCGAAATACAAAGAAGATAAACTCAGTCAGCAGAAGGATTCAATAGATAGAATTCTGAAAGCAATGAGCATTGATTTATCAAAAAATGGTATCAAAATAACGCTTGATGGTGACCTCTATGCTGCAAGTGGCATAGGTGCTAGTGCAGCATCTTGTGTTGCTATTGCTCGAGCGTTATCACAGTATTATGGCTTTAATTTATCTAATGAGAAGATTAATGATATAGCGTTTGAAGGCGAAAAAGGGTATCATGGCACTCCATCAGGTATAGATAATACTGCTTCAACTTTTGGCGGTCTTATATGGTTTGAGAAAGCTGAACCTAATGTTATGGAGAGAATTACGATTTCTAACCCTGTCGAGATAGTGATGGGCAATACAGGCAAGGTTGCTAATACAACTGCTGCTGTTGCTGGTGTTAAAGAGAGGAAAGAGAAAAACCCGAAGAAATATGATGAGATTTTAGATAGAGCTGAAAATATCGCTTATCTGGCAAAAAGAGCTTTTAATGAAGGAGATTATACTGAAGTTGGTAAGCTTATGAATGAGAACCATAAGCTTTTACAGCAGATTGAGGTGTCTTCTAGGGAGCTTGATTTTCTTGTTAAACTTGCACGTGATATAGGTGCTCTTGGTGCTAAACTTACGGGTGGTGGTCTTGGTGGTAATATGATTGCTTTGACACCTGGCAAAGAACTGCAAGAAAAGGTTGCAAATGCTATTGAAAAAGAAGGTTTCCAGGTTTTAAAGACTGTTATAGGTGTTACATCCAGAGAGCGGGTGTAGATGAATCTTCGTGATTTTCTTGTTAAACTTGAAAAAGAAGGAAAATTAACTAGGATAAAAAAAGAAGTTTCAACGAAATATGAGATTGCGAATATTATTTATTCTCTTGATGAAAGACCAGTGATTTTTGAGCATGTCAAAGGCTATTCTATGCCAATTTTTGCAGGGATCACTTCAGACCGTGATATCATTGCCGAGGGTCTTGGTACAACAAAAGAAAAACTGTTATTCAAACAAGTTGAGGCTTTAAGAAACCCTAAGTTACCAAAAATAGTAAATAAAGCCCCTTGTCAAGAAGTTGTTGTTAAGAATCCTAACTTGAACATGTTACCTTTATTATTTCATTTGGATGGTGATGGTGGTAAATATGGTTCTGCAACAGTTGCAACAATAAAAGATCCGGACACGGGAAGAAATGTTTCTTATCATCGTCTCATGATGATCGGTAAAAACAAGTTCACTGCGAGATTAATTGCAAAAAGGCAGACAAGAACCACTTATGATAAAGTAAAAGATGATCTTGAAATGGCTGTATGCATCGGTAATTCTGTTGCGGTTATGGTTGCCGCTTCTTTAGGTCCTCCATCTGGTGTCGATGAGTTTTCAATAGCAAATGCTCTTGATAAAACAGATCTTGTGAAATGTGTTACAAAAGACCTTGAGGTCCCTGCTGAATCTGAAATTGTTATTGAGGGTAGACTTACAAGAGAGGTTGATAGGGAGGGTCCTTTTGTTGATTTAACTGAAACACGTGATTTCGAGCGAAAAGAACCTGTTTTTGTTGTTGATTGTATAACTCACAGGAAAGATGCGATGTATCAAGCTTTAATTCCCGGAAGGTTTGAACATAAAATTTTAATGGGTATGCCAAAGGAACCAACTATTTATGATGAGGTAAGTAAGGTTGTTGAGTGTAAAAACGTGTATGTGACAATGGGTGGTGGTTCTTGGCTTCATGGTGTTGTTCAGATTAAAAAGAAAAATCCTGATGACGGTAAAAAAGCAATCGAGGCAGCATTTAACGGTCACAAGAGCATGAAGCATGTCGTAATTGTAGATGACGACGTTGATATCTATAATCCAGTTGCGGTTGAATGGGCAATTGCAACGCGTTTCCAGGGGGATAAAGACTTGGTCATAAAGCCTGATCAATCTGGGAGTAGTTTAGATCCTTCTTCAAAACAGGAACCAGGTAAAAAGGCACTAACTTGTAAGGTCGGCGTCGATGCAACAATTCCTTTTGATGTTGATAAGAGTAAATATGAGATTGTGAAATATAAAAAAGTTGATGTTGATGCTTACTGCAGGTAAGGGCAAATACAAGGTTTGGCTAAAACAAGAAAAGATTGGCGATAATATTCTTTTTGTTCTTGGTGGCGGAGAAAGATCTCACATAGGTGGTATTGTTGTTTGCGAGCCAGGCAAAAAACCCCAATCTATTAGATTGGAAGGACATTTTGATGATATTGTTTTAAAACCTATTGCTGAGGCTGCTTGTAAAAAATATAAGACAAAAGTTGTTGCAGTCGGTGGTGTTCATGTTAATGATGCTACGAAAGAGGAAATCGCTCTTTTAGTTGAAAATTGTCGTGTTCTTTCTAAAAAATTGTAGCAAGCGAAATCATTATAAATTAACGCCTGTTAAATAATTGTTGGTGGAGGTGAAACTTTGCGAAAAATAAGTAGAAAAAAATATTTTGAAGCAGCTGTAGCGATTATCGTTGCACTAGCATTTATTTTGCCTAGTACATCTGTAATTGCTAACAATACAACACAAAGTGGATTAGTTTTAAATGAAGTGAAGAGTTATAAGGTAATAAAACCATCAATAACCAACCCAAAAGCCGACAACATATTGGTTTCGAATTCGATAGGAGACGATGTTATACCAGGTATTACAAAAGATGCATCTGGTAATACTGTTGTAACATGGACTAATGAAGAGGACATGTTAACATGGAATATGGGAATCGCATATTCTGCCACTCCGACAAATCCTGCGTCTTGGAATGGTTATATTATAACGTTGACTGGCACCACTATGATTTACGCATCTGACACAGCATATGTAACTGGACCTGAAACAACCGATTACAAAGGACTATTTGGAGTTGATATGTACTATGATACAGAGCAAGTTGGTTTCTATCAGATCCCAGATATTACTACTGATCCTAGCACTTGGTTGTTCTACTACTGGACAGACCCGGCTTTAGATCCAACTTATGCAACAATTGAAGATTGCGGCTACTCGACTGAGCCATATAATAACAATCGTGGTCCAGCAAATATGTATATTTATCATTGGGACGACTTAGGATATGATATTCCTGATTGCCCGTTATATTATATTACAAATATAGAGGCAGGGGGGGCAACGATGTTCTTTGATGCGCAATCACATCTATGGACAGCTCCAGCAAAAGAACCTGCAATGGCAATGCTACCAGACTGGTTCCATGTTGCTTGGGAGTACTACAACGCAACAGCTCAAAAGGACCAGATTGTCTGGAAGAAAATAGATGCTGCAGTAGAAGCAGATATCGAATTTACACCATACCAGGAATACGTAGCAGATGGTACAAACCCTGAAATAGCTGCATATCAAGATGGTGCAGATTATCATGTTGCTATCGTCTATGTAGATGGTGCAAATGTAAAATGTGTTTACAGTAGTGATGATGGTACCACATGGTCAGCACCTGTGACAATTGCCGCTGGCTCATACCCAGCCTTATGTGCAATTGGAACCAAACTATATTGTGGCTATATACAAGGCGGAAATCTGTACCTTGTGATATCTGATGATGGAGGCGCAAACTGGGGTACACCTGAGCAGATAAATGATGAAAACGGCTCAGTTTCTGCAGAAGAAAACGCAGTAGATATACACTCTGCAGGAATTGTTTGGGTTGACACCAGAGGCAATGACAAAGAGATATATTACGCTGCTCTAGCTGGCGTAAACAATCCACCAGTGGCACCTACCATTGATGGCCCAGCACAAGGAAAACCAAACGTCAATTACAATTATATACTTAATGCGGTAGACCCAGAGGGAGACGATGTATCATACTACGTTGACTGGGGCGACGGAACAAACAGCGGTTGGACAACCCCCTCTACATCAGGTGATGACGTAACACTAACTCACAAATGGACAAAGAAGGGAACATACGCAGTAAAAGCAAAAGCAAAAGACATTTATGATGCAGAAAGCGGCTGGACGACGATATCCGTGTCCATACCAAGAACCATGTCAATCAACGTCTTGTTACAGCGGTTCTTTGAGCGGTTCCCGCACGCGTTTCCAATACTACGAAACATACTAGCAGCATAAAAACAAAAATAAACCCTCTATCTTTTTTTCTTTTTTTTTATTTTTAGTGACAAAATAAACGTTTTTGTAATAATAGTTGCGTAACTTCCTTTTGGTATAATATGCTCTCTTAGATATTATCTAATACAAAAACAATAAAATATCACAAGGATATAACCCTGTCAATAAAGGGGTAGCTTCTTATGTATCTTACAAAAGAAGAAGAGACGATTCTTGACGGTGAACAAGGCGAAGTAATGGAAAGAATGCTCCGGTTACTTGTTCGTTTAGGTGAAATTTACAAAGCAGACAAAATGATACCAGTTGGTTCTGTGCAAGTTGCTGGTGTATCATATAAATCAATTGCCGATCCTGGTACAGAATTTTTAGAGGATCTCGCTGAAAACGGAGCAAAAGTAAAAGTCCTTACTTTTCTTAACCCTGCAGGGATGGACCTTGAGAACTGGCAGAAACTAGGTTTTCCAAAAGATTTTGCAAAGAACCAGCTTCGTATTATGGATGCTTTCAAAAAAATGGGGATAATTGTAACCTCAACATGTACACCATATTTGGCAGGAAATCTACCAAGGTTCAGAGAACATATCGCTTGGTCTGAAAGTTCAGCTGTATCTTTTTCTAACTCCGTTATAGGTGCAAGAACAAATAGGGAAGGAGGGCCATCTGCTCTTGCTGCTGCTATTTGTGGTAAAACGCCTAACTATGATTTGCATTTAGATGAAAACAGACATCCTCATTTTAAAATAAAAGTAGATGCTGACTTGGAATTCAACTCAGATTTTGGCGCCTTAGGTTATTTTGTTGGTAAACAGGTGAAAAACAAAATACCATACTTTACAGGTATAAAAGATGCAAACACTGACCAGTTAAAAGCGTTAGGTGCTGCAATGGCTGCATCGGGCGCAGTTGCGTTGTATCATGCAGAAAGACTTACGCCTGAGGCAAGTCTAGTTAAAAAAGAAGGTTTAGAGACAATAAACGTAGGCAAAAAAGAAATCAGAGAAGTATATGAAAAACTAAATTCTGGTAAAGAACCAGACATAGTTATTCTGGGTTGTCCGCATGCTTCGCTTCGAGAAATTTCATTACTTGCAGAAAAATTAAAAGGAAAACGACTTAAAAAACCAGTGTGGATTTGTACCTCGAGAGTGATGAAAGAAGCAGCTGAGAGGATGGGTTTTGTGGAGATAATTGAAAAAGCTGGTGGAAGTGTAGTTGCTGACACTTGCATGGTTGTATCGCCAATAGAAGAAATGGGTTACAAGGTTACAGGTGTGGATTCTGGTAAAGCGGCAAACTATCTTCCAGGTTTTTGTAAACAGGAAGTTGTTTTTGCTGATATAAACAAACTGATAGAGGTGCAAACATGAAAGGAAGAATGATATCGCCAGGAAAAACAAAAGGTGTCGCAATCGTTTCAAAAGAGCCCATCGGTTTCTACGGTAGCTTTGATATCAAAACAGGTAAAATGATAGAAAAAGGACATCCTCTAGAAGGTAAAAATATTAAGGATAAAATTCTTGTTTTTCCATGTGGTAAAGGATCAACTGTTGGATCATATGTTATATACGGTTTGAAGAAAAATGGTGTGGCACCAGCTGGTATAATAAACAAAGAAACGGAAACCATAGTTGCAACAGGTGTTATATTAGCTGGTATTCCATGTGTCGATCAGATTGATATCGAAAAAATAAAAGACGGAGACACAATAATTTTAGATGCAGACAAAAGTGAAGTAGAAGTGATAAAATAATATTTACAGTAAGGCTCTCATACTCCACGAAGTAGCCAAACCACTCAACGCTACATCGTAGTTACTGCTACCATCAGACCATGTTATTTTACCTGTAACGTTACTCATACCAACCTTCATTCCTACATAGGTTGGGAACTTCCAAATCTTGCAATACGCGTTATCTGTTTTAATATCAAGGTCAAGCCCTATTTTAGCTGTTTTTAACAATATCTGAGTTGCACGAGGTTTAGCTGACACACTATACTCAGATGGCATAGTCACAAGTTTTAGGAAAACCTTTTCATCTGATTTAGTAATCTTAATGTTAATATCGTCAAGGGATGTTAGTGTTTCTCCATCATCAGTCGTTATAAACAATGTGCTAAACGGATTAAATCTAGAAGTCCTGGTTGATATAAATTGTGGAGCCGGATAGTAATTAGCAAGATATATGTCCCACCCATTGCTGAAACTTATGTGGAACCAGTCCCATCCACCGATTGATCCTCTTGTTACAATATTTGGTGACCACGAATGCTCATGAACACCAACTCCTTGCACCTTGTATTCCTTATCATCAATCATTATTGTGCCGTTAACTTTACATCCAAGGAACACGTAGTTTGCGATATTGCTCCTTGATTTAAGAAAAGCTTTTTCACCAACAGTCCAAATTGGATCAGATGGTGCAAAATACTCCAAATTAACAACTATCTCATGTTCTTTATCGATGTCATTGTCCTTTGCGTAAACACGCCAGCTTGGAGCTCTGCCCTCAGCCCATGAATCACCATATTTTACGCTGACACCAGGTGACGTAGCCGTAAGTATAGGTTTAGATATTATTCCAAAGCTCCTTTTGCTGTTAACAATGCCACCGTATTTTTCGCCATTTGGACCATTTAATGTAACCACAAGAACATCTGGTTTAAGTGTACCAAATAGATCACTGCGAGCCATATGGTTAAAACTAACAGCAACAGACCAACCATCTAGTTCACTGTCTTCCCCGCCAAGTATGGCACTGAAATACCACCATTCTCTGCTGATACGTATCTTCTGGTAATGAGACCCTTCGTCGTCTGCTGAAACAGCCCTCATATAACCAGGTATCATTGATGTTGGCGGAACAGGTGATACTGGAGGTAAAACCTCTTCTTCCCCTGAATCCGTATCCTTTTTCCCACCATTAAAAGAAAGATAATTAGTTCTGTATAGGACCACCACTGCTATGATTATCAGGGCTACTACGATTATCACATCTATCTTCTTCATTTTAGGAGTCATTGTATACCCGCTATAGTATTATTTTTATATAAATCTTTATATTAATGCTTATTAAATGTTTCCTTACAGATGTTACCAGAAAACCCTTCCTATACTTTATAGGCAACCGTAGCGGAAAGATATATTAGGCAACATAAAATTACATGTTTTTTAATTTACGGAGAAGGGGATTTTTCCAAAATGACATCAAACAGACAAAACGCTAAACTAATTCTCGAAGACGGGTCCATTTTCAAAGGATACTCATTCGGCGCAAAAAAACCTATCAATGGCGAAGTCGTATTCAACACAGGCATGGTCGGCTACCCAGAAAGCCTAACAGACCCATCATACCGCGGACAAATACTGACCTTAACGTACCCACTAATAGGCAACTACGGTGTACCAGGCTACGAAAAAGAAGACAATATACTAAAATACTTTGAATCAGACAAGATACAAATCCAAGGATTAATAATATCAAACTATTCTGAAAATTATTCGCATTGGAACGCAAAAAAATCTTTGTCAGATTGGATGAAAGAACATAAAATACCAGGCGTATACGGCGTTGATACAAGGGAACTGACAAAAAAAATAAGAAAAAAGGGTACATTACTGGGAAAAATAGTTTACAATGGCAAAGAAAATATAGGATTCGAGGATCCAAATAAAAGAAATCTTGTCTCAGAGGTTAGCATAAAAAAACCTATTGTTTACAAAAAAGGAAAAAGACGAATTATTATTGTTGATTGTGGCACAAAAAACAACATAATACGCGCCTTTCTTAGAAGAGATTTTACTGTTATTAGAGTACCATGGGACTACGATTTCTTGAAAGAAAAAGCAGATGGCGTTGTTATCTCAAATGGTCCTGGGAATCCACGACTATGCAAAACCACCATACAGAACGTTAAGAGAGCTTTTTCAAAAAACATACCAATACTTGGCATATGCCTGGGTTCACAAATACTAGGCCTCGCAGCTGGTGCCAGCACATACAAACTAAAATACGGCCATAGAAGCCACAACCAACCATGTGTAGAATCTGGTACAAAAAGATGCTATATTACTTCACAAAACCATGGTTATGCAGTTGATTCAGAGACATTACCTGAGGACTGGCGCGAATGGTTTTACAATGACAATGATAAAACAAACGAGGGCATACATCACATATCAAAACCATTTTTCGGTACGCAGTTCCACCCAGAGGCATCACCAGGTCCAGATGATACTGAGTTTTTGTTTGATATGTTCTTGAGGTCAACGAGATGAAAAAGAAAATCAAAAAAGTGTTGTTATTAGGCTCCGGCGCCATACGCATAGGGCAGGCCGGGGAGTTTGATTACTCAGGTAGCCAGGCTATAAAAGCATTAAAAGAAGAAGGCATCAAAACTATACTAGTCAACCCAAACATTGCAACGATACAAACATCGGATTACCTGGCAGACAAAGTATATTTTTTACCAATCGACCCATATTTTGTTGAAAAAGTAATTGAAAAAGAAAAACCAGATGGTGTACTACTCGGTTTCGGTGGACAAACAGCATTAAACGTTGGTGTGGAACTAGCGGAAAAAGGTGTTTTCAAAAAGCACAAAGTCGAAATCCTAGGTACACCAATCGAGGCTATACTAAACACAGAAGACCGTGATCTTTTTGTTAAAAAAATAAAAGAGATAAACCTAAAAGTCCCAGTTAGCAAAGCTGTCGCAAAAGTAGACGAAGCAGTAAAAGTAGCAAAAGAAATCGGCTACCCTGTTATGTGCAGAATAGCATATGCCTTAGGGGGATTGGGCTCCGGTGTAGCATACGATGAAAAACAACTGGTTGAGTTAACAAAAAAGGCATTTTCTTATACAAAACAGATTCTAGTCGAAGAATATTTTGGTGGCTGGAAAGAGCTAGAATATGAGGTTGTGAGAGACCAATACAACAACTGTATCGTTGTTTGTTCTATGGAAAATGTTGATCCGATGGGTATACACACAGGTGAAAGCATAGTAGTCGCACCAGTACAAACGCTAACCTCTTCTGAGCACTTCAAACTTAGAGCTATTTCTATAAAAGTGATAAGAAAACTTGGCATAGTTGGCGAATGCAACATACAGTTTGCCTTGGACCCAAAATCAGAGGATTATCGTATAATAGAGGTTAATGCTAGGTTGAGTAGAAGTTCAGCCTTGGCATCAAAGGCGACAGGTTACCCACTTGCTTTTATTGCAACAAAACTAGCCTTGGGTTACAGTTTAAACGAGGTAAAAAACATAATCACGGGAGAGACTTCAGCATGCTTCGAACCAGCACTTGACTATATTGTCGTAAAATACCCTAGGTGGGACCTACAAAAATTCAGGCGGGTCAGCCAAATCATAGGTTCAGAGATGAAATCAGTTGGCGAGGTCATGGCCATCGGCAGAAGCTTCGAAGAATCATTACAAAAAGCAATACGCATGTTAGACGTTGGAATGAATGGTATTACATGCAACAACATAAATTTCAACAACCTAGAAAAGCAACTGACCCAACCAACTGACAAAAGAATGTTTGCGATAGTAGAAGCAATAAAGCAAGGTTACACAATCGATAAAATATACGAGCTATCGAAAGTAGATAGATGGTTCTTACATAAAATAAAAAACATAATAGACTTAGAAGAAAAAATAAAAAAATATCATCTCCAAAAGATGCCACATTCTATTTTAATAGAAGCAAAACAAAAAGGTTTCTCCGACAAACAAATAGCTATTCTAACAAAAACCACTGAGCTGGCGGTTAGAAAAAAGAGAAAAAAACTTGATATCCTGCCGGTTGTTAAACAAATTGATACCCTTGCCGCAGAGTACCCGGCTAAAACCAACTACTTGTATCTAACATATAATGCTTGCAAAGATGATTTGGATTTCAAAGAAAAAAACAAGGTTATTGTTCTAGGAGGCGGAGCCTATCGTATCGGTTCATCTGTTGAGTTTGATTGGTGTTGTGTAAATTCAGTTGCAACACTACGAAACCTAAAATATAATACAATTATGATCAACTGCAATCCAGAGACGGTCAGCACAGACTACGACATATGCAACAAACTGTATTTTGATGAACTAACCCTCGAAAGAGTACTAGATGTCTGCGACAAAGAAAAACCAATTGGGGTGGTAATCTCTATGGGTGGCCAAATACCAAACAACCTAGCATTACCATTGCATGAATCAGGTATTCACATACTTGGAACATCTCCAATTGATATCGATACTGCAGAAGACAGACATAAATTCTCACAATTATTGGACAAACTAGAAGTTGACCAACCAGAATGGAAAGAACTAACCAGCTTAGAATCTGCTGAGGAATTCGCAAACAAAGTAGGATACCCTGTACTAGTTAGACCAAGCTATGTACTAAGCGGCGCAGCAATGAGCATAGCACTGAGCAAAAATGAGTTAAAAGAATATCTTGAAAAAGCATCAGAAGTCAACAAAGAGCACCCCGTGGTCATCAGCAAATTCATAACAGGTGCCAAAGAAATAGAAATCGATGCTGTAGCTAACCATGGTAACCTATATTGTTACGCGATATCAGAACACGTAGAAAATGCAGGAGTCCACTCAGGTGATGCGACATTGGTCCTACCGCCACAAAGAACCTATTTGGAAACCATGAGAAGAATAAAAATAATCACAAAAAAAATCGCTAAAAATCTAAGCATAACAGGGCCATTCAACATACAGTTCATAGCAAAAGACAACGACGTAAAAGTAATAGAATGCAACCTACGCGCATCAAGAAGCTTCCCGTTTGTATCCAAAGTTTTTAAAATAAACTTCATAGACTTGGCCACAAAAATAATGATGAACAAAACAGTGCCAATCATAGATCGCTCATCATTTGATCTTGACTATGTAGGTATCAAAGCATCGCAGTTCTCATTTACCAGGCTAAAAGGCTCAGACCCAATACAGGGTGTGGAAATGACATCAACAGGCGAAGTAGCATGCCTGGGTGATGACTTCAATGAAGCATTCCTAAAAAGCCTAATATCAGTGGGATTCAAACTACCAGAGAAAACAATATTGCTATCAACTGGACCAATACACAGTAAAGCAGAGTTCCTCAGCGATACCAAAATATTAGATAAAATGGGCTTCAAATTTTATGCTACGAAAGGAACAGCAGACTTTTTGGAAGCCAACGGAATAAAAGCGGAAACACTATATTGGCCTCTAGAAAACCAAGAGCCAAATACCCTAACATGTATAGCTGATGGAAAAATAGACTTGGTTATAAACATACCAAAAAACATAGAAAAAGAAGAACTTGACAATGATTATCTTATTAGGAGAAAAGCAGTTGATTTTGATGTGCCTTTGATCACAAATTTGCAGCTTGCTAAAAGGTTTGTCGAGGCAATTAGTAGGACTTCTTTGGATGATTTAAAGATTAAAAGTTGGGGTGAATACGCCTAATTCTCCATATTTTTGATAATTTTCAGTTGCATAAATACAAGTATATACTTATATGTACGCATCTGCGAAAAAGACACTTAAAACCCTAAAATATTTTATTTACTCGACGGCAATGGGAAGAAGCCGTAATATAACGACTTTTTCCAATTAGAGACCCATCCAATTAATTACCCCCTCTAATAAAAAAATTCACCTCTCTGCTTCTTCCCATCACTGCTGTTATATTTTTTTGTACTACAAAAAGATTTAAACCCCTAATTGTTAACATCTGTTAACAATTTTTATTTATCTGGAGGTAAAATGTTATGAAAAGAGGAAACAGTAGAAAAATATTTTTAGGCAAGGCAGAAATTGGTGTGGTATTGTGTGTTTTGTTGTTAACTACATCATTTGCAACATCGCTAGGAACAACACAAACTAAAACCTTGGTTGGAACTAAAACCGGTGATATAAACAGTTTAACTTACTCGTTTTTATTTACTGAACCAACCTTTGACGTAAGAACGGCAGATGACTCTGAATACACCCTCATAGAAATGCCTGGTTGTATAACAATGGCTAAAATAAGCGGTCAGCCAGCATTACCTGTTCACTTTGCTACGATTTTATTACCGCCAAAAACTGAAGTTGCTAGTATAGATGTTGTTGGTATACAAGATTCCATTGAAACTTCTGATATAGATCTTAAACAAAAACCAGTGTTACCTTATCAGCATTCAGTTCCCTTCGGTTGTACAGAACCACAAGAATTTGAAAAAGATTCTAGCATATATTCCTCAAATGTTGCATACCCATCTAATTTGAACTCAGAATACAGCGTTGGATACAGCAGAGGTTACGCCATTCTTAATTTTGGACTCTACCCAATGCAGTATAACCCTTACAAAGGTACTCTTGTCTACTACTCAGAAATAGAAGTTACTATAAACCTTATAGAAACAGGATATGTTAACGAATTTTTTAGAAATAACCCTGAGGATCAGATATGGGTTGAGAAACTTGTTTACAACCCGCAAATAGCTGATATGTATACTTCAGGCATTCCAACTTTTGATTATCCTGGTGGTCTTTGTGACCCAAGTGGGCATTATGATTATGTGATTATAACTACAACCTATAACGGCCTTAATTACTGGGCTACTGGTGGAACACTTACGTATAACTGGGAAAGTTTAATGGATAAACACCAAGCTGATGACGGCTTAAGCTGCACATTGGTTACAGTTCAAGATATCAATGCATGTACTGATTATCACAACTCCAACCCCTTGTTCAACGACCAGCAAGCGCATATAAGGGAGTTCTGCAAAGATGCGTATGAAGATTGGGAGACAAGTTACATACTGATTGGTGCTGATGGTGAGTCATCTTACATACCTGCTCGTGATATGAAAACAGCTTATGAGAGCAATATCGATGCTGATATCTACTGGAGTAACCTAGATAACAACTTCAACGCTGATGGTGATAACTATTGGGGTGAGGAAGGAGACAACGGCTTCGATTTATATGCAGAGTTATTCATTGGTCGTGTAACTTGTGATACACCACAGGATGTTTCAAATTGGTTAACAAAAAGTTTTTACTATGCAGATAGCACAGAAGATGTATACTTAGATAATGCTGCGTTTTATGGTGGAGATACAGGTTGGCAATGTCAAGGTGATGATTTCATGGATTACAGTGCAATTAAGGGGACTAATGATTGGCTTGGACCTAACCCTGGTTATGATGGGCCTTTCCCGACTTGGGCTGGTTTCCAGTTTGGTTTTGAAACATGGAATATAGTAAATGTTGGTAACGAGTTTGATTTGTCAGTTGCATGGACTGCTGAGCCGCCAAACCCTGGTTGGCAAGGAGGAAGCGAATCTGCTGCAATTAATGGATTAAAAACTGCAATTAACAATAACCAAGTGACATTGCTTAGTGGTATAGCACATGCTGACTCATCTATGTCTCTAGACGTAGGTTCATCTTCTTGGGAAAGTCAATACACAAACACAAAACCATTCTTTATACATGATTATGGCTGTCACTGCGGTGATTTTGATGCCTCAGATGATGGTGTTTTACACTCTATGCTCTTTCACTCCAACACTGAACTTGCTTTCGGTTGCGTCTACAACACTTGCTATGGATGGGGAAACCTATACTGTACTAACTCAAGTAGCGCCTTCCAAGCAAAAGAGTTCTGGTCATACTTCCTTGACATGGAAAACAAATCAGGTGATTTCGGCAGTTGGCAACTTGGAAGAGCACACGCCTACTCAAAAGACAGGATGGCGCCAACAATTTTATGGGATTATTCATATGGAACATGGCGAGCAATCATTCAAGGTTGTCTATTATTTGGTGACCCAGCACAAACAATAAAAACACCACATCCAAGTGATCCTCCTGCAAAACCTTCAAAACCCTCAGGTATAATAAATGGACTTTGGTTTGTAGAATATACGTACACCAGTTCTACAACAGATCCAAATGGTGACGATATTTACTATCTGTTTGACTGGGGAGATGGAACCAGCGACTTAGTAGGCCCATATGCGTCTGGACAAACTGGAGTAGCAACTCACTCATGGCCAGAACTGGGAACTTATGAAGTTAAGGTAAAAGCTAAGGACGAATGGGGTACTGGTAGCCTATGGTCAGATCCGTTGTCTGTTACTATCACAGATAATACGCCGCCTAATAACCCGATTATCACAGGCCCAAATCGAATAAAGCCTATGATTGCTTATCTATTCACCTTCACAGCAACAGATAATGATACTGGTCAGCAACTCTACTATGACATTGACTGGGGTGACGGAAACGGAGCATCAGGACTAGGACCATATTACTCAGGAGAAGTAGTGCCTTTTACACATTCCTGGAACCTTAAGGGAACATACACAATAAAATCAAGAGTAAAAGATTCAATCGGTGCTAATAGCGACTGGACACTGTTCACAGTCATAGTAACTTATGCCCTAGTTCAACAGCAGCAGAATAGCCAAGTCCTCATCGGGCAATCACAAAATAATCCGATGTTTCAAGTTTTACTAAAGAATCTTAACAATCAATGATGAAAACAAAGAAATAAAAATCTCCTCTCTTTTTTCTTTATTTTTACTTAGTCTACAGTTTAATAACCAAAGATAATGTTAATAACTGTGATTATAGATTACAGAGAAAACCATCTGGGGGATAGATTATGGTAGACGAAAGGGAGATAGAATCTGTTTTTTCAGAAGAATTACAATGGATAAAAGATAACAATCTAAGACAAAAAGTAATAAATATCTGGAGTGAAGCAGCTAACCGGGGGAACTGGAAATCAATAAACGATGCACCTTTTACACTCTTAATTGAAAATTCGGGGAAACTAACAGATCATACCAAAAGGACAACCAACCTTGCAAAAGCAGTATACAACCTAAGAAAAGAAAAACTAAATTTAGATTTTTTAATTGCCGGAGCTTTGCTTCATGATGTTGGAAAACTACTTGAATATGTTAAAAAAGGAGATAAAATCGTTAAAGGAGAATACGGCGATAAATTTAGACACCCTGTTTCAGGTGCATTACTTGCAAAAGAACTAGGCCTTCCTGACGAAGTTGTTTTCATAATCTATGCACATTCTCACGAAGGCGACAAATTAAAGCGCAGTCCTGAGGCAGTAATCGTAAATCATTGCGATTTTATTGATTTTGAAATTAGAAAATCACTGGTGTAAAAATTATGAATGTGAAAAACTCCGCAGGTAGAGAAGTGAAAACAGAGATTTTGGGAAGAAGCTTCAAACCATTTTCTGGTGCCAAAAAATATAGTTATTCTTCAAAGGTAACCACTCTTATAAATGCCTTAAAAAAATGTGTGATAAAAAACGGAGATACGATTTCTTTTCATCATCAACTTAGAAATGGTGATGACGTAATAAATCTCACACTTAGTGCAGCTCGTGAATTAGGAATTAAAAAAATAAGAATGGCACAAACCGCAATGTTTGATGCTCATAATCCAGTGATTGATTTTATAAAAGACGGTGTAGTCAATAGAATAGAAGGAAGTATCAATGGAGTTGTCGGGGACTTTGTATCTAAAAATCCATTAGATTTTCCAGTGGTTCTTCGCTCTCATGGCGGTCGATGGGCCGCTGTTAAATCAGGTGAACTTCATCCAGATATTGCTATAATTGCTGCATCTACTGCGGATGAACGAGGAAATGCAACAGGTGTTATTGGTAGAAGTGCATTCGGCCCAATTTCTTATTCACAAATTGATGCAATGTGCGCTGACCATGTTATTATTGTTACCGATAATATTGTAAAATATCCATGCAAGTACCAGGAGATACAGGAGAGATATGTTGACTACGTTGCACAGGTTGATAAAATCGGTGATCCAAAAAATATAATGTCTGGAACAACAAAAATTACAGAAGAACAAGAAAAACTACAGATTGCTCGTGATTGCGTAAATCTTATGGATGCAGCAGGTTTGATAAAAGATGGTATGGTTTTTCAATCTGGTGCAGGAGGAATTTCTCTTGCAGCTGTTAAATTCTTAGGTGAAAGACTTGAAGAAAAAAATATTGTTGCTGATACTGCAACAGGTGGTCTAACACAATTGATAGTAGATATTTACAAAGCAGGGCGTGTAAAAAATATTTATTATTCTCAGGTTTTTGATGATTACTCTGTTAAATTCATTCAAAATGACTTAGGACTGCCCGCGGATATCGGACATTACGCAGATCCAACCTCTAAAGGAAGAACAATAGACGGTCTTGATACTGTTGTTTTAGGAGCAACTGAAGTTGATGTAAATTTCAATGTAAATGTAAATACGCATTCTGATGGGAGACTTCTGCATGGGATAGGTGGTCATCAGGATACAGCTGCTGCTGCAAAACTAACTATTATCACATGTCCGGTTTTTAGAAAAACAAATCCCATTGTTCGTGAAAAAGTGACAACAATCTCAACACCAGGTGATGTCGTTGATGCAATTGTTACAAATGAGGGTATTACAATTAATCCAAAAAGAAAAGATTTAATAGAAAAAGTTAAAGGAAAAATAAATATCGTTCCAATTGAAGATTTGAAAAACAGGGCGTATTCGGAAACAGGTGGCCCTCAAAAAATTGAGTTTACTAATGAACTTGTTGGTATGACTAAATGGTTTGATGGAACGCTTCTTGATTTGATTTGGAAGGTAAAGGATGTGAAATAAATGAAATGGGCTACTAAAATAACAAAGGTAGAGCCAAATCATCTTGTAACACGTGGTTATAGGCAGGAGGATCTTATTGGGGATGTTCCTTTTTCACATGTTGTTTATCTTTTATTGAAAGGTGAACTTCCGAGCAAGGAACATGGTAAAATGATGGATGCAATTCTCACAGCATGTATCGATCATGGTGTAACTCCTCCAACTGCAATGGCTTCAAGAATAGTTGCCTCTGGTGGTGTGCCTTTATCTACAGCTGTTGCGGCAGGTGTTCTCTCTATTGGTGATGCCCATGGTGGTGCTATAGAAAAAGGTGCGAAGTTTTTACAAGAGGGGATTGCTAGAATGAAAAAAGAAGGTAAAAAAATCGATGAAATCGCAAAGGTCCTTGTAAAAGAGAGCATAGAACAAAAGAAAAGAATCCTTGGTTTTGGCCATCGCATTCATAATTCTGATCCTAGAACAAAAAAACTTTTTTTGCTTGCAAATGAGCTAAAGATCTCTGGAGAGCACATTTCTCTTTCAAAGTCAATTGAAAAAGAACTTGAAATTCAAACTGGTAAAAAACTCCCAATAAATGTTGATGGTGCGATCGCTGCAATATCCTCTGATATGAACTTTGATTGGAGACTAGGCAAAGCATTCTTTTTAATTGGAAGAGTGGCTGGTCTTACTGCTCATGTTTATGAAGAACAAACTGAACAAAAACCAATGCGTGAGATTTTTACTTGTGAATGTGAATACGAAGGTCCAAAAGAAAGAGACCTTCCCTGATTTTTGGAGGTATTTTTATGGGTAAAACAATGATTCAGAAAATTTTTGAGAATCACTCTGATCAAAAAGCAATAGTTGGAGAAAATATTGATATAAAAATTGATGTAAGAGTTGCACGTGATTTTGGCGGTGCAAATGTTGTAAAAAATCTTGAAGAAAATGGGCTTTCTATCGACGATTCTAAAAAAACATTTTTTACGTTTGACTGTAATCCTGGAGGTTGCGATCAGAAATATGCTGCAAATCAGCATACCTGTAGACTTTTTGCTCGTAAAAACAAAATTAAGGTTTTTGACATAAATGAAGGTATTGGAACACATCTTGTGATTGATGAAGGTATCGCAAAACCTGGTGGAACAATAGTTTCAACAGATTCCCATGCAAATATCTTGGGTGCAATTGGTGCATTTGGTCAGGGTATGGGTGATAACGATATCGCGCATGCTTTTGCCTATGGAAAGGTTTGGTTTAAAGTTCCGCCGACTGTGAAAATTATTTTAAAAGGAGCACCATCAAATCTCGCAACACCAAAAGATGTTGTATTAAAGATGCTTCAATTTTTTGGTGCAAACGGTCTTTTGGGTTATGCTGCAGAGCTTTACGGTGATTATATTGATACTTTATCTCTTGATGGAAAAATTACTATTGCTTCTATGACAACTGAGATGGGCGGTCTTATCGTTTTATTTCCCACTAATACTGTGAAAGTAGATTCTGATGCGGAATATGAAAAAACAATAGAAGTTGATATTCAGGGTTTAACTCCGATGATTGCAAGACCTGGCCATCCAGAGGATGCTGTAAATGTGACAGAGTTATCTCAAATAAAGGTTGATTCTGGTTTTATTGGTTCTTGTACAAATGGTCGAATGGAAGATATGCGGGCAACTGCAAAGATTTTGAAAGGACGAAAAGTTGCGCCAAGTCGTGTTTTAAAAATCGTTCCTGCAAGTGATAAAATCTGGAAGCAGTGTTTAGATGAAGGATTAATTGAAATTTTTAAAAAAGCTGGGGCACTTGTTGGGTCTGCTGGTTGTGCTGGTTGTGCTGCAGGTCAAATAGGTCAGACTGGGCCTTCTGAGGTTGCAGTTTCTTCAGGTAATAGAAACTTTGTTGGAAAACAGGGCAAGGGGGACATTTATTTGGCAAGCCCCGAGACAGTCGCAGCATCACTTGTTGCAGGCTTCATTACAACAAAAGACAAAATTCCAGATAACGCTGAAGGTGTCACTGTCCCAAAGATATCAAAAATAGAAACCAAACAAAACCAAAAAAAAGAAATGCCTCTAAAAGTTCAAGGACAGACGTGGGTTATTAAAAAAGACAACATTGATACAGATATGATTTATCATAATAGGTATCTTACAATAACTGATATTTCTCAAATGGGACAATACACTTTTGATAACTTGAAAGGTTATGAAGATTTTGCAAAAAAAGCAAAACCAGGTGATATCGTAGTTGCTGGTAAGAACTTTGGAGCAGGGAGTTCAAGGCAACAAGCTGTTGATTGTTTTAAATCACTTGGAATTTCAGTGATTGTTGCAGAATCATTTGGTTCAATTTATGAGCGAAATGCAATTAACAGTGCAATGCCAATTCTTGTTGCTGAAGATATTGTAAATAAAATTTCTGACAACGATGAATTATCTGTTGATTTTATAACAGGTGAAATAATAAATAAGACGAAGGGTAAAACCTATGACGGTAAACCCTTCTCGAAAGTACAATTTGAGATATACAGACGGGGCGGATTGCTGATCAAACTTTAATTGTTTAATAGATTTTTCAACAGCATTTGACTATACAGCATTTTAATTACTGGGAATAAATGCTGTGTTTGTGACGAAAGCTCGACCGATCCACCACTCATTGTAGGTTCAGCAGCGGCTGTTTCGACAGCATAATCTGAGTCTGGATCAAAAATAGAAGCTATCGCAACTATATTTTCCTTTGTTATATCACCGAATCCGTATAAACCGCCAAACCATGTTTTCCTAAATGTATAAGTGCCACTCAGTGGACTTGGACTTCCCTGTTGTTGAGATTGTGGTAAGGAAAGACTTTTGTCTATTGGTATGTCTAACACAGCAAAATGGTATGGGTTACCACCATTATCGTCCCACCTTGACTCTTTCTCTGCGATATAGACTCTTAGATGGCCGTTGTAATCCTCTGCTTCATTGTTTACTACAGTAACTGTAATCTTTAATGTACCACCACCTTTCCATTCGACGTTTACAGTCACATCAATATCTGGTACTGTTCTTAGGCCACATTGTGTTATAGCGTTTCTATATGGTAGCTCATCAGTTTGTGCGCCTAATAATCGTCTATATCCACCATCGAAATACACATCTGGTATGCTAGTTACTCCTAGCTCTTGTAATCTACTGCGTACATTAATGTTTCCTTCATCGTATACAAGTGAGACGTAGTAGAAATCAAGGTCACCTGAGTTATAGATACTATATAGTTGACCAGATGCAATGACACAATACGGACATGTAGTCGTTGTACCATATTCAGCTAATACCGTATGTGTAAAATCTTCCTGAGAAACACCTGCCTGTTTTACGCCGTTTTTCACTGCATTTGTTACAGTTGATGATGCTGCAGCTAACGGCGTTAACATCATCAAAACTATTATACCTATTATTAGATATTTCTTCATTCTATATACCTCCCTGAGAATACAAAAGCCCTCTTTGGTTAAATAAGTTTCTGCCCCAAGGAAAAAAAGTTGTTTATAAGATATCTTAATGGGTCTTTACAGCCGTTCCGAAAGCTATTATCTCCGCAGCACCTGCCATTGTTTGCGCAGTAGCATAACGCATACCTATTATCGCGTCAGCTCCTATTTTTTCTGCATCTTTTATCATGCGTTGCATAGCCGTCCGCCTTGCTTCTTCCAATAACTCCGTATATGATTTCGCCTCACCGCCTATTATACTTCGCATACCTGCCCGGATGTCTTTTCCCAAATGTTTTGTTTGCACGCAACTACCAAATACCACGCCTAGGACCTCTTTTATTTCTCTGCCCGGGATATTCTCTGTTGTTGTGATCATCATATTCTTACGTCCCTTAATCCAGATATTTTTATCTCATTAGTATTTAAACATCAGATTATACGTATTCAAACCCACATTTAGCGCAGCGGTAAGTATTTCCCTCGAACCGTAGTTTTTCACTACCACACTCTGGGCACGTACCTAATACCCGTTCTTCTAAGGTCCTTATTCGTTTCAGCTCCCGTTCTGCAAGCTGCGATAGATTAATCCAAGGGTTTTTCTTCCACCACTTCCAAACTTCATCACCCATTGTTATTGTAACCTTTTTCATAATACCATTTTCCACTTATTCATTAAAACTCCTTTCTTTTAAATACAACTATTGCTAAGCTCATTAGTACGATTGTAAAAATTACTCCTATTGCAAATACTATTGTAGCTGGATTATCGAATTCAAACGCAAGTGGAATGATCGATGGAATTGTTGAAATATAATTACCAACAAAAATTACTAATACAACACCAACTAGAATTGATGGAGAAATTACTCCAAATAGTATACCTACTGCACTAGAAATTGCAATAACTGAAAAGGTCATTATTAGGGGGTCAACAAGATTTTGTAATATGATATCAATTGGTATTGAAGATTGGAAAAAATCAACTGCTATACCTAATATTATTGCAAGAAGACATGCAATTGATACACATATAAAAACTGCTAGAAACTTTGAAAGCATTAGATGCCAACGTTTAAGAGGTCTAATCAAAAATAGATCATAAACACGCGTGTCTTTTTCATTTATTATATTTACAGTAAGCATTACGGCAGCAAGCAGACCACCTATATTTGATACAAGAAGAGCAGTGAGCATAGATAGTGAACTGTAAAGGTCGGATAAGAAAAAATGAAGTAAAAATGCTAGAGCAGGCAATCCAATCCACAAGAAAATCATTACCTTTGATTTGTAAAATCCTTTGAATTCATCTTTTAAAATTAATGAAAAACTCATTGGTTTATCACCCCTTTTCTAAGATAAAATTGATAGATTTCATCTAGTGTCGGACTCACTGGTGTTATGCTTCTGATTTTGCATTTGTTTTCTAAAAGTGTTTTGATAATTTCATCAATTATTTCGTCTGAGTCGGCTGTTTTTTCAATGTTTACTAAAATTTTTTCAGATGATCTTTCTATTATTTTTTTAACCCCTGAAATTTTATTTATTTCAGTGTATTTGTCGGATTTTTTTGAAAGAATTAACTCGATTTGATTTTCCATTAAAAACTCTGATTTAAGTTCATCTAAGGATCCGATTCTTATCATACGACCCCAGTCAATAATACAGATTTTTGTTGCAATATCTTGTACATCACTTAAGATATGGGATGAAAAAAAGACCGTTGTTCCTTTATTACTTAGTTCTTTTAATATTTTTTTAACTTGATATCTGCTATCAGGGTCAAGTCCGTTTAAAGGCTCATCTAAAATTAACAAACTAGGATTGTGCAGCAATGCTTGAGCAATACCTAGTTTTTGAATTGTTCCACCGGATAACTTTGAGATTTTTTTATTTTTATATTGAATAAGACCTAAAAGATTTAAAATTTCATCAATTCGCCCTTGAAGATTGGAGCTCTCCATTCCTGAAAGCTTCCCAAAAGTTGTAAGGGCATGGTTTGCTGTTCTCCATTGCTGAAAACCTGCCTGTTGAGGCGTGTAACCGATAAATTTGTGTGCCTTTTCTTTTTCTTTCGGCATCTGGTATCCATTGATTGATATCTCGCCGCTTGTTTGATTTAAAAGACCGACCATTATTTTTATAGTCGTAGTTTTCCCTGCACCATTTGGACCGATATATCCAAAAATTTCCCCTTTATTGATTTTAAAGGAGATATTATTTAAAGCAAGGACATCCTTGTATTTCTTTGAAATATTTTCAACTGATATCAAAGTTTGTTTTGAAGAAGTTGTTTTTATATCTTCAAAGCTAACTTTACCGACATTCCCACATGATGGACAAGTGATTTTTATTATTTCACCTGTTTCGCCACTACATGTAATTATTTCATGACATTTCGGACAGCGTACTGTTTTCTCCATATTGCTCACCTTATTATTTCTCAGTGATATGATTTACATAGTCAAACTAATTATTATTAGGATAATTCCAACTATCATGGCGATAATGCCTTTTAGCTTTGGGCCGCCTGGGGCACTGATCCACCGTGATATGTGTGGGCTTACCAACGCAAAAAAACCAAGTATTGCAACAAGAGTTCCTCCTACCAGAAGAATTATATTTGTTGCTACCATGGTTTTTTCTCTTATTTATTTCAGTTTCACTGCAGTCCCATATGCCAGTATCTCTGCTGCGCCACCCATTATAGCTGAGGTCATGAAACGTACGTTTATGACAGCGTCTGCCCCAAGTTTTTGTGCTTTTTCTTCCATACGTTTTAGTGAGATTTCTCTTGATTCAGAAAGCATTTCTGTATATTCCTTTATCTCTCCACCGACAACGTTTCTGAAACCCGCTACGATGTCTTTACCGATGTGTTTTGCCTGTACAGTGTTTCCTCTTACAAGCCCAAGTATCTCCTTTATTTCTCTTCCTGTAACATAATCAGTATTTGTTATTATCATGGTTCCAAATCCTCCTTTTTGATTTTTTCTCTCATTTTTTTTGTATCTTTCAATTGTTCTATTATGATTGATATTATTAGGACTATTACTCCTATAATGATTAGTCCTGCGACAAAGCCTGTTACAAGATCTAACGCTTGCATTATCTCTTCAAAGCCGAGATATAAACCATATACTATCCATAGGATTATACCTACGACTAGCAATAATATCCCAATTGTTGTTCCTTTGCTCATATTATTCACATCCTATACACGTCTTAATACGTATTAATACGTATAGGTTGCAGGTATTTAAAAATATCTAATATCAAGGCTTTGCCTCAAAAGCCACTTTTGCCAGACTTTTAGGGCAAAGCTGTTGCAAGGGGCCTTTGGCCTTAAAGTGACTTTAGAAGCAAAACTTGGATTTAATGAGCTATTATAAGAAATTATCCTTTGAATAACCCTTATAAAACAATTTGTAAGATTTACGCAATTCTAGCATATTGTTATAAATACTTATAACCATATGAGATTTTGCAGAGGGAGGAAATGTGAAAAAGAAAATAATAGCAATAAGCATTGTAAGCATTTTTTTGTTTGAAAGTGGATTTTCTATACAAGCTTCTATACAAGCCTCAAATGTAAAGGCTGGAGACGAATTAAATAGCTTTCAATCATCAGGATGTAAAGAATATTTAAACAATGAGTATCTTAATCTTTATCCTAGTTCCCCTTTTTTAACAGATTATAAATCTGGGGAATTAATCGTGAAATTTTTAGACAAAGTAACTTTTTTTGAATCCTCTGAAGGATTTATTTTAACAGGTATCGAATCAGTGGATAAATTAAGTATTGAATTTGGTGTAAGTTCTGTTGAAAAGCTCTTAGAATATGATTCTGTTTCATCTTTGTCAAATGTTTATTTGTTGGAGCTTCCGCTAAACAGTAATATTATTTCAATAGCTAAGAAATTCGCAGAGGATACAAATATTGAGTATGCAGAACCTAACTATCTCTATCGTTTATGTGCAATATCAAGACGGACATTGAAACCTGTTCAAGAAATGTCAATCTCACCAAATTTGGGTTTAATCCCAGATGATCCTCTTTTTGATCAACAGTGGTTTTTGAATCAATCCACTGATTGTGATATTGATGCACCTGAAGCATGGGATATTGAGACTGGTGATCCCAATATAGTGATAGCTGTTATTGATACCGGTGTGGATTATGATCATGAGGATTTAGCAGATAATATTTGGGCTAATCCTGGTGAAATACCAAATAACGGAAAGGATGATGACGATAACGGTTTTGTTGATGATATAAATGGTTGGGATTTTCATGATAAGGACAATAGTCCCATGGATTATCATGGTCATGGTACCCATTGTAGTGGGATCATCTCCTCTGTTACAAATAATGGTATCGGCGTAGCTGGTATAGCATGTAACTGTAAGATTATGCCCATACGTATCGGAGATAATGCTGTATGGCTATGGAATATTTTAGCAGGAATAGAATATGCAGCTGATAATGGTGCAGATATTATTAGCATGAGCCTTGGCACTTATAGTGATTCTGATATAGTAAGGGATGTAGTGGATTATGCCTATAGCCAAGGTATTGTGATGGTTGCTGCTGCAGGAAATGACGATAGTAGTCTTGAACTGTATCCTGCGGGCTATGATAATGTAATTGCGGTAGCAGCAACTGATCAAGATGATAACAGAGCTTTTTTTTCCAACCATGGACTCTGGGTTGATGTTGCTGCACCAGGTGTTGATATTCTTTCACTCAGGGCAAAAAATACTGATATGTATGGCGACGTGATTCATATTGTAGATAAGTATTATTATATTGCTTCTGGGACTTCTATGGCTTGTCCGGTGGTTTCTGGCGTGGTTGGACTTCTTTTATCAAATAAACCAAACCTAAATCAAAAAGAGGTTAAGACAATAATATCCAACGCTGTTGATGAGTTGAATACTACAAAATATATAGGCCTAGGTAGAATAAACGCCTATAAAGCATTAGTAACAGAACCTGCCATAGCTATCTTAGATTCTATTCCAAATTGGAAACAGGGTATGGAAGGTATTGTAGATATAAACGGAACTGCATCTGGAGAAGGTTTTCAGTATTATGTGGTTGAATACGGCAAAGGAAAATTACCTATTTCATGGACAGAACTTGTAAATTCTACACATACTAAAGAGGGAGTCCTGGCTTCTATAGATGTATCAAGTTTAGATGAGGGAATTTATTCCATCCAATTGAAGGTAATATGCAACAGTGGTACATACAAAGACCGCATCGGGATATTAGTCAATAACGAATATAATATCGTTTATGTTGATGATGACAATATCGATGGCCCGTGGTATGGCACAACTGAGTATCCATGCCAATGTATTGATGATGGAATTGATTATGCAGGTAAAAATGATGAAGTCTTTGTTTACAATGGAACATATTCTGGAGAAGTGACTATATATAAAACTATAAGTTTAATCGGTGAAAATAAAAGTTCTACCGTTATAGATGGTGATGAGACGATAAAGGATGGTATTAAAGTAGAGGCAAATAATATAAATATTAGTGGATTTACAATTCAAAATTGTGAACATGGTATTTTGTTAACCATTGTAAACCCTTATTTCATTGTTTATAATAACTTAATAATTGGAAATAATATTAAAAATTGTATTATTGGAATTGAAATTACAGTATTATGCTTCAACAATGTCATTTATCACAACAACTTCATAAACAATTTTTGTAATGTAATGGATGTAAGTTATACATTGAACAAATGGAATGATCCAATCACAAAAGAGGGAAACTACTGGAGTAATTATAAGGAGAGATACCCATATGCTAATCCAACCTTATTGAGACCTTGGATTTGGAATACGCCATACCGCGTCATTGTCCTTGGTAAGGATAAATATCCACTTGTGGAAGAATTTAGTGGCACTGTTAATATCCCGGGAAATCAAATTATTACTAGTAGTCAAAAACAAAGCGCTCAGAAATTCATAAATCCGTTGATATTTGGGTCAAGTCATGGGCTTTTAGGTCAAAATCGACTTTTGGGGTAAAAGCCTAATATCAAAAATTAGACCTTTTCCTTCTGAAGAACTGGTTTTTCATTTTCGATATCTTTTTCATCCTAGTACTACCAGTTAGTAGTCTATCTGTTTTGAAGATCCATACAACTATGGTTATAGTTATAATAGCAAATATCGAAACATATATTATACCGCTTATCACAAGTGCATAATCATTGAATATCAGTGCACGCGGTGCCATCATCGGATGAGAAAAGGGTATAGCAAAAACCAATGCTTTTAACGCTAATGGCAGGGTGTCGAAATCTGCAAACATTGTGATAAACATTGGAATCAACGCAAGCATTGTGATTGGGAAAGTGAGTGTTTGTGCACTTTTGTAGTTCTTCGCAAATGTTCCAAAGAGCATGCACAATGCCAACCCTGCGATGAGCGTTATGAATAGAGATATACCTATCATCAGGTAATCCTGCGCAGAGCCTAGAACTAGATTGTATTGAGCAAGGTCTGCCCCCCCAGATAACTGGAATCCTTGGAAATAATAGCTCATGCCAACCATGTAGATTATTGATAATAGAAGTCCTATGACAGCAGCAGCAACAATTTTACCTGTGACAATACTAGTTCTTTTAACAGGTAATGTCAGCAGGGTTTCTAGTGTTTTGTTTTCTTTTTCTAAAGCCATTGATGTAATCACTATACCGCCTGCCATAATTATTATCATCATCATAACAATCGGAATAAGCAATGACTGAGATGACAACATACCAACGATGGCATCTGGTGACAAGTTTTTGAATTCTCGATCTTTAAAATATGTGGTTTCGATCTTTTTTGTCGGCGAAAGAACAAAAGAGGCGTTAACAGAAGAGCCATCTCCTTGAATTATTTCTGTGGAAATGTTCGTATTAATATATGCAATTAAAGATTGGAAAACACTTGTTGATATTGTGTCTAGGATTCCCGCTCCTTTCATAATCCAATAGACTTCAACCTGCCCGGGCGTTTCATTTAGTAGTTGTTTAGTGAAATTATTTGGTATAACTATAAGTGCAACTCCATTTTTTTGTTTAACAGTATCTATCCCTATTTGTCTATCATCAATCGAAGTCGAGTTGTATACAGATCTTGCATTGTTATGTAGAATAGAAGAAGCTATTGTACCGTATGTGCCGTTATCTGCATTAATGACACCAATCACAGGTTTTTCCATTGCTTGCTCTTGTATACCCTGGATGCTGTTCCCCATCGTACCAAAAATTAGTGCAACGATAATAATCGGTAAAAACGTCGCAGGTGTCATCAGTTCCTTGATCTCTTTTTTTATTATGTTGCCAAGTGCGCTCATTCATGCACCACCCTTGTAAAAACTTCTTCAATGTTATTCGCCTTATATTTCTCCATCAAAGACTTTGGCTTTCCCTCTTCCACTATCTTGCCATCTGATATCAAAGCGATACGCTCGCAGAGATACTCCACCTCAAGCATGTTATGGGAAGAAAGCAAAATCGTGGTACCTTTTTTTGCAGTGCTTTTTACAAGTTTTCTAATTTCCTGTGCATTTATTACATCCAAACCCGAGGTCGGCTCATCAAGTATTGCAAGTTTCGGGTTTATCATCAACGCACGTCCGACCAATAGACGTCGCATCATGCCCTTGCTATAAGTATCAACCCTGTCATTGATTCTTTCACCAAGGTCCGCTATTTCCATTCCTTTTTCAATCATCTCTCGGCTTTGTTTTGCATCAAAGAAATTTGCAATAAATTGAAGGTACGCTCTGCCTGTCAGATTCTTATAGGCGCCAGCATCCTCGGGCAAGTAACTAATTATTTTACGTATTTTATCAGCATCTTTTTCAACATCATACCCCATAATTTTAATTGAACCCGAAGTAATTTTAAGTAAAGTTGAAACAACCCTTAAAACCGTTGTTTTACCAGCACCGTTAGGGCCTATAAGACCAAAAATCTCTCCTTCATTAACATTGAATGATATGCCCTTTACAGCCTGTATTGACCCATAATGTTTTACAAGATTTCCTACCTCAACTGCGACCATAACACTCATTCTCCACAGTTATTCTAAACAAGTCCTCCCAAAAACCATATAACCTATTTTTTAGCCTTATCTTTAAGAAATTCTTTCCTTATGCCTTCTGCCATCTTGCCGTCCTCTACTATCAAAGCTCCAATATAACCACAATCTTTGCATTTCCATTTCTGACGGTCGTATGGCAAAACCCAATCAACATTTATTGAACCGCACTTTGGACAAAACTTCATATTAAACCTCCACAGATATCCTTGTAGTCGCAATCATGCAACAGGTTCTAATAATTTACCCTCTATAAAGCAATAAATTTAAAAATACAAACATCAGATAATAAAAACAAAAAATCTTGGTGAAATATGGATTGAAAATAAAAAAAACGTATAAAACATTTCATTACAACGGACTTGTCATAGAGTTTCATCCAGAGGTTTACGAGCCATCTGAGGACACCTTTCAGTTACTTGAAGCCGTCGAAGTAAAGAAATGTGATTTTGTTTTAGAAATTGGAACTGGCTGTGGAATTATTGCACTTGAATGTTTACGCCGTGGAACAAACGTTGTATGTACCGATGTCAATCCATACGCAGTTGAAATAACTAAACGCAACTACCTTAAAAATAAATCAATATTAAATGGAAAAATCGATGTTAGGCAAGGTAGTCTTTTTTCAGTTGTTAAACCAGATGAAAAATTCGATGTAATAATTTTTAATCCACCTTATCTACCAACAAACTCTGAGGAAAGAATCGGCGGTACTGGTTGGTTTGATATTGCGACAGATGGCGGCAAAGATGGTCTTGCTATAACTAGAAAGTTCATAAAAGAATTACCAAAGCATCTCAGAGAAAAAGGTCGGGCATATTTTGTTTTCAGCTCTCTCTCAGACAGGAAAAAACTTGATACATATCTATCCAAATCCAAATTAAAAGCAGAAGTTGTGCTGAGTCGCTGGTTTAATGATGAACAAATTGATATTTACTGTTTGTGTTATTAAACCAAGTTTAGGAAACCGTTATTATGGATGAAAAAGAGACCAAAAAAACCATTAACACATTTGCTGCAGCATCGTTTTTAAACGATTTCGGCTCAGACATAATCTACCCAATCTGGCCATTATTTGTTACAACGATTTTAGGCGCAAACATGGTTGTACTAGGTTTTTTAGATGGTCTGGGTGAAGCTCTTGTTTCCATATCACAAGCCCTTTCCGGTTATGTTTCAGATCGGATACGAAAGAGAAAAGTTTTCGTCTGGTTAGGATATCTTTTTGGTGCTTCATCAAGAATCGGTTACGCGTTATCAAAAACATGGCAACATGCTGTTCCATTTAGAATACTGGATAGGGCAGGAAAAATTAGAAGTGCACCCAGAGATGCAATCATCGCTGATATCTGCACAAAAGAAAATAGGTGCGAAAAATTTGGTCTTCTAAGATCCATGGATAATCTAGGTGCAGTCTGTGGCATTGTAGTATGTATATTATTTTTTGGAATCATAGGTTATCAAAACTTGTTTATCCTCGCCGCTATACCTTCACTCATAGGTGTTCTCTTAATTTTGTTTTTCATAAAAGAGAAAAAGGCAGTTGAGACAAAAATCTACAAGAGCATTTCTTTTAGAGATTTGGATAAAAACTTCAAATTATTTTTGCTTTTGAGTTCTTTTTTTGCTTTAGGTTCTTTTAGTTACTCGTTTTTACTTATCTACGCAAAAGAATTTGGTTTTGAGGTTATGTTTGTACCAGTTTTGTATTTGATTTTCACGATATTCGCAGCTATATTTTCTTTACCGTTTGGTAAACTTTCTGATAGAATTGGTAGAAAGCCAGTACTTTTTTTATCATATTTATTGTGGGGGCTGGTTTGTGCCAGTTTTCTTTTATTCCAAAATTATTTTGCAATTGTTTTAGTGTTTGTCCTATATGGTTTGCATAAAGCTGCTTTAGACCCAGTGCAAAGAACTTTAGTATCTGAGTTAGTCCCAATCCAATATAGGGCAAGTGGTCTTGGTGGTTTCCAAATGGTTGTTGGTTTATGTGCTCTGCCTGCATCGCTTGTTGCAGGGTTTTTATGGACAGAGATAGATCTTTCTATACCATTGTATCTATCGCTTGCACTAACATTTATATCTGGTGTTTTGCTGATATTTGTTAAAGAGAACAAATAAGGATGGTATTTGATGAATGTTAATGAGATTCAAGCAAAATCTATACTTCGTGTGCAAAATAAAATCGAATCATGGTTTCTTTCATACTACGGTATGAATCTTTATCGAGGATGTGCTCATAACTGTGTTTATTGTGATGGCCGTTCTGAGAAATATCGTGTTGATGGCGAGTTTGGTGAGGATGTTGTTGTAAAAATTAATGCAGTCGATGTTTTACGTCGAGAATTAAACGCTAAGAGAAAACACAGATCTCTTAAAAAAGGTTATATGCTGCTTGGTGGCGGTGTTGGTGATAGCTATCAACCTGTTGAGGAGAAATATAAACTTGCTAGGAAAACACTTGAGCTTTTAGTTGGATACGATTATCCGGTTCATATTTTAACAAAATCAACTTTGGTTAAAAGAGACTTTGATTTGCTTAGAAAAATCAATGAGAAAAACCGAGTTGTTGTTAGCTTTAGTTTTTCTTCAGCTGATGATAAAATCAGTAAAGTCTTTGAGCCTGGTGTTCCACCGCCAAGTGAAAGGTTGGAGACAATGCGTTTTTTCAAAGAAAATGGGATTGCAGTCGGTATGTTTTTGTTACCTGTTATACCTTTTATAACAGACAAACCTGATGTTATACATGAAACCATTAAGAGAGCAGATGATGTTGGTGTTGATTTCATAATCTTTGGCGGTATGACACTTAAAGATGGTAAACAGAAGGATTATTTTTTTAAGACATTGCAAAATAATTACCCTGAATTAGTTGTTGATTATCATAACATTTACAAGGGCGACAAATGGGGTAATGCTGTCGGCGAGTACTATGAAAGCATAAACCAAACATTCTACGCTATAACAAAAGAATATGGGATTCCAAGACGTATCCCACCAACTCTTTACCAAGATGTTTTAAGTGAAAATGATAAAGTAGTTGTTATGCTTGAGCATCTGGATTATCTCTTAAAACTGCAAGGAAAACGCTCTTCTTATGGTTATGCCGCCTATTCTATTTCAAAGATTAAACAGCCTCTTCCTTCTATTAAAAATGATTTGCAGAGCATAAAAGGTGTTGGCAAGGTAACTGAGAGTATTATACTTGAAATACTTAACACAGGTAGATCACTTTATTATGAAAAACTCCTGTTTGGGTAATTTATTCTCACAAAAATATAAGTACTGTTTGATTGATTTCCTTATCATATTATTTGGGATGGATTGATGAGGAAAACTATATCTTTAAAGTTGACTCCTGATGAGGAGCGAATAATTGATTTAATGCATGAGAAAGGTCTATCTTATAGCGTTCTTTTGAGAGATGCATTGAAACATTACTTTAAATTGGTAGACCAGACGGTTTACCGTTCTACAGATGAAGAGGTAAACCAGGAAGTAGGTTCGGTTTACCACTCTACAGGGGAGGAGGTAAACCAGGTAGACCAGACGGTAAACCGTTTTACAGGAGAAGCGGTAAACCAAGCGGTAGACCGGGTAGACCAAAAGGTAAACCCAGTAGACCAGGTCGATAACTATCTAAATCTTTACATCGACCAACTAAACACAAGAATGCGCCAGCTTGAAAGTGAAACCCAGGATTGGAAGAACAAATATGCAGTAGAAGTTGAGTATTTAAAAAAGTCTTATAATTTGCTTCAAGCTGAATATCACAACCAAGTTAAAGATTCGATTAAACGAATTGATGATAAATTCGATCGTATAATGTTTTATCTTGAGGAATCTCGTAAACCTTCTTTGCAAACCATGGAGTTATCTGGAACAAAAAAAGAAGTTGAAAATGATTATGATATTGTAAAACCCAGCAAAAGAAAAAAAACCGAGAAACCAAAAAAAGGCTGGGTTTTTAGAATGTACAGAATGTAAAAAAATTATTTTACAAAACTTTTTTTGATGAACAATATTTGTTCAACATTAACATTTATATACAACAAAAAGCTATTCCGGTATTAACTAGGAGTGGATGGATGTGGGAAAGACTATAGGGTTAAAACTAAATGAAAAAGAGGAACGCATAGTTGGCCAATTAACTAGAGAAGGAATAAGTCATAGCGAGCTGTTAAGGGATGCTTTGTGGCAATACTTTACTGCCCCAAGTAAACCAGTTAATCAAACTAAGCACGACGAGGTTAATATTGGTTTAGAGAGTGTTAACCCGATAGTCCGTGATTATATAAGTCATCTAAAAGAAGAAATAAGCCAACTAAGAGAAGAAAATGCTAAACTACAAGGACAAATTGAGAGTGAGATGAGCAGGCTACACGGCCAGATATATAGGATTTCTACAAACAGTGAGATGTTCAGAAATACAACACTTCAAAGAGAGACTAGACCCCTGTCCGATATACACAGCGACATAGATAATTTTCTGAAAAAAGAGAAAAAATCTAATTTTTAAGAAAAAAATTGCGAAAACAATTTATCATACATCTACTTTCTTTGACTAAAGTGATTTTGTATGGCAGATAGAGAAGTTAGTAAATACACAACAGAGGATTTACTTAAGAATGTTAACAAGTTGCTTAAGTTTTCTCAGGACGAAAAAATGGGTCCAGCAATTTTTTTGCATTCACTGATTTTTACATCAGAGTTTATGATTAAGAAATTTAATTTTGTTCCAAAACAGGTTGCTGAAATTAGAAGACAGTCTAGAGAAATTATCGATGGTGTTGATGCAGCTGCACGAGAACAAGACAAAAATAAAACCAGCTAAAATATTTTTTATTTTGTGTCAATTATCTCCTTCATTTTTTTATAATTAGCTGGATGTTTCTCAAAATATTTGTGGACTGGCTCAAGTATCATGTTTATATATTTCGCTGTAGCGTTTTTCAGATCCAGTGGGTGAAGACCGTTCGCGAAAGATTGTTCAAGTCCATTGTAGTCTGCAAATTCTAGGTTTCCACCAAACTTTTCCGGTCTTTCAATTAAAAATTTTTTGCCTTTCATTTCAGGGAAAATAACATATTTACATATTTCTAATACCGGGTTTCCCTCGATTTGTTTCTCAGGACAAAATGCTTTACTCATCTTTTTATTCACAGTATCAGGCGTATCATGTATTGATATCATTGAGTCAGGTTTACTTTTACTCATCTTTGCTTCGATAGGGTCCATGCGTCCACCAGCCTGCAGACCAGTTAACAATGGTGTGTGTATCGCAACCGGTGGTTTTTTCCCAAGTTTTTTTGACACGTCACGCGCCAACATATGAGCATGTCGCTGATCCATACCGCCATAGGCAGCATCTAATTCCAAGTAAAATATATCTGATACTTGCATCGCTGGGTAAAACAATTTTGAGAGGTCTTTGTCTGCCTCCTCTTCTTCACGTCCCATGATGTCCATCGCCCGTTTCACCCGAGCTACTGACGTTGCTTTTGCTGTTTTTAAAACAAGCTCCCAATACTTCGGGTCGTTTACATAATCACTTGCGTACACAAACCTTACCTTGCCGCTGTCAACTCCCATGGCAGCAAAACAATCCTCCATGTATTTTCCACAGAGTTTTATTTTCTCTAAATCACCGCCAAGTTTGTCATTTATGTAAGCATGCCAATCAGCTAGTAGTATAGTGAAATCAAAACCGCATTCAATAAAATCCTTTATTTTGTTTGTACAAATCTTCCAACCAAGATGAACGGTACCTGACGGTTCGAAACCTATGTACGCCTTTGGTTTCTGTTTGTTTAAAACAGTTTTCAGTTCCTCAACTGTAACAACTTCTTCTGCGTTAGCTGTTATTTTCTCTAGTTTATCCATGATCATCTTCTCTCAAGTTTTTTTACGACTCGCTCTATTATCTGCGGTGTTGCGCCAAGATAGTTTTTCGGATCCAATGCCTTGCTTATCTCTGATTGTGTCATTATTTTCAGTTTCTTGTTTTCTTCTAAGAAAACATCTTTCAAAGATTTGTTCTTCTCAATTGCTTTCAATGAAAGTTTACGCATTATTTCATGTGCCTCACCGCGTCCAAGTCCTTTTTCTATGAGTTTACTCATCAGTGATTCAGCCATGGGCAGTCCCTTTGATACTTCCATGTTTTTCAGCATCTTATCTGGGAAAACCCGTAGGTTTTTGAACACAACATTTGTTTGATAGATAACCCAGTCGGTTAATATCAAAGAATGTGGCAGAATAAAACGCTCACCAGCGGAGTTACATAAATCACGTTCATGCCACTGTATAGAGTTCTCAAAAGTTGGTGTTATAAACCCTCTTACAACACGTGCCAGACCACATATCTGCTCGCATGTTATTGGGTTGCGTTTATGCGGCATCGTAGATGAGCCAACCTGTTTTTTCTTCTCAAAAGCCTCAGCAACCTCACCTATTTCATCGCGCTGAAGATTACGTATCTCGGTCGCAAACTTTTCCATGCTCGTAGAAATATTGCATAGTACACATAACAACTCGTTGTATCTATCACGATCAACAATCTGAGTGGAAACATCCTCTACGCCAAGCTTCAACTCTCTGAGCATAACTTCTTGTATTTTCAAAGCGTTTTTACCAAGAGCGGCACCGGTACCAACAGCACCAGAGAGTTTTCCAACAAGCAAACGGCTTTTACATTCATACATGCGCTCTAGATGCCGTTCGACCTCCATCGCGTAACCAGCCATTTTCAAACCAAAAGTAATCGGTATAGTCTGCTGACCATGTGTTCTGCCAAGCATTATCGTATTCTTATGTTTCTTTGCTAGACCAAGTAATGTTATTCTCAGTTCTTTCAAACCTTTTTGTATACAGGTTGTTGCAGCAGCAAACTGCAAAGCATTTGCTGTATCGACAACATCATAGCTTGTTGCACCAAGATGAATATATTTACCAGCATCTTTTTTACAAACCTCACTCAATGCTTTCGTTACAGCCATTATATCATGTTTTGTCTCAGCCTCAATTTTTTTAACCCGCTCAACATCAACATATTCAACAGAAGCCTTCTTAGTGATTTCATCAGCAGCACCCTGTGGTATATTACCGATTTTTGCGTGGGCACGAGCAAGAGCCGCCTCTACATCAAGTAGAAACTGCAGACGTTTTTTTTCACCGAATATATCCTTTATTTCCTTTCTACCATATCTGTAATCAAGCGGACAAACAGCATTCTCCATAATAAACATCCTCAAACCAAGAATCTGTTAATCCTTAATCTCTTTTTCCAAAACTACAATTTATAAATAAGCATCTATTATTGGGTGCTGATTCCGGGGAGAAAACCATGGTTAATTGTTCAAAATGTGGTAAGAAAAACGACGACGATGCAGAATATTGTAGTAAATGCGGTACGAAATTAACAATTACAAAAAAGGGTAAAAAATCAACTCAAGTAAAAGAAAACTCGTTTGATAAACAGGTTGAGGATTTTGCTGAAGAAGTTGGGCAAATCGGCAAAAAAGCTGGTAAAACAATCGAAAAAGGTATGAAAAATTTTGGTGAAGAAGTAAGTGATATTGGAAAACGAGTCGGCAAAGAATTTGAAAAAACAGGCAAAGATCTCGAACGTTCAATCGACAGTACCTTTGGTATTCTCTGGCCGTTGATTACAAGTCTTATAGGCCTGGCTGTTCTCTGGATTGCTATTATTATGATGAGAACTACATCTGATACCTTTCCAGTTTTTGTCGACCTAAGTAATTTTTTACAAACTTATCTTTGGTTGTTTTTTGGTCTAATGCTGTTTTTTTCATATACAGGATATGCCTCTAAGAAATGTAAGCCTTTTCGATGGATTTCACCTATTCTAAGCGCTATAGGTATTGTTCTTGTTATATGGATTGTATTAAATATTTTTAAAATACTTGATTTTTTAGGAATCCCATTTTTTGAAACATCGGCTTCTATGCTTGAGAATATTCTTCCACTTGTATTTGTGCTTGTTCTTGTTGTCGGATATCTTGTTTTTATGCTTACAGTAACTACGAAGCAAATCACACAAAGCTGCGAAGAACCAGTTGATGATTCTAAGTCTTCTGTGACAGCAGAACCAACTGAATATAAACGTCTTTATAGGTCAGGAAAAGATAGAATATTGGGAGGCGTATGTGGAGGCCTTGCAGAATACTTTAAAATAGACCCGGTTTTAATTAGAATTTTCTGGATAATTATCGTATTTTTCCCACCAGGGCTCGGGTTTCTATTGTATCTCCTATTTTGGATTGTTGTACCAAGAAATCCTTCTCATAAGTGGCGTTAATTCTTTCTAACAACACAATCTACGAGACCGATAAAACGGCGTGTTTCTTTAATGTCATGAACACGTACAATGTCTGCGCCATTGGCAACAGCGAGACAGGCAGCTGCTATACTCCCCTCAAGTCTCTCATTAACTGGTAGCTGGTTATTACCACCGCATATGTTACCAATAAAAGTTTTTCTAGACGTACCAACCATTATGGGGTAGCCAAGAGTTTTAAACTCAGAAAGCCGTCTTATTATCTTACAGTTATCCTCTACGCCACGTCCTGTTCGTTTCCCGAAACCGATACCAGGATCAATTATTATTTTATCTTTTTTAATGTCACTAAAAACCGCGTAGTCAGTTCTTTCTTTTAGAAAGTTGTATATTTCTTTAACCACATCATCATAAACTGGGTCGATTTGCATATCTCTTGGGTTTCCTTTCATATGCATTAAGCAGATAGGAACTTCATTTTTAGCGACAACGTTGGCCAGTTTTTTGTCACCACGAAGAGCACTAATATCGTTTATCATACCTACGCCTAGGTCTAACGCTTTTTTTGCAATCTCTGACTTATATGTGTCAATAGAAATTGGAATATGCAGCTTACCAACAAGTTGTTCTACAACAGGTATAATACGGTTTTTTTCTTCTTCCAATGATATAGATACGGCGCCAGGTCGTGTCGACTCTCCACCTATATCAATTATATCTGCACCTTCTTTTTCCATTGATATGGCTCGATTCACTGCGGTTTCCAATGAATAATATTTTCCACCATTTGAAAACGAATCGGGTGTAACATTCAAAATACCCATAACAATTGTTCTTTCGTCTAAATCAAATATTTTTTTTCCTATTTTAAAAATTCTCATTTGACAACCTTTAAAACAACGGCTATTTCTTTTGAGATTTCTTTCAATCTAGGATAATGTCTATCTAATTTATAGACGAGTTCGTTTAATTGTTTAACATTCCCAATGATTAGTATGTCACCAGTTTTGTCATGCAGCTGAAACGTGTTTTTTGGTACAGCGACCTCACCGCCAATTGAGAGCATATCTTGTTTGATTATTATGGCATCCTGCAGTAGCACGTTTTCTAATTTGATAACCCTTGAGACTGCTTTTGGAGCCATTATCTCTATGCTCTGAGGATCACTGCCTATCTTTTTGATTTCCTTTCTTGCAACTTCTAGTGTTTTAACGTCTATTAGTTTGGGTTTGTATTTTGTCACAATAACATAGAATGCGTTTTTTCTATATCAAATATTTGTAGCTGAAAAGAAAATGATTGTCCGTATCTTATGCATTGTTTTAAACAATAAAGTTCTATTAATGGAACGATAGTTTTATATATTGAACGTTAGTTCTATTAAATATGTACTTAACAAATATGTTTGAAAAATATAAAGAATGGAAGCTCCTCGTTATATTCCTCAAATATCCAGATCGTAGATTCTATACAAAAGAAATAACACGACAAACAGGAATCGGCGCAGGAACTGTAAACACCTTCCTGCGCAACATACAAAAAGATAACATATTAATCAAAGAAATAGTTGGTAATGTCCATCTTTATAAATTAAATAATGAACTCGAATTTGTAAAACACCTGAAAATAGTTAATACTCTCTTGGAATTTGAACAAAATGATTTAATCGGACAATTTCTAAACTTAGATGAAACAATCAATTCTATCATCTTATATGGTTCGCATTCTAACGGAGAAAACGATTCGAAAAGCGACATCGATCTCCTTTTTTTAGTAAACAAGAAAAAATCATATACCGCTCTGTTACAAACATTAGAAAAAAAATTGAAAAAACAAATTTCCTTACAACAAATGACAATCCCAGAATGGCAAAAACTTAAAGAGAAAGATAAGATATTCTATGAATCAATACTAGAAAAACACATAGTTCTGTATGGGAGCGAATTATCATGAGGCTAGATGATTGCTACAAAGAAGGATTGCTAAAGAAAACAAAGCCGTCGCGACAATATGCCTTGAAATCCTTGGAGACAAGCCTAAAATATATTGAAAATGCAAAGGATAATCTGAAAATGAACAATAACAATCTTGTAATTTTTTGTTCTTATACTGCTATGTTTCATGCAGCAAGATCTATTCTTTTCCGCGACGGAGTAAAAGAACGAAGTCATCTCTGCGTTATATCATACATAAAAGAAACATACCCTCAACTTAACAGACTTGCAAACCAACTAGATTCCTATAGAAGAAACAGGCATAATACTCTCTATGCATTAGACTTTCTTGTCTCAGATGACGAAGCACAACTAGCGATAGAAGATGCAGAACATTTTTATAAAAAAATAAAAAATATTTTAGATGAAACTAAAGAGTCTTAATTCTTTTGTTTTTTCAGCTCTTTAGTCAATATAATTACATCAGGTAATACTGTACATAAAAAAAGAATTAATAGTATGGCATCACGATTTTTTATCAAAAAAACCTCTGGAGGTGAACGGCCTTGATAATAGCTCCAGGCCTCTGATGGAAGATTCTCTTGTTCCACAGGTATTGGGTTTTGTATCACAAATATTGCAACTGCGCTCCATACAATCAATGATAGTAATAAGTATACCACAATTTTTTTCTTTTTTTCCATCCTCTCAAATATTATGAATATAAGCTAGAATATTAACATTTTTGAAAAATAAAGTGGTAATTAAAAAAGTGCAGGGGAAGGGATTTGAACCCCCATAGTTTAGATATAAAAAATATTTCATAACTAATTTTTATTAAATAGAATACTATTAGAGATTTTACGTGAGATCATGAGCCGAATAACAATGAATCCTATTGGAAAAATTAATTCTCCTTATAAGAACAGTAAGGAGATTCCTATACAAGGTAGGTTTAAGGATGATATAGAGGCTTTTGTGGAATTGAAAAAAGAATATGTTAAAGGCTTGAAAGATTTAGATAAATTTAGTCATTGTATCCTCATTTACTATTTTCATAAATCAAATCAGATAACAATCGAAGGGACACCATTTCTTGAAAATAAAAAACATGGCATATTTGCAATACGTAGCCCACATCGTCCGAATCACATTGGTTTTTCTGTGGTGAAAATTAAACGAATTACTGGAAACAAATTATTTTTTACTCAGGTGGATATGATAGATGGAACACCTCTCTTAGATATTAAACCTTATGTGAAATATTTTGATAGTAGAGAAGATGTCATCTCTGGTTGGTTAGATACACATTTTAAGAACGGAAAAATCCCTAATAAAACAATTATTAGATGAATTCCGTAAAACAAAAAAATTAGAAGCTTTAACGAAAAAATATAAATTGTTAAAGTGCAAGGGGAAGGGATTTGAACACCAAAATACATGTAAAATTCATCCTTTAATCCTGATGAATCCAAAAGAGCAAGTTAATAAGGAACTATTAGATTTTATTGTTGAGGAGATGAGGATGAAAAGGAAGTTATTGGTCTTATTAATTGCTGTTTTATTGTTGACAATTGCTTTTAGCGGATGTAATGAACAAAAAACAGATAACAATCCACTAGACGGTCTAAACTATGTTGATGAAGAATTAGGTTTTGGTTTTAACCCTCCTGAAGGCTGGCGTACTTATGGGAGTAGTAACACAAATCGCATTGTTTCCTATCATCCTTCAGATACAGATGAACAAATTTCGCTCACAATTATAGTCCCCTACATGTATGAAGAAAATGAAACACTTTATTCTCTTGGTGAGAATAAAAAAAGTTTATATTATACTCATACAGAGGAGATACCAAATGCTACCGTTAATTATACGATTAATAACTTAACTAGTAAGAACACGACTATTAATGGAAATCCCGCATATGAAATATTTTGTAATTCAACAGTTGAAACAAACTCGTATGATGAACCTTGGAACCAAACATACTACGAAATGAGAAAAATATTTTTAATTGAGAAAAACAAAAAGTTATTCGAGATATACTATGTTAGTGAAGTTTATGAAAATTCTGGAGAACTTTATGAATACTATCTTCCATTAGTAAATCAAAGTATAAATTCATTCACAATAATCTAATTTTATTTTAAATAAAATTTAGTGCAGGGGAAGGGATTTGAACCCCTGGAGTTAAAAATCAGCGTAAAAAATTAACGTTTTCAGGTATTTTTCATAAGATATTCTCTTGCGTCCCCAACTGTAAAAAGAGAACCAGTTACACAAATCAAATCATCTTTTTTTACAATAGATTCTGCATATTTTATTGCATCAGAGATATGATCTTTTACAACGATATTTTTCTTATAAACTGTTTCTATCATTTCCTTAAGTTTAGTTGGTTCACAAGCGCGATTATTATGAGATCTTGTTACAACGATAGTATCTGCAACAGGGACAATAGTTGATAGCATGGAGTTGATATCTTTATCTGAAAGAATACCAAGAACCAGTATTATTTTATCATACTCGAAATCTTTTAATGCTTCTTTAAGTACATTCATGCCTGCTGGATTGTGTGCACCATCAAGCAAAACGAGAGGATTATGTTGAACTATCTCCAATCTGCCTGTATTTGTTGTTTTAGCAACACCTTCAATGATACTCGTCTCAGGGATGTAGACTCTATTCATCTGAAGTTTTTCTATTGCAACTATTGCAAGAGCAATGTTCTCCCCTTGATGTTTACCCAGCATCGATGTTTTTACATTATAATCTGCTAGTGCGCCTTTTATATGAAACTCTTGGCCATTCAAATCGAACGATATTCTTTTCCACACTTTTTCGTTTACTATATTTATAGATGCGTTCTTCTCTTTTGCAACGTTTTTTATAACTTTTAGAGCTTCTCCTTCAGTAGCAGTCACAACAGAGACACCATCTTTTATAATGCCTGCTTTTTGTAATGCAATATCCTGGATTGTTTTACCAAGCACGTCTGTATGTTCCAACGAAATATTCGTTATTACACTGACCACCGGTTCAACAATGTTTGTTGCATCATAATTTCCACCAAGTCCCACTTCAACCACTGCGAAATCAACTTTTTCGTCACTGAAATACTGGAATGCCATGGCAGTAACAATCTCAAAAAACGTTGGCGTATCATTGTTTTTAATCATTTCATCTGCAATTGGTTTAATTTTTTCAACCAATGAAACAATATTTTCGTCAGAGATTTCTTTGTTATTAATAGTAATGCGCTCTGAAAATCTCTGTATATGTGGAGAAGTATAGCATCCTGTTTTGTAACCGCTTTCACTCAATATGGCTTCTAAGAATTTGCAAACAGATCCTTTGCCGTTTGTTCCAGCAATATGGATGATTTTGTAATTCTTATGAGGATTATCTAGTTTTTTGGCAATGTACTCGATTCTTTCTAAACCTAGTTTTATGCCAAATCTCTCAAAACTATAAAGCCAATCCAGAGATTCTTCGTAGTTCATACTCAACAACTAATAACCTTCAGGGTATAGCACATCAGGTATTGTTTTATATTTTCTTTTCCAAGATCCACCACTTAGAATCTTTACTTTTCTACCAACTATTTTTAGCCGCCCCTCAGCAAAAAGTTGTATCGTCCTCGGTAGTATCTGATGTTCTACCTCAAGGATTCGATGCGCAAGGCTATCACGATCATCATCCTGGTGGACTTTTACTGCAGCCTGTAGAATTATCGGGCCATGGTCCATATGTTCGTCCATGAAATGGGTTGTGCAACCAGATATTCTTACGCCATATTCTATTGCGTCACCCTGGCCGTTTGTTCCTTTGAATGATGGTAGTAGCGCTGGATGAATGTTTATAAGTTTGCCGTACCATTTCTTTACGAAGGAGGATGATAGTATTCTCATGTAGCCTGCGCCTACAACAAGATCTATATTGTTTTCCTCCAGTAAGTTGTTTATCTCTTTTTCGTGTTCTGTTTTGTCTTTTCCTTTTGGGTCTACAAAAAAGGATTTTATGTCGTGTTTTTCCGCTCTTTTTAGTGCATATGCATCCTTATTATCGCTTATTACGACAGATACTTCTGCGTCTATCATGCCTTTTTCAGACGCATCTATGATGCTTTGTAGGTCTGTTCCTCGTCCTGATGCTAATATGCCTAGTTTTAGTTTTTTAACCATATAAACCACGTTTTAATTTACTGTTTAAAGGGTGGTAGTTTCTGTTTGTCCCCCATTTTCTGTTTGCTGTATGCTTTGGTCTGTTTTTGTTTTTTTCTATCTGTCTAAAATATAAATATTGATCAATAATAAAATATTTATATTAAAATATTATTTAATAAATTAAATGAAGACAAATAAAAACCAAAAAATACAGACAACAATAGGAATAAAAATCATAGTAACAACATTACTGCTCTCCTGTCTAATTATAATTATAACAACACCAATACACGAAGCAACACACTGGGTACTATCAGACATAGATCCCTATATAGAACCAGTAGAATTCCACATATTTGACGAAAGATCAATACAAAACGGAAAACACATACTATCTTCAGCACTAGGGTGCGTAGTAGTAAAAGAATCATACCCAGGGGCATTCAAAGATAGGCCACAATGGGCAGATGCTGCACAAGAAATAATATGCATATCAATACAAATAATAATAACATGCATAATAGTAACAAAAACACTAACACATATTTTTAAAAAGAAACAGCCAAACCTACAAATTGCCTAAACAAAAATTTTCTTTATCTCATCTAAAGATGCATCTGTTTTAAAACCAGTTTGACTAAAATGAGTCCTAGAAATAAAGTACCCTTTCTCCTTGAGTTTTTCAAATATAGTTTTCATCTTCGGCGCAGATTTTTTCAACGAAGAAGCCAAGCCAGGGATGGTGTAAAAAAAAGCTGGTGAATCAACCTCTTCTTCAAACAAAGAAAGAAGCTTCCAAATCTCATGTCTAGTTTTAAGCTCTTTTTTGAAGAGAATAGTTCTAAGCTCTTGTAAAACTCGTTTGTCATACAATTTCCCCATCCACAACGGACCGATATCAACACTTTTGCCAATATATGAACCTATTTTTTTAGAGCTTATAATAGACAAATTATCTATTGACTCGTTAGCATGATCCACGCCGTTTTTAACTCGAACATACAACCTAAAATAATAGTCGGTGGAATAGCAAACCAACGGCTCAACACCCTTGTCGTATTTACCAGCCTCTCTACAAATAAAACCCAGCAAGATGCGTAATCCTATCTCATGCATTACATCTGAGTGCAAAGGCCTGGCACCATACCTGCGCAGACAAACCTTTGGATACACGCCGCATAGCGTCGCAGTATCAGTAGCAGTACATGCCAACACCCCATCATGACTTATACTCCTCATAGCGGAATCTATGAAACCAACAGGCGAACCAAAAGGATCAACATCTATGTAATGAAACCTGTTTTCAGAAAGCAGAGCATTCAGATTCTTGTTAGTAACAAAAACATTTTCTTTTTTACATTTTTCAAAATTCTTTTTAATCAAATCATACGCATCTTTATCCCAATCGTTTATATAAACCTCAAAATCGCCATCAAGCTCGTTAAAAAACCTAAGTCCACGAATACCAGATGCAGCAAGACCATCCAACAATTTAACACTATACTTCGATTTGCCAATCAGCCATTGCCCTACAACAACAGAAAAATCCCTGTTAAGCTCCATAGCAGGGTTATAAAAAGGCACCTTCTCCTTAGAACCAGGTCCTTTCCTTGTAACCTTTTTTTTAAAAACCAAAACCCTGGTTTTTCCCTCAGTAACAGACTCAACGTTCTCAGACTTCAACATAACAGTTAAAAGAGCGGCGGCAGTTTTTCTTCCATAATCTTCTCAATTTTATAAGGCAAAAGATTCCTGTTAACCGGTGTAACCTCAAGTATACGAATATCATCACGTCTGCGAACATCCTGCAAAAGTGGGCTACGAGACTTTTTGTGCAAAGTAACAAGTATAGGCTTATCAGAATCCATCGCCTCTATAACCACCTCGCAGAAACGCTCAGACATCATCTCCATCTTACCAATCTCATCAATAACAATGATATTTATCTCAGGATTATTGATAGCCGTCTCAACAGCAGGTACGCCAACCTTTTCAAGAGCACTAGTGTCAACGCCGTATTTACCAACCTTCTCCTTGTTATCAATGTCTATGTGTGCAAAAACCGCTTTCTCTTTAGTAAGCCAGTCTACAACATAAAAACCGACACGCTTCTTTTTCTCTATGATGGGCTCTGTAATCATTCCTTCTACTTTGTAACCGTTTTCCTCTAGAAACTCTATGATTTTTATGATTGTCTGTGTTTTCCCAACACTAGGCATACCAGTAATGCCAATCTTCGGTATATCGTCCATAATGACATTATGTAATGCAATTTTCGTTTAGAAATGTTGTCATGGGCGTTTTTTCTATAAAATTATGGCCTGCAACACCTATTTTTCACATGTTTTTCTTTGTTTTCCACAAATAAACAGGCCCAGCCAAAACATAAACTAAAAGAGTCAGCAACAATGCCAATGGTGCCACACTCTCATAACTTCTACCAAAAATAACAGTAAAAATAATTAAAACCGCTGCCACCGAATCAATCCACAACCCTGGTTTAGGAAATTTTATACTACAAATCATAGCAACCGAAACAACAATAACCACTGGCAAAAGGTACAAAAACGGTATACCAAGAAAAGCTAGGGTTATTATAATGATTGTACTGGCTGATGCAGGAAGTCCAACAAAAAAGTTTTTGTCTTTCATAGCATGGAAAGAAGCAAGCCTGATAACACAGAGCAGCAGAAACAAAGCTAGAGTTATAATTAGATAGGTGTGGTAATAAACACAGCAAGTTGCATCGCTATGATATGTTACATAAACAAAAAGCGCAGGTGCAATACCAAGAGACGTCATATCTGCCATTGCCTCAAAATACTCGCCAAGTTCACCTTTTCTCGTTCGCCTAGCAACAATACCATCCAGCCCATCAGCCAGCAACGCCAACAAAATAAAAGAAAAAGAAAGCCTAATCTCGCCAAGGAATAGCATTATCATAGAAAAAAAACCAAACAAAACATTAACCAATGTAACAAAATCAGCAGCAGACAACAGTCTAATCATTGATTTCTGCAACAGTATCAACCCCTGCCCTAACCATATCACCTACACTAACCTTCAAACCCTTAATAGCATCATTAGGTAAAAACAAATCGACACGAGAACCAAACCGGATAATACCAAGCCTGTCACCTTTTTTTAATTTATCGCCCTTCTTAACATATGGTACAATACGACGAGCAATGGTACCTGCTATCTGCACAACTTTTACAACACCAACAACTGTATCAATTGTTACTATCACTCTCTCATTTTTCTCAGAATCTTTTTTAAAAGCAGGGATATGGGCACCAGAAATATGCACAACATCCGCTATGATGCCATCTATTGGCATACGGTTTACATGCACATTATACAAATTCATAAAAATCGAAACCTTTGTGCAATCACCGACAGCATCGTCTACAGTTTGAATGATTTCTCTTATTCTACCATCAGCGACACATACAACTCCCTTACCAATACTTCTGTTCGGGTCTCTAAAAAAAACCAAAAAAACTAGAAAAATCAAAAACAAAATAAATGAAAAAAACCAAAAAACACCATTTAAAACATCGCTTAAAAACAATGATAATAAAACAAAAAAAACACATAAGACTAGTGGAGTTAGAACCCAAGACAAGGCACCCTCTGCAAGTTTCATGCCTTCTTTTTTCTCCCAAAGCATTTCTTAAAAAACCTTTCTATTGGGCCGTCTCTTTTATATAAATCAATTAGATGAATTATTTCATCAAATAACTCAGGCAACACTTTTATAACAATTAAAAGAAGAACTACTAATGCGATTAAACTCCCACCCTTCCCAATTACATTATGTGCCATAAAGAAAAAATCTGGGTTGTCCTTCACAAGAAAAGCAACTGAAGCATTACGGATGAGATTTAAAAAATAGATTGGTACTACAGTCATGGTCAATCCATAAAACTTACGTTTAACATTCACATTTTTTAAAGGCAATATCAAGCCAACGAACAGCACCATGGATTGAATCGCAGTACAAGCAAAAATAATATTAACAATAAATATCCCCTCATGATAAATACTTGCTTGATAAACTTCTACGTTACCAATAAAAACATTTAATAACCAACCACTCTGAACAGCAACGACATCAATCAACCATGATGCCAAAGGCGTTTTCTCTACGCCAAAATATATGAGTCCTGCGATGGCAGCAGCGCCAGCTGCCCAGTTTAAACATTTGATTTGTTTATTTTTTCTCAATGATAACCATTCATGATATGCTATGTAAAATAGAACATAAATCCCAGCAACACAGAGGAACGCATTTACTATGTCTCCATCTACATCAAAATATAACGAGTTTGTTTTTGTCGACCAATAAAATGCAAAAAGAATCCAGCCAACTATTTTTAGTTTGCCAGCAATCCGCTCTTTTTTAATGAGAAAACCCATGCCAAGAAAGATTAGGCTGCCAAAAAGAAGAATTAGTAAAAGCATCTCTGTCTCATCTGGAAGCGAAGAAGGAAAAAACACCAATCCTATTATTACAAGTAATGTTGGTATTATGAAAAAAAGTACAGAAATTTTGTCCTCATTGTTAACGTCTCTCTCCATGTATCTTTCCACACTAGTTTTTAATAAAGATTGGATTTAAGACTATTTGGATAGTATCATTTCTTAAATCCCTATCATTTTTAAAACTGGTTCCCAGTTAAGATCTGCCATCGCTTTTTGGTCCCACATCAAGAGTATCAGACCAATAAGAGCCATTAATGTTATCCAAACCCAATAAGTGTAAACTATCTGGCTGATTTTCAAACGTGCGATAGCCACACGTATCAATGTTACAGAGAATACGATGACTAGTAGCACTTTGATTAGATAAAACGCTATATCTATAGCAAACGCTGGAATTTCTGTTAAACCAAAAATTGGTGACAGGTTATATGGGAAAAATAATGCGACTATCAACGATGCCATTACAACGGTTTTTACGCCATCAGTTAGGTAAAACATCGCTAGGTTTCTACCAGAATATTCTACTAGAAGACCACCTGCAATTTCTGTCTCAGCCTCGGGTGCATCAAATGGTATCTTGGAGAGTTCAGCTGGCGTAACTATAACAAGTGCCAATAATAGTATTATGACGCCGACAAAACCAATAGGCCCTACGATTCCCCAAATAGGTGTTGCGGTGATTGCGGATAATGTGAAAACATTGGTGACTTGTTGTGCATAAAGTCTGTATGCAAAACTTATTATTATGATTGCTAGTGGAAACTCATAGGCTATCATAGTAGCCATTTCTCTCTGCGCACCGACAGTTGCATATGGTGAGCCAGAGGCAAACCCTCCGATGACCATTGCTAATGATGGTATGAGTAGTAGGTAAAGAATCAAAATAAGGTCTCCTTTTGAAGAAATGAATCCATCAAGGAAGGGTTGAAATCCTGCTATTGGTAGATATAGAAGGATGGATATTGTTGCAACAAGACCGACAAGTGGTGCCAGGTTGAAAACCCATGGTATCGCATTTTCCGGTATGATATTTTCTTTTACAAACAACTTCGAAACATCCCTGAAAGGCTGTCTAATCGGTGGCCCAATTCGACCCTGCATATGAGCAGATATCTTCCTGTCCACACCCTTGTATAGCAGCCCGAAAACTATGCCAAACATTGCTAGTCCTATGGCACCAAGTATAACAATTAAGGCTGTTCTGACTAGTTCTATTAACTCCATTTTAGATCGACACTCCTGTAAATATCACGGAGATGAATACGACAGCCATTACGATCAAAAACCATAGTACGTAATCGCTAGCGTTACCATTGTGCATCTTTTTTAGAATATCATAAACTGATTTCAGAGTTTCAGTGAAACCCCAGTACACGTTACTGCCCTTAACGTGCATAAGTTCTTTTTCGTACTCAGGGTTACCTGATAGAAACGCCTGTGTTTGTCCTGTTTCTTTTTTGTACTCTTTTTTACCAAACCCTCTTAAAACATACATCACTAAAAATATAATCGCTATTGCTACAACCCATACAACAGGGTTCCAGAAACCGCTACCCGTCTTCAACGTTTCTAACAGTGTTTCTAATGATAACATTGTTTAGACACCTCCTATAACAGCGCCTATATATTGTGCATTATTTAGCAGTGTATTAACCGCTGGCTCCACAAGATAATGTATAACAATGTTTGGGAACAAACCAAAAATAATTATTATACATGCAATAACGCCCATACCAATCAGCATGCTTTTTGGTACTTCCTTAACATTTTCAAACTTAGAAATTTTAGGCCCAAGAAAAGCTGAATAAAACACCTTCACAAAAACAGCTAGAAGCATTATACTAGCCAGTATAGCAATAATCGATATTATTGGGTTCAACTGATACGTTGACTGATAAATGAGAAGCTTTGAAGAGAAACCATTCATAGGTGGTATACCAGCGACCGCTAAAAGCCCGATTAGGAAAAACACAGTCGTATACTTCATATTTCTCGCTAAACCACCCATTTCATTCAGAGATGTCTCTTTAGTCGCATAGTAAATAGCACCTACGACAAGGAATAGCAGACCAATATCCAAACAGTCATTTATGATGTGGAATATACTTCCTTGCAAAGCTATTGAACCATAAGCAGGAAACACTATAGCGCTAGGTACATTATTCAAATATTCTACATATTTTGATGCTAATCTAACACCTAACCCGAGTAGTATATAACCTATTTCTGCTACAGCTACAAAACCGATTAATCGTCTAAAATCAGTTTGTATAAGAGCCATCACTACGCCGATTAATATTGTTAAGACTGCCAGTATAACAATAATCCATCCAATAGTGTTTACATTTAAAACAAAATCAACAACAGATAGGTCTGTAGAGTTGAAAATATTTCCATATAATGTAAATATCATTCTAAAAACACCATACAAGCTAGCCTGCGTAGCACCAATTATAACGAGTGTTACCGATGGAGGTGCTTGTCCATAGGAATCTGGTAACCACATATGCATTGGTACCAAACCCGCTTTCATACTAAGCACAACAACAAGTAAAACCAATGCTATTTTATCCAGAAAAGTAAACTGTATAAGGTTTGCTAGCGTAGCAATATTCAAAGCATTGTATTCAGCATAAAATATGCCTATAGCAAAAAGAACAAACAATGCGCCAATCGAGCTTATAACGATATATTTGAATGCCGCTTCAAGCGCCTCTGCTTTATGAATATAAAATGCTATCAATGCACAGGAGGCAATACATGATATCTCAAGGAACACGAAGAAGTTGAAAATATCGCCTGTAAGCTCCATACCTAAAGTGCTTGTAACTAAAAGGAAAATGAGCGTGTAATATTTGTCAAGCCCATCGTTTTCTTTCATGAAAGACCAAGAGTAAACAATTGCTACAAACGCTAAGATAAAGGTTACAATAATCATGAAGACACTGAGGCTGTCAATTTCAAAGAGTATTCTAACCACTGGAAGAGCAAGGTTTTGTGCACCAAAAACATAAACACGTGGACCATTTGTAAAAACATCGGATGCGAGTAAAGCAATAAAGAAACCAGTTATTGAAATCATGACCAAAGCAAAGGCATTTCTTAATTTTTCATTAATCCTACTCACAAGTGGTATAAGAAAAGCGGTGAACAAAGGTACCGCGACAATAAGCGGAGGTGAATGTTGAATAAGAATATCTAATATATTCATTCTTTCAGCCTCCTGATTTTTCTAACATCGAGCGTACCGTACTGTTTGTAAATATGCATAACAAGGGATAGCATCAATGCTAGAACAGCGACGCCAATCACAATGCTCGTAAGAGTCAAAGCCTGAGGAACAGGCAGCACCATTTCACCCGGATACTTTGTACCTGAAGGTAAACTTGTATAGATCGGGGCAACACCACCACTTTCGCCAAAACGGTATCCTAAAGTAATTAAAAATAGGTTAACACCACTCTCAATGATTGTTATGCCAAGCACTATTTTGATTAGATTACGTTTGAAAACAACAGCATACAATCCTATGAAAATCATGGCGACAACAGCGATGAAAGGTATATTGTAAATCATTTTTTCCACTCCTTTAAACTACTGGCATAAGCCATAACCAACACAACTGCAAATAAACCAGCAATCACCTTAAGTCCAACAGCAAAATTCATCAGCGGCAAAACACCGGCTGTATTGATGTCAGCAAGCGTCGAACCAAAGACAGGGATGTTACCAAATAAAGTAAAATTATCAAATAATTTCAACCCCACAAGGAAATTAGCAAAGAACGCCCCGCCTACAAGAAGCCCAATGAATGCTACACCAATAAACCATACCGCACCAAGACTTTCAAAAGCAGTAAGTCGCTTTTCTTTTATTCGCTCAAAAGCCCATGTTGAACCATAAGCTACAAGCAACATTATACAACCAGATGCAACAACTGCACCACCCTGAAAACCACCACCCGGCGTAAGATGTCCATGGGCAATCACATACAAACCAAAAATTGTGATTAAAGGAAAAGTAACATTTGAGATGGTTCTGACAATCTTCGACATCTCGCTCATTTTTTTACCCTCCTGAAAATCATCATAACACTAGCAACGGCGGCAAACAAGATCGTAGCCTCACCTAATGTATCAAAACCTCTGTAATCAAAAACAACCGATGTCACACCATTATTAGTCCCAGTCTCAGTCTGAGTATTTGTAATGATGTGATCATCCATCTTGACGCTACCAGGATCGCCAAAGGGATGAATCAAAAGAGCACTAAAAACAAAAAATAAAGCGACTATAGAAAATACTACCGCTGCAACAATATTTCTCGTCGACATTTTATTCATCCTCCATACGCTTTGTTCCCTTAACAGCGATAATAATTATGGCAGTCGACAGACAAGCACCTACGCCAGCCTGGGCAATAGCGACATCAGGCGCCTGCAGGATGAAAAACTCAAGAGACAGCAACAAGCTCATGGCAGCCATAGCAACCGCAGCGCCAAGAAGATCCTTGAGTAAAACAACAAAGACACAAGATAAAATTATGAGGATAAGTATCACAATATTAATTATTTCCAACAACATTTTTATTCTGCCCCCTTCTCCTCAGATTTCTTTTTACCCTTAGTCTTCTTTACAGTTTTTTTTGGTTTCGATTCATCTAAATGATCGACAACAGCCATAGCTGGTTTAACTCCACTGCGATGGGCAGCACGCGCAATAGCATGAGCACCAACAGGGTTAGTTAATAGTATGGCAATTAGAGCAAAAATTGAATGAATAGCTAAAACAGAACCATTAGTATCATTATCCCACCACCATTTCAAACCAATGAGAATCACAGAACCAATAATAAAAATAGAACCAAAAGTCGTACATTTTGTACCAGCATGAAGCCTGGTGTAAACATCTGGGAAACGAAGCAAACCAACGCCTGCGAGGAGATTAAAGAAAATACCAATGCCTAAAAAAACATAAATAATGACTTCAAAAATCATCTAGAAGTCTCCTCCTTCTAAGTACTTGGCGATGAATAAAGTGGATATGAACGACAAGAAAGCGTAAACAATCGCTACATCAATATAGATAATTTCTCTGAAAGCCATCCCAAAAGCAACCATCGCAACAATGACAATCGTGTTGACTGTATCAACACCAACAACCCTATCAGGTGCGGTTGGTCCTAAAAGAATTCTGATTAATGCCATTATGCTGCAAATGGCAAGTGCTATCACCACGACTAGATAAGTAGTCATTATCTCAATCATTCAGCAATCCTCCTAACCCACTTTGGAAAACCACCACAAACATATTTACAATCAACAGGCTTCTGCTCCAGCGCCTTCTCATCAACATTGATCCAATGAATATACAAATCATTGGTTTCCTCATCTATATCAACACTCAAAGTACCCGGAGTAAGTGTTATAGAATTTGCTAGCATCGTAATACCAAGATCTGTTTTTAAATCAGGTGAAATCCTAACGATACCAGGTTTTATCTTACCAGTAATAACACGATAGGCAACATCGATATTGGCCTTAGCAAGTGCAATAAAAAACGGCCCAACAACATAAGCTAAAAATATAAACCAACGCACAGGGTTAAGCATCCTCAGACTTTTCTTAACAAAAACCTTTCTGGCGATAACACCTACGATTACTGAAAGAACAAGTCCAAGAGCCATCTCCTCATAACTCCACAACCCTAAAACCGCAGTTCCACTACCTGTCGTAAACAATAGATAAATAATGAAACAGAGGATTGTCGTAACAATAAACGCTATCATCTTCTTTTTCCTCCCTTAATCACTAAATTGACATCGGTGGGTAAACATATCACTTTTTAAAAACTTGCTGTTTTACCTAAAATATTAAAGGTTGATATTATTCTTGGTTGTGGGGAATTTAGATGAACGTTAAACTAATAGGTTTCACTCCGAACCCAGAAAAAACACCTGCGATGGCAGCAAAGCTTACACATAGCAAGACAAAGCCTGAAGAACTTGACAAAACCCCTGAAAACGAATTAACAGCAGTGCTTGAGCAGGTTATGAAACTGGGTCATACTAGTGTGATAGAGCATGCTTGTTTCACCTTTGCAATTAGCGATGTAAGCCGTTCTTTAACGCATCAGCTGGTTAGACATAGAATTGCTAGCTATGCCCAGCAGAGTCAACGATACGTCAACCTGAAAGAGCCAAACTATGTTATCCCACCGAGTATAGAAAAAAACAAAGATATGAAAAAAGCCTACGAACAAACAATGGATACAATTTGGAAGGAATACAACAAACTACTGGAACTAGGCATACCTGCAGAGGATGCAAGATATGTGTTGCCCAACGCTGCATGTACAAACATTATGGTTACAATGAATGCTAGGTCTTTGCTGAATTTTTTTGAGCTCCGTTGTTGTCTTCACGCTCAATGGGAGATAAGAGCTCTGGCAAACAAGATGCTTCAGGAAGTAAAAAAAGTTGCACCCACTATTTTCAAAAACGCTGGGCCATCATGTAAAACAAAAAATATTTGCTCAGAAAATAAGAAGGATTGCCCTCTTTATCCTAAGTGATTTTTAATGAAAAGACCATATGTTGTAATCAACTGTGCCATATCTTCAGATGGTAAAATGACTGATGCCTCTGGTAAGCAGGTGAGGATTTCCTGCGAAGAAGACATCAAAAGAACGTATGAGCTGAGAAACCAATCAGATGCAGTTCTCGTGGGAATTAATACTGTTCTTTCTGATGACCCTAAATTAACAGTGAAAGAGAAATATGTTAAAAATCCTAAGCAGCCGATTAGGATTGTTCTTGATACATATTGTAAAACCCTAATGGATTCTCTTGTCGTAAATGATGCTGCAACAACTTACATTATCACCGAGAAAAAGTGTGATAAAACTTTTGGAAAAAATGTAGAAATAATTGTTTGCGACTCAAAAAACGGTTTAATTGATTTAGAGAAATTTTTGGATATTATATACAAAAAAGGTATACGAAAATTGATGGTTGAGGGCGGAGGAACAGTGATCTTTAATTTTTTGAAAAAAGGTTTTGTTGACGACTTCTTAGTGTATATCGGTCCAATGAAAATCGATGGCGGGAAAACCCCACCGTTTATTGTTAATGGTAAGATAGATGTTAAAAATCTGAATCTCAAATTAATTGAAACAAAAGATATTGGTCTTGGAACTCTTAGCCATTACAGATTGATAAAATGAAGTTTTTATGCGATAGAATGCTTGGTACACTTGCAAAATGGTTGCGCATTTATGGCTATGATACTTTTTATCCAGATAATGAAATGGACGATGCAAAATTGTTGGAGATATCAAAGAACGAAAATCGTATTCTCGTTACTCGCGACAAAACATTAAATCAGGTGGCACGAAGAGAAAACATTAAAACCATAGAGATTAAAACGATAGACATCGATGAACAAATAAATGCTGTTTTAGGTGAAATTAAAGTAGATAAAACAAAGATTTTATCAAGATGTATTTTGTGTAACTCCAAAATTGAAGATATAAAAAAGGAAGACGTCAAAGAAAAAGTCCCTGAAAGAGTTTTTGAAAATAATAAAAAATTCTGGTTTTGTAAGAAATGCTATAAGATTTATTGGAAAGGCAGTCACTACGAAAAAATGATGGAGAAAATAAGTAGTTTATAAAATCCAGAAAAAACTAATTAAATAAAAATTTCAGTAGATCTAGTATTCATATTTCCAAAGACCTCCGCCACAGGTCCCAGCATATAAAACGTTTTTATTATCCTCTGTGTAAATTGTGAAACATAAAACATTTCTTCCTCCGTCTTCAATATCAACGCCATGAGAAATCCATGTTTCACCACCATCATAACTCTCCCAGATTATTAGCTTATTATTTTCAGGCGATGCTTGGGGTCCAAAACCTGCAAATATATGTTCAGGATTCAAAGGATCAAGTTTTAAAGCCTCAAAATATGGATACTCTTCAGGTGAAAGTATTACGCTCCAATTCTTTCCACCATTTATTGTTTTAACTACATGCCCCTCCATTCCAATGTAAACCGTATTTGAGTCACTCGGGTGAATTGCTATACTGTTAACAGCATTATCCCCGGCGCTAGGAGGAATTGAAGTCGTCCAAGAGACCCCACCGTCTACTGATTTTTCAAGAAAAGCGCTATAAATCATATATTCTCCCCCAACCCAAATTATGTTATCATCTGAGGGGTCGATAGCTACAATATTATATTGATAATAATACATATTTTCTTTATTCCATATAGGCTCCCAATTATCGCCTCCATCAGTTGATTTAAAAACTTTATTATAAGTAAAAACACAGATATTATTAGGATTTTTAGTGGACGTCGAAATATCAAAAACTTCTCTTTTTAAAAAAAGCCTTCTAAATCCATTATCGCATGGAGTCCATGTATTGCCATCATCACTACTTTTAAACAATGAATGAGGTCTTAGTCTTGAGTATATTGGTCTTACTCTGGTAAGTCCAAATCCTGTTCCACGAGAAATTCCGATATATATTGTGTTTTTAGAATCGTTAGCAACATGTATGGACTCTACCATGTTTGTCATGAATCCAACATACTTCCATTTTGAATCCTCGGTTTTGATGTTTTTTCTGAAAACTCCAAGGGATTTCATACCTGCATGATCATAAGAGCCTACACCGGCATAAAGATAATTCTCTGTTACTGCTAAAGAATTAACCATCAATCCCTCAAAACCTAAAAAAGTCCATTTATGTGAATCATCATTATTTGATTCAAAATTATTTGTTTGTTGTAATGCACTAGTAAAAGATGTGAATATCATCAAACAACTGAATACTATGAGTCTGATGATTTTTTTCCTTTTATTCAGGAACATTAAATATTAGTAAAGCTAAATAATATATATAATTTGTTATAAAAAATATTAGATCATTCTTACCATCTGGGCATGTGGTACACCCTTTATTTTAAGAACAAAATGCGGGTCCACAAGCCCCATTTCAACTGCGCATTTCACAGTCTCCACACCAACAAGGTTAGCTATCGTAGCATTCTCCAGATACTTCTTTAGGGTTTTTTTGTTAACCCTTTCGCCATCATAAAAATTACTTGAGACATCTATCTGTATTTTGCCTTTTGTGAATTTTTTACCAAGGAGCTTTTCATCGCATGCACCGATTATCACATCGCATCCTTGTTTGTAGATTCTTACGCTTATCATCGTTATCTTTTTTCCTTCTTATTTTTCGTCTCTAATCCTATGTTAGTTTTTCCTGTTTTATATTTGTTTCGAAAAATTGGTAGAAAACACGTCTTTAATTACAGTTTATAAATTCTTTGAAAATAAGCCTTCTTCTTTTGGACCATAAAACACGAGTTTTACAGAAAATTTTATATATTGCTTTCGTTAAAAGTATTCATTTAGGACAAAAATATCGTTTTTACCGCAATTCTAAAAACCTATAATGTTATACATTTTAGAAAGACAGGGAAATGTTTTTTTGTGGGATAGAGGAATGAAAGCCATTCTACGATCATTCTCAGAGCACGGTACGTTCGTACAACCAGATGCACTAAAATATATTTTGTCAAAAGATAAACCAGGGGAGTTTTCATCCTTCATAATAAAAAATCTACAGGAATACCCACTAGTTTTAACTATTGATCATATAAAAAATATTGAACAGCAGACAACAAAAATGGTTGAGGAACCATCTAAACCGCAAACGCCAGTATTTGACTCACAAATTGAGAAAGAAGTACAAAAAAAGGTTCTTTCAAATCTCTATGGCGAGGGGGAGTTACAACGTAAATCTTCGTCTGATGAGAACGGTGACGAAGACGAGGAACCAGATGATGATCAACCAGAAATATCAGATGAAGAAGCAGCAATACCAAAATTGATATCAATCGAAAGGGTGAAAGGATGGAAGCCGAAAGCCGCGGAATACGAACCTGAGATAGAGATAATAAAGGATGTGACAGGTAAAAGTACGTGTGAGGGGACAACACAAGATTTCGCGAAATTGTTTGTAGATAGATATCATGTTTTACGTAAACTACTTCAGAATCAGAGAAGAGAAATGGTAAATGTAATGCCTATTCATAGGATTAAAAATGGTGCTACTAAAGAAATTCAGATAGTAGGCATAGTGAAAGATGTTAAGACAACTGTGAACGGCCATAGGTTTATAGAAATAGAAGATGAGACTGATACTGCAAAATGTATAGCACTTAAGACTAATCATGAGGCCATGCAGACGGCTGGTGAGGTTGTTTTAGATGAGATCATAGGCATAAAAGGTCAGTTGAGTAAAAACGGTGACCTGGTTGTTATACATAGCATAGTTTTCCCAGAGGTTAGCATACAGCACGAGAAAACCAAATCAGAGGTACCTGTTTTCGCCGCTTTCCTCTCAGACATTCATATTGGTAGCAAGATGTTCATGGAGAGTGAATGGCAGTCTTTCCTTCGTTGGTTGAATGGTTCGCTGGGTAATTCCCGGCAGCGTGATGTTGCTGGCAGAATAAAATACTTGGTTGTACCAGGTGATGTCGTAGATGGCATCGGTATTTATCCTAACCAGGAGAAAGAACTGTCAATAACTGATGTATATAGGCAATACGAGGCGTTGGCTGAGCAGTTTAAGCTCATACCAGATCATATATCGATTATTATGCAGCCTGGTAACCATGATGCTGTTCGACCTGCGGAGCCACAACCTACTTTTGAAAAAGAGATACGAGACCTTTTTTCAGACAAAGACATAAGGTTTGTTGGCAATCCATGTTACTTTTCTTTGAATGGTGTAGAGGTTTTGTCTTATCATGGTCAGAGTCTACTCGATTTTGCTACTAACATACAGTCACTGAAATATAATGAACCTATTGAGACTATGAAGGTTATGTTGCGTAAACATCATCTCGCTCCGACGTATGGTGGTTATACGCCTCTTGCGCCAGAACATTCTGATTATATGATTGTTGATAGGGTGCCCGATATTTTTGTTACAGGACATGTTCATGTGGCAAAGTTTGGTGACTACCGTGGTGTTACACTGATTAATGCTAGTAGCTGGCAGGCACAAACTGGTTATCAGAAGATGCTGAATTTCGTACCTGATTCTGCTAAGCTGCCGATTGTTGATCTTAAAACAGGTAATGTCACTATGATGGATTTCAGTAGGAAGTTAGAATAAACTTTTAGTTTTTCAAGTTTTAAACTCTGTTTTCAAATTGTTTTGTTATACGATCCTTAGGGATAATATTTATATACTAATTTTATATATATATTTGCTCTATAAAATTTGTTTGGTGAAAAAATATGAAAAAGATATGGATAATTGGAATAATAATCCTATTTCTTGGAGCTAGTGTTGTGTCAGGCCTAAAAGTTAATCAAACGCATAATTTAAAAAATTTAGGTCTTGGAAATATTATATATGTCGGTGGATATGGCCCTGGCAACTATACTAAAATTCAGTATGCAATTAATAATGCTTCTAATGGTGATACAATCTATGTGTACAGTGGAACATATTATGAATATATAACAATAGCTAAATCGATAACTCTTACCGGCGAGGATAAAAACACTACGATAATCGATGCCCAGTCTCCACCGCCCGGACCAAATGCTCATAGTGTCGTCTATCTATATGCTGATGGGGTGACTATCGATGGATTTACCATAAAAAATGGCGTAGTTGGGATTTATCATTACAAGACAAATAATCATAATATTTATGGAAATATTATAACAAATCACTATTATCATGGTATAGCTCTTGAGGAATCATCCTACAATAACATCTATGATAACATAATCACAGAAAGCTCACATTCATCAGGTTTATTTCTTATTTGTTCTCCATATAATAACATTTCAGAGAACACCATTATAGAAAACTGCGGTTACGGCATCGATCTAAGAAGTTCCGACTCTATTAATATATGTGGAAACATAATTTCTGAAAACGACTGGAATGGAATTAATGGAGATTTTTACCAAAGCGTTGTTTCGGGAAATACAATCACCAAAAATGATAATGCTGGTATATGTTTGTATGGGAGTAGCAGCAGTATATCTGGGAATATAATCTCAAATAATGGAGGATATGGTATTGAAATTCATGGAGCTTCAATTAATATTATAGGAAATGAAGTAGCAAATAACTCTGAAGGTATCTATTTAAAATTCTCTGATAATAATAGCATATGTGAAAATAATGTTATAAACAACAAAGGTGATGGAATCGATGTAGATTGGTCGAATGGTAACGATATCTATGATAATATCATTAAAAATAATAGCAATGGAATCTATGTACATGAGTTCGGTGAAAGCAACGTCATTTCTGAGAATAATATCACAGGCAACAATGACATAGGTGTCTATTTGGAGGTATTTTCTGGTTATGTATCTACAATTGTCTACCATAATATATTTATAAACAACAATCAAAATGCCTATGATATTACCTGTGGATTTTTAGATTCTATGTGGGGTGGTAATTATTGGGATGACTATAATGGAGAAGATAATGACGGCAATGGTGTTGGAGATACTCCTTATCCAGTTGGGGAATCAAATTGGGATTATTATCCGTGTATGGCGCCTGAGAATTGGCCGAATATTCCACCACAGCCGCCGTTGATAAATGGATATCGATCTGGAAGTGCAGGAGAAGAGTATGAATATAACTTTATTACAAAGGATCTTGATGGAGATAGTATATCCTATTATGTAGACTGGGGAGATAATACGAATAGTGGATGGACTGAATTTGTTTCTTCAAGTACAGTAATCCTTTTAAAACACACTTGGAACAAAGAAGGTGCTTATTCAATTAAAGCTAAAACCAAGGATATCTATGAGGCCGAAAGCTATTGGTCAGCACTAAGCATTACTATGCCAAGAAATCTATTATGGAGTCAGATTATCTCATCCCTACAAAAAACCCAATCAAGTAGCCCATCTAGTACTCAATCAAGTCAGCAAGTTGGTGCTACTCAGCAATCAACAACAACTGGTTCAACTACATTACTGGCCAGAACAACAAGCAGATAAAAACTATCAACTAAATGTCTCTATCTCGTCTTTATTTGGGCGAAACTTAGTGTAAAAATCTTATCATATCGAAATTTATATTTCTACAAAATATTTGTAAAATACAAAACTTTAAACTACTAGTTTGCATTAACAACTTTTACAAAAATTTTTAGAGCGGGAAATTATGGGTGGGGACCAATCCATCGATGTCGCAGTTAGCTCAAACATGCAGGAGTATTTCAACTCTTTACAGAAAGACATCGATGAATGTTATTCAATTGCTCTTGAGGCTAGAAAAAAAGGTTTAGACCCAGAATACAAAGTAGAGATACCGCAGGCCTTGGACCTTGCATCACGAGTAGAACAACTAGTTGGACCAAAAGGTATAGCCCCAAAAATAAGAGCCGCTACAAAAAAACTGGAAAACAGAGAACTGGTCTCACTTGAAATATCAAGAGAGATAGCATCCGGTAAAACATACAAGTTCAACAAAACAGAGGATGCGATAGATCAGGCTGTACGAACCGGGCTAGCTATACTGACAGAGGGCGTGCTTGTTGCACCACTTGAGGGTATAGCTGAGGTGAGATTAGGTAAAAACAGCGATGGCACAGACTATGTTGATCTCTATTTTTCAGGACCAATAAGAAGCGCTGGTGGTACAGGTCAGGCTATGAGCGTCCTAATAGCAGACATAGTTAGACGAGAAATGGGCATAGACAGATATAAACCAACACCAGGTGAAATAGAGCGTTACAAAGAAGAAATACCATTGTATAAAAGAGTACAACACTTACAATATCTACCAACGGTTGATGAGATAGATAAAATAGTAAAAGAATGTCCTATCTGCATAAACGGAGAAGGAACAGAAGACGAAGAAGTAACAGGCTATAGAGATCTACCACGCGTAGAGACAAACAGACTCAGGGGAGGCGCATGTCTTGTAATAGCAGAAGGGCTTTGTCTAAAAGCACCAAAGATACTAAAACATGTTAAAAAACTGAAGCTAAAAGAATGGGATTTTTTAGACATATTTGTAAACAAAGAAGACAAGGATGACAAAAAGAAAGAACAACTACCAGAGATAACACCATCATCAAAATACATAGGGGAAGTCATAGCAGGCAGACCGGTTTTTTCGCATCCCTCAAGAAAAGGTGGTTTCAGACTAAGATACGGCAGGGCTAGAACCGCTGGTCTGGCATCAACAGCGATAAACCCAGCATCTATGTATTTGTTAGATGGTTTCATAGCGGTTGGAACTCAACTTAAAACAGAGCGACCAGGAAAAGGAACAATAGGAACGCCATGTACAGAAATCGAAGGGCCAATTGTACTACTACAAAACGGTGACCTTATACAAATAAACAATGTTGATGACGTAAAAAAACATGATGTACAAAAAATAATTGACTTGGGCGAAATATTAATTCCATTTGGGGAATTCCAAGAAAACAATGCGCTTCTGCCAAACTCAAGCTACGTTTATGAATGGTGGGTCCAAGACCTACAAAAAGCAACTAATCTTTTACCAAAGGACTACACGTTCAACAACGTAAAAGAAGCGGATGAAAAAACCATAAAAAAGATTTCAGAAGACTTTGGGAGAAACATAGATCTCAAATATCCATCATGCAGCGATGCTTTCGAAATATCAGAAAAATATAACATTCCATTGCATCCTTTTTACAATCTTTTTTGGCATGACATAACACCGAAAGAATTAGTTTTTCTATCAAAATTTGTTTTAGAACAAGGGAAAATAACAGAAGGCGACTCACTTGTTTTACCAAAAGACCAGGAAACAAAAAGAATACTAACTGAGATTGGCGCACTACACAAACAAAGAGAAGGGGCAATCAGCCTAGATAGATACTCATGCCCTATTATCAGATGCTGTGGCTTAGACATAAAAGAAAATAAAATCATCGAAACAGGCAGATACAATATTCTAAACAACATAAAAGATGACGAAAAAACTGTTGATATTGTTTCAAAACTTGCTGGTGTCACAATAAAGGAACGTGCACCGTATCGCATTGGAACACGTATGGGCCGACCAGAAAAAGCAGCACCACGAAAAATGAGGCCACCGCCACATTCTCTGTTCCCACTTGGGAACTATGGTGGAAACCAGCGTCTTGTAAGAACAGCAGCGGAGAGAGGCATTATAGAAGTCGAAGCAGGTGTTAGGGTATGCCCAAAATGCGGCAAGAGAACCCATAAAATAACATGTACATGCGGCGGTCACACAGAATGCAAAAACGGTAAAATAGAGCCACAGCAAATCAACATAGCAGAAGAACTTATCATAGCTCAAGAAAACATAAATGAAAGAAACCTACCTGATACAATAAAGGGAGTCATAGGTACAATATCAAAGCACAAGACACCAGAACCTCTGGAGAAAGGTATACTAAGAGCGAAATATGATGTATCAGTTTTCAAAGATGGTACCATCCGTTTTGATATGACAGATGCACCACTCACACATTTCAAACCAAAAGAAACACACATATCGGTAGAAAAACTGAAAAAACTTGGTTACACAAAAGATTACCTAGGTAGCCCACTGGAAAATGATGACCAGATATGTGAGCTTAAAGTCCAGGATGTTATAATATCAAAATCGTGCGCCGAATATTTTACTCAAGTCTCAAGATTCATAGATGATCTGCTTGTTAAATTCTACAAACAAAAGCGTTTCTACAAAATAAGAGATCTTGAGGATCTAACAGGACATTTAGTTGTTGGTCTGGCACCACATACTTCGGCTGGTGCACTAGCAAGAATAATAGGTTTCACAGATTCACAGGTATGCTTCTCACATCCATTTTATCATGCAGCAAAAAGAAGGAACTGTCTATCACCAGATACAAACATTTTACTTTTAAACTCAGAAAAACCAGTTCTTACCAGTTTACAAAATCTTTACTGTGACACAACAACAAATGAAAAAATTGTTGATGACTTTGGTACAAAACAAAAAACAGTGAACAACATCAAAACTTTAGCTTTCAATCCAAAAGATGGTAAAACTGAATTAAAAAATATAAACTCAATTCTAAAAATAAAGGCACCAAAATATATGGTGAAAATCACGCTGAAATCAGGTAGAAATTTTACTGGATCGCCCCTGCATCGAGTTATGGTGCTTTCTAAAGGAAAAGTTGTAACCAAAAAAATATTGGAATTACAAAAAGATGACAAATTTTTTGTTTCAGATAAAATAGATTTATGCGACATAGACATAAAAAACATAGATTTACTATCAGAATTTTTAAAATTAGATGAGGAACATAACAAGGATATAGTTGTTAGAGGAATCGAGAAACTCGTACAAAAATGCGTGAATGAACTAGGCGGGTTAAAACTAGCTTCACAGAAACTAAAGATTAACAAGAAAACATTTTCCAACTACATTTACAGAGATAGTATTCCTTTACCAACTATAATGAAATTACTGGATTTATGTAATAAAAATTTAAACTCAATACCAAAAACATGCACCCTTGGAGTAAAACGAAATCATGCAGTTACACCTAGAATAATAAAAGTTGATAGTTATCTTATGCGTCTACTTGGATACTACCTTGCTGAAGGTCATGCAAGATTTACAAAAAAAAGCTGTTACCAAATTGGTTTTGCGTGTACTGAAAAAGAGATACGTGACGATGTCGCAAAATGTATCAAAGAAACTTTTCGTTTACATTCTTGTAAAGGAAAATATGATATTTCTATTGCAAACAGACTTGTTCACGATTTCTTTGTTCATATACTATGCATAGGAACAAATGCAAAGAACAAAAGAATACCACCGGGATTTACTGCTTTACCAAAAAAGAAAATAAAAGAAATGTTACGAGCCTATTTTTCAGGAGATGGATCTGTAGAAAAGAACAGATTACATGTTACATGCTCTTCAGTTAATCGTGAATTATTACATGATATCGGTTTGCAACTACTTCGCTTTGGCATATTCTATAGGTGTAAAGAAGAAACAAGGCACCCTGGAGGTCTTGCAAAGAAATTCTATGATAAAAAAGGTAAATCCCCTGTGTTTACTCTGTATTATCTCTCAATTCGCTCTTCTTATGCAAGAAAGTTTTCTAAGGAAATAGGTTTCTCTCTTAAAAGAAAACAAACCCGACTTGAGTTTGCTGTTTCAAAAGAAAGAAAACCAAGATTAACCAGCTTTGGCGATCTCATACTTGATGACGTAAAAGAAATTGAACCTGTAAAATCAGATTCAGAGTTCATTTACGATATCGAAGTCGATCACTTACATAACTTCCCAATTAATGATTTTGTGATGTCAAATAACTGTGATGGGGATGAAGATGGTTTGATGCTTTTGATGGATGCGTTGTTAAACTTTTCTCATTCTTATATTCCAGATAAACGTGGCGGCAGGATGGATTTACCTTTGATACTAACAACTCGTATTGATCCAACTGAGGTTGACAAAGAAGCGCATAACATTGACACGTTGGCTAGATATCCGCTTGATTTCTATGAGGCTACACTGCGGCATGAGAACCCAAAAGCTTTGGAGTCAATCATGGGTTTAGTATCATCGAGGCTTAGAACTGAGTTGCAGTATGAAAAATTTTATTTCACACATGATACAAATAACATATCTGAGGGTCCGGCTGCTTCTGCTTACAAAACTTTGAAGACTATGATGGATAAGATGAATGCTCAGCTTAGCCTCGCAGCAAAAATCAGAGCTGTTGACACACCTGATGTTGCTTACAAGGTTATAGAACGTCACTTTTTACCAGATATGCTTGGTAATCTTAGAGCGTTTAGTAAACAATCTGTAAGATGTCCGCTTTGTAACACCATATATCGTAGAATTCCTCTCCAGGGCGTATGTATAAAATGTGGTGGTAAACTAACACTTACGGTTCATGAGAAATCAGTCAAAAAATACCTTGAGATTTCTAAGAACATTGCTGAGAGGTATAACTTGCCACCTTATGCTTGTCAGAGGATAAAACTGGTGGAAAAATCCATTGATTCTCTTTTTATTAGTGATAAGATTAGGACGACGAAGTTGACTGACTTCTTCTAGAAGAGTATTTAAAGCATAACTTTCTTATATCTATAGATTATTGCGTTGTTTAAAGAAGAGGAGTTGAGATAATGGCTGAGAGTATCGTTCCGATGGAGAAGAAAACCTGGTATAAATGGTCGTTTTACTTAAATGTTATACTATTTCTAATTATTGCTTCATTTATAGTTTTGCTTATACTTGATTGTTATAATGCTGGTTATATGAGTGCGAATTCTGTTTCATCAATTGATTTATCGAATGCTTGGCTCTATGTTCTTAGGGACTTAGGTTTTTTAGCAGTTGCTTTAGCGTTAGTGTTCTTCCAATTCTTCAAAAATCTTTCACTAATTAGGCGGAGATCACTGTAATAGTTTAGGTTTAATGGCGAAAGGCGTAGGATAGACCGGGGAGGTAGGCGTTCCCTGTAACCAGAAATCGCCGATATGCTGGGGTCGAAACTTAGAGGCGATGTAACGAGCATTTATTGATCCATGTGTTGACGATGAAACCTCGTCCTTTGGGATCAGAGGTGATGATTGTGTATGGCCGGAGGGCCATATGCGCATCTTGATTGCGGGAACCGGGTGAGGCACGGAAGTGAGCAACCTTACCGCAAACTGCTGGTGCTCATCGGGTTAGCGGGGTCAAGGATGCATGTGGGTAGTCAGTAGGTGAAACGTGCAACCACTCTTGGTGCTTCTACGCCCGCTAAAATTTATCAAAGTTTATTAAAGAGTTCGGTTATTCCAAGGTTTACCGTTTAATGGGGGAATTCATGTGGTTCAGTTACTTAAGGATGAGAGTTTAGTATCTTCCTGGGAGAACTTTTTCGAAGAGAACAGCAGGCCTCATATTGAGAATGTCGCTCTGTCATATCCAGATAAACGTAGTCTTTTTGTTAATTATTGGGATATTGATAAACATGATTCTAAGCTTTCTGAGATGGTTATTAATCAGCCGTATAAAGCGATTTTTAATGCTGAGGAAGCTCTGAAAAACATTGATGTTGCTGTTGAAAACAAGTTGAAACTCCATTTCAGGGTGTTTAACATCCCTGATACTCAGAAGATATTCATACGTAAGATTCGTTCTAGCCATCTTGGTAAATATTCTGCTGTGGAGGGTCTAGTTAAGAAGGTTACTGAGGTTCGTCCTAAGCTTCAGCTCGCTGCTTTTCAGTGTCAGAAATGTGGTGCTGTTCTGAGAATTGAACAAGAGGAGGATATTCTTAAAGAGCCTTCTGAGTGTTATGAGGATCAGGGCGGTTGCGGCAGGATTTCTTCTTTTAAGCTTATGACTACTCTATCTACTTTCATTGATTCGCAGAAGGTAGAAGTACAGGAGAACCCTGAGGGTCTTCGTGGTGGTGCACAGCCTGAGCGTATCAGTGTGTATCTAGAGGATGATCTCGTCGGTGAGATAGCACCTGGTGATCGTATCATTGTTAATGGTATCCTTCACTCCATGCAGAGACGCAGGGGTACTTATCGTCTAACCTCCTTTGATAAAATAATGGATGCATGTAGCATAGAAAGACAAGAGCTTGCGTTCGAAGAGGTAGAAGTCACTAAAGAGGATGAGAAAGAGATTATTAAGATAAGTAAAGACCCTGCCATTTATGATAAGATGAAGCAGAGTATGGCCCCAACTATTTATGGTATGGATACGGAAAAAGAGGCTCTGGTTTTGCAACTTTTTGGTGGGCTTTCAAAGAGGATGCCTGATGGTACATACATCAGAGGAGATATTCACGCACTGTTGGTTGGTGACCCTGGTACTGCTAAGTCACAGTTGCTTACTTATATGTCTAAATTAGCCCCAAGGAGTATTTATGCTTCCGGTAAAGCATCTTCTGCAGCTGGTCTGACTGCTGCTGCTGTTCGTGACGAGTTTGGTGAGGGACAATGGACTCTGGAAGCAGGTGCACTGGTTTTGGCTGATATGGGAATTGCTTGTATTGATGAGATCGACAAAATGGAAGAGACGGATAGAAGCAGTCTGCATCAGGCTATGGAGCAGCAGGAGATTTCTGTTGCGAAAGCAGGGATTAATGCGACTTTGAAGTCACGTTGTGCTATTCTTGCTGCAGCAAACCCTAAGCTTGGGCGTTTCGATGAGTTCATGCCAATCCATGAACAAATCAACATGCCGCCCGCATTGTTGTCCCGTTTTGATTTGATTTTTTCTATTATTGATAAACCAAACCGTAAAATTGATACCGAGTTAGCGACACATGTTTTGCGTACGCACAAAGCTGGTGAGGTTGCTGAGAATATTGCTAAATCAAAGAAATCTAAACATACAAAGAAAGAACAAGACGGTCTGATGGAAAATGTTATGCCAATTTTCGAACCAGAGTTCCTAAGAAAATATGTTGCATATGCAAAGAGGAGTATATATCCTGTGATGAGCGACGATGCATTTGAGATATTGAAGAACTACTATGTTGATCTGAGAAGCTCGTCCGAGGACTCTGTACCGTTCACGCCTAGACAACTTGAGGCTTTCGTAAGACTAGCAGAAGCAAGCGCACGTGTAAGACTAAGTCAAGAAGCCACAGTTGATGATGCCAAAAGAGCGATATCAATTATAGACAGATACCTGAGACGAGTTGGTTTAGACCGGGAAACAGGTAAGTTCGACATAGATATAATAGCAACTGGTATAAGTCATAGCCAGCACGAGAGGATGCGTTCGCTTATGGACATAATACAGAAGCTATGCAGTGAAGCAAAGGATGGTAACGCTGTGAGGGGAGATATAATCAGAGAAGCAGAGATAGTTGGTATGGAATCAACTAAAGTCGAAGAGGCACTTGAAAGATTGAAACGCAACGGGCAAATATACGAACCTATGCACGGAAAATACAGGATTACGGAATACTAAAAATCCTTTTCTTTTTCTTCCTTTATGTTTATATGGTTTAAATAAGATTAGGACGTTTGTTCCATAAAGTTTATATATTATTATATTCACATCTTAATAAAAATAGTTGTGTTTGATAGAAAAACACGATTAAAAATGAAGGTTGATGAAAATATGAAGAAAATAATTATATCAATCATAATAATAGGCATGTTATTAACCACAGTACCAATGGGTATTGTTGGACAAGAAACTGTTAATGAAGAACTATCTTTTGTTGAAGAAATCTTCTTATTAGAAAGTGAATATTTTTTAAATAAATATATCGTAGAGAATGGAGATATAATACAACTTAATGATGATTCTGAAACTTTACCTAGGTTTGTACCTGGTGAGTTGATAGTGAAATTTAAAGAAAGCGTAAAGATGGAGATTCCAGCATCTACAAATGGAGCTTTAGGCGCAAGTTTTACTCCTGAAGAATCTGTAAAAGGTGGCATGGGAGTTGTAAATACATTTGGAGGAATACTAACAACCGGTGTAGAATCAATAGATCAGTTAAATAACGAAAATTATATCATCTCAATTAAGGAACTATTCCCAGGTACTACTATTTCTTCTATGGAGAATATTTATAAATTTACTTTTCCATTTGATACTGATATTATAGAGCTGATGAACGGATATAATAGCGATAATAATGTAGTTTACGCTGAACCAAATTATCTTTTTACCACATCATATGCCACATCACCTCCTCAAAAATTAATCCCTAATGATCCTCTTTTTAATCAGCAGTGGGCATTAAATCAACCAAATGATTGCGATATAGATGCACCAGAGGCATGGAATGTTAAGACTGGTGATTCCAGTGTAGTTATTGCTATTGTTGATAGTGGTGTTGATTACAATCATCATGATCTAGCTGCAAACATATGGCATGATCCGGTTCATGGTAATCCGGGTTATGATTTTGTTGACATAAATACTACATTGTATAATGAAGCTGGGTTTGTATTATGTCCTGATGAGGATTATATAATTCCAGATGGGGATCCAATGGATGTTTTTGGTCATGGTACGCATTGTGCTGGTATTGCTTCTGCTGTTACAAATAATAGTGTTGGAGTTGCTGGTGTTAGTTGGAATTGTAAAATTATGCCGGTGAGATGCGTTTTCAAAATAGATGTTGGTTCTGGTGTTATATATGGACTGATGGAATATGATGATAGCGCTAATGCGATAATTTATGCTGCTGATCATGGTGCTGATGTTATTAGTATGAGCTGGGGTGGAATGTATTATTCACAATTAATCAAGGATGTACTTGACTATGCATATAGTAATGGTGTTGTTCTTGTTGCTGCTGCAGGTAATGATAATATGGTTACAAAGCATTATTATCCTGCTTGTTATGAGAGTGTTATTTCTGTAGCGGCAATTGATAATGCTGATGAAAAAGCGTATTTCTCTAATTATGGTGGATCCGTTGATGTTGCTGCACCGGGTGTTGATATACTTTCAACAGTTCCTGGTAATCAATATGTTTTGTCTAGTGGTACTTCTATGGCAGGACCACATGTTGCAGGTGTTGCAGGGTTACTTATTTCGAAAAATAAAGAATGTCCATATCCAGCGCAAATGGTAAAGTCGATGATACCATATATAACAGATGATATAGATACAGATCAATATATTGGTGCTGGTAGAATAAATGCTTATAAAGCATTGGTGCAGAAGCCTTTTGCAGCGTTATTAGATTCTATAACTAGTTGGGAGGACGTTAAAGGAACAATAGACATAAAAGGTGTTGCTTGGGGAGAAAACTTTCAATATTATGTTTTAGAGGATGGTTTGGGTGAAAACCCTAGTTCATGGACCACGCTAAAAACATCTATTACATCACAAGGTGGAGTATTATTTACATTGGATACAACACTGAAATCTGAAGGTCTACATACCATCAGGCTGAAAGTGGTTTGCACCTATGGAACATATACTGATGAAATACAAATATATGTAAACAATCAAGCAGAAGGAACCTACACAGCAAATATATTTGTCAGCAATTGTTTCAATAGTACAAATTCTGGTCCTGCCTGGGGTGTTACTAAATTTGCAACTATCCAAGATGGCATAGATAAAGCAATATCTGGAAATACAGTATTTGTATATGACGGTATTTATTATGAGGATATCAAAATAAAAGGTTTGTTAAAAACCTCGATTAGTTTAATCGGTCAAAATAAAAACTGGACAATCATAGATGGCAGGGTAAATATAAGTTCAGTTCGTGGAGTAACAGTGAGTGGATTTACCGTGCATGAACCATTAATTTTAGGTATTTCTAGTGAATGTACAATATCTAATAATAGGATTTCATTGAGTTATTGGTATACACTCAATTATTTATTAAATAGAGGTTTTATTCTGGCATTTGATGTAAGCTCCGTTTATTTATTTGCATCTTCAAACAACATTGTATCAGGTAATATCCTCGGTTGTGACGATGGTGCTATAAGTATGATTACAAGGAAATCAGCGGGGGTATACCTATTATCCTCATCTCACAACATGATTTATGAGAATACTTTTACTTCTACTGCGATTCCTATTTATTTGAACTGGCTATCTAATAAAAATATAGTCAAGGATAATATCATAAATCCTTTTGTTTATGCATTGTGTAACGGTGGAAGTGGATGTTTTTTGACTAGCCCGGGGGCGATAGTTATACGCCTAAGCATAAACAATGTTATCGAAGGCAATTACATTGAACACCCATATTTATTTTTTGGTATCCAACTCGATTATGCATCTGGGAATACGATAACCAAGAACAATATCATTCATGTGTATAACAGAGGTATTCATTTTTATGACCGTAGTTGTTATAATAAAATCATCGCAAATGAAATTACAACAGGTAGTGGATTGTGGCCGGCACTTGCTGTTCTCATTAATGATGATCCTAGTATGCACAACAAGATATATTACAACAACTTTTATGTAAATGGTGCCGTTGAGTTAATGGGATCGAGTTCGAGGAACTGTTGGTACAAAGATAAACTATTTGGGCAAGATAAAGGCAATTGTTGGGGTGAATATTATATACAGTACCATGAAAATCATGGTACAGTAGCAAAAGATGAGGATAACAATGGCATATGGGATGACCCCTTCCCCATTTTTTGCAATTCGGGTTACGAGCAAAGTCAAGACAAATACCCTATGGTTGAACCTTTTGACATCGAAAACATAGATGTATCTATTGAGATAACTGAGGAAGTGACTAGCGAAGAAAGCGAATACCTTGTACAATTTGAAGAGATGATAAACAGTCAAGTCTTATCAGATGAATTTAATATCAATGATATCATGAACTCCCATATATGCATTGTTCCTTCAACAATTAGTCAAAATCAACAAAACAACCAACCTAGTACTCAACCTAGCACACAGCCAAACAGCGAACCAATGGATAAAGTCATCTCTCAAATCATAATTGGTTCTGCTACACTATTATTTGGCAAAACAGCAAGCAAATAAAAAAATATTAATCAATCAAAAACCCAAAATTTTTTTATATTTTTGGGGAAGACAGTTGAGCAACAGCTTTTCTAACATGTTTCTCATTTTCAGGTCCTATCTCAGCGGCTACACAGCTGATAAAATTATCCTTTATATCATTCCAGTTTAGTGTTGTAACACCAAAATAAAGTTTCTTGCCTACGTTAGATGCTTTGTGGACATGCGGTGACCATCTACTGGGTGTTGTGTCACAGTTGTCCATATGTAAAATATATGTTTTTTTCAGAGTCTTTTTTCCTATCAAGTATATTTCGAATTTTCTGTTAAAATACTTGTAACTCGTATCTTTATCATAATAACGGTATTCAAGTTCATAGTCTCTATTTATAGGAATAATTCCTCGGTTCATTGTGCATCTCCAAAAAGTGTAACACGGCCCCCTATATTTGATTTATGATTTTTTCCAAGGGGACCAAATTAAATTTTTTTAACCCATATAATAGCTAGCTGGGTACGGCTCTGGTTTCAAGCCTTTTCTTTCTCTGATTTGTTTAACAACCTGTGGTTGTAAGTTCTTTGGTAATGGTTCGAATCCCATGTTTTCTGTGTTCCAAAGAACACGCCCGCCTGTAGCTGAACGGATAGCTGATGCAAATCCGAACATATCTGCGACTGGTGCTTTTGCATCTATATTGACTGAATCTCCTTCTGTTGTCATATCACGTACTACCGCTCGTCTCTGGTTAAGTTCTCTTGTTGCATCTCCCATGATTTCTTGCGGTGTGCTTATGAAAACTTTCTGCATGGGCTCAAGAAGTACCGGGTCGGATATTGTTATCGCGCCATATATAGCGTTTCTAACTGCAGGTATAACCTGAGCAGGTCCTCTGTGAATTGCATCTTCGTGTAATTTCGCGTCAACCAATTTAACTAATACTCCCTGGCATGGCTCTGATGCAGTCGGACCGCTTTTCATAACCTCATCAAAAGCCTCTTTAACAAGTTCCCTCGTCTCAAAAAGGTACTGAATACCTTTTGTTACATCAGCGATCATATTAAGACCACGGATTCCAAATACTCCTTTTGCGACATCTTTGTCCATACCAAGGTCCTGTAAAAGTTTCGCTGATTCTTTTTTGAATTTTTTAACATTTTCAGGTATATCTCCATTGTATATTGCTTTTACAACGTTCTCCGGGAGCGGCTCAACCTCTATGTAGAAACGATTATGTTTGTTCGGCGATTTCCCCTCAAATTCTTCTGGGCTTTTCTTAGCTACACATTCCCTGTATACAACGATTGGCTCTGAGCAGACGATATCAACTTTATGTTCGTTTCTAATCCTATACTCTGTGATCTCCAAATGTAATTCTCCCATGCCTGACATTAGGTTTTCGCCAGTTTCTTGGTTAATTTCAACCTGTATGCTAGGATCAGCTTTTGAAATCATGCGAAGTACTTCTATGAGTTTTGGTAGATCCTTAGCATTTTTTGCTTCTACAGCTACCGTAACGACAGGCTCTGAGACGTGTACGATTTTCTCAAAAGGCTCAGTATCAGGAATAGAACTAACAGTACTACCAGCTATAGCATCCTTTATACCAGTTGCAGCGACAATATTGCCCGCACTAACAAAATCAACAGGTATCCTATCGGCGCCAACCATCAGATTAACTTGCTGTACACGGTTTACCTTTGGCATACCAGCAACATATACTTCCTGTCCTCGCTCTATTTTACCACTAAACATACGACCAACAGCAACCTCACCAGCATGAGGATCAATAATGATCTTATTAATCATCAAAGCAAGAGGGCCTGTATCCTTGCACTCAACCATACTTTTACCAAGTTCGCTCTCTAGCTCACCCTTCCAAATATGTGGTATCCTATATTTTTGTGCAACAGCAGGCGATGGTAGATTATCCACGACCATATCAAGTATGACCTCGTGAATAGGAATTTTTTTAGCAAGTGTTTTCTGGTCGTTCTTCTGACAAAAATCATATATGTCTTTGAAACTAAGCCCTGTTTTTTTCATATATGGTGCAGAAATAGCCCAGTTGTAAAAAGCAGAACCAAAAGCAACGGTGCCATCCTCAACTTTAACAGTCCATTTGCCTTTAAACTCTTCAGGTAATGTTCTGTTAACCAGCTCGTTAAACCTTGTAATAATCTTGATGAAACGCTGCTGCATTTCTTCAGGCGTAACACGAAGTTCGTTTATCAAACGGTCGACTTTGTTTATGAATAAGATCGGTTTAACTTTTTCACGAAGTGCCTGGCGTATAACTGTCTCAGTCTGAGGCATAGCACCCTCAACAGCACAAACCACTACAACGCACCCATCAAGGGCACGCATAGCACGGGTTACATCACCACCAAAGTCAACATGACCAGGTGTGTCAATAAGGTTAATCAAATAATCCTTGCCCTCAAAATTGTGAACCATTGAAGCAGATGCAGCATTAATTGTAATACCACGAGCCTGTTCTTGTTCATCATAATCTAAAACTAATTGTTTACCGGCTAGCTCCTCACTCATCATACCGCAACCAGCGAGCAAGTTATCAGAGAACGTGGTTTTACCGTGATCAATATGCGCAGCTGTACCAATGTTACGAATATAATCAAGTTTATTCATCAAATTCTTTGCTTTCTTAATATTGTCCTCTTTTCGTCCCATATCAAACTACCCCAAACAACAATTCACAAATATTTTACTTTTTTACCTAGCTGATTTAGCGATACGCTCAACATCATTTTTCTTCGCGATAGCAAAAGAAGTAGCATCATTTTTAGATGCTTTTATGAGCTCCTCAGCGAGACAATCCTCGACGCCTTTTTTGTTGCTATGAGTCGCGGAAATAGCACCCATGCAGATATTTCTAATGGCTAGATCGAGGCGTCTCTGTGGGGATACATCAACAGCCTTCGGAACAGATATACCACCATACTGCAACCTAGTTGTCTCCTCTTTGGGTGCAGCATTCTGGAGTGCATCAACAAGAACCTGAACGGGATTAGTTTTTGTTTTACTATCAATAATATTAAAAGCATCTCTAACAACCTTGTATGCCTTAGCCTTTTTGCCGTTATAATTCTCTGTACGCATCAGGTTGTTCGTCAAACGTTCAATTATAGAAAGCTTAGACTTACCAAAGATCTTGTTGGCATAAACCCCGCCCAAGAAGATTCTTCTGGTGTCTAGATTAATATATTTAGCAAGGCCCATATCCTCAATTTTTACAGTGCTCATATCATACTTTGATAAAACTGGGAAGAAATCATTCTCATTTTTACTTCTCTTTTCCTCTGCCATAACTACCTTCTCATTGGTTTCTCAACTTTTCCTTTGACCAGTTGATTTAAAGAAACATCATTTACTTTAATTACTTTGAATCGGACACCAGGGATATCACCGTAACTTCGACCCATTCTACCACCAATGCCTTCAACAAGTACTTCGTCGTGCTCATCAATAAAACCAATTGCTTTGTCACCAGGGGCAAAAGCAGTGATTTGTCTACCGTTTTTTATAAGCTGTACCTTGACACATTTACGAATCGCGGAGTTAGGCTGTTTTGCCTCTACACCAACTTTTTCGATAACTATGCCTTTGCCTTGTGGAACGCCCTCTAGAGGATCGGCTTTTTGTTTCAGGTGTAACACTCGCTTTTTATAGTATCTACTACTCCAGCGTTGTTGTTTCCTGTTTTTCTTTAATTTTCTTGCAGCGTTAATTCCTTTTCCCATGGTTCACCCTATAGATAAGGTTAAGCCAGTATGCACTTTTAATATTTAAATGCTTAGTTCTAAAATCAAAGATTTTACCCTATTAAAAACTACCTAATTCTTTAAAAATACTCTTCAAAAATTTTACAGTGTTTTATATGTCCTGTAACCTTCTGAATCAACGAAAAGTGATTTTTCCTCCAAAACCTCAAAATCGTCGATTTCGACGAAAGATATCATGTCAATATCCATATGATTGTCATAGAAAACTCTTGGTCCTGAGATTGACACATTAATCGATATGTTGCTCCCATCGTCCTGGAATAAACGTAGATGGTCAACGGTTTCTATTCCAAAATTTTGGTTAATCTGAACATTCATATCATTTGAGGGACATGCGCATTCAACTGGAACCCAACCATTGTTACCAATGTTTCCACCGACAAAAACCTCTGCCCAAGCATGCGCAACAGCACCCGCTACACTATTAGTCAAATCAACCAAATATCCTCGTATGAATCTTGAGGGTATACCAACTGATCGACATAGAGATATGTACAAAAATGATAGATCATCACAATCCCCTGTTTTCTTCTTAATTGTCACACTAGATGGTTGCACACTATTGTCTGTATCATGGGTTTGATAAACTGTGTTTTCTTTAAGCCAGATGAAAAGATGTTTTGCCAAAATAAAAGAATTGTTCGTATCTGCCTGATTTCGTATGCTTTCGGCAACTAATTTTATTTCATTATTGTTTGGATCGATATAAACAGTATTTTTTACAGATTGCTGACGCGTATATTGACTAAAAACATCTGGATAAAGTGTTTTAATTTCATCTAAAGTTAACGCACTAACGCCATTTAGGTCAGATACAAGAAAACTTTCTGCGACAACAGTTGCATTAACACCAAGCTCATAGCTATGGCTGTTCTCTCCACTTATATTCCACTGTATAATTGTATTATTTGCTAAGTCGATTGTTTTGTAATCCTGCTGGTATATTATTTGTTTAGACACAGACCCGATTAACACCTCAGGTAGATCGCAATCATAATTTATTCTAAAATTCCCAGTGCCACTGCAATCTATTTCATAACCATATCTTATTTTGTATTCAACTCTCACAGGATGCGCCTCGTAGGTTAAACTACCATCATCTAAACTAAAATACTCCGTGCATCCTGTCATGCTGGTTATAAAAAAAACAAGAACCAAACCAACTATTGTACCAACTTTTTTATTCATATTGTTCTAGGCTCTATCTCTTGAATAAACCTTTTTTTTGAGCATGTGAAAAGCGGTATTTGCATCCCTGGTTCATTGGACATCTTACGCATTCAGGATTTTTTTCATGGCAGAAGTTTTCACCTAGCTTATCCAATGATTCTAGGTAGCGGTAGACGTTTTCCTTCATTTTCTCAGCTTCCTTCGCTAGAAAACTTATCGTATCATCTGGTTTGCTAGTAGAAACCCAACCCAGTCTGTTAGCCACCCTATGTACGTGTTCTGCTTTTGCAGTAAAATTATTGTTTTTTTGAGGTTGGTTTGACGCAGGAGTTTTTTCTTGAGGCTGAGGCACAGGCATCTTAGGTATCTTTGGCACATAATTTGAGTCGCTTTCACCCTTGAATATGGTCACTGATTTACCACCGTGACTGGTCTCCCTGGTGCGGATATCAACCATTATAGGTACCTGCATAGATGCACCAGATATAAGAGCAACACCAATAGGTAGTCTCTGTATCTCATCAGCTGTATTGGTAGTCAAACCCTCAACTGATTGAACAATGGCTTTCAAGTCATTTGGGTTAGTTACCTTCAAAATAATATTTGTGTTACACTGGGATATGATGTTTTTGTCAATCTTTGCTGGACGTTGACTAACAACACAAAGACCCATACCAAACTTTCGCCCCTCAGATGCAACTGTTCTAAGCATACTTGATGCGACAGCATTACCAAAGCCTCTTTCGGGGCAATAGTTATGTGCCTCTTCAACAATTAAGAGAAACGGTGGTATTTTTCCTGATTTACGGTCCTCAAATAACTCTTTTGTAAGACGTGCAACAACCACGTCTTGTATATCAGGTGGTACGCCCTTCATGTTGATTACTGAGCATTTTCCTTTTTTAACAATTTCAACGGTCTCTGTACCTTTTTCAGAAAAAACACCTATGGATTCCAGTGATTCAAGAGATGCTATAACATTCCATTTCGCACCGCTTTTACTCTGATTAACCGCATCTATTATGTCTCTAATTGTGTAACCCTGTTTGAATTCTTTCACTTCTTTGATTGCCTGATACAAAACACCTATCTGTGGACCTGAGAGTTTAGCTGAGAGCAGATCTATTATCTCTCGCGCCTCAAGGTTCACACCCTTTAGTGTAAGATGTTCTGTATCACTACGACTGCTAAGAGGAGAATACTCAACTATTTGACTGGGGTACTCATGTGGTTTAACGCCATATTTTTCCATGTTTTTTTGGTCTTTTTTTTCTTTGTTAGGATTTTTTAGTGAAATGTACTCCCCATGCGTATCAATTATAACAAGTGGGACCTTTTTTTTCAAAAGCTCTTCAACAAGAACACCGCAAGCATAACTTTTTCCACCACCTGTTTTAGCTAGTATGCATACGTGTTTCTGGACCATTGAATCTATATTAATATAAACTGGTAAGTTGTGACCTTTTAGCAGGCCGACATATGCTCCGCTCTCCTTATCAGCATGCAAACTTAGCACATGTCTAATGAGCCCTTCATCAGCAGGTATTATCTTACTACCGGCATCAAAAGGAGTACGAGGAACCTGCAGATTACCTGATTTATCCCTATAACCAATTACACCAGCATAAGCAGAGAGGTCACTTTTAACATAGGGGATATCTCCACTACTTTTGAGAGTTGAGGCATCCGCAAACTTTAGATCTGAATATCTTTTAATGTCCATAACCTGAGCTAGTATGTAGCCTTCTTTATGCGGTGCGGCAACGTAATCAAACTTACGTATGCCCTGGCCGTTAACAGTAAAATTAAACTCAGTCGAACCGACATCTCCGTATATTACTCCGACAAAATCTTCTTTTTGTTGAGGCATCCATTACTCCTTTTACTAGACTAATATGGCATTTATTATTTTAGTCTTTGCATTTTTTTGCTTAGCTCATCAGGCAAGCCAGCAAACCTTATAAGACCTTCTATTTCCATGAAATGGAGATTGCCAGGAACAACAATAGTGTGGAGAGGAAGACCAAAGTCTTTATCCTTCATAAAACCAATAGTGTTTGCCACCACTTTTGGATTGGAGGAACCTGCGCGGGCTACAACACAAACCACGCTATCATCGCTCAGAATGTTTTCTTTTTGTTTCTTTTCCATTTCTAAGAGCAATTTTAAACCTTCGTTAGCAGTCATAAACCTATTTTTATCAGCCTGAATATCAAGTAGAACAAGTGTATGCAGCCCCATCTTTTTGTTGTCCCTAATAACCTCATACGGGCTGATTGGAAAATAATTTTTTTCAGGAAAAGCAAGCGTGGTTGTCCTACCAAACTTGTAATTCTGCAAACCAAGCAAACCTGGTACAGCGGTAACGATACTGCTACCGTGTATAATCTTTGTTTCAATACCTTTGTCAGCAGCTCTGAGTCTTAGATCAACATGGGTGGTAGCAGTCATAGGATCGCCGCATGTCAAAAAAACAACCTTTTTGTTTTTAGCAGAATCTATGATTTTATCGCCTTTTTCAGTCTCAGCTCTAGATAATACTTCTACAGGTTTACCTATTGTTCTTTCAATCTTTTTTATGTTGGTACCAACAAGTTTAGCAGTATAAAACTCAGCATAAACCTTGTCGCAGTTTTTGATTTCCTCTAAACCTTTCAGTGATATGTCTTTCTCGTCGTAAAGACCAAGTCCAACAAATACTAATTTACCTTTGGTCATGATTAAAACTATTACAGTTTAATTATATGGTGTACAAAAACTTTTGTTTTAAAATTCTTTAAATCAAATTCGTTAAATATGTATAAAACATTCACGAAAAACCATGGATGAGTCTAAAAATGCATCTAGAGATATTTTCCCAATTTTTTTGATGGCGTGTTTGTTCATTGTCATTCAGGGGCTGGCTTTGTTGATAGTAAAACCTTTTGTTGCGGCTGGTATGCAAACCTTTGAGGATGTAAACGACCCAGTAAATCTGATATATATTTTTGTAATATTGTTGGTTTTTACAGGCATCATACTGTTGATTGCTAAATACTGGAAAAAAAAGATACTTCATATTCTTCTTTTAGGGGCAATAGGTTACACAGTTTTTTTTGCTTTTTTCTTGCCAATTCTGGGTATTTTCCTACCAGATTTTCCGCTATGGTTTTATTTGTCTATCTCAGCTTTGGCAACAGCCATTCTGTTGATAGCGTTGATTAAATTCCCGGAGTGGTATGTTATTGACATATGTGGCATTATTCTTGGTGCAAGTGCTATTGCGATACTCGGTATTTCTCTAGGTGTTCTTTTAGTAATAATTTTGCTAGTTGGTTTGGCTATTTACGATGCTATATCTGTTTATAAAACCAAACACATGATTGATCTAGCTGACACTGTTATAGGCCTTAAACTACCTGTCCTTTTGGTTATACCAAAAACCAGAGGTTACTCATTGATAAAAGAAACCAAGGGTTTGAAAGAAAAACTAAAAGATGGCGAGGAGCGAGATGCTTTCTTTATGGGACTCGGTGACGTTGTGATGCCAGGTCTTCTTGCTGCGTCCGCTTATAGTTTTATTGAAAACGGTTTACCAATAGCATTATCAGTTATGGTCGGTACGCTCGCTGGTTTTGTTTTGCTAATGTTTTTTGTTATCAAAGGTAAACCACAAGCAGGACTACCATGTTTGTGTAGCGGAGCTATACTAGGCTATGTGATATCAAGCTTTTACTTTTACGGACAGCTCGTTGGTCTCAACTTTTCTTTATAAAAAATTTTTAGTAACGTATCTTAAAACCACAATTTTCGCACCAAATTTCTTTATCGAAATGGTTCAAAGTTTTTCCACATTTGGGGCATTTAGTTTTTTCTATGAAATGCTCAAGCCATATTTCTCTAACCTGCGGTACTGTCTCGTTTTCTATACGGTTTAACATCTCTCTGAGCTCAGGCGTTGTTGCTAGCGCTCTGAGGCTAGAGAAATTTATCTTAGATGGTTTCTGAGCAGCATACGAATCATAGGAAACAGTAACAGTTGATGTATCACCTGTTGCTTTTTTATTTCTGATGAGCAACGCAGCTAAAATAACACCGCTAATCAAACCACCAAAGTGGGCATAGTGTGCTGTCATATCCTGAACATCTAGCCATACTATGAAAGTTTCAAAGGCAGCAAAAATAATTGCAGCATATAACACTTTAATCCGCATGATGAACATTATGTAAATCGGTATCGGCATCACTACCTCGTCCCGCGGGTAGGAATAGGCGAAAGCACCGAGTATGCCAAAAATGGCACCAGATGCACCAACAAGCAAAATACTAGAATCAAGATTAAGCAGCGAATGAGTCAACGCACCACAAACCCCAGTCAAAAGATATATCGCTAAAAATTTCTTTGCTCCTATCCTCTGTTCAAAAGCCATGCCCATGAAGAAAAAAACTATCATGTTACCAAAAATATGCCAAAAACCACTATGCACAAACATTGATGTGAACAATGTATAGATATTTGGCAGATAATCCAGTGAGAGATAGATGGGTCTAAAACCTAAATCAACAATTATTGTACTCACCCATTGTCCATAAATCTTCTCCTGAAAAACCAAGGTAAGAATAAAAACAACTAGGTTTGCAATAAGTATCGCATATGTTATCATCCATTTTTTTAGATAAGCAAGAACAAGCGCACCGATCATTATGCATATCGCTATTACAGAAATCAGATTTATTGGATTAAATATCATTTCCATTGTCTTTTTCTCCAGTCGCGTGCTATAACTGCAAAAGTCATAGTGAATATAGCCACAGTATAAATAGTGTTTCTATTTTCATCTACTGCTTTCTCCCCAGATATCTTTTTTTCTGGTTGTGTGAGACTCCAGTCATAAAAAAACACTTCTGCATAATAACGTGCAACCTCCTCATTTTCTATGATAACACCAGCCTCCCTGTTCCTGGTAACTGAGTTTTCATTCCAATTAATACTTGAAATTAAAACAGATTTATTGTCAACAACCATGCCCTTGTTATGTACGTTTGTGAAATAAGACCAGTTAGTATAAACAAATTTCACATCAATACCATTTTCTTCAAAAAACTGTTTTGTCAATTTGCATTTTTCTGTCGTATCGCCGTAAGAGGGGTTGTAGTTCATTATAACTTTAACGTCAACACCCTGTTTTGATTTATTCACAAGTTTCTCAACAAAAGGACTTATTTTTTCATCCCAGTTTTTGTAAATATAAAGTTGTTCAACATAGATGCTTCTATTTGCAGAATCTATCAATTCACATATCATTTCTTCACTGTTATCTGGCGAGAAAACAGGTGTAGCAGAAAAATTTCCGTAAAAAACACCGGATTCAAACTGTGGTTCATAAATTCCTTTGTAAATGGTTTCATCCATATAAAAATTAGACTTGACAGACAAATTAATTTTATCAAAATTATAGCTGTCGCATCTCTGTGGATTCCAATCATCAACAAAAACATCCAGAAAACTAGATGCAACGCTACTATTTCTTATTAAAACACCCCATTCCCTGTTACCAAATGTAGGGTCTTTTGGTAAACCGGTTTTTGCCCAGTTGCAACTCTCTACAATCACGGTAAAATTATCTATAACAAGATATTTGCCATGATTGAATGCATATCGCGCATATACATCGTTCTCAGGATCATTGACAATCAGTCTTACGTCACCGCCGTTCTCTGATATTCTATTTAGTATAAATTTTTCTCGATCATCCATACCTCCAACAGGTCCGCCCTCCAGGAATATATGTACCGAGATATTCCTCTTTAAAGCATAAATAAGCTCGTCACACAAAAAGGGATTTGTAAATTCATATATATTCAAATAAATTGATTTGTTGGCTTTTCTCAGTTCGTCAACAATAGTTTTATAGCTACAATCCGGTGAAATAAATGTCTTTAATTCACCATAAAATTTTATGTTTGGTAAATCGAAATCCGATTGACCGATGCCGTATCTACGTGGATGAACCCAGTCATACGAAGTATTGGTATCAATTGGTGAACCATTTATAAAATTCCTTTTTAGAATAACACCAACACCTGAACTTGTAATCGATGAGCCATTCCATCCACTACCATTGTAGTCAAACTCACCGTACACAACAACATCTATTGTATGATTATAAGGGTCCTTCAATGCTATCGACTCACCTTTGTTGCTCAGAACAAAATCCTTCAGAGAAATCATCTGTTTGATATCAGTCATTGAATCAGCATCATACTCAAAATCAGGTTTCTTGCCGGTTTCCCAAAAAAAGTCACTAGCATTCTGCGCAATGATCAACCCTGTTTCAGAGTCTATCGTCGTGTTATCTGGAAAAACTATCTTTATTTGTTTGCCGCTGTTTTTTTCCGGCTGATTTGTAATATACCAACCTGAAATATCCAATGTCTGATTTGTAGGGTTATATATTTTTACAAACTCATTTTTTATGCCTGGATGATTATGATAATAGGTCTCAGTGATAAGAAGATCAGCGCTCCCAACACTTGGATAAGTACCATATATCCTTATTTTAGATGATATTTGATTGTTTAATTCGTTGAACTCATAAATACGATCTTTTTCATCAACCACCACAAAAACCGTATGTTCACCGACAGACAAGCTATGTGTGTCCCATTTCAAAGAAGGATATTTTTGATATTTTTCAACAGAATCATAAAAATCGCTACCAATAAAATGACTATCATCTATAAAATCATAATAAAAACAAACATCAACATTTTTTGCTTCGTAATTACCGATGTTCTTAAGAAAAGCCTTTATTCTGATGATAGTACCTTCACCAAACTCGTTACTCTCATTATCGTTTTCATCATAAAACTTTATGTTGGTAAAAGTCAAATCAGACGAGAGGATATCAAATTGCAACATTAGAGTATCCGATTCGCCAACGTCTTTTTCAGAAACCGCAGAAATAGTAATTATGCCATTTCTGCAACTACGTTCTTGGCATGGTGTTACATGTAACTTAATCTTAGATTTTTCACTGGCGTTTAGAGTTATTGTTTCTTTTTCTAAGGATGCATGCCAACAGGGAGTCACATAAGATAGATTTAGATTTATCGTATCTTGAAAATCGCCTGTGTTTTTCACAGTCAGCGGTATATTGAGTGTTTCACTTCTTTTCACTTGGTAAAAATCTTTTGAGGAACTTATATCCACACCGTATTCACCATGTTCTATTGTCACGTTTCTTATAATATATAATACACTGAGATTTTCGTCACAAAACTTTATAGTGTAATTTGTGCCAACTGGTGATGCAATTTTATAATAGCCAGGTTCTGAGACAAATAAATCGTTTATGTCATTGTTTTCTGTAAGATAGATTCCTGTTATTGTACTGTTTTTGTTTTCAACAAATACGATTTTGTTCTCTAGATAAGTGTTGTTTAAAACTGCCCTTCCTAATACATATCCACCGGTTATTCCATTTGATGTTGAGCCATCTATATCAAGAAGACGTATTTCTTTTGAGATTTCATTTGAATAGTTTTCGTTTTTTATTTTAATTTTTAAGTACCCGACATTGCTATCTTTGATGTTGTTTTGATATTCTAAGTATTCTTTGTTGAATCTTAGGTAAACCCACTTTGACCAGCCACCATTTTCATTTGTAGTTATGTTAAATGTATAGTAGTATGAATATTGCCAAGTTATTCCATTCCATGTTTGTGTCGCGGGATATATGTTTGAGGTGGTTCCAACGACGTAGGCTTTTAACTGATAATTTTCGTTGAGCGTATAGTTACTTATATTTATTTTAATTGCAAAAGGAATGCTGTATGTTGAATCTTCTTTTATTTTTGGTATGTACTGTGGATAAAACTCCAGATTTAAGCCAGATCCAAATCCATTTATCTCTCCTGGCGTAGGGTTTATTTCTTCGTAAAAATCATCCAAGGAATTATTTGTATCTTGGTATCTCGCCAGTGTATGTCCTTCGTTTACTGTATCTGCGGGTAAGCCTTGGACATCTGTATAATCGTATCCCCATTCAATAGAATCTACAATATTTCCTAATTTGTCTTTTAATATCAGCTTGTCTTCGCTGTTTCCAAGTCCATTTCCTATGCTGAGATCATCAACGTATATACATATTGTAGTGTTTGGGATTGAAAAGTTTTCGTAGATTTTTGTTTCATGATCGGCTATTATTGCATACCCATTTGGTGGTATGATTGTTGTACCGTTTCCATTTTCTGTATCTCCTTCAAGAAAATCTTCTCCGTTGTTGTCTGTTATGCTCCATTCTGAAATGTTTATTGATTGGTTTGTTGGGTTGTATAGTTCTACCCATTCGTTGTAGTTGTCATCTTGAGTTGGGTTGTACATTACTTCGTTTATCACAATGTTTGATTGAGGTTCAGAGTATGCTATTTGATTTATTAATAAAAATATAAAAAATGAAATAAAAATAAGGAGCGAGAGCCTCAAATGCATATTCTTTTTTGACATAGAAACCCCCAATTTTTTATAGAGGGCGGAGAGGGACTTGAACCCTCGTAAACAGATCTGCAGTCTGTCACATAGCCGCTTTGTTACCCGCCCAACAGGTTTGGAGTAATTAGTATAAAAACAGGGTTTATTAAAGGTTTTTAAAGTTAAAAATAGAATTTTTATCAGATTTTTTATTAATTGAAAAATCCTTAAATATAATTCGCTGCTTCTATCTTTTAATTTCTGGGGGAAAACATGAGCGGATTATTTGGTGTAGTGAGTAATAATAATTGTATCTCAAGCCTCTATTACGGAACCGATTACCATACTCATTTAGGAACAGAATTTGGTGGTATTGCATTTATCGATAAAAATGGAAAACCTGTGAAAAAGATCCATGACATAAAAAATTCACAATTCAAATCCAAGTTTTATGAAGGTTCTGACAAAATAAAAAGTCATTCAGGTATAGGAGTAATTTCTGATAAAGACCCTCAGCCATTAACTTTTGAAAGTAAATTTGGCGCATTTGCGATATGCTGTGCAGGCTTAGTTGCTAACAAAGAGACTTTAGCGAAAGAACTGATTAGAAAAGGGATTTCTTTCGGCGAAATAGATCATGGTGATATCAACACAACTGAACTTATTGCTCATTTGATAAACCAAGGAGAAAGCATCGTTAATGGTATCGAAAGAATGTATGATAAAATTGAAGGATCAGTATCTTTGTTGCTCCTGACAAAAAAAGGTATTTATTGCGCCAGGGATCACAATGGCGTTACCGCATTGGCTATTGGACAGAAAGACGGAGAGGTTGCAGTCGCTAGTGAGACTTGTGCATTTCCAAATCTAGGTTTTAGTATTAAAAAATATATTTTACCTGGAGAAATAGTGTTCATAAGCAAAAAAGGCGTAGAAGAAAAAAAGAAAGGACGACAATCAAATAAAATATGTGCATTTTTATGGATATATACTGGTTTTCCTGCGTCCTCTTATGAGGGAATCAATGTTGAGAAAGTAAGAGAGAATTGTGGGTGTTTTTTGGCTAAGAGGGATAATGTAAAAGCTGATTTGGTTTCAGGTGTTCCCGATTCAGGAATTGCTCATGCGGTTGGATATGCCATGGAATCAGGAATTCCTTATAGACGATCGTTGGTTAAGTATACGCCAGGTTACGGGAGAAGTTACACTCCTTTAACACAGGAGGTAAGGGATCGCATTGCTTTGATGAAGTTGATTGCTAATGATGTTATTGCAAAGGGCAATAGAATTGTTATTTGTGAAGATTCTATTGTCAGGGGGACTCAGTTGAAGAATTATACGATTACAAAGCTCATGCAAGCAGGTGCAAAAGAGGTTCATGTGCGTCCTGCGTGCCCGCCACTTATGTTCCCATGTGTCTATAATCTATCAACTAGAAGTATCCATGAGTTAGCTGCTCGAAAGGCAATCAAAGCGCTTGAAGGGAAGGATATTGAAGATGTTTCTGAATATTTGAACCCAACATCTGAGAAATATACGAAGATGGTGGAATGGATTGCGAAAGATTTAGGGGCAACCTCGCTGAAATATCAATTGTTAGACGATATGGTAAAAGCAATTGGTTTGCCAAAGGATAGTTTGTGCCTGTATTGTTGGATTGGAAAAGGGGTGCAGAAAAGTTTAGTTTCATATCAGCAAGGTCTTATAGATAAGAAAGATCAATTGCCTAGGATAAATATTTATAACCAAATATAATTAAAGTATTTGTAATTTGGGGGAAAAATTATTATGGAAAACAAATCTATAAATAAGATGCTGGTTGTTGGTCTGGTAATACTTTTTGTTTTATCTGGTTATGCAAATGCTTTTGGATCACAAACAAAAGAATCTGATATGGATAAAAATACGTCTTCAACTGAAGCCAAATACATTGAGTTGGATTTTTCTTTTTCTTATCCTGAGCTAGTAAAATGTGGTAACTACTGGATAGTCCGAGTAAATGAAACAAACCACAACAGATACGTTCTTTTTGATTTAAATCCAGGTAAACCTGTTTTGCCTGTGAATATATCGGTCTTTGAGTTAGTTTTTGGTTCCGAGATACTAAATGTTGAATACGAGCATTCCACTCCGCAAATTATTGATCTGCCTGGCAAACTCGCATTTTGTACAGCAACATATGACAATATGGAATCTGAGGCAGTGCCTATGGACAAAGGCATCTATGAAAGCTCAGAGCCTTATCCTTTGAATTGGGTATCTTATCATGTTGGCGGAGGTTTATCTGATGGAGAGCATACGACATTTCTTGTATCGCGAGTTTATCCTGTTAGATATTTTTCAGAGGATAACCAATTACAGTTTATTCAAACTATCACAGTAAATATTAGCTATAGCGAACCTTCAAAGCCAATTTTGCGTGACAACGATGCCTATGATCTGCTGGTATTAGCTCCTTCGTCATTTACTAAATCACTTCAGCCGCTCGTGAATCATAAAAATAGGTTTGGGATTAAAACAAGCCTTGTATCTTTAGAACATGTTTATGCTAATATCTTAGATGGGCGTGATGAAGCTGAAAAAATTAAATTGTTTATAAAACAGACGATTGAGGAATCGGGAATTAAATACGTGTTACTTGTCGGTGGAAGGAAGGGGCAGTCTTTTTCATGGAATCTGCCTGTGCGTTATAGTAGGGTAGTACCTACGGATGAGCAAGAGTATCCAGAGCAGTCGTTTATTAGTGATTTGTACTTCGCAGATATATACTGCGCTAATGGCAGTTTTTCAAGTTGGGATTCAGACAATGATAACGAATTTTCTGTATGGAACGAGACTCTCAAGGACGAAATGGATATGTATCCAGATGTTTACTTTGGTCGCCTTCCATGTAGAAATACTTTTGAAGTTAGAACAATGGTAAACAAAATAATCGGATACGAAAAAGTATCTATTAAAAATAAGGACTGGTTCAACAACCTGATTTTAGTTGCAGGGGATTCTTATAATGATACTAATCATTATAATGAAGGAGAATTGATATCTGAAAAAGCTGTCGAGTTGATGCCTGGCTTTAATCCAATAAGAGTATACGCAAGAGACGGTCAGGATATTAACAGAAATACTGTAAACAAAGCAATGAACCAGGGTGCTGGTTTTGCATATTTCTGCGGTCATGGAAACCCATCCAGTTGGAATACACATTATCCTCCAAATGGAACAAAATGGGCTACAGGATATGATACCAGGGATATGGCTTTTCTCAGAAACTTCGGTAAACTACCTATCACCATTGTCGGTGGTTGTCACAACGGCCAGTTTGATGTGACTGTATTAAACCTTCTTGTAGATTTTAAATATGCTCGTTCTCATTTAACTTGGGTACCTCAATGCTGGGGCGAGGTTTTAACCAGAAAATTTGGCGGTGGAGCAATTGCTACTATCTCAAACACAGGTTTAGGCACACATGGCGACGGAGATATCGATAACAATACCGTATGTGATTATCTTGAAATTTTAGACGGGTGGCTGGAGCTTCGCTTCTTTGAACTCTATGGAAAAGAAAATAAGGATATGTTAGGTGCAAATCACGGAGAGACACTTACGGGCTACTTGAACATGTTCTTGGGTGATGAGACAAAGATGGATGTCAAGATGGTACAGCAATGGGCTCTATTTGGTGATCCCAGTCTAAAAATTGGGGGATATTAATAATTTATCTTTTTAGAATAAAATCAGCAATAATTAATTACTTTGTACCACAATACATTGGACTGAAAAAACATGAAAAAACAACCAGTCTTAGTTATCGAACACTGCGAACCTCTGTTATCTGACTGGTTGAAACTTGAATATACACATGCAGTTAAACTATGGGATGGAAAAACTTTATTTACACGAGTAAATGACAAAAAAACAACTAATTTTTTGAAGAAGATTAGTAAAGTTGATAAACAAAAAGCAAAAGAAACTCTACACGATAAAAAATGTATAATACTTGATCCCAAGGCGAAAAAACCTTTAACAACAAAAGATTTTTCAAAAATAGATGCAATCATTGTCGGCGGAATATTGGGTTATGAAAAACCAAAAGGACGAACAAAAAAACTGATTAGCGACAAATCTGGCTTTGAGACAAGAAATCTTGGCAAAATGCAACTCACCATTGATGGTGCTGTTTTCGTTGCAAAAGCAATCTCACTAGGTTTGCGACTTAGTGATATTGAGATAGCGCGTGAAATAGAAATCATTCATGATAAGGTGCATTCTACACTACTGCCTTTTGGCTACCCTATAATAAACAATAAACCCGTGATTACACCAGGATTGGTTGAATACATCACAAGATACTAAATTATAATTTTTTATCAAATTCTATTCGTTGACTTTCTCACCCCGTGGGTTCAAATCCCTTCCCCTGCATTATTAATGGCTTATCAAAAATATAACACAGGCTATAGAATTAAAAAAATAAAAAAAGAAGAAGAGAGATGTAATTTTTACTAGAAGTCTTATTTACCTCTTTTTGAGGTATGGAAGACCAGTTCTTTTGTTAACACCAACAGTGTACCCATTTGGTAACTCACAGGGTTTGCCACTTTTTGGTGATCTCTTACTGAAGAAGAAAATTGTTTGGTTTCTTCCGCCTTTTAATTTTACATCTCGTGTATATAACGTCCATCCTTGATGTATGTAGGCCATAATTTTACCTCCAGATACAGGGAATGATATCTTATAATTTAAATCTTTCCTTATTTTCCTCCTGAAAAAGTTTATATCTCTCCCTATTTACTATTTTATATATTTTCTCACAATTTCAATTGCGCAAAGTTTTCCGCACATGGAACAAGCTTTTGTATCCTCTAAGGGCAACCTTTTTTTCCTATATTCTTTAGCTGTTTTCGGGTCTATACAAATCTCAAACATTTTATTCCAGTTTAGATTCTCACGTGCTTTACTAAAAGTCGAATCAACATCCCTATCTATGCCTCTCGCCAGATCTGCGGCATGAGCAGCTATCCTAGTTGCGATAACACCGTCTCTAACATCGTTTTTATCAGGTAAACATAGATGTTCTGCTGGTGTTACATAGCAGAGGAAATCAGCGCCATAAAACCCAGCTAATGCCCCACCAATGCCACCAACAAAATGATCATAACCAGGTGCTATATCAGTAACCAACGGTCCTAAAACAAAATATGGTGCCTCTTTTGTAACTGTTTTCATAACCTGAATATTTGATTCAATGTCATTGAGAGGCATATGCCCTGGGCCCTCGACCATTGTCTGTACACCTTTCTCTCTAGCTTTTTCGACAAGCTCACCTATGATAAGTAGCTCCTGGAATTTAGCGCGATCATTAGAATCATACAATGCACCAGACCTCATGCCATCTCCAAGTGAAAGGGTCATATCATATTTTTTCGCAATCTCTAAAAGGTAGTCAAAATTCTTGTACAACGGGTTCTCCTCTTCGTTATGTAGAATCCAGGCCATGTGAAAAGCTCCACCACGAGAAACCATTGGTATAAGACGTTTCTGTTTTTTTAAGCGTTCAACACTCTCTCTATTTATTCCAACATGAGCAACGGCAAAATCCACGCCCTGCTTGCCCTGTTTTTCAAAAGAGTTAAACATGTCATCCTCGGTCATCTCAACAATAGAGCCATGTTTCTCAATAGCGTTTATGCCAGCTTGGTAGATTGGGACAGTACCAAAAGGTACATCAACTGCTTTAACTAGTGACGAGCGTATTTTATCTAAATCGCCGCCGGTTGACAAATCCATTACAGCATGGGCACCTGCTTCAACCGCAATTTTTGCCTTCTCTATTTCTTCTTTAACATTACAATACTCTCTTGATGTTCCGATGTTCGCGTTTACCTTAACCCTCAAACCTTTGCCTATGCCCAAAGAATCTGGTGAGTGAACTGGGTTAAAAGGAATAACTATATGGCCTGATGCAACTCTTCTTTTAACTACCGCTATGTCTATTTTTTCGTTTTTTGCAACCCTTTTCATTTGCTCTGTTATTTTTCCTAGTTTTGCCTCAGAGATCTGTGTCATAACTGGCTCCCCTTAATTAGATAAGACTATTTTAATACTCTCAAACAATTACTCATATATAATCTAGTACAGATACCTTTATAACTTTGTTTAATATTGCGCCGAGAAAAACCTAGGTGGGAATAATTATGATAAGCGCCTATATACTAATAACAATGCAACCAGGAAAAACAGATAAAGCAATAAAAGAAATGCGAAAAATCGAAAACCTTGCAAAAATCTCGATTATTGCAGGTGAGTATGATATAGTTGTCCGTGCGCAGGTGAAAAACCTAGAAGAACTCCTTGAAGTGACAGATAAACTTCAGATGATAGATGGTGTAACAAAGACTACCACTCAGATAATAGAGAAAGAAATTACATTATCATGAGACTAGAACATGATAATAAGAAAAAAATACCTATTCTACACATTAGCTATTACATCTTCGTTTATTGTTGCGTTAGTAACTGCTCTTGACACAATCATTGGCGCAAATTTCATCCCAGATCCTTGGGCTTTTAGCTTCGCAATATTTTTTGTTGGTGCTATCGTAACATTTTTGATTTCTGTTCTTTTATCTATTCCGTTTAAAGGTAAAAGTGTTGGGTCAAAGGCCCTCGATCCTTCGTTTAAACGCCTTCGCATTATACATAAAAAAGAGATCAACTATCATCTTATAGCAGGGGTGATGAATGCTGCTAATACAATTGGATACTGTGCATTAATTTCTATCGTGGTTGAGCCCTCAGTTATTTTATCTTTTTCCCAAGTTGTCCTATTGTATATACTATTGATGGAATCAATAACAGATAAGGATGTACCAACACTTGTTGAAATACAATCATCGATTATCGTCACATTTGGTGCCGTACTAGCCTCCATAAGTCTGAAAGGAGAAATCGATTTAATTGCGTTAGCTATAGTTTTCTTTGTTATCAACCCGACATGGGCAGTTTTTTCAATATACCAAAGAAAATTGAAGATAATGAAGGTCAACGGCAGACCTAATGATTCAATCAATATTAGATTCTGGAATGTTATTTTCTCCTGTATTTTCACAGTAATTTTTATAATAGTTTATGATATTTTTATGGGCCAGAATCATCTTATCGCAGGTTTTACCGCCTCTGTTCAGTATTTCCCATGGATTGCATTAACGATGGGTACAACATTTTTCGCTTATGTATTGTATATTCGTTCTCTCGGTCTCGGTAAAGCAAGTATCAACAATGCAATTAGGGCATCTACTATTATTTTCGCGATACCATTCTCCATTATACTCTTCATGTACTTTGATATACCACTGTTTTCAACAGACCCGGTCATGCTATTGATTAAAGCAATTGGTATGATACTCATTGTGCTTGGCATTGTTTCTTTTGCTCTTACATTGGTAAAGGCATACATTTTCATAACTGTCAAACCAGGTTATCCCATTAAGGATACGATGAAGAAACTGTGGGGCATACGCGGTGTGACACACGTGGCAGCTACTGCGGGTAAGTATGATATCATTGTCAAGGTTTCTACGCGTACGCTGATGAAGGGTTACGAGAAGATCATTAGAAAAATCGAAGAGATTGATTCAATTAAAAAACATAAATGGGAATCTGTTTTAAAAGACTGGGAAAACATCTAGTCAGTTTAGGAAATGCTTTTATCATTTCAGCTGTTTCCGTTTTCTGGGTTTCTCTATGATTGACAGACGTTTGGAAAAATATGCGCATATATTGGTAAATCATTCCTTGGCATTGAAGAAAGATGATTTGTTTGTTATATCTGGTGGTGCTCTCGCTGCGCCTCTGATAAAAGAAGTTTACAGGCAGGCTATTGAGATTGGTGCAAACCCATATACAAGGGTTGGTGTGGATGGCCTCGGTGAAATATTTTATAAATATTCGTCTGAAAAACAACTAAAATATGTTTCACCGATTTCAAAGTTCGAGATTGAGAATATTGATGCGCAGCTTTCTATTATAAGCCCGACTAACACCCGCAACATGACCAATGTTGACCCGAAAAAACAGGCTATTAGCAGCGTTGCACATAGAGAAGTACACGATATATTTTTGAATAGGGCTGCAAAAAAACAGCTTAGGTGGAGTCTCACCGAGTACCCAACTAACGCTGCGGCGCAGGATGCCGAGATGTCACTTGAGGAATACGAGAATTTTATTTTCAATGCTGCGCATGTTAACGCAAAAAACCCTATTGGTTATTGGAAAAAAGTTTACAGGGAACAAGAAAAAATTAAGAAGATGCTTAATACGAAAAAGAAAATTCGTGTTGTCGCGGAAGATACTGATCTGACGATTTCTGTTGCTGGTAGGAAATGGATTAATTGTTATGGTAAAGAGAATTTTCCTGACGGAGAAGTTTTTACCGGCCCTGTAGAAAACTCTGCAGATGGTTTTATTAGTTATTCGTTTCCAGCATCACATGGTGGTCGTGAGGTTGCTGATATTAAGTTTTGGTTCAAAAAAGGAAGTGTTGTAAAAGCTAAGGCTTCTAAAGGAGAGAAATTTTTGTATACAATGCTGGATATGGATAGTGGTTCGCGTAAAATCGGTGAGTTCGCTTTTGGTATGAACCAGGGAATCAAACGATATATAAAAAACACTTTGTTTGATGAAAAGATCGGCGGTACGATACACATAGCTGTTGGCAGTGGCTACCCTGAGACAGGTAGTAAAAACAAGTCTAGTCTGCACTGGGATATGATGTGCGATCTAAGGAAAAACGGCGAGGTTTACGCTGACGATGAACTAATTTATAAGAACGGGAGATTCATATAACTGTTTCTTTTTATAAATAATCTATAAATAATGCCTGTTTCATTCCCCTCTCTGTAATGTGTGGCATTGTAGGTATTATTGGGGGAAAACCTGTTTCTCGTTTAATCTACCATAGCTTACTTTCTATTCAGCATCGCGGTCAGTCGTCCGCCGGTATGCTCACCTATGATGGCAACATCCATGTGACAAAGGATGTTGGTCTGGTAAGAGATGTTTTTAATGATGATAAAAAGATAAACAAACCTGGCAATATTGGTATTGGTCACACCCGTTATTCGACTGCTGGTATGGATGATACCGAGTCTCTAAAAAGAAATGCTCAGCCAGAATATCTTGTTAACCCTTTTTTAGCAGCTGTTCACAACGGCAACATATATAATTGTTCAGAGATGAGTCAAAAGACTAGAAGGAGACCGCGTACAGAATGTGATATTCAGTGGCTTCTTCTGCCTATGGCAGACGAGCTGTATAAAAAAGAGCTGAGCCCTGATGTTATCTTCAAGGCATGCGAAAACATGATGCGTCACCTCAAGGGTAGTTGCTCTGCTTTGTATATCGCCGACTCTGGCGAAGCTCCTTTTCTTTTTGCTATGACCGATCCACGTAAAATCAGACCTTTAGTCCTAGGAAAATCAGATGGCATGTATTGTCTAACCTCTGAGACAAGGGTTTTTAAGAAAATAAATTTCGAATATGTGAAAGACATACCTGGTGGTACTGTTTTTATAATCGACGGAAAAGGCAACATCTATGAGAAACAAATCATCAAAAGACAAGAGATGCCTTGCATGTTTGAATTCGTGTATTTCGCGAAACCTGATTCACGTATAAACAACAGATCCATCCATAGAACAAGAGAAGAAATAGGACGACTGCTAGCTATGGAACAACCTGTGGATGCTGATATAGTAATCCCGGTGCCAGAATCTGGGCGTAGATACGCTCTTGGTTACTCAAAGGGATCAGCTATACCTATCGATGAGGGCATAATGAAGGATAAGGATGAACGCTCATTTATACAACAAACCCAAGAAGATAGAGATAAAGTCGTTGAAGAAGGACTATCATTTTTACGTTCTGTATTGGACGGCCAACGTGTCATATTAGTCGATGATTCGATTGTTCGTGGAACTAACATCCGGAAGATCGTAAAAGGAATGAGAGATGCTGGTGCAAAAGAAGTACATGTAAGAATAGGCTGCCCGCCGCTTATAGCACCATGCTATCTAGGTATAGATATGAGAAGCAGAAAAGAATTCATAGCTAGAGCAGAAAATGGTAGCATTAAAAAATGGACTGAAATAGCAAAAGAAATAGATGCGGATTCCCTTGGTTACATAAGCATAGATGGTTTGAAAAAAGCTATAGGTTTCGATATCTGCAGAGGATGCATAGAGTTCCCAGAAGGATACCCGCCTGAGATGCAAAATGATGTAAAAAAACTGTTTAAAAACGACAAAAAAGGCATTAGGGCATACGAATGCATATAACAATCTTTTTTGATTTATGATTGAAATTGTAACTGGGACAATAGATGAACAAATCATAAGAATGTTACTGAAAACTTACCCTGTAACAGTATATGATATTGAAAGAAGTTTACACCTGTCAAAAACCACTATTTTTAGAGTTTTGCAAAAACTACAGAATAAAGGCATACTTCGATTAGAACCACTACCTGGTAAGACATACATACGTCTACTAAGACGAGACTTCAGTTTTATAGGCAAAAAACATCAACGAAAATTCATAAAACATCATACAAAAAGTAAAAAAAGGCTACCAAAAAATTATGAGGGGATGATGTACACCTAGGAATACGACTCGACTACGTTAACCCATATTATCGGTATATCGTCCGGGACGTTTTTCTTTAGCCCCTCGTTCTTCTTTTTCATAAGTTTCCCCACATAATTAACTCTGTTTCTCCAAATATATAAACATTTTGTGCAATTATAACAGAATTCCAATATTCAGCATTTTTTAAAAATGAAACACGGATTTTTTATCCAATTATCTGAATAACTTGTCTGTTAACAATCAAAAATTCCACGAGTTCGCCAGATTTCTTTAGTTTGCTAAGAGTATCATAACCAAGAGCATGCTGATATCTTGATATAACCCTGCTTCCACTGGGCGACCAGCTAGCTAACTCCACGTTTTCTTCATCAAAATCCTTTACACTACCAAGTATTGTAAACGATTCTGCATGTATGCTAAAAGGACAAAATGTGCACTCAACAACTGTATCATAAGGTACGTAAGCGTTTTCTGCATCAGACACAGGTTCGACTTGTACTAAAACAAGGTTTCCCCCGCACTTTGGGCATTTCATAGATTTATTACTTTTTTTCTCCCATACATCAGCCAAAATTTCAATGTCTTTTTTATCATGCTCGATTTTAGCCAATTTCTCCATCCTTTATATTATACATAGTTCTTACATAAATACTTTTGCGAAAAACGGCGTTTATATTCGTTATATTAAATAACAAGTAAAACATTTTGATTACATTGAAGGCTATGAAAATAATAACGCTTCTAACTGATTTCAGCTTAAAGGATGGGTATGTGGCTCAGATGAAAGGAGTCATATCATCCATAACAGATGCTAGAATCATCGATATAACACACGATGTAACACCTCATAATATAAGGGAAGCAGCTTTTATCCTCAAAAATACTGTGTCACATTATCCTGTTGGAACGGTGCACTTAGCTGTTGTAGACCCGGGTGTAGGTACTGATAGAAAAGGGTTGATAATAACAACCAAGAGCCAGATACTGGTAGGCCCAGATAATGGCGTTCTTATACCGGCTGCTAGATTTTTGGGAGATTTAACTGTTTATGAGATTAAAAACGAGGAATACATGCTGAAAAGCGTATCCAACACTTTTCATGGACGCGATGTTTTTGCGCCTATGGCCGCTCATATAGTAAATGGTGTGTCGTTTGAGAAACTCGGTGATAAAATAGACAAATTTGTTGACTTAGATTTTGGAGAGGCAAGCGTATCAAAAAGAGATATAACTGGAAAAGTAGTTTATTTCGATCATTTTGGTAACATTATAACTAACATAGACGGAACGTCTGTGAAGGAAACTTTCGAATACAATAAAAAAATCAAGCTATACATAAACAATAAACAAAAAGAGGCAATTTTTGTAAAATCATACGGTTTTGCAAAAAAAGGGCAGCTAATAGCAACTATTGGCAGTAGCAACTTTTTGGAGATTAGTATAAACCAGGGAAATGCAGCACAAAAACTAAATGTGAAACCAGATGATAAAATAAAAATAACATTCTAGCTAAAATTTTATTACAGCATCAAGTAAGCCATGTGCATAATTTATGCAGCCGAAAGCAGTAAGATAGTCCTTCTTTCCAAGATAATATTTTGAATCCTCATAGTACTGTTTTGCTAGTTCCACAACTTTGCTGTTTTGAGATGTGAATTTTTCGCTCATCTTACCGATATTATCCTCAAACATTGCAATGTCTTTTTCTATTCTTGTTTTGTCGTCCATTTGATTATCACTTTTATACCAGACAGGTCAAAAGAAGATAAACTTTTCTTTCATAAAATAAATTTTTGATGGAAAAATAAAAAAAAACAAAAAGTAAAAAGAATGGAGAGGTGTTTTTAAACAGGTAATGTTCAAGACATTGGTTGTATCATAGGTTGTCGTACTATAATTAATCTCCCAATGACAAATCCTTTGAAGTTCTTTTCGAATGTTTCGTCTCCAACAACTACTGTTATTTTTCCTGCGATTCTTCCAAAAGCGAGTTTAATCGATCTTTTTCCAGTGCATACTGATGCAGAACCGCCTGCTTTTATTTCTTCAAATGTTTCTGTAACATCTAGTTTTATTCTTTTTAGTATCCCAGCTTTTACCGATATAGTGCATTTTACATTGGATAGATCTCCATCTCCAATGTTATTTATGGTACCGCAAATACGACCTATACCTATTCTCTTAAGCTTTATACTGATTTTTGTTGGTGGTACCGGTGGTCTATCTGTTGAATATATTTTTGCAGTATCACTGCCAGAGTAATCGTATCCCATAGAGTAAGCAGTATAGCTAGCTGTGTTTATGCCGCATTCTTCGCAGTCTCCGGTTTCTCCAGTTACAAGAACATTAAAAACTATCGAAAGCATGCCACTGTCTTCGAGTTCATCTGTCAGGTTCCACCATGCTGTTTTTTTGTCTCCAGATATCTTTGTCTCAATTGATGATATCTGCCCTTGCCCTGTGTTATTGTGTAAAACGCCTAATGTAGCATTTTCATCTACATGCTCTAGTACACATGGTAATTCATCCATTATTTTTATGTCTGTTAGATTATCTATCCCGTAGTAAATTAGATCTATTTTGTATTTTATTATATCATTGACGTACACATTTGCTTTCTCAGTCCACTGTTGTCCATCCCAGACTGTCTTTTGAAAGATTGGATCGTGAGGATAACAGTGTATGATTGCTGAGTCCCAATTAAATACGTAATTATCTGGATCGCATGTGTAGCATCCCCATAGAAAAACCCATGCCCAATTTGTTACAGTCTCTTCGCAATAGTTAATTACCTTCGCATTGAATTCGATAACAACTGTTTCGCCATCTTGTAAATAGAATTCTGCGTTTCTCCAATCAAACCATATTTCATCATCTGCTGTTATATCTGGGTATCTTGCATCGTTTTCGCTTATTTCTTCTCCAGCTATATTAATCGAAACTTTGTTTGCATACTCAAAACAACACATAGGCAAACAATCTTTTACGAGCATACATTTCATTGATATGTTTCCATGATATGTAGAAGTGATTTGGAATCTAACATTTCGATTTTTTATGACTCCATCAAGTTCATCAACCCATGCTTCAGAGTCTGAATCCCATACTCTCTTTTCGACATCTACTGATGGATCTACAATAACTGTAGCTGTATCTACTGCGTATACATCATGTGTAGGGCAACATTCCTTGGCTGTGACGTTAACTGAGTTTACATTTTCGCCGATGCCGATTACTTTAGCCTCGAATATTATATCTGTACTGCAGTATGGCTCTAAATATGTTTCACCCAAATCCCAAGCTATAACATTCCCATTGGTAATGGGTTCAATATCTTCGGGTTCTAGAGTTTGTACATATTCCAGACAGGGTGGTAGATTATCTGTTGCGACGATGCTTTCTACGCAATATTCGCCGTAGTAGGTCATAGTTATTTTAAACTGTACAATATCGCCATATACAGCATGTACTAAATCAGACCAACCTTCTCCATTATATACTTGTTTTTCAACACAAAATGTTGGTGTTTCTTCATCTGCTGCAATAGATGGTGCTATAGTCAATAAGGTAGACATAATCATCAAAAGCATTATACTCAAACTTATTGTCGTCTTTCTTTTCATTTATTTTTGCCCCCAAATTTCATTTATATCTAATAATCTATTTCTTTTCTATTTATACAAGCCAATAATAATATATATATAGTAATATTTTAATCTATCGGTATTTTTATTATAAATGTCATTTTATTTAAATATGTTTTAAGCTTCATAAATTAAAATTGCTCGTTTCTAATGATTTGTGTGCCTTTTTCTTAATTTTATCGCCTCTAATCCGATAAAATATTTTGTCGTTTTTAGCCCGACAAAATAGAAAACTATTTAAACTCACAAAATAACATATTTATTAAATAAAATAAATAAAATTGGTGTAAATAATAATGCAGGAGAAACCAGCTATACTAGATAAGAACATCGTAAAAGTAGTGCACGATATATTGAAATCCAGAGCGAGAGCACGTATCTACGTCTACCTTATTAATAGAAATGGTGCAAAAAGTGAGCAGATCATAAAAGGTACAAAACTACACCCTAGCACTGTAAGAGAAATGCTATCTCAAATGCATGATAAAAAGTTGATTTATAGGAAAAAAATCCAGAAGGGCAGTATAGGAAAAAATCCATACATGTATTTTGCAATTCCTCCTTTAGAACTTTTAAAAAGATATAGAAGTGAAATGGAAGATAGACTTAACAGACTTGCGAGACTGGCTTTTTCTACAAATAATGAACCATACAACGGGAGTGTTAAAATTAAGATTATCGAGGGCGCAGAGGACGTATGAACATAGCTAGATCTTTAGCAAAAATATTGGTTAAACGACCAAAAACGGTCCTCCTAGTTTACACCATAATCACCATATTGATTGGTCTTAACATTCAAAACATATACATGCAATCTGATCTATCTAAATTTCTACCTCAAGATGATCCAACGATACAACTATTATACAAGATATATGGCGAGTTTCCACTAGGAGATGCTATCATTGTATATGTCGATCAAACAGATAGAGCATATGATATCCGGGATTTTAGAATTTTGACTGAGATGGATGAAATCATCAAAGCAGTTAATCCTTATCCTGATGATAGCGACGGCGTATCTTCAGTTCAGAGTATATCAAATTACATTAAAGAAGAAAACGCAAAACCATGGATTCCTGGCGGATTTGGCGGAACCGGAAAAAACGAGATACCAAGCCCATATAATGTTGATAATTATGAGGAACTCATCGCCAGATATCTGACTAGATTGACCGCTGAGGAAACCAAAGGCGTACTTTATACAAATGACTATAAAGTTGCTGTTATAGTAATTCAACTGGCTAGGGATTTTAATTATTATAATATATTGGATAAAGTTAAGACTGCTATAGAAAACAGGGGAACAACGCATTCTGATATGTCTGTAACTGGTACGCTTGCAATGCAAAAAGCTATGCAAGAACGCAGTCTTCAAACACTTAAAATTGTTTTTCCATTTGCAGCTTTTCTTGTAACAATGGTTCTACTATTCTTCCATAGGACAATCAAAGGTCTTATAATAGGTTTAATGCCACTCGGCTACGCATTGGTTCTAACATTTGGTGTTCTTGGTATAATACAACCTGAATTAAGCATGTTGTCTATCGCTGTCGCTGCATTATTATTAGGTCTCGGTGTCGATTATTCTATATATCTGGCCAATAGATTTGCCGAAGAATGTACAATACAAGACAAAGTTGAGCGCGTAGAATGCACATTAGGACGAACTGGAAAAGCAGTATTTATGTGTGCGATCACAACAATCATCGGTTTCGGCTCTCTTATGAGTTCGTACATGCCACCAATGGCAACATTTGGTTTGAGTTGTGTCATAGGAATTTCTTTTGCTTTCATATCCTCAACCATACTTGTACCATGTTTTGCTTTGATATTAAAATTTGAGAAACATGAGACCAACCATCATTGGAAACGATTCGCTAACATAATTGTTGAATACAGAAAAAAATTCTTTGCAGCTGCGTGCTTCTTAGTTGTACTATCATTAATTCTTATCCCTAATATAAGAACAGATGTAAACTATTATGATATGGCACCACAGGGCATACCTGAAGTAGAAAAACTACTAGAATATTCAGAAAAATTTGGTGGAGGAGCAAGCTTTAATGCTCTGCTAGTTGAAACAGATGTACAGGGACTCACCTATCCTGAAGTTATTGAGGCAATCTACAACATGGAAGTTGAGATTAGAAAACTAGGTATTTCTGTAACTTCGGTAGCAGATGAAATAAAAAAGGTAAACGATGTATTGGATAGGAATCAGATTACAGAAAAATTAGATTCTATTTTTGGCGTTAGTAAAATAATGTATGATAAAGTTGCTGAAACAGGGTTAATAAACAAAGATTATTCTAAGACCATAATAATTGTTTCGTTACCTGCTGGGAAGGGTGTACAAGAGCTAGAGATATTAGTAAATAAAATTAACCTCATAGCAGAGAACGCAAACATCCCTCATAACGGTTGGGTTTCTCAGATCACGGGTATAGATGTGATAACAGTTCAAGTTAATAAACAGATAATGAGCTCGCAGATACAATCAATTATAACTGCTCTTCTACTTGTATTAGCCTGTCTTATAATTGGATTTGGTTCCTCAAAAATCGGATTTATAGCAATAATGCCTGTTTTATTTGTACTAGCATGGGAACCAGGAGCATTGGTTACACTAGACATACCTCTATCTGTCATAAACGTCTCCATCGCATCTATAATGATAGGCACAGCAATAGATTACAGCATACAAGCCACACAGAGGGTAAGGGAAGAAATAGCTAGAGGCATATCAAAAATTGATGCAGTTAAAACTACCATAGAAACATCAGGTTGGTCAATAATCGGAGCAGCAGTAACAACAAGCGTTGCATTAACTGCAACATTTATAGCAAACATCGAATCAGTGCACCAATTTGCCATTGTCGTAGTATCTCTTATCGGTTTTTCATTTGTAGCAACCATGTTTGTTTTACCAACCCTATTGGCCTCAAAACTTATGGATTAAAAAAAGCATTTTTTAAAATTTAATTCAAATTCCGCTCGGAGATTTTATAAACTAAAAAATATTACCTTGGTCCAGAGAGGAGTTTAAAATGGTTTTCGAAAATTTCTCGCAATGGCTAACCCAATTCTCAATAGAAGATATTTTCCGCGGAGATTTCTCAGGGCTCATTCCCATATTTTATCTAGCAATATCCATAGCAATTTATGCCATATTGATATGGCATTTCTATAGGTTTATTGCTCGAAGAGATATATTCAAACTTTCCTCAAAAAAGCACGCAAAGGCTATAACATTCCTAAAATATTTTTTACTATTCCCATTTGTTGCTGTTATCTTCTTTGCTGGTTTTGCCATGATGTTACTTTTTCTTACAAAAAATTTAGATCCGCTGAGCATCCTTACCACATCATTTGCAGTAATACTAGCGATTAGAATCACTGCCTATTATAGTGAGGATTTATCAAAAGATTTAGCAAAAATGTTGCCACTTGCGCTACTTGGCGTATTTCTGGTCGATCCCTCATATTTCAGTTTGAGTGCCATAGCGGACAAAGTTAATTCATTACCAGATTTTTTAACCAAAGCTGTACAACTTGTACTTTTTATTATAATAACTGAATGGATACTGAGAATACTACGAAAAATTAAACAAGCTATCCCATCCAAAAAACAACAATTAAAAGAAAAATAGAACCGATATAAGAATTTATAAAAACCATCAAACTTTAGGTCGATTCTTAGTTTTTTTATAACGAATTAAAGACGATACAAATGGGATATCAAATATAACATTGCCAACTAAAATAATAACACCAAGCATTAACTCTCCATTAAATTTTGGATCGCCAACAGAGTAACCGTTGCAAAACCAATCATAAATTAAAAAAATTCCTACAAGCAAAGGCAAAACAATAAGCATAGGTGTAAAAAAAATCTCTGATTTAACAACTTTTAGATTATTGTAATCTGTTTTTAAATATTCTTTATTTGTATCATCCATATTTTTCACCAAGGCATAGCCACAGGATAAATTACCTTATCTGGCAAACTAAATCCAACATAACTCGCACTAAACCATACAACCAACAACAAAACAGCAGGCATCATCTGAATCATAAAATCATCATCAATCCACCACAATTTTTTAGCTTCACCAACAATAGCACCCAATGCACCAACAACAGAAACAAAGAACATAACCAAAAAATCTGCTTTATACCAAGCAACTACAAAGAAAAGCATGCAAACAAAAAAACCAACAACATAAGCACTTTTTCCACCAAAACGAGAACGTATTTCACCAATAACAGGATCACCTATAGATGCGCACAGAATGCATGGAATTGCTATCTGCTGTGGAAAAAACAACAACAAAGTAACCATTGCAACACCAAAAAACAAATAGCTACCAACCCTATTTTTTTCATACATTCTAAGACCAAAAAAATGGCTACTATTAACCTTACCTTTTATCCTCAAACATTCCAAGATCACAAGTGAAACAAGTATTAAAAATGGCACCCAGAATTTTAGTAAATTAATCCAATCTACATCAGGCAACAAATAATAAAACAAAAAACAAGCACCAAACACGTGAAAAACACGTCTGTACCAATGAACATCAAACTCTATAGCATTTATTTTATTCTTTGTTTCTTCAAGCTGGTTCACAATTTTTTTTATGGATGGAGCAGGTTTCTTCATAATGAAATTGTTCTCTTTTTTGATTTTTATAGACGGTTAAATTCAAAATGCTATTTTCCAAGAGTCATAACGCCTTGTCTACTACCAACTATCACTTCATCAACCAAACTGATAAACAAACCATTCTCAACAACACCAGGAATATTGTTGATGTCTTTCTCGAGTTGCTCAGGTGATTCTATCATCTCAAACTCACAATCAATGATATAATTCGAGTTATCTGTGAGATAAGGGTCATTCATTATTTTTCTCAGTTGAACGGCGCAACCAAAATCCTCAAGAACTTTTTTTGTTGAAGACCAGCCATATTTCAACACTTCGACAGGCAACGGACAATTTACACCCAGTCCCTTAACGATTTTTGTCTCATCGATTACGATAATTTCTTTTTTAGAGTGATAGGCGACAATTTTCTCTCTTGCCAGGGCACCCCCGCCGCCTTTTATAAGATTAAGATTTTGGTCAACCTCATCTGCACCGTCTATTGTTATATCAATAACAGGGTTTTCCTCGAGATCAGTTAGAGGTATGTTGAATTCTTTAGCTATTTTTTTTGTATGCATAGATGTTGGTATGCCCTTTATATCAAGGCCATTCTTTACCATCTCTGCAATCTTTTTTATTGTGTATTCTACTGTAGAACCTGTTCCAAGACCAACAATCATACCGTTCTCAACGTATTCTGCTGCTTTCTCCCCAGCTATTTTTTTCATGTCTTCTAGTTCCAAAAGTTCACCAGACCGTGTAATAGTTTAATAGTACAAAAATTTATACTTGATATCATAATTACGTTTCGGCGAAACTATGTTAGGAAAATGTGATGAACACGGTTATTACCGTGGAGAAACTTGTCCTGTTTGCGATAAAAAAGGTAAATTCTTGATGGATGACCGTGAACTTAATGCATTAAGTCGCATCATGGCTGGTGCATTACGTCATTTCCCAGATAAACTTGGTTTGATGATGGATGGAAAAGGCTGGGTTGATATATCCTCCTTTATAGAGTCATTGGGTACATCTAGATCAGGTTTTGACTGGTTACGTAATTACCACATAGAGGCTTTGGTAGCAACTGACGAAAGAGGTAGATATCAGATTGATGGTGGAATGATTCGCGCTAAATATGGTCATACTGTAGATGTAAATCTTGATGATCTGCCTTTGGCTGATATAGATGAATTCTACTATCCAGTTACCGAAGAAGAAGCCGATATGATAATCGAGGGCGGTCTTCATCCAACTGATCGTAAAAAAGTGCATCTTAGCAGCAGCATAGAAAAAGCTATTGAGGCAGGCAAAGTAAGAACAGAAGAGCCTTTGATTTTACGAATCGATGGGAAAAAAGCTACGAAAGGTGGAGTAAAAATATATCACGCTGGAAAAGATGTATACGTGACAGATAGTATCGACGCTAAATATATATCAAAAGTCGATGAGTCTGAGATAAAGAAATTAGAAAAAAAACATTAATAAGCATTATTTTATGCTGGTACTTCTCTTGTTTTGGGCTTGTAGCTCAGCTAGGTCAGAGCAATCGGCTCTTAACCGATTGGCCGAGGGTTCGAATCCCTCCAAGCCCGTAACCCTTCATAAAAACAAAATTAGAAAAACTGGAGGAAATTTTAGATAAAAATTTCAGATAAACTTATATTATTGTTAAATATATGGATAATAATAAGGTAAGGGAGATATCTGTGAGGAATGTGATTGGCGATTTCGGCCTTAATGCAGGTAAAATATGGAAGATTTTAAATGAGAAAGGTAGTCTTGAAAAGGAGAGTATATTGGCAAATACACAACTGAAAGAAGAAGATTTTTATAGTGCTGTCGGTTGGCTGGCCAAAGAAAATAAGATATGTCAGGAAGGTGAAAGTTCCTATAAGCTTGGTGAAACAAATCTAATCCCTGAAATAGGCCGAAATGCTGGTAAGGTGTGGAGAGTAATGAAGGTGTGGGGAGAAGTTGATGTCTCCCTGATGGAAAGACTTGCATTGATAGATGAGAAACATGTCTATACTGCTCTGGGTTGGTTGGCTAGAGAAGATAAGATATGTTTTGATGAAAATTTGATGAAATATAGTTTAAAAGAATAACGTTTAAACATTAATCATAAAGTGATATGATAAAAATTAGAATGTGAGATTCACTCGCAAAAATTTGGGCTAGTGTAACTAAGAATAGTTAGACGTATGAAGGAACAATAAATGAAAGTAGCGATGATTGGCTGGGAATATCCACCGTTCAAGGCGGGAGGATTGGGAACCCATTGTTATGGGCTCACCCGTAGTCTTGCTGATAAAGGTGTAGCGGTAGATTTCTACATGCCTAAGACCAAACATAATACTGGTAGCGATAAGAAGAATTTGGTTATAAAAGAGGTTGGCGAAACAGAGATATTCCCCTATGATAGACCTGATGATAAGGCTCTGGGTGGGAAGTTTTTTGAAGCTGTTTATAGGTATAACGATTTGCTTGTTCAGAGAATTCGTGGTAAATATGATCTTATTCATTCTCATGATTGGCTCACAATGAAGGCTGCTGTTGCTTTAAAGGAAAAAATGGGTGTCCCATTGGTTGTTACTGTTCACTCAACTGAGTACGATCGTTCTGGTTGGCTTTACCCAAATCAATGGTTTATTGATATTGAAAAGGAAGGCATGCAAAAAGCAGATAAGATTATTGCTGTGAGTAATTTCACTAAAAAAGTCATTGTTGAAAAATATGGTATAAACCCTGATAAGGTTGCTGTTGTACATAATGCTGTTTACCCGATTGGCGAGGGGGAAAAACAAAAGGTTGTATTATTCCTTGGTAGACTTACTATACAGAAAGGACCAGAGTTTTTCTTGCGTGCCGCTAAAAAAGTTTTGGATTATGAGAAGGATTGTCGTTTCATTGTCGCCGGTATGGGCGATATGCTACCTCGTCTTATCAACCAGGCTGTTGACATGGGTATAGCACAGAATGTTATATTCACAGGTTTACTAACTGAAGAAGAGGTAAAACATATTTATAAGATTGCTAATATTTATGTTATGCCATCTGTAAGTGAACCCTTTGGTATAACTGCTCTGGAGGCAATGTCAGCTGGTACCCCAACTATAGTTTCTAAAACCGCTGGTGTGGGTGAAGCATTATATAACTCCTTGAAGGTTGATTTCTGGGACACGGATGAGATGGCAAACAAAATTATATCCCTACTGAGATACGACCCTCTACGTAGAACATTGGTTGAACGCGGGAAACGTGAACTAGAGTTGTTCACATGGGATCTTGTCGCCGAGAGAACAATCGATGTCTACAGGGGGGTATTGTAAAACATGGCATCAGTATGTTTATACTTTGAGGTACATCAACCTGTTAGACTCAATCGTTTCTCAGTTTTTAACATAGGTAAAAAATCTGATGCTTTTTCAACTTATTTTAATCATGAATTGAATCGATGGATATTCGAGAAAGTAGCAAGAAAATGTTATCTTCCAACAAACAACCTTTTACTCGATCTTATAAATGAACACCAAGGAAAATTCAGGGTGTCATTTAGTATCACAGGCACGTTTGTTGAATACTGCCAGCGATACATACCTGAGTTGTTAGATAGCTTTAAAAAATTGTTTGCTACAGGAGCAGTTGACCTAATAGATGAAACATATTTCCATTCATTGTCAGGTTTATATGATGATCTTGATGAATTTGAAGAACAAGTAATGATGCACAGGCAGATGATAAAAAAAGTTTTCAACTACAAACCTAAGGTTTTTAGAAACACTGAGACCATATATGATAATCGCATAGCAAAAAAAGCCGCTGACATGGGCTATAAAGGTATTCTTACAGAGGGAACTGAGAAGGTTCTTAGTTGGCGTTCACCAAACTATCTTTACAAACCAGTTAACGCAGACATAAAAGTTTTACTTAGAAACTACACGCTTAGCGATGATATAGGTTTTCGTTTCTCGGCTCGTGAGTGGCCAGGTTTTCCATTAACCGCAGATAAATATGCTAACTGGATGTCAAGTTGCGATGGCGACCTAATCAACTTGTTCATTGATTATGAGACATTTGGGGAACATCAATGGATAGAAACAGGTATATTTGATTTCCTAAAACACCTGCCCGGCGAAGTGTTAAAACACAAGCACCTAGATTTTGTTACAGTAAGTGAGGCAGTAAATAGATACGAGTCTGTTGGTGAAATTGATGTGCCATGGGCTATCTCTTGGGCTGATGCAGATAGAGATGTGTCAACATGGCTTGGTAACAACATGCAGATTGCTTGTTTCAACGAACTTAAAGACATAGGAAAAAAACTAAAACAAATCGACGACAAAGAATTGCTATACGTATGGCGTCTTTTGCAGACATCTGACCATCTTTATTATATTTCAACAAAGGGTGCTGAGGATGGGGACGTTCATGCTTATTTCAGCCCCTATGATGCTCCCTATGAGGGGTTTATAAACTATATGAATATCTTGCAAGATCTTAAACAAAAAGCTAATCAATAAAAAAATTTCGGTGAGGAGAAAACACAGATGAATATAGTACATTTCTCATGGGAGTTTCCACCAGTTATTTACGGTGGACTAGGGACTTTTGTTACAGAAGTTACTCATAGACAGGTAGCTCTTGGTAATGATGTTACTGTTTTTTCACTTAATCGAGGTAACGTTCTCCATTTATACGAAAAATTTAATGGTGTAGAAGTTTATCGACCAAAGACGCTTGATCTATCATCAATTTTTTATCTCTGCGCAGACCACGAACTGCGTGCATGGGGTCAGTATTTCAAGTTTTTTGCTGATGTTCTAAGCTACAATGTCATTTCCGCATCACAAGTTGTTAACACGATTGTGAAAAAAGAGGGTAAACATTTTGATATCATTGATTCACATGACTGGCTCGGTATTATGGCCGGGATGGTAACAAAAAAAGAATTAGGCATACCTCTTGTTTTTCATGTTCACTCAACTGAGGTTGGTAGATCAACTGGTAGAGGATCGCATACAATAAAAGATATTGAGTTTGAGGGCGGCCAAACCGCTGATTGTGTTATAACAGTATCTAATGCTATGAGTGATGAGTTGCAGAAACTAGGCTTTCCACCAAATAAGATAAGGGTTTGTTGGAATGGCGTTGATACAAAAAAATATGATCCAAATCTTATAAATCCAAATGCAAAAAACCATTTGAGAAGAAGATACGGAATAAGTGATAACGATCACATGATATTTTTCATAGGACGCCTTGTTAGCGTGAAAGGTGTTGACAATCTAATAAAAGCGATGCCCGATGTTCTAAAAAATTTCCCTAACTCTAAGCTCGTTATACTTGGTGTTGGAGACATGGAAAACACCCTCCGAGGACTTATAGACAATTATAGATTGCAAGAAAAAGTTGTTTTAAGAAACGAGTTTGTTAGCGAAGAAGAACGTATCCTACATTATGCTGCATCAGATGTTGTTGTTTTACCATCACTGTATGAGCCATTTGGTATAGTATGCACAGAGGCTATGTCTATGGCTAAACCAGTGATTGTGGGTGCGCGAGGGACCAATGGTATGCGGGAGCAGATAACACCAAATGGTGAAAAAAAATGTGGCATACACATAAACCCCTATGAACCAAATGATATCGCATGGGGCATCAAAACAGTTCTTGAATCAAAAGATAAGGCCACATTGATGGGTAAAAATGCTAGAGAGCGAGCAATTAATAATTTCGGTTTGGATATCGTTACGAATAGAACCCTTGAAATTTATAAAGAGTTTGTTAGATAACATGTTTGTTTGAAAAAGGTGTGTTGAAAGATTATGAGAGAATGGATTGTTACAAACGGTCTTGGCAGCTATGCATCATTAACACATTCTACTACTAACACAAGAAAATTTCATGGGCTGCTCGTGGCAAGTCTTGAGCCGCCAGCAAAAAGATGGGTTTTTGTAACAAATGTTTATGACAAATTACGAATCGAAGATAGAACATATGATCTTAGAAACATAAAAGGTAAATTTGTTTTTGAGACATTCCCATCAGTAATATATGATATTGAGGATGTACATATCAAAAAAACTTTTTTTATGGAGCATGGTAAAAATACGTCTGTTGTTAAATATGGTATAATCACAGAAAAACCACTTGTCATGATTCACAATCCTGTTTTGAACTCTAGGCATTTCTATGATACGACCAAACCAGGGAATGTATCTTTTAAACAAGATGCTATAGATGACGGTGCTTGTGTAAAACCAAGTAACGTAAACAAAGAACTAAAGATGATACTACATGATTCACTCTATGAACCAGATGAATACTGGGAGGAGTTTTATTATGAAACTGATCATGAGCGAAACGACTCTTGGTTAGATCATAACCTTCACATCGGTGATTTTTACAAAGAAGTAAAAAGTCCATCTGAGCACTATCTTGTTTTCACACTTGAGGACGAAGTAGATAGTAAACCGTTAGCAACATATGCTGGGGAAGTACAGAGGAAAAAAAATTTATTGGAACAGGGTGCTCTTAATCAAAAATTCGAGAAACTTATTTTATCCGCGGATAACTTTATTGTAAAAAAAGGAGATGAGAAATCAATTATTGCTGGTTATCATTGGTTCGGCGACTGGGGCAGGGATACACTAATATCATTACCTGGTCTGACTCTAGTTACAAAAAGATATGATGATGCGAGAAAGATACTACTCAATTTTGCTAGATACTGTAAAAAAGGTCTTATACCAAACACTTTCATTGATCGTGATTCAACACCTACTTACAATACAGTTGATGCATCATTGTGGTACATAGATCGCGTCTACCAGTATATGAAATATACAAACGACAAAGAATTCCTACAAAAAATATGGAACACTCTCCAATCTATCATTGAAAACTACAGGATAGGAACAGACTATGGCATTCATATGGACAAAGATTTTCTAATAAATCACTGGCCTGGTCTTACATGGATGGACGTTAAAATCGGTGATAATTATATTACACCACGCTCAAACAAAGCAGTTGAAATACAAGCTTTATGGTACAACGCACTGATGGCAATGAGTACCTTATCAAAGACGTGTGGAAAACCAGATAACTATTATTATCTTGCTGAGTTAGTTAAAGAAAATTTCAACCATCAATACGATAAACAATACGACGTGGTTGACACAAAGGATTGGTCCTGCAGACCAAACAAGATATTCCTTGCATCCCTTGACTTCTCTATGATTAGTAAAGAAAAAGAGAAATGGATCGTGGATGATGTTGAAAACAGGTTGTTGACAATTTTTGGTTTGAGAACCTTATGCGCTGATGATTCCAGGTACATGGGTAGCTACATTGGTAATTTTAACAAAGATCTAGCTTATCACAATGGTTGTGTATGGACCTGGTTGTTAGGCCCTTTTATAAAAGCTTTTGTTAAAACCAAAAACCATGAAAGAACGTGGAGAGAATATGCTTATCAGAACTTTTTGAAACCAATGTTTGATGTTTTTGGCGAAAACTGGGATGGTTCGATTTACGAAATATTTGATGGCGATCCGCCCTTTGTTCCGCAGGGTTGTATAACACAGGCGTGGAGTGTAGCAGAGACACTTAGAGCATGGGCTGAGGATATTGAACAAATAAGACCAAAATATGAGGATAATTTTTTTTTATTACATGAAATAAGCGTTTAGCACATACTGTTGTATCATCCTGTTTGTGTTAAAAAACGATGCATTTACTGCTATGCAGCTTCTCATTGTTCGTATCCAGTTATCTCTATCGTTGTAGAATTTTGGCATTATCCATGTCTCGAGTTTGCTGTAGAGATCATTTCTATCTGCTTCGTCATCAGAGTCTTTTTCATTTGATTTTCTTGAACCAATCGCCCAGCCAGTTATGTTTTCAATACGTCCTTCTATCCACCAGCCATCCAGGGTGCTTAATTGTGGCACACCGTTGTGTGCTGCTTTCATACCTGATGTGCCTGATGCTTCTTGTGGGCGTCTTGGTGTGTTAAGCCATAGGTCGACACCTGCAGTCATTAATTTGCTAATGGCCATGTCGTAGTTGTGTATATATGCTATTTTTACCTTACCAGTTAGGTTTTTCATAGCTTGGAAAATATTCTTTATTGAATCCCTGCCACCATCATCTTTTGGATGAGCTTTACCTGAGTATATTATCTGGAATGGTCCTGCTTTTTCAGCTATTTTAACTAGTTGTTCTGGTTTTGATATAAGAAGCTCAGGTCGTTTGTAGGCTGTTTGCCTTCGTGCGAATCCTATCGTAAAATTATCATAGCTTAAACCAGTATTATATCTGTTATTCACGAAATCGATAAGCTTCTTTTTTGCCTCCATATGAGCATTCCATATCTCGTATTTATCGATGCTAAATGCTCCTCTTAATAAATATGGGTCTGAACGCCAACCAGGCATATACTTGTCAAACAATTTCTGAAATGGCTCAGATACCCATGTTGGTGTATGTACACCATTTGTTATAGAATCAATTGCGTAACCAGGGAACATCATACGTGAGATTTCCCCGTGCTTTTTTGCTACGCCATTAACATAATGACTAAAAAATAGGGCGAGTCTCGTCATATTCAGCTTATTCTCAAATGTGATTTCATTGATAATATGATCGGGAAGCATTTCTCCCAGCATGGATTTTGCTATCGGCATATCAAACTGGTCATGGCCAGCGGCAACAGGTGTGTGTGTAGTAAAAACACATTGTTGTCTTACCTTTTCAATATCTTTTTCTTGGTTATATAATTCCAGTGTACCAAGTGCGGCATGGCCTTCGTTCATATGATATTTATCAATTGTCTTGTATCCCATTGCCTGTAAAGCACGAACGCCACCAATGCCAAGAACGATCTCCTGCGCAAGACGGTATTTGTTATCACCGCCATACAGATACTTGGTTATCTGTCTATCATAGTCAGAGTTCTCAGTCAGGTTTGTGTCAAGGAAAAAAACAGGGACTATATATCCACCTAGGCCCTGTATTGGATAATACCATATGCGAATGTTAACAGTCCTGTTTTCAATTTTCACACTCGTTCTAGTTGGAAGAAAATTTAGAAAATAATCTATGTTGAAATTATGAGGCAGTTCAATTTGTTCTCCTTCAGAATTTATTTTTTGGTAGAAGTATCCTTTTTCAGAAAGTAGTGTGATACCAACAATAGGTACGTTTAGATCTGCGCATGATTTTAGTGTGTCGCCAGCTAGTACCCCTAGTCCACCGCTGTATGTTGGGATGTGCTCGTTTATACCTATCTCCATAGAAAAATATGCTATTTTTGGTTTTCCTGAAAATCCTAAGTTGTTATTATTAGAATTTGTTTTAGCTTCTGTATTTGCTGTTTCCATTGCTCTCCTTCCACCTAGATTCGAGCAAGGTAATGTAACATCATTGTTATAAAATGTTTTGCGGATTTTTCATTTTCGGTTAAAATTATATAAGTAAATCAACATATAACATATGCACGGGGTGGTGTCGTTACGATAGAAAAAACATGTAGTTTATGTAGTCGTAAGATAAATCTGAAAGAAAATTTATCTGGTTTGGTGTTCCGCGATAACCATTTTTTATGTGAGGAATGCCGCTCTAATCACTCAGAGGAGTATATTAATAATTGGACAAAAACCGTTATGAATGTTTCTGAGAACGGTATGCCTATAGCTCTATGGTTAATTCACGAGCAAAATAAGCAAAAAGAGATGATGGTAAGAAAACAGTAAAAATAAATAATAAATTTACATCATTTGGAACTTTTTTACAATCTGATTTTTATACTTTTTTTCCCTTAAATCTTTAATATCTCAAGTTTACACAATCGTAATAACCGAAAATAATAAAGATATTTACATAAAAATCATAAGTTATTTATAATGAGAAGATATTATTAATTAATTATACTCTAGAAAATTGGGGGATATCCTGATGACAAAGATATCAAACAAATTAAAGATAAGTATGTCGCTGTCAATAATATTTATATTAATATCTATCACACTAATCCCAATTGTCAGCGCAGTTAATATAGATAAATTAAAAGGTATTAATAAAGGTCCTTCTTATCTTCCTGTGGTTCCTCTCAAAAATGTTTTTTTTATAAACTATGACGAAGATGGCTATTTAGATGATTTTGCTTATTTGGCAGCCGTTCCATCAAGTGTTTTTCAGCAAAATGGTCGTTTGTTTTCTTATCCCTTGTTGTTTTTTGATGAGATATATGACTATGAAGAAGATAGCGAACGTACATTGAATCCTCGTCAGGGTTTAGATTATTTCATGGAAGATTGGATGAGTTATTGCAATGGTCAACTGGATCAGCTAAAAGCTGTTAATGTTGGTATGAATAAATTAGATGAAAGCTGGCGTGCGAAAGAATATTTTATGATAAACAGTGATAACCCCTATAAAATTGCTAGTGAAATAGCATTACATGATTGGTCTTTTTCAGATGATATTGTTATAGCTGTTATCGAAGATGATTTTGAACGGCCCAGTAACTTTACAAGTGGTGCCGTCGACGGTACAATTTTTGATGGCAAGGAGATTCTGCAGAAAACTTTTTATTCAAGTCAATTAGATAAATTAAACCCTCGTTTTCATGATTTTGATGTACCTGAAGGTTACAAATATTTAAAATCTAGAACCTGGTGGTCTTGTATTGAAGTTGGTAAAGGTGGGCAGTCTATTCTGCCATTGCATATTAAGGCACCTATACCTACTGCTGATCCTGATTCGCAGATATATTGTAATTATGATGGCGAATGGATGCAAGTAGCAGTAACTGCTGGATGGAACATTGATGGAATGGATAAGGAAAAAGCAGAAACATATGTGTATAAAAGTGGGTCTTGGAGATTAGGTATAACTGATGTGCCAACCGAGGGAGGTTGGATTACTAAAAATGGTAAATTTATTGATATTTTACGTAATATGATACGTGGTGTTACCTATCAAACTGATATTACCATATTTCCAGGTGTCGAAATTGATATCCCTGTTAAACCTGGTTTTGGTTGTAGAGATGCAAACTTTAAATTAACCTGGAGCAACCCAAATATTAACCTTGGTTTTTCTGTTATTGGTCCTAGTGGCGAAGAAATAATATCTGCTAGTGAGGAAAACACTGATGGTTGTCAAGAGGTACATGTTAATCAACTTGGCGAATGTCTTAAAGATGAGTTTTATTCTATTAGTGTATTCGCTCTTGATGAGTTATCATCTCCTCTAGATTTTGAAGTTGAATATAGCTGGCGTCAGAACCTTTCTAAATCGTTATCTAATTCTCTGAGTTCTGCTTCCGAGGGAGCTGTTCTTGCCAGTATACTAAACGTTCCATTAATCTATACATCTCGCTCGATTTTATCTGAGGAAGCTAGAGACGTTCTTTATAAACTAGGTGTAAAAAACGCGTATTTAGTTGATTTCGATAATCGTCTTTCAAATAACGCCAAAAATGGTATTGCAGATGTTGTATCAATAAAAGAAACCTATGTTGAACCAACTGATCTTTATCTGTACATTATGGATTTGACTGATCAGAATGATATAGTATTCTCCACTATAGATCCTTGGACGCAATGGTATGTCCCTGTAACGAAACCTGGAAATGAAACTAAAGCGGGTTTATTTCTTGGTCCTGCAGCTTATTGTGCTGCTCATCATGGCAGTCCATTGCTAATAGTAGATAACCACCCTGAGTTGTCCTCTGCTCTTGTTTGGCATAACGAGTTCTGGAGTCGGTACGCCAATGGTTACAAAACAGCTCCTGTTGGGCAGATGTACTTGACCGGAAATCGTGTATATGATTTCTTGAAAAAACTTGGTTATGATAGAGAGGGTATGGAAACAATGATAACGGTTGCTGACCAGTATGAGTTTGGTGCAACATGGGATAGAACTTTTGCTGGTAAAGCAAAACCTGGGAGGTTCTTCGGGCATCCAGTCGATACTGCTTATTGGATATCTCGTAACATGTTTTACCCAGAATTGATTTTCAATAACCCTGCGCTTACCCCTGGTGGAATCTCTTTGATTCAGGGTAGTGAAAGTGTTAGGCGTAAAATTTTCGCATGGGGTGGTTTCGGATTGAAAATCACCAAGCCATCACAAGAGGAGACGTTTAAATTTCCTGTTTTGCAGATGTATGTTAACCCAAAACACTATCTCAATGATGCTTTTGAGAAATACTATGGTTTTAGATACAAATCAGCCGATGATATCGTTCCGGGTGTCACTGAATCCTTTAATCCAATTGATGAGGGCATGGTTCCAGGAAATGATGGTGCTGTTTGGCCAGATATAACAGTTAGCGAAGTGATCCCAGCTTACCTAAATAAAGGAGGATATGATAATGTATTCTCTACGAGTTTTGAGGCTGTGACAAATAATCTTAACAAAGGTTCTATCATATTCTTTTCAGCATCCCATGGCAGCTCATCTAGATCCGGTGTTCTATTGTCATGGAACCCTGATGAAAGTACATTAGGGGTTTTGCCTGATTTTCTGCTCAAAAGATTTGGTTTTGCAAAAGAAACCAACCCCTGGAGGGGCTATGACTGGTATCTAGGTTCTACAGAAAACCCTGATACAATGACCATGGAAGTACATGGTTTTATACCTGCTCTGCTTGGTAACCCTAATCTACAGGGTTTATTCCCCACCGGACAAGATTTCTGGCCTTCCGAAAGACCGATATACCATGCTTTGACTAATCTCCCAATAATAAAATGGTTTATGCCAAAATGGGCAAAAGACAGTAGCTACTATAAAGACGGAATGATCACATCTCACACATTTGCTAAACTAGCTCTAACTGGTAGTGAGATGACTGGTTTGAACTTAGATGATGCCCTAGAAAACATTCACTCCTGTGGTTGGCTTAACACTGCTTGTCTGCCAGCATACAAATACATGCATCTAACAATGGTTAGGCACGGTTCGTCTTTCCAGGTTATAGACCCCTGGCCAACATCCTGGTATGGTTCATTTTGGCTTGAGACAATACCACGTGATATAATACTTGGTGACACTGTTGGTGAGGCTTATACAAAGGGCATAAGCCATGTGGGGATACTATATGTCACTGATCCCCCTCAATTCTGGTGGGATATAACTGAGAACGTTTGCTACTTTGGTGACCCTGATCTAAGAGCTTTTGTGCCTGGAACTCAATTCAGTGAATCTAATTACTGGGAGAAAGAAGATACAAAATCGCTTTCTTATGATGCAGATGTTTCAATAGGTGGCCATATGCCCTTCGGTGCAACTGGTTATCCAAATCAAATCAAACCGTTATCATTCATAGAAAAATACATCGTGTTGTTAATCGGGTTAGCAGCTATTATAATACTACTGATAACTGCTGTGCTGCTTGGAAGAAAACGTAAAAAGTAAGTAATTTTCTTCTATTTTTTCCTTTATTTTTTTAAAAATCAAATTTTTCTATGAAAATGCTTTTTAGATTATACTTGATTATGTAGATTATGATAATTCTAAAAATTGGTGGAAGCGTAATAACCAATAAGACAAAAAAAGATTCTTTTAAACAAAAAATTATGGATAATCTAGCAAAGGAAATTAAAAAGGCAAACAAGGAAATAATCTTGGTTCATGGTGCAGGCTCATTTGGCCATATTTTGGCAAAGAAATATGATTTAAATAAGGGTTATATTAGAAAAAATCAGATTAATGGTTTTTCATTAACACATGCTAGTGTTCAGAGTTTGAATTCTCTCGTCTTAAATTGTTTGCATAAAAATGGCGTTCCTGCGGTTTCTATTTCACCTCATACGATGCTAAAACTTGATAACCACAAACTTTTTGATATGAATTATAAGATTTTTCAGAATTATTTAGACAAAAATTTTGTTCCTGTGACTTTTGGTGATGTCGTTCTTGATAAAAAACTTGGTTTTTCAATTTGCTCTGGGGATCTTTTAGTTAGTGTTCTTGCTGAACATTTTAAGCCAGAAAAAGTTGTTTTTGTTATTGACGAGGATGGTTTATATACAGCTAACCCAAAGATAAACAAAAACGCTAAATTTATAGATAATGTTAAATTGAGAGATTTAGAAAAGTTGACTACTGCTTTAGATAGTCATGCTGATGTCACAAAGGGGATGGGTGGTAAAATTGATATAATAAAGAATGTTGCCAGGTTTGGAATTGATACTGTTTTGCTAAATGGTAATAAACCTGGTAGGTTATATCGTGTATTGGTTGGGAAGGATACTAAATGCACTGTTGTTAGGGGTCTGTGAGAAATGAACCAAACTGAGAGTAGAAAAGATGAGCATGTGAGAATTTCTCTTGGTAAAAACGTCTCAGCTAGTCATAACTTTTGGGATGATGTTAAATTAACGCATAATGCTTTGCCTGAAATAAATAAGGATAAGATTGATCTTTCTACTAAGTTGTTTAAAAAGAAGCTCGGCGCTCCAGTGATTATTGCTGGTATGACTGGTGGTTACAAGCGCGCTAAACAGATAAATGAGAATCTTGCTGTTGCTGCTGAAAAATTCCAGATTGGTATGGGGGTTGGTTCTCAGAGAGCCGCCTTGGAGAATAAGAATTTGAAAGATACGTATGGTGTAATAAAAAATTATGATATTCCTCTGCGTTTTGCTAATATTGGCGCATCTCAGCTAGTGTTATGGGGTCATAAAAAAACTTTGGATAACGCCCATAAAATGATTGATATGATTGATGCTGATGTTTTTATTGTTTGCCTTAATTTTTTACAGGAGGTTGTTCAATCTGAGGGAGAGGCTAATGCAAAAGGTTGTTTCAATGCCATAAAGAGTTTGGCAGAAGATTTGGATGTGCCTCTGGTTGTTAAGGAATCTGGTGCTGGTATTTCTTTTGATGTTGCTAAACGTCTCTCTAAAACAAAGATAGCTGGTGTCGATGTTGGTGGTATGAGTGGTACTTCTTTTGCTGCTATAGAACATTATCGTGCTAAGATGATAAACGATGCTCTTCATGAACGTGGTGGTATGACTTTTTGGGATTGGGGTATACCAACTCCTATCTCTATTTTAGATGTTGGGGCTGCTACTAGTTGGAAACTTCCCATTATTGCTACTGGTGGTATAAGAAATGGTTTAGATGCAGCAAAGGCTTTGGCGCTTGGTGCAGATTGTGCTGGTGTAGCTCATACATTTTTGAAACCAGCGACTGTTAGCAAAAAGTCTACTATATCTGAGGTTGAGCTGATGATTAAAGAGTTACGTGCTGCTATGTTTTTGGTTGGTGTAGATAAGGTTTCTAAGATGCCTGATGTTGGTGCTGAGGTATGGATTTAAAAGTTGAGTTTGAAAAAAGAGCAAATCGTTTTAATGTGGAACTACAGAATTTTTTGAGAGGTGGTAAACCACAGGTTCTTTATGATGCTGCTAGGCATCTTCCTATGGGGGGTGGAAAGCGGTTACGTCCATGTATATCTATGCTTGCTGGTGAAGCTGTATCTGTGGATTCAAAAAAAGTCATTCCTTTTGCCATTGCTATAGAGCTGATTCATAACTTCACTCTTGTTCATGATGATATTATGGACAAGTCACATCTTAGGAGAAATCTACCTACTGTTCATATAAAATTTGGTGAGCCTACAGCTATTATGGCAGGTGATCTACTTTTTGCTAGGGCGTTTGAGTCTATTCATAACATAAAAGATGATTTTTCTGTTTTCAAAAAGCTTGATTATGGTCTTGTAAAATGTGTTGAGGAGATATGTGAGGGCCAGCAGCTCGACATGGAATTCGAAAAAAGAGAGACTGTTACAGAAAAAGAATATGTTGAGATGATAATGAAGAAAACAGCTTTTTTGTTCATGTTTGCTTCAGAAGGCGGCGCCATAGCTGGTGGTGGAACTAGAGAAGAAATTGATGCTTTGAAGGAATATGGTAAGTATCTTGGTCTGGCTTTTCAGATATGGGATGATTATCTTGATATTAGTAGCAGAGAGGAAACACTTGGTAAAGATATTGGTAACGACATTAGAAACGGTAAAAAAACACTCATAGCTGTTCACACACTAAACAATGTAACTGGTGGCGATAAAAAACTTTTAGAAAAAATATTTGGCAACAAAGATGCATCTGAGGAAGACGTTAGCAAGGTTTTCGGCCTTTTCAAAAAGATGAAATCCATAGATTATGCGAGAAAAACTGCTGTGGATTATTGTGAAAAAGCAAAGGAATCTCTTAATATTTTAAAAGAATCTAATGCTAAACAGGTTTTGTTAAGCCTTGCTGATTATTCAATTAAAAGAGAGAAATAGTTTATGTCAGTTGAAAAAATAAAACAAGCGGCACGTAAATACGCTCTGCAAAATGCCGTGCAGTTTAACGGTAAAGCTAATGAAAAAGCAGTTGCTGGTAAGGTTATAGCTGATCTTATAAAAGATGGTTTTTCTCCTAAGGACATAATACCTGTTGTTAACCAGGTTGTGAAAGAAGTAAACATGATTTCACCGGATAAACAGATTTCTGAGTTGGAAAAAACGGCACCTGAGCTTCTTCAAAAAGAGAAGAAGGAGCGGGATTTTTCTCTGTCTGATCTACCAGATGCGGTTAAGGGTAAGGTTATTACTCGTTTTCCACCTGAGCCTAACGGGTATTTGCACATTGGTCATGCTAAAGCCTCTATCATAGATTATGAGTATGCTAAGATGTATGATGGCAAGTTCATTTTACGTTTTGATGATACAAACCCTGAGAATGCGCAACTTGAATTTTATGATGCACAGAAAGAAGATCTAAAATGGCTTGGCATAGAATGGGATGAAGAGTACAATACTTCTGATCATCTTGAAAAACATTACAAGCTTGCTGAACAGTTGATAGAACAGGGCGACGCCTATGTCTGCAGTTGTGTACTAGATAAAATCAAAGAATGTCGTTTTCATGGTAAGGAATGTGAGTGCAGGGGTGTTTCGCCTGGTGAAAACATGGATGTTTGGAGGGAGATGCTTTCTTCCTCGTTAGATGATGTTATCCTTCGTTTGCGTGGCGACATGTGTTGTTCCAATACTGCTATGCGTGATCCTACTTTGTTCCGTGTTATTGAGAAGCCTCATCCGCTTCATGGTGATAAGTATCGTGTTTGGCCAACCTACGATTTTGCTGGTGCAGTTGAAGATAGCATTAGTGGTGTTACTCATCCTTTTAGGACCAAGGAGTATGAGCTTCGTGATGAGTGTTATTTCCGTTTGCTTGATTTGCTTAAACTTAGGAAACCACATCTCATGGAGTTTGCACGTCTGTCTATAGAAGGTATGCCTGTTTCTAAGCGCAAAATAAAACCATTGATTGAGAAGGGTTTGGTTTCTGGTTATGACGATATACGATTGCCTACGCTCAGAGGGCTTAAAAAACGGGGTATTTTACCTGAGGCTATTAAACAGTTTGTATTTTCCCAGGGTACATCTAAGGTTGAGTCTACTGTATCGTTTGGTATTGTTGAATCATTTAATAGAAAGATACTGGATCCTAAGACAAAACGATATTTCTTTGTTAAAAATCCGATGAAACTTGTTGTTGAGAACGCACCATCGATGAAGAAGACTATTAATTTGCATCCGACTGAGAAACTTGGAACCCGAACGATAAAAACCGGTAAAACATTTTTCGTTCCAAAAGAAGATATGCAGAAAATAAATGTTGATGATGTTTTCAGATTAAAAGATCTTTTTAACGTGAAGGTAAAAGAAAAAAACAAAGATGTTTCTGCTGAATATGTTGGGGAGGAGTTGATACCTGGTAGTGCTAAGATTCAGTGGACGACAGATAGTCATGTTAAAATGAAGGTTTTTGTGCCTCAGCTTCTTTTTGTTGGTGAAGAATTCAATCCCAATAGTTTGGACGAAGTGGATGGTTTTGCAGAGGAAGCGGTTTCAAATCTTAAAACTGGTGAGATTATTCAGTTTGAGCGTTTTGGTTTTGTTAGAATTGAAAATGAGAAAAAGCAAACCGTTGGGTTTTTTGCGCATAAGTAAATTTTATTGAAGTCTTTTAGTATCTCTCAAACCACACAATCTCAAAATTTAATTTTTCATAAATATTTTACTAATATAATTCCTATTGATAAAAGAAATAGAAGTATTATATCTAAATACATTATTGCACGCAGGTTCTTTTTTCTAATTTTGTTAATAAATATTGCCAGAACTATAGCAAATATAATCCAAAGTAAACCTAAACTTCCACATAACATCATTCCAGTAAGAATTACGCCCTCACTACCACCAGGTCTACGAGCCGACTCAGTAAATAGTATTAAAAATAAAACTATATTGAAAAAACTTACCAATAAAATTATAACAAACGAGAGAACTCTCTGGCTATGGTCTATATCTTCCTTTGATTCTTTTAACTCTATCGTTCCTTCTTTTACTTTTTTCAAACATTCATTACACAAAAATACCTGTTTGCCAGTCGGTGGCGTATAATATTCTCCATGCAAGAACTTAACTTCTTTGCCACACTCTGAACATATTTTCATTTTTTCCCTCAAACCCTACAATTTCAAAACAACTCTAAATTTTAGAAAGAAGAAATTCAATGATTATAGGTGTTATTGCTCCAATAAGATATACAGTTAAATATTTTGTAGGATTATGCCACCATTCTTTCCTTCCCGATTTCGAAGTTTCCACCATCTGTATTTTTCGATTATGCTCAAGTGATTTTTCAAGGTCTTTAATTTCTTCTCTTTCATTATTTGCTAAATCTAGTTGCCCATATTGTTCAAGAAGATGCATCAAATTTTTTTTGAGAGTGATTAATTTTTCTTCCTGTAAAATTATTTCCTCTATTTGCATTTTTTCCCTCAAACCCTACAATTTCAAATTAATCAAAACCAAATTCCTGCAACTATCTTATAAATTATATTTGTTGGGTCTCCATCAGTCGCCCAATATATCTTATAGAAGGATGTCTCGTTTACATTTGGCATCCAATCTTGGTAATAAGATATATGTTCCCCTGCATATGTTCCATTCCATGCTAATGGGGTAAACCAGATATAATAAAAAGCAAAAGTATCTGTTGAGATATATTTCCCAGTTTTATTCACAATAATCTCTGGATTGCCGATTTTTACATATAAACATTCTTTGCTACCATTATATCCATGCGGAACAGTATTGTTTTCGTATTCCATAATTTGCCAGCTTTCATTTAATATCGCGCCTAATCTACCCATTATAAAATTAAAATCGTTAGAATTAATCTTTTTAGTAAGAACAATACTACCGTTTAATGTTAATGTTCTATTGTCATTAGAAAATTCATAATTATAATAACTACGCGATTGTGATATATTAATCACTAATTTTCCATTATCTAAATACCAAGATCTATATAATCCAGTCCAATAACCAGGAAAAAAGGAACCATCTGAATAAAAATTCCATGTACTAAAAGGAGAAAAAACAGTACTGTCCCATGATCCAATGAACTTTGCTGAGTCATTCTCTGTATTGATTATAGGTTTTTGTTCATTACATCCACTTAACCCAACACATACAAGCAAAACAATTATTCCAACTATTATGAGTTGTTTTTTCATGTTTTTCCTTCAATCAAATTTGCTAACTTATTTTTTCTAAAAATTCTTGAAAAAAAACTAGGTTTTTCTACTTCTGTTTTAATTTTAGGATGTGCTTCTAAGTAATCCTCTAAAAACCACATACTCGAATGAGGTTCATACTTAAACAGTACTGGCACACCATATTTTTCACCCAACTTTTTACCTGTTTTAATTGCTTGAACTTGATTCATAGATTCGGGGCAGTCCACCCCTAAATTTTTGTGAATATTATTTCCTTGATATATATCCCATCTGAAAATATGGTCCTCTTGACCTATTCTTCTTCTTATAATTATTGCTCCTTTGTTTATAGCATTATTAAACTCTTCTGTACATTTGTCGCAATAAGAAAAATATTCTGCTTGAAGTTTTGATTCTTCATTTTTATAACATATTAATTTTCCACATTTTTTACAATTATAAGCCATATTTTCCTCCTTCAAACCCTACAAGCTATATTAACTATTTTTATAGATTACAACTACTTCTCGCAAATTGCTTTTTGAAAAGTCTCGTCCACAACGTTTGCAAGTGCACATAGTTTCGATAGTATCAAACCATTCTTTCCATTTAATGCTTTTACAATAAGGACATTGTCTAATAATTTTTTTCATTTTTTTCCCTCAACCCCTACAATTTCAATAATGATCAAATTTTATCGAATATGATTGTATTTTCAATCAATATAAGTTGAGTATCATTATTAGAAAAATCATAATCCATACACTCAGTACCCGCTACTACTCCATTGTCTGTTATACATAGTTTGTTATCGGCTATTGAAAAAGTATACCAAATTGTATAATTCTCGAAAGTGCCGTCCTCGGCCAAATATTGGTTAAAACTTCTAACTGTTCCATTATCATAAAAAGTCATTATCCATTCAAATGAACCTTGTAAATTTCTCCAAGTTCCAATAAATTTGTTCTTCTCTGCTTCTGTTTTGTAATTCATAATTCCTAAAACAATAACAATGACAGAAAGGATTAGTATCGCTACAACAATAACTGGAATGACCATTCTCTGTTTCCTTTTCTTTTTTTCAGTTTTTTCATCTTCAGCTTTTTCTATTTCTGCAGTTATTTCTCCCGCGATATCTCCAGCAGACTTAATATCCATTTTTTCCTCCCAAAATTGCAAATTAAAAACAACTATTCCTTTATAAACCCTCAGATAACAGATGTTAAACTAAACTCTCCTTATTTTATCTTCTCCTTTTAGAAATATTAATAACTATCATATTGCTTTTGTTGAGATATGCATGATTATACATTTCCAGCTATTCTTTTAATATTAGGCGGGATTGCAATTTTTGTACTTACAAGCTATAATTTTAAAAAAGGAAAATATCGTGGTAGTTTGATTGACGGATACCGAATTCTTAATGAGAACGAAGACCCGGAACCTTTTTATTTTGGTCTTTTTTTCTCGTTTTTTATTTCTGTTTGTCTTATAATTGTCGGTATTGCTTTATTGTTTGTCCAAATTTTTTTCTAATTTTGTTTATTTCTCTATAACTCGTTGTTTTTGTTTTAATCTTTTTTGGAGGTTTGTTACACTGCTTTTATTTTCATAATTTTAAAAAATCACACGATTATCTAATCAGATTTTTTCTCGTTTTTCAACTCTTTCAAAAATTTCTCATATTCCTCTTTAGAATTAAAAATAATTGGCATTCCTTTATAACCACATTTTGCGCAAACTATATCCCAAGAAGTTACACCAAATAGTCTTCCTTCTCTGATACCTGCCATACGGATATCTCTACTACCGCATTTTGGACAGGCATTGATTTTCATTTTATTCCTTCTAAGAAAAATATCATTCTGGTTGTATTAACCTTTTTGGAGGTTTTTTTGATTTCTACATAGAACATTACCGTCAAAAATCCTTATAGATAAACTTTTTAAGTTATCACTTGTTTTCTTATCTTGCCTTTAAGATGTGCTTAAGGGTGTTTGAGGATGGGATGACAAATGCGGTTTCGTAGGAAGATGATAATAGTTTTGCCTATTTTTATGTTGTTTTTGTTTGTTGTAGCTGATAGTGTGGTTGCTGCTAGTATCAAACCTGATTTTACTAGTGTTGGTATTTCTATAGCTGTTCTTGTTGCTGCGATAGCCACCATTATCGCTTTTTTTACCATTGGCGGTATAAAGTATGTTACACCCGAGAATGTACTTGATACTGAGATTAGAAAAAATCTATATCAATACATAGATGAGTACCCTGGTTCTCATCTGCGCGAGATTGCTAGGGAACTTGATATGAAGCCGAGTAACGTTGCTTGGCATCTGCGTAAGCTAGAGCAAACCAATCTTGTAAGAAGTAGAACAATTGGTGGTAAGAGAGTTTATTATTTAGTTGAGGGTGGCATTGATGCTAGGAAAGAGGCTGTTGCTGAGGCTGTTTTAAGAAACAAGAACGCTCGTGATATTATGCATTATCTACAGAACAACCCAGGTAAACATCTTCTTGAGATTGCCCATGCTCTTGGTCTTAACCATCATACCGTGAAATGGCATATTAAAAAGATGTATCTAGCTGAGCTTGTAGAGGGTGATACAACTAACTCTGCTTACCCCGTTTATTATCCTACTGACATAGGCAAAAGTGCTTTGTCTAATATGTCAGATCATTTTAAAAGACCGGGTCACGCATCATAAAAAAATTTTAGAGTCTTCCAACATCTGTTACTTCAGCGCTGTCAACATTTTTAACTTTCAAAATCGCTTCAGCTATAGGATCAAGACCACCAGCGCCATCAGGCACTAAAACAGTGACATTCAAACCTTTCAAACCAAAAGCAACAGCCTTAACTTCTATTTTACCAACCCTGGCAGGTGGTTTAATTAAGGCTTTAATATCCTCAATCATCTTTTCTATTTTCTTGTCTTCCAAAACATCCGATGGCATAACTCTGATAAGACCAATTACTTCACCCATAAACAAAATCCCCCTTATGGCCCTGTAAAACCGCATTTAGGACACACGTATTTTATGCTTTGCTCCCTACAATTATTGCATCTACCGATGATTATCTCGCATGTTGGACATGGGAACGTTGTAGACCCCTGCGCGAGGAGTCCTCTTCCGCAGGAAATACATTTGTCAGCCTTTCTCATAGGATGGGAGGTATACATATCTAATATTAAAATCTGACGGAGTTATAGATGATATTATTTTTTTTCTTTACTTTTTATTGTATCCATAGAAAATGAGGCTACTGATTTGAAGATCCTATACTGGAATATCGCACCAGCTATCAGATTCATATGGTAGCTGATAAATCTGAACAATAATACAAAAACTCCTACGAGTGTGAAAAGTGTTTGGTCGAAACTGGAGTAACTAAGCAGAGGATGCCCATTTAAGAGTAAGGATTCTCTTATCAAAACAGTATATAGACCGGTCATCCCAAGTTCTGTAACCCCTGAGCTGCCCGGTGTTGTAGGCATCATAACAATCAACAACAATAGTAATTGTGCAGCAAATGATTCAATAAAAAAAGGTTCTAAGCCTAAACCCAGGAGTATCATTGATGGGATCATAAAACCCATTGACCACATCAAAACAGTTAAAATACTACCAAGTACCAACCCTTTTTTTCCTTCGGTTACAAATAACACCATACTATTATGGAAATTATCAACTTCTCTGTTGATTTTGTTAACTATGCTTTTTTTATCATCTTGTTTATGTTTCTTAGAAAATTTACTTATTTTACCGTCAATCCATATCAGGAAACCCTTGATTCTCTTAGGGTTTTTAATAATCCATATAAAAATGAGTATACCAACGATAAAAGCAAAAATCCCTATTGTTAAACCTATGTTCAACCATCTTATATCTACCTTGTCTTTAAAGATAAAAAACGCAAAAGGAACAGTAACTAAGATAAAAATAGCATCAAGTAAACGTTCACCGAGCACAGAAGCTGTTGCACCACCAAGACTCATACCATCCTTGTTTAAAAGATGAATACGTACAGGCTCACCACCGGCCATAGATGGCGTAATACCAGCTAAGAAGAGATTTGCTATCACTATCTTTATGCACTCCCAGAGACCAACGTTCAGGTTCTTATCTATAGATCTACTTATAACCATCAAACGGGCGCCCCAGACTACCCAAAATAAGATGTTGAAAAGCATTGCAGCAACGAAAAACTCATAATGTATATTTACGGTAGATAAACGATCAAATGTTGAAGGGTCAACAGTAAAATATAGGATACCAATAATGAAACCAACGCTGAGAAGAACGCTGGCAATTATAGAAATTTTCGTTCTATTAAATTTTTTCTCCACATTCATGATATTCTAACATCGTTATATTTCTCTTATGGTTATTTCATATATTGTATATTTTTATACTCATATCCTATTAGTTACTTCATGCAAGAAAAACAACCTGACCAAAACACAGTAGACAACAAGATAAAGGGGCTTATAAAAGAAATTGAAAAAACAAAAGAAGAACTAGCCGAAGAAGAAGAATACGTAACAGAAATCAAGAAATACTATTCTATGGAAGCCATGGTCATCGTCCTATTAACAACAATAGCAGTAGCCACCTTTCTGTATCTTATAGATGCGGTTGTTGTCACAGACATGGATCTGCTATACTACATGTTCTCAATACTTATTTGCCCATCAGCATGTTTCTTACTATTTTTACATGCATGGGCATTATTTAGAAGCATCACAACAGGAAAAGAAACAACACCTTTCATATTGGATTCAATGTATCTGATATTCGTCCCATTGGCATTCCTTTTGATGTACACACTGAACTACATATACCAAATATTTGACGTTAAAGCAAATTTTCTAACAGTAGGTTGGGTATTAGCAGCAATACTGTTGTTTGTCGAAGTAGGAATAGCGTTTTTCCTGTCAGCACATATAATCTCAAGGAAATTATCAGAGATATTTCCGCATATCTTTCCAAAAGTTAAAACAAAGAAAAAAGAAGAGATTAAAGTAAAAGAGGAGAAACCAAAAAAACGTATAAGTTTAAGAGGTAAACCAGATTACTCGATATGGGAAGACGAAAATTTTTTCGTAAAATACAGTGATAAATAAGTAAAAAACGTCTTTGTGAACATATGAAAAAACTACCTTTAGAGAAATACATAAAAACCATGGGCTATGCCTTCTCAAACTATGTCTCAAGAGAATGCATATATCCTTTCTACGCCTCATTCAAAGTTACCCATAAATGTGGACTGAAATGTAGTTTCTGCAACGTATGGATGGAAAAAACACCCGACCTAAAAAAAGAGGATGTTTTCAAGGTCATAGACAATATAGCAAACTCAAGCATCGTCGTCCTAAGCCTAGAAGGAGGAGACCCACTTATAAGAAAAGACTTGGGTGAAATACTTGAATATGCACACCAAAAACCTTTTTACCTGTTTTTTACAACAAACGGTCACCTACTGGATAAAAGACCGATGAAAGAATACGGCAAACACATAGACTATCTACATATAAGTATTGATGAGGGACACGGCAACACAGATTTCTTTGACAGACTAGAAGAGTTTCAGAGCTACGGCCCAGAGATATGCATACAAATAGTTGTAACAAAAGAAACCATGCCTTCTCTAGAAAAAAAGGTTAAAAGAATCCATGATGTTGGTGCGAGAACAGTTGTTATGCCAGCATGCCACCTAGATGGAACCGATGACTATTACCCTGATCCAAAGAATTTTAAAAAAGAGATAATCAGACTAAAAAATAAATACAAAAACACAATAACAACGCCCAGTGGTTTCTTGGAAAACATAAACAAACCACACGGTTGCTCAACATCATCCATAATCATAGATTCAGACGGCGGCTTGTTTTACCCCTGCAGAACAGTCGGACAAAGACACTACAACTTTACAGAGGGATTATTTATGGATTTCCTAAAAACCAAAGAAGCAGAACAAGCAAGACAGGATATGAAAAACTGCGCTAGAAGCTGCGGGTGGTACCAATACTTCGCAACAGACGTGTTCGCATCGCCATGGTCACTAGTTTCGTCATTAAGCCCGTATCTTTTTAAATAAAAAAACCGTTTAACAGTATATAGATATTTTAACCAAAAACAATGGATGGATCAACAGACATGAAGATATTGTTCACAACAGAATCATACTACCCTATCATAGACGGCGGAGCAATAGCGCAACATCGAATCGTCCACGAGCTAATAAAAAAAGGACATGATGTGCGAGTCATAGCACCAGGTTTCTCATACAAAAACAAGATCGAAGAAGACAATGGATCAAAAATCTATCGATCAAAAGGCATTAAACTACCATTCTACATGAATGGTAAATACCATTTCTCGTTATTCCCACTTTTCTATGTTAAAAAAACCATTAAATCATTTAAACCAGACATCATAAACATCTGTTCAGCCTACCCAATTAGTATGAGCGCTATTGTTTGTGCAAAGAAATACAAAATCCCACTCATAGGCTCCATTCATATGCTACCTGAGAACATGCTCGCCCCATTCTCTCACAATAAATTTTACAAAACAATGTGCAAATACGCTTGGTCATACCTAGTCTACCTATACAACATGGTTGACTGGGCTACAGTACCAACACAGACCGGGGCAGACATGTACAAAACAAGAGGACTAAAAACCAATATAACACCTATATCAAACGGTGTAGACACGGAAACATTCAAACCAAATAACGACGGAGAATACCTAAGGGAAAAAATTGGTTTGCCAAAAGAAAACATAGTTCTATATACTGGTAGAATAAACCAAGAGAAAAACCTTGATGTTTTCATAAAAGCAATACCAATCATAACCAAAAAGATTAACGCACATTTTCTTTTCTGCGGGTCAGGCGGCTACAAAAAAGAAATAATAAAAATGACAAAAGACCTAGGAGTTAATAAAAATACGACTTTCATAGATTTCTTGGATTGGAAGGACTACCAAAATGTGTATTCGCTTGCAGATATTTTTGTTATGCCGGCGGAATCAGAACTACAAAGCATAGTAACATTAGAAGCAATATCATCTGGATTGCCTGCTGTTGTAGTGAATAAAGGCGCTGTACCAGAACTTGTTAGTTACAACAATGGTTTGTTATTCGAACCAGGTGACAGCAAACAACTGGCAAACAATATTATCAAAATTTTATCTGATAAAAACCTACGTGAAAACATGAGAAAGAACAGTTTGCAGCTGAGCAAAAAACATTCAATGAAAAATGTCGGCTCTGAATACGAAAAAGTCTACAAACAACTTTTACAACAATATAAAAATAAATGATCTAATTTTCTCTCAGATAAGTTTCTATATATGTCCAATTCACTGAATAAACTTCGGCCCAACGGATCTCATTCATATCTTCATTAAAAGTCACATTTCTATATAACAGTTCGAACGGCTCATAAGAAAATTTTTCATAAGACTCATTGGTCATATAGACTATGTCCCAGAGTCCAACCCATACGACATCGTTCTTCATTATATCATCGATTATCACGAGAGAAATTTTACTATAGTTTTTCCCAATGCCATATAATTCGCTTGAATAATCTGTGAAGTTTTCTGCGATCCAAATGTTACGTGCCTCATCCAATGTCGTATTAAAACCAGATGCCTCTGCAAGTCGTGAGAGGCGATGATCAGAGGCAATCAAACTACCATTCTTTTCAATGTTTTCTTCTAACCAACTTATAACAGCTACATTTTCGTGTGTAATTGATTCATCCTGGATATTTAATGCATGGTTGGAAGGGTATACTGATGAGCCAACAGCTGCGGTAAGTACGAGTGCAACAACTACATAGAGAAACTGGGATTTTTTTAGCAAACCCGTTTTCTTAAAAAAATAAACAGATGGTTTTTTTATGCTTTGGATATTTTCTTTTGAGATAGGAATTTTTTCTGATACTAGACTACAAATTGTTTGAATGCCATAAACAGCAAAAATGCTGATCGGCACCATCAGGTATTCAAGATGCCTATCTGGGAAAAGTAAACCATTTGTTATCAATGCATATAGGAATGAGATGAAGATTCCAAAAAACCAACCTCTAATAAAATTGCCATTTTCTATAAAACGCATATAACCAAATCCAGCAGCTGCAAATCCGCAGACGAGTATCAAAGGAATTGAATATAGCACAGACAGTGGCGTAAGGCTGAAATTAGTCCACGGAATTTTTTCTACAATGAAAAAGCAGGCTAACACAGATAAACTGGTTGTAGTAGCTAAAAACACAAAAAAAGATTTTTTTGCAGTAGGCAATTTTTTAACAGCGGAAAATCCTATCTTTCGTTTAAACCAAATTAGTCCAAACATTACAAAGAAAATCATATAAAATAAAATGATCACATAAACAGATCCTATGTAAAAACTTCCTATTTTAAGTCCACCCGACATAAAATCTTCGTAGACTGGGCTGGCTATGATAATCCAGTAAGAAAAAACCAGAGTACTAGTTGCCAGTATATATACAACATCTTTTTTGATTGAACTAGTCCAATGTTTAACACTAATGTTCTCAAAAAATACTATTGATATAATTGAGAGGATGAAAAAGTATGTAGTAAAATGATGGGACATGATTAGTAGTGCTGTTGAGATAAAGAGTGGTAAAATGAACCACGTTTTTTGTCTAAATTTTAGGAAAAAATAAATTGACAACATCATGAAAAAATGGCCCATGGTCAGTGGTGCAGCATGACTGGTTTGATAAACATGGAATGGCAAAACTGAAAGAAAGAGACTTGCGAGAAGTGCTTTCTTTCTATCGCCAATTAGGTGATATACTATAAAATAGAAGACAAATATTGAAAGACCGCCGAAGATTGGCGCAATTTTAGGTAGAATTGTTAGGACATCCAAACCTGTTGTCCAATGTGCAATACCTGTGACTGCATAGAGCACAGGGAAATATTGGTATGATCCACCCCAGCCGTTATATGAGTTAAATAATTCTTTTGTTTCTACGAATGATTTTGAGAGACCATAGTAGATACCAAAATCGCCGCCCCAAGCAGCATTGGTCCAAGCAGGTATAGAACGAATAAATATTGCGATAGCTAGGATTATTATTAACCAAAAAAACCAACTTTTTGCAACCGCTCTAATTCTTGGTACCCAGTCTAATGCCATCTCCTCACGGAATATTATAATCTTATATATCTTTTACCTTAATAAAACTGATTCCAAAAGAAAAACTATTGAAAAGGACTTTTATCAACAGAGTTAACTATCTGAATTATGTTTTCGACACTCTTGCTAACATCACATTTTCTTGTGACACCGGTTGTCTTTTTTGCTATGTTAACATCTTTTCTCAGATCTATTTTGTCTTGATTAACAGAATAAAAAGTACCTTTTTTGTTATGATACTCAGCCAAATATTCTTGTTCAATTTGACCAGGTGTCGGAGTCATCAAAGCCCTTGTACCAATAACTGCTAAATCCAAAATCGTTGAATAACCACTACGCGAAACAACAAGCTTGGCCCTATTTAGAAACTCTTCACGTCTCTCTTTTGTTAAAAACGAATAAATCTCAGCATTTTTACCAACATCATTATCTTTTTTCTCTGTTTTACCAAGTGTTACCACAATTTTTCCGCTTAATTGATTTATTTGTGGTAAAAGTTTTTTTTCTAACAAGGTTCTCTGCGGCTCCGGACCAGATATAGAGATAAGATAATCAATATCTTTTTTTACGTTCGTTTTCTTGAAATCAGAGAGGACACCAACATAATGTATTTTACTCTCATCTATTTTTTTTAGTTTATGGGACAAATCACCTGAGAGATTATCATCCTTGTAATCAGGTACGATAACACCACAGTATCTTCTAAAGAAGAATAAATTGAATATCTCGCTGCCTGATTCAAACATTTTTATGCGAAGCGGGTTCATTATTCTTATTTGATGAGAGATGAAAAAAGATGGGATTTTCCTGCTATATATTTCATATCTTGCATCGGATATGATGCGATCGCATTTTCTTGTCTCTAACATCTTAGTGAGTTTTTTCAAACCTTTTCGCATCCCGCCGATAAACTTAGGCCAGTAAATCACACTCTTAGCCATGAACTGCCGTGCGTTTTCTGAAAGTAGCATTGGATAGTCTGGTATGTCAATATACTCTATGTTTTCTCCCAATTCATTTTTTAGCAATTCAAGAGATCTGCCACTAGAAATAATTGTTAGTTCATTATCCTCATCGATTAATTTGTGGATAACTGGTAGCGACCTAGTTGCGTGGCCTAGGCCCCAAGAGCATACTCCATAGATTATCTTCATCTAATTTGCTGTATTCTATTTTCCAATATATAACTAACTAGGCGATAGTATCTTTTATATTCGATATACTATTAACAGATTTGAGGGTCTTATGGACTTCAGAGAAAAACTCTCAAACATTGTTCACCGAAATGATAGCTTGGTTTGTGTTGGTCTTGATATCGATAAAGAAAAAATGCCAAAGTTTTTGTTTGATTCCAGCAAGCAACCTTATCTAGAGTTTAACAAATCGATTATTGACTCAACAAAAGATATTGTATGTGCCTACAAATTAAACATGGCCTTTTACGAGGTTTTTGGAAAAGAAGGTTTTGAATTACTTGAAAAAACAATAAAACATATCCCCAAAGAAATCATTGTTATTTTAGATGGAAAGCGCAACGATATAGGCAATACGGCAAAGAAATATGCCCAGTCTCTGTTTGAGACCTATAAAGCTGATGCGATCACAGTAAATCCGTATCTTGGTATAGATGGTGTTAAACCATTTTTAGAATACAAAGATAAATGTAGTTTTATTTTGTGCAGAACATCGAATCCATCTGCTGTTGATTTCCAAGACCTTAAAACCCAAGGGGAACCATTGTATCAAATTGTTGCTGAAAAGATAAAAGATTGGAATAAAATCGGATGTTGTGGTGCAGTTGTCGGCGCAACCTATCCAGATGAACTAAAAACCATACGTAGTATACTTGGCGATGATATACCACTGCTCATACCAGGCATAGGTAAACAAGGCGGAGATATAGAAAAGACAGTTAAATGTGGGACAAATAGTAAGCACGAAATGGCACTAATTAATTCATCCCGAGAGATAATCTTTGCAGGGGACAAAGAAGATTTTGCAGAGAAATCAAGAGAAAAAGCATCATCTCTTAGAATAGAGATTAACAGATATCGATAAAAACACTTGACCAAAACATTAATTACCAACTTTTTTCATAGTAATATTTGCCTTGATTCGAAGAGTTCCATGATGAAGTGATTGGAACAGCAAGTTCAAGGCGACAAAAAATCTATACCAATTTGGGTCCCTCTTTGATCATACAGACGTGACGTCAAGAGATGAATAAGAGGACAACCTTGGTATCGTATACATGTCGCGAATTTGCTTGCATATCTTATCCATCTGCTGCATACGAATGGGGGATATGTGGCAACACCCAACGACCCATAATATTTTGAGGATTGTTGGGTGACAGCGACAACTTCTCAGGAAAAGTTATTATTTTTTATTTTACATATAATACTTATAATAAATTATATATAGTGTTAGAAGTATGATAAAACCGCCTCTTTAGTGTAGTTAATGAGAGATGAATAAAAAATGGGGGAATACGGTTACAATAATAGGGTATTCATCAAAATCATTTGTGTTCTCCTAGTTTTTATTTTGACTGTAACTACCTTCTCATCACCTGTTTTATCCTACGGCATAGCTAGATCAAAAATTAAAGACGTGATTGTAGAAAAAATTAAAACAAGTGACTCCAATAGCCAAAAGATTAGCTTACAAAATGTTCTAAAAAATTTTTTAGAGAGAAAAATAGAACTAATACCATTGCATGTTGTAACCAAATATAACAACACTGAGAAAACAACAAGATTAAAACTTATACTACCAACTAACATAGACGTTGATGGAGACGGAGACAAAGACGTTCGCGTTTCAGTTTTACGCCGTCCAGGTATTGATCTTCATCCAATCGCATTTTCTATTAAAACCTCTCTGTTTGTGAAACGTCTGCCCGGAATGGATAACATTAAAAACACTTCTTTTGAAATATATCTAGAATATATTCCAAGACTTTTTTCTAGAATATCTGGTGGAACTTTAGACCGCATAAGAATGGGATATCAATCACTAGAGGGTGAGGAGATACCAGATAGTTGTACAGTAACACATACATATGTTCCTCACTTAGTGTACCCAAGACGTATGCCAACCCATAGATTTTCTATAAACCCTGGTTCGATAAATGGTAAAAACAAAATGAATCTTCTCGTATCAATCGCTGACACTGAGGGCGACACAGTTTTGTCACAGCATGTCTTCAAAATCAACTTTGACCCAGCTGCGAAAGCAGATTTCTCAATCAGTAGAATGAAGGGAAGCAAGGATATTACAATCAAACTTGATAGTTCACATGAGTCAAAGGTTAAACTTTATTACACAAAAGATGAAAACAACGATGAAGATAGCATAGGTTTTTTTGTAGATAAACTATCGAGTTTCACATTCAATGTAGCTCTTACTAAATTGTTTAGAAAAACAAGCAGAATCGAATACAAAAAAATTAGCACAAACCCAGTTAACGTAACTTTGTTTAAAGAAAATAGCAAAGACCTTTATTTTTATGTAAGAAGCCTCCCAGAACATATTGTCTTATCGTTTTTGCCAGAAAATGAGGGTTGGATGGAGCTAGAAACATTTGGTAAAACAATAAATGAAACAGGTTTCTGCGATGATTTAACAAATCCTAGTTGGCGTCTTTATTTCAGCGATCTACCAACATTTGCTAAACTAAATTGGTCTTTGTCACAAAAATATGGTTTAGATGAAGGAAGATTACACATATTTAGTGACACAAACGGTTGTTCAGCACACCTAGACACGAACATTGAGGATATACTAAAAACTGGTTTTAATGCTGATGTAAACGTTGACATCTCAATTGTAAATGATACCGACATGACTATGTCCTGGAAATTATCAGAGCAGCATCTAAAGATTGAGCAGAGCAAAACAGACCTCAACATTTCGATGTCAATATATGGTGAAAATGGTAACACGTTTGAAGGCTCATGTTTGTTTACACATATCGATGAAAATCCATTGGATATTTATTACGATGATTTGCGTGATGAAAAAATCAATTTTTCTATAGCTGGTAGGTACTTCGATGTATACAACCTAGATGTTCACGGTTACCTGGTTGGTAAGGGTAATTTCACTTTACAAATTGCTCATATGCTGAGAAGAAATATCGGCGGTATCAACATTAGTCTTTATGCGAAAAACAATGTTAGTAACATCATTTGTAACTGCTCGTTTAGGGTAACAGGTGGTATAGAAATCTATGACCTTGTTTTGGGCTATAATGGTCAGTGGTACAATGCATCCTATGTTTATGTTGCTGAGAATGACACATTCTATTTTGAGTTCGGCGGTGAAATCAACATTGATTACTATTTCAGCAGCGACTTTTCTAGCGGTTATATCTCTATTGGTGGCACTCTATACATCGATGTTGATGTTTCTTTGAATTGGAATGGTACATATGGCGGTATCAGAGGCAAAATCCGTTTGAGATCCATTAGTGAAAAATTCAATATTTCATGGAATACCATAGATGGTGAAAGGAGATTTACATTGGATGGTAGCGCACTGGTCAGCTTGTCAGATTTTCGTTTATGGTTCGGCGAAATAATCGACGTCTCAATACCAATACTCTCCGGCAGTCTTAAACTTGAGAATATGTCAAAACAAACAGGTGCTTTTGAGTTTGAATTCCAGGGAAGTGGTTCTCTCTATCTGAATACATCGTTTAACTGCTCAAAAACTAATCAATCAGACGTGTTACTTAACATATCTATCAATGCAACAATCAAGACAGGCGACACATCAGCATTAATAGCTGCTTCTTGGGATAACTATAATGTTACTAGCTTTGAGGTTGATGTAAGAAACGGCGGTTTTTTAACCATAAATGATTTAGACATCAAAAAAACAGTTGATGGCAACCAGTCTCTAATAATTGAGAATCTAACAGCACAACTAAAAGGCTATTTGCAAGTAAACATAACACGTGCCAATGCAACCAGAAACACTTTTGTTGTTACAACAGAAGATGCTGATATAAATTTACATGTTGATTGCTTTAACACAAGTTTACATGATCTTAATACTAGCTGGCAATGGCTGGACCTAGGCTCAATAAATGTATCAATGTTCTCCACCGGTAGAACAGTTGTTTCTCTACTCAATTTCACAAATGAGAGCTACATAAATCCTTATTATGACTTTGAACTACTTGAATGGAACAACATAACAATGAGCATAAGCGCTAACGATAGTGCCTTTATGCTTAACGAGTTGTTCATAGAACACCTTTCGAATTATAGTACAGTTTCGCTGAAAAATCTTAGTATCATCGATGGGTACTCAAGAATAAACTTTGATTCAGCTATAAACAGATCCAATATGATTGTGGCTTTCGCTAACGTGCGCTTCAATAACAGTCCTACTACGAACATATTGCTCGACCATTTCTCTTTTGATTTAGTCCTTGGTGGCATCGTGTTACCAGTACCTACAAGAATTTACTCAGGCAAACTAAAAGGTGGCGTTCTTGACACTAGGACTAGGCTTTTTGATATAATATCGGTTGAGATCATTAATGGTAGCGCTATAGATCATCTTGGTGTAGAGGTTACACCACCTCTGGGAATGCCTGATTTTTGTTTAAACACTTATATCTGGGAGCCTGTTAGTTACATGTTTTTTGAAGTAAATGCAATTGAATACCTGAAAGAATACATACTGATAGATACACACAACACTAGCGCAAAACTGAATCTAACCTTTATAGTCCCAAAAGAACGAACTTCAGACCCACAAATTCTTAATGGCTCTGGTTTTCGTATTGATAACGTATCAATACAAGCAGATAAATTTTTGATTAACACGCCAAGGCTTTTCTTGAATCCAGAAAATGCTAAAATCTATGATTTCAACATATCCGGGTATATTCACTTGGAAGGTGGTGGTAACATATGGGTTCTAGTAAACGGTGTATGGCATCCGTTGTACCAATACAATGGTTCGTTAACTCTTACACCAGGTCATCTAAAACTTGAGATGGATGGTAACATGTCGATCAACCGAATAATTCCTTTACCTGATAACAGCACAGTTACAATCAAAGGCGATTTCACTGCAGACAACTGCATTTTTGATATCTGGTGGGAGAGAACAATGGGTAACAAACCAGATATGATAAAAGTCGAATTAAACGGAACCTTAGATGTAGAAGACTTTTTGTTTAAAGTTGAATACAACGATAACAATGGTTTAGACAAATTTGTTGTTTCATGGGATGAAATATCTTTAATGGTATCTGGAAATGCATCCATTGTCTCAAAGAATTCATCTCTGAAAACATATTTACAAGATGGACAGATTTCAATCAATAATTTTTACTTATCAAAAGTTAACAACAGCCAAACCACATTATCATCAGCATGGCAAAACCTCGAGGTTTTAGGGCCAGCATATTTTAATATCAGCTCAGAAAACGAACCATTGTTTGACATAAGCGGTTCAGCTGAATCATTTGAGTTGACAAACTTTGAATTGACTAGCATTGATAAGATAATACAAATAGGCTCAGCTACTTTTTCTGGCGAATTCTCAATTTCAACTATGCCTGCGCATACCGACTCATCTTATTATGTAGGCGTCGATGTTGAAAATATAGATGGAGAATTCGAGATCAACGATATAGCTATGACGTCTGGTTCATTGGATAAACTTGATAGGTTTTATTTCAATGGATATGGGGATATAAGTTTTGAAAACTGGGTGGCTATAAGCGACTCCGATACACATGTTGTCATTCAGATACAAAACAATTTGAACATTAACCTCTTTGAACTAGTTTTTGATAACGGTGCAACATTCAAGATAGAACGTTTAAACTCAGGCGCTGGATACATAACACCAGGATATATCCACGCAGCATGGAATATAGGACTTGATGCGGATGGCATGGTTTTCCTTGATAGCGGTCCAGAGAGTAACCCTATTTCTTTCCATAACCTAAAAATTTTTTACAATAGACCTCGCTCGTTGGGTTGGGGTATACGTTTGAGGTTCCCTGATCATTATTTTGATGCTGACTTATGGTGTATACAATGGGATCCATTATGGTACAACCCAAACACAGGTGTGTTTATAGTCAGACCACTTTCTATCCAAACATCTGGTGTTATTCAAATTGGTAGAGTTGACTTGGAAATATATGATGGTAACTATTGGTATTATCTTGGCAGATGGCCGCTTATACCATAAAAAAATTAAAAGGTGATAATATGAAAATAGATAGAATAAAAAAAGCAGCTGCTCTTATACTCATATTGCTATTTTTTTCAAGTGCAACATTTTCTGTTACTGCAAGATTTTACAGTAATATGCCACCTAACAAACCACAAAAACCAGAAGGGCCGACAGGCGGCGGTATAATATTTAACCGCGTCCTTGTTGGAAACAGCTATACTTATAGTACAGCTACAGCTGATCCAAATGGGGACGACGTATATTACAAGTGGGATTGGGGTGATGGCAATCAAAGTGAATGGGATGGGCCATGGGCCTCAGGCATGGGTGTAGAGGGAAGTTACGCCTGGGCTGAACCTGGGGTTTATCAAGTAAAAGTAATGGCTAAAGATTCTCTTGGTGCCACAAGCGTGTGGTCTCAGCTACTTAATGTTACTGTTCGCAATAGATTTTCCTTAGTTAATATGGATTTAATGGTCGTGGGATCTAGTCAAATGTATCCTAGTTCTACTTTAATAAAAAATTGCTTATATACTTAGTTTTTCTCTTATTTATTAAGCTGGTAACTTTTATATAGCAAATTATATATACTACCGAATATAAGTATTAAATAGAAATATATATACAATCCTCAATAAAACTCTATGAAGGGATAAAAAATGGGGGATAAAACGAATTCAAACATGAGATTAGGCTATACAATAAACAAGCGTACTCCAGCTAAAATCATCAGCATATTAATGGTATTGCTAATGGTTTCCACTGTTTTTTCATCAGCAGTATTTGCAGAAAAACCCATAGAAAAAATCAAGGATAGAATCATAGAAATAATTGACAATATTGTCGATGATGCAAAAGAGACAATTCAAGATACTACAAATGAAAATCGTGGGAAATTTCTAACTAGTAGTGCCATTAGCGAATTATCGGCTCTTAGAAAGGGTGTTTTTTCTCCGTCGTTAGTAACTAAATACAAAGATGTTGTGAAAACCGTGAGATTAAAACAATTTTTACCAACAGCTATAGATGTTGATGGTGATGGAGATAAGGATATACGTGTATGGGTAATCCGCAGACCAGCTATTGATCTCCGCCCGCCAGCTGTTTGTTTAAAAACCTCTCTATGGGTTAGACGTCTAGCTGGCATGGATTCTTTGAAGGATAGTTCATTTGAGATTTACTTGGAATATACACCTGATAGAATATCTAATTTACTAAATGTTAGTTTGCTTGAGCGTATAAGAATAGGTTATGAGTCACCAAGAGTTGAGGATGTACCAAAATTCTGTGTTGTTTCATACAAATATATACCACATGTTTTGTATCCTCGTAAACTAGAAACACACCGCATAAGCATAAACCCAGGTACAATGGTTGGAAAAGCGCCGCTTAATCTTTTGTTCTCAATTGCAGACATGGAAAACAACGTAGTGAAATCTGAGATAAGCATGCAAATTAACCATAGCCCTGCTGTAAAAAATGAGATATCATTTGCTAGGAGTAAGGATCATTTTATTAGAAGAGGCCAAACGTTAGAAATTAGTAGAAAGAATGTTGTGTCTTCTAATATCACAGTGACGATAAAAGATACGACCAAAGAAGATGCTGGTTCGGTTAAGATCGAGAACATTCCAAAGAAAATAACTTTATCGTGGCTACTTTCGAAAAAGGGGCATTTAGAACTTAATACATATGGTTCTGGTACTGGGCCAGTGGATGCCGCTGTTAATGGAGCCGTATCACTTGGGTTTTTACCAACAACAGGTGTGAATTTCCGTCTTGGATGGAATTTGGATGGTTTTACTTTACAAAGTTTAGGCAAAAAAGGAAAAAGCTTCGATTTAACGGTCGATGCAAGAGGTTCTGCAACTTTGTCTGATCTATATGTGAATGTACCTCAGTTAGAATTGTCTACATTAGGTACATACAACCTTGAATTAAGAGCTTTGTTGCTTTCATTTGCACTTAAAGGCGGCGCTACCATTGGCAATCTTGCTTTAAAACCGAGTATTTCTTTAGATTCAATAGATACAGAAGTAACAAACCTTGATGTTGTATTGAAAAATTGTACTGTTGATTTGGAACCAGTTCAACTTCCTGCAAAACCTACAGTTAGTATTACTTACCCAAAAGATAATGATGTTGTTAGTGGAACCGTTATCATTACTGGCACTGCACAAGCATATGAAAATAGAACAATTGATCAAGTTCAAGTTTTAATATATGGAAAAACGTACAACGCTACTGGAACAAACTCATGGTCATACTCCTGGGATACAACTACCGTACCCAATGGCATCCATAATATTGATGTAAAATGTTTGGACAGCGACGGATATGAAGGCTCAGATAGAGTTACCGTAAAAGTGGAGAATGACGGTGCTAATTGGTATCCATCGGTGGAGATATCGTATCCCTCTGAAAATCAGATCTTATCTGGCGTAGTGAATATCAGCGGTACTGCTCATGATTCAGATGGAACGATTTCAAAGGTACAAGTACGATTAATTAAAGGGACAACACCTATAAAAAACTGGATTGATGCTACCGGAACAGACTTATGGTCATACTCCTGGGATACTTCAAAAGTAACCTTCGGCAAGTATATTATCCAGGCAAGAAGCTATGATGATAAGGATGTACCCTCTAATGTTGCTTCTGTTGAAGTTTGGGTTAAAATTAAAGTCAACCTATCCTTTACTATTTCAGATGCTTCAATAGATGTCAGCAATCTAGTATTTGAGAAGGTTGATCTCTCTGGTAATAAAACAGGTTTAACAGTCACGTCATTTAATGCCGATGGAAGCGGATCATTAACTCTGGGTGACAAAGCGGTTTCGCTCAGTGGAGAAGGTGATCTAAAGATAGTAAACACTTCAATCTTTACAACTAACGCCTCAGCAAAAACAATGTTGTTAGACAATCTAGCATTTAACTTCAATGGCGAGGGTTATCTCGAGGTATCAAAAGGTAAATTAGCTCTGGAACTTGACGCATCCATTGACGTCACTGCTGATAACATTATCGGTACCAAGAACATAACATTTGGTGCAAAAGGAAAGGCATCTGCTGATATAATAATAGAAGAGCAAAGCGGTGTAAAAGTAGGTGACGAAGAAGATTATTTCGATTTTAATGTCACTGATTTGGTAATAAAAGCCGGTGGCATAAATGTTAGCGCAGATAGAATCAGCGCTAGCGGGACAGGTACTATTTACATTAAAGACAAAAAAATAAAATTATCTAGCGACTCACTTGAGTGTCATATAGACGATTTATCTGTCAATACCGATCTTGGAGTTTTCTCAGTAAGTGGAAACCTAGAATTATCAAAATATGGTGAGATAACAGCCGAATTCGTTGATTTATTTAACTTCAGCGTATCGTACGATGGGTTAACGAATTTAGTTATAACAGATTTTGAGTTAGAAGTTGCTTCCGCAAAGGGTACAGCTGCCATTTATGCAAATAGTGTAAATATCAAACCAGATGGCTATGCAGGAATTTCTTATTACGAGGATGAATTAAATATTACTTGCTGCGTAGATGTATCTAACATAACACTGTATGGTTTGGTATTAAGCTTCAATGAATCATTCTACGGTCCATTTAATGTAACCGGAGATTTTAGTGCTTGTTTCACATTGAACTCTGACTTAAAAATAGACTTTGGTCTTGATTGGATACGTATAACAATCGGTGGTAACGGTAGAGCTGGTTTGAATATTAATGCCCAACTAAGAAACATAAACAATTATAGAGGATATTTAGCTGCTGATATGAGCCTAGCATCTGGCAGTGACAGTTTCGTTATTAACATATCTAATATTTCAGGTAACATACATTTAGATGTTTTTGGTTCTGCTGTTTTAAGCCTTGATCTATTTGAGTTATATCTTGAGAATTGTACAACAGATGAAGAACTAGTGAACATTTCAATTGAAAACTTCATGGTGAGTTTTGGTTTAAACGCATCAATTGAGAAAAGCGAGATGGTTTTAATTGTCGAAGATGCTGGTCTTTCACTTGACAATGGCCATGTTTATATTAGCATGAAAGAAAAAGTCAATGTGTCTCTCTATGGAACAATTGACGTTGATATGTCTGCTAATCTAAGCGGGTCTATAAAACTTGTAAGCAATGAAACTGGTTTGCAGAATTTAAGCGTAGATTTCACAGGCGATGTACATATTGAAATAACTAATCTATACTTTGCGTATGTAAACAAGATTAAATCAACAAATATAGCTTTGGAAGTAGGTCTTATTTCAATAAATGGTAACGCAGATATTCACATAACAAAAGATTACATTGAAGCCGGGATTGGTGTTGGTGGTGATACTAAGACTGAAGGTGGTACAAAAGAATCTGAAGGATCTCAAGATGAGAGCGGAATTCTAATTGAAGATTTCCTCTTCAACGCAACACTTGCATCATTAGATTTCAACGTTTTAGTTGAATTCGATGTTTTAGACATAGCCGGTGGTTTGAGAATCAATATCGATGAGAAGATAGTTATTAACACATCTGGTGACGTAACATTAGATGAAGCACGTATTGTATTTAATTCTGACAATATCGGAATATTTATTGCCGCAGATATCGGGTTATTTGAGATCACTGGTGGCGGTGGAGGAACAGTAATAGTCGATAAAAACCTTGGTCTGATAAGTGGTTCAACCATAAATACAAACTTCGTTCTCGAAAATACCTCTTTTGATATTATTATAAAAGATTTAATGTTATTTATGACTCTTGAGGACGCAGATGTTAGCTTCTTCGGTTCAGATGTAGTAGCTACAATTGATTTCTCAGACGGTTTTAAGATGAACGCGTCACTTGCTGGTGATTCATATATTACAGTAAATACTTTATGGGGTTATCTCACCTATCTAGTAGCAATGGAAATTAGAGTAAAAAATCTGTTGATTACAGGCCCGACAACGATTACAGCAAATATTGACATAAATAGCGCTATGCCTGCTCTTGTCACTATAAATGCTGAGGATGGCATATCTGTTGATGAATTCTCGCTAGTAGGTACTATGAATCTTTATGGGGTAGATGGTGGACCAGAGATATCAATTGGAGTTGACGATACCTTTAATTTTATCATCGGAATCGATGGTCTGTGGCATTTTGACATGATACTGGTACCGATGGCTAAAAATTTAATAGTAAACAATATAGATTTTAACGGTAAAATATATCCTATCATACTTGGTTTTGGCTCTGGATTTTCCTGGGTGCATCTCGAGGGATCGGTTATCGAACCATCTACGATATACCTCTTAGATGGAAAAGCAAAAATAGAGCTTGAACCAGGAGATTTTATTATTACTTTTGAAGGTTTAAACACCTTGGGTGGAAAATTAGCTAAAGAAGAAAGCGACGACATAATTACGGGACAATTTGATCTATTTATTTATTCGGATGCGTCACTTAAATTTAGTTTGTATAACATTTTCACTCAAAAGTACTTTACTTTTATGGAAGGCAAAGGCCTCTGGGAACTTACTTTGGACATTAACTCCTTTGAACTTTTAATAACTGGTGAAAGAGATATAGACATCCAGGGAGATTTCAAAGGTAATGGTGATTTCAAATTATTTAATAGAAATCTAACTATAAACGGTTCGGGAGAATGTCACCTGAATTTAGAAATAAGTGGTTCAATACTTACCGGAGATTTATATGGTAACGTAGATATAAGCTGGGAGCGAACAAGAACTACATATTTAACTTTCTTTAATTTTATAAGATTAGTCGTACAAAATTCAGGACAAATTAATCTACCAATCGGCTACAATCAAGGATCTGAAGAAGTCACATTAGAGACAGAAGAAGCAGTAGTGGTAATAAATCTAAATGTACAATATATAACAATATTGAACTCCGAAGGATATACGGTAATACAAGGTAATCTTGTTATAAACGAAAATGGCGAGATACAGGTAATTAATGAATACACAGATGAGCCATATAATCTCAACCAGATTGAAATTAACGGGATGACCCTTGGCGAAATATTACATAGACTATTTGACAATAAGATACGCTTTTGGATTCAAATTCATCTATTTGGCGAGTGGATTAAAATCTATGGCTGGGGGGCAGTTCCAAATATACAAGGTGCGGTGACTTTACTTGGTAGAATATTTAATAAGAACAAAATCAGCAATGGTGCTTTTGAGATAATACCCGGGGGTCAATTAAATTTCACGGCATGGTACAAAGCAGGCCCAGAAAATGAAGGTCCATATACTTTCGTATTTAACTACGGTGATGGAAGCCAACCTGAACCACCAATAGTTGTTTCAGGATCACAGCAGCCGATAAAAGCACATCCAAATTCAATCTGTCATATGTACACTGAACTAGGCACATATGTCGTAAGAGTAACAGTCATAGATAATAATGGTGATACTGCAACAGATACTTTGGCCGTTAAGGTTATAGAAAGATATCTTGGTCTGGAAGGTGACAGATTCTCTTGGGATTTCGAAAAATTCGATAGGTATATTGGCGATGATGGGAAGATTCATGACTCTTTCAGAGTAATCAATATTGCTAATTCAACTTATTCACCAGATGCTATAGTGAATTGGAGTATAGATGCTAATATCAACAAATTAAATAATGTTTTTGGAACAGGTGATTGGAGTTTCGATAGACTTGGAGGTTCTTTATTACCTGGCCAAAGTCAGATTGTAAACTTCTCATTTACACCAAACCTTACTAAAACAGGAGAATATTCTGCTAGTATCTATGTGAATAATACTGATACTGATGAAAGTAAAAGTGTGGATTTCATTGTATCTTATGGTTTAGTTGAACTTTATCCTGGTGTGGCTGATTGGTGGCGATGGACTAGTCTCACCGGTTATCTAACGCTTCTTGTCACAAAAGGCGAGATAAATGAATTTGAAAATGTTTTCTGGGTGCACAGCAAATTTTGGGAAACATTGAATTGGGAAGTATGCAATAAGACTCATCCAAATATAGACAAAATAACAATGTCGCCTGATGAGGGCGTTATAAATCCAGGCGATTCGCTCATTCCAGTTAAGATTATTGTTGATGCGAGAAATACTGATTTCAGTGGAGGTCAATTGTATATAAAAATACAAAGAGTCGGTGATGAAGCAGATAATGACAGCATTGAAATTCTAATAAAGTTGATAGATCCAATACCAAATGAGGACCCTGTATGGAAAACACCCAACTCGCATACTCTAAATTGGTGGTATTACCCGCGAAGAGCATACGATGATGACTCCTCATCATTTTCATCATATCGTAGACTACACAGCGGTTGGACTGGTGATCCACTCATACTGAAATTAAATGTTCCCATATCATGTTGTGGATTTAGAATCAACGCAAAAACAGGAGACAACTTAGATCGGCTAGAAGTAAAACTATACAATGATACCACTTTACAGTTTACAAAAACCTTCAATGTTAATGAATGGAATAATTATGATTGGACCTATTGGAATTCTACTACAGGAAACAAAATTGTAAACCGAGCTGAAATAAAAATGCGTCTATCAAGTGGTACATTCAAGTTACACTGGGCCGTAATAAGGGAATTCGATTTTAAAAAAGCCTAATAAAATTTTCTTTCTAGTTTTTCTTTCTTTTTTAAATAAATCTAAAAAAGATTATTAACTACATAGTTCTATTTACAAACTATGGCTGATAAAAAGAAAAAAGAAAAAGAACAGAAAAAGAAATATTACTACTACAGCAAAAAAGAAAAAAAAGTACAATAACTAAAAAAACCTAGGAAGAGCATCAACACTAGGATCAAAACTATAAACCTCGGATTTCTTCAACGGCGTAACAACCCTAGATGAAGCACCATTTAAACTAAAAGGCAGCCTAATAAGCCTCATCTCGCCACTCGTAACAAATGTGTCAATACCAAAACCCTTGTATTTTTCAGCAATCCTTTTACGTTTCTCACGAGAAAACTTTATAGCCTCTTTATCAAAGACATGAATATGAAAACCACGACCAGAAAAAACAATGCGAACATCACTAAAGTTCTCACATAAAATATCATACATTTTTAATACATTCTCACGTGTTATATCAAACGCTTTTTCACAAAAAGAAAGACCCAAACCTTTTTTCATCCTTTTTTCAAATGAACCATGAATAGGACAATCTACGTTCTCAGGATCAAAATCAAAAGCAAGTTCCTGACCAACAAAATTACTCCAACGCCAATATCTACGAAGATTAAAAGAATGACACAAAGAAAAATCCTTGTAATAGTTACGATCATAATAAACACCCTCTGGTAAAAACTTTTTAACCCAATGCGTAACATCATTTAAATTCCGGTATTTGTCAATAATCAAAGGTTCGTTCTTATCTTTTTTATATTCAGTTGGATAAATGTTCGAATGACGGCCTATAACAACAGCATAAACAAGTTTTCTACCAACCCAATCACGCGATTTTCTAAGATCAAAACTTTTGTAAAACTTTTTACGCTCCTCCAAAGTAGAAGGACGCATACCATATGGCAAATCCATAAACAATTATACTCTACCTAACTTTTTAATTGTTCGCCCTATAATATAATATTAGACCCAAAAACCATCTTAACACAAAATATATGTATAACCTTTATATATAACAATTATATACCTTTTAAATCTCAACCCAGACCTTTCCGGTCTGACCCATGAGAGCATGTCATCGTACTATCCATGAATGGGTCTTTTCAGATCTGGGTTACATAAAAAATGGAGTGGAGGTTCAAGAAAAAGCAAAACACCCTCAGAGGTGACTTGCGCTCTCTTGAATCTGACGATCGACGTATGTTGGTGTAATTTTTGATCTGCCCACCAATTCCTAAAAAAAAAAATTAGTGTGTATGATTCTGGTTGATCCTGCCAGAGGTCACCGCTATTGGGATTCGATTAAGCCATGCGAGTCGTGAGGGTTCGGCCCTCGGCTGACGGCTCAGTAACACGTGGACAATCTGCCCTTAGGTGGAGGATACCCTCGGGAAACTGAGAATAACACTCCATAGATCTAGGATGCTGGAATGCACTTAGCTTAAAAACTTCGGTGCCTAAGGATGAGTCCGCGGACTATCAGGTAGTAGTCAGGGTAAAGACCTGACTAGCCTACGACGGATATGGGTTGTGAGAGCAATAACCCAGAGATGATATCTGAGACACGATATCAGGCCCTACGGGGCGCAGCAGGCGCGAAAACTTTGCACTGTGCGAAAGCACGACAAGGGAATCCCAAGTGTTGGCTCTTCTTGAGTCATCTGTTTCTCTGTCTAAAAAACAGAGAGAGTAAGGGCTGGGTAAGACGGGTGCCAGCCGCCGCGGTAATACCTGCAGCCCAAGTGGTGATCGTTATTATTGGGCCTAAAACGTCCGTAGCCGGTTTAGTAAATGCCTAGGTAAATTGTACGGCTTAACCGTACGAATTCTGGGTAGACTGCTAGACTCGGAACCGGGAGAAGCTAGAGGTACTCCGGGGGTAGAGGTGAAATTCTGTAATCCTCGGGGGACGACCAGTGGCGAAGGCGTCTAGCTAGAACGGGTTTGACGGTGAGGGACGAAGCCCTGGGGCGCAAACGGGATTAGATACCCCGGTAGTCCAGGGTGTAAACGCTGCTCGCTTGATGTTAGTTGGGCTCCGAGCCCAATTAGTGTCGGAGAGAAGTTGTTAAGCGAGCTGCCTGGGGAGTACGGTCGCAAGACTGAAACTTAAAGGAATTGGCGGGGGAGCACCGCAACAGGAGGAGCGTGCGGTTTAATTGGATTCAACGCCGGAAACCTCACCGGAGGCGACGGTTATATGAAGGCCAGGCTGATGACCTTGCCTGATTTTCCGAGAGGTGGTGCATGGCCGCCGTCAGTTCGTACCGTAGGGCGTTCTGTTAAGTCAGACAACGAACGAGACCCTCATCTTTAATTGCAACTGGTAAGTCCGCTTATCAGGCACATTAAAGAAACCGCTGGCGATAAGTCAGAGGAAGGCGAGGGCAACGGTAGGTCAGTATGCCCTGAATCCTCCGGGCTACACGCGCGCTACAAAGGCTAGGACAATGGGCTCCGACACCGAAAGGTGAAGGTAACCTCGAAACCTAGTTATAGTTCGGATTGAGGGTTGAAACTCACCCTCATGAAGCTGGATTCTGTAGTAATCGCGGGTCAACACCCCGCGGTGAATATGCCCCTGCTCCTTGCACACACCGCCCGTCAAGCCATGCGAGTTGGGTCTGAGTGAGCACGTAGTTCTTGCTACGTTCAAACTTAGGCTTAGTAAGCGGGGCTAAGTCGTAACAAGGTATCCGTAGGGGAACCTGCGGATGGATCACCTCCTACGATAAAAAAATGGTCGGGCAGTTCAAAAACACTAAAAACATACGCCGATAAAAAAATATATTAACCACTATCGGCTCACCCACTGACACAAATTAATTGTTAAAGGTTGGGCCGGTAGATCAGCGGAAGATCGCCTGCTTTGCAAGCAGGAGGCCATGGGTTCAAATCCCATCCGGTCCATCGCGATTTTCCATTCAAATAACTAACTAACATAAACAACGCCATCTGTTTCGTGAAGAATAAGATGGTAAGGACAGAGACTGACATCTTCGCAATATTTCAGTCAATGATTGTCCCATTGCAATTTACGCAATGGATTGCATACGCAACCTGGACGTGAATTGAGCCAGTGCTACGCCATTTGGTGGATTGCTCGGTTCGAGTGCTGAAGAAGGTCGTGCCAAGCCGCGAAATTACTCCGTGTAGGCGCAAGGAGCCTTTGATGCGGAGATCACCTAATGGGACATCCTGCCGTTTCGACGGCATTCACTTATGTGAAAAGGAACCTGCCGAATTGAAACATCTTAGTAGGCAGAGGAAAAGAAATCAATTGAGATTGGGTTAGTAAAGGCGATCGAAAACCCAACAGGGCAAACCGAATCCCTATACGATGAGTATAGGGAGATGTGGAGTTTGGACTCATTTACTTCCTAACTGGCAAACTCGAAGTCCCCTGGAACGGGGCGCCTTAGAGGGTGAAAGCCCTGTAGAGGTAAACCAGTGGAAGATTTTTGGGTATCCAGAGTAGCGTGCGTTGGATATCGCGCGTGAATATGGGAGGCATAAACTTCCAACCCTAAATACAACTCGAGACCGATAGCGTAGTAGTAGCGCGAGTGAAAGTTGCAAAGTACCCCTCACGGGAGGTGCAAAGAGCATGAAATCAAATGGTCACAGACTTATAAGGCATGAAAGCAGCGAAACCCCTAAAAAGGTGGAGCAGTGTCTTATTTTCCGTTCTGAAAAACGGGCCAGGGAGTTCTTGGTAATGGCGAGGTTAAGAGCTTAAGCTCGGAACCATAGCGAAAGCAAATGTCCGCAGGCAACGAGGGACAGGGTGTGCTCGCCTGTAGTCATTACCTGGAGACCCGAAGCCAATCGATCTATGCGTGGCTAAGTTGAAGCCTCGTGAAAACGGGGTGGAGGACTGAACCGGTTCTGATGTGCAAATCGTTCGGATGAGCTGCGTATAGGGGCAAAAGACCTATCTAGACTGGCAATAGCTGGTTCCCCCCGAGACTACCCGCAGGTAGACCTCTGATGAGATGGATTGTGCGGTAGAGCACCAATTTGATGTTTAGGGGAAGAAATTCCTCGACATCTTGTTAAACTCCAAATGTGCAATCATCGTAGACTCAGGGTAGCTAGGGCATCTGGGGTAAGCTTGATGTCCAAAAGGGAAACAACCCAGCCTTATGTTAAGGTCCCTAAGTGTTAACTAAGTGTCATAGAACAAAGAGTGTTTATAACCTCAGACAACCAGGAGGTTGGCTTAGAAGCAGCCATCCTTTAAAGAAAGCGTAACAGCTCACTGGTCGAGGTTATATGCCTTGAAAATGGACGGGGCTAAGTTAATCACCGATACATAAGCACTTCTAAAAGAAGATTGAGTAGGGGGGTGTCGTGCGCGGGTAGAAGTCTGGCCGTGAGGTCAGGTGGACCGCGTTCGAACAAGGATCCTGGATAAAGTAGCAGCAATAGTAGAGTGAGAATCTCTACCACCGGAAGGGCTAGGGTTCCTCGACGATGTTCATCAGTCGAGGGTTAGTCGGTCCTAAGGCAACCCTTAATCGAAGTTGCCGAATGGGAAACAGGTTAATATTCCTGTACTCTACAAACATTTGCCTCAATTTTGACGCATCAGGGTAGACCTTGCAGACTTGTCTGTCTGTTCAAGCGTATTAGTTCGGGGGAGTACCGTAATGGTGAGAACCTGAATAAAGCGCGAATAGTCTGTCGTTTTAGACGGATTGGGTTTATCCCAGGTGCCCGTGAAAATTTATTGAGGATGTAGTTTGTAGATCCGTACCGAGATCTGACACTGGTGCCCCTAGCTGAGTAGGCTAAGGTGTTTCGGCTTAATCCAGGCGAGGGAATTCGGCAAATTAGCCCCGTACCTTCGGTATAAGGGGTGCCTGCTTTGTAGAAAGCAGGTCTCAGTGACTAGGGCGCTCCGACTGTTTAATAAAAACGTAGGAGACCGCAAGTCCGAAAGGATGTGTATGGTCGCCGAATCCTGCCCAGTGGCGGTATCTGAAAACCCTGTTCAAGGGGGCGAAGGACCGCTAAACGGCGGGGGTAACCATGACCCTCTTAAGGTAACCACATAAAATCATTGTTGCCTTAATAAAATTCGGCTATATGCTGGAACATCCGTGTATCTCAAACTACTAGAATGATAAGGTTTATTTATGCCTTAAAATTCTAGTGATAATGTTATGAGTGCGGATAATCAGCAGGAAAGCCTAGATACTGAGTGGATTACTGGATTTGTTGATGGAGAAGGATGTTTCCATGTGGCAATCAACAGACAACCCAAAATGAAACTTGGGTGGCAAGTCCTACCAGAATTTCGAATTGTGCAACACAAGCGAGATATCGAAATCTTGCACAAAATTCAAAATACTCTTGGGTTTGGACAAGTCACACGGAATCATGGAGATCGTTTCGAAGTTCGAGTTCGAGGACATGAAAACCTGAAGAAACTAATTTGTTTCTTCCGGGAACATCACCTTCAAACTACGAAAAAAGAAAACTTCGAGATATTCTCTAAGATCATCTCTCTCATGGAACAAAAAGAGCATTTGACCCATGAAGGGTTGGAAAGAATCGCTCTTTTGGCAAGCTCCATGAACAACCATGTTAAATCCAAGTATTTAGAATCCTCAGAGACTATATGCCGAACACTCAAATCTTGAGTGAAGATATAGTCCGACCCTCATGGCGACATGAGGAGGTTGACAGAAATGTCAATCCGCCTTCTTCGAAAAGAAGGTCTTATAAAAGTAACAGATGTGAGCGTAATACCTTGCCGCTTAATTGGCGGCTTGCATGAGTGGCTTAACGAGAGCGCTACTGTCCCCGCTTGGAAGCCGGTGAAATAGACTTACTGGCGCACAGTCCAGTACCTTCAAGAAGGGAGCGAAGACCCCGTGGAGCTTTACTACAGCCTGTCGCTGTGATACGGTATGAGTTGTAAAGCGTAGGTGGTAGCCATCGAAGCCTAGACGCTAGTTTAGGTGGAGGCGCCAATGGAACACCACCCTATTTTTACCGCGTTACTAACTTAAACTAGGACACCGATAGGTGGGTAGTTTGGGTGGGGCGCCACGCGCTCGAAAAGATATCAAGCGCGCCCAATGGTCACCTCAAGGAGTTCAGAAATCTCCTGTAGAATGCAAGGGTAAAAGGTGGCTTTACACGGATTGGGTCAACAACAATCCGCGTTGCGAAAGCAGGGCCTAGCGAACCAATCAACCTTATTTATGGTGGCGATTGATAACAGAAAAGTTACCCCGGGGATAACTGAGTCGTCTCCAGCAAGAGCCCATATCGACCTGGAGGCTTGCTACTTCGATGTCGTCTCTCCGCATCCTGGCGGTGCAGCAGCTGCCAAGGGTGGGGTTGTTCGCCCATTAAAGCGGATCGTGAGATGGGTTTAGACCGTCGTGAGACAGGTTTGTTGCTAACTTCTGGAAGCGTTGATGTTTGAGGGGAAAGACCCTTTAGTACGAGAGGAACAAGGGTCTGCAGCCTCTAGTTTACCAGTTGTCCGACAGGGCAATGCTGGGTAGCCACGCTGTAAGGGATAAATGCTGAAAGCATCTAAGCATGAAGCTCACCTCGAGACGAGACATCATAGAACTCGAATAGAAGATTCGTTTGATAGAGCTCAGGTGTACGCATGAAGCTTCGGCGACATGTTCAGCCTAGAGCTACTAACCGTTCATTACTGGCTCAATCGTTAAACAGGTTGCGTAGAAAATCTCATACGAGATCATCCGAGTAACGGTGGTTTGACGGTCAAAGCGGCAGGGAAACACCCGGTCTCATCTCGAACCCGGCAGTTAAGCCTGCATACGTACTCTTCGGTACTTTGGTGCGAGAGCCCACGGGAAGATTACCCTCGCAAGAGGGCTGGGACTTCTAGACTAGGTGGAGAGCCCTGTTTGATTCCTTCGGGAATCTTATGGGGTAAGCTTCACTGCTTGAAATCTAGGAGCCCCTGGTGCGCTGTCAAACCACCCTTACAACTTCATCAGCATAGGAATTTTTTCTATTCGATTCAAAACATTTGTCCGATTTTTTTTCCAATATTTTCGTACATTTGTATTATAAAAAAACAATTGTTGTTCTTTATTTATCTTTTAGGCTTTTAAATCCTTTTTTTTGTGTATAATTTTTTTTTTGGTGAACCTGCATATGCAACTGATACTGTATCTGCAAACAAGTTATTTAAAGAAAAAATTTATTGTTAGTGACTAGCACTCTCTAAAGTTGTTCGTTTTTATACAACAACAATAGGAAGACGTTAAATAAAATACAGGAGGGATGTAAGCAAAATGGGAAACATCATCAAAAAACTAAAAGCTGATGATATCGGTGATATGGGAATCGGTGCGATGATTGTTTTTATTGCAATGGTTCTTGTTGCCGGTATAGCAGCGTCCGTCTTAATACAGACGGCAAACAGGCTGGAGATACAAGCGATGCAAACAGGACAAGAAACAATCGGAGAGGTTTCGACTGGTCTTGCAGTCACAGAAATTACTGGGTACCGAGGAGCTACTGATACAAATCTTACTTTGTTAGCCATAACAATTCAGCCACGGTCCGGGTCGTTTAGTATCGATCTAAATCAAACATATCTTGAAATCTCAGACTCAGATAAAAAGGTCATTTTACGGTATGATTATGCGAATCCGGTATTTGTTACACAGGATGCAATTGGTGGTGATCTTTTTAATTCAACCCATTATCCTGCAGATGGAACTACCTTTGGAATAGTCGTTTTGGAAGATCCACGCGGTTCGTTGTCTGCCACGTACCCTGTCATTAAAAAAGGAGGTAAGGTGATGCTTACTATTAATGTCGAACAGATATTTGGCGTCGATGGCCTTGCAACAAGAAAGGATATCTGGGGTATGATACAACCCGAAGAGGGAGCAAGCGGCGTGTTTGCATTTACTAGTCCAGCATCGTATCCTATATCAAAGAATGTGTTTATTCTTTACTAAAGGAGGATGAAAAAAAATGAGAAAAATTAGTAAAATGTTAAAAGAAACTGATGTCGGTGATATGGGTATCGGTGCGATGATTATCTTTATTGCAGTCGTGTTGGTTGCCGGTATTGCTGCTTCAGTCTTGATTCAAACTGCAAATCGCTTAGAGATTCAAGCGATGACCACTGGACAGGAAACGACCCGTGAAGTATCAACTGGTCTTGCTGTTATTGATATCGAAGGACTGAATGGTTCTGGGAAAATAGTTAAAATGACCATTTCAGTTCGAGCTCGTGCAGGGTCTGGCGATATTGATCTTAGTCATACCATCATTGAAATGAGTGATGGAAAGAAAAAGACATTACTGACCTATGATTCTGCTGAATTCTCAAACATTACAGATGGCGAGGGAAGTGTTTTTGACAACGGGACCTGGACAATGGATGGAGAACATTTTGGTATCATTGTGATACAAGATGCAGATAACTCTTTAAGTGCAGCGAATCCTGTGATAAATCGTGGAGATATTGTAATGCTTTGCATAGACACAGCCGCTTGTTTCACTGATACTAGTGGCCTTAGTCCGCGAGATACCATTAATGGTTTGGTAATACCAGAGCAAGGTTCTCCTGCGACCTTTTCATTCCGAGTGCCCTCATCGTTGACTGAAAGTATCTACGACCTCTACTAAACAAAACAAGCTCCAATAAAACCTTTGGGTGAGATGACACCCACC